>OJDH01000007.1_pt1 | contig 194469 bp, 184 predicted proteins | sample 1592761 | NCBI WGS metagenome assembly OJDH01 (sample SAMN05416855, study PRJEB24817) | seawater metagenome | isolation source: Sea water | place: Canada:Atlantic | collected 2013-11 | reverse complement strand
ACCCCCAGCCATCGGTTTTGGAGACCGCTGTTCTACCAATTGGAACTACACCCCTAAAATACTACTTTTAATCACTCACTTATCACGTAATTGAGTGATTAAATTTACTTACACCATCCTTATGACGTCTTAGATTTTTGTGGAAAAATTTAGAATCACTAATAAGGAGGGAGGCGTATTATACTTATTAGTCGGTGTTATACAAGGTGAAAACGAGGATAAAGCGTACCGTGAATGTATGCTTTATCCTGGTCTTTACTCAACACCAATAAAACCACCGGTTTGATGGGCCCATAACTTGGCGTAAATACCATTGTGCGCCAATAGCTCATTATGTGTACCCGACTCAATTATACGACCTTCATCCAACACTAATAATCGATCCATTTGCGCGATAGTCGACAACCTGTGGGCAATGGCTAAAACCGTTTTATTTTCCATCACCTTGTTGAGACACTCTTGTATAGCGGCTTCTACTTCAGAATCTAAAGCCGACGTAGCCTCATCCAGAATAAGAATGGGGGCATCTTTGAGCATTACTCGCGCGATGGCGATACGTTGGCGCTGCCCCCCCGATAACTTAACGCCACGCTCGCCAACTTGTGCGTCGTAACCTGTATGCCCATGTAAATCGGATAGATTTTGAATAAATTCATGGGATTCGGCTTGTTTCGCAGCAGCCAACATTTCTTCTTCACTGGCGCCTAACCGACCATATAAAATATTGTCGCGCACAGAGCGATGTAGCAACGATGTATCTTGGGTAACCATACTGATATGAGAACGTAAGCTCTCCTGGCTAATTTCGCTCACGTCTTGGCCGTCGATCAATATCTTGCCGCTTTGCACATCAAAGAAGCGCAGTAACAAGTTAACTAAGGTTGATTTACCCGCACCCGAGCGACCAACTAACCCAACTTTTTCACCGGGTTTTATATCGATATTAAGGTTGTTGAACACCTCTATCTGTCTATTTTCAGGTCCAGGATAATTAAATGTCACATCTGAAAAGGTAATCGCCCCACCACTGACGATAAGAGGCGGCGCATTATCAATGTCTTTAACCGCCGTCGGTTTAGACAAGGTATTAATCCCGTCTTGTACTGTACCGATATTTTCAAAAAGGGATGATACTTCCCACATGATCCATTGAGACATGCCGTTTAAGCGAAGGCACAACGTAATAGCAATGGCGATATCCCCTGGCGTCACAACTTTTTCTAACCAAAGGTAGATAGCTAAAGCGCTGATAGAGAATACTAACAGTGCATTACTGAACCACACACAGGTGTTAAGTAAGGTAACCAAACGCATTTGCGGATGAACCGTTTGCAAGAAACCATTCATACCTTCATAGGCATAATCGGCTTCACGGCTGGTGTGCGAGAAAAGCTTAACAGTGGCAATATTGCTATAACTATCGACTATTCTGCCGGTCATCACACTGCGTGCATCAGCTTGGCGCTGAGCAACTCGTTTTAATCGCGGCACAAAGTAACGTAGAACACTTATGTATATGCACAACCAAAGGAGTAAAGGTAAACTCAATCGCCAATCAATGCTAAACACCATGACCACGATACTGAGAAAGTAGACACTGATATACACCAATAAATTAAGTAGCTGCATAACCGACTGACGAACCGACAACGCAGTTTGCATGACTTTCGTGGCGATGCGACCGGCAAATTCATTTTGGAAAAAGCTGATACTTTGGCCAATCAAATACCGGTGTGCTTGCCAACGAATGCGCATGGGGTAATTACCCATGAGTGTTTGGTGGTTAATCAGTGATTGCAGCGCTACGCAGCTGGGCAAAATCACCAGTACCACGGCTCCCATCCATATCAAGCTACTTTTTTCTTGGGCTAAGAAAGTGTCAGGATCCTTAGACGCTAGCCAATCGACTAACTGCCCAACAAACCCAAATAACGACACTTCTAACATGGCGATAGCTGCTGCAAGAATCGATACTGCAAAAATAGCCGGCCACATACCTTTGGAGTAATAACGACAAAACGCCACCAAGCCTTCTGGAGGTTGCTCAGGCATATTCTGTGGGAACGGCTCTACTAACCGTTCAAAAAATGAAAACATATCAACTACTTATTTACTTAAATTAATCTTGGAAGCCTAAAGCCTTGAGGGTCGCTTCAATTTTGGCTTCATGAGCTCGACGCCATTCGCTTAATGACATTGCTGCGTCTTTGTCTGTTCTTTCTTTACCCAGTCGATAAGCTTCTTCGGCCAACGCCTTGGGAATAACCACGATCCCCTCTTCGTCAGCAACGACTATATCCCCAGCACAGACGCGCACACCGCCACAGTTAATAGGTTGATTAAAAGGCAAAATTTGCTCTTTTTTAGCCGGCACTGGAATAACACCACGAGCATAAACGGGAAATTGCAGATCACGTACCTCGCCTAAATCGCGGATGACACCATCTATGACAAAGCCCGCAATCCCGCGCTGCTGAGCGACAGCACATACATTTCCCCCAGCACTGGCAAACTCAGGATCCGCTTCAACGACTATGATGTCTCCTGGTGCTGCACGGTATATAGCGGCATGTAGACTAAGATGATCACCCTTCGCGCATTTAACTGTAAATGCTGGCCCAGCAATTCTAGGCATCTGCGGCCATAACTCTCGAATAGCGCCATCTACAAACTGTTCTCGCCCTAACCCTTCTGAATACTCACAGGGAGACACTTTTACAAAATCCGCCATGGTTAACATATATATCACCCTATATTTTACTTACCAAAATTAGTTGGAAATTACTCAATACCGTCAGAGCAATGATCAGAAACACTAAACGTCATATATATCTGCTTTTTGTGGTCAGCGGTATATTGATGGTTTATTGCATGCTTTATGAAAAATTTTGAAATTCTTAAAACCTCAATCGGTTCCCTACTAAATAGTATCTCGTTTACGTAATGCTAGCATCCAAAAATTGCCAATATCAGCGACATCCATAGTGGATTATTTTTATATATTAAGGACTTTTAATGTGCCCCAAAATACACCTCCCTCTGTTTGCAGCCTTCATGTTTACCAGCGCAATTGCTCTGGCAAAAACCCCCCTTACAAATGAAAAAATAAGTGCTTTGCTTTCTTCGCCATCCCGGCCAGCGGAAGATATCGCTCGTGATGTGCCTCGGCAACCTGAGAAAATACTGGCTTTTTCTGGGGTTGGCGAAGGCCAACATATTCTAGATTTTTTTGCTGGGGACGGTTGGTACAGTGAGCTGTTTTCAAAAGCGGTAGGTGAAAAAGGCAAAGTCTATGCGCAAAACGACGAAGTGATATGGCGATTTGCGGAAAAAGGGCTTAACAAAAGAACTGCTAACAATAGGCTAAGTAATTTAGTGCATTTCGACAATATGCCTATTGTTCAAATGACGATTCCTAACAACAGCCTAGATTTAGTATTTACCGCTTTAAATTACCATGATCTGTTTTTTACCCATAGTCAGCAAAATGGTAAAGAAGTCATTTTACGTGACGATATTGTCGACTACAAAGCGGCGCTGAAAACTATTAAAGATGCCATGAGAGACGACGGCAAATTTGTCATTATCGATCACGCCGCACATCCTGGTTCAGGCTACGAAGCTGCAAACAACTTACACCGAATCGACCCGGCTATTGTCAAATTCCAAATGCAAGAAGCTGGTTTTAAACTTATTGAGGAGGCTTTCTATTTGCGCAACCCACATGATGAATTAAGTAAACTGGTTTTTGATCCCAGCGTACGCGGTAAAACAGATCGTTTCGTATATAAATTCACTAAGCAATAAGTTTGGGGTATGCCCTTAGGTATATATAAATCAGTTGAATAATCGCTATATTGTTCAAGGTCAATTTTAATCCCGAAAAAGCATGACGTCTGTTGTATATTTTGTATACTTACAAGGCTTGTTACACAACGTCAAAAAGAGAGGTTTGAATGTCCTTGAATCACCGCACGAGTAACCGAGCCCCCTTAGCCCTTGAAGTGAAGGTTCGCCATATGGGAAAAGAAATGGGCGAAACCTGTACCCGTAACATAAGTCCTTTCGGCGCGTTTATTGAAATGCCACATCCTGAACTCCGTCCGGATGATTTTATAGAGTTATATTTTACCGACGAGCAACAAAATGACGCGCTGTTACTGCAAAAAGGTTTGATAACCCATTGCAGTCAAGAAGGTATTGGAGTCTTGTTTGCTTATGATTCTAATGAGTTCAGACAAATGCTGCATAAAAAGATGCCTAATAAACATAGAAGTAGAGTGTTTTCGAGTTAAAGCACGGGGTTAAAACTGATTCAAAAAAGGCGATGAGTGAATCATTCATCGCCTTTTTTATATTCAAAACATTGTAATGATTTAGTTAAACTTACGCACTTTAAACTTTTTCCCTTTGATTTTACCTTCACCTAATTGGCGCATGGCCCGCTTAACACTGCGAGTTTTTACTGCTACGTAGGCGTGGAACTCAGTGATATGGATCTTACCAATATCATCCCCAGGGATCTCCGCTTCTTTGGTCAAAGCCCCAAGTAAGTCACCCGGCCTAAGCTTGGCTTTCTTACCACCATCAACACATAACGTGCTGTACTGAGGCTGAATAAGGCGGTTAGCATGAAAACGCATGGCTTGAATGCCCGTCCATTTCAATTTCGCTTTTTGGTAATCTTCAATAGCGTTTGCCCTGGCCATTTCATCTGGCGCAACAAGCGTTAGCGCAACCCCTTTTGATTCAGCTCGGCCTGTGCGGCCTATGCGATGAATATGCACTTCTGGGTCGGGCGTAATGTGGTAACTAATCACAGCGTTAACTTCTTTAATGTCTAAGCCCCGTGAAGCTACATCCGTTGCCACCAGCACAGAAACACTCTTGTTTGCGAAACGCACCAGCACTTGGTTACGCTCTCGCTGCTCTAAATCGCCGTGCAAAGCTAACACTGACACGCCCAATGACTGCAGTTCGTCAGCGACTTCCTGACAGGCAATTTTGGTATTGCAAAACACAATTGCTGATTCAGGTTGATAGTGACTTAATAGCGCTGCTACTGCTTTAGTACGATGAGCATCTTCAACTTCAAAGAAGACCTGTTGGATAGAGTCCGTATCATGAGTTGATTCAACGGTGACTTCTAATGGGTTCTTCTGCACCTGGCCACTGATCGCGGCGATTGAATCTGGGTAGGTCGCAGAAAACAGCAAGGTTTGACGCTGCTCGGGCACACTTTTGATAACGGCATCCATTTCATCTTCAAAGCCCATATCAAGCATACGGTCTGCTTCATCCAATACCAGCGTATTGACCTCCGATAAATCCAAGCGGCGTTTGTAAAGATGGTCCATTATACGCCCAGGTGTGCCAACGATAATATGTGCACCGTGTTCCAGTGAGCCAATTTGGGGCCCCATAGGCGTACCACCACACAGCGTCAACACTTTAATATTGTGAATACCGCGCCCTAGACGGCGGATTTCTAGAGCAACTTGCTCCGCTAACTCTCGCGTAGGACACATCACTAGTGCTTGAACACGAAAGCGCTTCACGTCTAAATTGTGCAATAAAGCCAAGCCAAAAGCAGCAGTTTTACCACTTCCAGTTTTGGCTTTAGCCACTACATCACGCCCCTCTAAAATAGCAGGTAGTGTACCGGCCTGGATTTCAGTCATTTGACTGAACCCCATACTTTGCAAATTATCTAACAAGGCTGGTTCTAGCCCTAGGGAGGAAAATTCCTTACTCACTACATTCTCTCATTTATGTCTTTAATCGTTAAAGACTCGAACCACGGTCAACTTCAATCGCTTTGTCTAGCGCGTCTAACAGTCCGGCTCGGGCTTTTAACTTAGTTTGTTTATGGGCTTTCATGTTTAATTTGGTCATCGCTTGCGCAGTAGCGGCGACGGTTTGCTCAAACGCTTCAGGTGCTACCGCTACATCTAAGAAACCAGCGGTTACGGCGTCATCAACTGATACCATTTCAGCCAGTATGACCGAACGATTAAAGAACACTGGCGCTAATCGTCCACGCGCTAATTCTAAACCAGCCTGATGCATAGTCATGCCAATGGCAACTTCGTTTAAACCAATTTTAAACTTACCTTGAATCCCAATACGATAATCTGACGCTAATAGTACAAATGCGCCTTTAGCGACTGCATGCCCAGTACAGGCTGCAATGATAGGATATTCAAAAGAGAGCATTCTACGCGTCAACGTCGAACCTTTCTCAACTAATTTCATTGCGGCTTCCATACTTTCCTGCATCACGCTTAAATCGTACCCTGCAGAGAACATGCCTGGTTGGCCTTTGATGACCACCACGGCTTCATCCGCTGAAGCTCTATCAAGCGCGCCATTGAGCTGATCGATCATAGTGTGAGAAAACGCATTCACCTTACCGTTACTTAACGTTATCGTTGCTACGTTGTTTTCACACTGGTATTGCACTAATTCAGTCATAGTTGTCCTTTCGTGTATTCGTTATTGTTTTTATGCTCTAAAACGTTGATTTAAATTATTAAACTCATTGGCTATTGCCTGTTGGGCTCATATTTTTATCGATAATATTTTGCAATTCACCGGATTTACGCATTTGGGCGAGCGTAGCGTTAATCTGCGCGATTTTGCCTTTCCAATGGGGTGAAAACGCCAACTTAATGTCATCGGTTAAGCCCATCGTCCCCAGTCGAAAAACAGCCTTATCATAATGATTCGCGCTTAGCGTCCAACCTGCTCTAAACGTATTGGTATAAATCAAATCGCAACGAGCGAGTTGCAACATCTCAAATAACCTAGAGTGGCTCGAAACATACACAGGGGACAACACGCCACTTTTAAGCCAAGGTTCTAATTCGAGGTAGCGATAATTTTCTCGTAAACAGACACTTCTGCCCTTCACCGCATCCGCAAGTTCTTGCCCCTCTTTTGGCGCAAATAACCCGTAAAAGGCGTGCTGATAACTGTAAACAGGGTCGCTGAAGAGTAGTTTCTCCGGAGAGTCCAGCCACTGGGGAGCTAAGAAAGCCACATCTGCTTTATGATTGAAAATATCGTGTTCTATTTTATTTCGCGCAGTGGGTAGATAACGCAAATCGCGATTGAGTGATTGGGCAAGACGCTGCATTATATTTATCAACAAGCCGCTTGAGAGCTGGGTGTTTTCATCAAAGCTATAAAATGGCGGTCCCTCCGCATATATCAGTGCTAACACTAGCTCTTCATCGCTGGGTTGAGCATTGGTCTCATGAGCCACGAGCCAAAATATACAAAAAATTAAGACTAGTTTACGAAACACTGCGTATGCTCTGGCACATGATAATCAACCTCGTTCTGATGCATGAATAATTTATGAGTCCTCAGTGTAATAAGATGTAAGTGCAAGGGCTATCACTTTAATTAATTGCAGCTAATCAACTCGAAATATAAACGATATGGTATCAACTACCAAAGATTGAGCACGCCGTGATCGACATGTAATTTGAACGGCCCCTGAGCCTGTAAATCTGATAACCAACGTTGTTGAATTTGCGCGAATTTAGGACTACGTAAAAAACGGGTTGCTGCTTCAGTCAACCTACCAATATGCTGAGTATCAGTCCCCTTAGATAAGGCAATATAACTTGTCAGAGTTTCATATTCATAAAGCAATTTGATATGCGAGCAATCCGCATTTTGTTTAAAACAATAATAGCGTAACCCCGCATCTGAAAAAAATAGCGATTTCAGTTTTCCTGTTAGAAGTTGAGAAACCGCCGAGCTATAGTCATCAAAAGGCATCACACCTTTAATATTTTCTTTTAGAAGTACCTTATGCCGGAAGTCACTTTTCAGCACTCCGATAGGTGACACCTTGTTTAAGTCAGTCTTTTGCTTCACAAGACCTTTATTATCAATCTCGCCAAGCACACCGTAGATATTTGCTGTCAGAGGCAAAACCCAGTGGTAGTCGTCTTCTCGGTCTGGAGTGCGTGCTAGCGGGAATACTAATACATTAGGTTTGCTCTGCGCTTCTTGAATTAAGCGCTCCCAAGGCGCAGATAGAATTTCTTGTTCGATATGCGCTTCAGCAAGAATACCGTTGACCACCTCAATCAAGTACCCTTCGAGTTGCCCTTTGTCATTTCGCAAACTGAAGGGCGGCTCCAATGATGTCAAAACCCAAAATGCGGGTTCTGAAGTACTTTCTTGAGCAAACGCTTTACCGCCAACAGTAGAAAACAACATGAATCCTACCCAAGCAGTGATGAGCGCCCGGCGAATGTGCATTACGCTTTGAGCGTCCAATTAACGGTTTGCCCTGCAAAAAATGGCACGATAGGCTCGCCATTGGGCAAGGTAATCACTTCAGGAATAGTCCACTCCTCTTTTACCAGTGTCACTTGCTTGGTGTTACGCGCTAAACCATAGAAATCGGCTCCATGGTGACTCGCGAACCCTTCTAGTTTATCCAAAGCGCCTAATTCCTCAAACACCTGAGCGTACAGTTCTAGAGCGCTCCACGCACTGTAGCAGCCCGCACAGCCACATGCTGATTCCTTCGCGCTTTTTTGGTGAGGCGCTGAATCCGTTCCTAAAAAGAACTTACTTGAACCTGTCGCAACTGCTTTTCGCAACGCTTGTTGGTGGGTACTGCGCTTTAGCACAGGTAAACAGAAATTATGTGGTCTCACCCCGCCCACCAACAAGTCGTTACGATTAAGCAATAAATGCTGAGGGGTAATAGTCGCCGCGACATTGTGCGAACTGGCACTTACGAAGTCCACTGCATCACTGGTCGTAATGTGCTCAAGCACCACTTTTAATTGTGGAAACTGATCCACAATTTTCACCAAAAATTGTTCAATGAACAATTTTTCACGGTCGAAAATATCGACGTGACTTTCGGTCACTTCACCGTGAATAAGTAGCAACATACCCTGCTCGGCCATTTCAGCAAAAACAGGAAACAAGGCCTCAATGCCCTTCACAGCCGCATCAGAATTGGTCGTCGCGCCTGCTGGATATAATTTAGCCGCAACCACACCGGCTTTTTTCGCTGTTCGAATATCTTCAATAGAGGTGGTGTTAGTCAAAAAAAGCGTCATCAAGGGTTCAAAATCACTGCCCTGAGGGCGCGCCGCTAAAATACGCTTTTTATAGGCACTTGCTAGTTCAGCATTCACCACCGGCGGAACCAAATTAGGCATGACGATAGCGCGTTTGAAAGTTCTTGCAGTGGCAGGCACTGTCTCTAGCAACATATCATTATCGCGAAAATGTAAATGCCAATCGTCTGGCTGGGTCAAAGTGATTTGCTGCATTTTTATAGCCTTAAGTCATAATGTGTTAGGTCATTGTTCGTACATAGTATGCCGCAATTTACGCTTGGATATAATAGCCAAGATATTCCTAATGTCGCTGAATAATAAACCTCATGATAACGGTCTAGTACTAAAACCAGTGCACGTAAAACGTGTCGCAGCCCTAAGCTATTGACCTCGGACCGCCCATGACCACAGCCATTACCTTACTTAATCTTGTCCCCCAAGAAAAACAAACTGCCATTTTGAACGGTGTAATGAGTTTGTTGGACAAACTACTGGCTATTCATCGTTTGGATAATTTATATCGCGAACATCATTTAACTGGCTTGAACAAAGAAGCATTCGCCAGAGCACTACTTGATGCGCTCAATGTAACAACAGATGGTACTGACGTTTTACAACAAAAAATCCCTCGAGACGGTCCACTTGTTATCGCCAGCAATCACCCCTTTGGCGGAATTGAGGGGGTTATTTTGGCTTACGTTGTAGGCCAGGTTCGTCCTGATCTGAAAGTATTAGCCAATCAAGGTCTAGCCCTTTTCACTGAGCTTAAAGATTACTTTATTTTCACTAACCCGCTTTCTGAACGGGATCCTAAAAACGCCCCCTCCTTGCGTGAAAGCTTGCGCCACGTGAAGCAAGGTGGCGCGTTACTGATTTTCCCTGCAGGGCGAGTGTCTTACTATCAAGCGGACAAAAAACGCATTAGTGAGCATCGATGGAATCGTATTGTTGCCAGCTTAGTAACTCGCACGGGGGCCCAGTATTTAGCACTGTTTGTAAGTGGCGAAAATAGCCCACTGTTTTACCGTCTTGGGAGAGTGTACTACCGCCTGAGAATGCTTATGCTTCCCAGAGAGTTACTGAATAAACGCGATACGAGCATTAAAATATCTGCGGCGACTTGCGTCCCCGCTAACGCTTTTGCCGCAAATACTAATGATATCGAATTGACAGCGCTGCAACGTATTCAAAGTTACGCCCAAGATCCGAATTGGCGACACGCTTGGCCAGCATCTAACGTAGCTGCACTGCAACCATTGATATCCCAAGTGCCGGGCTCTGTCATCAACACTGAGCTTGCCCAGCTTGATGAAAATCAAACCTTACTGAGTTATCGCAATTTAGATGTGTACTACGCCTACTATGAGCAAATACCGCAAACCGTCAAAGAAATAGCCAGATTACGTGAATTGGTTTTTCGCCAACATGATGAAGGTAGCGGAAACCCTTTAGATACAGATGATTTTGACAAAACCTACACCCATTTATTCATTGTTGAGCGTGATTTAGGCCGAATTATCGGCGCCTATCGAATGGGTCAGTCGGACCGTTTATTGGCAAATGCCTCGTTAGGTATTGACCCTTTCTATTTAAGTGCAATGTTTAACTTCTCAGCTGATTTCATAAACCGCCAAGCGCCTTGTTTAGAAATGGGGCGCTCTTTTTTGATCCCAGAATACCAAAACAGCTTTCAGGGCTTGTTACTACTTTGGCGGGGAATAGGGCGTTTTGTTTGTCAATTTCCTCAATATCGTACTTTGTATGGCACGGTTTCATTAAGCAAGTTGTACGACCCGCGCAGTGTCAGTCTCATTGAGCATGCTTTGGTCACGCCGACGCGTAGCGCAACAGCCCGCACTCAATTGGGCTTTTCTGTATCACCCGAAATAGCTGACTTTGCTAAGCAGTATCCATTGGAAAAACACTTAACCAGTCTGCTAGCAGGTATTGAAAGTGATGGTAAAGACATCCCCATTCTGCTCAAGCACTATCAAAAGCTTAGCGCTAAATTTCATTGCTTGGGGATAGACAGCAACTTTAACCATACCCCAGGTTTGTTACTCAGCGTTGAGCTTGCTAAAGCACCAGAAAAATTAGGCAGGCTGTATTTAGGAGATGGCTGGGAGACGTATAAATGCCATCAAGAAAGTCAATAGAAGGGAGAAATGATTGCGCCTGGTTATCAATCGGGCGCTACCAATCATTCATCAAAGTGAAAGCGAGGGGATCATACTTTTTTCACAAACTCGGACTTAAGCTTCATTGCACCAACACCGTCAATTTTGCAGTCGATGTCGTGATCGCCATCAACCAAACGAATATTTTTAACTTTAGTGCCCACTTTCACCACCAACGATGAGCCTTTTACCTTCAAATCTTTGATGACTGTTACAGTGTCACCGTCTACAAGTGTATTACCGTTTGAATCACGGATAACTGGCGTATCATCCTCAGACGCGTCTTCGCCCTGTGCCCACTCATGTCCGCACTCAGGGCAAACATACATATTTCCGTCTTCATAGGTGTATTCAGAGTTACACGCAGTACAATTTGGTAAGCCACTCATGGTGCGTTCCTTTATTAACTAATGCCAAGCTTGAACCTAAAAACAATATACGTTTCATAGATAACCAAGCCAAATTTGGCGCTATTATCCATAAAAAATATAAAAACGCCAAATTTACTGTCGACTTAAGCCTGTGCTCTTTGGTAGGTTGCTGTTGAGGGAGCCACCCCAAAAAGCGCATGAGTAGTTTGCCCTTGCAGCGATGTAATAATGGCAAGAAGCGAAAAGTGGTGAATGGCGTGACTGGATACAAAAACCAATTCGCGACCCAAGGTAGAGTTAACCTCATTCACATACGTTTGCTCGACTGAAGTTTCATTCAGTACTATGAGCTTTTCATGCATATCAGATTGATAGACATCTAATAACCAATGCTCAATTCTATCCCACGCTTGTAAGGCCGAAGCAGTTGAATGGGCCACATCAGACTCACGATGGCGTAAGTTATAATCCACAACCCCCTTTTCTATTCCTTGCTTGAGCGCCAAATAATGGTCAATCACATGTCGCATATGAGCGCCAGCACTGCTAACCACATGGGGCGCCATGACGCGCTGGTAGGCATGATATGAGATATGTTTTAAAAACGTTTTTGCTTGTTCTACTGTCTCTAAGTGACTATTAAGTGCCTGATTGTCGCTAAGCATAGGGTTCCTGTTACTTCATGTATCTATTGGTAAAAGACCCTGCCTAGGAGACGAACATTTCAAAAAAATATTAATCGCTTAGCCATTGCTTTCACTGGTTGACGAAAATTAACTTTTCAGTATCAAAGCCCGCATCACGTGCCTTAGTCAGCAAGCTTTGCAGCACATCATCCTCAAGCTCAGGTTGACGGGCCAAGATCCAAAAGTAATCTCTGTTGGGTCCAGTGATCATCGCATAACCGTAGTTATCATTGTCTAACGAAAAGATCACATAACTTGCATAAAAAGGTCCAAAAAAAGACACCTTCAAATGACCGATGTTTTGCTCGCCCACGAAGTAAGCTTTGCCAATGGCTTCGTCCCACTCCTGCTCTTCTGGGTTGTAACCACGATTAATGACTTTCACACCGCCATCATCTAGCAAACTGTATTGTGCTGTCACTTGTTCCAAACCCCGTTCAAATGAGTGATCATGGCGTGCTATTTCGTACCACTTACCAAGATAACGTTGCAACTCAAAATCTCTCACCGGTTTAATACCCTCAGGTAAAGAAGTACAAGCACTTAGCAGCACAGCAAACGAAAGAATCGCTGACCTGCCCCCTGACTTTGCCAGCACCCTGAGGAAGGTAAGCAATGACGATTTTAATTGCATAATTGTGTCCTTATAAAATTAACTTATGACTCAACAAGGGTGTGATTATCTTTGTAGCTTAACTTTGCAGCTCAATGTGTTTATATACGCCAGAGTCTAAGTAGTTCGATTATTCCCAATAAATAGACGATAACGCAGCATAAATGCCAAACACGTGCTGCCCGAAGGATCCTTTCTAGGATAGATTGAAAAAATTTCAATCCTCAATGCTTAACACACCCTAAGTATCATACTGAACTATTAGGTAATTCGATTTAATTTACGGCAAAAAAACTGGCGGTAGAAGCACCAAATCTGCCCCAATAGTAGAAAATAGCGTTTGTGATGAGCCCCTTACCTAGCGACAAAGATGTTTGACAAAGCATCAACGCAGGTTTAAATTTCAATAATTACTGAAACTTCTATATAAAAGATACTTTATGCAAATGACCCCTATGATCGAATCCTTCGTCATGCACTTTGGCGAAATGGGCAGCCGCTGGGGTTTCAATCGTACCGTTGGGCAAATGTATGCGTTGTTGGTCATCAGTGAAACGCCCTTGAGCGCAAACCAAATCGCAGAAGCGCTCAGTGTTTCCCGTGGAAATGTCAGTATGGGCCTAAAAGAGCTGCAATCTTGGCAATTAATCAAACAGCACCACGTTCCAGGAGATCGCAAAGAGTATTATCAAAGTGCTGGTACTATTTGGGAAATGGCCAACCGTGTGTTTGAAGAGCGACGTAAACGAGAAATGGACCCAACCCTGACTTTGCTGCGCGGTATTATGCTTGAAACGCCTGAAAATAAAGAAGAAATATACGCTCAGCAGCGTTTACAGGAAATACACGATTTACTTGAAACTATCAGTAAATGGACCAGTGAGTTACAGCAAATGAACCCAGATACCTTAGGCACATTAATGAAATTAGGTTCGGGCGTAGGCAAAGTCATCGACATGAAGAACAAGCTAATGAAGACGAATAAGACGCCCGAGAGAAAGCCCGATAAAGAATAGAGTTACACTCGTATTTTCCTCAAACTCTTCATTCTATTAGGTTTGGAATTAAGCCAGATTTGAAAGCAATATCTTCGTTGCTATATCGGCTTATTTGCCCAACTTCGCCATGGTTTCAGGGTCGTTAAGCGCCCCTACTATAAGAGTGATGTTGGCAACAAGCTGATCTATCATACGTGCATTAAAAACGGGAAAAAGTCGGTCTAAGCGGTCAAATTGAGTATGCCAAATTTCCCCCCATTTCTTTTCTTTATCCGGATCACAGCTGCCTATCTTTTTCCCTGAGTAACATGTCCAGAACTGCGCTTCAATGGATTGAGAGTAACCATCTTTCCCCCCTCGCCCATTAATGTCCATATTTGTCGCTTCGATATATGCAATAGGGATATTGTTGCAGGCGAATGCTTGATGATCTGACCAATCCCCGGTCTGACCTGCTGCAAATACTTCAGAATCTTCATGTAATTCAAATTGAACAGGTAATGAGGACTGCGATGCGCCATAAGCCAATAGTGCATCCCTAAATACACCACTGGTGTTTAGCTTGGCGTTTTCGATTTTCTTACAGCTAAAATCAGTGGGTGAACTACTATGCACATACAGCACATCACCACCTATGACAGTGTCTAAATTCAGCATCGCGATAATATTGCCCAGCTCAGCTCTAGACATTGCGTGAACAAAATAGTTAGAGCCCAACTTGCCAATCTCCTCACTGCCGAAAAATACCACTTGAACGCTATAAGGAAGACCCCTCATTTGCACTAACTGTTCGCTTACTGCCAACAGTACCGCCACGCCACTGGCGTTATCCGTTGCCCCTAAACTACCTTGTTCAACACCTGTGGAATCAAAATGCGCGCCTATTACTAGTCTTTTTTTCGACTCGCCAGGGATCACCGCACTGATATTCATCGAAGTAGCCTGTGTCTCGTTTACCTCAATGGCAAACGTTTGTTGCTCGGCCTTAAGTCCCATTCTTTGTAATTGCTGAAAAATATACTGCGCAGCTTGGCGTTCTTGTTTCGAGCCTGCTGGCCTCGCCCCAATACCCTTCTTGTCATCTGCGAGGGCAATAATGTGAGTCAACGGCTCTGTGGCAATTAATTTCTTGGACTCTGAATCTTCAGTCGATAGAGGCGCAGCGTGTACTAGTAGATAGGACGAGCTTGCAAACAAGGCGCAAAGCGCAAAATACAACGGCGATTTCATTGGATGTTATTTTCACTTTAGGTTTCAACAACCTGCATAATAACTATGCCTCCTGCACTTTACTAGCTGTAAGCACTTTACTGGCTGTCAGCACTTTACTGGCTGTCAGCGCTTTACTAGCTGTCAGCGCTAGCCAACGGCGATGTCGTGCTAACTCACCATATGGTAAACCGCTTATTCTGGATTAATTCCCCGTATTAAGAGTTTCTTAAGTTTCACGCTTTATGGTTAACACTCACTCACTATTTTATCGGCTTAATATGCGTATTTTCATATCTATTTTCGTTTTGTACCTTGCCTGCTATTCCAGCCGTGGCTATGCAACAGTAGCTCCAGATTTTAGCTATATGACACGCTCTGGTGCAGTGCAACTGAGCGATCTTAAGGGCAAAGTGGTTTATGTGGATTTTTGGGCATCATGGTGTAAACCCTGCCGCCAATCCTTTCCATGGATGAACGACATGCAGCACAAATATGCTGAACAGGGTTTAGTGGTTGTCGCAGTGAATTTAGATACTGAACCTCAATTAGTTACAACATTTTTGCAGAAAATTCCGGCTAATTTTCCCATCGTACTCGACCCAGAAGCTGAAATTGCACAACGCTACGACCTCATCGTTATGCCTAGCAGTTATTTAGTCGCCAGAGACGGCAGCATTCGCTTTAGCCATAAAGGTTTTTTTAATGCAAAAGCATCTGCTTACGAGCAGCAGCTTGTCACCCTATTACACGAGAAGGAGTAATAAAATGCTGATTCAATTAACTAAAAAGCGCCTGATTTTGGCCGCGACTCTGGTGGCAAGTTTCACCCTAAACGGCTGTGCGGATTCAGGGGTTAAACCATGGCAACGAGATCTATTGGCTAAAGACGAAATGGCCTTAGATGCTGAGGGGATAGATATAGGGTTAGATGATCATATTTACTTTAGCAAGGAAGCCACAAGCGGTGGTCGCTCCTTTGCTGGTGGAGGCTGCGGATGCAACTAACTAAAAGCAATAACATCAACGCATCTCTAGCTGCTGCCGCCTGCGCACTGCTCAATTCAGGTGTACAAGCCCAAGAAAATACACAAGCTAACGAATGGCAGTTTGATACAGCCATACTCTACTACGGTGAAACCGACAGAGTACAGTTAGGTGAGGGGGTGTTTAACGCCAAGAAAGATTTTGGCGACGAACACATATTCAATGGCAAAATAGCCATCGATACTCTTACAGGAGCCTCAGCATCAGGCGCTGTCGCCCAACAAGGCGTACAAACCTTTACTCGCCCATCAGGCAACGGGCAGTACGTGGTCAATGCTGGTGAAACGCCGTTAGACGATACCTTTAAAGATACCCGCGTTCAGCTCAGTGCCCAGTGGACCCAACCCCTATGGGAGAACATAACAGGTAGCACAGGCGTGCATCTCTCAAAAGAGTATGATTATTTATCATTGGGTGTTAATGGCTCACTGGCCCGTGACTTTAATCAGAAAAACACCACCCTTTCTGCCGGTGTGTCTTACCAATACGACAGCATTGATCCTGTTGGCGAAGCGCCGATCGGTCTTTCCACAATGGTGGTCAACAACGGGCAATTTAGCGATGAAAGCGCATTTGAAACGGCATTTAATGCTACCAGAGCAACGGATAGCAAAGATAAAAATACGGTAGATTTACTTCTGGGTGTGACTCAGGTGATCAATCGCCGTATGTTAATGCAATTTAACTACAGTTATTCTATTGCTAATGGTTACCTCACTGACCCGTACAAATTATTAAGTGAGGTCAACACTGAAGGTGTCACACAGGATATTTTGCACGAGAATCGACCAAATAAGCGCACTAAACAAAGTTTCTATTGGCAGACCAAATACGCTTCAGACTACGGTATTGCCGATGTGTCTTATCGTTATGCTACCGATGACTGGGATATTGACTCGCATACACTAGATTCAAGGTTCAGAGTGAAGTTGTCCGATAACAGCTACATACAACCGCACTTTCGTTATTATCAGCAGAGCGCCGCAGATTTCTATCAGCCATTCTTGATTCAAGGCTCACTACTACCGTCAGTGGCCAGCGCAGATTATCGTCTAGGTGAAATGACCGCGTACACCATTGGCCTTAAGTATGGACAAGCCTTAGATAATGGTCGCGAGTGGGCCGTTCGGCTGGAATATTATCAGCAGAGTCCAAAAAATTCGGGCTTCGAAGAACCTGGCGCTTTGCAAGGCCTAGACCTTTATCCGAGTATCGATGCCATTATTGCTCAGGTTAGCTATAGCTTTTGATATGAGATTGGCTCAAGGTATATTGGCGTATGGTGTATAGCTAATTTACCCAACAAAAATCAGTGCATAACTAAGTAGGATAACCTTGAGTCAAGCTCCCGCTCTAATAGCTAAAAGTGACTATTACCATGGTCACTTCTTTTGCATGGCCAGTCCATGTGAATTGCTTATTGAAACCCCGAATCAATTGCTCGCCAACCGCTTACTACAAGAAGTTGTCTTGCAAACGAAACGGATAGAGCAAAAATACAGTCGCTATATTGTTGGCAACCTAGTTCATCAGATAAATAATAGTCATGGAAAATGGGTCGAGATAGATCAAGAAACACATCGTTTGCTCGCCTTCGGGCAAACGTGTTTCGAACTAAGCGATGGCATGTTTGATCTGACGTCTGGCGTGCTAAGAAAGATATGGGATTTCACCGGAAAAGGGAAATTTCCACCTTCGGAACAAGTCAATGAAGTATTGCAATATATTGGCTGGCAGAATGTGCAATTTACTCAGCAACAAATTCGCCTACCCAGAGGGTTCGAGTTAGATTTTGGCGGTATTGGTAAAGAATATGCTGTGGATGCAGCGGCCAAATTGTGCATGCAATTGGCACCCGATACTTCTGTGTTGGTTAATTTTGGCGGGGATATTCAAGTCACCCAACCTAGGCAGCATGAAGCGTATTGGCAGGTAGGTATCGAACGCCCTCACGCCAAGGATAATTCAGCTAAAAGTGCGTTAGTGAAGATAGCGTCCGGAGGGTTAGCCACCAGCGGAGATACACGGCGCTTTATTGTCCACAACGGTGTTCGCTATAGTCATATATTGAGCCCCAAAACCGGTTATCCTGTTTCTGGGGCCCCGCGCTCTGTGACCGTAGCCACTGACTTTTGCATTCAATCCGGCATGTTAGCAACCATGGCATTATTGCAAGGCACAGAGGCCGAACACTTCTTACAAGCTCAGCAGCAAAAACATTGGTGTTATTGGTGAACTGACTCCTGCTCATCAATATTATTAAGCCATTAAATTAACTGAATAATTTCATATAAGTGTAACGGTTTTATTGCGCTCTTGAGGTATGATCTACGCACTGATGTACGTGTAGAGTTTAACCCGAGTAACGTTAATGAAGTCCTACTTTGTATTAATACTGGCATTTGTCTGTAATGCCGGGTACGCCAATGTGTGTAGCTCTTTAGGCTGCCCGACAGGTGCTCCTGACAGCAATGACTTACTTGAGCGCTCCATTTACACCATAAGCAATAATCAGCAAACAAAGTTTGCCGATTGGGCCGCATATAAAGTGACCACGCAAACGATAGACGGCCCTAGTCGTTCACGCAGTTGGCGCTCTGATCCAGATTTAAAGCGCGAGTACACGCTAGAAACCGCAGACTATAAGGATGCTCACGCTCTTATTCGTACCGACCGCGGACACCAAGTTCCATTGGCAAGTGTGAGCAATACCGCTGATTGGCGCAGTACAAACTATCTATCAAATATTACCCCCCAGAGCTCTAATTTAAATCAAGGCCCATGGGTCCGATTAGAGTCTGCAGTACGCGTTTTAGCCCGCAGCGGAGAATCCGTTTATGTGGTAACAGGCCCGCTGTATGAAAGCTTTTTTGCTTCGCTTCCCGGTGCAGATGAAAGTCACACTATTCCTTCTGGCTACTTCAAAATTGTTGCGACAATAAACCAAGCGGGTTATGTGAGGGCGTCCGCCTATGTCATGGAGCAAAATAGCGCGAGAGCCGATGACTACTGCAGCAAAGAGGTCACGATTGATAACGTAGAAAGTCGCAGCGGTTTGGACATATTCCCAGAAATGACCGGCAGCAAAGAATATGCGGTTGAAACACGTTTAGGTGGATTGAGCAGTCAATTGGGTTGCTGATAATCCAACCGCACGTTTCAATCTAAAATGATTAATGAGTAGAACGTTCAGATGAGCGGAAAAAGTCTAAGTTGAAGTGCGCGATAAAGTTGAATTGAATCTGGCTGATTATTCGCTTTCGTTGAATTTGCCGACAATCAGCTCTTCAACAGCGTCCATCGCTTGTTGCGCGTCTTTACCTTCTGAAATCACTTGAATTTCTTTGCCTTGGCAACTCTCTAACATCATTAAGCCTAGTACGCTGCTAGCCGAGGCACTTTTATCATCCTGAACAATAGTGACTTCAGCTTCAAATTGATTTGCAAGCTTAACCAATTGAGTCGCAGCTCTGGCATGCAACCCTAATTTGTTCACTATGAGTAGAGTTTTCTCTAATCGCTCACTCATCGGTTCAACTCGCGATGGCGTATTTGCACATCAGGATGCGAGGTACTAAATGTTTTGGCTAACATTTCTACCACGTACACAGAGCGATGCTGACCGCCAGTACACCCTATGGCGATTGTCACATAGCTACGATTATTCCGCTCTAAGTGTGGCAACCAAGTAGAAATGAGATTCTGAATTTGCCATATAAATTTAGTCACTATGGGCTGTGAGCCAAGAAAAATCTCGACGGGGGAATCAAGTCCAGTAAGTGGTTTTAAATCTGGCTCCCAGTGAGGGTTGGGTAAGAAACGCGCATCAAATACATAATCCGCATCTTTAGGAATGCCGTGTTTAAAACCGAAGCTTTCAAAAACCAAAACTAATCGAGAGCTTTTTTTGCCTAAAATGCGTTCGCGCACCAATTCGGCCAGCTGGTGAATTGATAGCTGGTCTGTGTCTATATATAAATCTGCACGTTCGGCTATCGGCGCCAATAACTGACTTTCTGCTTGAATGGCACCAGACAATGATTTGTTTTGCTTCGATAGCGGATGCAAGCGGCGGGTTTCACTGAAACGCTTAATCAGTACGTCATCGCTTGCATCCAAATACAATATGGTCATTTCCCACGTTGACGGCAAGTAGTCGAGTATTTCCACCAATTCGTTGGGATCTTTGGGTAAATTTCGCACGTCAATACTGACCGCTACCTGATCGTACTCGTCAGCGACTGTATGGGTCAAAGTAGGCAATAAGTTGACGGGGATATTATCAACGCAGTAATAGCCTAAATCTTCTAGTGAACGTAAGACTATGGACTTCCCTGAGCCTGAACGCCCACTGATGATAATAAGCTTCATAATTAACTAAGTACCTGAAATAATTCTTGGTCTGTGGTTGCACTGCGCAAACGATTTAAAATGTCTTTATCGACGAATTTTTTGGCTATCGCCGACAAGGTTTGTAGGTGCTCTTGGGCCTTTTCCTCTGGTACTAAAATAGCAAAGAAGATATCCACAGGCATGTTATCGATGGCGTCATACTGGACCGGTGGTTGACACGTTACAAGCACCCCTAGGGCTGACTCTAACCCTTTTATACGGCCATGTGGTAGTGCTATACCACCACCTATACCCGTACACCCCATTTTCTCGCGCCCCGCTAAACTGGATAAAATTGTCGCTTGGTCCACTTCAACAAGATGCTCAGATGCCAATTGACTAATAAGCTCTAAAATGCGCTTTTTACTAGAACCCTGAACTGCGCATACGACGCAGTCAGGGTGAAGAATATTTGATATTTCCATTATTTACCTGATGGGTTAATGGCGTTTAGCTTTTTCTTTATGCTTAATAACTTGCCGATCGAGTTTATCGATTAGGCCATCTATTGCCGCATACATGTCGTTGTGTTCCATGGTGGCAAATACATCTGCCCCATTCAAATGTATTGTCGCTTCCGCTTTTTGGTTGAGCTTTTCTACATTGAGAATAACGTGAACATTGTTGATCTGATCGAAGTGTCGCTCGAGCTTGGTAAATTTAGTATCGACATAATCTTTTAGTGAATCGGTTACATCCACATGGTGACCAGTAATATTAATTTGCATATCGCCTCTTCCTTCTTTAATCAGCCTACAATAGGCTTTTTCGTTGGTTCGACGGGGGTATCATCAGAGATTCCCGGTACTTTGCTATTGTTCGCCGAGCAACCATGATACCTTGATCGGCCAACAATTGAGCAATCTTGCTGTCACTTAACGGCTTGCTTGGTTTTTCAGCTGCGACCAGCTTTTTAATCAATGCGCGTATCGCCGTTGACGAGCACTCTCCGCCTGTCTCAGTTGCAACATGGCTTGAGAAGAAATATTTCAGCTCAAATATACCTCTAGGGGTATGCATATACTTTTGGGTGGTAACACGGGAAATTGTAGATTCATGCATATCCACCATTTCGGCTACATCGTTTAGTACCATAGGCTTCATCATCTCAGGCCCATGTTCAAAAAAGCCCATTTGCTGCTGTACTATGCAGTTTGACACTTTTAATAATGTATCGTTTCGACTCTCAACACTTTTAATAAACCATTTGGCTTCTTGCATATGTGAGCGAATAAATTGACTGTCACTGGTGTTTTTTGCACTACGACTCATCGCAGCATACTGCTGATTGACGTTCAATTTCGGTAAACTGTCAGGGTTAAGTTCTACTGTCCAACGACCATTCTTCTTACTCACTGACACATCAGGTATAACATATTCTGCCTCACCTTTAATTAAGGCGCTGCCTGGACGTGGATTAAGCGTTTTAAGTAAACGCATAACCTCGCGCAAATCATCCTCTTTAAGGCGAGATTTACGCATCAAAGTGCGGTAATCCTTGCTTGCCAAAAGGTCGGCATATTCGCCAATCAATGTCTTCGCTTCTTCCAACCAGGGTGTATCAGGAGCAAACTGACGCAATTGCACTAACAAGCATTCTTGTGGTGTACGAGAGCCAGACCCAATTGGGTCGAACATTTGAATACGCTTAAGTACGCATTCCACTTCATCGAGCTCTATTTCTTCATCATCCATGCTGGCCAAAACATCTTCAGCGCTCATGGTTAAATAACCAGACTCATCGATAGAATCAATAATCGCTGTCGCAATCGCGATATCGGTATCACTAAAGTGGGTTAAACGCATTTGCCACAGCAAATGATCTTGAATGTTATCTGTGGTTTCGCCCTGAAAGATTTGTTCATCATCACCGCCGGCACCACTTGATATGCTAGATGCAGGTGCAGAAGAAGCGCTGATGTACTCATCCCATGTGGTATCCGTAGGTAAGTCTTCTGGGATTTCGTTTTTCTCGAATGCTTCACTTGAGTCTAAGTTGTCACTGCTGGTATCAACTATTTCATTAGTATCTTTAGATGACGGGTCGAGGGAATTGTCATTTAACGCACTATCGCCGGATTCCTGATCCGTAGGCTCTTCAATTTCCAACAGCGGGTTCGAATCCAAGGCTTCTTGAATTTCTTGCTGTAAATCTAACGTAGACAGTTGCAACAAACGAATAGCTTGCTGTAACTGTGGCGTCATAGTGAGTGATTGACTAAATTTTAATTGTAAAGAGGGTTTCATTTACTTCTTTATTCTGTCCGTTGCAAACTAATAAATATGCTGTGGTTGATTCGATTGACTGTAAATGTCTCACCAAGCGCCTGAGTATAATCTCGATAAAATGAGCGGCTTTTTCAGCTTAACTATAGCCTGAATTGTTCGCCTAGGTATACATCTCTTACACGTTGATCACTTAATACTTCTTCTGCCGTGCCAGAAGCGATGAGTTCACCATGACTGACAATATAAGCTTTCTCACACACATCGAGCGTCTCTCTTACATTGTGGTCGGTTATCAAAACACCAATACCACGGTCACGCAAATGTTGAATAATTTTTTTAATATCATTAACTGAAATAGGATCAACACCGGCAAACGGCTCATCGAGCAGAATAAATTCTGGATCAGCTGCAAGCGCTCGCGCTATTTCAACCCTGCGGCGCTCGCCACCAGACAAACTCATACCTGCACTGTTACGGATATGATTGATATTGAACTCATCTAATAATGAATCCGCTTGCTGTTCTCTTTGCTCTGCACTGAGCTCTTTGCGTGTCTGCAAGATGGCCATCAAATTTTGATGGACTGTTAGTTTCCGAAAAATAGAGGCTTCTTGAGGTAAGTAGCCAATCCCTAGACGAGCGCGCATGTGCATGGGCTGTAGGGTAAGATCTTGCTGATCTATACTTATTTCTCCCTTATCTAAGGGGACCAAACCAACAATCATATAAAACGTGGTGGTTTTTCCTGCTCCATTTGGCCCAAGTAAACCGACAATTTGGCCTGTGGATACTTCGAGGCTGACATCACGCACAACTTGACGCGATTTATAAGATTTAGCCAAATGCGAGGCTTTTAACGTCGCCATTATGGAGTTTCATCCTGTTTTGGTTTCACATTTGTATCAGTGGACTTTTTCGCGTCTGTTTGCTTTTTACTACTCGCTGATTTCTTGGCTGGTTGGAAAATAGTCGTGACTCGACCGCTGTTTTTACTTTCGCCCTCTCCTTGCGCGACAATTTGCTCAAGTTCCATGTTAAACACAATCGACTCACCTTTTACACTGCTATTGTTCTGCTTCAGCTGTGCATCGCCTTCTAAGGTTAGTGTGCGTAAATCTCTGCGATATTCTATGCGATTAGCTGATGCCTCAATACTGCCGCCTTGCTCTTGTTGCTGAGAATATTTAGCCGGGCTACCCGTCGCGATGAAAACTTCGTTGCCTTCGCCCTTACTCGCGTCGACTTCTACTTCATCGGCATACACATTCAAACTACCTTGATTGATGTGCACGTCTTCTCGAAAGATAGACTTTTTAGTTTTACCGTCCCCAAACTGGAACTTTGAGTCCACTTTTATCGCTTGCGTGAAATCTTCTTTGCCAGCCATGCTTAATGGGGAAAATGATAATGTTGCTAATGCAACTAAGCTAAGGCTGAGGTTGATAAATGGTTTGCACATGATCAAGTAGCTCATATTGTTGGGTCGTTAAATTGGCTTTAAAACCGTTACTGTTGATGACATAGTGCTGACCAAATATTTTTACTGGTTGGTCAGACTCCATGGTTTTATCGATCAAGTTTATCTCGATGAAGTCCGTGCGGATGCTACGAGCAAATCCTTGCTCATCTTGATTACGTATCTCGACATTATTCTCTAATTGGATCCGATTGTCTTCATACAAAGTGCCGTCTTTGGCTGATACCTGCCAAGGCGCAGTCTGTGACTCAACAAATATAGTGTATTGAGGCTCTTTGAATAAGGTAAAACCGAGCAAATCAAAGTGCTCCATTTTGGTAGCAAAGACCTGATGGCTCAAACGGCCGTCTTTATCAAATAGAGTGCTTAACATTTCACTAGCTTGGTAGTTTGGTTGCCAAGCAGATTCGGTTTCAGTTTGCGGTATCAAGTCCTCGTCAGCTAGCCAGTCAGGTAAGTTGATGGCGATGACTAATAAAAACAATAACCCAATGCTGAGGGTGACTCGATTCATACGCTACTACCACTGACTTTATTTAATTTACCTTTGGCATGCAAAATCAGGTCGCAAATTTCGCGCACAGCACCAAAGCCACCATTGATTTGAGTAACATACAAAGCTTGTTTCTGAACAAACGGATGTGCATCGTGTGTCGCAACGGCGACGTGACTTAAGGTAAACATTCCTACATCAGGCATATCATCACCAATAGAAGCGGTAGCTTCTTTACCTATATTCAACTGGCGCTGCAACGCCAAAAGCGCATCGTTTTTCTGTTCACAACCTTGAATAATATGCTCGACCCCTAACGCAGACATACGTTTGTGCACTATTTTTGATTCGCGTCCGGTAATAACCGCGACATGCACACCTATGTTTAATAAGGCTTTGACCCCAAAACCGTCACGGGTATGAAACGCTTTCAATTCTTCGCCGTCATTGCCCATGTATATGCGACCGTCGGAGAAAACCCCGTCTACATCACAAACCAGTAATTTAATGCGGGAAAGCTTGTCCATTAACGAGGATGACTTAGCACCATATAACGTATTAATGTCGCCCATTATATCACTCCAGCTGATAACAAGGTTTGCATGTTGATAGCACCAACCGGTTGGTGATTGTCATCAACAATAAAAAGTGAACTGATTTTGCGTTTCTGCATAACGTTTAACACCTCAGCAGCTAAGGTTTCTTGAGATGCCGTGACACAATTTGCAGTCATAACACTTTCAATACTGACTGTGTGGATATCGACTCTGGCATCCAGTACCCGGCGTAAATCACCGTCAGTAAAAATACCCAGCAAACGCCCGTCATCGCCTACGATACCCGCCATACCTAGCCCTTTACGTGATATTTCAAGTAGCGCTTGGCTAATGGTTTGTGTCGTGCCAACCAAAGGCATCAGCTCACCTTGGCACATGATGTCATCAAGCTTAAGTAAAAGCTTGCGCCCAAGCGCACCTCCAGGATGGGAAAGTGCAAAATCATCCGGCGTGAAGCCTCGAGCATCTAACAGTGCCACCGCCAGCGCATCTCCCATGACTAGAGTTGCCGTGGTGCTCGCCGTTGGCGCTAGGCCTAATGAACAGGCCTCTTTTTCAACCTTAATACACAAATTGACGTCGGCGTGCTTACCCAAAGAACTACTTGGGTTATTCGACATAGCAATAATGGCAATGCCACGACGTTTCACCACCGGCAATAACGCCAACAGCTCAGATGTTTCACCTGAATTAGAAATCGCCAGCAGAACATCTTGCTCTGTAAGCATGCCTAGGTCACCGTGATTTGCCTCCCCTGGGTGCATGAAAAATGCAGGCGTTCCAGTACTCGCTAATGTCGCGGATATTTTATGCCCTATATGACCAGATTTACCCATACCGCAAACAACCACTTTGCCTTTGCAGTTCTTCATGAGCTCGCATGCTGCAATAAAACTGTCGTCAATATATTGGGATAACTGCTTAATTGCCTGACCTTCGATTTCAAGCACTCGCAGGGCTGACTGAATATACTCTCGCTGACTCATGCGGCACTAACCTTGGTTGAAAACAAAGTATTGATAAGCGACAAAGCAGCCTAGAAAAGCGACAGCTTCATAACGATTAATCCGGCGAGAGCCTCTTATATTGAAACAAAACAGGACCAACAAAATACTCAAGCCCAGCATGGTGTAAATATCTCGACTTGCTGCATCTGGGTCCACAGCCCCTGGCGATATCAAACCAGGCATGGCCATGACTGCCAATATGTTGAATATATTCGAGCCAATGATGTTACCTAAGGCGAGATCATCTTCCCCTTTTAGCACACCAGCAATGCTGGCAGCCAATTCCGGCAGGCTGGTACCAATGGCAATAATGGTCAAACCAATCACCAAGTCACTTAGGCCAAAGTGGCGAGCTATTTCGACCGCTGATTCAACCATGAAATGCGCACTGAGCGGCAATAAAACCAAACCCACTAACAACCAAATCACCGCGCTTTTTGTCGGCACACCATCTGGCACTTCGTCGTGAGTCTCTTGCTCTAAAGGGTCGCCCTTTTCCATGTGGTATGACATCCACGCCAAACCGCCTATGGTGAAAAAGAATAAGATAAACAGCACTATGCCTTCATTCAGCGACAAATATAAATCAGCCAAGAAGTAAGTCGCGAGCAGAGACACGCCGAGCATCACCGGCATTTCACGTTTTAACGTCGTCGAGGCTACCGTCAAGGGTTTCAGTAAAGCGGTTAAGCCCAGCACTAAGGCGATGTTAGTGATATTAGAGCCTATCGCATTGCCTATGGCCGTATCTGTGTTGCCGTTAAGCGATGCAGTGGCAGAAACCATGATTTCTGGCGCTGAAGACCCCATTGCGACTATGGTTAAGCCGATAATCATGGGCGAAATACCCATATTTCTCGCTAACGCAGATGAGCCGAATACGAATCTATCCGCGCCCCAACTTAATACAACTAACCACAACAAAAATAATAACGCTTCAACTATCACGAAAACTCACTTGTTTTTATACCAATATCTAATTGTCGCAAAAAGCACTGCCTTTGCCTATTCATTGTGTGACAAATAAACCAGCGCTACCTAATTAAAAATGAACGAAAAAACCATTCATCAGGTCATCTTAGTAATACGTTAGTTGACACCATTATGTTTAATAGTTTGAGCGGCCTAGATAACGTTCTAAAAATACGAATATAACTTGTTACTTTTAGGTTTTGAGGTTTGCCCTTGAAAAAACATATAATGTCACCAATTACCACAACCCTATATTATTAGTATTTGGTTCATCTGATAGGAAGACAACAGGCTTAATGGAAAATTTGCTAGAAATAGACAACCTGACCTTCTCGCGAAGCGGTCGTATTATCTATGATGATATATCCTTGCGCATCGTAAAAGGAAAAACCACCGCCATTATGGGTCCAAGTGGTATTGGTAAAACCACTATGTTGCGCCTTATGGGCGGGCAACTAAAACCCGACAGCGGTGATATTCGTTTTAAGGGCGAGTCTATTCAAAGCATGAAACGAAATCGCTTGTTCACCGTTAGGCGTCAAATGAGCATGTTGTTTCAAAGCGGTGCGTTGTTCACCGATATGACAGTATTCGATAACATTGCATTTCCGCTACGTGAACATACTAAGTTGTCTGAGTCAGTGATTAAGACTTTGGTGCTATTGAAGCTGCAAGCGGTGGGTCTGCGCGGCGCGGCAGACTTAATGCCTGCAGAGTTGTCTGGTGGTATGGCGCGCCGGGCGGCATTGGCCCGCGCGATTGCCCTTGACCCAGAACTTATTATGTATGATGAGCCATTCGCTGGGCAGGATCCTATTTCGATGGGTGTGCTAGTCAAATTAATAAAAGCGTTAAACGACTCATTGCAACTTACTAGTGTGGTTGTGACCCATGATGTCACTGAAGTACTCACGATAGCGGATTACATCTATATATTGGCAGAGAAGAAAGTGATCGGTAGCGGTACTCCCGAACAAATAAAGCAGAGCGACTCGCCACTTGTACAACAGTTTTTGAAAGGACACGCAGACGGCCCGGTGCCTTTTCATTATCCTGCTGACGATCTTGAACAAACGTTTCTAGGAGCCAAATAGATGCAGTGGTTGGCAAGTATCGGACGCAATACAATCGACACAGTCGGTTCGTTTGGGCGTGCTTTTTTGATGTTGATGGGAGCTATTATTGCCAAACCTCAATTTGTCAAAAACACGCCATTAGCAATAAAACAAATTTACGTGGTTGGTGTTCAGTCACTGTTAATCATTGTGGTATCAGGATTGTTCATTGGCATGGTTATGGCGCTACAAGGCTATACCATATTGGTAGACTATGGCGCCGAAGGTAGCTTAGGCCCTATGGTCGCACTTTCATTGCTGCGTGAATTAGGCCCCGTTGTAACAGCATTGTTATTTGCTGGTCGTGCTGGCTCTGCTTTGACGGCAGAAATCGGCTTGATGAAAGCCACCGAACAACTCAGTAGTTTAGAAATGATGGCGGTAGACCCACTTCGTCGCGTAGTTGCGCCGCGTTTATGGGCTGGCATTATTTCAATGCCGATGTTGGCTCTTATTTTCAGCGCAGTAGGTATACTCGGTGGTCATTTAGTTGGTGTTGACTGGTTAGGCGTCGATGTAGGTAGTTATTGGTCTATCATGCAATCGAGTGTCGACTGGAGCGAAGATGTCGTAAACGGCATCATCAAAACCATCGTATTTGCCTTTGTGATTACTTGGATAGCTATATTTAAGGGTTACGATGCGGTTCCTACCTCGGAAGGGATAAGCAAAGCCACCACAGAAACCGTGGTATTTTCATCTTTAGCAGTGCTGGGACTCGACTTTATCCTGACTGCATTAATGTTTGGTATAGAGTAGGAGTAGAAAAGTAATGTCGTCACGCAAAGCAGAAATCATGGTTGGACTGTTCGTGGTATTGACCTTAGCTGCAGGATTATTGCTTGCGCTTAAGGTGGTTAACCAAGGCATGTCAAGCGGTACAGACACATATACCCTGTATGCCAAATTTGACAATATTGGCGGCCTCAAGGCTCGCTCAGCGGTTAAAGTCGGTGGTGTTACTGTCGGTAGAGTAGACAGTATCAGTCTCGACCCAGACGGCTACACGCCAGTTGTTGAATTAAAAATTTATCAGGAATATAACAAGTTTCCAGAAACAAGCTCGGTTTCAATCCTGACCTCGGGTTTGTTGGGTGAGCAATACGTGGGCTTTCAGCCAGGATTTAGTATTGATGGAATAGCAGATCTCGCTGAAGGCGACTACATTTCAGATACCAAGTCAGCCCTTGTCTTAGAAGACTTAATTGGCCAGTTCCTATTCAGCAAAAATGACTAATTAATTGATAACTTTGGACTTAAAATACCTCATGAAACACCTAACACGAATATTTAGTGCGGCACTTATTTTAATTTTTAGCAGTGTTGCCACTGCAGAAGAGACTAACCCTTACAAATTACTAGAAGACGTTGCATCAGAAACCTTTGCCAGAATCAAAGATCAGCATGCTGATATACAGAAAAACCCAGAAATTCTAAGGGACATCATCGAGCAGGATCTTCTGCCGTATATCGACTACAACTTTGCCGCGCTTAAGGTTTTAGGTAAGCATTTTAGAACTGTCCCTAAAGACAAAATCCCTGAATTTATTCAAGTATTTCGCCAATACCTAATTACTACTTATGCACTGGCGTTAACCTATTACAATGGCCAAGAAGTAGTCTTTCAACCGCTGCGCGATGAACCTGAAGACAAGACAGCAACAGTGCGAGCAGTGGTTAAAGAAGACGGACGCCCAGACATCAAGATTTCATTCAAGTTACGTAAAAATACTAAGACCAATGAGTGGAAGGCCTACGACATGGTTGCAGAGGGAATTAGCCTGTTATCCAGCAAGCAAAGTGAGTACGAATCAATATTGCGTCAAGACGGTATTCAAAAAGTGATTGATATCATGAAAGAGAAAATCAACCAACCTATTACACTCGAGCATTCAGAAGAGAAAAGCTAAGTGAATAATGTAACTTCATCACAGTTGACGGTTGTGAACGACTCATCTTCCCCTGAGAGTTTCTTACTCTCAGGGAATTTGAATCGAGATACCATCCCTAGCTTTTGGCCAGATAGCCTTCAACAACTTGCGAATGCGAAACGCACGAGCAAACCATTGGTGTTGAATTTAGAAAAAATAACCCAAGTTGATACTGCTGGTCTGGCGTGGTTAATTAATCTAATCCGAGACGCCAAGAAGCAGGATATCGAGTTTAGTTTACTCAATCTCCCAGATACATTATTAAATTTGGCCAAAATAAGCGACGTAGATGGCTTTTTACCGTTACAATAACCGCTTAATTTAAATTTTAGGAAAGCTATGCAAAATTCAGAAATAGAACAATTACTTATTGAAAAACTTGGCTTAGCAGAAGTCCATGTGACGGGTGATGGTTCGCACTTTCAGATTATTGCGGTCAGCGATCAATTTGACGACATGAGTCGTGTTAAGAAGCAGCAATTTGTATATGCCCCATTAAGTGAGATTATCGCTCAGGGTATTATGCATGCTATCTCCATTAAGACCTTCTCAGAAAAACAGTGGAAGAGAGAACGCCTGCTAAACATGCCTCAATAAATTGCTAGGCAGCACTCACGTTTTTAAGCACTAAATTCATCCTCGCCTACTATTCAAAAGAGCACTCCCATGGACAAACTACTCATTAAAGCGTCTAAACCTTTACAAGGCTCAGTGCGTATTTCCGGCGCTAAAAACGCGGCACTTCCTATTTTAATGTCGAGTATTTTAGCCGACACCACTTGCTACTTTGATAATGTCCCTGAGCTAAGAGACATCAATACTAGCTTAGCCTTACTGGCTGAGTTGGGCGCTGACGCTAAACGTGTTTCTGGTCACTCTGTAGAAATCGACCCGAGCAGTATTAACAACTGCAACGCATCTTATGACTTAGTAAAAACCATGCGCGCATCCATTTTAGTATTAGGCCCTTTGCTCGCCAAATACGGTGAAGCAAATGTGTCATTACCTGGCGGCTGTGCGATAGGTGCTCGCCCAGTCAACTTGCACTTGCAAGGTTTAGAGAAAATGGGCGCAAAAGTCGATGTTGAGGCCGGATATATTCGCGCTAAAGTTGATGGTCGTCTTAAAGGTGCCAACATATTCATGGATATGGTCAGTGTTGGCGCGACCGAGAACCTTATGATGGCCGCCTGCTTAGCCGACGGTGAGACGGTGCTGGAAAACGCTGCCAGAGAGCCTGAAATTGTTGACCTCGCTAACTGTTTGAATGCAATGGGTGCAAAGGTAAAACACGCAGGCAGTGACAAAATCCGCATCCAAGGCGTTGAGCGCCTGCAGGGTTGTCGCTACGCAGTATTACCTGATCGCATTGAAACCGGCACATTTCTGATTGCAGCAGCCGTAACCGGCGGGAAAATCCGCTGTGAAAACGCGGCCCCGGAAACACTTGATGCCGTGCTTGATAAACTCGTTATGGCGGGCGCAGTGATTACCACAGGTGATGATTGGATAGAGCTTGATATGCAGGGCCATCCGCTTACAAGCGTCAATATAAAGACCGCTCCACACCCTGGTTTTCCCACTGACATGCAGGCGCAATTTGTCGCACTGAACTGCGTGGCACAAGGAACCGGCGTGGTGACTGAGAACATCTTTGAGAACCGATTTATGCATGTGCCTGAACTACAGCGTATGGGTGCTAAAATTGATTTAGAGACCAATAGCGCAGTTTGTCATGGGGTATCTAGCCTTAAAGGTGCGCAGGTCATGGCAACTGATTTACGTGCATCAGCCAGTTTAGTCATTGCAGGTCTTGTAGCTGAAGGTGAAACCATAGTCGATCGCATTTATCATTTGGATCGCGGCTACGAACATATTGAAACCAAATTAAATGGACTTGGCGCAAACATCCAGCGCATTAAGTAGAAAAGTCATACAGGCTTGGTTTTCACAGTTATTTCTTCGAAAACCAAGCTTTGTAACGCTTCTCGGCCCAACCTTCTATTGAGCACGCACTCTATTGGGCCCCCAGTTCAGCAACGACTACCGTTAACGTAACTAATTGCCCACCACGACTCACCTCAACTTGCAGTTCAGTACCTGGTTTCGTTTCAGCAATAAAGTCCAGCGTTTGTGTCACGCTGTCCGTTGGCTGACCATTGATAGCGAGCATGACATCATCTGTGCGAATACCGCCTTTGTCTGCTGAACTACCGGGAGAGACACTAGTGATAAGGATACCAGAGCGGCCATACACCTCTGCTGCACCAACACCGAGCTGACCTCTAGTGACACGGCCATTTGCTACTATTTCATCCATGACTTTTTTCGCTAAGCCATAAGGAATAGCGAAAGATACGCCGTCCACTTCCTTTACTCGGCGCTGGCTATCTAGCGTTTTAAAGTTAGCATTGTTAATGCCGATCAAATAGCCGTTGCTATCAATTAACGCGCCACCTGAATTACCTTCATTGAGCACTGCATCCATCTGAATAAAATCAAAGTAAGCGGCTAAACCATTACGCCCTACTCGGCTAACGACTCCCTGAGTGATGGTTTGCCCCAAGTTATAAGGATTTCCAATCGCCAGCACTAAATCACCTACTCGGGTAGCGGGATCGTCTAATTGAGGAATAACATGCAGATTATCTTCGGCAACTTTTAGCACGGCTAAATCAGTATATGGGTCATATCCGATGATTTGCGCTTCTGCGCGACGACCATCTTGCAAACCCACTAAGATACTATTGGCATTAGCGATAACGTGCAGACACGTCAATATCAACCCGTCTTCGCTCATGATAACGCCTGAGCCTAAGCTCGTGCGCTCAACAGACTGACTGCGATTGTAAATACTGCCACTTTCAATGGATTGACTGTAAATATTGACTACGGCGGGACCAGAAACATTAACAGCATGGTTAAAACTAAGCTTGTCTGACGTCTGGCGTGTGGGGTTGAACATCGACAAGTTCAAACTACTACCGTGACGCAGATCAGGCACCAAAAGGAGTATCACCCCAGAGATGATGGCACCGACAAAAGCCGATTTAAGCAAAAAAGTGAATGAATCTTTCAAGGGACCTGCTAATAAAAGCTTACTTATCAGAGGGTAAGAATAACACTGTAAGGAAAAAGTTAATAGCAGCCCAGTGTTTGGGCTGCTATTAATTTGGTAAAACTAGCGAATTACCAAATAAAGCGTTGATACACCGCGCTTGACATTAAGCGCAATCACGCCCTTAGCTTCATCTAGCGCGTTACGTAAATCGACTACATTATCAATTTTGTGGCGGTTTACGCCGATAATCACATCGCCGTCCTGTAGACCAATCAGCGATGATGGCGAACGAGCGACAAGTTCTGAAATAACTACGCCATCGACACCTTGCTTAGTTTTACCATTGGTAAGTGTCGCGCCTTCTAAGGCTGGGTGTATCTCTTTAGCGGCCACTGTGCTCTGCGTTGCATCACCTAAAGTCACTTGAACGTCTTTCTCTTTACCTTTACGTAGCAACGTAAGGTTGACCTTAGTACCCGCGCCTTTACTACCTATTTTGGCGCGTAGCTCTAAGAAGCTTGTCACAGGACGACCTTCAATCTCAATAATGATGTCACCCGCTTGGATACCCCCTTTATCAGCAGCGGAGCCTTCGTTTACTTCACTAACGAACGCACCGCGGCTCACATCTAAATTCATGGCTTCTGCTAAACCCGAGTCAACATCTTGACCCAAAATACCCAGCAAGCCACGACGGACTTCGCCAAATTCGATGATTTGATCGACTAGGCTTTTCATCATGTTGGCGGGAATAGCAAAACCGATGCCTACGTTACCCCCATTAGGCCCAAAAATAGCAGTGTTAATACCAACAAGCTCACCATTAAGACTGACCAAGGCACCACCAGAATTACCTCTGTTGATCGCGGCATCAGTTTGGATAAAGTTCTCGTAGCCGCCGATATTTAATCCTGACCGGCCTAGCGCGCTTACAATACCTGAAGTAACAGTTTGGCTTAAACCAAAGGGATTACCAATGGCCACAACAAAGTCACCAACACGTACTTTGTCTGAATCTGCTAGCGGCACGGCGGTAAGGTTGAGATTATCTGTTTCGATTTTCAGTAACGCAATGTCACTTTGCTCATCAGCGCCAAGCTTCTTCGCTTTAACTTCGCGGCCGTCGTTTAACTTAACCGTAATTTCATCTGCATTTTCAACGACATGATTATTGGTTACGACATACCCTTTGTCGGCGTCAATAATAACCCCCGACCCCAAACCTTTGAACGGGCGTTCTTGTACCTGTTCACCGTTACCACCAAAGAAGCGACGAAACATTTCTGGCACTTGCTGACGCGAAACCTGCGTACCTTCCACCGAAATCGTCACGATCCCTGGGGTGGTCTTTTCCAGCATCGGAGCCAAGCTTGTGACAGGCTCATTATCACTAGAAAAGAATGGTAAGGCAGCGCTTGCTGAACCGGCAATCATTAAGCTTGCCGCAAAAACACAACTGGTAATGGCAGTGCGGTTAATAACTTTACTCATTTAACGATAACTCCATGGATGACTTATTAGCACAAATAAACACAACAAAGACTGCATGGCACTTTGAAAAGTTCCCTATCTTGTCTTGCTCAGTTATTTTGATTGCTTTTCAGGGCGCACATTTTCGCTGCCACTGAACAAACCAGAGCTCTGGTTTGAAAAATCTAACGGCTGCACATCAGCACTGTCTTTTTCGCGAGTCACTTTTTGTTCTTTATTCTGTAAAAAAGGCGATGCATGCTCTCCAAAGAAACTCACATTGCTGCTCTGTGCGTCAGCGTTTAACAGCGATAAAGAACTCTCATAGTTGTCTAAATTTTGGGTCAGTGTTTGGCATTGCTTCTCAAGTTGCTCTGCAATTTTTCGACTTTCAGCCACATGATTCAGAGACTGCTGAACCATCACATCTTTCAATGTTTGCTCTTTTTGGCCGTCTTTCGAAGTCTTTTCTTTATCAAAATAGACATATTTTGCAACAAAGAAACCAATCACCGCGCCGACCAGCACCAAAACTACACCTATTAACCAATCCATACTTACTCCAATCATAAGGTTGTAAAAGCGACATACACCTGAAAAGCGCAATATCACTTAAATCTACAGTCGCCAGCAGCAATATTTAACAAACTTTGCAGCGCTTACAGCGAAAAAAATACCATGTTTTGATATTATACCCCTGTCACGCATTTATGCGGTCATTAAATTTCGATTCAATACCTCAACAAGATAAGCTTGGTGATTTTTAAGGTCATTCAGTAAAAGGAAAAGACACGCCTTATGTCAGCTTCAACCCCTTGGCAAAAATATCAATCAGATTTGCAGCGCGACGACTTTCATTCTGACCCCGCCCAAGCCAACGCAGTTAAACAGTTACAACGCCTTTACGATGACCTTGTAGCGCCAGACAAAGATCCAAGCCTGTGGACCAAAATTAAATTTGTACTAGGTAAGGATGAGAAAGCCCAGTCTATAAAAGGCTTATATTTTTGGGGTGGCGTAGGTCGAGGTAAAACCTACTTAGTAGATACGTTTTACGATTGCCTGCCATTTGAGAAGAAGATGCGGGTGCATTTTCACCGGTTTATGCATCGCGTTCATGAAGAGTTGAAATCTCTCGGCGGTCAATCTGATCCACTCAAAATAATTGCCGCGAAGTTTGCAAGCGAGGCCAAAGTCATCTGTTTTGACGAGTTTTTTGTGTCTGACATTACCGATGCCATGATCCTCGGTACGCTGATGGAAGAAATGTTTGCACGAGGAATAGTCCTAGTAGCAACGTCTAATATCATCCCAAACGAGCTTTATCGAAACGGATTACAACGGGCGCGTTTTTTACCCGCGATTGCACTGATAAACCAACATACCGAAGTGGTAAATGTCGACAGCGGCATCGACTATCGTTTGCGCACGCTTAAACAAGCTGAGATTTATCACTTCCCACTGGATCAAACGGCCAACGATAACCTTTCAGTTTATTTTACGCAGCTTGCCCCTGAAGAATGCCAGCACGATGATGCTATTACCATCAAGGGCCGAAAAATCCCCACCGTGCATCATGCTGAAGGCGTAGCCATGTTTGAATTTCGCGCCTTATGTGACGGCCCTCGTAGTCAAACAGATTACATGGAGTTGAGTCGCTGTTATCACTCAATTTTGTTGGCGAATGTCGAGCAAATGGGTAAATCGGTGGATGATATTGCCAGACGTTTTATCGCCATGGTCGATGAGTTTTATGAGCGTAACGTGAAGTTGATCATGTCAGCAGAGGTTCCCCTTGACGAGCTGTACACAGAAGGCGCATTAAATTTCGAATTTCATCGATGCCTTAGTCGATTGAAAGAAATGCAATCACATGATTATTTAGCGACTGAGCATTTACCTTAAATAAGCATCAAGGCACAAATTGCCAACTTAAGACGTTTGTACAAAGCGTGTATTTATCGGTAAAATCTTAGTCATATCCTTTTATTTGTAGCAAAAAAGAGAACATTAATGGGCAGAAAGTTTGAAGTACGTAAGGTAGCGATGGCAAAAACTGCTGGCGCAAAAACCAAAGTTTACTCGAAATACGGTAAAGAAATTTACATGGTTGCTAAAAACGGCGGCACGGACCCCCAAGCAAATTTATCATTGCGCCGCCTTATCGATAAAGCGAAAAAGGACCAAGTACCCAGCCACGTTATTGACAAAGCAATTGATAAAGCCGCTGGCGGTGCAGGTGAAGACTTCACCCCTGCACGGTATGAAGGCTTTGGCCCAGGCGGTTGTATGGTCATAGTTGATTGCCTAACTGATAATAACAACCGAACTATCACAGATGTGCGTAACTGTTTCACCAAAACAAACTCAAAAATAGGTGTAACAGGCACAGTAAGTCACATGTTTGACCATCAAGCCGTGTTCTCTTTCCCTGGCGATGACGAAGACGCTGTCTTAGAAGTCTTAATGGAAGCGGACGTTGATGTAACGGAAGTGGAATGTGAAGATGGCGTTGTCACGGTTTTTGCCCCTCACACCGAATACTTTAAAACTCGTACAGCACTAACCGATAACAACCCAGAACTTGAATTTGATGCGGATGAAATCACCTTTGTGCCGCAAACAGAAACAGCGGTAACAGGCGAAGATGTCGCCACGTTTGATAAGTTTATGGATATGCTGGAAGATTGTGATGACGTGCAAGACGTATATCACAACGCTGTGGTAGAGCGCGAAGACGAAGAATAACTCTCAGCTGAGTCTTGGTTTCAACTACAAAAACACCGTCAAATCGACGGTGTTTTATTATCTACATAACACGCTCATTGAACAGGCAAAGCAACCACTTCATCTAATACGCCTAGCAGCAATTTAGCCCCCGTACCTGATGCAATACCATCAAATACGTTCTCAACATTTTTACCCTGCTGACCACCGGCTAAATCACTAATAGAGCGGATAACAACCCAGTCAACGTCGTTCACAAAACAAACTTGTGCAACAGCGGCGGATTCCATTTCAGACACATCAGCGTTAAACACTCGGCGCACCCAATTTCGGTATTCCGCATTATCTAAAAATACCGAGCCTGTCACACCGTTTCCGCCTACCTTAACCTTTATTGCTTTACCAGATGGCATAGCAATGGGGCTAACTTTTTTAATTGCCTTCTTCGTTAAATCAAGTAGTTCACTGGAGGCGGTAAAATATGGCATTTGTCGAGGACTATCCCAGCCCTCTTTAATCACAGCCATTTCTTCAGGGTGTATAAAACCAAAATTTTCATACGCTGGCGAATGAGGATCTTGCTTACGACGATCCAAAAATGATGCTAATGATTTTTCATAGTAATCTGGTAGTACAAATTGCCCTTCGTTCTCAGCGTCTGGATTAATGTAAACAGACTCATCATGAAAATACCATCTAGCAGGCACAGCAATGTCACCAGGAGTAAACTCACTGCTTATCGCCCCAGCTATCCCCATCATTATAACTCTGTCGATCGGAAAATAGTCGAGCGCCATTTGCATAGTCATTGCGGCATTCGGTACGCTTATTCCAGTGGTAAAAATAACTATCGGCTCACCTTTATATGTTCCTAGTTGATACTTTACGCCCTGGAAAGTAACGGTTTTGGTGATGTTAGCGTCAGGTAACTTGGCTATCGCAGCATCAATTGCTTTAATTTCAGGCTCATACGCTGCAACGATCGCGGTCCATTTGTTATCAACCTCAAATGTTCGGGGGCCATACTCGCTGAAAGGATCGGTGTTTTTAGCTGCAACCGTGAAAGTAGTGAGCATAATGCACATCACTGTCACGGTTTTGATATTGCCCATTAGCCGGCAAAAGGAGGGGATAGCTTTCAATGTCATTTCAATTTCCATACAAAAAAGATGCAGACGCACCATATTGGAGCACACGGTCTGTGCATTTAACGATTTTACGCAGCTTTATATGCGCTGAGGAAGTGAGTATGACAAAAGCATGCCAACACTTAATGATTTAAGGTTGGCGCGCTTTTTTTGAGATTGATAACGTGTTACTTACCAATCAAACGAAGAAATTCGTTACGTGTTGCATCTGACTTACGCATCGCACCTAGCATTACTGAGGTCACCATAGACGAGTTTTGCTTTTGAACACCACGCATCATCATGCACATATGTTTGCCTTCCATGATCACGCCGACACCCGCCGCGCCAGTGACTTCTTGAATGGCATCCGCTATTTGCTTGGTTAAACCCTCTTGGATCTGTAGGCGACGTGCATACATATCTACGATGCGAGCAAACTTAGATAGACCTAATACCTTACCCTGTGGAAGATAAGCAATGTGGCACTGGCCAATAAATGGCAAAATATGATGTTCGCACAATGAATAATATTCAATATTTTGAATAACGACCATTTCGTCTGTATCGGCTTCAAAAATAGCGCCATTCACTACGTCACTAAGGTTTTTCTCGTAACCATCGGTCAAAAACTGCATCGCTTTGGCGGCACGTTTAGGCGTATCTACTAAACCACCTCGCTGAGTATCTTCACCTAAGATCGAAAGAATTTGCGAGTAATGCTGGGTTAAATCATCTGACATTAAATCTGACTCTGTAATTAGAAATAGACGGGCGACGTTGAAGAGCAGTTAACTTGAGGTTAGGGCTATACTTGGGCGCCATATTATCGCCAGATGATAGCATTTTCTTAGCGGGGGGTTAAATGCTTGATGTCACATCAATGTCATATTCCTTATTCCGAATATATCGATGTGCAATAATGGCTTTTAAAAGACGTTACTTTAAGCGTTGTTCAACTGATACTCGCATATTCGCAATGTACATATCTAACGCCAATTTTGCAGTTTCATACGCTTTTGCGCTATCGGCAGAATTAGGGTGCTTTTTGTACTCTTCAAAGGCGAGATCAGACTGGCGCAAAAGGGTTTGTAATTTTACCTGCACAACATCCATATTATGACATTCTCTGGTTCCGATTTTCTTCTTCAGATTAGCAAATCAGTTGACTAAAGCAAACTAGATATCTGCCTAATTACAAATCTTTACATTAAATTAATTGTGGCGTAATTAATAAGGCAGCCTCTCTTGGGAACAGAAATTTCAAGTTATATTAAATCATCTTAATCATGTAAGCGTTTTATTTTCAAAAAGTCCTATTACCTAATAGTTTTGCTCTACAGCCCTTAGATAAACTTCACCACGGCTAAGCACACTATGGCTAGCAATATCAGCACTGGCGCTTCGTTTAAAAATCGATAAAAACGTGAGGAATGCTTATTTTCATCTCGGGCAAATACTTTGACCAAATGGTAAAGGTAAAAATGATAGCCGTACAAAAGTATCACCAATAGTAATTTTGCATGTAGCCAACCTGAATGGGCAAACCACGACGTGCCGTATTGATAGATTAAGCTTAAGCCGAAAATCAAAGTCAGTAACGCAAAAGGCGTGATGAAAAACCACAATTTTCGTTCCATTATCTTAAATTGGTCACGCACCGCTTGATTATCAGTTTGGGCATGATAAACAAATAATCTAGGCAGATAAAAAATCCCCGCCATCCAAGCGATCATGAAGAAAATGTGTAAGGCTTTGAGCCATAAAATGCTCATAGGATAACTCTCCAAATACTCATGGCAAAGCACATCATATTAATATTGTGCTTTGTGTAAATAGCTACGCAACATGTTCCAAGTGATCACACCTGTGATATTGCTTGGTTCATTTTCATAAACATACACCGCGCCCTCACGACTGCTTTGCAGCAATTCATAGACTTCGCCCAGCGTTGACTGAAATGACACCCCTTGCATGGCATAAAATGCCAAGGATGATTCTTCTCTGCTAAGACTGATATCGTATTGAACTAACGAATATTGTACGTCAATTTCAACACTGTTTCGCTGCACCACAGGATGAGTCGGGGATGTCTCTAAAAATTGTAAAATATGGTGTTGCTGGGCGTTATTGAACAGTTTAAATTCTTTGTCCATCACCGCGAGCACACCGGTTTTCTGCAGGGCTTCTAATACAGATGACGTACTGTAAGGCAACTTTTGGTAATCCAACTGACGGATGAAGATAGAGCTGTTTCCAAGAAACTGGGTCGAGGTCACATACGCGGGTACAATTACTAAAATAGCAGGCAAGATAAGCTCAGGGCTATAGGATAACTCCATCACGGCTGACAAAGCAGCTAGCGGAGCATGTACTACAGACGTCATCAAACCGGCCATCCCAAGCAGAGCAAAGCTACCGCTGAGCTGTTCCATGTTATCTACGGCTAGTCCCAAAGGCGCGGCCAATAAGGCTCCGCTTAACATACCGAGCACGAAAACCGGCCCCATGATCCCACCCGGAACCCCTAGCCCAATGGCAATAATTGTGATAAAAAACTTAGCGCAAAGTACAGCTACCAGTAAAACAACATCTTGCTGCTGTAGCACCATGTCATGTACAGAAAAGAAATGCGCTCCTAATGCCTGAGGTAGTACGTAACCAACTACGCCGGTAATCACAGCGGCAATGAGCAAGCGCTTTATCATGTTAAAACGCTGGAAAATATGCATGACTTTCATCAAAGCATTATTGAATAGGGTCGCTAATGCGCCGAGCAATATTCCAAACAAAATTAAATACAGGTATATCCAGCGGCTGAATTCAAAAAATTCTATAAAGTCGAGCTCTTGCGCTTGACCAAATACCGCTCTGGTCATCACGGTGCCACAGGCCGCCGCTAACATAATAGGGATAAAAATATGGATCTTATATTCGCGCAGTACCACTTCCATTACAAAAATGACGGCAGCAAAAGGCGTATTAAACGAAGCAGATATACCAGCGGCTATTCCGCATCCCGACAAGATACGAATACTGTTGTGAGGCAGCTTTAACCATTGCCCAAAAAAACTGCTGCCCGCAGCCCCTAAGTGCACCGATGGGCCTTCTCTACCAACAGAGAAGCCACTCGCTAATGCGAATGCACCACCGAAAAATTGATTAATCGTAGTGCGAAAAGGGATATGCCCGAAGCGTTTTTTAACGCGGTGGATCACAAAAGGAATACCCATTCGGTAATGCTTAAATCCAGTAAGGTAGGCAACACATAAAATAAGCACTACGCCGATAACAGGCATGATCGCCCGCTGTAGAGCAGATAATGTCGTGAAATTATTCACTTCATCAAGATAAAGAAGCTGCAACCACTCCACACTTAAGCGGAATAATATGATCACCGATGCAGCGCAAACACCGCCAATAATACCCAATAGACACAATTGAATAGAGGTGCGCGGTGTAGCCAGCTCTTGTCGAAATGCATTAAGGGACATATATTAGCGCTATTAATACGTTAGGGAATGGCAGCATCTTACCACAAGCCGCTGTAATGTAAGGAATTACCTTATATTTCTGGTTTATGGTGCTGGCGAGGTAAAATAGTTTGTGAATTATACAGAGTTAAAACAGCGTTTCGGCCCTTATCAGTTTTACGCCTTAAGTTTGGTTATCCTATTAATAACCGGCTACTTAGCCTTTTCTTTTGGCTATAAACTCAGTGATGAACAACAAACACTCCTAAACCAGCTTAAGAATAGTAGTGAGAGCCTTAGGCTAGAGAACGCAGATCTTTCACGCCAAGTAAATGTAATGAGTGTTGAGTTAGATATTGCGACAACCACTCAAAGAAAACTCGCTGAAGAGACAGAACTTGCGCTGGCTCGGGAAGTGTCTTTGCGTAAAGAGCTTGGGTTTTATCAACAAGTGATGGCCCCTGAGTTAAGTGCCACAGGCTTAGCCATTGATGGGTTTGCTGTCGAGAAAACCTTAAGCGAAAACTATTACCGCTTAAAATTAGTGCTTTTACAGCAAGATAAAATCAAAGCTACGCTCAATGGTACTGTGCAGTTAGTGATACATGGCAGTGAAAATGGACACCCCAAAAGCTATTCGTTAACTTCACTCAACGACCAAGGCCCACTAGCATTTCGCTTTAAATACTTTCAAATGCTAGAGCAGGAATTTACCCTGCCAACAGACTTTTTGGCTGAAAAAGTGGTCATTACTGCTGATGTTTATAAATACAAACGTAAACTGGGAGAACTAAATAAAACCTTTGATTGGTCACTATCGGCTAGCGAATAGTTGATAAGATTAGTCAGGTATTAGATAATAGCTGCATTATGTAGCTCGCTTACAGTAAAATCTTAAGATCCGCGCTATCCCCTATTCACTTATTTGTATACACAGAGGTAATTTATGTCGGTGCAAACAGCAGTTCCAATCGAATTCTCCGACGCCGCCGCACGTAAAGTTAAGGCGCTTGTCGAGGAAGAAGAAAATCCTAATTTGAAATTACGCGTTTATGTTACCGGCGGTGGTTGTTCAGGTTTTCAATACGGCTTTACTTTCGACGAGAAAGTGAATGACGGTGACACGACCATAGACAAGGATCAAGTGACCTTGGTGGTAGACCCCATGAGCCTTCAGTACTTAGTAGGTGGCGAGGTTGATTACACTGAGGGCCTTGAAGGCTCTCGTTTCTTAGTCAATAACCCAAATGCGACCACAACGTGTGGCTGTGGCGCTTCGTTTACCGTATAACCTCCGCTTGCTAAACGTGAGACTGTAACGTACAGTTTCACGTGCCTTTTTAAAGCTTTACCATACTATTTTCTTCCGTGCTTTTTCTCCCGTGCTTTTTCTCCCATAATGCTTGATGAATTTTTGCTTGATGAATTTTGCTTGATGAACTTTTTTCACTTTGTGTCTCCAATATTACGCAACACACTGTTAACATAAACGGTTAAAGCTTAGTAACCCACTGAATATTAAGAATATTATTTAGTGGCACGAGTTATGTATTATCTTCTTTGAAAGTCACATCTGTCTATTTTTATACGCAGATATATGAACCAAGGAATTGATTATGAAGAAACTCACCTTAGCATCGATTATTACCAGTGTATTAGCTACCTCAGCATTTGCGGCGCAACAGGATACGACGACTCAAGAAATTACAGCGCAAGCTACCCACAGCAACTTCGCGACCTTAGACACCAATCAAGATGGCTTTATTTCTCAAGGTGAAGCCAGTAAAGACAATGTGTGGAATTATTTTGTCAAAGTCGATGAAGACGCGAACGGGCAGTTAAGCCCGAGAGAATTTAACACCTATGCCAGCATCTACAGCAAAGCGGACATTGGATTGGCAGATACAGTTGTTGTAGGCGAAAACGCCGACACCGTTGATTCAAAAGAGCAACTTGCCACATCTGACACTGACGCTGCTATGGGTGACACATCAGATTCGATAGACACGGCCGACAAAGCCATGGACGATGCCAAAAGTGCTATGGATGAAGTCAGCGATAACCCCAAAGAAATGGCCGACACGCAATTAAGTCAAGCTAAGCAAAATGCGATTTCGGCTAACGCACAAAACAGTAATGCAAAGCTTGATACCCAACTTACCGAACATGATAGTCATGATGACGTAAATGCCAGTGCAGGCACAAATAACAAAATGAAAGACGCAGAATCGAATGCCCAAAATGCACTTGATAACGCCAAAGAGCTAAGCGCCAAAAGCCAAAGCTCACTCGATCACAATGCGGATGCAATGAACAAAGAGCTTGAGAGCTCAGCGGTTGAAGGCTTACAAGATGAAGTCTCAGATAAAAGTGAAACAGAACAGCAAAATTTGGCCGCCTCGTCGGATGTATCCATCGACGCGGATTTAGAGCGTAGTAATCCTGCATTGAAAGCGCCTGAGCAGCCAGCCCCAATAGAGCAGGACTTTTCTGAAGTAGATGCAAACGCCGATGGCTTCATCAGTAAAGAAGAAGCGAAAAATGCAGAAATATCAGAGCACTTTGATAATGCAGATGTAAACAGCGATGACAAAATTAGCCAAGAGGAATATGACACCTTCGTTAAAGGGCAGCAATTAACCATGCGTTATTCCGTCCGCTATCCTTATGAATCAGACTAAACGCCATTATCTCAATATATGCAATTAACTGCATTCAGTCGGTTTGTGATCACGCAAGCCGGCTTTCACTTTACCTCTATGACTTACGGCCTTCAATTGTTATGAAAACAAATCCTATGGAGTAAGTGAGCGCTCACGTCAACTACAAGTTAACTGCGCTTACGTACCGCGTGAAAACACATTGAGCAGGTTTTTGCACTTATACCTATCATCATATCAAACAGGGCTGCAAACAATAATGCGATACATATCCCCCACCCTAACGCTACAGGGTTCAATGGCACCGTATAGCTGTATTGAGTGACGGTTTCTTGTAAAATCTGAGGGTTGTATTGAGTTGCCAAATAATACGCTCGTCGCACCACGCCACTATTTAAATTATCCCATTGAACTTGCAGCAGGTTTGCACGGTTAAAAATAAGCTGAACATTCTTAGCATCTTGGCGGAATATCACATCTTCACTTTGCTCATAATGGCGTATTAATTTTTGCATATCGCCTTTGAAGTAGCGTTCTGCTGTTTGCCTAAAGCCAGCTAAATTTTGTTTTGCTTCAATTAAGTGAGCGTCAACGCGCTTCTGATACTGGTCAATAAAGGCTGGGATCTGCACACCTGAAAGTAATCCAATGGCAAAAACAGCCAAACGCAAATACTCTCGAACAATATTCATTTACCCTCCTTTAACCGCGCTATACGCATAAATGGGATGCCATACCTTAGATACGGTATCAGAGATTGTCAGTTATTCATCAAAAATCTATTATGCTGTTACTTTATACGAGGTGTTAGATGGCGAATACAATAGCAGTCGTTAAGCGCAGCACGCTTTGCTTACTTATTAGCGGGGTATTCTCGAACGTCTTAAGCGCACAAAGCCACTCTTTAGACGTTGACAGTGTTGCGCCAACGACTTGCCCCACAGATTTTCATGGGATTGAGATACCAACAGACGCCAGTGCTTGTCTTTTATTTGCCGATGCGCTTCCAGCATCACTAACCTACCATAGCAAGCAGACCCCCAATGATCTTATAGCGTTATTCCGACAGCATATTGATGGGCCAATCTCACAAAGTTTGTCGCAAAATCGCATTCTTATGCGCCTACAAAATGATTACAAAATTATTGTTATCTCTCCCGATGAGACAGGCAGTCAAGTAGGTATACTTATCAACCCTAGATAAATGGGATTAAATGCCCCAGCGGCTTTTGCTCTGCGTTCTCACTATTTGAAAGGGAGCAACCATAACTACATTGTGACGCCTTAATCAAAAACCGCTGGACGTATTTTGAGGGGGCACTTATTAATGCGGATTGGTATAAGACCTATGGCACTCTCTTTGCAATATCCCCTGTAGACATCAACACAGGCGAAAACTGTCAAAAATTTGGCAGGCCCATAGGAGCAGGTATGGAATTGGCAATTATCTTAATGATGATATTGATTGTAGTGGCAATCGGCGCAGTGAAATTAAATGAACCCAGCTTAACTTTCCCATTTAAAAAGAAGACTAATTTATTTACTCCTGTAGAGCGCAGCTTTCTGGCTCTTATCGATGAGGCGGTGGGCAATCAATTTAGAGTAATGTGCCGAGTTAAACTTTCTGACGTGGTCGCCACTAGGGAAAGCACCAGCAAGAAAGCCGGTAAAAGTGCGTTGAGTCGCACCAGCGGTCGCCATCTTGATTTTGTTTTATGCTCAAAAGCCGATATGACTCCTGTTGTGGCTATTGACTTAGTACACGCCACACAAAATGGCAAAGACGGCTACAAACGGCAACGGGATTGGTTTGTCAGCGGCGCATTAGATGCAGCTCGTATTCCCCATGTGCGCATTAAAGTACGCTCAGGGTATACCGCTCACGATATACGCCAGTGCATTGATGCCAAATTAGCGTCAGTACGCATTGCCTCAAAAAACACTCCTTTAGTTGCAGGCACTGCAGGTCAAATTAAAGATCCTAACATCGCCACACGCCCGACTAAGCCCTTAGGACAAGATCCTATGGCCGCTTAATCCTAGAGATTGCGATTAGGCAGTATTGATTTGCTGAATAGCAGATATAAAAAAACCAGCATCCGCTGGTTTTTTCGATTCTAGAGAAATGAATTAGTTATTAACGAATTCAACACCTAGTTTTATGTCGCCACGTAGGCCTTCAAGCATTGACTCTTTTGCTTTTTGCTCGAAGTCACTCAACTCACCGTAAGGTAGAATTTCTTCTACGCCATTCTTACCCAAACGAACTGGGTGTGAGAAGAATTGAGCGTCATCACTGTTGGTTTCAACATAGGTGTATTCAACCACATTTTCACCGCGCATTGCAGAAACAAGCGACAAACAGAAACGAGCAGCAGCTTGACCCATTGATAAGGTAGCTGATCCGCCGCCAGCCTTAGCTTCAACAACTTCTGTACCTGCATTTTGAATGCGAGTAGTCAAACTAGCGACTTCTTCATCAGTAAACTCAACACCTTCCACCTGAGAAAGCAGAGGAAGAATAGTGGTACCAGAATGACCACCGATAACCGGAACATGCACATTAGCAGGGTTCAAGTCACGTAAATTGCCCACAAACGTTTCTGCACGAATAACGTCAAGCGTTGTTACACCGAACAATTTGTTCTTGTTATAAACACCCTTAGCTTTCAACGCTTCTGCAGCAATTGCCACAGTGGTGTTAACTGGGTTAGTGATGATGCATAAACAAGCTTCTGGGCAATTGTCCGCAACACTGTCAACTAGGTTTCTAACGATACCAGCGTTGATGTTGAACAAATCAGAACGGTCCATACCCGGCTTACGTGGAACACCAGCAGGAATAAGAACAATGTCACTGCCTGTTAACGCTTTAGCTAGGTCGTCTTTACCAAAACCTTCAACTTTTACGTCAGTAGGGATATGACTTAAATCAACCGCAACGCCAGGTACGACTGGGGCTACGTCGTAAAGGGCTAGCTCTGTACCAGCTGGCAATTGAGTTTTTAACAACAATGATAATGCTTGGCCTATACCGCCAGCTGCACCTAATACCGCTACTTTCATAATTCTCTCCTGTGGAATGCTAATCAATTCGCGAACGAAACACTAATGCAAGACCCGCGAAAAAACAAATAAATGCTGAGCTGAAAATGTTCGAATTTGAATGTGAGGGCAAATTGCTTAAGTTCAAGTACTAAGGCAAAATAGCCACTATAAATAGAGGAATATATGGCTACTCATAAGCAAGAAGAACTCATCAAGGCATTTAAGGATATCTTAAAGGCCGAAAACTTTGGCTCTCAAGGGGATATTGTCGACGCGTTGAAAACGCAAAACTTCGACAATATCAGTCAATCCAAAGTATCCCGAATGCTCAGTAAGTTCGGTGCAGTGCGCACGCGTAATGCCAGAGGAGACATGGTCTACTGTTTACCTCCAGAGCTAGGCATGCCTACGGCTCGCAGCCCGCTTCGTCAGTTGGTGTTGGATATAGTGCACAACAATGTGATGATCATTATCCGTACAAGTCCCGGTGCGGCGCAGCTCATTGCTAGATTGCTAGATTCCTTAAGTCAAAAAGATGGCGTTCTAGGCACTATTGCAGGCGACGATACTATTTTTATTGCACCGTCTGATATCAATCAAATTGAAGAAATCCGCATGCGCGTCGAAGCGTTATTCGAAAATGTATAAGCCATAATGCATAGCGCGACAGTGCATAGCCAAGTAATCACAACTCTGCATCCGTAAGCATACGAGTGCAGGATCGTCACTTGTTCATACATGCACTCGCCACTGTTGAGCGCTTTTAGTTTGATATATCTACATCTGCCCACACCAATCGATGATCAGATGACGCCTGACGATTTTTAATCAATCGATAGTTATCCTCCTCGGGTGTTGGCCAAAATACGCCACTAGCGCTTACCTCACCTAGCGTCTTACTAGGAAGAACATAATCAGCCCGCATACGCCAAAAGGCGGTATGAGACGCTCCCAGAGCGTTTTCAGGGCTATGCACAGCGCCGCCTGCACTAGTAGGAACGTTGTGGCTATTCACCTTTGAATTTTTAAGCAGTGAACCAATACCATCTTTGTGGCCGTCGCCTTCTTCAGCGGAGGCATTCAAGTCACCCAAGACGACAAAATGGTCATTGTTGAGCCCGCCTTTATGCTGTTTATCATCATAAATATAATCAGCGGTCTTGCCACCCGATACGTAATCAGTCCAAAAACGAATCTCATCGTGGTTACGTTTTCCATTTCGGTTTTCAGGGCCATCAAAAACCGGTGGTGTGGGGTGACTTGCTAGAACATGAACTAATTTTCCATCGATGCTGATGGGCACATCCCAGTGGGACTTAGACGACAACCTAAATATGGCTTTTGCCTGAGGTGAATACCAATCTCCTCCCTCTTCAGTTTTTACGCTATGAAGTAGCCCGTTAGGCATATCCTTCCACAAGAAGTGTTGGAACGTTCTTGCCTGCTCACTTTCAATTGGATATCTGCTTAACAAAACCATGCCGTATTGCCCTGGATACAAACCGAAAGCAAAGGTATCGCCACCATTGTCAGTGGACGTTCCATTATGATTAAGGTCGACCCCAGAAGGCACGCCCGTATTCACAGGAGCGGTGTAGTAATAAGGGTAATCAATATTCTTGGTGCCTAGCTGAGAGACAGCCAAATAGTGATTGATAAATGCTTTTACCCCCTTGTCATCATCTGAGGTGTAATCAAACTCGTTCAGTAAAATGATATCAGGGCGCACAAGCTGAATAATCTCAGCAATGTTCTTAATCTGTTGATTCTCACCGCTCTGCAAGTTTTCAAACAATTCCTGGCCGGTCGGCGTTACTCCTTTAGGTAAGTAATTACTCGCCTCCATACTCACGTTAAACGTTGCGATCCGCACTGTTTGCGCTTCCGCCATTAAAGGCACTCCTACAAGTAAAACCAATAACCCAAAAATTCTATGCATATTTACATCCTCAACACCAATAAAAAAGCCGGCTACAAGAGCCGGCTTTCAATCATAATCATTTAATGATTAGAATCTGTAGTTAACACCTATACGCATTTCCCACAAAGATGCATCACCTTGACGACGCTCAGGCGAGGTATTACCAATTTGAGCGGTGTTGAATGAAACCTCTTCCAAGATACCCCAGTCATCATTCAGGAAGTTAGTGAAGTTATCTATGGTTAAGCTAACTGTTGCAGAATGACCGTCAGCAAATGCTGGGATCTCTTGTCTAACAGCAAGGTCGACTTTCGTCCACCAATCACTTTCTTCTTCGTTTCGGTCAACTCCAATCGGTAATGGAGCGCTCGTAAGTCCGTCATTGTTATCTAAGAAAGGTGTGAAACCAAAAATGCTGTTTCCATCTGTACGGACATAGCTATATGGGCGACCAGATTGTGTTAAGGCATACATATTAAAGCTGGTTTTTAAACCTGAAATCAACTCAACAGAGTAACTTAGGTTAGCAGTAAAACGGTGCTCAATATTCCAATCTGACAGTGAAGATACGTCTTCATTCGGATTGGTAAACGCCCGGTATTGATAATTAGAAAATGCAACTGAGCTGGTCATAGGTTGTACGTCTTCTGCGTGGCTATAAGAATAACCCGTTACCAAACGTAAACCATTATCCCAAGACTTTTCTAACGTACCCGTCAATGAATATGAAGTAGAAACTTCATCAGAATTGGTTAACTCAAGAGAGCCATAACCGTTTCTGTCGTAATCAACATAACCTTCATCTGTAAAGCCAACCTCTTCGATGCCAATATATTTGATCATCGCTTGGTCTTGCGTAAACGACACCAATAAGTCTGCGTTTAAAATGTAATCAGAGTCTGTAACGTGCGTAATACCCGCTGATACTTTCCACTCACTTGGCATTTTAAAATCAGGGTCTAAGTTATTTGATTCAAAGTTGCCTGCGGCCCCATTATCCAACAAAGCATCAAGCTCTGAAGGTACACCATAGCCTGGACCAACTGGCGCGCCATCTTCAACGTTTACCCAAACAACATCATCATCGAATAAACTACGAGAGCCGTCATCATAACCAAAATCACCGCCGTCTACTTCACCGCCAGTTACGTTGGTATTCTGGTAATTATTGGTCATCCAAACGTTAGGGTTACCACCAGAGAAAAGACCGACCCCACCACGAATTTCAGTACTGTCACTTAGGGTATAGTTCAAACCAATACGCGGTTGAAGCAAGCTTACACCGTCTAAGTTAGCCGTGTTGCTGTAACCATTACCAGCAAGAAAGTCTGCATTCTCTACAGGTCTATCAGATGTTGTGATCCAGTCATAACGTAGTCCGGCTACAACTTTCAAGTCATCAGTTAAATAGAAATCATCTTGGATGTAAGTGCTGTGAGATGTGTAGCCCCATTCTGCAGCACGGTCATTAATATCACCTGAATAGGCATGACCATATTCAACATCACTCGCTATACCATTTTCAAAGTCAGCAATGCTGCCAAAAGAAAGCGACGTTTCAGCATGTTGAACGAATATATTAAAGATATCTAGGTCATCACTCTCGTAACCAAACGTAAGAGTATGTCCATTATCGAAGTAATAATTACCACGGAACATCAAGCTAAGAGCTTCCCAATTCAGGTCGTTCACTTGACGGCTATCATCTGAACCTAGGTAAACTGTGACATCATCTAAAAAGAGTTTTACCTCACCAAAGTCGTTGCCACCAAGAGTACCATCACCTGTAAGTGAGTTTTGGCGATTATCTAGATCTGTGTAAGAAACACGCACCTCGGTAGAGAATTTATCACTCCAGTCAGAATACAATACACCTGAATAAGATGTGAGTTCCGCACCGCGTTCGTACAAATGACTAGATAATTCAAACTCATCAGAATCGCCGTCAGATTCAGCAAAATTGTTACCATCATTCCAGTTGTACGTGAAAGACGCACGATGTTGTTCGTTTATATTCCAATCTAATTTAACTAATAATTTTTCATCTTCATTAGCAAGGCTTGAAGGAACTGTACCTGGGTCAAATTGATATAAATCATTAGAGATACGGATAATGTCATCTAATTGCGTTTGCGTAAGAGCAACTTCATTAATTGCGCCAGAACCGGCAACACCACGATCAAACAGGTTTGCGCCTTCTAGTTTTTCATAAGCAGCAAAGATAAATAACTTATCTTTAATCAGTGGAGCACCAACACTAAAGCCATAACGCTTTTCTGTGTAGTCACCGATTTCAATATCGTCACCTTCTAAAGAATCACCACGTAGATCGTTACTACCGTAATCATAGAACGCAGAACCGTGAACTTCGTTAGTACCCGTTTTACTTACTGCGCTGATATTACACGCCGAGAAACCACCATAGATAACGTCGAATGGGGCAATTTCTACTGCAACACCTTCAATAGCGTCGTAAGAAAAAGGCATTCTTTCTGTTGGGTAACCGTTAGAGTTAAGCCCGAACAAGTCATTCATACGAACACCATCAACAGTCAAGCTGTTGAAACGCGGGCTTTTACCCACACATTGAATGCCACCGCTACCGCCTTCATCAACATAAATACGAGGGTCGATTCTTACAATATCAGTAAGGTCTCGGTTAATAGCAGGTGCCGTTTGTAGCGTTTCTAAATCAAAGTTAGCACCTGGGCCGATTTTACCAAAAGACAAACTACTAACTTGCGCAGCTGATACTGAAATGCGCTCGATGTTCTCTTCGTTAGCTAACATACGGTTAATCGGGGCCGTTTCGCCTAAGCTTAGATATACCTCTTCAATCGTTTGATCAGCAAACGTATTTGAATCCAGCTCGATCGTGTAAGGACCACCAACACGTAAACCATTTAAGTTGAAAGTACCTGCAGAGTTAACCGTCGCCGTCTTAACAGCGCCAGTAGGAACGTGGGTAACTTTAACAACTGTACCTTCTGCAGGATTTCCGTTAGGACCGACAATTTGCCCAGTCATACCAGAAGAGGTGGTTTGCGCAACAGCAACAGAAGACATGCCGAGTGACATGGCTACCGCTAGCGCGATGCTCGTGAGTTTAGTTTTTCTTAGCATTGTGTGTTTCCTAAGGTTTGTGAGTAGTAAATCGTGTTAATTTTTATGCCGCTATTATTTTATTTTTATATTGCATTTATATTACTGCACTGACCAATAACCAAACAAACTGACTAATTGGTCAAAAATTCCCTGCCCGCTTTCTAATTTTATTTGTAAACGGTCACTTTTATTTTTATACGTCATGAGGTGACACGATTTGTGACAAACTTTGACTTAGCCAGTGTGAACAAATTTCGCTAAGTAAAAACCCCTCAACAACATTCATAACTTCTTATTATTAATCACTTTAAATCAACAACTTACTGCCTTCAAATAAATTTACCTATTGCTTTAAGTAAGACTAACTGGTCAAATCAGTACAACAAGTAAAAATACCGAACTTGAGTGCAGAATAGAATTTTGTCGATTAACGCGATTGCCTTGCCCATCCTATCCGGAATATTTATGCTCGCCAGCTGGTATGCAGGTGTCATATCAAGCGTAATAAAAAGTGAAAATTTATCTAATTTAATTTCGCAATCGCTCACTTGCCAAACTCAATCGGTAAAAAATAGTGACGAATTTGTTGTTTTTATAACCGATCAAGATATGGCTAGCAAGCTCCTTTCGTCTTTGTGCAGTAACCAGACGATTAACCGCCAATACGGAAATGTCACTGTTCAGTGGAGCCACAACGAGCAAGAAATTATTCAGTATGTAGGCAAAGGAATTGCTGATCTTGCTTTGGTCAAAGAAAATGTCATGTTGGCTTTTGCTGCAGAAACGACTTATAGATACCAAACTGTAGCTCAATACAAAGACTACTCCACTTATTTAATCTCCTTAAAAGAAAAACCAAAACTGACTAAACAATATTTATGGGGTAAACGCTTGGGGCTGTTGGACTACCCTAGCAGCCGCTCGGGGCATATTGTACCTAAAGGACTACTGAATGAGCTGGGCATTTCAGAAGCTAATATGGATATTGTGTATGTTAATTCTCATGAGGCACTGCGCGATCTTCTTGCAACAGGTAGTGTGGATATCATCTCTTCATTTTGGAAAGACAAAGACGCGGAGCGCTTTTCCGCTAACTACATCACCCCGATAAAAACGAAGGTCAGTGGGAGTAAGTGGTATTTGAAGATGGAAACCCAAAATACAGATTTAATCTGCGAAATTCAGAATACCTTGTCAACTCTATCGACGAATACGCAATCAGACTATTACCGCCAGCTTGAGCTAGTGCCCTATCACTGCCCGTTGCCAAAAAATTCAAATGAAGTGCTAGAACATGAAAACTAAACTGATTTGCGTTGGCCTTTTTACCCTCATATGGTTAATTTTTCAGTTTGCCTTTGTTATTGGCGTTCATTTCCAAGCGACATCAAACCAGGCTCAATTCTTAGCTAACATTGAAAAACGTATTGCAATCGACTTACCCAAATTACGCTTAGCGAACCCCAAGTTTAAAACGGTGGCTGATACGCGTTCTGTAAGTCATTACATTTCAGATTTGAATAGTGTACTTGATGAGCAACGCTCCCCTATTGATGTCATCTCAATACAAGGAATTGTAGAAGCGGATATTCAAATAGCGAAGGCTAGTCGAGAAACATACCTAGAAACTCATGATCAGAAAATCACCATCCAGTACGCTGTTAATACTCCATCGATAGCTGATTACTTTGGGCTTGCTCCACTTATACTTGCCACACTGCTTAGTTACCTGTGCATTCAAAGGTTAAGATTAACTCACAGAAACACAGCTAACTTACAGAAAGAGTTAGAAACGCCAGTGAATCATCAATTAATTATTGATCTAAAAAGCAAGAGCATAAGTTATGTTGATGGCACCACGCCAATAATATTACCGAACAAACCTTTTTGCTTTTATGCGGCCCTTGTGGATTATTGCATACAAGATAACAGCGCTAACTTGAGCAACAGCAGTGACGTACCCGAAGAGTTGATTCAGATGGCAAATAAGTACTTCTATCGTTTGATCGATTTAGGACATACTAAACGCAAACGCCCAGATTTTGCAGCCAACCTAGATAAAACGTTGAGTGAGATTCGCTCAGCTTTGGACGAAATATTCGTCGATCACCAAGAAGAAAAGGAGCTATTTTATCCACCTAAAGCACAAGGTGAAGGCTCTCGCTCTAAATTGCATAATTACGCGCTGCCTAATATCAGCGCCGAAAAAGTTCTCTTTATTGGAAAGTAATCTCTCTCACGTGTAAGCCATTCACAAAATATATTCCCCCTAAACTCCCTAGGGCTTATTTCCCGCATTTTACAAAACGCCTTCAAGAATTGGTGTTATCCAAATGCTCTGCAGTAACAGTTTAATACCATTTGAGTCGAAAATGAGGTCCACTTTTATACAATAAAATTCAACCCAACAAAAACTTGACCATATGGTCAACTAATCGTAACCTTGTTGCGTTAATGTTAACCAGAGGGGCTAACATTGTGTAGATTTACGAATTGTCATAAAAATTGCTATATAAATACGTTGTGAAAACTGACTTTTTCGCCGTTCGCTGGTATCTTTCAGACAATCTCACATCTATCAATTCGGAGTGGTATGTCTGCCCCCCTCGTTATCGCTATCTCCGGTGCTTCTGGCTCGGGTAAATCGCTGTTTACTGAAAACTTGCTTAAAGAATTCTCAGAAGACGGCAAACATGTGCAAATACTTCGTGAAGATCATTATTATCGCGCCCAAGACCATCTCCCCATGGAAGAGCGTGAAAAGAATAATTACGATCATCCCAAAGCATTTGAACACGAGTTATTGGTTGAGCACTTGCAGGCCTTGAAGAACTGGCAGTCAGTTGATTACCCTCACTACTGTTATAAAACTCATACTCGCTTGGCTCAAACTGAAAAACTAATGTCAGCACCGGTTATCATCATTGAAGGGATCATGTTGCTAGCAAACCAAGAGCTTCAGCCTTTGTTTGATATCAAGATTTTCGTAGATACACCGCTAGATATTTGCTTATTGCGTCGAATGAAGCGAGATATAGCTGAACGAGGACGCACACTAGATTCGGTTGCAAAACAATATGAATCAACCGTTAAGCCCATGTATCACCAGTTTATCGCGCCGAGTCGTTTTACTGCTGATGTAATTGTGACCCAAGGTGGAAAAAATCGTATTGCATTGGATGTCATTAAATCACATATCCAGCAGACGCTACTTTAGCCATTAAAATAACGACGATATAAAAACAATAATTAAGGAGTTAGAATGGTCAGTTTGATTGGCATAGCTGTTCTGTTCATACTTGCGATTTTGCTCTCAGCACATCGTAAGTCGATAAACTGGCGCACAGTGGGTGGCGCTTTTGCTATTCAGGCTATTATTGGTGCTTTGGTTCTGTACTTCCCCCCAGGGAAAGAATTTTTACTGGGCTTAACCGTCTATGTAAAAAATATAATTGAATATAGCCAGCAAGGCATCGATTTCATTTTTGGCCAATTAGGCAATAAGTCACTTGGCTTTATCTTCGCCTTTAACGTGCTACCTGTTATCGTTTTTTTCTCGTCATTAATTACCGTGCTTTATCATTTGGGCGTGATGTCTTGGATCATTCGTCTGATCGGCGGGTTCTTGCAAATCGCCCTTAAAACAAGCCGTCCAGAGTCCATGTCGGCTGCTGCTAATATATTTGTAGGCCAAACCGAGGCCCCATTAGTCGTTAAGCCTTTTATTCCCCACATGACACGCTCAGAGCTGTTTGCCATTATGGTCGGTGGGCTAGCGTCTATTGCTGGCTCAGTCATGGCAGGCTACGCCGGAATGGGTGTTGAAATTAAGTATCTACTTGCGGCTAGCTTTATGGCGGCACCGGGCGGCCTGTTGATGGCTAAAATCATCATGCCTGAAACCCAAGAATTTAAAAACGAGTTGACTGAGGTCAACAACGAAGAAGACAAATACGCTAATATTTTTGACGCTGCGGCAAGCGGTGCAGCCTCGGGTATGCATCTCGCTTTAAATGTGGGCGCCATGTTACTTGCTTTCATTGCATTAATCGCATTATTAAATGGCCTTATCGGGTGGGCCGGCGGTCTTGTAGGGGTCGAAAATCTGAGCTTTGAAGTCATTCTTGGTTATGTTTTCCAGCCTCTCGCATGGGCACTCGGGGTACCGTGGGATGAAGCTAATCTCGCTGGTAGTTTTATCGGGCAGAAAATGGTGGTGAACGAATTTGTCGCTTACGTAGACTTTCTGAAATACCAAGCTGACTTATCGCCGGGTACCCAAGCTATTGTTATTTTCTCGTTGTGCGGCTTCGCTAACTTCTCATCCATCGCTATTTTAATGGGTGGTATTGGTGCATTAGCGCCGGGACGACGTAAAGAAATCGCGCAAATGGGGCTAAAAGCAGTGCTGGCCGCCACTCTCGCAAACTTAATGAGTGCCGCCCTAGCTGGCTTGTATCTCAGCTTATAGAAATTGAAAAAGGAATGACTGCCAAGGTTGGCAATCCATTCACACTTAAAGACAGGAAAGATTATTATGCAATTGCTCGCCGTCGATTACACAGCACCAGACGCGGACAAAAAGTTCGTTGAATCACTGCGCCAAACCGGCTTTGGGGTGCTAAAGAACCACCCTATTGAACAATCAACGGTAACCAGTATCTACGAGAACTGGCAGGCGTTTTTTAATTCTGATGACAAACTGCACTACGCGTTTGATAACCAAAGTCACGATGGCTTTTTTTCAACCAAGGTTTCAGAAACCGCAAAAGGGTTTAAAAAGAAAGATATTAAAGAATACTTTCATTATTATCCTTGGGGGAAATGCCCTCCTGACTTAAAGCAAGAACTACAAGACTATTATCAAGCAGCAAACAATCTAGCATCTGAGTTACTCGGTTGGGTTGAAAAATACTCGCCGGCCGATGTAGCTGCACATTACAGCGAACCACTTTCTGGCATGGCAGTAGACAGTGATCAAACATTGCTGCGTGTTTTGCACTATCCGCCAATTACAGGAAGCGAAGAGCCGGATGCTATTCGTGCCGCCGCACATGAAGACATCAACCTTTTGACGATACTCCCCTCAGCGAATGAGCCAGGCTTACAAGTGAAAGGGACAGGTGACGAGTGGATTGATGTCCCCTGTGACTTCGGGACTTTAATTGTAAATATCGGTGATATGCTTCAAGAAGCATCTGGTGGCTACTTCCCATCAACGTCTCATCGCGTAATTAACCCCAAAGGTGCAGACCAAACTAAATCGCGGATTTCACTGCCGTTGTTTTTACACCCTCGCCCAGAAGTGGTCTTGTCTGAGCGTCACACAGCCAAAACCTACTTAGCAGAGAGATTGCGAGAATTAGGCGTAGCCTAGATAAATCATAGAAATACCAAAAACCTACTTCAATATGAAGTAGGTTTTTTTTGGCCTAAAATTATATTGATGAACGAGAAAGAAGATCTAACTTCCCTTGGTATAACTCCTTCTCTTGTAAGTTTTTAGTGGTGCGTTTGGCCTTCTTCAAGTAGCGCTCACTTTGCGTCTTCTGCCCCATTGCATGATATGTTCTGGCTAATGCAAAGAAGATTTCATGACGATCGTTATCAATCGCTAATGCGCGATTAAAATGCGCTAGCGCTCCCTGCAAATCTCCTTGGTCAAACTCACGTCGGCCTAAATCGAGGTGATAAAAAGGGTTTCGCAAACGCTTACTTTCAACTCGCGCAAGGATCTCCTGAGCCTGCTGCATTTTATTAGAATAGTTATACAAATACGCCAAGTTTTCCCAGGCGGTCAAGTTATCAGGTGATGACGCTAGTGCTTTCAAATACGCTCTTTCAGACAAAGTGTAAAGCTCTGAAACTCGGTACAAAAAGCCTAGGTTTACTAACGCCGAATCGAAACCAGGTTCAACTTTGAGCGCCGCTGAGAAATACGCATATGCTCGGTCTCTATCGTTGGATAATAGAGCATCCGCGCCTTTATTATTATAAAACATGGCAATCACTTGTTGCTTCGTTAATTGCGTTTTTGGGAAATTTTGTCTCAACGCTTGCGGATCAAAATCAATTTGGTAACCCCGGTTATAAAAATAAAAGGAATTAGCATTTCGCGGCCTAGGTACTATCTGCAAGTTAATGTGTCCATTTAGCAAGCTAATACCGTCTCTACGAGTCCAGTACTCTGGGATCTGCACATCTTGAAAGCGAACGCTTAAGTCGGCCTCATTGGCTAATGCGTAGGTCATAATAGACAGAGAAAGACAATTTGCGGCTCGGTTGTGGAAGGTTTCGTTGGCCGTCGTATTTGCATCGCCACTATAGAGTAAATCAAAGCTCAGCCGTTTAAATATGCTGCGCGCCAGCGTTTCCGTCCGTTCTATAGGATCGTCTATGTGCCCTACTGTGCGTTTTACATAGTTTCGCGCTTCCTTATCTAGACGAAAAATGTCTTTTTCAGATTCGATATGGACGTCTTTCGCCAAAGGAAAGGCATCATCATTTAAAATAGGGCCAGATACATCTTGTACTGTTGGGGCGCTTTGGCAAGCCGTTAAACCAAACAAAAATAGTAGCGTTAACCAGAATGAATGCTGCTTCGTAAGATAATTCACGAGACTTCTCCTCTTTGCTTCTCCTTTAAATTTAGTTAAAAAGGCAGCAATAAGCTATAACAAAGAGAAAAAATAAGTAACAATCTATTAACAAAAGTTTAACGGGAATTTTTTAGAAAATACAATCAGTACTGTTCTAAATTACTCGCTCAATCGGTAGACGCAGGAAAGACTTGGAGTGCGTCAGTCACCACCAATGCTTTTAGGGTATCGGTATTTTTAGGCGCAAACTTTTGAATTTGCGCAAAGAGTAATTCCAAAGTGGCCATCGCATCGTCTAAAGCATTGTGCGCTGGTACCGCCGGCAAATTATAGCGCGCGCGACAAACGGGTAGCACCACGGCATTTGGCGGGGGCGGACGTAAATTCTTCGTGAGTTGATACAGTCCAAAACGCAATGTGTCTAGCGTAACAACTGTGGGGAGAGGGATATTCAACTTCTTAAATACACCGTTTAACACCGTCATATCAAGATTGGTACAATGGAATACCCATACATGGCTACTGGCAAATTGTCTTAACGCTTCCAACGCGATACGTAACGGTTGCCCTTGGGCAATATGATCAGCGGTTAAACCGTGGATGACGGGGCTTTGATTTAACGATGCTGTTGTTGATATCACCTGATAGTAACAACTTTGCAGAGAAATTTGCTTGCCCTGACCTTCAACCCACCCTATCGATAGTATTTTAGTGTCATTCAAATCAAGAGACGTGAGCTCTAAATCAATACATAAAAAAGGAATATCAGCCAGTGGCATGGTTAACCAAGCTTCTGGGATAGGTGGCTTAGGTGCAAACCACTTTTTTAGTTTTTTAAACATCAGTCTTTCTCTCTGGGCATACTCAGAATGCGTTAACCTAAACCACCGGCAAATTTAAACACCGCGGCTTGCTGTGTTCTTCGGATAACGCGCATTGCCTCTTTCAATTGATATTTCTCGATAGACGACAAATCACTGATCGAAACATAGTTGTCAGTCACCTTGTTTTGAATTTGATGACGCCACCGCAAGCGATTAAGAAACAGCCATATATCGCGCAAATTTTTAACGTCTTTACTCGACAACCCAGCGTGTGACAGCAGCCCCTCTAATCTATGGGGAATGGACGGCATGGTTAGACCATTGGCCAAAGAGTAAATTCTCACAAGGTTATTGATGATCGCCACCCCACTATTTTTCATATCGATGCAGTCTTTTTTAGGTAAGCCCTTTTTATATACAAATTTCTGAAACATAGACAAAGGAACATGCCCATCGCTGGCGTGTCGCGTAAGCGCGGCAATAAACCTCGATTGTTTAAGTAACTCCTTTCGCTCCACATGTAATTGGGAAAGCAAAAACCGATTTCCTGCCACTGCGCGTACATCAAGAAATATATTGCAGTTTAAAATGGCTTCTGGACTCGGCTCTCGTACCCAACTTTGTGCTTGCTGCACGGCTTGCTTTATTGACATACGCAGTGCTGGGTTGCTGGCCATAATGTTTCCCGTGCACAGTTTAATACCGCATTTATCTAGTCCCCGGCATACATACTCAGCCATATCAGCAAAATAGGCAGATTGCTCAGGGTTTGGCTCTGTGGCGAACAGTAATCCATTGTCCTGATCAGATCCCATGGTCTGGTCTTCCCGCGCTTGAGAACCGTAAACAAGCCAGCAAAATTCCATCGGCGCTTCACCATGTTGCTGCTGATAAAAGCCAATGAGCTTTCGCGTCATAATATCCGTTGCCTGAGACAATACCTTGCCAGCAATATCGAAGTCGCCAAGACGTTTAGCGTGTTTCGAAAAATAATGCGGCAGTTGCCATGAAAGTCTTGTCAATTCGTACAAAGACGGCGCTTTAGTTAACTCGTTAATAACGAAAAGCACATTGCCTCTTTGATGACGTATCATATCGCTCGCGGTCAACATCCCAAGAGGAACGCCGCTATTTTTATCCACAACAGGTAAATGGTGCACATTGTGCTCTGTCATGACGCATAGAGCATCGAATAATGTTCGCTGATCGCTAATTTTCACTGGATCTCGCGTCATTATTTCACTAACCGCAAGGTTCACGTCGGTTTGCTGCGCCACCACACGATTTCGTATATCTCGGTCAGTTAATATGCCAACGAGCAATTGGTTATCTGTGATGACAAGAGAAGAAACGCCGCTTTTTGACATTACTTGCACCCCTTGCAAAATTGAGCTGTTAATATCTTCGCTTACAATCCCATCAGAAATCACTTCGCTTATCGGCTTATAAAGCCACATAGATTTTGAGTCATCTACCTGGTCACTATAAATTTGTTCAGAGGTATAATTTCGAAAAAAGACTCCAATACTTGGACGGGTGGAAACACATTGGGCGAAACTCTTTTTTGGGATGCAATATACTAATCCAGGGCTATCGACAGTGACTGCTATTTTATTCGACTGTTTTTGCCATAAGTTGTCACAACCGAAATAATCCCCATCACTCAAGTGGCGTTCTGATTCAGCGGAGTCCTTAACTGAATATTGCCCACTGTAGATAAGAAATAATCCCCCTTGCTGTTGTTTAAGAATATTAGGCACATCTTCTTGACTAAAGTAAGCAACCGTAATGGACTGCGCCAATCTATTCATTTCATGCTCATCAAGCACTTCAAAGGGAGCTGAATCGCGCAAAAACTCTAAGATATGTTGGGGGATATGGTTCATGCCAGCTCCAAAATTAAGTTAACGCTAGTGGGTGCACCGCAACCAAATAATGGTTGCAGGATACAAAGCGAAAAAGCACACAGCACGCCGTTTTTAAATTAAGAAAAGCGTGCTCAGAATAATAAGACAATACCACAAAGCACTGTTACCTTGATTGTAATCAGATACGAATGACAGTTAACCAAGGGAGGATAATAACGTAACGAAAGCGCCCCTTGGCAGGGGTTTAAAGAAGTGAAACCCTTGAATAGCAGCAACATCTTTTTCATGAAAGTAAGTGTACTCTTCTGATGTTTCTAATCCTTCGACAACACATTCTAAAGAAAAATGCTGAGAGATATAAATTATTGCCTCAACGATAACTTGGTTATCCGTGTTTTGATCTATTTTCGAAACAAAACTACGGTCTATTTTCACCGACTTTAGTGGCAATTGATGTAAATAAGACAGCGACGAATAACCACTACCAAAATCATCCAGCATGAAAAACAGCTCATGCACAATTAACGCGTTCATAATGTAAATGGCGCTGTTAATGTTTTCCATTGCAACGCCTTCCGTTATTTCCAAGCGTAGATACGAATGGGGGAAGGTGAACTCCTCAATTATCTCCAACACTTGAGCAACAAAGTGGGGTTGGCTAAACTGGCGCGGACTAATATTGATACTAATGTAGCGCAGCTTTCCTTCAGCAAACCAATCAAGGTGCTGTGAAATCAATAGACAGGTTTTGCGCAATACCCATTGACCTATTTCTACAATCAACCCGCATTCCTCTGCCACGGGAATAAATTCCTGAGGCCCAACCCAGCCAAGTTTTTCATCATGCCAGCGCAGCAATCCCTCTGCGGCCACAATCCCACCCGCCACATTAACCATAGGCTGAAAGTACAACTCGAATGCTTCTTCACGTAAAGCCACATGTAGACGCTGCTCTACCTCAGAGCGAAAAGTCGACATAACCTGTAATTCGTGACGATAGAAAAGATAATCATTTCGGCTAGTGTGTTTAATTTTGTACATGGCAATATCGGCGTGTTTTATGAGTTGCTTGGCCTGATCGGCAATCGATTTATTGACGTTGAGTTCAGGAGATGGAAACAAGGCTATGCCGATACTGAAACTGGTAAACACCGCACAACGGGACAGCTCAATACTATCCCGAGTGAGGCCAAGCATTTTATCCGCTACTTTTGTAGCCTTACCTACTGCGCTTTGTTCCGTCTGCCCTATGTCGCCAAGCAGTAAGATAAACTCATCCCCTCCGACTCTAGCTAAGGTATCATCACGGCGAATACATGCTTTTAATTTACTTGTGATATTAATCAGCAATTCATCACCAACAGAATGCCCTAGGGTATCGTTTATTAACTTGAAACGGTCTAAGTCAATAAAAAATACGGCACCATATTGACCATGTTGCTGTGCATTCGTTAATAAGCTTTGTAAGTTGATATTAAGCATTTTTCGGTTAGGTAAGCCAGTCAAAACGTCCTGATAAATTTGCAGCCTAAGCTGCTCTTCTACTGCCTTACGATTAGTAATTTCATCCACCAAATTTTGATGCTCTAGGCAAGCTTGGCAACTCACCGCCAAGCGACTAAATAGCGGCGATAGCGCGTTGAGAACGATGTCATCAATAGGTGTTCGTTTACGTTCGAAACTGATTGCACCAAATTTAGGGATTTTAAACAGATAATAATAACTATCACCGCGCTGGCGGCAGACGTTTTGCACGTTGAGCTGGCTGAATTCGTATACCTGCTCAGTTAACCAATCATTTGTATCATCTGGGCGATGATTATAGGGGTAGCAGAGAATGTCTGAATCATTTCTTGAGCGCGGCGCTTCTTTAAATACGACTGCGCTGCGCAAACTTAGACGTTTCTTAGCTCTATCAAGAAATAGCTGAAGCATCTTATCTAGATTGAGATCCAACCCGATGCTCATGGCAAGCTCGTGCTGAATAGAAATAATCTGTAAGGTGCGAGTCATTTCACTCATTCACACATCCCAGACCAAGGAAACCACTTAGCGTAGAATTTATTGTGAATTTTGGCCTTATTCATGGCTTTTAATTTTCGCTAGCGCCGCAACAGCGGTTTTGTTGTGCAAACTTAAAATACCGCTTTGGTCTAATTCTATTTCACCGAGCACCAGCGCACCTACAGTGTGATGTGGAGGGTTTATTTCTTGATGAATCAAGTCCAATTCATTCGAAAATAGATTTTGCAGAAACAGTTGCCTACTCACGCAATCAAATAAGAAGCAATCGCTTACTCCCTGCTCATCTATGTGGAATGAAATCGTTCTTTTTACTGCGCCGCTAGCCGCTTCTATCAACTTATCAGCTTCCCCAGACATGATGTATAACATGGTATTTTCAGGCACATCGCCTGCACAAATCAGTCCTGAACCTTGTAATTTAAGGGGATCGCGTATAAGCACCGAATCGTCCAGCCTAGCCAACCCAAATGGAAATGATTTCGCTATGTCAAAAAAGTCGTGCTCGTCAAACCTCAGCTTACTATGCTCTTGTACGACTCGCTCGTACAGCTGCACAGCAGGCTCAAAGTTTAACTCCAACACACAGTTATCATCAGTACTGTTAGCCAGATAGGGACCTGCTAGTATTTCCCAACCGTGTCCAACCGCTATATCCCATTGAGTAGACATTTCGACCAAAATCATCGCATCTTCATGCATACCAGCGGCGCTAAAAAGGCAAGGTTGCGCCTTAAATTCAAGCGTACCTGCTCCACCTCCAAAAACACTGCAATCTTTTGGAAGAAATCCCAGTACATGTTGCAGATAACCATCAATCTGCCTCGATAGCGCATCAGTCAATATCATCACGGAATTCACAGACTGAGACATATACGCCATATTTGACGATACTGGAGCACAAGTTGAAACATTTTCAATGACACAAATACGAATATTGGTGCGCAAACCAACCACTAAAATACCGCGGGGTTCAAAGCGTGAGTCGAGGATAAGACCTGGAAATATCCCGCCGAAAATAGGCACATCTAATGTGCCCACATACTGCTTAAAATCGTCTCCCCAAGATGCCGCCTCTGCGCTGCACAGGATCATAATTCCCTTTGGCTGTGACAATATCAATTTAGCAATGCTATCCGCTAATGCTTGAACCGTAACGTTTGGGGTAAATTGCACATCACTGAAAACTGCCATCCATTTCCCTAATACCTCAACGAGATTGTTAAACGTTTGATATGCAGACAATAATAGCTAATAGCGCCTAAATTACCAGCAACGAAATTCCGTTATTTTTCTTTATTGATGCTCACATAAAAAAGCGCCCAACGAGGTGGGCGCTATTGTAGTAAAAGGATATTTCATTCCTTTTCGAATGGTAGTTCTTAGCAATTAATGTGCAGTTGCATCTCCAGCACCTTTAGGATAACGGATATCCTCTACTAACTGTTGAATCTCTTGTGGCGCTTCCTTCGTCATTTTGAATACTAATAACGCCACTGCGAAGTTCACCAACATACCAATTGCACCTATTCCTTCAGGTGAAACACCAAACCACCAGTTCTCTGACACATTCGCCGCAGGGTTAACAAACTTAAAGTAAATAATGTACGCTGCGGTAAAGCCAATCCCCGCTAACATGCCAGAAACCGCACCTTTGTCATTCATACGCTTCATAAATATTCCCATTATGATGGCAGGGAAGAATGACGAAGCAGCTAAGCCGAATGCAAACGCGACCACCTGCGCCACAAATCCAGGGGGATTGACTCCAAAGTATCCCGCAATAACAATCGCTACTCCTGCTGCCAAGCGCGCATAAAATAGCTCTTTCTTATCCGTGATATTGGGCATCAGGTTGCGTTTAAGCAAATCGTGTGACACAGACGTAGAAATAACCAATAACAGCCCGGCGGAGGTTGATAATGCGGCAGCAATACCACCTGCAGCGACCAACGCAATGACCCATGCCGGTAAATTGGCTATTTCAGGGTTAGCCATCACCATGATGTCACGATCCACTTGCATCTCGTTTCGCTCATCACCTGAGTAAAACATTTTGCCATCTTGGTTTTTGTCATCCCAGCTAATAAGCCCGGTTTTTTCCCAGTTCGTTATCCAACTAGGGGCTTCGCTATATGGCGTGCCTGTAGGCGCTTGCTCGCTGACGGTTGGTCCATTGATGGTCTCAATCATATTAACTCGCGCAAATGCGGCAATAGAGGGGGCCGTGGTATACAAAATAGCGATGAACAGTAAAGCCCAGCCTGCGCTCTTACGCGCATCACGTACTTTAGGTACTGTAAAGAAGCGTACTATTACGTGGGGCAGACCTGCAGTACCGACCATGAGTGCTGCCGTGATGCAAAATACATCGAAGGTGCCCTTAGTACCGGAGGTGTACTCGTTGAATCCGAGTTGCGTCGAGAGCCCATCTAGCTTTTCCAGCAGATACACCCCGGACCCATCGGCTAAACTAGCACCAAAGCCTGTCTGCGGTAATACATGGCCCGTGACCATAATGGAGATAAATACAGCAGGCACTAAGTAAGCGAAAATAAGCACACAGTACTGCGCGACTTGAGTGTAAGTAATGCCTTTCATACCACCTAGCACGGTATAGAAAAACACAATCGCCATACCAATTACTACACCTGTGACGATGTCGACCTCAAGGAAGCGGCTAAAAACCACGCCTACGCCGCGCATTTGACCTGCCACATAGGTAAAGCAAACAAATATGGCGCATATAACAGCCACTGTACGCGCGGTTTGTGAGTAGTAACGATCACCGATGAAATCCGGAACCGTAAACTTACCAAACTTACGTAAATATGGCGCTAGGCAAAGGGCTAATAGTACGTACCCCCCAGTCCAGCCAAGTAGATATACAGCCCCGTCGTAACCCATAAATGAGATTAAACCAGCCATTGATATAAATGATGCGGCTGACATCCAATCAGCGGCTGTTGCCATGCCGTTTGCTATAGGGTGAACACCACCACCAGCCACATAGAATTCCTGTGTTGACCCAGCGCGAGCCCAAATCGCAATAGCGATATACAGAGCAAAAGAAGCCCCTACGATTAAAAATGTGAGTACTTGAACATCCATCTTAACGCTCCTATTCTTCGTCGACGCCGTAGCGCTTATCGAGTTGATTCATTTTGTACATGTAGATAAATATCAACGCGACAAACACGTAGATTGCTCCTTGCTGCGCAAACCAAAAGCCCAACTTAAATCCGAACACTTGAATTTGGTCGAGTAAATCCACCAATAAAATTCCGAAACCAAAGGACACGACAAACCAAACAACTAGTAGTTTTGTCATAAGAGCGAGATTTTCCCGCCAGTATGCTTTTTTATCTTCTTCGTTTTTAAATGCCATCTTGTTTTTCATCCAAGGTTAATAAGATGTAAATAACTGTAGACTCATGTTTTACAAGACGGAATGAGACCATGGTCTTACGGGTTAATTAAATACGGCGACCTGTGCTACAGTCCTTATGAATCGTAGCCTGTGGTTGCAGAATAAGTTTTAACGAGCGTCACTTTTATTAGGAAAATGTATGGCTTTAGGTTGGATGGTATTAGCCATCGTCTATTTGATGGGATTATTTTGGGTAGCCAAATGGGGGGACGGGAAAAGCCCTCTAGCCAAGCGTATCAGCTCACACCCTGCAATTTATTCGCTCGCACTGGCAATTTACTGTACCGCATGGACTTTTTTTGGCTCTGTTGGCGAGGCATCAAGAGATACGTGGGATTATTTGCCTATCTTTTTAGGCCCTATATTGTTGTATTTGTTCGGGTATCGCTTCTTGCGCAAACTGATTGCGGTAAGTAAACGTCAGCACATTACTACGATTGCCGATTTCATTTCGTCCCGTTACGGTAAGCGTCAAACCATCGCCTTACTCGTCACCTTAATAGCGCTGTTAGCTATTGTTCCGTATATCGCTTTGCAATTAAAAGCCGTTGGCTCAGCATTTTTAATGGTATCAGGCCAGACTCACGCTGAATTGGTTGTGCTGGGTGCCACCACGTTTATTGCTTTGTTCTCTATTTATTTCGGTACTCAGCACACAGATGTGACTGAGTACCGGCGCGGATTGATGGTGGCGATTTCCTTTGAATCTGTGATTAAATTATGCGCTTTGATTGCCGTGGCTAGTTTTGGGTATCTGACATATTCACAGCATTCCGATACTCCATTACTGCAAGAGTTCACTACTGCCAACGCGCTAAGTAATTTATGGTCATTCTCATTTGTTGCGCAAACCCTTATGGCAGCCGGCGCAGTCGTATGTCTACCTCGCCAGTTTCACGTCGCTATTGTAGATAACTTGAAATTAAGTCATTTGAAGACCGCTCGTTGGTTATTCCCCCTGTACTTATTGTGTATCGCGATCCTGATCCCGATCATTTCTGCGGCAGGAGATGACATGTTTCGCTTTACCAGCCAAGAGCCAGATACATATGTACTAGGCATGGCAATGAATAGCGGCAACATGTTATTGCAAGTACTGGTATTTGTAGGTGGCCTATCTGCTGCCACGGCTATGATAATTGTGGCTACCCTCACCCTGAGCACCATGTTGACCAACGATGTGATTTTGCCAAATTTGTTAGCGGAGCATCGCGGCGCAGGGGTACCGCCTAATTTCACTAAACGCATTCTGCTTATTCGCCGTTTGGTTATCGCTGCTATTTTGTCTTTGGCCTATTTATATTATCAACAAATGACTGACAGTCGCACGCTTGCCTCTATTGGGCTGATCGCATTTTCTCTGGTCATACAGTTGTTACCCGCCATTGTCGGCGGTTTATATTGGAAACGAGGCCACGCTCAAGGGGTTTACGCAGGCCTAATGGCCGGCATTGGCTCATGGATATTGTGGTTAATGCTGCCATTGCTAAATGACGCAGGGCAAAATCTGATACTTAACGACACCATTAACGCGGTCGCTATTTATAGCTTGCTCGCCAACACCTTTGCTTATGTGTTGTTTTCCTATGTGGCAGATGTTCGCTTAATCGACCGTATTCAAGCGGAAGCCTTTGTCACCACCACGGATGACAAATCAAAACATCACAACGCGCCTCGTACCCACACCACAGTTGAAGATTTACACACGTTATTAAGCACCTTTTTAGGGGAAAAACGTTGTAAGCAATTGCTCAGTGATTACCAACAACGCAACGGCCATATTCTTAATCCTGCGGAGTCTGCCACCGAGGAGTTTGTACTTTTTAGCGAACGAGCCCTTGGCGGTGTCATAGGCGCTTCTTCTGCAAAAGCGTTAGTAGACAGCGCCATAAGTGGTAAAAAGTTGAATTTCGAAGAAGTCGTTAACTTTTTTGACGATACCACCCAGGCAATCCAATTTAATATGAGCGCCTTGGTCGCTTCATTAGAAAGTCTCGAACAAGGAATAAGCGTCATTGACCGAGATTTAAATTTGGTCGCGTGGAATAAAAGCTACTTAGCGCTTTTTAGCTACCCAGCAAATATGATCCGCGTGGGCCGACCTGTAGAAGATCTTGTTCGATACAATGCCCAGCGCGGCGAGTGCGGCGCAGGCGAAGTTGAGCTTTTAGTGCAAAAGCGACTTGAGCATATGCGCAAAGGCACCAGTCACCGCTTTTTACGTCAGCGTAGTGACGGCCGAACGCTAGAAATGATAGGCACTCCGTTACCTGGTGGCGGCTTTGTGACCAGTTTTAACGATGTTACAGAGCACATTGAAACCCAACACGCTTTAAAAGAAGCCAATATCGATTTAGAAAATAGAATACAAAAACGCAGTCAAGAAGTGCAAACCATTAATGCTGAGTTGCGTTTGGAAATACAGCGCCGGGCCGACGCTGAAACCCAATTGGTCAGTGCGCGCAAAGTAGCTGAGCAGGCTAACGCCAGCAAAACGCGCTTTTTAGCCCTTGCCAGTCACGACATCTTGCAGCCGTTAAATGCGGCTAAGTTATACCTTGGTGCGTTAGAAGAAGCTAAGCTAAATGACGACGCAAGGGAAACCGTTGGCAAGCTATCCAATAGCATTCAGGCCAGTGAGGCACTCATCGCCACGCTCTTAGATATTGCCCGCATTGACCAAGGTGAGTTAAAGCCCGAATACAAAGCAATTAACGTGCGTGATGTGCTGCAACCGCTTATCGCTGAATTTGAACTCATTGCAGAACAAAAAGGTTTGCAACTGCGTTCCCGGGTGGCTGATGTGTGGGTAAAAACCGATCGTACGTACCTTTATCGCATTATGCAGAACTTTGTTTCCAATGCACTGAAATATACCCAGACTGGAGGCGTGTTAGTCTCTGTTAGAACAAAGGGCGAAAATGTAGCGTTCGACGTGTTTGACACGGGTTCTGGCATTGCGCCAGATCAATTAGATAAGATATTTGGCGATTTTTATCGTGTCTCAGGCCATCAACAACAAGGCGTGGGATTGGGACTAGGCGTTGTACAAAGACTTGCCAGTATTCTGGATGCTAATTTAACGGTGGCTTCGCGTATAAACCGTGGTAGTCGCTTCAGTATTCAATTGCCCCCTAGTCGGCCTATTGAAACAAACAGCCCAGTACAAATAAATAAGGTAGGGTTTCATGACTTAAAAGTGCTTTGTGTCGACGATCAAAGTCAGAACCTTGATGCATTACAGTCGTTACTGGTGAAATGGAAAGTGGTTTCTCACTGTGAGCAAACCCCTAACGCTGCCTTGGCATCCCTAGTGCACTTTGTGCCAGATGTGATATTAATGGATTTTCAGTTGAGCAGCGACATAGACGGACTACAGCTTATTGAGCAGTTAAGAGAGCGTATCTCCCATATTCATGCCAATCATGTTCCAGCGATATTGATTACCGCTAATATTGAACCTGAGTTAGTGCAACGCTGCAAAGAGCAAGGTTGTGGTTATTTATCTAAACCCGTGAAACCGGCTAAGTTGAGGGCGTTGTTGCAGGCGGCTCAAGCTGAAGTTGTGAGGCAATAAGCACCGCTTGAGTTCGATTATTGATGTGTAATTTTTTGAATATGGCCGTCACGTGTGCTTTCACCGTGGCGGTTGCTATATCTAGATTGTAAGCGATTTGCTTATTTAGTAAGCCATCTCGCATGTAGCACAGCACCTTATATTGTGCCGGTGTTAAGCTGGCCACATTGTCAGCCAGCTCAGCAAATTCATTGTCTAATTCCACTTCATCACTGGCGTAACTCTCGGGTAACCAAATGTCACCTTCTAGCATACTGGTTACCGCATCAGCGATTTGCGCCGCCCCAGTGGTCTTTGGCACAAAACCTAGGGCGCCTAGATTAATCACTTTGGTGATGATCATCGGGTCTTCTAAACCTGAAACCACTGCCACCGGCAATTCAGGGAATAGCTTTCGAATATGTATCAAACCAAATAAGTCGCCACTGCCTGGCATGTGTAAATCCAAGAGTAACAAATCAATGTCTTTATGCTCTTCCAATAAGGCTACTGTTTGCATTAAATCAGCTGCTTCAAGCAAAGTTAAATCGCTGAACGACAGTGTTAAGGCTCCGCGTAGAGCATCCCTGTACAGGGGGTGATCATCTGCAACCAGTAGCGTTATCATAGATGGAAATTATCCATTGTTTATCGGTTCAAGCGTTGCTCGATAAGTGTTTCTACAACACTTGGGTCAGCCAACGTAGATGTATCACCGAGTTGTTCATATTCGTTGGCAGCAATTTTGCGTAAAATGCGGCGCATAATTTTACCAGAGCGTGTTTTTGGTAAACCCGAAGACCATTGTATCAAGTCTGGTGTCGCAATGGGGCTAAGTTCTTTACGTACCCAGTTCGAAACCTCTTTTGTAAGCTCATCCGTTACCGCAACACCTTCGTTGGGCATGAGATATACATAAATACCTTGGCCTTTCAAATCATGGGGATAGCCTACCACCGCTGCTTCAGCTACCGCATGGTGAGAAACCAGCGCACTTTCAATTTCAGCTGTGCCTAAGCGATGTCCTGACACATTGAGTACATCATCTACTCGTCCTGTAATCCAGTAGTAATCGTCTTCATCACGACGAGCACCATCACCGGTGCAATAGGTACCAGGGTAAGTGGTGAAATAGGTTTGCACAAATCGTTCATGATCGCCATAAACGGTGCGCGCCTGGCCTGGCCAGCTGTCGGTAATGATCAAGTTACCTTCTGTTGCGCCAGACAATTCGTTGCCTTGGCCGTCTACCAATGCAGGCTGCACACCGAAAAATGGATGGCTAGCAGCGCCTGGTTTCATCGCCGTGATACTGGGTAGAGGTGTTAACATTGCAGCACCCGTTTCAGTTTGCCACCAGGTATCCACTATCGGGCACCGTGACTGACCAACAGTCGTATAATACCAATGCCATGCCTCTGGGTTAATGGGCTCACCCACTGAACCAAGTAAACGTAAAGATTCGCCGCTAATCCCCTCAACAGGAAAATCACCGTGCGCCATTAACGCACGAATAGCGGTGGGTGCCGTGTAGAGAATGTTCACCTTGTGCTTATCAACGATTTGCCCTATTCGGCGCACATCAGGGTAAGTAGGTACCCCTTCAAACATAACACTGGTCGCACCGTTGGCAAGAGGGCCATATACGATATAACTATGACCTGTCACCCAGCCAACATCGGCTGCACACCAGTAAATATCGCCTGGTTTATAATCAAAAACGTATTTATGGGTAATGGATGCCCATAGCAGGTAGCCTCCGGTGGTGTGCACTACCCCTTTAGGCTGGCCGGTAGAGCCGGATGTATACAAGATAAAAAGCGGATCTTCAGCGTTCATTACCTCAGGCGGGCAATCGGTAGAACAATCATCTGTTAAGTCGTGCCACCAAACATCATCTTTACCCCAGCTCACGTGACTTCCGGTATGTTTGAACACTATAACTTGCTCCATGCTAGGGCAGTCATGTTCAGCCAATGCCGTATCTACATTGTCTTTTAACGGAATATGCTTACCCGCTCTTAGCCCTTCATCTGCAGTAATCAACACCTTCGCTTGACAATTATTCACTCTGTCGGCAATTGCATTAGGTGAAAAACCGCCGAAAATGACGGTGTGCACAGCGCCTATGCGCGCACATGCCAGCATGGCATACACAGCCTGCGGGATCATAGGCATATAAATTGCCACTCTGTCGCCTTTACCTACACCTAGTTTGCGTAAGCCATTGGCAATTTTGGCAACTTCATCGTGCAAGCGATGGTAAGTAATAATGTCGTGACTGTGAGGGTCATCACCTTCCCAGATAAAGGCGGTTACGTGACCTCTTTTGGCTAAGTGGCGATCAATACAGTTGTATGCCACATTCAATTCGCCATCTTCAAACCATTTGATGCTTACATGATGAGCATCAAAAGAAGTGTTTTTGATTTTGGTCGGGGTTTTGATCCAATCAAGTGATTTAGCTTGCTCAGCCCAGAATACTTCAGGTTGCTCTACTGATTCTGCGTACATGCGCGCGTAATCGGCAGGTGTAAGGTGGCTATGCTCTTTGGCGTGTGCTGGAACGGGATAAATTTGTTGCGACATAATGACTCCAAAAACTGAATACACAAATAAGAATATTGAGCACTGTACTCGTAAGCACACAAACCGGAATGAGACCTTGGTCTTATCCCTGCGTTACATATGGGCAATCAAAATAATACAATTACCGACATATTTTAACAATCACCGTTATTTCTATTCAACGATTCAAATTTCTGTTAACGCTGATGCCACCGCTTCAGCAGCCCTAGAAGCGGATAACAATGGTCACCAAGCTATGCAAAGTGTAGAGCAAAGCTGTAACGAAATATCGCCTCTACTCAATGAGTTGTCGGCCACGGAAGAAGTCGTCACACAAGTCGGTGATGACGTGGAAAACATCAGCGCTGTGCTATTAGTTATCCAAAGCATTGCAGAGCAAACGAACTTGCTGGCGCTGAACGCCGCTATTCAAACGACAGAGCTCAGTAGTATTGCGGTTAAAAATGGTAAAACGGCGGAAAGTTTACGTCAAAAAACGGCCGAGCTAGAAGGGCTAGTCGGCCAGTTTAAAGTATAACGGTTGCGCCTAATTGAGTTAATTCCAAGTTGAATTATACGATAGGCTGCAGGAAGCAAATAAGAGGTTAAATTAAAGTAAACAATGTTAAGACCTTGGTATCATAGACCATGAGCTTATAGCCGTTTTTTTGAACATGTCCCAGAGTAGATAGCGTAAATAGCGACTAAACGGACAGACAAATGAACATAAAACGCATATCACTCACAAGTTTAGCTTTAGCATGCTCCACCGTGTCATTTACTTCTCTTGCTAACCCGTTAGATAAAACCACATTTGGTTTCAGCGGTTATGTCAAAGCAGATGCCATGGTGAGTCAATATAGCGATGGGACATTACCCTCAGGTACGATTGGGCGAGATTTCTACATCCCAAGTCTGACACCAACAGGTGGGGAAAAAGAAAGCGCACAATTTGATGCCCATATTAAACAATCTCGCTTTCGCTTCACCACCAATACCCTATTGAGTAACGACGAAAAAATCACCGGTGTACTTGAATTTGATTTTCATACCACGCCTGATGGCAACGAGCGGATCAGTAATTCATATGAGCCCAGAATTCGCCATGCTTTTATAAAGTACAACAACTGGTTGATTGGCCAAACTTGGTCCACATTTCAAGACGTTAAAACGCTACCCGAATCTTTGGATTTCATTGGGGTAACTGACGGCACCATCTTCGCGCGACAAACCATGGTGAGATACACATCGGGAGCCTTTGAAGTTGCCCTGGAAAACCCGGAAACCACAGTGACACCTTTTGGCGGTAGTGGTCGTATTGTCGCTGATGACAATTCAGTGCCTGATTTAGCGGCTCGTTACACGTTAAATCAATCCTGGGGACATGTGTCATTTGCCGGCTTAGTGCGTCAACTCTCTTATGTCGAAAAACAAAATGGCAGTGATATTGATACAGATGAGGTTGGTTATGGGCTTAGCATCACCAGTAAGATTAATTTCGGTGAAGATGATTTGCGCGTAATGGCGAATATCGGTAGCGGCCTAGGTCGCTATATCGCTTTAAATGCCGTTAACAGTGCGGTATTGGATGGAAATAATGAGCTCGATACTATCGATGTTCGTGGTTTCACTGTAGCTTATCGTCACTTTTGGGATCCTCAGTGGCGCAGTACCTTCAGCTACGCCATGTTCAGCGCAGATAACGATACTGATTTAACGGGCTTAAGTGTAATTAAGGAAACCTACAGTGCCAGAGCTAATATTCTCTATTCCCCTTCGCCCGAGCTGACCTTTGGGGCCGAGTACGCCTACGCCAAGAAAACCCTCGAGTCAGATGCAGACGGCGACATGAGTCGCTTACAGTTTTCAGCAAAGTATGCATTTTAAACTTAATTAAAACGGTCATGCACGTCTGCTTGGCTAAAACGGTTATTCCCGTTTGAAAGAGAGGCAAATCCCAACTTGCCTCTTGCTTGCGCTACCTTAGACGCTCTTTGTTTAGACAATCAGTCTCTAAGGATGGCGCTTTTTTACGTCACCCTCGGCGTATTCGTATTTATCTATGGTGACTATTTATCTTTGATTATAAATACCTCTAGTTTCATCTTGATGCCATCCGTAATAAACTGCGCTCATTATTCAAGTGAGAAGAACTACATATGAAAATTGCCATTTTAGGCGCCATGGATGAAGAGATTACCCTTCTAAAAGAATCAATCAGTGGGCTTGTTGAACATCAACATGCGCATTTAACCCTTCACACTGGCCAGTTAAAAGGTGCCGACGTCGTGTTAGTTAAATGTGGCATTGGCAAAGTTGCAGCTGCAGTTGCCACGACTATAGTCGTGGATAAATTTGCTCCAGATTTCGTGGTCAATACCGGCTCTGCGGGCGGGTTTGACCAAGCATTGAGCATAGGTGATATCGTGATCGCTAATGAACTTGTACACCATGACGCCGATTTGACCCACTTTGGTTATGCTCTAGGCCAATGTGCTGGTATGCCAGAAACCTATCTATGTGATGCAGCACTAATTGAAGCTGCCGAGAAAGCCGCAATCACTCTAGGTGAAGCCAAGACTAAGCGCGGGCTAATTTGTACTGGTGACGCTTTTATCGGCAGCGACGAAGCAGCCGCTAAACTACGCAGCGATTTCCCCGCTATCGCCGCTGCAGAAATGGAAGGCGTCGCGATAGGCCAAACCTGTCACTTGCTTAACGTGCCGTTTTTGGTGATCCGCTCTTTGTCAGATATTGCAGGCAAAGCTTCGACCGTATCCTTTCAAACATACTTAGAGCGGGCAGCAAAGCACTCAGCCATGCTGGTGATGGAAATGATCACTGTGCTGCCAAACCAAACTAAATAAGTCACATTTACCTTGCCAAGCGATATCGATGTGTTCTTCCAATCACCCGCGCTGCAACCCATTTGGGTGCTGGGCGTGGTGATTTTAGTTGAAATGCTATTACATTGGCCTGAGCGCTATCACCCCCTTTTTTTTGCCAAACTTGTCGCCACTAGAATGGCTGACAAGGTTAACCCTTCTGCCGATAGGGCCCCGCTACAATTGCGTATATCAGGAACATTAGCGCCATTGGTGTTGATAAGCCCGATTGCCGTCATATTGGCTATTTTTATCAGCATGGCTGAATTCCCGCTCTTCTTTGACGGCATGTTATTGCTCGTCGCCTTGCAGTATCAGCCTATAATGACTCGCGGCAAAAAAGTGTATTCTGCTTTGTTAGCCGGGAAGAAAACCCTTGCCAGACAGACCTTAAAACCTATGGTGCTGCGAGAAACTGAGCTTCTTTCACAAGTGGGCTTAGTGAAAGCCACCATTGAGTGTATGACCCTGCGTTTTCATCAACAGTATTTGTGTACGGCAGTGTTGTTTCTTTTGTTCGGGCCGGTTACGGCACTGTGTTATCGCCTAGTGTATGAATTTTCTCATTGCTGGAATACCAAACTCACTCAATTCACCTACTTCGGTCAACCTTGTGCCAAGGCGCTTCTCGTTGTGCAGTGGGTTCCTCTACGTGTAACCTCATTTCTATTTACATTAATGGGCAGTGTCACCGGTGCCATTAGCGCGTGGCGCGCTTTGCCTCGTTCTAGCAGCGCCCATCAGGCATTACTCGCTTTGCACGGAGGTGCACTGGGTATAGAGCTCAGTGGCCCTGCTATCTATGAAAACACTAAAAAACGTTCCACAAAATGTGGGGGAAAACGCCAAGCTGACACCATTGACATAAAGCGCATTTCAAACCATATCATTCTATGTAAATTCGCTTTTTGGGTACTGTGCTTATGTATTGCCGTGGGCCTATATCGCGCCACCGTTTAGAAAGGTGATCCATACGGCGAATTTGGCCATTGGAAGTGGTTACCTTCGAGTATTATTGTGCACATGCCCGTATAACTAATTAACCTCACATGCTATATTCTGCCTGATTAACTAGACCAGCCGTTTTATCAAATTTACGTTTAATAGTTTTTTCGCGCAAACATAGTTCGAGTTGTATATGACCCCAAAATTTTCGTATTCCACAGCGTCAGGCAGTTATTCATTTACGGTTTCAAGTAATATCGTGATGTGCACGTTCAATGGTGCTTGCTGCGATCAAATTGCTCAACGCTACCTTGCAACATTAAGCAAAATTGTTAGCGATTTTAATGGAAAACCTTGGGCCTATCTAGGTAATGCTCAATTGCATCTTGCCGCGACCCCGCAAGCAGAACAATTCTTACTCGAGTGCTTTGTTATGAGCGTAAAAAATAACTGCATTGGTGATGCGTATTGTTTGACGTCTGCTGTGGGCATATCTCAATTGAAGACAATTCGGCAAAAAGCCGGTCTCACTGCCGCCCTTGAAGAGCGCATGTTTAGTAGCCAGCAAAGCGCTTTCTCTCAGTTAAGCAAAGAATTGAAGCAATATAGCGCTGTCGCTAACAGTCAAAAAAAGTAATTGCGTTTTCACTCAGTGGGCGCAACGGTAAACTGTGGCATAATAAATATACGTTTTAGCGGCTAGACACACTTCTTAATTATGACCATCACTTTGACCACCCCAGCGATGCTCTTTCCGGCAATTTCGTTGTTATTATTGGCTTACACCAATCGATTCTTGACATTAGCCAGCACAATCCGAAACCTCGACCCTACGCAAGATCAAGAGAATACCCATGCTCAAATTAATAATTTACGTACTCGTATTCAACTGATTAAACGCATGCAAGAATTTGGCGCCTTTAGCTTTTTTCTGTGCGTGTTATCCATGCTAGCGATTTACGCTGAGTATCAAACGGTAGGCAGTACTATATTCGCAGGCAGCTTGGTACTGTTGCTTTATTCGCTGGGCTTGTCGGTGAGAGAGATTAATATTTCGGTAGAAGCGCTAGATTTACATTTGAGTCACTTCAATCTAGACAGGAAAAAGCGTAAACCTTCTCGTGAAAAACCTTAAGAAAAGCGGCTCACTCATCATATGAGCAAACCGCTTATTGTGCTTAGCGTAGCGTCACTCGTGCAAATTTGCGTTTGCCCACTTGGAAAACCGCTTCTTGTAACGAGTTGAAAATCGCTTTTTGATCAGCCACTTTTTCACCGTCCATTTTAACCGCACCTTGTTTAATCATGCGCATCGCTTCTGAAGTCGATGCCACTAAAGCGGCCTCTTTAAGCAAATTGGCAACAGCCATACCTTCTGTACCTGCCTCAAAAGTAAACTCAGGCATCTCATCTGGGATGGCATTTTTCTGAAAGCGTTGAATAAACTCATGGTGAGCGGCTTCTGCTGCGGCTTCATCGTGGAAACGCGCAATAATTTCCTTAGCCAGCGCAATTTTTATGTCTCTCGGGTTCGTGCCCCCAGCGACTTGTTCTTTGTAAAGCGCAATTTCTTCAATGGCTTTAAAGCTAAGTAAGTCATAGTAACGCCACATCAAATCATCTGAAATCGACATGATTTTACCAAACATATCGCTTGGCGAATCAGTGATACCAATATAGTTACCAAGGGACTTAGACATCTTCTGTACGCCGTCTAAACCTTCAAGCAAAGGCATCATCAGAACAGTTTGCGGTCGTTGCCCCTGCCCTTTTTGCAATTCACGGCCCATCAATAGGTTGAAGCGCTGATCCGTTCCGCCTAATTCAACATCAGACTCAAGGGCAACAGAATCCCAGCCTTGAACCAGCGGGTACAAGAATTCATGAATAGCGATGGGTTGACCGTTAGCATAACGTTTTTTAAAGTCATCACGTTCTAGCATACGTGCCACTGTTTGGCTTGAGGCTAATTTGATCATGCCAGAGGCACCTAGGCCTTCCATCCACTCTGAATTAAAACGGATCGTTGTTTTAGCCGGATCAAGAATTTTGAATACTTGCTCTTTGTAAGTTTCAGCATTCGCCAATACGTCTTCTCGGGTCAGTGGCTTACGGGTAACATTTTTGCCTGTTGGGTCGCCAATCATTCCGGTGAAATCACCGATGAGAAAAATAACTTCGTGCCCAAGCTGCTGAAATGACCGCAGTTTATTGATTAAAACCGTGTGGCCTAGGTGTAAATCTGGCGCTGTAGGATCAAAGCCTGCTTTGATTTTTAACGGTTTGCCTTCTTTTAGCTTGGCAATCAGTTCTTCTTCCAACAATATTTCTTCAGCACCACGCTGAAGCTCAGCAAATGCGCTTTGCCAATCTGCCATTTTAAACCCTTATAAAAATGTTAATACGAATAAATTTAATCGATTATTTTACGTTGCAGCGTCTGGTATTGAAAGGGCGTATAAGGATTAATCAATGGATTCTTACACTCATATAATACTAAAGATGTACAAAAAACGACCTTCCTCTAGAAAATCCCGTTCAATCATTATATTCTGCACACTTATCAGTTGTATGAGTTGAATTTTCCTGTGGTAAAAAAAGCCTTTTCACAATTACCTAAAGCACATAAGTGGGCGGTTGCTTCCCTCGCGTCTATCGTGCTTATTCTTGCCTTATTCCCATCAGATCGTGCCAGCGCTTCCCGTAACACCGAAGCCGCTCTATTAGAGATAGGCAAACGCTACGAACTGCCTATTAGCACAGATCATTTATCGGCTAGCAGTGAAGAACACGTAAGCGACGACGTTGAATGGAACACTTATCAAGTTAAGCGCGGCGATACGCTGGCCAAGATTTTCAAGCGCGCCGGTCTGACCGCTCGCGACACTTATAATGTGAGCAGTGCTGGCGAACTCGCCAAAATGCTGTTAAAAATCCGCCCTGGTCAACTCGTTTCACTTCAAGTAGATAAAAACGGCGAATTTGCTGGCTTGAGTTATGCGTTTTCAAATACTGACACATTACTTATTCACCCAGATGAAAAGAATCAACTGACCGCTCGGGTTGATAAACAAAATGTTGATACGCGCTTGAATTACGCGCAAGGCGAGATCAACAGCAGTTTTTGGAATGCCGGTGTAAAAGCCCACCTATCTGAAAGCCAAATCATGAGCTTGGCGGCAATATTCGGCTGGGATATCGATTTCGCCTTGGAAATTCGCCAAGGTGATAACTTTAATGTTGTCTTTGAAGAAAAATACATAGACGGTGAATTCGTGGAATATGGTGATATCGTTTCAGCTGAATTTACCAACGGTGGTAACACCTTTACCGCTATCCGTTACTCTGATGGCAATTACTACACCCCAGAAGGGCGTAGTATGCGAAAAAGTTTTTTACGCGCACCGGTTAGTTTTAAATACATCAGCTCTAGTTTCACAAAACGTCGCTTCCACCCAGTTCAAAAACGCTGGAAAGCCCACCGCGGCGTAGATTACGCAGCAAATCGCGGCACCCCTGTAATGGCCGCTGGCGATGGTAAGGTGATCCGCTCATCCTACGATAAATACAATGGTAATCACGTTTTCATTCAACACGGTGAAAAGTACGTAACCAAATATTTGCACTTTACCAAGCGTAAAGTCAAAGTGGGCCAAACCGTTAAGCAGGGCGATGTTATCGGCACTGTTGGCTCCACGGGGTTAGCTTCTGGCCCGCATTTACACTACGAATTTTTAGTGGATGGCGTACATCGCAACCCTAGAACCGTTTCTTTGCCAAAAGCACTACCCATCGCCAAGAAAGAGCGCAGCGCATTCGAACTCGTGGCAAAAGAGCAACTTGAGTTACTGAGTAATAGCAAGCGCATTATGCTGGCGATGAATTAGTAGTAATGTATTTGCCTAGCCGTCATATTGTGTCTGCTAGGCACGTCAAAAATCAAATCAATAGGAACCCATTCCTAAGCTATTTATTGGGCTAATGTATGGCACCAGTATTGATGGCATTGATGCCGCTCTTACCATACGTTCTGACACTCTTTTATCCAATTGACCTATGCGAAGCCTGACGCTATTCACGCAGCGAAACTCGTTATTTATTGTACCTATCCATAGAGAGCATATGATGCCTAAGAAAAATAGCCGGCCCCTAGACAGCATAGATTTGGATATTCTTGCATCCTTGTACCAAGATGCTCGTACCACCAATAAAGAAATAGCCAAACGGGTGGGCTTAGCGCCTTCATCTTGTCTTGAGCGCATCAAGCGCTTACAAGCAGATGAGATTATTCAAGGCGCATCGTTACAGGTAGATTTGAATGCCTTAGGTGGTCATATACAAGCGATGATTTCGATTCGATTGTCTGATCATAATCGTTTAGCGGTAGATGACTTTGTTGCTGATTTATTGCCTCACCCCGAAGTGCTCAGTGTGTTTCATATGGGCGGTAACATCGATTTTTTATTGCACGTTACCGTGACTGACTCTAGTCATTTGCGAGATTTCGTGTTCAACCAGCTTACCGCTAGGCCGGAAGTGAACCATGTTGAAAGCGCGTTAGTTTACGAGTACAGATGCTCTCAAAAGCTCCCTCAGTTTTAAATGTGACGTGTCATCAGCACCTATGCGCTTCATACAACTCATTTACAGTTCTAAAGCTCAAAGTAGTGGGTAAAGCATTTGTACAACTGAGTGCCGCTCAAAATCGAAGCTGAAGGAAAGTGCAAAATGGGGATCAAATCACATTGTGCCACCACCAATTCAGTTGCATTTTCGGTATCGAGCTCATCCACATTGAGTAACTTAGCTAACGGCTGGCCTTTCTTCACTACTTCACCTGGCTTGGCTAAATACTCCACCATACCGCCCTGCTGAGTATATAAGACCTTATAGTTCTTCAAATAGGTGGCCACTCGGCGCATTGTTTCTGGGTGAATATCACTTTGTAATAAACAGCCTTTCCCATTGAGGTAAGATAAAATGCTGTTTGCATCATACTCTCCCTCAGAAAAATTAATCACCTCCTGGCTGCCCATTTCCAACGTAAAGGCTTCAACCCCAAAATCGACATCCTGCTGACGCTTCTGACTAACCAAGTCTTGCAGCGTCCACCAGGGGCAAAACGTTGCTTCATCCAAGGCTCCAGCAAATTTATTCGGGATCAAAATAACATGAGGAATATTGAACAAACTTGCCGATTTTTGAGCATACTCTGGCACATAAATGTGCCGCGTAGAAACAGGCCCGTTATGTAAATCCAGCACAAAATCGGCATCAAAGGCGAGTTGTTGTAATTTCAAATTCAGCCGTTGTGCTAGCCCGATACCCCATGGTTCTTCCAGTTTGGATGCCAAAATATGCTTAATTTGCTGACGAAAGCGCTGTTTAATTTGAGAGATGGGCTCGTCGTTTCGCACTGTTTGTGCGAAATCTTCAATCAAACTCGCATCGTAAAAATAGCCGCGATTCCAATTCGTACCGTTTACAGGGTCAAAGCGCCCTAAGGTGTATTCTCCCGCCTTTATATTGGTGCCAACCGGATTACAATTGGGAACAAGTATCACTTCGCCCCGAATAGGCATTTTTTTTAACAGTTGAATAAGGTGGTAGATCACCACATTTCCCTGTACTTCAGCACCATGAATCGAGCTTTGAATGTACACCTTAGGGCCTGGTTCTTGGCCAATAAAGCGATACAGAGGCACGTTCATATTCCGCCCAGACGCATTTTGCGCCACCACTATGTATTCTTTTTTAAATTGATTGCTCACGGACGAACTCACTGTGGTGCGCTACTTTTTTCAATGATGTTATTAAGGCTGTCTTTTTCGAGTTGGGCTTTTTCAAAGAAATAACGACGATGGAAAGCATGTCGCTCTTGCAGGTAACCAATGTCTTCAACTTCAGGCTGCGCCTTTAACACCATGCGTTTATGTTGGCTAAATCGTGGCCAAAGAGGCAAAGCACGAGCGGCGCCGTCAGAACCATTAGGCACACCTGTTTTGATAAAATTAGCAAAATATTGCTGCATAATCTCTGAAACTTGATAATCCGCGTCTTGCCATTCGTATAATGGATTGGCATCTAAGTTACCTAAGGCGTATTCAATTTCAGCAGAGTGCACAGCACCTCTTGGTTTATTCACTGGCAGGGCTTTCTTCGCTCCAATCATCGGGGGTCGAATATGGTCATAAAAATAGTAAAAGCTTGGAGCGGTATTGGTCTTAACATTTTGATAAGCCCAGTTGTAGGTTGCTATACCCATGAAACGATCACTGGCTAGCGCCTGCGCAGATGCAATAACTTGCGCACTATTCTTGCCAGAGTAGAGGCCGAGCACCTTCTTAAAATCATCTGGGTACAGGCGTTTTATTTTATCAAGATAATGCTCAACAGTGGGTGGCCCATCAACCATGATCTGCTGATAGCCGCCTTCTTGCGAGTTATCCCCAAGCAGCAAAGGCACTTTTGCTTGTGCCCCATTGGCATATAACAAATCAGGTGATTCAGGGAAGAAGGCGCCATCTACATTTGGTTTAAAATAGATGAAACCGCCTTTTGTGACCTTATCTAGCAGCGTTCGAGCAGGCATCCTTCTTAGCGCCGCAATGCGCTCTTCAGGAACGCTTACGTTTTGCTCAGGGGTATTTTTAAGTGCAATCGTTGCCACTTTCTGACCGTACTGTTCGGCATCTTTGAGTGTTAACGGGTCAAGGGGTGGTCCAACAATCGAGCCGCTTTCACCGATTGCACCAGCGATATATGGTTTTGCCGAAGGTGCCACCATAAGTGCCGAAACGGAAATCGAGCCTGCAGACTCCCCTGCAATCGTTATACGCTTAGGATCGCCCCCGAACTGTTGAATATTCTCGGCCACCCATTTAAGCGCTGCTTGTTGGTCCATCAATCCGTAATTGCCCGAGCCATGATAATCTGTCTGTTTAGATAAACCTTCATGGGCGAAAAAGCCAAATACACCAAGACGATAATTCGCCGTAACGACCACTATGCCTTTTTGTGCCATAGAAGCGCCGTTGTAACGCTTTTCATCGCCACTGCCTGCAATGAAGCCACCGCCATGAAAATACAGTAGCACGGGCAATTTTGCGCTTTGACTCGTTTTCGGTGTCCACACGTTGAGGTACAAGCTGTCTTCGCTCACCTCTTGTGAGCGAAACTGCATATCACTATAGATGGGATTTTGCATTGCACGAGGGGCGAATGTTGTCGCGTCTCTCACACCTTGCCATGCCCTAACCGCTTGGGGCGGCTGCCAACGAAGCTCACCAACCGGCGGCGCAGCAAATGGGATCCCTTTAAAGGAAAAAATTTGAGAATTATTGTTTTTTTGACCCAATAGCGAGCCATATTGGGTAGTGATTTTCTCTGCTAAGACCGGGAAAGAACTGATGAATAAAGCGAAAACGACTAAGACAAACTGCATGAACATTCCTTTTAGAAAATAACCATCGGCTATAGAAGAAATCTATAGCCGATCGAGCAGGATTATAGGGATGGCTCGTTAGGTAACTCACCGCTATCGTCAGCTTGGTCGCTAACACCGGTACCCGCTTCAACTTCAATACCATCGACACGTTGTAAGCCTCTGGGAAGTTTGTTGCCCCGGCGCCCTCGCTCACCTTGGTAGTGAGTTAAGTCGTCAGCGGTCAATGTCATACCGCGTTTGCCCGCCAATACTTTTACATTGGCACCTTGAGGGACGACAGCGAGCACCTTGACGAACTCTTCCCGAGCTTGTGATTTAGCCGAAGGGATACTGATAATTTTATTCCCTTTGCCTTTTCCTAAGCTGGGTAAGTCACGTAACGGGAACATTAACATGCGCCCTTCATTGGAAATCGCTAAACACCAATCACTGGATAAGTCGTGCACTGCTTGAGGTGCAATAATTTTGGCGGCTTTAGGTAAAGAAATATAGGCTTTCCCAGCTCGGTTTTTACTTATCATGTCGGCAAATTTGCCAACAAATCCGTAGCCCGCATCAGAGGCAATCAGATATTGCTGCTCGTCTTGTCCCATCAGCACGTGCTCAACGCTCTCACCACTGACGATACTAAAGCGTCCTGTTATGGGCTCACCTTGGCTTCGGGCTGAGGGCAGTAAATGGGCATCACAGGAAAAGGCCCGCCCGGAGGTATCCATAAACACGGCTTGTTGGTTACTTCGCCCTTTGCTGCTGGCGAGGTACTTATCCCCGGCCTTGTAACTCAACCCGACCACGTCTACATCATGGCCTTTAGCGCAACGAGCCCAACCTTTTTCTGACAGTACAACGGTGACCGCTTCTGATGGAATAAGCTCCTTTTCGGTCAAGGCTTTTGACTCAGAACGTTCAATAATAGGTGAGCGCCTATCATCACCGTACATTTCTGCTGCAGCTAAAATTTCTTTTTTGATCAGTGTTTTAAGGCGGCGATCAGACCCTAAAATAAGTTGCAGCTCGTCACGCTCTTTGGCCAGTTCATCTTGCTCGCCTTTGATTTTCATTTCTTCAAGCTTGGCTAAATGACGTAGCTTCAACTCAAGAATAGCTTCCGCTTGAATATCTGATAGCGAGAAGGTGTCCATCAGGACGAGCTTCGGCTTGTCCTCGTAGCGAATGATACGAATAACTTCGTCAATATTTAGGAAGGCAATCATCAAGCCTTCTAAAATATGCAAGCGAGCCAATACTTTATCTAAACGATACTGCAGACGCCTAACAACCGTATCTTTTCTAAATACCAACCATTCAGACAAAATCATGCGCAAGTCTTTAACCTGAGGACGACCATCTAAGCCAATCATGTTGATATTAACGCGGTAATTTTTCTCTAAATCTGTCGTGGCAAACAGATGCTGCATTAATTGCTCAACGTCGACGCGGTTTGAGCGCGGTGTGATCAATAAACGGGTTGGATTTTCGTGGTCCGACTCATCACGTAAATCACTGACCATAGGCAGTTTTTTAGCCTGCATCTGGGCAGCGATCTGTTCTAATACTTTGCCGCCAGAGGCTTGGTGTGGCAACGCCGTGATAATAATATCGCCAGCTTCTTCATAATACACAGCGCGCATTTTAATTGAGCCACGACCGGTTTCGTACATTTTACGAATGTCGCTTTGTGGGGTGATTATTTCAGCATCAGTTGGGTAATCAGGCCCTTGTACAAACTCCAATAATTCGTGTAATTCCGCTTTGCTATTATCCAATAAGTGGGCACAGGCATTGGCCACTTCCCGTACATTATGTGGCGGAATATCAGTGGCCATACCGACCGCGATGCCGGTAATACCATTGAGCAAAATATGCGGTAAGCGTGCTGGTAATATTTTGGGCTCGTCTAGCGTGCCATCAAAGTTAGGTTGCCAATCAACCGTACCTTGCCCAAGTTCGGTCAACAACACCTCGCTAAACTTAGACAACCGAGATTCGGTGTAACGCATGGCAGCAAATGATTTAGGGTCGTCTGGCGCCCCCCAGTTACCTTGGCCATCCACCAGCGGATAGCGATAAGAAAATGGCTGCGCCATCAATACCATAGCCTCATAACAGGCTGAGTCACCGTGGGGATGAAATTTACCTAATACGTCACCCACTGTACGCGCTGACTTTTTATACTTTGCGTTGTTGCTCAAGCCAAGTTCTGACATGGCGTACACAATACGCCGCTGCACTGGCTTTAAGCCGTCGCCGATATGGGGTAATGCCCGATCCATGATGACGTACATGGAATAATTGAGGTAAGACTCTTCGGTGAATTGACGCATCGGAAGCTGTTCGATACCGTCTTTATTGATAATGATTTCTTGACTCATAGTGTGCTATATCGGCCGCTGTTATTATTGTTGGGGAGCGAAAACCAACATTTTCGCTCCCGCTTTAAACGTAAAAAGTGGATTACTTCTGGTAGGTTACCCTATAAATAACATTCGCGAAATCATCGGATACCAACAAGCTACCATCTGGCATGGTGAGCATAGCAACAGGGCGCCCCCACGATGTTTCATCCGCTTGCAACCAGCCTTCAATGAAAGGTTGATATTCAACAATTTCGTTATCTTTCAGTACCGCTCGCATAACCTTGTAACCAGATTTTTTGCTCCGGTTCCATGAGCCATGTTCAGCCACAAATAAGTTGTTTTGGGTATCTGCGGGAAACATATCGCCATGGTAAAAATGGATACCTAATGGCGCAACATGCGCGCCCAAATTAAATGCGGGTGCAACATAGTCTGCAGCATTTTTGCCTGTGCCAAACTCAGGATCGGCTATGGTTCCACCGTGGTAATAAGGGTATCCATAGTGGGCCCCCATCTCATCAACTCTATTGATTTCACACGGTGGAATATCATCTCCCATCATGTCGCGGCCATTATCGCTAAACCACATTTGGTTAGTTTGCGGGTGCCAGTCAAAACCCACGCTATTTCTTACCCCTTTTGCGACCCAGGCTCGCTCTTTGGTTTTTAAGTTGTATTTTAAAATCGAGGCAAATTCAGGGTTATCAAACTTATCACCGCCATTGGTTTCACATATATTACATGGCGCGCCAACAGGAACGTATAACCAATCATCTGGCCCGAAATCAATGTTTTTCCAGCCATGGTGCTTTTTATCAGGCAAGCCATCAATGACCACTTCAGGCTCAGGTAATTCGCGGAAATTCTGCTCAATATTGGCGTATTTCAGAATACGGCTGACCTCTGCTACATATAAATCACCATCTTTAATGGTGAGCCCTGACGGCATGGTTAAATCTTTGGCAATTTGCAGTACCTCGTCCACGTTACCGTCCTGGTCTTTATCCACAACAGCAGTTAAAAGCCCACTGTCTCGGCTACCAACAAATAAAATGCCATTATCACTAAGCGCCATCTGCCGAGCATTTTTTACATCTGAGGCGTAGATTTCAATGCTGTACCCAGTAGGTAGAGAGAGCTTTTCTAACGGTAAGGGCTTAGCTATGCCAGCAAAACTGACAAAAGAAAGTAGAATCAAACGACGAAGTATCATAGATTATTTCCAGTGATGGTAAGAACATAACAATTATAAAGATATCTATGTTAACTACAAAGATTGTCGCCAATTAGCAAAATATTTTCGACGGGCCTTTGAGTTAATTCTAGCTGTGCAGGAGACACTTTGAGGCTTCACGACTTTTTAAAACACCCTATGCAGCTTTGGCTGGTCCTATTGGTTTGCCTGATGGCCTTGGGGGGAGTGTCAATTGGCAATGCCCAACAAGCCGAAAGCCTTGTGCAACTTATCTCTAAAGATCAAGAAGTTAGCCTGTCTTCATCCATTAGCGTTATGCAAGAAGACGGCATAGAGCTAAGTGTGACCCAAGCGCGAGACATTCTATCCCAGTTCGTTTGGCACTCAGGCGGCAACCCTAATTATGGTTTTTCCGAACATGGTGTATGGCTCTACACCACCTTGAGTAATGTCACAACCACAGACAAATGGGTGGTCAGTGTAGCGTTTTCCCAGCTGGATAATGTTGATATGTACCTGATGCAAGATGGGCAAATTATTGCTTCAAGTTTTCAAGGTAAGCTCGGCGTGAAAACTCACTATCGCTTACCTATGATGAAAGTCGAATTGCCCTATGCACAAACCGTTGAGCTGTTTGTGCGTTTGCAGAGCCAGCATAGCAGCTTAGTCGCGCCCATTAGCATCAAATCTAGTACTTCACATGAAATGCAGAGCTTTTATGATAGCTTGCTGTGGGGGTTGTTTTACGGTGGCTTGATCATTTTAGCCATTTACAATTTGGTGGTCTATTTTGCCCTGCGTGAGTCTAGTCTATTAGCTTATGTCGGGTATATCTGCACGGTCATTGTTTGGCAATTCGTGTGGGGGGGGCACGCTAGTATGATGCTTCCTCAAGCACTATCCCATTGGTTTGACATGCACACAGATATCATTTTTGTCATGATTGGCATTGGCTCTGGGGTGTTTACCTTGGTGTTTTTGGAGGCCAAAGACACCGCCCCTAGAACACTTCCCTTTATAAAAGTCAGTATTGGCCTTCTGGCTGTGATGGGCTTGTGCTCTTTGGTCAACTTATTCCCTCCCGTTTGGCAAAATGCCGCTGTGTATGTGGTCAGTATGTTGGCCATTAGTTGCTACACCTATGCAGGGTTTGAAAGCTACTCAAATCAGTTTTATGCCGCACGCTATTTTATTTTCGCATGGAGTATTTTAGCCACATGTGCATTGATTGGTATGTTTAGCTTGGTGGATATGTTGCCTTCTAATTTCTTCACCACCTATTGCTTTCAGTTCGGTGTGTTCTTTGAATCCGCATTATTTTCTTTGGCGTTAATGGATAAAAGCCGTCACCAGTTAGAACTTGAAGTACAGCAAGCCACCAATGATTTACGCAATAACATCGAATTAGTAGAAGAACAAAACGTACGTCTGGACATTGCTCGAAAAGAAGCGGTCGCTGCAAGCAATGTAAAGTCTCAGTTTTTGGCTAACATGAGTCACGAAATAAGAACTCCATTAAACGCCATTCTTGGTTTTAGTAAAGAGTTGCAACAAGGCGACTTCTCTACCGATAAACGCGACCAAATTAATATTATCAATGCCGCCGCTGATAATTTAATGACCATAGTTAACGATGTGCTGGATGTATCGAAAATTGAGGCGGGCAAGCTTCAAATTAACAGTCACCCGTTTTCAATAAACGAGTTACTCGAAGAAATGATAGGCGTGATGGCTAAATCCGCTCATCTCAAAGGCCTTGAATTTGTTTACGACATCGAACCATTGCCGCTCAAGCTGATAGGTGACAGCTATAGGATCCGTCAAATACTGAATAATTTATTGGGCAACGCCCTTAAATTTACCGATACCGGACACATTGGCTTAGCGGCATCGGGTAAGGTGCTAGAGCACGGTATTTTTGAGTTAATCATTAAAATTGAAGACACGGGTATTGGTATTAGCCGAGAAGATAAGCGCAAACTGTTTACCGCGTTTTCGCAGGTTGATGATGCGCTGAATCGCTCTTACCAAGGCACTGGGCTAGGTTTGGTTATCTGCAAAGAGTTAGTCAAATTAATGCACGGGCAATTGTCGCTACAAAGCTCCCCAGGTCAAGGCAGTACCTTCAATGTCACGGTTCGCATGAATATTTTAAACACTAAACCCAGTATTTCGCCAAAAAGTGACTGGCAAGATCAAACGGTATTACTGTATGAGCCTTACCCCAACGCGCGATTCACCGCCAGTAAATTACTTAAGTCCCTTGGGGCGCGAGTAACGAGTGTCGACTCGGTTACTTTCTTACAAACCTGCACACAAGCATTTGATTGCGTGATCTTTTGCATACACCCGCATAATCAAGCAACCAATGAACAGGCTTTTTCGAGCGCTAGCAATATCGTGGCCAAACGTAAGGTGTTGTTGTGCTCAGGCGAGGATTCTTGTTGTCGTTTTTCTCAGTTTACTGGGCAATTCTCCCCGCAACTACGTTTACCTCTGACTCCAGGCAAGCTGAAAGAAATTATGCACAAGCCCACGCAAGCACCGGTTAATGAGTTGCAGAAGCGCCTGCAAGAATTGCCTGCAGTTACTGTACTGGCGGTGGATGATATGGAAATGAATCTGCGCTTGTTAAGCACCTGGCTTAAACCATCACGCCTTGAGCTTAAACTCGCGTTCAGTGGCCAAGATGCAGTCAATTTATGCAAGGAAAGCGAATTTGATCTGATATTGATGGACGTGCAAATGCCTAATATGGATGGCTTACAAGCAACCAAATTAATTCGAGAAACGAATCTTAATTTCGGTACACCTATTATTGCAGTAACGGCCCACGCGTTTAAGGAAGAACAGCAGCGGCTGTTAAATAGTGGGATGGACGATTACTTGCCGAAACCTCTCGACCTTTCGGACCTAGTTGACTTGATTAATCGTTGGTGTCATCAAGGGGAGGAAGAAAAAGAACACGTAGAAGTGTTTAATTGGCCCTTGGCACTCAAACGCGCCAACCAAAATGCTGACGCGGCCAGAGACCTGTTTAAACAATTCATAGAGCAGCTTCCTTCTTTTGAAAGCAAATTTGAACGACTGCAAGCGCACCTTGAACATAATGAACTGCAACAAGTTGTACATGCACTGCACGGGGTATGTTGCTATACCGGTGCGGTAGCGTTGCATAGTAGTTGCTCAGAATTAGAGAGCCAATTGAAGCGAGAACAATTTGATAAGGTGCCCTCGTCTTTGGCCAGACTGATTAACGATGTTAAAGCCCTGTTGAAACAAAAGGATGTCATCAAACACAGCATCAGGGATTAGTCATATTCATCCCTGATGATGTCAAGATGTTAGCCAATACTAAGCATCTTGCTTCTGTTGGTTTTGAACAAACTCTTGGCATTCACGCAATAGCCGCACGAACTCTTGCTCACTGCGGTCAAGCTCAGACACGTTGATATACAAGTCGTAACCTAATCGTTCACGCAATTTGGTCATTCGATTAGCTAGCATGGCTTGCGTGCCGGTAAGCACAGTTCCATCAGGTAACTTGTGTTTATCGTCTTCTACAAGGTTGGCACTGAAACTCAGTCCTGAGGCACTGTCAGATTTATCTCCTAGTAACAGCAAAGAACGCTGCTCCATCAACAAATGGATCATCAACTTGATCGGTGTAGTGGTTAAAAAAGGTCGATAATCTTTAAGTTTTATGCCCACTAAGCTTAAATCTTCAAGTGCTAAGTCTCGATGCGCGCGAGGGACATCAATACGTTGAATATTGTGCCAACTCACATGCCATTGTCCTTTTCGATGCTGGTAACAAATAGAATCATGGGATAACTCTAAACTGAAAATAGGCTCACGAAACTTAAACCACGCAATTAACAATGCCACTATTGAAGCACTCGTCACAAACACACCGGCTAAAAAGAATGCCTCAGGCAGCCAAGCAAAAATAGCAGCGGCCACAAAAATGCCGGCAACACCAAACAAACTAGTGGTGAGAACATTACGTTTCGCAGAAGCACGGATCTGTATTACATCTTGCATTTTGTTCCTTTATTTAACCCCAAAACCAGAAGTACATCATAGCCATCAGTATGCCCCACAGAGTGATATAGCGCATGCGCATACATTTTGGACAATCTGTTTTTAACATACCGAAATAGTTGACTTTTGTTGGTCGCGCATCACGCTTTTCTGTTGGCATAAGCTTTATTGCTCGGGGCGATAAGGTCGGTAGAATAGTGATATTCTACCTGATTCCCGTGTCGGTAAAATACGCTATTTGCTAATTCATACTCTGTTCAGCCAGTAAAACTCAAGATTTGTGATACAAGTTTCACGATTTATCACTAGAATAAGGCTCGTGTCACTGTTCAGGCTTGACGTTTTTGTCGTGTCGGTATCAAGTGAAGTAGAACAAGCAAGGATCAGACTGTTCTTTAATTTTAAGCTGGCCGCTTAGCTTAATCGGGACGCTCCCCGAAAGCAGTCAATTGTTCAAGGTTGTTTTATGCAGGTAGTAAACAAATACAATTTCAGTAAATTTGCCCAACGTATGTTACTTATCGCCGCCTCTGGCATCGGTGCACTTAGCGCTGGCAGCGCCGCTGCTGAATCTTTGTGGGTAGCTTCAGCCCAAGCTAAATTTAGCACTGGGAACAACACGGCAAAAGTTGCCGTGGTTAAAGGTAACTATCAGTCCCTTGCCAGCGAGTTATTGCAACAGCGTTTCTCAGATAAAACCGCCGCTATCACCTTAGCTCTGCCTTTACCAGATGGTTCCTTTGCTGACTTTACGCTCACGCCTTCCCGCGTGATGTCTGATGATTTAGCTGCGCGCTATCCTCAGTTTATGTCCTATGACGCGGTGCAAGTGAATGCTCCGCTAAATGTTGGGCGTTTCAGCCTGACTCATAAAGGGCTAACGGGTATATTTCGTCAAAATGGCCAATGGGCATTATTAAGCCCAGTTTACGAAAAAAACGACGAACAATATGTTAGCTATTATTACCTGGATTCTGACGGCGAAAGCCTGCTACCACAGGGGATGGATGATTCCATTGACACCCTTTCAGCACAAGAAAAAAGCATTACCGATTTAACCACCGCCCAGAAAACCACAGGCGATACTTTAACCACCTACCGATTAGCCCTCAGTGCGACCGGTGAATACACTCAAGCAGTAGGTGGAACAAAAGCCGACGCCGTGGCAGAAATGATCACCTTGGTCAACCGAGTGAATCAGATTTTACTGGTAGATACCGCCATACAGTTTGAGCTGATTGATAACGAAGACATTATTTACACAGATGCCGCTACCGACCCCTTTACCAACAGTGATGCAAACGAAGATTTAGATACCAATCAACAAGTCGTTGATGATGCCGTAGGCTCTAGCAATTATGATATAGGGCATTTGCTTGCCACTAACCCAGGCGGTCTAGCCTTCGTTGGCGTAGTTTGTTTGAGTACCCACAAAGCCAGAGGGTATACTGGCAATACTTCCCCCCAAGGGGAGCGCTTTTATATTGATTTGGTGATCCATGAACTGGGCCACCAACTGGACGCCGAACACTCTTTTAACGCGCAAGATTTTGACTCCTGTGATGAAGAGCAACGCAGCAGTTCGAGCGCATTTGAGCCAGGCAGTGGCTCTACAATTATGTCGTACGCAGGTATATGCGGCACTCAGAATTTACAAAACACCAGTTCACCTTTTTTTCACGCGGGCTCAGTGGAACAAATTCGAGACTATGTTGAGACTGGACGCGGCCGTCTTTGCGGCACCACAGTCAGTTTGAATAATGCTGCGCCACAAGTCTCCTTGGCCTCAACAAATTACACTATTCCAGCCAACACGCCATTTATACTCGATGCACAAGCAACTGATGATGAAACACTAACCTATACCTGGGAGCAAATTGATGCCGGTGGCGACACGGGCGGAACGGCAACCGCCAGCGAAATGCGCAGCGATAATGGCGCGAATCCACTGTTTCGCTCGTACTCTGCAGTCAGTGAGAGTTATCGTTATTTCCCTGCTTTAGAGGATGTGCTAGATAATACCGTTAGTTTTGGTGAGGCTTACCCTACAACCGATCGAGAACTAAACTTTCGCGTTACGGTAAAAGACAATAGAGGCGGTGTAGACACTGCTGACGTTATGCTGAGTGTCACAAATACGGGCACCGCATTTGCTGTAACACAGCCCACCGCGACCAGTGTTTGGCAAGGCAATGCCCTTCAAACCATTACCTGGAATACCGCCAGTACACAAAGTGCACCGATTAGTTGCCTCTCGGTGCACATCACAGCAGATTTAGACGGTGATAATACTTTTGACAGTATTCTTATAAGCGACACCCCCAATGATGGCGAACAAGTGGTATTTTCACCAAACACCAACACCACCAGAGCACGTATAAAAGTCAGCTGTGTGGATAACGTCTTTTACGCTATAAACCCTGCCAACTTTGAGATTACTCAAGGTGGTTCAAATGTCGCCCCTGTAATTGATGGCCAGTCTGTATTAAGCGTCAATGAAGACGACACACTTACCCTGACGTTAACTGCCTTACAAGTCACTGACCCAGACTCTAGCTACCCAGATAACTTCACCTTAGCGTTGCAAGCAGGCAGTAATTACAGTATTGAAGATGGTGTGACCATAGTGCCTGATGCGAACTTTAGCGGCGAGCTGTCGGTCTCGGTCACTGTCAATGACGGTATCGAAGACTCAGGTGCTTTCCCTTTGGTGCTGAGTGTTAACCCGGTCAATGATGATCCACAAGCCAGCGATGACAGCCAAACCGTTGAGCAGGATAGCGCTGCCACGCTTATCAGTGTGCTAAATAATGATACTGATATCGATGGCGACAACCTAAGTATCAGCGACGTAAGTTACACTGGCTCAGGGACTGTTAGCATTAGTGGCAACCAAATAAGTTATCAACCAGCTAGTGGGTTTTCAGGCAATGAAAGCCTGACCTATATTGTAAGCGATGGCATTGCGACCGACAGTGCAACCCTAACGCTAACGGTTACAGCAACTCCCACGACTACTGCGCCAACGGCAGACAGTGGCTCTGGTGGCGGTGGCTCATTTGGTTACGTGTGGCTTGGTTTGGTGAGTATGATGATGTTCATAGGCAGACGTTCACGTAAGTCAGCAAAATGCGCTTGTTAGTTAAACGCCTATCAGTGCTTAGTCCTATCATGTTGATTGGGCTAACAAACCTCACTGCATGCGCTTGTTTTGGCAGTACAGATACGCGGGAAAATAGCCTAGCTGGGCGTACAGCCAACGAGATTGCGCCCGCAGCCAACACCGAAGCCAAGAATGCATTTGGCGTATCTACGGCTCAAGCCGATACACCTTCAAACCAGAGGAATGTGAAAATAGATGTACATCCCCTGAGCTGGGTAACAGATGCAGATCCGCTCAAAGACGCCAAGCAGGCCATCTACGAGGGCGATCTGCGGCTATTAGCTTTCGCAGGGCGCGCTATATCCATACCTGGTGTTGATTTAGCCGTGCATCCTCTGGCTCGAATTCAGCAACAGTGTGGCTATCGTACTTTAAAAGGCACAGGAGATACGCTTCGCGTCGGTGAGCGAACATCACTGCGCTCAAAAGCACATGACTACGCGGTAATATACAATGAGAAAATTATAGCAACCTGCTTCTTACCCTAAAATACGCAATCAATAGTGAAGTAATTAGCCGACTAAGCGAATTGTTTGGTAGCTCACCACCACCTCAAAAGTTGCTCAAAAACAGCTCAATTTCCCCCTAAAAATACAATGCCGCGTAAACTTTTTCGAAGCGCGACATATCATTCATACCGCTACATGCTGTATGAGCAGCAAATATAGGTTCACTGTATTTCTCCTCTTGTTAACGGCTCTGTGATTTTATGCGCCGACGTTTTACTGATTCGCTTGCGTGCTTTCGGCGAACGTTAATACCAAATCACCTCAGGGTGAGGTGATATCAAAAAGGACAAACAATATGAATAATACAAAATTGGTAGCACTTACTCGCATCTTGATGAGCGGCATACTGGCATTCGGTATTTCAACCACAGTAGTAGCTCAAGAATCTAGCTACTCATATGGAACCGTATGGGAAGCCCATGGCATCAGAATTTTGCCGGGGCAATTTGAAAATTATATGGATCATTTGGCGGGAAGTTGGAAGGATGTTTACGAGTTTGCTAAAAAAGAAGGCCATGTGGTGGATTATCATGTTTTGGCAAACAACCATGCACGAGAAGGCGAACCTGACTTGATTTTAGTGGTTGAGTATAAAGACTATATCAAGACTGCAGAGTACGAAGCGTTTCAAAAGAAAGTGGACGAAATGATGTCAACCAACGAGCGCAAAGCAGATAAAGAGTTTGGCGAGCGAGAAACTATGCGTAAAACGCTCAGTTCCAGCCAATATCAGGAGTTAGATCTCAAGTAATCCTCCTGCAACTAATCTGATGCGAATAACTTGTTATGGCTAGTGAAGCTGGGCACGCTCGCTAGCCAACCCTTCTTTTACATCCATTTTCCCTCTATTATTGTTCACTACACTGGCGATTGAATTTTTCACTGACATCGCCTTATAAAATCTCCACTTATTTCACATAGAGCGAGTAATAAACGTGCAACAGGACGTAAAAATTGAAGATTTGGTAGAAGGTAGTGGAAAGGCAGCCGAGCGCGGTGCGCTCATCACGGCGCATTATCGCGGCTTTCTAGCAGATGGCACCGAGTTCGACTCATCTCATAAAAACAACGCACCTTTTCAGGTAGTGCTAAGTAATAAACGCGTTATCCAAGGTTGGGTGCTTGGCTTAAAAGGTATGAAAGAAGGCGGAAAACGTAAGCTTTGGGTGCCTGCATCTCTTGCCTACGGTGAACGTAAAATAGGTAACATGATCCCGCCCAACTCAGATTTGACGTTCGAAATTGAATTATTCGAAGTGTTGACCCGAGACTAATCTTTACCAGAAGTTTGGCAAGTACGATTTAATGCCATTTCTAATTTTAATTGCAATAAATAATTTCCTTCGTTTAGTGGTTAATTATTTCCTATATTTGGTATGACTCTGTATTAGCCATGATCATAAAAATATAGGATAAAGAGATATTACCAACAGACCTGCCATAGTGAAGTTGAACACCCTAAGGCGCTTATCATCCGTCAAAAAGCCTTGTATTTTTTGGCCTAAAATTGTCCAGGTGCTAATGCAGGGGAAGTTCACCGCACCAAAAACACTTGAAACCATCACTACAGCTAGCACGCTTTTTGATGGTGCATATACGCTAATAGCCGTTAATGCCATCGTCCACGCTTTGGGGTTCACCCATTGGAACAGCACCGCTTGAAAAAAGGTCATCGGCTTTGCATCAGTTGTATTGTTCTGTTTAGCGTTCGAAGCCGTGGCAATTTTATAAGCTAAGTAGAGCAAATAAGTGACACTCAACACTTTTAAAATTTGGTAAGTAATAGGAAACATATCAAATAGTTGCATGATCCCTAACCCTACCAGCGCCACCATTAAGGTAAATCCCAGTGACACACCGAACATATGAGGCAGTGAACGCTTAACGCCATAGTTGGCGCCTGATGCCATCAACATTAAGTTGTTCGGCCCGGGCGTAATTGAAGATACAAGTGCAAACAGCATAAGCGCGGTGAGAATGTCAAACGTCATTAAATGTTGGTCCCTATTAGAGGTAGTTTTACTGAAAAGCTAATTGTGCAATTATAAAGAGCTATGATTGAAATTACTGCGCTATAAACAGCGTAAAACCATGCTAGAGCACAACAAATGAATCTGAAAGATAAGTATAACGAACGAATATTGCATGAACTTAGCCAGCAAGGAAGGATCGCTAATACTGAGCTTGCAGACAAAATTGGCCTGTCCGCCTCGGCGTGTTTACGCCGAGTACAAGAGCTCGAAAATAGCGGTGTGATCAAAGGCTATCGCGCTATTTTAGACAGTGAACTACTCGGCAACGGCTTTATCGCGTACGTTACGGTTGGCTTGGGGAAACACACTAAGGGCTCACAAGATGCTTTTGAGCAGGCCATCGCAAGCGCTGACGAGGTAAAAGAGTGCCACAATGTCACAGGCTCTTTCGAGTACATTTTGCGCGTAGAAACAACCAATTTGAAAACTTACAAATCCTTCCACACTGATATTCTGGGCACTTTGCCTCAAGTCAGTACCATCACCACTCATGTTGTTATGGACTCGCCAAAAGATCAACGCGCCTAGTTTAATCGTTTCGTTCATATTGGCGGCAGGTATAACAACAACAGTGGGTAAGGTAGGCTTATCAATTAACACATAAAATGGCCTAAATTGATGGAAGCTTTGCACGCTATGTTCTAGGGTAGTATTGTACACTTACAAGCATGAGTAAGCGTATAAATTGGCGTTTGCGTAGTTTCGAAATACCCGCCTTAACTTAGCGTGAAACAATAGTTTTGCAGTGATATAACGCTTATACCAATTACAGCAAATAATTAGTATTAATAAGCGCTGCGTTGTTTCTCTTCCAGAAGGATTTGAACATGAAAACATGTGAGCATAGTGCCCCCAGTATCTGCAACTTACCCTTGGTAGAACCCCGTAAACTCGACCCAAATATTGATAGAAATCGCGAATCTTTAGTGCGCTATATCGAGAAGAAATGGGTAAACCACACCGTGTTGCACTACTACTTTATGCAGGATCAACCCCAATTAACGGGACAAACCAACCAACTACAAGCTGTCAGAGACGCGTTTGATGAATGGAAGAACCTAGGCATAGGCTTAGATTTTATTGAGGTTGGCGACGCTGCCCAAGCAGAATTTAGAATTGGGTTCGCCCCTGGCAGCTCATGGTCATATGTGGGCAGAGACTGTATTGATCTGGTGCCAAATCATGAAGATCAGACCATGAATTTCGGCTGGGATCTAACAACCCCTTACGGCCGCGACACAGCGCTACATGAAATTGGTCATGCCATGGGTTTCCCCCACGAACATCAAAACCACAAAGCAGGTATTGTTTGGGATGAAGACGCCGTTTATGCGAACTTTGCGGGCTCACCGAATTACTGGGATGATGCGACTACCTACCACAATATTATCCGTAAATTGTCGCCACAAGATGCTACTGGCTCCCCTTGGGATCGAGATTCTATCATGCATTATCAGTTTGATGCCGGCTTGATCCTTTCCCCTGCGGAGTATCAACAGCAACCCCTTATCCCCTCTCCTGGGTTGTCAGAAATGGACATACAAGAGGCGCTTAAATTTTACCCGGATAATAGTGCTGCTCAATGGCCTGAATTAGTGCCCTTTCTATCCCACAAGCTAGACATTACTCCCGGTCAGCAGTTGGACTTTACGATAGAGCCAAATATCAGTCGCACCTATAACATACAAACCTTCGGCACAATGGATACAGTAATTGTGCTGTTCGAAGATGATGATGCAGAGCCTATATACTTAGCAGGGGATGACGATAGTGGTACAAACTATAACTCGAAAATATCCCAGAGATTAATTAACGGCCGGCGCTACTACTTACGCTTACGGTTGTACAGCGCAGGCGCATCGGGCGAGGGTGGCGTGATGCTCTGGTAATACCAACTCCATTAAATAATTAGCCACTCAGCGAAAATTTAAAGGGACTTAATCAAGGCGCTTGAATGAAGTAATAGTGGTTCTCTTTCAAGTTCGAGCAACGCAGAGAAAGTCCCTTTAAAATTCGCCCGGAGGGAATACCCCAGCGGGTTTTGTACTGCGTTCTCGATATTTGAAAGGGAACAATCATTTCTGTACACCGACGCCTTGTTCAAAACCCGCTGGATGAATTCTGAGAGGGCAATTGTTTAATGGAATTGGTATAAAATGAGTGTAGCCAGTTTGTAACAGCTCATAACTGGCTAAATTCCTTAAGCGTGGCTAATTTTTATGTCCAATCTAGTCGCTTAACCATGCTGATTAAACACTTGTCACCATTGTCTTATGCGACTAATTGACTACCTTTAAATACCGTTGTAATGCTTGCTCCTGATGGCGTTGCTTTATAGGATGTCGACCGCCTATTGACCTAACATGGACGTGCTATGCTCTACCATCTTGCTTCTGTTTTTCTCGCTTTGTTGTTTATCATACAGGGCAAATACGTTAGACGAGTAACGCCTAAATTACCCGAGCCGGCAGGACGCCGAGAAGGCACATACGGCAGTGGCACCCCGTTGTCGCTGTTGATCATCGGAGACTCAGCCGCCGCTGGAGTGGGAGTTGAATTACAGCGATACGCATTGGTGGGCAGTATGTTAAATACTCTTGGGCCACATTACCAAGTTGCTTGGAAACTCATGGCGAAAACGGGTGATACTTCCGCAGAGTTACTGGAAAAAATCCAACACGTTGAATCCACCCAAGCGTTTGAAACGGTCGTCATATCTGTTGGCGTGAACGACGTAACTGGCCTCACATCGTCTCGTAAATGGTCAAGCAATCTTGCTTTCATCTCCCAAGCGTTACAGGACAAATTCGGCGCAAAGCGAGTACTTTTTTCAAGCCTGCCACCGATGCATTTATTCCCAGCTTTACCCCAGCCCTTGCGCTGGTGGTTGGGCGTTAGAGCCAAGCACTTAAATGATCTTGCTGAACAGTTCTGCCAAACCAATCCCCAGTGTCATTTTGTCAGTGCCCCCTTCCCCACTGATCGGCGCTTTATCGCTGATGATGGCTTTCATCCTGGTGCCCTTGCCTATCAATTGTGGGGCGAATACTTGGCACGCGTATTACAGGAACAAATCATTAAACATGCATGATACATGAGTGAATACATACGTTAAAACACATGTGTAATATGCCTACTATTGGAATTCCGTGCTATTTTCGACAATCCGTTTTTTATTCCCTTGGTAAGTGCCAAACAGAGCGTTGTGCGCGGCGAATGAAAACGTATCGCTGCGGGCGGTGTAATCAGTTATCCAGTCGATTAACATCGGCAAATTTGCATCTTGCGCTTCTTTAGATGGATATTTATGTGGCTCCCACGGTCTGTTTCGGGCGTTTTCAACGCAAGCTGCTATTGGTAAATCCATAAAGATTAACTCACTTGCATGGCCAGTAAGCTCGGCGAGTAGATCGCTGTAACAACCTTCGATCACCCAGTTTTTTTGGGTACGAATAAATGCGTTAATACTCTGCATAGAGTCAGCAATAGGTGCCCGCTCTGGTACTTCTGTAGGTAGCCAAGCGAGCGTATCTAAATCCAAGTGCGCGATGTTCAATGTACTGGCTAAGTGCTTTGCCAAAGTAGATTTCCCTGACCCAGAATTACCAAATATAATGATGCGTTTTGGCTCGCTAGCATGTGTATTCATAGTCATCCTTGAAAGCTCGTTGATATTTTTGGCGATTAAAAATTAATTTATCACGGCTTAATGACAAATTGACGATTCATTACAATAGATTTCGCCCTATTCATCATAAGTTTGATAAAATCCCCGCGGTTTCCTCAACACAGGCGCAGGGCAAATGAAATTCGAAGGTAGTCATATTCTTTCCGTTAATCAGTTCGACCGTGAATCGATAGAACGCGTATTCGATGTCGCTAATCAGATGGCGCCCTATGCAAAACGTCAAAAACGGACCACGGTACTTGATGGCGCGATCCTCGGAAACTTATTTTTCGAGCCTAGCACACGGACTAGAGTCAGCTTCGGTACTGCTTTTAACTTACTCGGTGGTGAGGTACGTGAAACCACTGGTATGAGTAATTCCGCATTAGCCAAAGGGGAGTCTTTGTACGATACAGCCCGTGTACTCAGTGGCTACTCCGATATCATCACTATGCGTCACCCTGATTCAGGCTCAGTCGCTGAATTTGCCCAAGGTAGCCGTGTGCCAGTGATAAATGGCGGCGATGGCGCTAACGAGCACCCTACGCAAGCCCTTCTTGATTTATATACTATTCAAAAAGAACTGCTATACCATGGCGGCAACATTGACGGCCTGCATATCGCCATGATTGGTGATCTGAAATATGGCCGTACCGTACACTCGTTAAGTAAACTACTTTGTCTGTTTAAAAATATTCGTTTTACGCTTATTTCACCCAAAGAACTAGCTATGCCGGATGCGATTTTAAGTGCTATTGAAAATGCAGGCCATAGTTACACTATTAGTGAAACCCTTGAAGGTAACTTTGATGCGGATATCTGTTATCAAACTCGAGTACAAGAGGAACGTTTTGGCTCACAAGAAGAGGCAAATTTATATCGTGGCAAATTCCGCTTGAATCAGCAGATTTACACTAAGCATTTTCAATCTAAAACCGTGATCATGCATCCGTTACCGCGAGATTCGCGCACAGAAGCCAATGAGTTGGACAATGATTTAAATATGAATCCTAATCTGGCCATATTTCGCCAAACCGATAATGGCGTACTGGTTAGAATGGCGCTGTTTGCCTTGACTTTAGGGGTTGAAAATATCGTCAACAAATTCGACAAAGAAGTGCACTGGTACAGCGGCCACTAGCGCCCTATTTATCCACTTAGCCATTTCACAGAGTAATAAGAGAAGATTAATAATATGCAAAAATCAGAACAACTATTCGCCCGCGCTCAGAAGCACATTCCTGGTGGCGTAAACTCTCCCGTGCGCGCTTTTAAAGCCGTTGGTGGCACTCCCCCTTTCATCGAAAAAGCAGATGGCCCTTATTTATACGATGCCGACGGCAAACAATACATTGATTATGTGCAGTCGTGGGGGCCAATGGTACTAGGCCACAACAACCCCATTATTCGCCAAGCAGTGATTGATGCGGCGCAAAATGGCTTAAGTTTTGGTGCGCCAACGGAGGCAGAGGTTACTATTGCTGATTTAGTCAGTGAATTGGTGCCCTCCATGGAAATGCTACGCATGGTCAATTCAGGTACCGAAGCGACTATGAGTGCTATTCGCCTAGCTAGAGGGTATACCAAGCGTGACAAAATCCTGAAATTCGAGGGTTGTTATCACGGTCACGCCGACGCCCTGCTGGTCAAAGCGGGTTCAGGCGCGTTGACCTTTGGTGTGCCTAGCTCACCTGGTATTCCAGCTGACTTTGCCAAACACACTCTGACAATGGAATACAATAATATCGACTCGGTAGTTCAAGCATTTGAGCAATACCCTGACGACATTGCCTGTATCATTGTTGAACCTGTTGCAGGCAACATGAATTGTATCCCCCCAGTGGACGGCTTCCTCCAAGGGCTACGTGATGTGTGTGATAAATATGGCGCAGTGCTGATTTTTGACGAAGTCATGACCGGATTTCGCGTCGCGTTAGGCGGCGCACAGGCCAAATACAATATCGTGCCGGATTTAACGTGTCTCGGTAAAGTGATTGGCGGCGGCATGCCGGTAGGCGCTTTCGGTGGTAAACGCGACATCATGCAGCATATCGCGCCTTCAGGCCCTGTGTATCAAGCGGGTACGCTATCTGGCAACCCAGTCGCGATGGCAGCAGGTTTAGCGGCTCTGAATCAAGTCAAACGCCCGGGCCTTTATGACGAGCTAAGTGACACGACTAAAACCTTGGCCGAGGGCATAAAAACCATCGCTAATGGGCTGGGTGTCCCCATGAGTGTTAATTATGCTGGCAGCATGTTTGGTTTGTTTTTCACTGATGTAGAGCGCGTCACGAATTACCAGCAAGCGATTAACTGCAATACCGAGCAGTTTAATCATTTCTACCATGGCATGTTAGAAAACGGCGTTTATCTGGCACCTGCATCTTACGAAGCAGGCTTTGTATCGGCCCAGCATAGCCCTGAAATTATTCAGCAAACACTACAAATTGCTGAGAAGGTTCTGGCTGACGTAGCGAAAAAGTTCGGTTAATGTAGCTGTACCTAATTAATCGCTAGCGAAGCAATGTAAGTTTTATGTTGGAATTTATCTCTGAGCCCTTACTCGTTGTTTTGCTGGCGTTTTGTATTGTTTGTTTGGTTGTCATCGCATTTTTACTGAAAAAGCTTAAAGCGTTAAGCCATGAAAAAATATCAGATGTTACCCCAAAGCCTCGCGCGGTTAATCAGAACTCTTCAGAAGAATTATCCACCGAACGTTTCGAGCAAAGGGCTGATGAAGCGTTGCGCCTGCGCCATACTTTTCAAAAGTTTGTGCCAAAACAGTTTGTTGACCATTTTGCCAAACATGGTTCTAGCGTGCTTGAATTAGGCCACGCGGTGGAAGACGATGTAGCGATATTGTTCTGTGATATTCGTGGCTTCACAGGCTTATCAGAAAATATGAGTCCGCAAGAACTGATGCGCTTTCTGAACTCATATTTCTTACGTATGAACGACCCCATTCATCTCAATGGTGGCTTTATCGACAAATTTATAGGCGATGCCATCATGGCATTATTTGATCACCCTGATGGCTGCGACGAAGACAAAGTCAGAGATGCACTTTGTGCTGCACTCGACTTGCGCCAAGCACTGACCATTTATAATCAACATAGACAAAACAGCGGTTATCCATCAATTGAAATCGGCATAGGCATTCACTTTGGCCCTGTGGTACTTGGCACCGTTGGCTCTGATGACCGCATGGACACGACCGTTATTGGCGATAGCGTTAACATCGCTTATCGTTTGGAGGCCTTAGCCCCTATTTATCACTGTGATATCGTAGTGAGCGCGCAAGCACTGCAACAAGCCGCACACCCTGAGCGCTTTAGCGCCCGCTTGTTGGATTGGGTTAAAGTAAAAGGGCGAAATAATGCCATTGAAATACATGAAGTGATTGCTCACTTACCTCAAGAGTCCCAACAGCTGAAATTAAGTAATGTGGCGCTTATCAAGCAAGGCCTAACGTACCGATTTAAACAAAACTGGGCACAAGCAATCAATTGCTTTGAACAAGCTGCCAAGCTCGCACCAGATGATTACCTACCCCGGTTGCATATTCAGCAATGCCAAAAACTGGCGGCTAGCCCACTAGCAGAAAATTGGGACGGCACGGTACAGTTATAAACTGCCTTTTATAAAAAGGGGGAAGTAGCTGGATTTAAGCGGCAAAAAAAAGGACAGCCATTGCGCTGCCCTTAAAGGTCCACGGAACACATACATTTAGCCTACAAGGCGAAAGGATAATAGAAGGGTTTTATGACAAAGCCATGGCGGCCACGTTAAGATATAGTGACAAGCTAAGGCCATCTTCTCGAACAATTTGTCGCAGGCTCTCTCGCTCACTGACCGCAGTTTATTTAATTTGCGCGCTGCTTGATAAAGGTAAGCGATGGAGCAAAAAATGCAGCGCCAGTTTCAGCACTGGTATAATCCAAAAAGCGGTCATAGTCGCCGTTTTCATCATTCATGATCATATTGCGTAGCATATGCTCGAATGGCTTAGGACTGCGAGCACAACTGACAAAAAACAACCCCTGCACATGCATATCTCCATAGGGCATGCTCTGGCGCAAAATACGCATAGGTCGGCTTTCATTGTCTGTAATCTGAGTACAATCGTAATGACTACGAGGTGACTTAAAGGCTTCACTCAGGGGGCAGTTATCCGATTTTTTACGGCCCATTATGTATTCTTGATGATAGGTAGACAATTGCTCCCACTTAGCAATATTGTGACGGTACCTTTGCACATGTATGTAACTGCCACCAGCAAAGTCTGGATCGAGCTCCCCCACTAAAGCGATATCTAACTTATGCATACCCTTAGGGTTGTCGTCGGCGTAAATAAATCCGGTTAAATCACGACCATCTAAATATCTGAATCCGCGAATATCTTCAATTAAATCCACATGGCTACCAAGCAAACGCATAATTTCCATGGCTAGGGCATGGCAAATATCCGCCCTGTCAGCGCGAATTTGAATAAATAAATCACAAGGTGCGACAGGAGCACTGCGGTCGTCGCAATGCATATCCGGAAACGGCGCTAGTTCTACCGGAATTAATCCGGGATAAAGGTCGTGCCAATAGCTACTGCCTACGGCAACAACACCAGTGACCATTGCCTCATAATGCTCTTCATCATAATGGGCAAATAAGTCGACAACTTGTGCGATTTTGTTACGCATGACTGAATCATCATCGTCGTTCACGTTGAGCAGTAAATATAGGGCATGCAAGCTTGCTTCAGCACAAATCCCTTTTTGTGGTTGTGGCATATACGTCTTAGTGTAGTTGTGGTTTTAGTCAGGCGCTTAATTCACCTAAGGGGGTATTCCCAACGAATATTGATGCCCTCTTACACGGGGCTTAGCGCTACTGGCTAATATACGCGATTTTGCACCTTAGGCATAATTCACACGTTAGGAACGCCAATACTGCTAGGAAAATGGCCGAAACTTAGCCGTTATAGCACTTGGATGATAAAAAAGTGACTCACTAAACCAGCGTAGACCCTTCGCCGTTGTTAAATAATCCGGCTCAGAACGGGTAATATAGTCTTACGCCTAAATTAAGCTGATATGCACTTTCGGCTTTTAATTTGTCGAGGGCGAGGGTGATATCTAACCATTTTGTTTCAAGCATCACCTGCGGCGTTGCTCGCTTTACATCTACCAACATTGTTAAGCGGCTCTTTTCAGCGAAAGAAAAGCTCGCTCCTAGTAGATAAAATTCATCGTTACCAATCGTTTTTAACTGGCTGTGTATTCCAATGATTTCCATTTGGTAATCCACTTTCAGATTAACTCGTTTAGGCACGTGGTAGTCATGACTACGACTGGTTTCAATACCGCCGTACAAGGGCTTAAATCCGGTTATTCCACTGGCTCTGGTGTACTGATTGTTAGTATCAATAATGCCATCACTCAAGCCAGCATCATCTAAAGAAAAACGTGAATACAGGTCTTGCACGTCGAGGCGTAAAAGAAGCGCTGACGTCACTTTCCACGCTAAGGCAATATCCAAGGTATAGCCAGAACCATCGTCATCCCAGCGCTCACCATTGACGTTGGGCCGCTTTAAAAAATTGTTGTCAGTGTAATGTTCTGTTAACTGCCCGTCGCCTTGGAGGTCGCCAGCACTATTTTGCGAAAGCGTACCGCGTAATGTGGAATCACGGGCTCCAGTGATCGCCCAATACCCTATCTTAACGTGACTAAAAAACTGCTCATTCTGCCACTGGTATCCAATACGCAGTCCTTTAGCGCGATTTTCTTCCAGTGTTAAAGCAAGATCGTACGTTCGCGGCGTTTCAAAGGCCTGATCTGTTCGGTCAGCGTAAAAGGCATAGGCGGTATCAGGGTTTGTACGCACGAAGTAATCCACCCGGTATGCGGGGTTAATACTCCAATTATTAATTATCACTTCGCTGCCCAGCTCATTTTGGCTAAACGCGAGATCCGCATCATGCTTAGGCGCAGTGCGCCACTCATCCTCAACCAATTGCTTGACTGGCAATATATGACTATATGACTCGCTGGTGAAATACACACTGACTTGATTTGAGGCTGAAAAAGCTTGAGCTTGGTCGTTAGCGTTAGCGTTAGCGTTACAAAGCATCATTCCGAGAGAAGCAGCAGCAAAATATTTAAACATGTTTATTTTTAGCATCATCTATTACGAAGGAATTAACTACGAAAGAAGCATGCCACTCACAAAGTGAATGACATGCTTTTAAAGGTTATGAAAATGAGTGAGATAACTACAGGCTCTCTACTGTTTCATCAGCGTAAAGCACCATAATGACCCCGTCTCGGTCAACAATCTCAGCAGCAACTTCAGCATTTGAGCCCACAATGATTTGACCAAGACTCGCTTCGCCTTCGGCATCAGCCTGAGCCTGAACATTACTCAATACTAAAGTCACACTTTCGTTGTTTCTAACGACGTAAGCGTCTTTTTGCTCCGTGTTAGCGTTAACCGTGAACGAGCGCTGAGTGTCCTCATCTGGGATTTGGTACTGAACATCCAACGAGAACTGCCCCTCTTCACGTGCATTTCGTTGACCTTGCAATGTCAAGTCCAGCACGTAGTCGCCTAATGTCACTCCCACAGACAAGGCCGCATTGATGTCAAAATAGGTTTCATCGTCTTCTAGCTTAGTTTTTGAGTCGGGCTCCGCAATAACAGCATCAAAACTGATGCTCGCTCCAGCGACTAAAGTCGATAGCTCTTCGGCACTTAAGCGAATGTTATAAGCCCCTTGCTCAGCAACGGTATAATCATCAAAGCTGTACTGAAGTTCTGTGAGCGAATCACCATTGTTGTACTCCATCAAACCGGAAAATACATCTAAAGCGTTGCTTACTGTTAGCGGGTCATAGCCGATCGTAATTTGATCGAAAAAATCATCCCATCGTTCGTTGGCAGAAAGATAATAATTAGAGCTTGGATCATTGACTATTTCATCAGAGCCATAGTTAATTAAATTACCTTCGCTATCAAAGTATTCACCATAAAAAACAGTAACTGCATATCCATCAGCAATACCGTCATCGTTAGCATCCCCAGGAATCAATAGCAAACGTTGTGCTTGATTAAACTGTTGATAAAAAGTCGCCTGCATATTTACCAATAGCAATGGTTTATCAAGGTTTCTAGCCGTTTTTTCAACACTAATATGCTGCTTAAATACCTCACCATTTTCATCGGTAGATAATATCAAAACCTCATGGTTACCGGCTTCATCTTCAACATAGCTTGTGGTCGCCATTAGTTGATCGGCTAGCGTAGCGGTCACCATATTGACATCTTCACTGACATCAATATTTAAGGCATCTTCAATGCGAGCTTGATAGAGTATCCCGCTGAACGACACATCCGCCCCTGGCGTAACTTGGGCTATATTATCTTCTGTCCACAGTAGGGCTGCGTTACCTAAATCCGGCAAGTAAAATACGAAAGGTTGAGAGTAATCTTCGCGAGCCGCTACGAAAAGGTCCGCCGCGTTATTCGCTTGGTACATCAAGTCGGAGTATAACCAGCTCACTTGTGTTAACTCTTCGAAACTGTAATAGAAACCGACAGAATATGTCGTACGCGAAACAACATTGCCTTGAACATCGATGATCTCGCCTTGCCCGTTAAACATGTTGTCTCGGTCGATTTCAAAATCTTCTAGGTTGTTAGAGCTAAATTGTAGCCAATAGACTTCAAAACCACCGACGCTACCGTCATCGTTAAACACTGGCTCTACCGTTTGCGACGTAACGTAATACCCACCTTCCTCATACTTGTAGGCCTTTGTGATAAAGAAGGATTCAGAGGGGTTGCCACTAAAGCCACCACTACTGACTATGACAGCTTCGTAACCATTACCGAAAAAGTCTTCACTTGGCACAGCAGCCACATAAGTAAGCGTCTGTTTATAGGCACCTTCGCTGAAGCTCAGTGGCTCAAATACACTTGTGCTGGTGTAACCCAGGTGATCTGTCTCTTCAGGCACAATCGTTTTTAAGATCAAGCCGTCTTCCGACACTTGAATGCCGTATATGTCTTCTATTTCACGACCAATATAAGTGAATTCAGGGGCTTGGTAGTCACCAGCATTCGCCACATCTACCGTAAGTGAAGCGCGAACCTCATTGCCGTTAAATGAACTAAAACTACCAGTTAAACTGAGCATTTCTGGTAGAGCAACAACTTCGGACTGAGGAATATACAAATTTCCATTATTGACTTGATGGTCGTGATCTTCACTTAGGCGAGCAATCTCTAGCGGCAGTAATCTAGCCGAGACTTGACCGCTAAATGTCACAGGGTCTGTTACCGTATCATTGGCTTTTTGCGCCAAGGTAACATCAAGGGCTAATTCCCCTGCAATGGGCATGACGTCCACATCTCGACCTTGCAAGTAATCTAGGCTTTCGGCAGCTTCTGCAAGCTCAAGTGAAATCTGACTGCCGGGTGCAATCACAAAACTCGCGTGGGTATTATCTAGCTCCCCTTCTAGCGCTAGGGTTACCTTTGTACCAGTGTCGTCAAGCGAGACACTCGCACTCAACTTCACTACTTGACCGTCGGCGGAAGATGCATCAATAGCATACAAGTAATTTTCTTCATCAAAGGTAATACTACCGGTTGTACCTTCAGCGTCGATAAGCTCGCTAATGGTAAACTGGGTTTGTGTTTCGCTTTCGTCTTCTAGCACTAAACTGAGTTGCGTGACGGCTTGAGCCACTTGGCTGAGTAATACAAAGTCATCCGCCTGAGCTTCTATCATTTGTCCTGCTTCATCTAGCAAGGTTAAATACTCTTCGCCTAACGTGGTCACAGCGACATTCTCGTCGCTTTGTAAATCGAACAAATTTGCTAGCACGCGCACGTCATCAACCATGGCTTTGGCTTTGGCAACAGCATCACCTTGGGTGACTGTATCCGCCCCTACTGCTACGCGACCGCCATCGCCAGCAAGTAGGTTATTATTCTGTCGTTCGTTTGCTAGCTTAACCTCCAACTGCGATAACGAGGTCAATAGCGCTTGGGTATCTGTTAATTCAGCGTTATCGGCAACGTTCTGAGCAACCGTGCTAGCCGCAGATTGTGCACCCGATAATACATCGCTAATCGCCAATTCAAAATCATCATCTTCATCCTGGCTATTAAGCAACTGACCATTGCCTTCAACCAGATCAATCGCAAGTGCCGCAAACTTTTCGGACATCACATTTTCTGCACTACTTTCGCCGGCGAACAAGGCTTGAGCGATGCCGGCGTTAATAAGCCCATAACGTAATTCACTAGCATTATCTTCAGCGGCAACTTGCGCGCTGTCTTCGACTGATGTTGGCGTTTGACTGGTAAGGCTACCTTGAATACCAAAGGTATTAGCAATAATCACGCTTTGCTCGCTGACCACGTCTGCACTGATAGATTCTTGCTGTTCAACCAATATGGTAGCTAAGTGAGTTAGCGCAGAAACGTTAATTTGTGTTTCCTCACCTGAGGTTACATTAGCTACAGAAGATAAAGTGAAATTTGGATCCAGCGCAGTTAGATCAACCGTTTCGCCGAATTCTGCGCTGCCGCAGCCTGCCGGCGCATCACAAACCATGGTGGTTGGTGCATCGCTGTCTACAGACAACTCAATTTTTATTGGTCCGCTGTAATCAAGTACAGTAAAGGTATATTCACCTTGAGCGTCAGTCTTAATTTCACTGTCTTTAAGTTCATCATTGGTTAGCGGCACCGCTACGCCATCAACATATTTGAATACCGTTACGAGCGCATTGGCTAATAAGCCTTTAATCGCTTGGCCACTAATGGTGGTTTCCACTGGGACCGGAGCTTCAATGACTGGCGTATCAACCTTACTACCTGAGGAGCCGCCACATGCGCTGAGCAATGCAGCTACAGATATGGCAACTAACGTTTTGTGTGCTTTCATACTTATCCTTAATCAACTTTGGGCTGTTTTTATTATCTTCCGCTGCTTTTAACCCCAGACCATCCCATAATCGCGTCTCAAAATAGAATGGGGTAACTGCCAGTGGCTTTTTACGTTTGAGCAAGTGTCAAAATGTAATTCTCTGGCCAGTATTACATCGCTTTATGTGTCGCTAAAAAGCCACTAATAGTCAGAGAAACAAAGGGTTGTGAGCATTTGAAAGGCGGAAATAGTTGAATTAGCACAATAAAAGAGTGAATTTTAATAGTTTCTTAGGCAGCAGAAATTTTGCATACTTATCTACTATAAGCTATTGATACATGGACGTTTAGTGCAGTTTTTTACTCTTCTACTTAGCCTGATTTTGTACAGTTTTTCTGCGCAATCTATACAGCAAACCGAGCAACATGCGGTGCAGCGGGACTTTTACTTTGACAACGTTTCACTAGAGCAAGGACTAAATCAAGCGTCAGTTTATAGCCTAGCCAATGACCAATATGGTTTTACGTGGATAGGTACTCAGGATGGTCTTCATCGCTTTGATGGCAATACCGTCACGTTAGTTGATCTTAGTCCAAGCTCCTTACCTAAATATCGCTACATTCGGGACATTAAAGCCTTTTCTGAGTATCTTTTTGTGGCAACCCTCGATGGCTTAGTCGTGGTAAACCAACTCTCAGGGGATATTCGATACGCAGATTTATCAGGCGCTGGGGTGTATTCCATCGCCCAGGTAAAGGATACATATTGGTTGGGCACTGACCGAGGTATTTATGTACTGGACAACGCATTACAAATTCAAGCATTTTATGGGGGGCAGAGCTCACCTCAGGCCCTGCCTGTCAGCTTTTGCGATAGTATTTCGCAGACCGAGAAATGTCATCTTTTTGTGCGCAAGGTTTTATACGACCCGGCTCAAGACAAGATTTGGTTGAGTGTCAATAACGCCCTATTCAGTTATAGCTCGAAGGAACAGCAGTTTACGGCTAAGCCTTTTAGCGACGATCCTACGCAAAAAAATCATATACAAGACATGCTACTCGATAACGACAACAGGCTATGGTTAGGCACCGATAACGGCCTACACATACTTGACCAGTCTGGCGCTAGCCAACATATATATGCAGAAACACGTATAACTGATAGCTTGTCAGCCAATCGCATACTTACCTTGGCTATTGATAACGAAAACACCCTATGGGTCGGTACGCGCTTAGGTCTAAACTACCGATCCCTCAATACACCACAACCTTTGCAAAAGGGCTGGACTAGCATATACAACAATAACTTGAGCAACCATTCACTGCTCAGCAACACCGTTCGAAAGATATCTTTAGATGACACAGGCCGTATTTGGATAGGAACAAACCGCGGTTTGTCGGTGACCAATTTACAACGTAAGCGAGTGGCTATTTATCGAGCAACAGACAGCCAAACATACAATAATTATATTCTGTCACTCACTGAACAAACGTCAGGCGCACTCTGGGTAGGTACGCTTGCGGGCTTATATAAATTTGACGGCGTCAGTGCTGAGCCAATCCCGGAATTAGCGAAAGATGTGATTTACGATACCTTACAAATCGACAATTTCTTATGGGTTGCTGCGCGCAATAACCTTTATCAAATCGACTTGTTATCTCATAAAGTCATTCAGCATTTTGACGAAACAAACTCACCTATCGGTGCTGCGTACAACTATAAACTAGCAACGAAGGACGGGGTGTTATGGGTAGGCTCAAGCGCAGGTTTAATCTCTTTCGATATCGCTGAGCGCAAGTGGCATGTATGGGGTCCCAAACATACGCTTGGTAGAAGAGATATTTACACCCTATCCATCAGCGAGAACATTATAATCATAGGCACCGGCAGTGGTCTAAGTACGTTTGGCCTTAGCAATCATCAATTTCGCCATTTCGATGAGCTAAGCTCAGGGTTAAAGACAGACTGGGTATTTGATATTACCCAGTGGCACGATGATCAATATTTTATTGCTACTGATGGTGGCGTGTACATATTCGATGCAAAACACCATAAGTTTGAGTATCTAGGCATCACACAAGGCAATGCTTATTCGGTTTTGATTGAGACGAATAACAAAGAGACACAAGACGAGACACTGTGGGTAACTTCTAATAATGGTGTTTACCGATATTCCATAAAAACAGGCTCAGCACAGGTATTCAAAGAGGAGCATGGTTTATCAAGCAACGAACATAACCTAAATGCAGCCTTACTTGATAGTCAAAACCGCTTGGTGTTGGGCACAATCAACGGTTTTGTTGTGTTTAAGCCCGAAACATTTATCAGTAATGAAGTTCCATCTTATTCTCGGGTAATTTCAAGTGTTGATTATGCCGCTGAAACTTATTCCCTTTGGCAGAAGGTACCGCATATTACCTCTCGTCCGCTGTTTTTGACCACTGCTTTAAACCTCGATTGGACGGTTGAAAATTTCACTCTAACTTTTAACCAGCCTTATTTCGGCCTAGTGACTCCCGAAGCAGCAAGCATTGATTACCTAAATACCAATCTTAGCTTAAGCCGACTGGCAAACGGAAAATTTGATATCCCTTTATCAGACAAACCCGGTGACGTGTTGAGCGTGGTTAAAAAGGGCCACCCGCTGCTTTCTACTCCAGCTTATATCAGCTATTTGATTGTAGTTTCTTTACTGGTCTTTTTACTGCTCAAATGGCTATATGACCGCCGATATACGCGTATGCTATTAGATAAAAATCGCATGATCTCGGAACAACATAAGCAAATTAAGCAACACTTGTCGTTCAAAGAAAATTTATATTTACAGATTCAACACAGCTTTAAATCACCAATATTTGCCAGTATCGGATTATCCAAGCAGATGGATAAGCGTTTGCAGCAAAATAGTCTACTGTCTGAGAGTGACATTGATAGCCTTAAGCGCAAAAACCATAAACTTCAAAGTGCCCTAACAGACACGTCTGAGCTGATTGATGAATTATTGCAACTGAGTAAACAAGGCTTTCAAGCGCCTGAACTGACCGACCAGCCGATACGACAAACGATTATGCAAACGATCGAACTTATTCAGCCTATTGCCCATGATACCAATGTTTTTGTTGAGGTAGACATTGCCCAGTCGGTGACTGAAGAACTAGTGTTACATGCGCCTGGGAAAGCACTGTTTTTGATTATTGAAAACGTATTAACCAATGCCATCAAGTTTTCAGAGCAACAAGGAATCGTGACACTATATGCTGACGTGAAAGAGCATACCCTGCGGATAAATATTCGAGATCAAGGCTGTGGATTTGATGAGCAAGATTTAGATAAAATTTTTCAGCTACATTATCGCTCTGATAGTAACTCATACAAAAGTAGGGGGTCCGGTGTGGGATTGACCAATGTAAAGTCCTTGCTCGACCTTCTCAATGGTAGCATTGAATTTGTTACCAAAAACAACGAGAAAGGTACAAATGTGTGGGTCCATATACCTTTTATTAGACTTTGAACAAGGCTATATGGTGATGATTTTTCACTTACGTTTTCCTAAATGCAGTTACTAGAATGTTAATCGATCACTATTTCACCGAGCTAAATAAACTAACCGAGAATAATCAAAAAGTGATGATCGTCGACGACGACAGCTCAATGACAGATTACCTCGAAGAATTATGTTTAGACTTAGGTGTCGAGCCCTATATCTATCACGATGCTCTGATAGCACTTGAAAATATGTCACTGGTCAGCCCATCACTGATTATCGTCGATTGGCTTATGCAACCTATGAACGGTTTAAATTTTATGCGAGCCGTACGAAGAAAACATTCTAAATCGGTATTCATACTGTTTTTAACCGGCTCAGCCCAAGACGACACCCACAAAAAAGCCCTGCAACATGGTGCAACCGTATTCTTAGAAAAAGCAGAGCGATACAGTGATATTTTGGAAGAGCAGATTAAAACGCTTATCGGTGCTATACCTAATAATGAACACAGTGAGCAAGTACATTTAAGTGCCTTAGGCATGAATGAAAAAGAATTAGCAATATTGCTCGATTTCCATCAAGCGGCACAGAAGCGGATTAAATCAGGGGCTAAACTCAAAGAGATATACGCCCTAATGACTCAGCCTAAAAGTAAGTTAAACCTGATCTTGAGCAATTACTTCCAGCTATCAAGCCAAGAATACATCATCAGTTATCGTTTATTTTTAGCATCTAAACTACTACACCAATTACCGTCTACCCAAGAGGTCGCTGACGTTCTGGGTTATTCCAATTCTGCGAATTTTAGCAATGCTTTTAAAGCAAAATATACTGTACCTCCGCTAAAATTTCTTAAAAATACCCTTTGATAAAACAAAAAAGCCTCGCTGAGCGAGGCTTTTATCTTCCTGAACATTCCCTCCCTAGTGAAGAGAGGTTGGTGGGTATTGTTATTATTATTGACCCACCTTCTGTGTGTTTTACTTATTCACGCATTGATTAACGGCCGTTGGTAAAATCTGGGTAGGCTTCTAATCCACATTCGCTAATATCAACACCTTCGAACTCTTCCTCTTCAGATACTCTGATACCCATTACGGCTTTGAGTATTGCCCAAACAATCAAGCTAGCGAAGAATACCCATACGAAGATAGTCATAGCACCAACAAATTGACCAAGATAGGTCGCGCCATCATTCGTTGCAGGTACCACCATCACGCCGAAGAAACCTACCACACCATGTACAGAGATAGCACCTACTGGATCATCAATTTTCAACTTATCAAGGCTGATGATTGAGAACACTACAATCACGCCACCGATAGCGCCAATGATAGTTGCGCCCAATGCAGATGGTGTTGAAGGCTCAGCCGTAATGGCGACTAAGCCAGCCAATGCACCGTTAAGCACCATGGTTAAATCTGCTTTCTTAAACAAGATTTTAGCCAAGACTAAGGCTGCTACTGCGCCACCTGCTGCTGCGGCATTTGTGTTCAAGAACACCATAGCCACTGAGTTAGCATTAGCAATGTCGCCGAGTTTTAATACAGAACCACCGTTGAAGCCGAACCAACCCATCCACAAAATGAACGTGCCTAATGTCGCCATAGGTAGGTTTGCGCCTGGGATAGCGTTTACTTTGCCATCAGCAGTATACTTGCCTTTACGAGCACCAAGTAACAACACACCAGCAAGCGCTGCTGCTGCACCAGCCATGTGCACGATACCGGAACCTGCGAAATCAGAGAAACCAAAGTCATCGCCTAGGCTATATAGACCAAATACAGAGTTACCACCCCATGTCCAGCCACCTTCCATAGGATAGATGAATGCGGTCATTACTACTGCGAAAGCAAGGAAAGCCCAAAGTTTCATACGCTCAGCTACGGCGCCAGATACAATTGACATAGCAGTTGCTACGAACACAACTTGGAAGAAGAAATCTGATGCGCCCGAGTAAATCGAACCACCTTCAAAACCATCTTCACGACCAGCAAATTCGCCTAGTGTTTCTGTAACATCAACACTTTCGATGCCTGTTAAGAAGTAGTCGCCGCCGTACATAATGGCGTAACCGCACACTAAGTACATAAGACAAGAAATCGCGAAAAGCGCGATGTTTTTAGTGAGTATTTCGGTAGTGTTCTTTGAGCGAACTAGACCTGCTTCCAACATAGAGAAGCCAGCGGCCATCCACATTACGAGTGCGCCACACACTAGGAAATAAAACGTATCCATAGCGTATTGAAGGTGAAATGCTTGTTCCATTATTATTATCCTCTGTATCTCTAAATAGCTTCGCCGTCGGTCTCACCCGTACGAATTCGAACTGCGTGCTCTAAGTCATAAACAAAGACTTTGCCGTCACCGATCTTGCCTGTTTTAGCGGCGCCTACGATGGCCTCAACCAAACGTTCCACTTGGTCGTCTTGAACCGCGACCTCTAGCTTCACTTTTGGCAAGAAATCCACTTGATACTCCGCACCACGATATAGTTCAGTGTGACCTTTTTGACGCCCAAAACCTTTAACTTCGGTAACGGTTAACCCGTCAATCCCTATTTCAGAAATGGCTTCGCGCACATCATCTAGCTTGAATGGCTTGATGATCGCTGTGACTAGTTTCATATTGCTGCTCCCGATATTTATTATGATAATTGCGCTACGTTTGCAGAAGATAGAACAAGAGACATGCCATAAATTTTAAACTAATAAAATCATTAAGTTACGTTAAAAAAGTATTAACTTAGGAACTAGCGCCGCACAAAATCGGTTCAATTTTGGGCAATTGCACCGAATTGGCGCATAAGGCGAGTATTAAATTTTGTATCATCAAGTTTCAGTGAATAATCGCGGTTGAATAGGGGATATTTGAAGAGGGTATAAGCACATATCGCGCGTGAGAAAATGACGGCGTGTAGAATTAAGCTAGGTCGAACGACACTGCGCCTTCCATCTTTACACTAACTTTACATAGCAGCTGCTGAACTTAACAGGCTATCTGTTACTCTACTCTGTTTTTAATCCATTAATGATCACGTGCTTATAACAGACCACTACCCAATGAAAGCGGATTTCAGCCCGAGCCTACCGCGAAGACCAAAAGCGAAAATGGGAACATTATGGATAATTTTAGTGTCTTTACTGCTACACATTATTATTTTTGTGCTCATTGCCCGCACGCCAAACGAAATCCCCAATTTCGAAACATCACAAGACAGTGCGCCTAAAATTAAGCCTATTACTGCTCGATTGATCTTTCCCACTATCAGCGTGCCCCCTGAACCTGCTCCAGTAAACAAACCTGTGCCAGAGCCTTCGCCAGAGCCAGAGACCGTTCCTGAGCCCAAAGACAGTGCTCAACTTGAAGAGCCGGCAGTGGTAGAGCAACCCCCACCAGCGGTTGTAACACCAGAACCTGAATCTCGACCTAAGCCGGAGCCTAAACCATTAACTGAAATAGCTCCTGAGTCAGCTCCAGAGCCTGATCCGGCACCAGAGGTAGTTCAGCCAGAAACGAAGAATGAAGCCAATTTTATGCAGCAAGATCCCATGGCGCTTCCTCAGAGCAGCACAAGACCTGAACTCGCTGAAGGGCAAGAGCAAACCGTAGCGGATAAGGTCAAAGATCAATTGCACAGCTCTACCCAACAATCTATCGCGGATTTAGCCGCCGAAGAAGCCGCGCGTTATCGACGTGAGCAAACATCGCCAAGCTTGTTTGATAAGCCTGAACTTAGTCAGTTAACAGAAGATGAAAAGCTGGAAAAAGAAAACGAAGTATTGGCAGATTGCTCTAGTTACACCAACAAGGGCGTAGCGGTACTGGCAGGGTTGATGGGTGGCAACGTTAAATGTACCACCACCAATGGTGCTGAATCGTTTATTCATGACAGGTTAAATAAAACAGCCCATCTACCTGCCATGAAAGAGAAAAAAGATAGGTAGGCTTTTTAATTACCAAAGAGCCTTTCCCATAGTGATTTCTTGAGTGGACCGCGCACTTCGCCGTTACAGGTTTTTGGCACAGGAGGCAGGGCATCCAAAATCGCCGGAACACTGATGGTATTGGCGCAACCTGGGCGGCTAAGCGCACCACTTTGCTCTTCAAAATGGGCGATACCCAATCCTTTAGGATAGCGCCTGACAAATGACTTAGGTTGCTGCAGCTTCTGATAACCAATAAACAACTGCATAGCCCCGCTGGCACCGCTCAAATTAATCGGTTCGTTATTATCTTTACCCATCCAGCTGGTTACTAAAATATTATTATCAAATCCACTGAACCAACTATCACGATAATCATCAGTGGTGCCGGTTTTACCTGCCATGTTGATATCGCCGAAGGTTTGCTTTATCTGTTTTGCCGTCCCTTCACGAGTCACTTTATGCAGGGCGTAGTTTAGTAAATAGGTCGCTTTATGGTCTGCTCGCTGCTCCCCTCTCGCACTAAAACGCCATAATGGCTTGTTCTTAGGAGATAAAACGGCCGTGACTGCATGTAGAGGGATGAAGCGCCCATTGTTCGCAATGGTTTGATACATCTGATTGACTTGAATAGGAGACAAATTCACCGCCCCTAAAGTCATCGCTGGATAGATATCCATCGGCTCATTCACGCCTAAACGCTCTACGGTAGCGGCAATATCGTCCAGCCCCACTTCCATGCCTAAATTTACCGTTGGAACATTTAAAGATTGTGTTAACGCTTCGACTAAACTCACTTGACCGCGGAATTTTTTATCGGCGTTTTTTGGCTCCCACATTTTGCCATAGGTACTTTTTAAGCTTATGGGCTCGTCTTTTAAAGGCGTTGCCAAATTATATTGCGCTGCACGTTCTAATGCGGTCAAGTAGATGGCAGGTTTTATCAGTGAACCGATAGCTCTTTTCGCGTCAAGTGCTCGGTTAAAGCCTTGGAATTGCGGATTAACGTCACCGACAATTGAGCGTACTTCCCCGCTTTTAATATCGGTCACCACCATTGCAGCTTGCAAAGCTGTCAGTTTCATACGCTTTTGCTGGGCTTTCACTCCCGCTTTTAGCGCTTGTTCGGCTTTTCTCTGGGCCACAGAGTCTAAGGTGGTAAAGACTTTTAGCCCAGACTCTCGCATGTTCGGGTCTGACAAAACTGTTTTTAATTCTCTACGTACCATGCTCATAAAGGCGGGATGCTTTCCAGAGATTAAACTTGCCCCGGATGCCAAATTAAGAGGCTGATTAATAGCGTACTCGTATTCGTTTCTTTGCAGTTCGTTGTTTTCAAACAAGATACGCAGTACCAAATTTCTGCGCTCAATAACTCGCTCAGGATGACGTCTTGGATTGTAATAAGACGGCCCTTTTATAATCCCAACCAAGGTAGCAATTTCCGCTACGTTTAATTCAGCAATTGGGCGGTCGAAATAAAACAAACTGGCTAAACCAAATCCATGCACGCCGGTATTGCCATTTTGCCCTAGAAAAACTTCATTGAGATACGCTTCGATAATTTCATCTTTGCTGTAACGTGCGTCGATAATCAACGCCATCAACGCTTCTTTAGCTTTGCGTACCAGTGATTTTTCATTGGTTAAAAACAGATTTTTAACCAACTGCTGGGTCAAAGTACTGCCACCTTGAACCGCGCGCCCCGCAGATACATTGGCAATAAGCGCGCGCAATATAGAAAGCGGCGCAATACCATAGTGTTTATAAAAGTCCTTGTCTTCAACCAATACCAACGCTTTGATAAGCGACGGTGGCACTCCGTCTAAATTGACCAACATGCGATCTTCTCGCCCACTACTCTTCAGGCGAGTCACAAGCCAAGGTTCTAAATAAACATCTTCCAAAGCTTGGTTATTATCTAAATTTTGTAAGCTTGCAATTCGGCCATTGGTCAGTGTTATGTCCAGTGCGACTTCAGACTCTTTGCCGTGAGGAAAATGAAAAGCTCGACGTTGAATACGTACCCCAGTGGCCTTTAACTGATATTCGCCGGTTTCGTCGGCATGGCGTACTTTGCGATAACCGAGCAGCTCTAATTCTTCAACTATCTCTTGGGTGGTGATCTCTTGCTTGAGTTCCAAGTGCATTGGGCGCGCAAAAATTTGCGCAGGCACTTGCCATTTATTACCGCTAAATTGCTTCACTATTTGTGCGTCTAAATACACACCGTAAGCAGCCACAACGGCAGTCAAGATGATGAGTAAGCGCCACCAATTACGTATAAGCCAGCTTATTGGGTTGAACTTGCTAGGTAATGAAGGCTGTTTTTTGGGGGACTTTTTTGGCATCTATTGAGTACTGTGTCGAAGGAGAGGTTTCTTTGCCCCATTGTGCCATATCCTTCCTTCAAATACAGGTAGACCAAAGGCAAATACCGCTATTATGGTTGTGATTTACGCACCAGAGGCTTGAGGGAGGTTTCATATTTTTGCTTAAGCGCCTCAACACTGCCGATAATCATGGCCACCGTAATATCTTCTATGGTTTGCCGATTAGCATTATTTCGAATCAAATAATGACCAGCTGCTGCGGGCATTCCAAAGGAGATATCAACCGCTGGTAATGCCACGCTCAGGTCGATTCCAAAGTTATCTCTTACTACTTCAGCGAGATATTGAACGGCAGATTCTCGGCTATATTCGGTCGGATCACCGTGATCTTCTAGGCTCGGTTCAGCGGCAAGTCTTTCTAGGATTAATCCACGATCTTCCATGTAGGTTAAATAAGTGGTGGTCACACGCCTAACTAGCTGTTCGAATGTTTCAGCACTTTGGGCTGCACTATTTTGCAGTACACGTAAGCGTTTATATTCTCGCTTCAACAACGTTTGCAGTAAATCCTTCATGCTCGGGTAATAAGCATAAACCAATGATTTACTCACCCCTGCTTCTTTGCCTAAACGTTCCATATTTAAAGCAGAAACACCTTCAGCCGCCACTAACTCGGCCGCGCGATCTAATAGCAGATTTTTTCGGACTTCTGGTGAAAGCCGCGTACGCGTTTTCTTTAATTCTGACATAGGCGAGGGCTTGCAAGGTTCTTGTTATAAAATAATCAGTCAATAGTATGTATGACAGGACGAAAAGCAAGCCCCATCAAATACCTAAATCTAAAAAATGTACGTTCTAATGCTGCAAGTTTCCGTTTAGCCCGTTCCTTATTAGAAATTAACACTTTTTATCGCGCCACCATCGACACGCAAATTAGCACCGGTAATATTTGAAGCCGCAGGACTTGCAAGAAAAACCGCTGCATTCGCGACTTCTTGTGAAGTACCTAAACGGTTAAATACCGAGACAGCTTGGGCACGCTTAAATAAATCAGGCTTGTGTTTTTCTATACCTTGCCAGAATCCGTTTTGGTGATAAATAGGCCCAGGCGAAACAATATTTACGCGAATATTATCTTTTCCCAATGTATGTGCAAGCTGACTCGCATAAGAGATTAATGCAGCTTTCATCGCGCCATACTCGGTTTCAGTAGGCATGTTGGCACTCATAATTGATGCAATTGACGCTATGTACACAATTGAGCCAGATGTGCTTTTTTTCAAATGTGGTAGTGCAAGTTCGGTGGCTCTAACGTGTTGCAGTAAATCAGCTTCAAACGCCTGCTTCCATCGTGCTTCTCCTTGGTATTCATTCATACTTGTCACGTTAGAAACAAATACATCTAAGCCGCCTAACTGCTCAACAGCTGACTCAAACCAAGTCCTGTAAGCGTCAGGATCAGAAACATCAACGCTTTGACCAGTCACCGTCGCTCCTTGCTCTTGCCATTGTGCCAAGGCTTCATCTAATGCACTTTTACCCCGAGCGCAAGTCGCTACAGACACTCCCTCTTGAATAAGTGTATTGGTTATAGCATGCCCTATTCCGCGACTTCCACCGGTAACGATCGCTTTATTGTTGCTGAGTCCTAGCTGCATAAGTTTCCTCGAATCTACATGTGTTAATTAGCAGATTTCACCCTACACGCTATTGAACAACCCGTCAATATAAACAAGATTTCAATCTTGAAAGTATTCTGATGCCAGCAAAAAGCTCTTGAAAGAAAATATAAAACATCGGTTCCATCCTAGAGATGAGAAATCCACTCGGAGGTAAATGGCAATTAAAACAGTTACTAATACCAATTTACGGTAGGGGAAGTGTCTTTTAGCGCAGCAAAAAAATTGGTGTGATTTTAACTGACGATTAGCCTTTTAATGGTCAACTTTGGGGCTTTGCTGACCACTCTCGACAAACTAGATGTGTTATTTCAAGCGTTTTTTGCTTACCCAGATGCCAATCGTCGCTTGTTTGTTTTCGTGGTAGCGGGCGCTGTTGCGGGATCATCGGGCCAAAAATGCTTTTGGTAACGACCTTTCATTTCTTTTTGTACTTCTTTGTAACTGCCTTTCCAAAAGCCAGCTAAATCTTGGGTCTGCTGTAGCGGACGTCCCGCCGGTGAGAGCAAAATCATTTGTACCTTTACTTTACCTCTAGCAACACTGGGGGTGTCAGCTAAACCGTAAACTTCCTGCATTCTGACAGATAGAGACGCTCCACCTACATCATCATAATGTACGCTAATATGACTCGTGCTGGGCACGGTTATTTTAGTAGGAAATAACTGATTGAGTGCTTGCTGTGCGCCGTAATCTAGTTGATTTAACAGTAACGAATAAAAGTCTAATTTCGACAATTGTTGCCAACTCAACACGTCATGCAAATATGGCATGAGCCAGTGAGCAAGATTGATTAACAGCCCAGACTCACTAACATCCGGCCATTGCCCATCAGTTAAGTGCTCTTTAGCCATACGTAAACGATAGATAAGTTGTAAGGCTGCGTCGTTAAAAGGCAGACTCATCACGCCCCGCTCTTTAATTTGCTTATGCCACAGAGCCGTTATTTGCTCAACGCTTGGCTTAGTGCTGGGCATTTTCTTAAGCACAATTCGCCCTAACCGCTGCACGGATTGAGTTACGATGGCCGAGCGAGAGCTATCCCACTCACAGCGTGTTTCAGAGTTGATAAGATGATTGAAATACTTGCCTATTTGCTGTCGACTAAGAGGCTCTGCAAGCATAATTTTAGCGTTGCTTTGCGCATTATTGGTGAGCATCATCTGCCCTATTGCTAACCATGACTGGCCCGTTAGCGAGTCATGTTCACTGAGTTGAGCACCCGTCCCATTAACAAGCCCGTAGCGACCTGAATCACTTGCTTTACCAATCCAGTGTGGGAACGCAAAACCAAGTAGCACACCTGAATCTTCTAAAGGCCAGTGGGTAACATCACATGCTAGTTTTTTATGCCACTGGCGAATAGCTCGCCACAAAGGGTGACTTTTCTGTTGCTGTAATAGAGTTAGCCGATCGTAACAAAGGCTCCCTGCTTGGGCCCCAAGTGGATCCTTATCTTCTAACAGTGCCGCCAAAGCACAAGCTAAACTTCGATGCCCTGCACTGAGTTCCCTACTCTTAAGTAACATAGTCGCGATATGCGCTTGACTGCCAAGTGTGTGAACCTCTTTGCCATGGGAGGTAACCTGAAAATTAGCATCAATGATTTGCAAACCCATTAACACGCTGCGAGCTTGAGCAATTTGTGCATCACTTGGCATATCAATAAGCGCAAAATCAGAAATTTTCGCCCCCCAAACGCAGGCTTCAAGTAAGAAAGGAGATAAGTCGGTGGTGAGGATCTCGGCTTGGCCGTGTTCAGCTAAGCGCTGGTGTTGCTCTTTGCTCCATAACCTATAACACACTCCCGGCCCTAAACGCCCTGCACGGCCCGCTCGCTGGGTAGCTGATGCTTTTGAAATCATCTGACTGCGCAACTGAGTAAGCCCTTTACTTAACTGGTAAATCGCGCCTTTTTGCATACCGCTGTCAACCACTACACTCACGCCTTCAATGGTTAGGCTGGTTTCAGCAATATTGGTAGCGAGTATGATTTTACGTCGCCCTTGGGGGTCGGGTAGCAAAGCCGCTTCTTGAGCCGCTAAGGTTTGTTGAGAGAACAAACAATGTATTTGGCAGCCTTTGGAAAGTGATTGAGCGAGTATTTTTTCACAACGACGAATTTCACCTTGGCCGGGTAAAAATACCAATATGTCTCCTTGATGCTTTGCGGCTGCGAATAACGTTAAACGTGCTGTTTTATCTGCAATAAAACCCGCAGTGGGATCTGGCCGATAGTAGGTTTCGATGGGATAACTTCTACCCTCACAGGCGATCGAATCAGCGTTAGGCAAGAGTTTTTCTAAGCTTAAAACGTCCAAGGTGGCTGACATCACCAATAAGCGCAGGTCGTCGCGTAAGGCGTCTTTCACTTCTAAGCACAATGCCAATGAAAAGTCAGCGTGCATGCTACGCTCATGAAACTCGTCGAAAATCACCAAACTCGCGCTCGATAATTCTGGGTCATTTTGCAACATGCGAGTCAGTATCCCCTCAGTAACAATCTCTAGACGAGTCGCTTTGCTAACTCGGCTATCACCACGTATACGATATCCTACTGTTTGTCCTACTTCTTCCCCCAGTTGCTTAGCTAGATAGTAGGCTATATTTCGTGCGGCAATACGCCTTGGTTGCAACATGATGATTTTTCGTGTGGCAAAAATGTCGCTCTGCAATAAAGCTAATGGCACTCGGGTTGACTTGCCTGCCCCTGGCGGTGCAACCAGTATGACATCCTTGCTGCTCAGGCTATTGTGCAGTGCGGGCAGAATATCTTCGACGGGTACTTGGGTGTTTACTGGAAACAAAGCGGTATCTCATGCAAATTAACGGGATAGGCCGAGCACTAGCGCCTTCGCTTAGTGTATCCTGTGGTGGTTTTCATTGCAGAAGTTTTCAGGAGCATCCTATGCGTGCCTTTTTCGCTCTCACCCCGCCTGGTACTATTAAGTTAGCAATAGAAGCTTGGCGTGATAAGGCTTTCCCGCGATTTTATAGTCCAGTCAAAGCCAGTAATTTTCATATTACCTTGGCCTTTCTGGGTGACGTAAGCGAATCACAACTCGACTCACTCAGTCAGTACATTGATACGCACTTAAACACCCGGTGCTTTTCACTCACTTTGGATTATGTTGGCTATTGGTCGAAACCCAAAGCGTTGTGGCTGGGAAACACCCAAGTTTCAAAAGAACAACTCGATTTGGTGGCATTACTACAAAAAGCGTCGCCAGCGTGTGGCATTACCCTGCAAAAGCGCGATTATATATCTCATTTAACGCTGGCCAGAAAATGCAACGAAAATCCACCGGCTGCGTTAATAGAGCCCAATTTTGCATTTCAAGCAACCGAACTGACCTTATACGAATCGGCTTCAAGTGCACATGGGGTCGTGTATCGACCAGTACTAAGCTGGCCGTTTTCACCGCGTTTCTCCTTTTGAGCACAAAATAATACAATTTGAGCTAATCCATAACGATTCGCTATTTACCTTGTTCCGCTAGCAAGGTAAAACAGGTGCAAATTTTTGAAGTGATGATTTCCCCATGGAACAAACATTAAGACTGGTCATCGATTGCCCAGATCAGGTTGGCCTTGTAGCTAGCGTGAGCCAATTTTTAGCCCAACATAATGCGACAATCGTCGAAGCGAGCCACCATACTGATTTGCAAACAGGGCGCTTTTTTATGCGTCATGAGATTTCTACTGACTCATTAACCATGGATATTGAACAGATCCGCTTAGGTTTCGCCCCAATAGCAGAAAAATACTCGATGAACTGGAAATTAGTAGATTCGAGTAAGAAACCAAGAATGGCACTACTGGCCAGTCATGAATCCCACTGCTTGATGGATTTATTACACCGCTGGCACAGTAAAGAACTTAACTGTGAAATCCCTTGCATTATTGCCAACCACCCGCAGATGAAACAATTTGCTGACTGGCATAGCATTCCCTTTCATTGGATAGATTTTAAAACACTTGGTAAAGAGGCAGCATTCGCTCAAATCAGTCAATTGATTAAACAATACGATATTGATTTGACGGTCCTTGCTCGCTTTATGCAAATTCTACCTGACACCTTGTGCAAAGAGTTAGCCGGGCGAGCGATTAATATTCATCACAGTTTCTTACCATCATTTGCCGGTGCGAAACCTTATCAACAGGCCTATGACAGAGGTGTAAAGCTGATTGGTGCTACCTGTCATTATGTAACCAGTGACTTAGACGAAGGCCCTATCATCGAGCAGGAAGTGATGCGTATTAGTCATAGTGATTCAGCACAAGATATGGTGCGTAAAGGCAAAAATTGTGAAAAAACAGCGTTAGCGAATGGCGTTCGCTATCATTTAGAAGACAGAGTGATTATTCATCATTCGAAAACCGTGGTATTTGCTTAATAGTCTCGGTTAGAGTCAGCTAGAGAAAGGTTAGAAGTTCGCGACATATACCAAATTAATCTGTTTGTCTGTTCGTCCTTGACCTGCCCACGCCTGACTAGCATCGTTTGCTTGCCAAAGGGCTCGGGATACAGCAACTTCTAGGTACTGTTTCTCAGAGTCCAACATAAAGCGTGAGCTCAATAACCATTGGTTGCTTGCCGGAAGTTGAATATCAGCACCTTGAGAGGTTTCAAGGTTGGTGTCCATCTGGCGAATGTAGCCTAAGCCTAAACTCACACGATGATTCAAACGATAACGTGGCAAAATGGCCCATTGACGGGTGGTGGTTTTTTGATTGTGAGCGCCCCAACTTAGTTTACCTTTCACATATCCAATTTGAGTATCAATAGAAATAGCATCACCAAATTCTTGGTGAAATGTGAGTTGATAATCGCGTTGATGGCACCCATCGAATTTGATGCTTTTTTTATCGAAGTCTAATTCTGCACTTTGCGGTAACGTTTGTTTCAACCATTGCAATGTTTGCTGCCAATTCAATTCTGTGGCAGCCCCCTGTGAGGCATAAGCGATGGCAAGAAGACAAATGATAATTCGCAATGGACTAACTCTATCAAAAACACTCAGGCTTTAACTGTAGCTCGCAAATAGCCGCGATGGGTATTCAGGCGCATTATTTAGTATTCTTTTTAATACCTATGACACGTTACTGCCCGCTATACTAATGGTCTAACGTGCAGCATCTAGGCATATCGACTAGCCATCTTGCTATCATTCAGACAAATTACCTAGATGATTCGCCTGACTATTGTGTAATCATGTTATTCGAACCTTTGGCGCTAAGCTCATTACGGCAAGCCTAAATTAAAAGAGAATTATTAACCATGTCTAACTGCATCTTATTAGCTCGAAGCGCATTTATCTACTTACTACTAAGCATAGTCAGTATGGATGTGGCACTCGCTGACACTGACATGATTAAACTCAATGGCTTCGCTACATTAGGTGCTATTTATAATGACAGTGATGATTTAGGGTTTCACACCAACCTTAAAATGCCGGCCCGTAGCGGTTTTTCATTCGCACCAGACTCGTTAATAGGTGGTCAAGCAAATATTCACTTTGCGCCCCAGTGGGACGCTGTTGTGCAAGCGGTCTATAGAGACAAACAAGATTCTTCTCTACTCAATTATATTGATGTGGCCTTCTTACGTTATACATTAGACAGTCGCTGGGAAATTCGCGCTGGTCGAATGAACACCGACATCTACTTTCTGTCTGAATACAGATCAGTAGGTTATGCCTACCTTTGGGCCCGCCCACCCGCTGAGTTCTATAGTAAGGTAACATCCGTATCTCAGTTTGAAGGTGCTGACATCATGTATAAGCACTCCGTTGGACACGGCTTTTTACAGCTTAAAGCAGGGTTTGGTGAGTCTGATGCACGTATTGCTACTACAGGACGAGCATACGATATCGATTTTACTGACGTGTTAAGCACATCCATTTCTTATCAGCAAGATAATTGGCAACTTCGCGCTTCTTTTCTTGATACTGAAATAAGCGATTTTAGCGCAAGCCTCAAGAGTATTGATGATGCGATTGCACTTTTCCCCCCTAGTATTTGGCCTGGGGGCCTTGAGCTGCGTGACCGCTTTGACTTTGTGGGTAAAAAACAACAATTTTATGGTTTAGGTTACCAATATGACAATGATTTGTGGCTTATTCAGTCTGAAGTTGGATTCATCAATTCTGAATGGGATCTAGAACGGGACACGGTTTCAGGATACATCAGTGTTGGGTATCAACTCGAAGACCTGACATATTTTGCTACATTGTCAGCGGTAAAGCCTACGAAAAATAACTTAAGTGATAGTGTTGGTGAAATTTCTGCAGGTGCCCCCGTGGCGGTTGTAGCAGCCATTCAATCATTTAGCCCCTTGATCAGAGATGCTCTTGAACAAAACGTTATCAAGCAGCACACTTTGAGTTTTGGGGCAAAATGGATGCTTACCCCTTCCCTAGTTGCTAAATTTCAGTTGGATTACAGTGCTATCGCTGAAAATGGTCATGCTCTTTGGCGCGTTTACAACGAGCCTAACGCACGCGAAACAGTCACAGTGACAAGCCTTAACCTGAATTGGGTATTTTAGCATGCGTGCTCTCATCACTCGCTTTTTCAGTATTTTTGCACTGATTGTCGTTTCTCACTCAAGCCTCGCCTTAGTGGTTGTAGTCGGGAAAGGTAATACCGTTGATTCGTTGAGCAAAACGCAGGTCATTGATATCTACATGGGGCGATATAACACCTTCCCAAACGGTATAGTAGCAAAGCCGTTGGATCGCACTACTGGAAGCAATGAGAAGCAGCAGTTTTATCAATTATTAGTCAATAAAAGTGAAGAGAAGATCAATGCTTATTGGGCTCGCCTTCTGTTTTCAGGCCGCGCAAGTCCACCGAGTAATTATCCTTCAAATGCTGAAATGCTTGATGAGCTTCGCCGCTCAGATAAAGCGATTGGTTATGTCCTAGAATCAGAGGTGGATGATTCGTTAAAAGTCGTTTATCGTTTCGAAGAATAGCGCTACATACGAGACGATTTTTTGAAAAAGCACCTATCATTCGCCCTAAATATCATAGCTATCGCACTTTTTATTCCTGGCATTACCTTACCCATGTTCGCATTAAGTATGGAGATGACTGCACTGTTAAATACTGCAGGCATGACATCCAACCTTATCGACAAAGAATTATCTATCCTCAGCATGGTGCATGAACTTTGGGACAGTGAGCGTTTCTTAGTTGCCGCTCTGATTTTTTTATTTTCAGTGTGCATTCCAATTCTAAAAACCACTTTGATGAGCTTCGTGTATTTTACTCGTAACCAGAATCTGGCTCGCCAAGTAGCGCAATTTGTGGCGACTATCGGTAAGTGGTCAATGGCTGACGTGTTCGTGGTTGCGGTCTTTTTAGCTATTTTATCTACCAATCATGCAGATACCTTGTCTCAAGAAACTCTCAATTTATTTGGCTTCACCATAGGTATTGATATCAGTACCCAAACCCTATCTGCCGCGGGTGATGGCTTTTTCTATTTTGTCGGTTATTGCTTAGTATCATTGCTGGCAAGTCATATAGCCACATCACCCTATACACTGCAACGCATCGAAACCGAGGTATAAAAACCAAAAAGGCCGCTAATGCGGCCTTTGAGAAAATAACAACTGACATTATCTAACAGGTGTGTCATCGGTAATCGGCACTGCATTCGTGTCACTGTCTAGATTTTCATTCGCTAGACGCACACCTCTTGCATATTCTGGATGCACTTTTTCTAACACTGCATACCAACGCTCTTTCACCGAGGTGGAGCAAGGCCCCATCGCTGCCGCGTAGTTGTCGTATAAGCGCTGCTTTTGCTCATCATCAAACATTTCATACAAAGCCCTAGGCTGAACATAATCAGCGTCACTCTCTTGTTGCTCGTAACGAGCTGCGTCTCCGTCAATACGCAACGGCGGCTCTTCAACGCTAGCATCTGCGACCGGCCCATTATGTTGATTTGGCTCATAGTAAGCGTCAGGGTTACCAAAATCATTGGTGAAGAAACGCATCGAACCGTCTTTATGATAATGCTGTACGTTAGATGCCTTAGCTGCATTGGCGGGTAACGCTTCATAGTGCGTACCTAAGCGATAACGATGAGCATCTGCGTATGAGAAAACGCGCGCTTGTAGCATCTTGTCTGGGCTGTAACCAATTCCTGGTACTACATTTGATGGACTGTAAGCCGCATTTTCAACCATCTGAAAATAGTTCTCAGGGTTTTCATTCATTTCCAGCTCACCCACTTCAATGAGCGGAAAGTCAGCGTGAGGCCAAATTTTGGTGATATCAAAAGGATTGAATGGTTGATTCTCTGCCTCTAACTCGGGCATAACCTGAATGTACATGGTCCATTTCGGGAAATTTCCTTCCTCTATCGCGTTATACAAGTCTTCTTGATAAGCCTCTCGGGTTTTGCCCGTTAACGCTTCAGCTTCAGCATTGGTGTAATGCTTATGGCCTTGCTGCGTTTTAAAGTGAAACTTAACCCAATGACGTTCACCGTCTTTATTCCACATGCTAAAAGTGTGGCTACCATAACCGTTCATGTGCATCGGGTTGACTGGGATCCCGCGATCTGACATAAGAATAGTCACTTGGTGTACACATTCTGGCTGAGCTGCCCAAAAATCGAACATGGCTTCAGGTGAGCGTAAATTTGTCTTGGGATGACGTTTTTGCGTGCGAATGAAATCAGGAAACTTGAAACCATCTCGTATAAAGAACACAGGGGTATTGTTTCCCACCATATCCCAGTTGCCTTCTTCGGTATAAAACTTGAGACTAAAGCCACGCACATCGCGTTCTGTATCTGCAGCACCGGACTCTCCTGCCACTGTAGACCAACGACTTAGCACTTCTGTGGTCTTGCCGACGCTGGAAAATAATTTCGCGCAAGAATATTGGCTAATATCATGGGTGACGGTAAATTTGCCTTTTAAGCCCCAGCCTTTGGCGTGAACTGCGCGTTCAGGGATACGTTCGCGGTTCTGATGAGCTAGTTTTTCGATCAATTGATAATCAGTGAGTAGCAGCGGCCCACGCTCGCCTGCAGATCTTGAAGTGCTATTTGAGGGAACTGGTGCACCAGCACTGGTGGTTAATCTTGGTTTATCTGACATACGCTTATCTCCATTGCTTTAATTATCAAGTCTACGTTTAAATATTTTCAGTAGATTACTGTTAAGGATTGTAGCAGTGCCTTAGAGGAAAGCGTCACGAAGAAACTAGATGGGATTAATCACAGTACTCAATCAGCCCAAGCAGACTCGTGCGCGCTTTTGACTAGAATGAAGGGTTAAAGCGTGAAATGCCCGAGTGATAATCGGCTGCAAGACGCTATCGTCAACGTCAAGTTCGCTAATACCAATGCTCACCGATGGAATAACGTCGCTTATATGCGCATTGCTCTTTAACTGCTCAAAGTGCGAACGAATTTTATTCGCTAAAAACATGGCTTGTTTGCCTGACGTTTTTGGTAACAACAAGACAAACTTCTCATCTTTTATCTGGCCAAGATAGTCAGAATCGCGACAAACAGTTAAGATTGATTTTGCAACTTGGCTCAATACTTCATCCGCGGTGTCTCGACCGTAATTAATGAGTATTTGCGGGAAGCGATCAATATCGAACGCTAGAACACTCATAGACTCGTTGTGGCGACGCGATGTGGCGATAAGCTTACGTGCCGATAACTCTAGCGCATTCTGATTAAACACTGGGATTTTTTGTCCAAAAACACCCCCTAATGATTTTGCGGTCAGCTCGATATGTGCGTGCTTGTTAAAATTGAACATCATTAGGCATAAACCAAAAAGTAAGATAACGATCGTCATCCAAAACACTACTCGCTGAACCGATCTCAAGGCTTCAATTCGCTGGTTATCTTGGATCTCATATTGCCGCGTGACATCCTCCAGTTTCTGTAATAATGGTGTGTAGGCCATCTCCATCAAGGCCTTGGCATCTAACTTCGCCCCATTCTGGATTTTCTCGAGGTTCAAAGCGAAGTAGAGTTGATCACCAAATGTATTTAATTGTTCAGTAACATTATTTTCAGCAGTAAAATAAAGCGCTTGTAGCTCAGCAGATAAAGGGGATTCTTGACCTTTTTCTAATGCGCTGAAATGAGGCTCTGTTAGATGCTGATGGTTGACCTGCATTTCTCCTAAGGCCTGCAAACTGGTTTGTTTGGCTGCAATATCTTCACTGTATAGGTAAGCTGAAGCGAATAAACTCGCTCGTTGAAGCAGCATGCGTTGTTGCCCGCTGATATTTACTTCGTGGGTGATCTTTGCTTGCGCTTGAATGACTCTGTCTAAAGTAAGAAAAACAAACACAGCAAGTAACGCACCGAGTGACAAGTATGCCGTACTGGATATTGCGGCGCCTCGTGCATAGCTCGCTGGATAATGTGAAGAGCGATTGGTAGTCATACTTTTGTGCCTCCAAGGCATATTGAAACGCTCAGTCGAAATTACTGCGATGATAGATGGTAAGTCATTGTAGTAGCGTGTTAAGTGGCGAAATTTTAGTCTGCAACGAGCATTTTAAACATTGGACTTTAGGTTATTCGACAAAAGTGCAAGAACATTTGAAATAATCTTTTTTGATTTAATCTGTTGCGTAAAATCGCACGTTAATCTAGCGCTAGGGTCAACACAATGAAATCAAGATGGATGAATAAATTTGCCTCCACAAACAATTTGTCGCGTAATAACATTAGATTTATACAAAGTGAGTTTTTTGTGAATTTAAAATTGCTAAGCCAACTTATATTAATAAATGCAAGTTTATTCTTAACGTCTTGCGGTGGGGGAAGTGGAGGTGCAAGCTCAAGCTCTTCAACCCCTACTGTGCCTTCCCCTGAAGCTCGCTGGACATTGGGCGTATACGAAGACGAGTCTCTCTTTAAAGATAGCTGCGCCATCCCTAGAAGCGGAGTTAGCAGCATCACAGGGGAAGCTTTTATCGATGCGGCGGGTGATGCCCTTGATGAAAAGCTTTGGCTTCGCTCTTGGACCAATAACACTTACCTTTGGTATGACGAAGTCGACGACAATAATCCGGCTGATTTGTCGACTTCAAAATACTTTGAGCAACTGAAAACAGATTTTCGGACTGACTCAGGAACATTTAAAGACAACTTCCACTTTTCTCAAAGTACAGATGAGTATTTATCCCGCACTCAACGAGGCCTGTCCTTTGGTTACGGCATCAGTTGGGAGTTTGTTCAGGCGAGCGCCCCAAGACGCATTATTGTGCGCTACATACAACCAGGCTCTCCTGCAGAAAACGCGGGGATTGAACGGGGTGATGAGTTGATTACAATAGACACTATCGATTTTATCAACACTGAGAATCATGATGACGTTGATGCAATCAACGAAGGGCTTTTTCCTTCTAGCACAGGGCAAGTGTTTGAGTTTACCTTGCAAAAGAAAAGTGGAGAACAGCGCACCTACTCATTAACACCAAGTAATGTTGAACTTTCACCTGTTCGAAATCCGGCAGTGTTATCAACAGAGATAGGCTCTGTGGGTTACGTGCAGTTTGACAGCCATATTCAGAGCGCACAGGGCCCGTTAATATCCGCTTTTAATCTATTTAGCCAAAACAATGTGCAGGCCCTAATACTAGACATGCGCTATAACGGGGGTGGCTTGCTGTCTATGGCCTCACAATTGGCATTTATGGTCACAGGACAACAGCAAACAGATGGCCTCACGTTTGATGAACTCAAGTTCAATGATAAGCATCCTACTTTTGATCCAGTCACAGGCAGGCGACTTCAGCCAACCCCCTTTTATAACCGCGAAATAGATTATGAACGGAATGTGTTTACGTCAAATGCCTTACCCAGCTTGGGCTTAAATACGTTATATATACTTACCAGTGGTGCAACCTGTTCAGCAAGCGAAGCGGTTATAAATGGTTTAAGGGGCATCGATGTTGAGGTGGTGATAATTGGCGATACAACATGCGGCAAACCTTACGGCTTTTATCCTACAGATAACTGTGGAACCACCTACTTCACAATACAGTTTCAAGGCAGTAATCAGAAAGGCTTTGGCGAATATTCAAACGGGTTTATTCCTACCCCTAACCCCATATTTGAAGCTGACGTGCAAGGCTGCTTAGTGGAAGATGACTTTAGTCACGCATTAGGCACTACTGAAGAAGGCATGCTCAACGCAGCGGTGAATCACTTACAAAGCGGCGAGTGCCCAGTACAAGCCAAAGCGAAGATACCCGTCGCCCAACGTTCTGTGAGTCAAGGTCCGAGCATTCAAACCTCTGCTAGCATTCTCGATGCCATCATACTTGAAAATGCCATCAATCAGGTTATCAGCGAACCAACTCATTAGCACACTGTGGACCAATAACGGCAAGCTTGCGCAAAAGTAATTAATGTAAACAAAAAAGGCGCGACTCTTACGAGGCGCGCCTTTTAAATTGTATCTAAAACTTATTAAGCTTTAGTAACGATATCTACCAACATCCAGTTTTTGGACTTAGACATAGGACGACATTCACGTACTGTTACTACGTCGCCTGTGTTGCATTGGTTAGTCTCGTCATGAGCGTGTAGCTTAGTAGTACGCTTAATGAACTTACCATAAATAGGATGTTTCACTTTACGCTCTACCGCAACAGTAATGGTTTTATCCATTTTGTTGCTGACCACACGACCTTGTACTGTACGACTTGATTGTTCAGTCATTATGCAGCAGCCTTTTGAGTCAGAATGGTTTTAACACGCGCAATACTGCGACGTACTTTACGAATTTGGTCAGTTTTTTCAAGCTGGCCAGTACTCGCTTGCATACGTAGGTTGAATTGTTCACGAAGCAAGTTTAATAGCTCAGTGTTCAATTCTTCTACGCTTTTATCTTTCAGTTCTGTGGCTTTCATTACATCACCGTCCGAGTTACAAAGGTGGTTTTAAACGGCAGTTTTGACGCGGCCAATTCAAACGCTTCGCGAGCTACTGATTCTGGAACACCTTCCATTTCATATAGGACACGACCTGGTTGAATTTGGCAAACCCAGTATTCAACGTTACCTTTACCTTTACCTTGACGCACTTCAAGAGGCTTCTCAGTAATTGGCTTGTCAGGGAAAACTCGAATCCAAATTTTACCTTGACGCTTAACGGCACGTGTCATAGCACGACGAGCTGCTTCGATTTGGCGAGCAGTCATACGACCACGGCCAACGGATTTTAGTCCGAACGTTCCAAAACTCACACTGTCACCAGCGGCATAGCCACGGTTACGACCTTTGTGCATTTTACGGAACTTCATACGTTTAGGTTGTAACATAATTAGCCCTCACGCTTAGGTGAACGGCCTTTCTTCTTAGGCTGAGCTGGTTGCTCTTGCGTAAGAGGCAATCCGCCCAATACTTCACCTTTGAAGATCCAGACCTTCACGCCAATGATACCGTAAGTCGTGTTAGCTTCTGATGTTGCATAGTCGATGTCAGCACGGAAAGTGTGTAATGGAACACGACCTTCACGATACCACTCGGCACGCGCAATCTCAGCACCGCCTAAACGGCCACTTACTTGAACTTTAATACCTTTGGCACCAATTCTCATCGCGTTCTGTACTGCGCGCTTCATAGCACGACGGAACATTACACGACGCTCTAACTGACTAGCAATGCTGTCAGCAACCAGTTGACCGTCTAATTCAGGCTTGCGTACTTCAGCGATGTTAATCTGAGCAGGCACGCCGGCCAACTTAGATACATGCTTACGTAGCTTCTCAACGTCTTCACCTTTCTTACCGATTACAACGCCAGGACGAGCAGTGTGAATAGTCACACGGATGCTTTTCGCTGGACGTTCAATAACGATCTTAGAAAGAGAAGCAGTTTTAAGTGCCTTTGTCAGATACTGACGTACCTGATGATCATTAAACAAGTTATCTGCATAATCTGCAGTATTAGCGTACCAGGTAGATGTCCATGGTTTGCTGATACCCAGGCGTATGCCTGTAGGATGTACCTTCTGTCCCATTATCTTCTCCTAGTTATCAGCCACAACAACAGTGATGTGACTGCTACGCTTAAATATACGATCAGCACGGCCTTTGGCTCTTGGCTTGATACGCTTCATAGTTGGGCCTTCATCAACGAAAACTTTTGAGACAGTCAATTCATCGATGTCTGCGCCTTCGTTATGTTCAGCGTTCGCAATTGCTGACTCTAATACTTTTTTGATTAGATCGGCACTTTTCTTAGGGCTATAAGCCAAAAGTTCAAGTGCTTTTTCAACATGTAAACCGCGAATTTGATCTGCAACCAAGCGTGCCTTTTGAGCCGAGGTACGGGCATGGCGATGTGTAGCTAATGCTTCCATATTTTATCCCCTATCTCTTAGCTTTCTTATCCGCGACATGGCCGCGGTAAGTACGCGTTGGTGCAAATTCGCCCAACTTATGGCCGACCATTTCGTCACTGACGAAAACTGGAACGTGCTGGCGACCGTTATGGACCGCAATGGTCAACCCAATCATATCTGGGATGATCATAGAACGACGAGACCAAGTTTTGATTGGTTTCTTGTCGTTCTTTTCCACTGCAGCCTCAACCTTCTTCAGCAAGTGTAGGTCTATAAATGGACCCTTCTTGAGAGAACGTGGCATGGTGAATCCTCGCTGTTACTTATTACGACGACGTACGATAAGTTTATCGGTACGCTTGTTACTACGGGTTTTCTTACCCTTAGTTGGAACACCCCAAGGTGATACTGGGTGACGGCCGCCTGATGTGCGTCCTTCACCACCACCGTGTGGGTGATCTACTGGGTTCATGGCAACACCACGAACTGTTGGGCGGATACCGCGCCATCTGTTCGCACCGGCTTTACCAAGTGAACGTAGCATGTGTTCTGCATTACCGATTTCGCCAATAGTGGCACGGCAGTCTGCTAATACTCGACGAACTTCACCAGAACGTAGACGAAGAGTTACATAACCCTCGGCACGCGCTAGGATTTGAGCGTACTGACCAGCAGAACGAGCAATTTGTGCACCTTTACCAGGCTTCATCTCAATAGCGTGTACCGTAGTACCTACTGGGATATTACGCATTGGTAAAGAGTTACCAGCTTTGATCGCAGCGTCTGAACCAGATTGAATCTGATCACCCGCTTTAGCGCCCTTAGGAGCCAAAATATAGCGACGTTCGCCGTCTGCGTACAACACCAAACAGATGTTTGCAGAACGGTTAGGATCATATTCTAAACGCTCAATTTTAGCTGGAATGCCGTCTTTGTTGCGTTTGAAATCTATAACACGATAGTGTTGCTTGTGGCCACCACCAACGTGACGTACTGTGATACGTCCGTTATTATTACGGCCACCAGATTTGCTGTTCTTTTCAAGCAAAGGAGCGTAAGGAGCGCCTTTGTGTAGATCAGGGTTAACAACCTGAACTACGTGACGACGACCAGCAGAAGTCGGCTTAGCTTTCAATAATGGCATGTCTAGTCCCCTTCTTAGCCTTCGCTGCCAGCAAAGTCGATGTCTTGACCTTCTTTAAGCACAACGTAAGCTTTTTTCCAGTCTTTACGCTTGCCGAAAGATGCACCGTGACGCTTGGTTTTACCCTTTACGTTAACAGTACGAACAGAATTAACTTCAACTTCGAACAATTTTTCAACTGCCGCTTTGATTTCTTCTTTGTTCGCATCTTTAAGCACTTTGAAAACAACAGTGTTGTTAACTTCAGCTGCAAGCGTTGCTTTTTCAGAAACATGTGGTGCTAAAACCACTTTTAAAAGACGTTCTTCGTTAATCATGCTAACGCCTCCTCTAATGCTTTCACTGCATCAGCAGTTATCAACACTTTTTCGAATGCGATCAGGCTGACTGGGTCAATGCCTTGTACATCACGTACGTCAACTTTGTATAAGTTGCGAGCTGCTAAGAACAAGTTCTCATCAACTTCAGACGTTACGATTAGTACATCACTTAGCTCAAGGCCATTTAACTTAGAAAGTAATTCCTTAGTTTTAGGCGCTTCAACTGAAAACTTTTCAACCACGATTAAACGTTCTTGACGTACCAATTCAGATAGGATGCTTTGAATCGCACCACGGTACATCTTCTTGTTAACCTTTTGGCTGTGATCCTGTGGCTTAGCAGCGAATGTTACACCACCAGAACGCCAGATAGGACTACGGATAGTACCAGCACGGGCACGACCTGTTCCTTTTTGACGCCAAGGTTTGGCACCACCACCACGAACTTCAGAGCGTGTTTTTTGTGCTTTAGAACCCTGACGGGCACCTGCACCGAATGCAACTACTACTTGATGTACTAGTGCTTCGTTAAATTCACGTCCAAAGGTTGCTTCGGATACTTCAAGAGCGCTTTGCGCATCTTTCAATACTAATTCCATCACTTAACTCCCCAGACGTTACGCTTTAACTGCAGCTTTGATGATGACGTCGCCACCTGGCGCTCCAGGAACATTGCCTCTTACTAGAAGAAGGTTGTTCTCTGCGTCAACACGTACTACATCCAAAGACTGAACTGTCACACGTTTATTTCCCATCTGACCGGCCATTTTTTTGCCTTTGAAGACTTTACCTGGTGATTGGTTTTGGCCAATTGAACCAGGAGCACGGTGAGACAATGAGTTACCATGTGAATTACGTTGGTGGCTAAAGTTCCAGCGCTTAATAGCACCTTGGAAACCTTTACCTTTAGAAGTTCCTGCAACGTCAACCATTTTGGTGTCAGCAAAAATTTCAACAGTGATTTCACTGCCAACTTCTATGCCTTCGCCTTCGTTGCCGTCTAAACGGAATTCCCATAAGCCACGACCAGCTTCCACGCCAGCTTTAGCAAAATGACCTGCTGCTGCTTTATTTACGCGGTTCGCTTTTTTGTCGCCAGCGGTTACTTGAAGCGCTGTATACCCGTCGGTTTCGTCAGTACGTAACTGAGTAACACGGTTCGGGGTGGCTTCTATAACAGTCACTGGTATTGATACGCCGTCTTCAGTGAAGATGCGTGTCATACCAACTTTACGACCGATAAGACCAATCGCCATTGTTAAAACCCTCTCTTGTTAGCCCAGGCTGATTTGAACATCAACACCGGCAGCCAAGTCCAATCTCATCAAGGCATCTACTGTTTTATCAGTAGGCTCGATGATATCCACCAAACGCTTATGTGTACGAATTTCATACTGATCACGCGCATCTTTGTTTACGTGAGGTGAAGTAAGTATTGTATAACGCTCTTTACGGGTAGGTAGAGGAATAGGTCCACTAACCTGAGCACCGGTACGCTTCGCAGTTTCAACGATTTCAGCCGTAGACTGATCGATCAACTTGTGATCAAACGCTTTCAAACGAATACGAATTCTTTGATTTGGCATCGATTAAGCTCCAATCGAAAGAACAAAAAAAACCATCCTCGACTACCTTTTTACTTTAGGTAGGGGGATGAATGAAAAACTGCTAACCCAAAATTAGGGTCCTGTATTTAATGACGTTCAGCCGAGGCCTAAGTCAAAACCATTGCCCTTCTGGACAAGTGGGCGCGAAGTATACCTGTATCGCTTATTTTTGCAACAACGAATTGTAAAATAATAGAGATTAACTACCGATTACTTTTAATTACCTACCATGTTCAACTTTATCCCGTGAATGTAAAACAAGTGTTATCCCATTATTCACTCGGCTATAGTGTGACGATAAGTATAAATAAAAAACAAATTTGACGCAGGCTTCTATGGAACATCAAACGGCTTTACAAGAACTTAAGCAACTATTAGCTAATGCCCCTTCTTTAATCAGTGCTTATGACAAATTAGAGCCATTATTGTTATCACTTTTCAATGTTCAACGCATGAGTATCTTTCAGCGCAGAATGCAGCATCAAGATCTTGTTGCCCGCTTTAAAACAGGCGATGAGATACAAGAAATTAAAGTGCCCATTAGCCCGCAGTCTATTGCCGGTTATGTAGCATTAAGTCAAAAGCCACTCATTGTTAATGACCCCTATAGTAGTGAAGAGCTATCTGCGATACACCCACGGCTTAAATTCGCTGACAAGTTTGATAAAAGCTCTACCTTCAAAACACAAAACCTTATTTGCATACCTATTCTAAACGCTGGTGTGTTGATGGGCATCATGCAAATCATCAATAGAAACGATGGTGTCTTTCAATCGGCCGACTTAGCATTAGCCGATAAAGTCGCACAGGCTTTAGGCAATAAGTTTCGCTATGAGCTTGGCGGAACTAGCCAACCGTTCGATTATCTGGTCCATAGAAACGTAATAGATGAAGCGACATTGGCGAAGTACGTTGAGGCAAATCCCGAGCACGCCCAACTCGTTCAGCGGCTGATGACAGAAAAGCGCATACCAGAAGATGAGATGGGTATCGCGTTATCAGTGCACTATCAAGTCCCTTACATCGGCTATAAACCTGACCGATTCCATCTATATCAAAGCGACAGTAAGTTAAATTTGTCTTATTTAAAACGTAACTTTGTTGCTGTGATCACCGATGCCTCTGAAAAACCTACTGTGCTAATGGCGCAGCCTAGTAATGCCAATTTACTAATGGAAATTGAAAGCGCGCTAGGCATTGATAGCTATGGTATCTCAGTCGCACTGCCTAACACCGTTTTACAATACTTAGGTGAAGCAAGCGGTGGTGGCGCTGGTCCTGGCGCCATGGATGAGATCCTAGATGAAATAGAGACCAGCGGCCAAGAAGCCGATGAGCAAGCTGATGATATGTCTGACGACGCACCTGCTGTAGTGCGACTGGTCAGCCGTATTTTGCATGATGCCAAGCGACTCGATGCATCTGATATTCATATAGATGCAGAGAAAAATGCGCCAACCAGAGTTCGAATGCGCATTGATGGTGTTTGCCGCGATATCACCCAAGTGCCTGCTTCACATCACAATGCTGTAATTGCCCGCATTAAAATCATGTCTAATTTGAACATCGCTGAGAAGCGCCTACCTCAAGATGGCAAACTAGCCTTTAAATTGTCAGGGCAAATTATCGAAGTGCGTGTCGCCACCATCCCCACTGTGGCCGGGGAAGGCGTTGTTATGCGTATCCTTGCTACCGGCGGCGCACTGCCTATGGAGAAAATGAATCTATCACCAGCCAACAATCAAAGCATATTACGCATGATTGAAAAGCCCCATGGCATTTTGCTGGTCGTTGGCCCAACCGGCTCAGGTAAAACCACCACTCTACATGCCGTGCTAGGCCACATTAATACCCCTGATAAAAAAATATGGACAGCAGAAGACCCTGTTGAAATCACGCAAGCAGGTTTGCAGCAAGTCCAAGTAAGTCCTCGCATCGGCTTTAACTTTGCCAGCGCCCTACGCGCCTTTTTGCGGGCAGATCCAGACATCATATTAATTGGCGAAATGCGTGACAAAGAGACCGCCCATGCCGGCGTCGAAGCCTCACTTACTGGGCATTTAGTGTTCTCTACCTTGCACACCAATTCAGCCCCAGAAACCATTACCCGCCTTTTAGATTTGGGTATCGACCCCGTTAACTTTTCTGATGCCTGCATCGGTATTTTAGCCCAGCGCTTAGTGCGTACCTTATGCAAAAATTGCAAAGAATCGACCCCAGCATCGGACACTGATGTGGAGTTTATTACGCGCCAGTACGGTGCGGGCTACTTATCCGAGCTTAGCCTTCAGCCGACCTTAATGCTTTATAAACCTAAAGGCTGTGATAGATGTGGTAACACAGGCTATAAAGGTAGAACCGGCGTACATGAATTGCTCAGCATGACACCCGCGCTGCGCTCACTGGTATATAAGGAAGCACCTGTTAGTCAACTTAAAGTGCAGGCCATGGAAGATGGTATGCGCACCTTGATTCAAGATGGCATTTTAAAAGTACTAAAAGGGGATACTGATATTGCACAAATTCAAATGCTCGCTGGTGTATAAAAGATTTATCACCTGTGAACTAAAGTTCACAATTTAGCTATTTTAGCCAAACTAAAAGTACTGAGGAAAATAGTCTTCCGTACTGATGTTTTGTATATTTTGCGCTTTCTAATAGTCGACTTTTTATAACAATTAAGCTCTCAGGGAATCACACATGTATAAGAACCTAATCAACGTCGCTCTATTTAGCACGATGTTAAGCTTAAGCGCTGACGCATTTAGTCGCGTCGAGCTTGAAGAAACTGAACAAAAAGCACACGCAGAAGAAAGTAGCAACGAAGCAGAATGGGACGTATTGAATCCCCCCTTTAACTTAAACGAAGTCACCATTAATACTGATGAAACGACTTGGTCTAGTCTCGATGTGTCGCCAAATGGCGAGAAGTTCGTTTTTGATATGCTGGGCGATCTATACGTCAGCCCTATCGCTGGCGGTGAGGCAACCTCATTAACGCAAGATTTTGCGTGGAATATCCAACCCACATTCAGCCCTGATGGCAAAAAAATAGCGTTTATATCTGACCGCGGTGGCATGTCGAACGTTTGGGTGATGAACAGTGACGGCAGCAATTTAGTGCAAGTAACCAAGGAGAAGAATAACTTAATTCATTCTCCCAAATGGAGCCCTGACGGCCAATATATAGTGGCGAATAAAGGGATAATGTCTAGCCGCAGTATTCCGGCAGGTGAAATTTGGCTATATCACCACTCTGGCGGTGAAGGCATGGCGCTCAAGAAACGAGTGCATGGCAACCCAGATCAAAAAAACATAGCAGACCCGGCTTTCTCCCCTGATGGGAAATATCTTTATTACACTCAAGATGTATCACCCGGCAGCACCTTTGATTACAACCGCGACCCGCTAAAATCTATCTTTGCCATCACTCGTTACGATATGAACACGGGCGAAGAAGAACGGTACATCAGCGGTACAGGGGGAGCTGTTGTGCCTACCCCCTCTCCAGACGGTAAACAGATTGCCTTCATACGCAGAGTAAAGGAGAAAACCGGACTGTTCATTAAGGATATCGCCACAGGTGTTGAATCCCTTCTCTACTTAAAACTTGAGCGTGACATGCAAGAAGGGTTCGGTTCAGAGGGGTATTTTCCTTACTTTGATTGGATGCCCAATTCAAAAAGTATCGTGTTTTGGACCGGCGGTAAATTCCACTCACTTGATGTGAAAACACAGACGATTAAAGACATTCCTGTATCAGTACAAGCAACCGTAAAATATGCAGATGCAGTGCGTTTTGACGTTGATGTAGCCCCCGAAAAGTTTGCGATAAAAATGGCTCGCTGGGCGCAGAAATCCCCTAATGGGAAAAACATTGTTTTTCAGGCGCTTGGTAAGCTTTATATTAAAGATATTAAAAGCGGTAAAGTGAAACGCCTTACTCGGCAGAACGATCATGACGAATACTACCCTCGTTTCTCTCACGATGGTAAAAAGATTGTTTTCACCACATGGAACGATAAAGACTTAGGCAGTGTGCGCACTGTATCCGCCTCCGGTCGTTCAGAAAAAGTAATCACCACAGAGCCTGGACATTACATCGAGCCAAGCTTCTCTACCGACGACAAACTTATCACTTATAATAAGAAAACTGGCGGCTATTTATTGGCTCCAGAATACTCTGTGGAACCTGGTATCTATACCGCCACGGTAAAGGGTGAAAAACACACGCGTGTCGCTAAAAGCGGCAGCGCGCCACATTTTGCTGGTGACAACAGCCGGGTGTATTTTACCGAGTCTGTGTCTGGCAGTGATTATCCTGAACAACAGTTAGTCAGTGTTGACCTCAATGGTGAAGATAAACGTGAACACCTATACGGTGGTGACAAAATCGCTGAATATCGCTTATCCCCAGATAAAAAATGGATTGCTTTCGTATACCAATATAAAGCGTACGTTGCACCTTTCACCGAGATAGGCCAAAAACAAAATATTGGCCCCAAAAGTACCACCATTCCAATTAAGCAGCTCTCGGAGCGCGCAGGGGAATATCTAACCTGGCGCAGTGACAGCCAAGCGGTTAGTTGGTATCACGCGGCGACTTACTATGAGCGCGAGTTAAAAGAGGCATTTGCTTTCGTACCCGGTGCAGCCGAAGATTTACCTGAACCTTTAACTGAAGGAATATCACTCTCATTTGAGCAGAAAACCGATAAGCCTTCAGGTTATAAAGCACTTGTGGGCGGCACAGTTGTCACTATGCGTGACGCCAATAACCAACAAGAAATCATTGAAGATGGTGTGGTTGTTATCAAGGACAATAAGATTGTTGGAGTAGGCAAACGTGCAGACATTACTATTCCCAGCAATGCTCTTGAAATTGACGCCACAGGCAAAACAATTTTACCAGGCTTGATTGACGCTCATGCTCATGGCTCACAAGGTAGTAACGAGATTATTCCAGAGCAAAACTGGAATATGTACTCAGCCCTGGCCTTTGGTGTGACGACTATCCATGACCCATCAAATGACACCTCGGAAATTTTTGCTGCCAGCGAATTGCAAAAAGCTGGTAAGCGCGTTGCCCCTCGCACCTACTCTACCGGTACCATTATTTATGGTGCGGAAGCCTTAGGCTATAAGGCGATTATTAATAGCTATGAGGATGCACTGACTCACTTGCGGCGCCTTAAGGATGCCGGAGCAATTTCAGTTAAAAGTTATAACCAACCTCGGCGTGACCAGCGCCAACAAATATTGGCCGCAGCCCGGGAATTAAACCTGATGGTGGTGCCAGAAGGTGGCGGTAAATACCAGCAGAATATTTCTATGTTAGTAGATGGACATACAGGGCTCGAACATTCGCTGCCGATCGCTAAAGGTTATCAAGACTTAACAACGCTTTGGGCAGAAACTGAGTTTGGGTATACACCAACATTTGTGGTTTCTTATGGCGGCCTAATGGGTGAAGAGTATTGGTATGACCGCACTGAGGTATGGAAAAACGAAAGACTTCTGCGCTACACCCCAAGCTTTTTATTAGACGGGCGTGCTATTCGTCGCCCTACCGCGCCAGATAACCAATATAATCATGTGTATGTTGCCCAATATGCTAAAACATTACGTGATAAAGGCGTAAGCGTACATATCGGTGCTCACGGGCAACGTGAAGGCTTAGCTGCGCACTGGGAACTGTGGCTGATGACCCAGGGTGGTTTCACACCATGGGAAGCACTGCGAGGAGGCACCATTGACGGCGCCACGCACCTAGGCATGGGCAAGCAACTAGGAAGTATTGAAGCAGGAAAGTTGGCGGATATGATGATTATCGACGGCGACGTATTAACAGATATTCGTCGCAGCGAATATGTAAGTTATACCGTAATCAACGGCCGTATATATGATGCAGCGACCATGAACGAACTGGGCAGCAAAACCAAGCGCCCCGCTTTCTTTTTTGAAAATAACAATAAACTCTTTATGCCTGAGGCAACGCAGCAGAGCATTCAACAAAAATCAGAGAAGCACCACTGGGTACATTAATTAGCCTGAGCCCAATATAAATAGAACGATGGCTTAGCCGTTAAGCCATCGTCTTTTCTTATTTAAGAGCGACGACATGCCACGAAGACATTTTCTGGACGTAACTCAACAGTCTGGTAAGCTTGAAAAATAATCGATTTACGAGCGACGTGTGTGAAAAATCACGATTTAGAGAATTCATTTAAACATCTTAAAAATACTATCCCTTTAATGCTTAAGCACAAAATTCCTGCCGTGCCGCTCAACTATGCCCTTTGGTACACCTATGCAAGTAATGAATCTGAATCCCTCAATGAAACCCTAGATCATGCTTTGCAGCGCAATTTACCCATATCAGATTCAAAGACCAGAGACTTGTACCGCAAACATGTAGCAGATGAACAAGATGTAGATGTGTGGGAACTTCGTCATTCTCTCGAGGGCATGGTGATTGAGCTGTCTCAATCGGTGCAAGATACCCGCAGTGAAACGCGTAACTTTAAAAGTACCATGGATACCTGCATGGACGACTTAGCGAAAGTGGAGCGAGAAGGGTTGAGTATGGAAGAGGTCATGGACTTAGTCCGGACCTTGGTCAGTCAAACCAAACAGATTCGTGGTAGTACTTTGTCCTTTAGCACCGCACTTAATGATGCAGAAAGAGAAATTACGCGACTAAGAAATCAACTCGAACAAAGCCAACAAGCAGCGTTATATGACGCACTGACTGGCCTGTGCAATCGCAGATACTTCGACGAAGAGTTAGCAGCATACGCCATGCGACCAAACATGTGCCTAATATTGGCTGACTTAGATCATTTTAAAAAGATCAATGACACCCACGGGCATGTTATGGGCGACTTGGTTTTAAAAGCCAGCGCTAAAAAGCTGCAGGCTGCATGTAGAGAAGGGGCGCAAGCATTTCGCTTTGGTGGTGAAGAGTTCGCCATTATTGTTCCCAATAGTAAACTCAGTGTTGCCAGACAAATAGCCGAAACTATGCGCAGATCTATTGAAAAAATTGGTGTTAGAGATAAACGCACATCCGAAGTACTCGGAGGGATAAGTGCTTCTTTTGGTATTGCTGAAATGAAGGCCGGTATGAACCCTTTGGCGCTTATTGAGGCTGCTGATAAACAGCTTTACGAAGCAAAGAACTTAGGGCGAAATCGTGTAATGCCCATGTCTAACGGTTAATTGTTATTCTCTTCCTTCAAAAAATTTGCTGATTTCTTGTATTCACTAGAATATTAAAATGACCTAACGCAACCAATTCACCTGCCTAATAAATAAACAAAACACCACTTTATTCGCTGTCTTAAACCATGTAAAATCCGCGCATTCTTTTAAACGGTCGCCCAAATTCCGTAAAAAAGTGAATATTTAGATTTTTCTAAAAAGAAAATCGGCATCCTGCGGAAATATCTTGTATAATCCCGCGCAATTTTTACTCAGACTGAAGTTGAAGAAATGAAAGATTTAGCACGTTACAGAAACATCGGTATTTTCGCCCACGTTGATGCGGGTAAAACTACCACAACAGAACGAATTTTAAAGCTTACCGGTCAAATACACAAAACCGGTGAAGTACATGATGGTGAATCTACCACTGACTTCATGGAACAAGAAGCTGAGCGCGGTATTACTATCCAATCAGCTGCGGTTAGTTGTTTTTGGAAAGACCACCGTTTCAACGTTATCGATACTCCTGGACACGTTGACTTCACTGTTGAAGTTTACCGTTCACTTAAAGTACTTGACGGCGGTATCGGTGTATTCTGTGGTTCTGGTGGGGTAGAACCTCAATCAGAAACTAACTGGCGTTATGCGAATGACTCAGAAGTTGCACGTATTATCTTCGTAAATAAATTGGACCGTATGGGTGCTGATTTTTACCGCGTCGTTGAACAAACCAAAAGAGTACTTGGTGCTAATCCACTTGTTATGGTTCTGCCTATCGGTATCGAAGATGATTTCGTTGGTGTAGTTGATCTACTTACTCGTAAAGCATTCATTTGGGATGACACTGGTCTTCCTGAAAACTACGAAATCACAGATGTTCCTGCGGATATGGTTGATAAAGTAGAAGAATACCGTGAAATGTTGATCGAAACTGCCGTTGAGCAAGACGATGACCTGATGATGGCTTACATGGACGGCGAAGAGCCTTCTATAGACGACATCAAACGTTGTATCCGTAAAGGTACGCGTACTATGGACTTCTTCCCGACTTACTGTGGTTCTGCATTCAAAAATAAAGGCGTTCAAAACATTCTTGATGCTGTTGTTGATTACCTACCTAGTCCTACAGAAGTTGACCCTCAACCTCTTACAGACGAAGAAGGTGAGCCGAATGGTAAATACGCAATCGTTTCTCCAGATGAAACGTTTAAAGCGTTAGCGTTCAAAATTACAGATGACCGTTTTGGTTCACTTACTTTCGTACGTATCTACTCTGGTACGCTTAAAAAAGGCGACACCATACTGAACGCTGCTACAGGTAAAACTGAGCGTGTTGGCCGTATGTGTGAAATGCAAGCAGATGACCGTAACGAGCTTACCTCTGCGCAAGCTGGTGACATCATCGCGATCGTTGGTATGAAAACTAACGTGCAAACTGGCCACACTTTGTGTGATCCAAAAGATCCAATCATTCTAGAAGCGATGGTATTCCCTGAGCCAGTAATCTCTATCTCTGTTACACCTAAAGATAAAGGCTCAACTGAGAAAATGGGTATCGCTATCGGTAAGATGGTTGCAGAAGATCCTACTTTCCGTGTAGAGACTGACCAAGATTCTGGTGAAACAATCCTATCTGGTATGGGTGAGCTTCACTTGGACATAAAAGTAGACATTCTTAAGCGTACTTACGGTGTTGACTTGGTTGTTGGCGAGCCTCAAGTTGCGTATCGCGAAACGATTACCCAAGAAGTTGAAGATACTTATACCCATAAGAAACAATCTGGTGGTTCTGGTCAATTCGGTAAAATCGATTACCGTATCAAACCAGGTGAGCCTAACTCAGGTTTCACTTTCACGTCAGTGGTTGTGGGTGGTAACGTTCCTAAAGAATTCTTCCCAGCTATCGAAAAAGGTTTCAATAGCATGATGGGTACAGGTGTTCTAGCTGGTTTCCCAGTACTAGACGTTGAGGTTGAATTGTTCGACGGTGGATTCCACGCAGTGGATTCATCAGCGGTTGCATTTGAAATCGCTGCTAAAGGTGCGTTCCGTCAATCAATCCCTAAAGCTGGTCCTCAGTTGATTGAACCAATCATGAAAGTTGACGTGTTCACGCCAGACGATCATGTTGGTGATGTTATTGGTGACTTGAACCGTCGTCGCGGCATGATCAAAGATCAAGAAGCAGGCGTTACTGGTGTTCGTGTTAAAGCTGATATCCCTCTTTCAGAAATGTTTGGTTATATCGGTTCACTACGCACAATGACTTCAGGTCGTGGTCAGTTCTCAATGGAGTTCTCACACTACTCACCTTGTCCTAATAACGTAGCGGAAAAAGTAATTGCTGAAGCTAAAGAGCGTAACGCTAAGAAGTAATCATTAATTACCGTTAAATTAAAGGCCCTGCTTGTGAAAACAAGTGGGGCTTTTTTGTATCTGTATGCCACTCATTTATTGCTTTTTATAGAGCTCTTAATAATTTGCATAGTTGCTCACTTTAGGCCAACGTTTGCTCTTGGGTTACAGACGCATCAACTTTACGCGAAGGACATCACAATGAAACATTCAGTTTTAATATTGTTAAGTTATTTGTTAAGTACAGCCACATTAGCCGCCCCCACTCACATCACCAATGTGCAAGGTTACACCCTTAGCGATAAAGAGGAGATGGTGACGTTTACTGATATGGTTTTCGATGGCGGCAAAGTGTTAGCTATTGGTGGCGGCTCTAGCTTAAAAGATACTTACCCTGATGCCGATGTGATTGATGGAAAAAATCGAATATTACTACCCGGCCTTATCGATGCCCATGGGCACATACTGGGTTTGGGGGAAACTCTACTCGCAGTTGATGTCAGAGATATTCCTAGTGCAAAAGCTTCCGCGCAGAAAGTACGAGATTACGCCCAGAAAAACCCTGATTTAACATGGATATTGGGTGGCGGCTGGAATCAAGTACTTTGGGCCGATAACGCTTTTCCAACCTCTGAGATGCTTGACGAATATATTCAAGACCGACCCGTTTGGATAAGCCGAGTAGATGGTCACGCTGGCTGGGCGAATAGCAAAGCATTGAAAATAGCGGGAGTCACCAAAGATTCGCTAGACCCGCCAGGCGGCCAAATTGTCAGGGATAAAAATGGTGTGCCCACAGGTGTACTAATTGATAACGCCATGAACATGCTAGTGGAAAAAATCCCTCAAGATACCGAACAAGACTTGCAGCGCAAACTTGACGCTGCCGAAGCTCATTTGCTCTCACTAGGGATCACCAGCGCTCACGATGCCGGTATTGATTACGCTACCTACCAATATTACATTAAGCGCAGTCAGCAACTCGAACTGAGCATGCGCATATACGCTATGATTGCAGCAACAGATCCTAAGCTTGCCGACATGCTGAACGCAGGTCCAATTCACGACCAATACGATTACTTGTCGATCAGCAGCGTTAAAGTATACGGTGATGGTGCGCTTGGTAGCCGCGGTGCGGCTATGCTTTCCGCGTATTCAGATAACCATGAAAACATTGGGCTGCTACTCACCCCCGAAAAGCAGCTCAAACCATTATTTGATTTAATCATGGGCAATGGCTTTCAGCTTAATATCCATGAAATAGGCGACCGTGGCAATAGGCTAGCGCTGGATCAATTTGAAGAGACTTTTTCACGCATCAATGGGCAGCACTTGCGTAATCGCGTGGAGCATGCACAAGTTATCGATGTGACAGACATACCAAGATTCAAAACCCTTGAAATAATTCCATCAATGCAGCCTACGCATGCCACAAGTGATATGAACATGGCCAAAGACCGGATTGGTGAAGCGCGTTTAAAAGGCGCTTATGCTTGGCAAACTTTCGAAGAACAGGGATCTATTATCCCTTTTGGCTCTGACTTTCCTGTTGAATTAGCCAATCCTTTTTTCGGCTTACACGCTGCGGTAACAAGACAGAATAGAAACAACCAACCTGAGGGCGGTTGGATCAAAGAGGAGGCAGTGACAGTCGAGCAGGCCTTTAAAGGATTCACTTACAGCGGAGCCTATGCAGCTCATCAAGAAAATAGCATAGGTACCTTGTCATCCGGGAAGTGGGCTGACTTTATCTTGATCGACCAGGATATATTCACCATCAACCCACAGGATATTTGGAAAACCAAGGTACTCGAAACCTGGGTTGGTGGTGTAAAACGTTATGATAGCGCCCTGAATGACTAAGCTCGTGTCGTGCTTTTAGCATAGCGGTTGGCACTGCTTGTAGGATAAAAGGACATACCTCCAGCGCTTGCACCGCTGGAGGCACATCAGTAGCGACTATTGGCCGTTATAGAGTGTGGTGATCCACTTTTCTTCAGTGATGAAGTTCCATGCCCAATCTTGCCATTTCTCATCAAGACCTTCTTCGATAATCGAATCTAGGCTAGCACCTTTGGCTTTTCTGTCCGAAACATAGTTAGCCGTTTGCTGCATCATCTCAAGTGACGCTTGGTAAGCTTTCTTATCGGCTAATTCGCCGTGACCAGGCATTACCCTAGTGTCGTTGTTTATCATGCCAATCACGGTGGAAACGTTTCTAATGTATCCATCAACAGTGCCGCCACCGGCCAAGTCGATGTAGGGGAAACGCCCTTGAAAGAATAAATCTCCCGCGTGCAATACGTTCGCCTGCTCAAACCATACAACACTATCGCTATCAGTGTGGCCTGCTGGCAGATGTACCACCTTGATAGTATCGCCATTGAAATGAAACGTCAGACCTTGCTCATAGGTCACAACAGGCAAGGCCGCATGTTTATGACCGTCTTCGGCGGCTAAGCGTTTACGCACATTATCATGAGCAAAAATGGTGCTTTCCTGTACTTCTTTAAAATAGGCGTTGGAACCTGTGTGATCACCATGATAATGGGTATTGATCACGTACTTCATTGGCTGCTTGGCAATATCGCCAATTGCGAGGGCGATTTTGTCAGCCAAGGGAGCGAACTGATCGTCAATAATTAAAATACCGTCATCCCCAGCCGAAACACCGATATTACCACCTGCGCCAGTGAGCATATATGTTGAGCCATTCACCGCTTGGGTGCTAATTTGTACGTCAGCGAACCTATCATCAGCAGCGCTCAATGTCGTGGCACCAAATATTGATAATGTTGCCATTGCAAAACGTAGTGCATTCACTTTTGATTTAAACATCTTGTTTCCCATTTTTATTCGTTGTTCATACAAGAACGAAGACAGGCTAATTTACATTCACCTAAATCGGTACTCGTTATGATTCACTTTCTATAAGTCTAAATCGTGGTACAGTTTGACCATTCACTTCGACCGTTTCTTTAAACATGGACAAAGGGCGGACCCAAAGGCCGCGCTCACCATACATAGGCCGATAAACCACTAATTCTGATTCGTTTTCCGAATGCTTAGCGACCCCAATGACTTCATAATCGTTACCTTTATAGTGACGATATTTACCTACTGCAATGCTCATACTGCTCCCTAAATGTATGTTTTATTCACCCAGTATACAGTTGCCTGTGGCAAGGTGTAAAAAGATACAAAAGCTGTTACTAGTGAAAAATAGGGAATCGGAAAAATGAAAGATGGAGGAGCATTAAAGGTTTTGCTCATGCTCAAAGTTAAACACCATTTGCAGAACTTCAGCACTTTCAGGTAAGCCAACGGATAACCCCACTAAGCGAATTCCCCTGTTACCACGCCGTTCTAATGCTTCAATTAGCAGTGTTTTGAAATAGGCTTTATCGAGCACTTGGTGGCGATGCTCCACGGTCGTCTGCTGAAAATCATTGAATTTTAGTTTTACGCCCTGACTTTGTATTGCCAGCTTAGGACTTGCGGCCTCCAAACGACTCAGCAGTTTAGGGTACAAACTTTCCAGCATAGCCAAACACTCTTCATCAGTGGTGATATCTTGGGCGAGAGTGCGCTCTACACCAACAGACTTGCGTTTGCGACTAACACTCAATTCGCGCTCGTCAATGCCATGACTACGATCCCAAATGACAGGACCAAATTTTCCAAACGCTTTCACGAATGCATCGAGAGGATAATCTCGCACGTCTTGGCAGGTAAAGAGCCCCATATTATTGAGTTTCTGTAAGGTGACTTTACCGACACCTGGGATTTTCCCCAGCGCCAATGTTTTCACAAAAGCATCTTGAGTATCAGGTGTGATAACACAGATCCCATTGGGCTTATTTTCGTCGCTGGCAATTTTAGCCACAAACTTACAGGGTGCAACACCAGCAGAGGCGGTCAGTTCGGTTTCTTCGAAAATCGCTCGGCGGATATCCTGTGCAATTAAGGTGGCACTGCCCAAAAAAAGCTCACTGTCTGTTACATCCAGATATGCTTCATCTAGGGATAATGGTTCGATTTTATCCGTGTAGCGTAAAAAAATTTTACGGATTTGCTGAGATATCTCACTATAAAGAGCCATGCGGCCGGGAACGAGAACAAGGTCAGGACAGAGCCTACGCGCATAGGCCGTGGCCATCGCGGATCGAACGCCATACTTGCGCGCCACATAGTTACAGGTTGAGATAACGCCACGGCGGTCAGCGCTCCCCCCAATCGCAAGAGGAATATCGCGATATTGGGGGTTATCGCGCATTTCGACTGCGGCATAGTAGCAGTCCATATCGATGTGTATGATCTTACGCATCTGACAAACAACTGTATTTAAAAACAGTTATTTTGCGCGATTATCCGCCAGAGTCAATGTAAATCTCTCTGGCGGTTATTTTCTAGCAACACAGCTTAAAGAATTTGGTTTTGCTTCCACTCATTCAGCTTGGCTTGACGCGCTTCTTCTCGCTCTAAGCGGGCTTTTTTACGATCACATGGCTCTGGACAATCACAGGCTTTATCAATACCCAAGGCGCCTAAACCGCCGCAACTACCTGCTATCGCTTTGCGCTGCACTAAGTAGCCGAGAGACATAGCTACTGCTACGATGAGAAAAAATACGAATGCTAAGATAAAAGTACTCAAAATATCACTCCGAATTGGTCATTTTCGATTATAACTATTGGCGATTAATGAAGGGTTCAAATTTTGGCGTAGTATACTCTTTAAACTCGCCGTTTTCTCGTGTGATCATTAATACCGCTAAATCATTCTGTAACGCCACGTTAAGGGCTTCTTCTTTGCCCATCACGATGAGCGCTGTCGCTAGCCCGTCTGCCGTCATTGACGACGGATGCACCACAGTCACAGCGACCAGATTGTGCGTGATAGGTGCGCCTGTACGTGGGTCTATTAAGTGGGAATATCGCACACCATCTTCTTCAAAGTAGTTACGATAATCTCCTGAGGTTGCAATGGCGTTTGTACCTATCGAAATTATTTCTTGCACCGCGCGCTCAACCGTAACAGGTTTTTCAACAGCTATACGCCATACTGTCCCGCTTGCTTTGCGCCCCGAGACACGCATTTCGCCACCAATCTCTACCAAGTAATCATGCAGGCCCTTTTTATCCAACAACTCAGCTACTACGTCGACACCATAGCCCTTAGCAATAGTAGACAGGTCAACATACAAATCAATTTCAGATTTTTGGGCCCCGTTATCAAGTAAAGCCAATTTATCTAAACCGGTACGAGCTTTGATTTCTGCCACGGTTTGTTCGCTGGGGCGTTTCTCAGGTTTCGCGTCAGGGCCAAAGCCCCAAAGGTTAACCAACGGCCCTACGGTTACATCAAGTACACCATGACTTAATTCACCCAAGCGCTTCGCTTCCTGCATCACCTTCAATGTTTCTGAAGATAACTCAAAGGGTGCTTCACTCTTCCACTGGTTGAATCGTGATAATTCTGAATTGGGGTCGTAAGTCGACATCAATTCATTTACTTTCACCAATACAGCATCGATGTCGTCATGTAACTTTTGTTCATTTAAGTCGTTTCTATTCACAAATTTCACATTGTAAGTCGTGCCCATGGTATGACCCGCTAAATGTGTCTCTATTGGCGCTTGACTACAACCGCTTAGTAGCCATATCCATAAGATAAAGCCAAAGAACTTAGTCTTACCACTATCACCCATTTTCATTTTTTCACCTAAATAAAAAAAGGGACCGAAGTCCCTTATTTACATGTGTTGTTAACTCGGTTTAATTCACTATCAAGTGATAGCTAATTAACCACCGAAGTCATCAAGCATGATGTTTTCATCTTCAACACCTAAGTCTTTCAGCATACTGATAACAGCTGCGTTCATCATAGGAGGACCACACATATAGAACTCACAGTCTTCTGGAGCTGGGTGATCTTTAAGATAGTTTTCCAACAATACTTGGTGGATAAAGCCTGTCATACCTTCCCAGTTATCTTCTGGTTGTGGATCAGACAAAGCAACATGCCACTTAAAGTTGTCGTTTTCCTCTTGCAACATATCGAAATCTTCTACGTAGAACATTTCGCGTAATGAACGCGCGCCATACCAGAACGAAATTTTACGATCTGTTTTAAGACGACGAAGTTGGTCAAAGATATGCGAACGCATTGGCGCCATTCCAGCTCCACCACCGATAAATACCATCTCAGCGTCGGTCTTCTTAGCGAAGAACTCACCAAATGGGCCAGAAATAGTGGCTTTGTCGCCTTCTTTCAAGCTCCAGATATAAGATGACATTTTACCTGCAGGTAAAGACAAGTTGTTTGGCGGTGGTGAAGCCACACGCACGTTCAACATGATAATGCCTTCTTCTTCTGGGTAGTTAGCCATTGAATATGCACGAATCGTTTCGTCATCCACTTTTGATTCAATATCAAAAAAGCCAAAACGCTCCCAGTCACCACGATACTCTTCAGGTACATCGAAGTCTTTGTATTTAACATGGTGAGGTGGAGCTTCAATTTGAATATAACCACCGGCACGGAAAGGCACACTTTCACCATTAGGGATTTTAAGTTTAAGCTCTTTAATGAAGGTCGCTTTGTTATCGTTAGAGATAACTTCACAATCCCACTTCTTGATACCAAAAATCTCTTCTGGTAGCTCGATGTCCATGTCTTGCTTAATAGAAACCTGGCACGATAAACGGCAGCCTTCTTTCGCTTCACGCTTGCTAATGTGGTCAAGCTCAGTCGGTAAAATTTCACCACCGCCTGCTTTAATATCTACTCGACATTGACCACAAGAACCACCGCCACCACAAGCTGACGATACGAATATGCCTGAGTTTGCTAAGGCACCTAATAACTTGTCACCAGGTTGAGCAGTGATTGCTTTGTCTGGATCACCATTGATAGAAATGGTCACTTCGCCTTCTGGCACTAACTTGGATTTGGCAAACATAATGATCAAAACCAAAGCTAGAACGATGGCAATAAACATTCCTACGCCAAGATAAATGTCTAACATCTAAATACTCCTATTCGGTTTCGATTAAATTGATACGCCAGAAAATGACTGGAAGCCCAATGCCATTAATCCTGCAATCATAAATACGGAACCTAAACCACGAACGCCTTCTGGCATATCTGCATACTTAAGTTTCTCACGCACTGCTGCAAGTAACGTAATCGCTAATGCCCAACCAGCACCACTACCAGCACCGTAGAAGATACTTTCGGTGAAGGTGTAATCACGCTGGACAGCGAATGCTACGCCACCAAAAATGGCACAGTTAACAGTGATCAAAGGTAAGAAAATACCTAACGCGTTGTATAGCGCAGGGAAAAACTTATCTAACGTCATTTCAAGAATTTGAACCAAAGCAGCAATGACACCGATAAAAGTCAGAAAGCTTAAGAAACTCAAATCGGTGTCAGGAAAGCCAGCCCAACCTAGTGCGCCAGGCGCAAGGATATTGGCATACACAAGTTGGTTAACAGGTACAGAAATCGTCAATACTACGATAACCGCAACGCCCAGACCCATCGCCGTTTTTACTTTCTTTGATACTGCCAAGAAAGTACACATACCCAAGAAATAGAACAACGCCATGTTTTCTAGGAAGATAGAACGGATAAATAAACTAAGATATTGTTCCACGAAATTACTCCTTAGGCTCTACTTGTTCAGGCTTAATAGTTCTGATGAACCAAATTAAACCACCGATTAAGAAGAACGAGCTGAAAGGTAAAATCAATAAACCATTACCTTGATACCAACCGCCATTTTGAATGAGTGGCAAAATTTCGAAACCAAGAATAGTACCGAAACCGAACAACTCTTTAATAGTACCGATTACAATCAATACAAACGAGTAGCCTAAGCCATTACCAATCCCGTCAAGGAAACTGATAAATGGTGGACTTTTCATAGCAAACGCTTCTGCGCGCCCCATTACGATACAGTTGGTGATAATCAAACCAACGAATACCGATAGCTGTTTCGATATCTCGTAAGAATAAGCTTTCAGGATTTGATCTACTACGATTACCAAAGAGGCAATAATTGTCATCTGTACGATAATACGCACTGATGAAGGTATCTGCGAACGAATCATAGAGATAAACAAGTTAGAGAATGCCGTTACCGCAGTAAGGGCAAGTGACATTACTAATGCCGTTTCTAACTTAGTGGTTACCGCTAATGCAGAACATACGCCCAGTATTTGCAGTGCTATTGGGTTATTGTCTAGGATCGGCCCAAACAATACCTTTTTCATTTCTTTAGTATCAGCCATTGTCTAGTCTCTCACGATTTCCATGGTTGGTTTTTAAGGTAAGGACCGAAGCCATTCTCACCCAGCCAATAATCAAGTGTATTTTGTACGCCATTACTGGTTAATGTCGCACCTGACAAAGCATCAACTTCATAAGGGTCATTTGCATTTGCTCCCTTAGTCACATCAATAGCCACTTCGCCATTTTTATACAATTTCTTACCATCCCACTTCGCTTTCCATTCAGGGTTCTGAACTTCACCGCCAAGACCAGGAGTTTCCTTTTGATCATAATAAACTAGCTCACGAACGGTATTACCGTCAGAGTCAACAGCCAACATGGCATACATTAAGTTCCATAAACCACTGCCGTTGATAGGCAACACAATACGTGTCACTTCACCGTCAGGATTAGAAATTAAATACACACTCGCTACGTTAGGGCGGCGTAAAATCCCAGCGGTATCAGGTACAGGCTTGATACTCTCATCTGGGTTACGCGCTGCTTTATACATATCGTAATCAGCGTTTTTCTCAACGTACTCACCCGTCTCTAAATCAACGAATTTTTCTTGTACGCGATCTGCATAGGTTGCTGCGATTTGCTCTTTACTCTGCCCTGCTTCAAGTAAGCCGGCAGATTCTAAGATATTCGTTTGCTTATCTAGCTTAGCGTTTGCTTCTTGCTGTGAACGAAGGCTAACCGCCGCCGTAGATACAATAACCGAGCAAACTAAACATACGGCGATAACAACGCCGACCGTTTTGCCTAAAGTTTCTTTTTTAGCCGACACGTGCCATCCTCCGTTTAATATTGCTTTGAGCGACGAAATAATCGAATAGTGGAGCCCATAAATTCGCAAACAAGATTGCCAACATCATACCTTCAGGGAAAGCAGGGTTAAGCACACGAATCAATACACACATTAAACCGATTAAGAAACCGTAAGCCCATTTAGCGCTATTTGTGAATGATGCAGAAACAGGATCGGTCGCCATAAAGAACATACCAAAGGCGAACCCACCGGTGACTACGTGCCAGTACCAAGGCATAGCAAACATAGCATTTGTGTCACTGCCAATAACGTTAAGCAAAGTACTGAATACCGCCCCGCCTAGTAGCACACCTAACACGATACGCCATGAAGCAATACGCATATAAATAATGAACAATCCACCCAGCAAGATAGCTAGAGACGATACTTCACCTACAGAACCTTGGATATTTCCGAAGAAGGCATCCCACCAATCAGCATTTAAAGACCAATCGGTAACGTTGCCTGCAGCCGCTTGGCTTAACCAAGTCGCCCCTGAGAAACCGTCAGCAGCCGTCCAAATTGCATCGCCTGAAATTTGTGCTGGATAAGCAAAATATAGGAACGCACGACCAGAAAGCGCAGGGTTTAAGAAGTTACGACCTGTGCCGCCAAAGACTTCTTTCGCAATCACCACACCAAAGGTAATACCCAGCGCCACCTGCCATAAAGGGATAGTCGCTGGCAAAGTTAATGCGAAAAGTACTGAGGTAACAAAGAAGCCTTCGTTAACTTCATGCTTACGCACAGAGGCAAACAGTACTTCCCAGAAGCCACCCACAATAAAGGTCACTGCGTAGATAGGTAAGAAGAAGCATGCACCGTAAAGGAACATGGCTAATCCACCGGTAGACTCAAGGCCAATTTGACCGCCTAATGCCGTAAATAACGCCGCTTGCCACATATCAGGCATTGAAGCGCCGGCATTAAGAATAACGCTATGCGCCTGCTGACCTATGTTGTACATACCGTAAAACATTGCTGGGAATGTTGCAGCCCAGACCAAGATCATAATACGTTTTAAGTCGATACTGTCACGTACGTGCGTACCGGCTTTGTTAACTTTACCAGGAGTGTAAAAAATGGTCGCTGCGGCTTCGTAAAGCGCGTACCATTTTTCGTATTTACCACCTGCTTCAAAGTTAGGTTCAATTCTCTCTAAATATGCTTTTAAACCCATGAGTTAACCCTCTTTCTCAATCTTGTCTAGACTATCGCGCAAGATCGGCCCGTAATTATATTTACCAGGGCAAACATAGGTACAAAGCGCTAAATCTTCTTCGTCTAACTCTAAACAACCTAATGTTTGAGCACTATCAGTGTCACCAGAAATCAAATCACGCAACAATAATGTTGGTAAAATATCTAACGGCATAACACGCTCATAGTTACCAATTGGTACCATAGAACGGTCTGAACCATTAGTGGTGGTTGTCATATTGAATAATTTCTTAGGGCTAAAATGTGCAAGGTATGCACGGGTCACAGAGTGCTGATTGGCACCTGGCTTAATCCAACCTAGGAATTCTTTTTCGCGGCCTTCACTAAGAAGTGAAAGCTGAACATGGTAACGACCCACATAACCATGAACGCCATGGGCGTTATTACCTTGTAAAACCGACCCTGAAATTGTGCGAACTTCACCTTCAGTGGTTTCACCAGAGGTCAGCTCACTGACACTTGCACCTAACACGGTTTTAATTAAACGCGGGTTCTTAGCAGCGGGGCCGCCTAGGGCAATAACACGCTCGTTATTCAACTTGCCTGTTGTAAATAACGCACCAACCGCAATCACATCTTGGTAGTTGATATGCCAAACTTTCTTGGCAGCACCAACAGTATCTAGGTGATGAATATGCGTGCCCACTAAACCTGCAGGGTGTGGTCCGGCAAATTCGTTCACGTCAACTTTTACGTCCCCTACTGGAATATCAGCACCGGGCGCTTTACTCACAAACACCTTACCTTCAGTCAAACGCGAGATAACACGTAAACCATTGATAAAATCTGCACTACGCGGGGCAATAATAACTGCAGGATCGCCAGCTAATGGATTAGTATCCATCGCGCTAACGAATATGGAGTGAGGCTTGCTGTCAAGGGCAGGGGTTTTGCTATAAGGACGCGTACGCAGTGCAGTCCATAATCCAGATTCCACTAGATTGTGTTGCACTTTGTCGGCCGCTATAGATGACAGCTCAGATTCGGCATATTTGTCGAATTCTACTGCGTCATCACCTTCAACTTGAATAACCACTGACTGCAAAACACGTTTTGCGCCACGGTTAACTTCGATGACACTACCAGAAGCAGGTGCTGTGAACTTCACACCTGGATTCTTTTTGTCTTCGAAAAGCATCTGGCCTTTCTGCACTTTATCGCCAACCTGAACATGCATGGTTGGACGCATACCAATGTACTCTTCACCTAGCACAGCAACCTTAGTAATCGCTGGACCGTCATGAATCTTTTGTTCTGGCGCTCCCGTAATCGGAAGATCTAACCCTTTCTTGATTTTAATCATACGCAATAGCACTACTCTAAAGTCAATACACATCACGGTTAGCCTTTCAGCTACATGCCACCCAAGTAAGCAACTTGTTGACAAAAAACCTATTCGTGATGAGTATTTTTGATGTTATTTTGTAAATGTAATCGCTTAATTAACTAACTGACGAAGTCATGTTTATTAGTTTAATTAAGCGCTGTGTTTTCTTGCACTCTTTTGCAGAGATTCTGTGGATATGAATTTCCCACTTAATCTAACTCCGGAATTTTAACATTATCCCTACCGGTTCTGCCATGCCAAATGTGCTTAAGCACAATTTTTTTAGTGTATTTTATCGTCATTATCCGCTTCTTATCCGCAGAGAGCCATATTGCAACAAGTTGTTTACATTCAGCATTGCATGGCATGCGAATAACTCTTATTTGCATCTACTTCTAAGGCATAAAAAAACCGCCTTATTAAGGCGGTTTTTTATACCAAATAGTAGACGATTATTCCCAATCGGCTAACGTATTTTGTTCTTTTTCGTAATCGACACCTTCGACATCAAAACCGAAAAGCTTTAAGAACTCATGATGATAACCGGCGTAATCACTTAGCTCATGGAAGTTTTCTTGCGTAACTTGGTCCCACAATGCTTTGATCTTAGCCTGCGTAGCCTCATTTGTTTCTTTGCCATCCATGCGCAAACGGCCTTGCTCGTCTAACGCGGGAGATTGTGCAAACAAACGCTCAGTAAACAAACCTTTGATTTGTTCAATACACCCTTCGTGAGTGCCCTCTTCCTTCATCACCTTATAAATAAGTGAGATATACAGTGGCATAACAGGAATAGCCGAACTTGCTTGAGTAACAAGTGCTTTCAATGAAGATACATAGGCTTCAACGTGCTTTTCTTGATTTTTGCTAACGATGGCTGCCGCTGCGCGATCCAAATCTTCTTTCGCTTTGCCAATGGTCGCTTGCCCGTAAATAGGCCACGTTAGCTCTTTGCCAATATAAGTATAAGCTGTGGTTTTACAGCCATCGGCAAGCAAGTCTGCTTCTGCTAAGGCTTCTAACCATAGCTCCCAATCCTCGCCGCCCATGACTTTAATTGTTTGAGCAATTTCATCTTCATTGGCAGGCTCAAGAGAAATATCATGGATTCGGTCTTTATCCGTATCATAGGTTTTAGTGGTATAAGCTTGCCCCACAGGTTTCAAGGTAGACTTATATACTTCTCCCGTTTCGGGATCTGTGCGACGTGGAGATGCTAAACTGTATATCACTAAATCAACCTGCCCCATCTCACGCTTGATGGTCTCGATTGCTTGGGATTTTATCTCTTTAGAAAATGCATCGCCGTTTATGGTCTGGGCAAACAGACCCTTCGCTTTCGCTTCTTTATGAAAAGCAGCGGTGTTATACCAACCTGCCGTAGCCGTTTTACGCTCACTCGGCGCCTTTTCAAAACAGACACCCAAAGTGTTCGCGCCGTAACCAAAAGCGGACACAATGCGCGAGGCCAATCCATAACCGGTTGAAGAACCAATCACTAATACATTTTTAGGTCCGCTTCCGAGATCCCCCTGAGAGGAGACATATTCGATTTGTTGAGCAACACTTGCTGCGCAACCTTCAGGGTGAGCATTTGTACAAATAAAGCCACGGATCTTTGGCTTAATAACCATATTCATTTTTCCTATAAAAAGAGCGGCGTACATTGTAAATGCCCAGAATAATTAAACAACTCTGAGCAGATCGAACACCGACACATTAAGGGCGGTTATTTATTTTTTAGAACAAGCCATACCGCGTGGATCACGCCAGGCAGTACACCAAAAAGAGTAAGTAAAATATTCAAGAAAAAATGTGCGCTTAAGCCTACTTGGAGCAATGCCCCCAAAGGAGGTATAAAAATAGCCAAGATTAAATTAAGTGGATTGACTTTCTGCATAATAACGAACCTTATAAATTATTGTTTTAATGCGATATAGCTTCATAACCATACATGATCATTAAAAATCCGTCATTTTTTCCATTATTTCGCGCCTTTATGATTTAGAACCACCAAGACAATTTGGTGAATCAGGCGATTGCTGCTGTAACATATTCCACTCTTCTTGGGTGTAAGTGTGAATAGCTAACGCATGAATATCATTAGTTAGCTCATCGACCAAAACTTGATTTACCGCACGGTGACGTCCAATCAAGCGTTTGCCGCCAAATTCATCGCTGACAATAACGACCTTGAAGTGGCTTTCAGAACCCTCAGGTACATTGTGCATAAAGCTTTCGTTAACGACCTCCAAATGTACTGGGGTGAATCCGGCCTGTAATTTGCGCTCGATTGATTGTTGTATTGTCATTTTTTGCCCTTTGTCCGGCCTTGCCGAAGGAGTAAGTGAATTTCGTTAGCGACGCAAACTTTGTGTGACCAAACGAAATGTTAGATTGATACGTGGTGCCAGCGACTTTGTCGTCTTAGCTAAACTGTGCAACCAATGTGTTTGGGAATTGCCAGCCATAATGAACAGACTGCCGTGCTCCAAAGGCAGCCTGTGTCTTTGCCCACTCGTTCGATGCTTCAAATCAAAATTTCGCACCTGCCCCAAACTCAACGAAGCAATAACCGGTCGATTACCTAACTCAGGTTCGTCATCACTATGCCAAGCCATACTATCCTGACCGTCACGATAACAATTAGCCAATACAGAGTTAAAAACACTTTCACTGGCTTTTTCACACCGTACTTTCAGGGTATGTAATTCTTCGGTCCAAGGAATAGGCGGCAAATCAAGGCCTGAATACTGATAAAGCGCGTCCTCATCACCATACCATGCTTGCAAGCGCGGGATTTTAACCTGTTTACCGTACATTTTGATATCATCTTGTCGCCAAGCTAATGACTCAAGAAGCCGTTTGTAATAAGTATCCGCTTCTTGACTGGACAAAAAATGTTGAAAATAGCGAAAGTCTCCGTCTGGCAAAGGCAGTATTTCAGCCTCATCAGAAGAAGCTGACGGGAATAAACTAGATTGTTGCAAACCAACCTCGATATATAAGAATGAAATGAAAACAGAACTTACGCTTTTAGACCATAGCTACGAATTATTGAGATATCCTGCTGAAAATCAACATGTCAGCTGGCAAGCATGGGATTCAGCTGATGAATACTTGATGGAATACGTGGCGCAGAATATCACGGATCTTAATGGGCTCAATATCCAAATATACAATGATGATTTCGGTGCACTGGGCGTTTGGTTTGCAACAAATAACGCTCCCCTGTGGATAAGCGATTCTTTTGTCGCACATAAGGCCCTGGCCTTAAACCTTGAACGCAACCATCTTCCCATCGACAGTGTTAATGCTCAGAACAGTCTGTATCAAGTCAATAAAAAGGCTGATCTAGTTTTAATAAAAGTTCCTAAAACCCTCGCTTTATTAGAACAGCAACTCATTGATTTACAATCGTCAGTTACCCCTGAAACACGCGTCATCGCAGCAGGCAAAGCCAATGCTATTCAAAAGTCAACGTTGGCATTGTTTGAAAAGCACCTTGGGGTAACCACCACATCTTTGGCTAAGAAAAAGTCACGCTTGATATTCTGCCAATACGACGGCGTTAAACAAAGTGTTAGCCCCTATCCCACAAAATGGAAAACCGACAACACGCTCTTTACTATTAGCAACCTTGCGAACGTTTTCTCCCGCCAACAGTTAGATATAGGTGCGCGGGTATTACTTGCCCATCTGCCGGATGCCAATCACAAGCGCATCGTCGATCTAGGTTGCGGTAACGGGGTATTGGGCCTGCATGTATTGCATAAATCACCGGACGCTCACGTCATTTTTGTAGACGAGTCTTTTATGGCCATTGCTTCTGCAAAAATGAACATCGAACAAAACATGCCAGACAAACTCGGTCAGTGTGAGTTTATTGTGAGTAACTGTTTAGAAGAGTACCTATCATCTGGCGAAAACGAGGCGACAGTTGATATCGTTTTATGCAACCCCCCCTTTCATCAACAAAATACCATTACCGATCATATCGCCCTGCAGATGTTCAAAGACAGTAAACGCATTCTTAAACATGCTGGGGAGTTGCGCGTTGTTGGCAATCGGCATTTAGATTACCCACAAACCATTAAGCGCCTTTTCGGTCACTACAAGGTACTTGCAAGTGACCGTAAATTCAGTATTTTGTCAGCAATCAAAAAGTAATTAGGAGGCCAGTATGTTGCGCGCCCTGTGTATCAGTATTTTTCTTATCAGTATGTCTGCCGTTGCGAAGCCAAAGGACGATGGCAGCCAAATACAAGCCGATAATTTTTATCCTAGGGTAAAAATTGAGACCTCCATGGGTGACATCACAGTTGAACTCGACCGCTCAAAAGCCCCTATCGCGGTCAATAATTTTTTACGATACGTAGACAAGCGCAGTTACGAAGACACTATTTTTCATCGAATCGTGGCTAATTTTGTGGTTCAAGGCGGAGGATACGATATTGATTTTGCTGAGAAGCCGTCGTTCCCAGATATAATCAATGAATCAGGTAATGGTTTGAAAAATGAAATGTACACTATTGCCATGGCACGCCAGAAAGACCCACATTCTTCAAACAGGCAGTTTTTCTTCAACATGAATGACAACGTCAGTCTCGATCCGGGTCGTAACTGGGGCTATACCGTTTTTGGTTATGTAGTAGAAGGCACAGATACACTCGATGCCATATCACTGGTCGAAACAGACTATGACACCACTTGGGGGTGGGCTGATGTGCCTGTTGAGCCCGTACTGATTAAACGCGTAAGCGTGTTACCGCCCGTTTAACGCTAACGCTTTTAAAAACAAATTACTTGCTTCGCCTTGTTGTTCAAACTGAATTTGTTTTACAAACGCGAAGCCAAGCTTATTTAGCAGTGTAATAGAGGGTCTGTTATCCAGTGCGGTCACCGCCGCAATCTGGGTTAATCTCAGTGAATCTTGTGCATGTTCCAATGTGGCTTTAGCGGCTTCAAAAGCGAAACCTTGACCATGAAACTCGGCGCAAAATGCAAAGCCAATATCTGGCCATTCCAGTGTTTCTCTATTTAATAAACCGCACATTCCCACAGGCACGTTATCCGCTAAGCGTTCAACCAAGTTGAGACAATAGCCATGCTGCTCATACATGGCTAATGGCCCTGTTTGAATATAACGTTTGGCATCCTCGACAGAGTGTATATTTCTATCTCCTATGTACTTTATCCAGCTTGGTTCATTTACCAACCTCAGTATAAATTCCGCATCATCATCAGTTAACAGGCGCATGGTTAGTCTAGTGGTTCTGAGATGTAGGCACTTTGCTGGCATGGGTTGGCTATCCCTTAAAAGCAGCGCAATAAAATACCAGCGTGACAAAGAACATCAACACGTAATGCATGGCAACTGTTGGGCGAAGCGCAGATTTAGCGTATTCAACTAGCAGACCCACTCCCCTAGGCCGCGAAGATAACCAATGGCGGTTAAACTGCATGGGTGCAGTATTAGGGCGCATTAGCTCTGCATTTTGCGCTAGCATTAATTCAGTTTCTAACAGGCGCGTCTCTATGCGCCCTTGGAAAGTCTTCCAAATAGCTTCTTGCACCCAAAAAAGTAGAATAATGGTAACAGCTAATAATTCAGTAGCAGCTAACAGTAAAACCGCAACCACCAAACCCGTTCCGACTAATTTAATAGCCACAGCCACTTTCTCATAGCTATCATATTGATTTTGCAGAGTAATCCACTCTTGCTGATAGGCATTTCGGATATCATTGTGTGTAGGTTGCATAGCATTAAACTTAAGGAGGGATCACATAACCACATGGTATGGATTTAGTAGAGCGGAAGCAATGCGCTATTCCGTGGATTCAGCTCCCATACCGTACCTAAAGAAAGCGACCTGATTTTTACCTCGCTTCTTAGAGGTATACATCATTCTGTCAGCTTGTTGCATAAAATCACCCAAAGGCTGCCCGACATATTGTGCATACCCAATGCTCACGGTGACTTTGTGGCTAGCGCGACCAAATTTGGTCCTATCCACTGACTGGCAAATACGATCCGCAATTTCCCGTGACTGCTCCGCGCATGCCTCCACTAACAAGATAACGAATTCGTCACCACCGTAACGGCAAACCACATCCCCTGCCCGCAACTGCTGAGCAATAAGCTGCGAAATTTCTATCAGCACTTCATCCCCAACTAAATGACCGTCATTGTCGTTAATTTTTTTGAAATCATCCACATCAACAACTAATAGGCTCAATGGATGTTGATAACGCAAACTACGTGCAGTTTCCACTTCCAGTTTATTGCTAAAATAGCGCCTATTATTTAACTTGGTCAGGGGATCTTGCACTGCCAACTCACCCAGTAAGCTGTTTTTTTCATGTAATTCCTGCAGCATTTCAAATTGATCGACGCGAGTGCGCTCCGCTAAACGCGCAATAAAAAACGCAATCAACATGGTTGTAAAGCAAGTCAAAATCGGTGACGAAGCTTCCTCCATAGGTAGCATCTGTAGCATACCTGCGCTGACAACAAGCCAGCACGAAAACAACAACGCATAGAGAAATATCAAATGCCCTTGAACCAACATCGCGATGACCATCATCCCCATAATGAAGGGGACAGGTCCATGGCCTTGCACGCTGGTATATATCGAGAGCACCGTAGCCATAAAAGCGAGAAACGCAGGGTACATGAGCTCTAACAGCCCGGTCCGCCAAGAAATATGGTTAGTTGACCGTGCAGATGGAAGTAAAAGTAAATTCACTAGGGCGTACAATACATTGCATAAATAAACGGCCAAATAAGGCATCATATCAGGGCTAAACGCCCCCGATCCCAAACGAAGATGATGCAGCAAATGCACACCAAAGCCGATTAATGCGACGATAGAAAAATACCAAACGAGGGTTAAATTACTTTTAATAGATGCTTGCTGGTAGGCTACAGCTAGATGCGCGGAGGGCTTGGGTACTATCTGCATATGAATTCTGTTATAGGTCTATACGGCTTCCTTTAAACAACTATAGACGACATATTCGGTTTTCGAATGTGTCAAAGCAGAAATTTATGCATTCTGATAATTAAACGCCAGTACATGCCGAATATCTGACTTTCCTAGTGCCAACATGACGAGTCGATCCACACCGACAGCCACTCCCGAACAGTCTGGCAAGCCGGCATCAAGTGCATCTAAGAAGAACTCATCGATAGGTACAGTAGATAAGCCTGCTGATTTTCGCTGATGGTTGTCTCGCTCAAATCGTTGACGCTGCTCAGGGGCATTGGCCAATTCATGAAAGCCATTCGCCAGCTCAAGCCCTTCGTAGTAGAGCTCAAAACGCTCAGCGACGCGTTCATCTTGCAAACTTATCCGCGCTAACGCGGCTTGGCTTGCAGGAAAATCGAAAATAAAGCACGGGAATCTGTTAGCAATATTAGGCTCTACTTCATGGCTAAACAGCAGCTGCAAAATAGTATCTTTGTCTTGCTCGTCTCGGCAAATATGCTCGTATCCCAGCTCACATCCCTTTGCTTTTAATACCGCTAAAGAAGCGCTTAGAGGATCAATATCCAAATACTTGATAAAGGCGTCTTGATAACTAATACGCTGTGCAGGCAAGCAGCCCACCACTGATTGCATCAACTCATCAAGTTCATCCATTAATTGGTTATGGTCAAACCCAGGGCGATACCACTCTAGCATCGTAAATTCGGGATTATGGTGTTTGCCTGCCTCTTCATTACGAAATGCTTTGGCTAATTGAAAAATTGCGCCACTGCCGGCACATAACAGTCGCTTCATGGCATATTCAGGAGAGGTTTGCAGATATAACGTTCGCTGCTGTGGTGACATAGGATCAGCAAATTGCGTTTCAAACACGCGCATATGAAAATCGCTGACCGTTGCATTGCTAAGACTCGGTGTTTCTACTTCCCACACATCTCGCTCAGCAAAAAACTGACGAATATTCGCTATGATAGCCGCTCTTTGCTTAAGTGTGGCCACGTCAGCAGTGGGTTGCCAACAAGGGCGAGGCTCATGTTTCATATAATCTCCTTGAATAGCAGGCATAAAAAAGCTCACATGAACGTGAGCTTTTCCTCAATATCAGTTAATTACTTCTGTGCGCGTGATGCGTATTCGCCACTGCGGGTATCAACTTTGACCACTTCACCTGTTTGTACGAATAAAGGAACACGTACCACTGCGCCAGTAGTTAATGTAGCGGGTTTGCCGCCGGTACCAGCCGTATCGCCTTTAAGACCAGGATCGGTTTCGGTGATTTCAAGCTCAACAAAGTTAGGAGGAGTCACAACAATCGGTGTACCATTCCACAAGGTAATAGTGCAGCTGTCATTTTCGACTAACCATTTAACTGAATCACCAACGGCTTTATCATCAGCTGCGATTTGCTCAAATGATTCATTATTCATAAAATGCCAGAATTCACCGTCGGTATACAAATATGAAAGTTCCATATCCATGACGTCCGCAGCTTCGAATGACTCACCTGATTTAAAGGTTTTTTCCAACGTTTTACCTGAGATAAGCTTCTTTAGCTTAACGCGGTTAAAGGCTTGCCCCTTACCAGGTTTAACGTATTCGTTCTCAAGAATGTTGCAAGGTTCGCCGTCGAGCATAATTTTAACGCCGCCTTTGAACTCATTAGTGCTGATATTAGCCATGCTTCCTCGTAATCAATTAACTGTGTAGAGTATCTAGTTGACACAAATAATACCTAAAAAACTCATTGCTGTAGAGAATAACTGGCAAAAAGAACTCTCGGATGCATTTTCCGATCCTGTCGCTTTGCTCAAATACCTAGATTTAGATCCCACTGAGTTTATCGACGATATCGCTGCACGTCGCTTATTTCCTATGCGCGTGCCTCTCCCATTCGCAGCGAGAATGAAAAAAGGTGACCCGAACGATGCACTTTTTAAGCAAGTATTTCCAAGCAAAAAAGAATTTTTAACAGACCCCAATTACGTACTGGACCCGCTGCAAGAACAGCAAAACGAAAAACCTGGCGTATTACACAAGTACAAAAGCCGCGTGCTACTGCTGGTCCGCGGTGGTTGTGCCGTTAATTGCCGCTACTGTTTTCGTCGCCACTTCCCCTATTCCGACAACCACTTAAACAAACATGAGTGGCAAGAAACACTCGACTACATAAAGCAAGACAGCAACATTAACGAAATCATTTATTCTGGCGGCGACCCTTTGATGGCCAAAGATGAATTTTTAGCATGGTTAACCAATGAAATAGCTGGAATAGCGCATATTAAACGCATCAGAATTCACACCCGCTTGCCTGTTGTTATCCCTGCTCGCATTACACCCCAGCTGATAAAGTGGTTTACGAACACCCGGCTCAAACCTGTAATGGTGCTGCACATTAACCACCCGCAAGAAATCGACTTTGCGCTACAAGAAGTGTTGCAAAAACTAACAAAGGCGGGGGTAACCTTGCTTAATCAAGGGGTGCTGCTCAAAGACATTAACGACAGTGCGGATGTGCAAGTCGCGTTAAGCGAAAGCTTGTTTGATGCCGGTGTGATGCCTTATTACCTACACGTGATGGACAAAGTGCAAGGGGCACAACATTTTGATCAAGATGATAAGATTGCTAAAGACATTATGGCGCAAATGATAAAACGCCTACCGGGATTTCTGGTGCCTAAACTCGTGCGCGAGATAGGCGGCCAACCCGGTAAAACGCCAATTGATTTAAATCTTCATCCCTAATTAGGCAAATGTGTTGACCACTGAGCCTAAATTCGGATTTGATGAAGATGATGGTACGTCAGCTGCTGATTCCAGAAGCTGAAGCGTCGCTTGACCATCTCGTTCCTGTTGGGATTTAGCCATCTGTAACGATTTGATTTCTAGCGTCGCACCGGATGCTCCAGAGGCTGCGCCTCCTTGAATTTCCATACCAGAACCCCTATTGCTTGTAGCAAAGTTGAAAAGCAGGCAGAATCGCCCGCTCTTCGTCGTTATCGGCAAGTTCGCCCAAAACTTTAACCCAACAACCAATTAAGCCGAATCTATGCAAACAATTATTGAAAAATTAACTGAAAATGCCCAACTCATTTATCGCAAGTCTATTGATGCCGACGCAACCATTGCTAAGTTACAAAGCGCTGGCAAAGGTAAATTTCAGGCTATTTTCCCTGATGACGCAGGTTTTGATGCCAACGGTCGCTTTTTCAAACCCTATGTCGAAGAGTTAGCCATGGATATCGCCAGCTTAAGCCAACTCGCCGTAGAAGAGCAAAAACAAGCTTTGCCAAACGTGGTTAAAAAAATAGAGTTGCTACATACCACTTTGAGCCAATTTCAAGTCAGCATTAAAGACTAATTTAAGGCATACATGAACATGGGAATAACGATAGGATATTGGTACCTAGGGGCGGCCATTATTGCTGAAGTTATCGGCACCTTGGCACTGAAAGCTTCTGACGGTTTTCATCACACCATCTCTAGCGCGATTTGCGTGATCGGCTACGCCACTGCATTTTATTTTCTATCTTTAGTGCTAAAAACCGTGCCTGTAGGGATTGCCTATGCGATTTGGGCTGGTATGGGGATAGTGCTGATTGCCCTTATCAGCGCGATTTTCTATAAAGAATTGCCCGACTTAGCGGCCATCGCTGGCATGAGCTTAATACTCTGCGGCGTTGTTATCATCAACGTGTTCTCAAAAACAACGGGCCATTAAATACTCAAATACCTACTGCACATCACTTGGCCGGTGATAATCGACTCATCGGCAGCAACGAAATGCGTTGGTCAATCTCATTTAATAAACGTTTATATTCAGGGCTGTCCACTTGTTTGAATTCCTTCGTGAACTCAGTTTTATTCAAGTTCTCAGGCAATCCAGTGGTATCAGGGAAAAATGAGCTCTCACTGGCATTTTCAGATAGCAAACCTTGCAACGCAAACGCCGTTTTTTCATCCGTCGCCACAAGCGCAAACTTCACACCTGCATGATCAGCTGCTAGGTCGACAAAGCTATAACCACTTCCACCGGCCCCCCGGTCCATTAACTCCTTAAATTCACCAATCGCTGCCGTCAAACCCTGTTCAGATAAAACTTTTATGGCGGCCGAAAAGATAAAATGCTGACTCAAATCAGTCCTGTGCATAAGGGTCGGCATGTTGCGCGGTACTGCAACACGCTTAGGTTTGGGCTGTATATCGCCGATAAAACTAGCAAATCGATGATGCCCGGCAAACGTGGCTAATGCCATAATCGCCGCTTCATTTTCTTCCGCCGCCGTTCCTTGGTTTGACCGGCTCAATGCTTCGGCAAACAGTGATTGAATAAAATGGGCCAATGATTGTGCTGTGGGTCGCTGCCCTACATCTAGTTCAGCGAGAAAACGTAAATAATAGGCAGTGGCAAGGCTTAAATCAGATTCCTCACCAGTATCGCGCTTGAGATCTTTTAAGTTTCGTAGAAAGGCATCTAACGGGCGCATAGCAATCACCATACTGCCCTGAAACATACGAATACTATCAATTTGCTGTACGAACTGACTTGCTATCGTACTATTTGTCCACCAATCAACCAACCAAACTAGGGTTGCCAATGTTTGTTTACCAGGTAATACAATACTGCCTAAGCGCACTTCATCTAATTGTAGCCCTTGACCGGGCAATATGAGTGCACTGAAATTAACATAGCGCCCGATAGGGTTTGGCGGCAATTGGTAACTCGCTGACAAGCTACTAGCAAGGGGGGTAATGTTAGCTTGACCATGAAATTGCGCCTTCGCGCGCTGTAAAAAACCCACTAAGCTGTTGAGTTGGTTCTCGGTGAGAGGGATTTGCTGGTCGAGCGTACGATCTCTCACGCTCTGTTTAATTTGTTCAATCAATTCTTTTACCGAATCAGCATCGTCAACTTGCGTAGCGCTTGTCGCTACAACAAGAGGCTCATCTTCAACGCTGGCAATAAATAGCCCGACGCCTAAGCCAATCAGCAGCACCAATACAATCAGTAAAAATTTAATAAAACGCAGCAAATTAGGTCCTTGCGTACTAAAAAGATTAAAAATAGATGATGGAGGCTAACAATTACACGTCAGCCATATTACCTTTGCTTTCCAACCACGACTTTCTGTCACCAGCGCGTTTTTTGGCCAGTAACATATCCATGGTTTCTAACATTTCGGTAGGATCTTCTATGGTCAGTTGCACCAAACGTCTCGTATTTGGATCCATAGTCGTTTCACGCAACTGTAGGGGGTTCATTTCTCCGAGACCTTTAAAGCGCTGCACATTCACCTTGCCACGTTTTTTCTCTGCTGCTATGCGATCCAAAATGCCCTTCTTCTCCCCTTCATCTAAAGCGTAAAAGACTTCTTTACCCACATCGATGCGAAACAGAGGCGGCATAGCAACGTAGGCATGACCATTTTCAACCAAGGCTCTAAAGTGCTTTACGAACAAAGCACACAACAAAGTAGCAATATGCAGTCCATCGGAATCAGCATCCGCAAGAATGCACACTTTATTGTAGCGTAAGCCACTTAAGTCGTCTGAATCAGGGTCTATTCCCAACGCGACTGAAATATCGTGAATTTCTTGTGATGCCAGTACTTGGGATGAGTCCACTTCCCAGCTATTCAAAATTTTACCACGCAAGGGCATAATCGCTTGGAATTCACGATCTCTCGCCTGCTTAGCAGAGCCACCAGCTGAATCCCCTTCCACTAAGAACAATTCTGAGCGGCCAGTATCTTGAGTCGAACAATCGGTTAATTTGCCAGGTAATGCTGGGCCTTGAGTAACCTTTTTACGGGCGACCTTTTTGCTCTGGCGTAAACGCGTTTGTGCATTGCTGATACACATTTCTGCCAATTGCTCGGCAATAGCGGTGTGTTGATTTAGCCATAAACTAAAGGCATCTTTGACTATGCCTGACACAAACGCAGCGGCTTGGCGAGACGACAAGCGCTCTTTAATTTGCCCAGCGAATTGCGGGTCTTGCATCTTGGTGGACAACACATAGCTACAGCGATCCCAAATGTCTTCTGGGGTTAACTTAATACCTCTGGGCAATAAATTTCGAAATTCACAAAACTCACGCATGGCTTCAAGCAAGCCCTGGCGTAAACCGTTTACGTGAGTACCACCTTGTGCAGTAGGAATAAGGTTTACGTAACTTTCGGTGATCATTTCACCGCCCTCGGGCAACCAAATAACGGCCCAATCAACGGCTTCAGTGTTACCGCTCACTGCTCCTACAAAGGGGGCATCCGCTGGCAAGCTGATACTCTCGCCAACCGATTGATATAAATAATCTTTTAAGCCGTCTTCAAAGTACCACTCGTGCGTTTCTTTGCTGACTTTGTCGTCAAATCGAATACGTAAACCTGGACACAAAACGGCTTTTGCGCGCAGTACATGCAGTAACTTGCTGACAGAGAACTTAGCTGAATCAAAATATTGCTCATCAGGCCAGAAATGTACACGCGTGCCACTGTTACGCTTACCACAGGTGTCGACCACTTTTAGGTCTTCAACCTTTTCGCCATTCTCAAACGCTATTTGGTACACGCTGCCGTCGCGGCGTATACTCACCTCAACACGTTTAGATAAAGCATTTACAACCGAAATACCCACGCCGTGCAAACCACCAGAGAACTGATAGTTTTTGTTAGAAAATTTACCGCCGGCATGCAGTTTAGTCATAATCAATTCAACGCCAGAAATGCCCTCTTCTGCGTGAATATCCACAGGCATACCACGACCATCATCGGTCACTTCTAATGATTGGTCAGGGTGCAGTACCACTTTAATTGAACTGGCAAAGCCACCTAGGGCTTCATCCACACTGTTATCTATGACTTCTTGGCTAAGGTGATTGGGTCGCGTGGTGTCGGTGTACATACCAGGGCGACGTTTGACCGGGTCAAGGCCATTTAAAACTTCAATTGCATCTGCGTTATATTGATTAGACATAGTTCTTATTTTTGTTGTGGCCGTTGATAAAAATGACTAGGCGGAAGGTAAGAGCCAATACGCCCATGTTATACCAATCTTCAATTAGTCGTGCAGCAGAAACTGAAAAATATCAGCAAGGAAACGCTCATAACCCTGAAAACTATGATCACCGCCCTCTTCTATGGTTAATTTTGCGCCCATGTATTTCTGCTCTGCTTGACGATAGTCTAAGGTTTCATCAGCAGTTTGCAATAACACCCAGTAGTTTTGCGGACTTGCCAATGTTTTGGTATCAAAGGTGGTTAAATCTTGAGTATGGGATTCATCTAAGCTGAACCTTTTCTTGGTATAAGGATTGACATGCTCCCCCAAGTAATCAGCTAATAAATTGTAAGGCTGAACAGCAGGGTTAATCAGTACTGCTTTACCGCCATAACGTTCAAGCAGGTAACTTGAGAAATAACCGCCCATAGAGCTTCCAATAAAACCAAAATCTGCATTCGGGTGACGAGCAACCAGCTCATCTAACATTTTAGCGGCCGGTTTGGGGTGATTGTCCAACTGGGGAATATAAAAGGTTATATCAGGGTAATGTTTATCTACAAACGCTTTGGTCTGTTGGGCCTTGACTGATTGGGGGGAGCTTAAAAAACCGTGTAAATAAATTACGACCTGTTCTAATTTACTGTCTGTCATATATATTCCGTTAAATTCTAATAATGTGACTGTCTACTAGCCCGTTATCAGCCAGTTCAATGATGCGATATCCCGGCGCTTCGCCACTGGCGGCGAATTCTTTGCTGTTTGCCCACTGCCAGCATGTAGACGGCGCAGACATAAACACGCAATCTTGGCTGCGTGTTTCGCTGGCTTGATGAATATGCCCGTAAATCACTGCCTTGATTTGCCGCTGCTGCTCAACGTGCTTAATAAATTCATCGCGGTTGTGCCAAGGGTGATTGTCCATCCAGCCACCACAGGCATGAGGGTGGTGATGCACCACCAGTAAATGGTTTTGCTGTGGGTATAAGTTAACCTGCTCATTCAGGTAACGAAGCTGAAAAGCTGATATTTCACCCGAGGTATCATCAGTTTTGGTATTGAGACCATGAACCTTCCAATATGGCCCCGCGCTCATAGATAAAGGCCAGCCTGCTGAGCTATTCAGCTCACTATTTAGCGAATCAAGATGGTCGTGATTACCAGGAATGACTAACAGCGGGGCAGTGATATTGCTATGTTGCCATAGTTGGCTAAAAAGCTGATAACTGACTAAGCCCTTAGCAGCATCGTTTTCAGCACTGACATCACCGCTTAAAATGACCATATCTGGGTGACATAGGGCCACATTCTTTAGGACTGCTTTCAATGTCGTATAGGGATTTACACCCTGATAACCCGCTTGGAGTTTATCAGCAAATAGATGGCAATCTGAAATTTGCGCTACTTTAAAACTCAAGCCAACCTCATCGAGTTACGCGCTCGTCGCTTGCAGTTGATCTTTGTGTTTCGAACAAAAAAGTAACCATTCACTCAAGAATAAGTTCACCATCTCTTTTTCATTTTTTTGATGCATTTTGATATTTGGATATTCATAGCTAGGTTGCAGTGCACCAATGTGCTGAGACTCTATCACCTCAGCTAGCTGCGCATCATGATACAAGCGAGCACGCACTACAGGCCGCATAAAATCGGGCCCATTAACTGACTCTTGGGACATAATGACAGTGCTGGTATATCGACTACACTCGACAATTTTAATACTGTAATTCAAGGATTTATTTACCTTGAATTGATATTCCAAATCTTCAGTATCGCAATCAGGTAAAAGCTTAATCAAACGCACGTAATTCATCGCACACACCCGCTGAATACTCGGCAGGTGAGGTACGTATTTACGTCTTAAATCTTGTTCATTCTTTCCAGTCATCAAGTACTCGTTGTTTATTCATTGCAAACCATTGCAGCGCGATAAGTGTCGCTGCGTTGTCGATCTTTCCTTGATTAATCCACTCCAGTGCTTGCTCTTCTGGCACTCGGTGCACCAAAATATCTTCACTCTCATGGTCGAGTCCATGCACGCCTTTCGCTTGACTTGCGTCAACTTGAGCCACATAGATGTGTAACCTTTCGGTTGTGCCGCCTGGGCTAGCAAGATAACTAATGGCCTTTTTGAGATGGGTGATGGTCACTCCCGCTTCTTCATGTGCCTCGCGATAACATACCGCTTCTGGTGTTTCGCCCGGGTCAATAATACCAGCCACAATCTCTAACAACCACGGAGAATCCGATGTAGCCATAGCACCTATGCGAATTTGTTCAATCATAACGAATTCTTTTAAATGGGGATCATAAGGCAGAACTGCAACCGCGTGCCCACGTTCGAATACTTCCCGCTCTATAAGTTCACTCCAGCCCCCCTTATACAACTTATGCTTAAAATGGTATTTCACCATTTTAAAAAAACCGTTATAGAGTGGTTCTTTGCGGGTAACTTCCACATCTTTGCTGGAAAACTGCTGAATTTTAGACATAAATCCCCTTTCAAATTTAAACTTTAGTACCATATAGTGGAGCAATATTTAGCGGTTCATGGCCAGTATAATATTCTGTTACACTTGAGCCGTTAGTTTTACGTCTGGATGTTTCGTGTTCACGCTTAATGTATTTAAACTTTAGCGTCTTAAAATGCGACATATAGTAAACCTAAAAAATAATGGTCTCGATGCCACAAGTAAAATTCATCAAGGAACACACATGAAAAAAACACTTCTTTCGCTATTGATTGGCTTTGGCGTATCGAATAACGCATTTGCTGATGACTTACTAAGCGTATATCAGCAAGCATTACAAAACGATCCGGCTACGTTGCAATCACAGGCTAACAGAGAAGCAGCTTTTTCTGATATCGAAATCAGCCGAGCGGGTTTGCTACCTCAAGTATCATTGAGTTTGCAGGCAGCTGAAACCTATGGCGATCTAGACCGTTCGACTAACGATGCCACGTTGAATTTATCACAAACTATCTATGACCGTTCACTTTGGGTAGGGCTAGACCGCGCGGAACTTATAGCAAGTCAATCAGACGCTAGTCTTGCCTTTACCATGCAAAATCTAATTTTACGAACCGTTAGTGCTTACTTTGATACCCTTCAAGCCCAAGACGATTTAGCGTTTGCCCGCGCTGAAAAACGCGCCATCGCTCGCCAACTTGAACAAACCAAGCAACGTTTTGAAGTCGGTCTAACCGCAATCACAGACGTGCATGAAGCCCAAGCCCAATACGATACGTCAGTGGCGGCTGAAATCAGCGCTGAGAATGCAGTAGAGACCAACCTAGAGGCCCTGCGTGAAATCACTGGCATCTATTACCCTGAGCTAAATGTACTGAATACTGAGCAGTTTTCTGCCAGCTTACCGACACCAGCGAATGTGAATGATTGGCTAAAAACTGCTGAGCAACGCAACTTAGAGTTGCTGGTATCAAATGCCAGTGTTGATATCGCTAAGTTTGATATCAAAGGTGCCAGAGCAGGACATTACCCTACGGTCACTTTAAGCGGTAACGCGAACAGTAATGATACAGACGGTTTCGCTATTAACCCTGGAGCAGGTGGCAGCGACCGTTTCAACACCTATGGTTTAACATTATCAGTTGATGTGCCTTTGTACCAAGGGGGTCTTGTGACCGCCAATGTTGAATCAGCAAAACATAGATTTGTTGCTACCAGTGAAGATCGCGAACGTATTCACCGCTCAGTCATTCGTAGCGTGCGCTCTAACTACAATGACATAAAAGCCGCCATTTCACGTATTAAAGCGTTCGAGCAAGCTGTTGTATCTGCCCAAAGTGCATTAAAAGCCACAGAGGCAGGTTTTGATGTAGGTACTCGAACCATAGTTGACGTGCTAGACAGTACTCGTAACTTATTTGATGCCCGTCGTAACCTTTCAAGTGCTCGATATGGTTATGTTGTTAGCACGCTCAACCTGAAATTAGCCGCTGGTACGTTATCAATCGAAGACGTAACGGACATTAACCAAGGTTTGTCTGCGCAAATTAAATAACGCGTACTGGTTTACATTAAACTTCGCATAAAAAAAAGCAGCTCAGGCTGCTTTTTTTGTATGCGCTTATCGCTGTGCGCAACTACTGGCAGCCCTCCAGCATAGATAAAGCCACCGCTTCAGCCACTTTAATGCCGTCAATACCGGCAGATAAAATCCCCCCGGCGTATCCAGCGCCTTCACCTGCAGGATAGAGCCCTTTTACGTTTACACTTTGAAAGTCCGCACCGCGCTTGATAGAAATAGGTGATGAGGTACGAGTTTCAACCCCAGTCAACAAACCATCTGCTTTGGCGAACCCTTTAATTTGCTTATCAAACGCAGGAATAGCTTCACGAATAGCGCTGATAGCATAGTCCGGTAAAACTTTGGATAAGTCGGTAAGTTTCACCCCTGGCGTATACGAGGGTTTCACATCCCCTAGCTCTGCCGATGCTTTTCCTGTTAAAAAGTCGCCAATAAGCTGCGCTGGGGCATCGTAATTACTGCCGCCCAGGGCATAGGCTTGCTCTTCAAGTTTACGCTGTAAATCAATGCCCGCCAAAGGATGACCAGGAAAGTCTTTATTTGGCTCAATACCTACGACTATGGCGCTATTTGCGTTGCGCTCGTGGCGAGAATATTGACTCATGCCATTGGTCACCACACGGCCCTCTTCAGAGGCCGCTGCAACCACAGTGCCCCCAGGACACATACAAAAACTGTAAACCGCACGGCCATTCTTACAATGGTGCACCAGTTTGTAATCTGCCGCGCCCAGAATAGGGTGACCGGCACTCGGGCCAAAGCGGCATTCATCGATCATGGATTGCTCGTGCTCTATTCTAAAACCCACCGAAAAAGGCTTAGCTTCTATGTAGACGTCACGCTCATATAGCATTTTAAAGGTATCACGTGCGCTATGCCCCACCGCAAGTACAGCATGGCGACACGCTAAGCGCTCACCGGTTGATAAGCTCAAGCCCGTCAACTGACCATTCTCGATATGCACATCGTCAACTCGAGTACTAAAGCGAATCTCGCCGCCTAGTTCAATAATTTGTGCACGCATGCGCTCAACCATTGCCACCAGCTTAAACGTACCTATGTGGGGCTTACTCACATACATAATTTCATCTGGTGCGCCGGCATCAACAAACTCGGTCAGCACTTTACGCCCGTAATGCTTGCGATCTTTGACTTGGCTGTACAATTTACCGTCTGAAAATGTCCCAGCGCCACCTTCGCCAAACTGCACGTTAGATTCTGTGTTAAGCGGTTTTTTACGCCAAAAGCCAAATGTATCTTTTGTGCGTTCTCGCACTTCTTTGCCACGCTCAAGGATAATCGGCTTGAATCCCATTTGCGCTAACAGCAACCCTGCAAATAAGCCACAAGGTCCAAGACCAATCACGACTGGGCGCTCATTTAATGCGTCTGGCGCGTGGCCAACAAATTTGTAACGGGTATCTGGCGATAATCTAACATGGGGATCGTTCTCAAACTTAGCGAGTAGGGCTTCTTGCTCAGCGACTTCCACGTCTAAGGTGTAAATCAGTTGAATATCAAATTTATTACGCGCATCAAACCCTCGTTTAAACACAGAAACTTGAGTTAACTGCTCCCCGCTGCATCCCAACTTATCAAGTATCGCTTGGGTGAGGTCAGCATCTTGATGATCAAGGGGCAATTTTATATCAGTTAAACGCAGCATAGAGATATCCAAAAGGTAAACGCAGGGGCACAGCCCAAAACAAAGACAATAAGCCGAGTATTTTAAGCCATGCACGCTCGCGTGTCTGGTTTATTGCGTAATATATTCCGTGACTAAGCTGACTCATCACGTCACATCACGCTTCATCGTCCTCGGCATCTTGTATTTATATGGCTGATAAGTATGATCGGCGCCAATATCGATTAATCAAGACTGTGCCCATGACATTTGTAGTCACCGACAACTGTATAAAATGCAAATACACCGATTGCGTTGCCGTATGCCCGGTGGACGCATTTTTCGAAGGGCCCAATTTCTTGGTAATCGACCCTGACATATGTATCGATTGCGCCTTGTGCGAGCCAGAATGCCCTGCAAACGCCATATTTCAAGATGACAAACTGCCACCCGGCCAAGAAACCTTTAACGAGCTTAATGCTGAACTATCAAAAATCTGGCCGAATATCATTGAAGTCATTCCGCCCCCTGCTGATGCAAAAGAATGGGACGGCGTGCCTAATAAAATTGAGCATTTAGAAACCTGATTAGAAGACACCACAAGTGGATGCCTCTCGCTCACACTTTGCCTGAACCTGTTATCACTAAAACTACTGCACATTAATTAAGCATAATCATTTCACTGTGCCAAGGTTTGTTGATAGTTGTAGATATACCTACTATCTACAAAATAGATTTCGCCCATGTCAGATAATAAAGCAGCACCATCCATTCCTCGCGATAAAGAGCATGATCATAGCCAAAATATGGCACAGCAGCGCCGTACATTTGTAAAAGAACACACTCGAAGCGACCTCGATCATGTGGGGCATTACTCCCTAAACCCAGAACAAACCGCGGGCAATATCGAAAATTTCATTGGTGTTGCTCAAGTACCCATCGGCTTAGCTGGGCCAGTTAAGGTCAATGGCGAACATGCAAAGGGAGAGTTTTATGTGCCGCTTGCCACCACAGAGGGTACCCTGGTCGCTAGTTATAACCGAGGTATGCGAGTACTTGGCGCAGCAGGTGGTGTAAAAGTCACAGTCGTAGATGATGTGATGCAGCGTGCTCCTGTGTTTATTTTCGAAGATGCCCGCCAAGCGCAAACTTTTGGCAACTGGGTAACCGAAAAATTCGATGACATAAAAGCACAGGCAGAAACCACCACCAGTGTGGGCAAGCTGCGCAACATTGAAAAATATGCTGCCGCACGTATGTTGTATTTGCGCTTTAATTTCACTACCGGTGATGCCGCCGGGCAAAATATGGTCGGCAAAGCCACGTTTGCTGCGTGCGAATGGATAAAAGCAAACTTCACTGGGACCGGCTTACAACGCTACAACTTGTCTGGTGCCATGGATACCGACAAAAAGCACTCTCAGCTGAATACCCTTCATAGCCGGGGCAAGCGGGTGATTGCTGAGGCAACCATCAGCAGTGAGATTTTAGAGTCAAAACTCGGTGTGTCAGCACAAATGCTGTTTAAAATGCGCCAAATATCCAATATGGGTAGTTTTATGGCGGGTTCTATTAATAATGGCTCCCACTCAGCTAATGGCATTACTGCCATGTTTATCGCCTGCGGCCAAGATGCCGCCAATGTGGCAGAATCATCCGCAGCTTTATCGTTTGTTGACGTAGATGAGCAAGGTAACTTCTATATTGCTATTACCCTGCCCTCTTTAATTGTTGCAACTTACGGTGGTGGTACTGCCCTTGCCACACAAAAAGAATGCTTGGAAATGATGGATTGCTTCGGTGAAGGTAAAGCACGCAAACTTGCAGAGATTATTGGCGCTACCGTACTTGCAGGAGAACTGTCATTAAGTGCCGCCGTGTTAGCAGGCGACTGGGTTACTAGCCATGATGCCCTAGGGCGTAATCGCTAGGTGAGCGGGTATAAAAGGGGGTTGCTGTAAAGTGCGTGCATCGCCCTTTGAGGGCTCGTTTTTAGCTGAAGGCTCTTTACCCGTTGATGACTCTCTACCCGTTGATGACTCTCTACCCGTTGAAGACTCCTTACCCATTGAAGACTCCTTGCCCGTTGAAGACTCCTTACCCGTTGAAGACTCCTTACGAATCCCCAACCGGCGAGTTACTAATCCCCAACCAGCGTGCGCCAGTGAAGCCGTTTATTCCGGCTCGTCAGCGCCCACTAAATAATGATTTAGCCCAGCGCGCAAGTCCGTAGGTAAAGGCGTAGGCATATGTGACGGACGGTCCACATAAACATGTACAAATTGCCCAACGGCACTCGCCTGCTCACTGCCTTCTGAAAATACCGCTAATTGATACACTACCGAGCTGTTACCTAATTTCAAAACCGTTAAGCCGATATCTAGCACAGCTGGGTAGCTTACAGACGCATAATATTGACAGCGGGTTTCAACGACCAAACCAATAGGCCCTCGGCCATCAAGGTGAAGCCATCCGTTATCTATCAGTAAGCGATTTACCACAGTGTCGAAGAAACTATAGTAAGCGACATTATTCACATGACCGTACACATCATTGTCCGACCAGCGTGTGTCAATTGTGTCGAAGTATCGAAAGTCGCTACGCGTAGGGGGGGATTTTTGATCTGTCGTCGACGTTGTCATCAATATAACTCCATTTTCTGTTGTTGATACCACTTAACGCAACGGCCATTTTCATTGTGCTTACTGAGGTACTTATTGACGTACTTGACGTCAGATTTAAAGGCTATCGCTTACTCTGAATTATTCTCACCACGCCTCTTGGTATAACGCGAGAGCATCCTCAAACGTAACCGTTCGCGGGTTATTGGTTAACAATCGCGTTTGCAGCATGGCCGCGTTAGCTAAATCCGTTAGCGCCGCTGGCTCAATACCGTAATCTCTTAGTCGCTTGGTGATGCCAAGGTCGTAGCAAAACTTCTGCATATATTCAATAAAACTCAGTGCTTGCTCGCTCTGGCTAAGCCCGGCTAAATGAGGGTTAACTACCACTCCTAACTGAGCATATTCTTGTTCTGCGTGCGCCAGGTTAAAACGCATCACGTAAGGCAGCATAAGTGCGTTCGTTAAACCGTGAGCCATATGATAAATACCGCCTAATGGATACGCCATCGCGTGTACAGCAGCGACTGGGGAATTAGCGAACGCTTGCCCTGCGAGCATAGCGCCCAATAGTGTTGCGCCTCTGTGATCTAAGTCTTTACCGTTTACATAGCAAAGGGGAAGATGAGTAGACAACAATTGCAGCGCCTTTACCGCGAGATTATCTGATAACGGATTTTTCTTATGTTTGCTGGTGAAAGCTTCAATGGCGTGCACCATAGCGTCGACGCCCGTCTCTGCCGTGATATGCGCAGGCAGCCCCACCGTTAGGCAAGGGTCAAGCAGTGCCACATCGGGGTACAGAACCGGTGAGACCACACCAGCCTTGGTGGACTCGCCAGTCGTGACAATTGAGATGGGCGTGACTTCTGAGCCTGTTCCTGCAGTAGTAGGTATCAATACCAACGGTTTGCGCTGAGACGTAACTAAATCGACTCCGTACATGGCGGCAAGAACTTGTTGCTCCATAGCCAGCACTGCAGCAAGTTTAGCGCTGTCCATAGAGCTGCCACCGCCAATACCAATCACTACATCGGCTTTTTTCGCTTGTTCAGCAGCCGCTAAAATAATGGCTTCTGGTGGGTCAGCCTGCACACCGTCAAACACTGAAAACGTTAAACCAGAGACATCCAGCTCAGCAAAAACAGCGTCAAGCACTCCTGCGTTTACTAAACCTTTATCGGTAATAATTAGAACCGATTTTGCATCAAAGCGGGATATTAACAGTGCAGGCAAAGACAAGGCCGCATTCACCCCAAAACGGATATCGCCTACGGTTTTGAACTCAAAGTCATTGTTTGTATGCATCACTACCAACCTTAAGGCTGAAATTGAATATAAAGATGCTAGCAGAGAAGTTTTGAGCTCATGCTTTATCGTAGTGATACATCAAGCTCAGCACTCTTTATAGATGAAGATGCTTTGAGATAACTGATTCATAATAACTGACCGCCAGTAGTTTCAAAGTGACTGACTACAAGGCGAGGGTAAAAAAGATGAGTATTAGAAGGGCGAAGAAGTAAACCAGAGATATGTGACATATTGAACAACAATAGAATATGCCTGAGCGGGTGCACCAGGCATATTTAGTATATTTTTAATCTTGCAGTATTTGCGCTTGAAAAAACCAAAAGCTAACTAGGTCTTTCATCGAGCCCACTAAATCTAAGTAATTATTAGGTTTAGTTAAATACGCATTACACCCCAACATATGACATTCTTTAATATCGATGTCAGAGTCAGAGGTGGTAAACATCACAACAGGGATATGCTTAAAAGACGGATTTTGCTTAATATCGTCCAATGCTTCCCGGCCCGACTTTCGAGGCATGTTTAAATCTAACAGAATGATACTAGGCAACGTTTTCGCATTGGCTAAAAAGCGGATCAGCTCCTCTCCATCGTTCACGAAACGCAGTTTCTCTGTCCCTATTGCGTTATCAGCCAACGCATCTTGAATCAACTCTTGATCGTCCAAGTCGTCATCGGCGACCAGGATATAATTAACAGCCCTGAGTTTTTTAGATATCACACCAGAATCTTTATTCACACTAAAAACAACCTTCTGTACTCTAGAATGGTAACGGTTCAACCTTAGTGACCGTCCGTGTAATTCTAATATTTATAATGCAAAAGCATCGTACCTATGACCCAAGTTGAAGCATGATAAATCGCTTGCTATGCCCTGAAACCACGTAAAAAAACTAACGGCTAATAATATCACAGCCAGTTAGTCTAAGATAAGTTAAAAGCGTAATATTATTCTACTGCGCCTGAGCTTGTAGGCAGCGTAATGAAAAATGATGCGCCCTGACCAAAGTGAGACTCGGCCCAAATCTTTCCCTGATGTCGATTGATAATTTTTTTGCATATCGCCAAACCTAACCCAGTCCCCGAATACTCAGCTTTTGAGTGTAAACGCTCAAATAAACCAAAGATTTTCTGCTCATGCGTTTTAGCAAATCCAACGCCATTGTCTTTAAATTCAATGGTGACAAAGTCTTCGGCTTTATCGTTAAGGGCAATAACAATGTGTGGAGGGACGTCCTCTTTAGTGAATTTTAGGGCGTTCTGAATGATGTTTTGCGCCACACGGTGAAGCTGGTTTTTATCCCCGAATACTGTGCCAATATGATCGATTGAGAATGCTGCTTTTTTCTCTGTCACCAACACTTCTAAATCTAAGATCACATCTTCAATAATGTCATCAAAATTCAAAGGGACAAACTCGTCATTGGATCTGTGGATACGTGAAAAGCTCAGCACACCTTTAATCAGCGCCTGCATTCGTTCTGCTGAGTTCATCATCTTGGTTAAATAACCATGGCCTCTATCGCTTAACGTGGCTTCTGTTTGCTGAATACGCCCACCGAACGACTGAATTTTACGCAGCGGCTCTTGTAGGTCATGTGAGGCTACAAATGCAAAACGCTCTAGCTCACGGTTAGATTCTTCAGAAGTGGCCAAGGCCTCCACTAACTCATCTTGCATTTTTTCTTTATTAGCAATTTCTTTTTTCAATTCATCAGTGCGCACAGCTACTTTGTGCTCTAACGCTTCGTTTAGTAGCTCAAGACGCTCCGATTTTGACAACACATAGTTAACTATCGTGTCTCGGAATTTCAAAGCGCTGGATAACTCTACCGCTTCCCAGGCTAACGATTGGTTTTTAACGTTTTCACGCCATAAACGAAAAGAGCTCCGGGGCATCAGTCTATGGCTACCATCATCTAAAAACTCGATGGTTTTCTCAGGTTTCCCTCCCCAATCTTTGGTTTGTTCAACCTCTTGTCTAAACCATATCAAGAATAAATTACTAACAGAGGAGACAGACAAGATGAATACGCCACTGGCAACGTCACTTATATCCAAAAAATCAGGGTTATCTTTACCTAAGGTCTTCGTATGGTAAATCGTATCTGTGACTAATTTAGTTGATGTCGCCCAGTTAAAAAGCGCTTCTATGCGATCAGGGCTTGGGGTCTTGCCAAAGCATTCTATATCTTCTTCTAAACGCCAAGCCACGCCTGATGCGTTCATCATACGCATCAGATTGTCTGTTTCTTCACGCAAACCATCTGTAAAGAAAATACGCTCAGCCATTTTCGCGGTGATCGACGCATTTAACGATAACACCGCCGAATCACGGTGCTCAGCATCAGCTTGCACTTTTAATGAAATCAAATAAGACAACATCAACCCCATGTATAAAGCCACTTCACGGGTTTCAAACGGCACTACATGAGGGCTATAGTGGTGACATGCAATTAGCCCCCACAATTTGCCTGACACCACTATGCTGATCGACATAGAGGCATTCACCCCCATGTTGCGTAAATACTGGCAATGAATAGGTGACACACTGCGCAGCGTCACCTTACTCAAATCAACGGGCCGATCATTTGGGTACAGCATAGACTGCTTGGCGTTAACATCAGCAAGCAGTCGAATGGGGTTTTTAACGTACAGCTCCCTCGCCTGCTTTGGAATATCAGACTCAGGAAAGTGCTGTTTTAGAAAGGAGTTCAACTCAAGCTTTTTAGCCTCAGCAACAACCTCGCCGTTATAGTCCGCGTCAAACTTATACAACATGACGCGATCAAACCCAGTGACTTTGCGGATTTCGTTAACTGAATAAGCAAAAACATTGTTCAAGTCTTGGCTTTGGGCCAAATCATTAAGCGATAGATTAATCAAATTTTTAACGGGATTAAACGAACTTGAACTGGCAGATAACGCAGGCTCTAGTTCGATGGCCAAAAGGTCGTCGTGTAAGCTCAGTATGGCATTGTAAGTTGATTGTGTTTTGATACTCTCGGCTTGCGTGTCAGTCACTGGCCCGGTGGTATTGGAGTTTAGCCCTTGAGCGAGCGCAGCGATTGGCGTCGTTTGTTGTGGATTAACTTCGTGAAAGCCCTTGCTGTAATCCAATCCTTTCACCATTGTGGCGAATTCGCGGTCAAACATTGAATCCAATGGTTGCTCAAGTAACGCGTCTAGCGAGCATTGCATTAAGTCCGCCACGTTTTCACTACAATATTTTAATATCAGTGTTTCTGGCTCGAACAGTAATAGATAGCCATGAGGTTGAATCGACCCTGGGATATGGATGGGCTCTTTATGACAATTATCCAGTGTCACATCAAACGGTTTATTCACAGGCTTATTCCCTCCAAACAATCATGAATACATTCGAATGCTAATTCTGCACCTTGCATGATTTCATCACAATCATCAGGATTTCGCTCGTAGTATTGCTGCAATACAGTTAAAAATTCGCCCCAGCGCACCATTCGTTGCTCTTGATAGCTATTGAAAAAGGCTACGCCGTGCTGAGTATCTAACCAATCGTGTCGAGTTAATCGAGCCTGAATATGTTCACCGCCTAAGGTTGCACCTTCCAGAACATACATCATCCCCATCGCTTGCGCAGTTGAGTGCAATTCAACGTTCGACTTAACATGGTGAGTTAAATCGTCTTTATTACTGGCGCGGGTCGAAATGTCACGCTTAAGATCCAATAGAGCCTGTTCCATATAAGCGATATCATTGTTGATGAACGCTTGTTTACTGCGGTTTTTATAGGCTGCTTTAGAATCAGGGAAACTAAGCATTGCTCGTTCCATTGAGGCATAAGCCGCTTGCATGGCCATCAGCACCTGCAAATACACCTGCGCAGTCAAATCACGGTGGAATAAAATTTTTGACAGGGTGCCTTCCACTTCTCTGTGCAGGCCTTGAGTGCCAGTTTTAAGAAAATGTCCTATGGATATAGGGGTAGCTTGGATACTCGTCATATTACTGGTACTCATGTCTTGTGTGCTTCGCGCAACAATCCTGTGTTTATATTGAGCTTTATTTCAAAAAGAAGAGACTTTTTAATTAAGAGACTTCTTGAATTAGAATCTTGCTTAAAGGTAAATGAGTTAACAACCTCACTAATTTATTGTGACGCTGAACGATACCTTGTCATTTATTCCAAATTCCTCATATTTTTTAGTTAAACAAGCTAGTTAACAATGTTTTTCGATGCTTTTGATAGAATATCATGTTTATTTATCACTTCATCCCCTGCGCAGTGGTTTATACACATTCACACACCAATCCTCAATTGACAGTCTTGTAGAATCCAATATTCTATCGGCGATTTTTTATAAACTTCGTGAGTCCATGAACGCTTTATCCCTACAAGCCAAATTTATTCGTATTCGCTCGAACAAGCTGTTCGAGATTTTTGTGATTTCGGTGATCATATTTTCTGCCCTGTTAGTGGGTGCGAAAACCTATGAAATGTCCGTGACCATGTACCACGTGACACAGTTTTTAGATTGGTTTATCAGCGCGTTCTTCTTAACTGAAATTACCATTCGTTTTTTAGCTGAAGAGCGAAAGCGGGATTTCTTTAAAAACTTCTGGAATATATTCGATACCTTGATTGTTATTGTCAGCCTTATTCCCGCTGAAGACGCTGATTTAGCCGTTATCGCTCGTTTGGTCAGAGTATTTAGGGTATTGCGGATGATTTCCATCATCCCGGAGTTACGTATACTTTTAGTCTCTTTGGTAAAAGCCTTGCCGCAACTGGGCTACGTTATGCTACTGATGTTCATCATCTTTTATATCTATGCTGCGATAGGTAGCACCTTGTTTGAGAGCATTAACCCAGACCTTTGGGGTGATATCGCCATTTCGTTATTAACCTTATTTAGGGTCATGACGTTCGAAGATTGGACCGATGTCATGTATGAAACAATGGAGGTTTACCCATTGAGCTGGGTGTTCTATTTGACCTTTATTTTCTTTACCGCCTTTGCTTTCTTAAATATGGTGATTGGTATCGTGGTCAGTGTGATGGAGCAGGAAAATGAATTGGCGCGCAAACAAAAAGCCAAAGAAGATGCTGCTGAGCACGATTTAGAAGAAGAGCCGACTCTTAGTGATTTGCTCGTGCATATTAAAGGGCTGCAACAGCAAGTCGAGCAGCTATCAGCCCAGACCAGCAAGCAGGAGAAAGTATAAATGCATATCGTTTGTCCTCATTGTTATGCCATTAACAACGTCCCCGAGAGTAAGGATCATACCCAAGCAAATTGTGGCAAATGCCAGCAAAAGCTGCATACTCATCAACCGTGCCAGCTCACCCAGCATCAATTTTATCGCTACATTGAGCGAAACCACTTGCCAGTTTTGGTCGACTTTTGGGCCAGTTGGTGCGGTCCGTGTAAAAGCTTTGCACCTGTATTTGCCAAATTAGCCAGCCAAACGGATAGCGTGTTATTCGCCCAGTTAAATACTGAGCAAGCTCAGCAAATCAGTAGCGAAGCCGGTATCCGCAGTATTCCTACTTTAATTCTATTTCATCAAGGCAAAGAGATCGATCGTATTTCAGGGGCATTAGGTGAAGCACAGTTAAAACAGTGGATAATGCAAGCCGTGCAAAAATGTTAGCCAGCCTACCGTTGGCCACTTAGCGCAACAAAAAAGCCCGTCACGTGTTTACGTTACGGGCTTTTGTTTTAGTAAAAGCGAATTATAGCTTGCCGATTACTCGGCGTATTTAGCTTTCAATTGAGCTTGGCGAGTAATATTTTCCTCAGTTTTCATTTCACGTTGTTCAAGCTTGCGTTTGCCTAGCAACGTGCTGCCGTCGAGGAAAAGCGCTTCCACGTAATTTAGATAAATCTCTTCATTGCGCATTTTGTCATTCACAACCGCATCGTATTGTTTCACCGCTTTTCGGTATTCTCCCTTAGCCACTAACACTTGGGCATAGGTATCGACTGCGGCGGCATTATCAGGGCGCTGTTTTACCGCGTTTTCAGCATATTCTAGGGCTTTGTCTAGCTGATTTTGCTGGAGATACAAATACGCCAAATTATTCAGTGCGACAAAGTTGTTAGGGTTTTTCTTTAGCAAGGTTTGATAGCTGGCAATGGCTTCATCATCACCACTATTAATTTGCCTTTCGGCCAACATCATCAAGGCAGCACCGTCATTCGGTGATACTTTTAAATGGGCTTGAATTGCACTCAGTGCTTGCTCTTTTTTACTTAAACGCTCAAGCGTAAACACCCACAACACTAAATTTCTGCCATTTGGTAAACCTTCATAGGCAGCGTGAGCATTTGGCTCGGCTTGCTCAAAATCACCATCAACAATCAGTAACCGCGCCAGAAAGCCCTTTACAATCGGCATACTTTTTAGCTCTTGCGGTATCGCCTCATAGGCCTTCCTTCCCGCGTCCATATCTTTATTCATCAATAAGAAATGCGTGTTGAGCAATTGCATTTGAGTGTCATTGCGCACCGCTAAGAAACCTTCGGTTAACTTGACGCCTTCGGCAAATTTACCCGTGTTGTCCAGCAGGAGTAACTTGCCCACTACGGCTTGCTTATCGTTCGGGGCAATACTCAGCCACTTATCATAGTGACCCTGTGCGCCCTGCAAATCGCCTGAACGGATCAACGCTTGGCCTTTACCCTGCCAATAAGCAGGGGGTAATGATTCATTTTGATCAAACTTTACGAACTCTTGCAGTGCCTGCTCATATTGCTGCTCTAGCAGCAAGACACGGGCATACAACATACTCAGCTCTTGATTGTCAGGCGCCTTGTTCAGTGCGCTTTTAATAACCTCAATACCATGCTGTGTTTTACCTTGTTGTTTATTAAACAGATAAGCAGTCGCCAATGCGGGCGTATAATCGGGAAAACGATTAAGCAAATCCGTTAAGCCTGATTGCGCTTGAACAACCTCTTTTTCGGTAATAGCGATGTTGATTAGACCCAACGCAGCGCCTTTGTGTTCAGGGTCAATACGCATGACCTGCTCAAATTCGGCTTTAGCACTGCTTAGATCCTGCTGTTTACTGAACACTTCGCCAGCCAGCAAATATGCGCTGATGTCATTGGCATCTTCGGCTTTCCATTGCTGCGCCAATTCTAGTGCTTTGCCATATTGCTTAGTCGTGATGTAGGCAGTAGCGAGTGTTTTTTTAGCACTCTCAAGTTCAGGTGACTTTTCCAATGCCTCTTCTAAATTCACGATGCCATCAAGATTATTCAGCGAGAGTTTAAGCAAACCTAAGCGTGTGAGGTCTTCTGCCGTGGTACTGATACTGGAAGATTTCTCCACTAACTCTTGGGCGTCTTTTACATTGCCTTGACGCAATAGCTCATAACTGGCTTTTGAAAACAGTTGCGCATCTTGCTCGTTGACTTGCTCCATGCGCTCTAGCACATCTCCCGCCTCAGCATTCAAGCCCAGCTGCAATTGGCTAGCAGCAAGTAAACGTAAACCAGGATGGTTGCCAGGCAAACTGCTGGCCACTAATGAAAGGTGCTGCTGAGCGGCCTCAAAATCTTTTTGCTGGTATGCGGCATAGCCGGCAATTAAACGTAGCGAAGGATCATTCATACCATTTTGAATACCCAGCTCAGCGTATTTCTGGGCTTCTCCATAGTCTTTATCCGCTATTCGTGCTGCCGCTTTAAGTTGATTGAGCAAACCATTTTTAGCATTCACGGCCAATAACTGATCGAGATAAGGTTCCGCTTTTGCCGTTTCCCCTAAATCTACCCACAGTTTGGCAAGCACAAAAGTCGTCTGTAAATCATCAGGATACAAAGATACATAGCGGTCAAACTCTTGTGCCGCTGCTTTTGGGTCGCCCAAGCTCAAATGCAGCTGCGCCAAAAGTTTAAGGACTTCAGGATGATCAGAGTGGCTATCTTTGATATCGCTAAGGCTTTGCAGCGCCAAAGGGTAATCTTTATCAAGTATGTCTTTATAAGCTTGGCTCAGTGACTTAAAGACTGAATCTGTCTGCAACTGCGACAGATCAGCGATGATCGCTCGCGCATCATCGGGCTTATTTAATCGCACTAAAGACACTATTTTGAAGTAACCAATTTCCGCTTTGTCCTCGTTACTCAGGTCGACGTTTTTGTCTTCCATTTCACTTATAGCCGCATAAGCGCCGGTTCGTTGGTAGGCGCGGGTTAACAATGGCAGCACTTTAGCTCCATCGTAACCATATTCTAATGCGCGACTGAGTTCTTTTTCAGCACTCTCAAATTGTTTCTCGTCGAGGTAAACTTTACCCAATTCAAAGCGCGCTTCAGGAGATTTAGGGGCTAATTGTACGGCGGTTTTCAGCGAGATAATCGCCGAAGCATTGTCATTTTGCGCAATAAATTCTTGCGCGGCTTGAATATGTTCTTCACTGGTTTGCTGCCCACAACTGATCAACATCCCTAGTGATAGTGCGATTATCGTTTTTCTCATTTTATTCATCATCCATATCCTGTTCCTTCGCTCTTTTACTTAGCGCGACGTTGCAGCCTGTCATCATGCGCAACGGATAGTGTGTTATTCCTGAAACCTTTGAGCTTGCAGATGCTACAAAATTATCTTACTTGAACACTTGGTGTAGTGAAACGGCCAATCGTTGCAATTTCAACGCAATTATTTTCAGTTATACTCGACTTTGTTTAATCGTTTAACTCCGCACGAATCACCTAAGAGTAATTTATCACCCGAAATTTTATTCACTGAGTATTTGTTACCGTAAGCGACAACATCAAACCTGTCTCTTATACACATCTCCGAGCCCACGA
>OJDH01000006.1_pt1 | contig 203493 bp, 188 predicted proteins | sample 1592761 | NCBI WGS metagenome assembly OJDH01 (sample SAMN05416855, study PRJEB24817) | seawater metagenome | isolation source: Sea water | place: Canada:Atlantic | collected 2013-11 | reverse complement strand
GGTGCTCGACCATGGTTACTCTATCTCCGAAGCCAGCCGTGCAGTTGATGTTGGCGATTCGCACTCGGGCTGCATTGGCGATGTATATTATCAACCGGCTGGGTGTCAGTCTGAATGAACAGTTGCTTCGCGAGGTGCCTGGCTATTATCAGCTGACTCTGCGTAACCGAGAGTTTGTTCGGCAGCTGGACGGGTGTGGGTAGTCATTGTCAGTCAATATCAGGCTGAAAAGATGCTGCTGCAGGGGGCTGGTTATGTTCTTCCTATCGGCAAAGAATATGACGAATAGCCGTTTCAAACGGCAGGTCTTGAATTTTTTCCAGCTCTTCCTGCAGTAGCGGTTGCCACTCTTCGGGGCCGTATTCGGCAGCAATCTCTGCAATGTATTCAGCTGTTTGCACATAGCCAATGACTTCGAACTTGCGAATCTCTTGCAGTGAGCCATTGAGATTAAAAATACGGATGGTTTCGTCCGCCCGATGTTTGTCCGCGTCAGACAGATCTGCTTTGGGGTGTACAGAGCCATCAGGAGCGAAAACAAGTAGCTGTTCCGGGTCTTCGATATCTGGTTTGATCAGGTCTGCTGGTTGGTACTGTTGCTCGTCTTTATGCTTGCCGCAGCTGTCCTGGCGATTACAGGAACCGAAGAAGTTATCCCACGTAAAGGTTTCCTTTCGGGCGCGAGCGCGCTGCTGGAAATGTTCGATATGGGATGTGCTGCCTTTTTGGGTGGTGACGATTGCAGATTCGCAATAGGCGCAGCGTTTACTCTGCATCTGATCAAGCTGGTACCAGATCTCACTTTTATCTTCACTGTTCACATCTTTCCATTGATGCTTTTTATAGCTGTACTTTCTCAGGCAGGAAGGAGCGGCTGGTCGGGTGAGCTTATGCACGGCGTCCTTCCTGTTCAGGTTGCTTTAGGTGGAAGTCTGGCTTTCATTGTTTGTAGACGAATCAATCGCTCGCACTCGCGCCATTCGGGGTGGTTGCTGCCGAAGTGGTCGAGAATCTTTTGTTTCAGATTTTCGCCTTCCATGCTGTCACTTAGATTCTGGACAATCAGGGCTTTGTATTCACTGAGCCATCTGGATTCAGGTACATCTGGAACCGGGTTAGTGTGTTGTAGCTCAGCCAGTAATGCGTTGCTGGCAACACCGCGGCTCTGGTTTTCTGGTTGACGGGCGGTGTAGTGTTTCTGGCCATCCCGGTGCTCTGTGCTCAGTATACGAATGCTGTTATTGGCGACGGTCGTTAGCACCTGTGGGCTATGGGTGGTCAGTATAAACTGCACCTGTTTAAACACGCCTGTTAGTGCCTGAACCACATGTTGCTGCCACTCTGGATGCAGGTGCATATCCACTTCATCAATCAGCACGATGCCATGAGTACATTCCGGTGCCTGCTCGGCACGCGCTGAGTTCAGCTTTACGCAGCGCCATGCTAAATCAGCGGTCATGGATACCATGGCGCGTACGCCATCACTGAGTAACCCGACCGGCAGAATGCCACGATCTGTATGCTGCATTGCCAGCTCATCATGGTTAATGCTGTAGTGAAAATTGAACCATCCGGTGTGGCTCAGCACTTTTTCCACTGCATACTTCACCGCTTTCAGCTGTTTGCTAATGGATTGAGCGGGATAAGCGTCTGGCATTTGCTGTTCCTGCAGGGCAGCAAAGGTGGCGCTTTTCATCCATACCTGCATTTGCAGGTAGCTGGAGGCGGAAGACAGGCAGTCTTCATAGCCCAGGGAGCGGCTGGCGCTGGTAATCTTCTTACGCTCCATCAGCTTATGCTGCTTCCAGAGCCGGCCAGTGGCGTAGTAAGCAATCACGGGTAGCTCAACATCCTGCTCCCGAACGGTGCCCATCAGCTGCTTTCCGTGCTCGATGAGCGCTGATACGTCTTTGATGGTGGTGCGGTTCTTTGGGCCGGTGAGCTGGCGGCGCTGGTTTTCCAGTGCAGGTGTAGAGAATGTCAGACTGACTTCAACCGGATATTGCTGTTCGGGTACCGGGCCACCTTCTGCGATCAATGCATACCGCGCATCTGTTGCTGTGAAACCATGGGCCTTACCCAAATCGAATGCGCCAACGTAGCTGCTGAGAACAACAGCGATTGCATCCAGCACTGTAGTCTTACCGGCACCATTAGGGGCGATCAGCACAGTGAGCTGGTCGTGGAGTTCGATATCGAACTCATCGAAACAGCGGAAGTTTTTAAGCGTCAGGCGTTTCAGTTTCATCAGGTCGGGTCTGCGGTTATGGCTTTCGACAGAGGGGTGATTAAATCATCGTTGATGACCTTCACACTAAACTCTGGTTCGGTGTTGAGGTGGATTTTAGTGCAATACGGTTCATCATACTGTTCGCGGTATACAATCACGATAGCAAGAATACGTTTATTTTCTGGCCTTCGAGTGTAGAGAATGTCGCTGCGGTTGGTGGTGATTATATTCAGTTGAGCCAGGTTAACAAAAGCGAGCGTATAGAATAATAAAGTCTGGGATTTTTGCAGCAGTTCGACAGTGTTTTATCGTCGAGTATCGTATTAAAGACGCTGTGTTTGCGAAAAGGAAATCAGATGGGGAACCAGATTGCAGTAATTGCCTTTCTGGTTAGTTGTTACTATTACGTAACGTCTTGAAAAGAATGGTGGGCCTTCCGGGACTCGAACCCAGGACCTGCCGATTATGAGTCGGATGCTCTAACCAACTGAGCTAAAGGCCCTCACCGTGAGGAATCACTGTCCGTGTGCTTTTCAGCGGTGTGCAGTGAAGCGGAAGCCATGATACCTGTAAGGCATCATGGCTTCAACTGTCTGATATAAAAAGATTATTCGTCGAGGAAGCTGCGCAGGTGATCGGAGCGGCTAGGGTGGCGCAGCTTACGCAGTGCCTTGGCTTCGATCTGACGGATACGTTCACGGGTTACATCGAACTGCTTGCCCACTTCTTCCAGAGTGTGGTCAGTGTTCATGTTAATACCGAAGCGCATACGCAGTACTTTTGCTTCACGGGCGGTCAGGCCTGCCAGTACTTCACGGGTTGCTTCGCACAGGCCTTCACCTGTTGCGGAGTCAACCGGGGAAGACAGGGTGGTGTCTTCGATAAAGTCACCCAGGCTGGAGTCTTCATCATCACCGATCGGCGTTTCCATGGAGATTGGCTCTTTGGCAATCTTCAGGACTTTACGGATCTTGTCTTCTGGCATATCCATACGCTCAGCCAGTTCTTCCGGCGTGGCTTCGCGGCCCATCTCCTGCAGCATCTGGCGGGAGATACGGTTCAGTTTGTTGATCGTTTCGATCATGTGAACCGGAATACGGATTGTACGCGCCTGGTCAGCGATGGAACGGGTAATCGCCTGACGGATCCACCAGGTTGCGTAGGTGGAGAATTTGTAACCGCGACGGTATTCAAACTTGTCTACCGCTTTCATCAGGCCGATGTTGCCCTCCTGGATCAGATCCAGGAATTGCAGACCACGGTTGGTGTATTTCTTGGCGATAGAGATAACCAGACGCAGGTTGGCCTCGACCATCTCTTTCTTGGCGCGGCGGGCACGGGCTTCACCGATTGCCATGCGACGGTTAACGTCTTTGATTTCGCCCAGGCTGATGCACGCTTCTGCTTCCAGTACCAGCAGACGACGCTGAGCGCGCTGCAGGTCGGGCAGGGAACCGCTGATGGCTGCAGAGTAGCTTGCGCCTTTATCAACCTGTTGCTGGAACCAGTCTTTGTTGACTTCGTTGCCTGGGAAACCCTGGATGAAGTCTTTACGCGGCATGCCACAACGCTGCGTACAGATGCGCATGATGTTGCGCTCCTGAGTACGGATGCGGGCGATGAAGTCGCGAATGTTCTGTACCAGCTCTTCGTAGTAACGCGGGGTCAGCTTGATCGGGCTGAAAACTTCAGCCTGAGCAACCAGAGCAGCCTGGGCCTGTTTGCTGTCACGACCGTGCTTCTCGATAGTATCCCGCAGTACGTTAAGGGCATCCTGCAGACGGCCGAAGCGACGCGCAGCTTCTTCTGGGTCAGGGCCGCGCTCTTTTTCTTCTTCTTCGTCGTCGTCAGAAGCGGCACCGGCGACAACCGGCGGTTTGGCGACCGGTGGAGTGATGTCGTCATCCGGGTCGATGTAGCCGCTGAAAATATCGCTCAGGCGGCCTTCTTCCTGCAGTGTCAGCTTGTAGGCTTCCAGCACGTAATCAACACTACGTGGGAAGTAAGACACTGCCGACATGACTTCGCGGATGCCTTCTTCGATGCGCTTGGCAATGCTGATCTCGCCTTCGCGGGTCAGCAGTTCAACGGTACCCATCTCACGCATGTACATGCGCACGGGGTCCGTTGTGCGGCCAGCGTCGGACTCGACGGCTGCAAGGGCGGCTACAGCTTCTTCATCTGGGCTGTCGCTGCTGGAATCACCTTCGGTCATCAACAGGGTTTCAGTGTCAGGCGCTACTTCGCTGACCGGAATACCCATGTCGTTGATCATACGGATAATATCTTCGACCTGATCTGGATCGGCGATATCTTCTGGCAGGTGATCGTTCACTTCGGCGTAAGTCAGGTAACCCTGTTCTTTGCCGCGTGCGATCAGTTGCTTAAGACGTGACTGCTGCTGAGAAGTATCGGACATAGTACCCTGACTTGATGAAAATACGGATGGATGACAGAAACGAGCACGGTATTATACTGACAAGGTGGTAATGATGCTATATGGCGAGCGGGAAGATTTGACCTCTGGTTTCAAAATAGACCATTTTCCGGCCGCTTGCGCGGTCAGTTGACGGTCTTGGGTCGCATCAGCAGGTTGTTGAGTTCGAGTTTTTCTTCTTTGGTGGCGGTGCGGGTCGCCATTTTGTTTTTGAGCACTTCGATACGTTGCTGGGTCAGTTTCTGGTCCAGCTGCATCAGGCCGCCTTTGAGGCTCTGCTCTGCACTGATATCGGTTTCCAGTGAGTCACTGCTGGTGATGGCGTTGATGGTATCCAGCCAGGTGAAGCGCATCTCGTCTTCACCCCAGTCCAGCAGCATCATGGCCAGCGAGGCGTCAGGGTTGTCTTTAAGGTAGCGGCAGGTGTCGCAGAACAAATCGATACCGGGTTCGTCCAGAATCAGGAACTGTTCCGGGGCCGGGACGATCTGCGCCAGCGCCGGGAAGTTGAGCAGGATTTTGTTCAGCTTATGCACCAGCGGGGTGAGCGTGCGCGGTGCCTGTGGGGTGCGTTCTTTGCGCTCCCACTTGCCCCGGCGCTCCCAGCCGCTGTTCTGGGGTTTGTAGCCGTAGCCGCCGTGACTGCCATGGCTACTGTTATGGCTACTGCTGTAACTTGTGTTCTGGCTGGCCGGAAAATCAGGACTGCTATCAAAGCCGCTGTCGTAATCGCTGTAATCGGTCGTGCTTTCCTGCGGGTAGTAATGGCCAACAGGCGGTTGATCATCAAAGGCGGGCAGTGGGGTTGCGTCCGGTGCAGGCTTGGGCGTGGCTTCCGGTTCGCGTCGCGCCGCTGGCTGGCTGAACTGCTGCAGATCTTCCATCTGCTGTTCACTCAGGCCGGTCAGGTCACGCACCTGATTGAGCATCATCTGCTGCAGCATACCTGGCTGCATGCTGTCGATCAGCGGCAGGGCTTCGCGACTGAAGCGGGCGCGGCCATCCAGGTGCTCCAGGTCGATATCGCGCTGCTGTTCCTGGAAGAAGAAGCTGGACAGTGGCAGGGCGTTGCGCAGGCGCTGTTCAAAGTCGTCTTTGCCTTCTTTGCGTACCAGGCTGTCCGGGTCTTCGCCGTCGGGCAGAAACAGGAAACGTGCTTCCTTGCCGTCGGTGATGACCGGCAGGGTGGTTTCCATGGCGCGGGTGGCGGCTTTGCGACCCGCTGCGTCACCATCGAAGCAGAACACCACTTCGCTGACCATTTTAAACAGCCGCTCCAGGTGCTGGGCGGTGGTGGCGGTACCCAGGGTGGCGACGGCGCAGGTGATGCCGTATTGCGCCAGCCCGATCACATCCATATAGCCTTCGACAATAATCAGCTTTTCCAGCTTGCTGTTGTACTGGCGTGCTTCATAGAGGCCGTACAGTTCGCGGCTTTTATGGAAGGTGTCGGTTTCCGGTGAGTTCAGGTATTTGGGCTTGGCATCGCCCAGTACCCGGCCGCCAAAGGCGATAACCCGGCCACGCTGATCGCGGATCGGAAACATGATCCGTTCGCGGAAGCGGTCGTAGTCGCTGTTGCGGTCTTCGTTGTGGATCAGCATGCCGGAGCGTTCAAGCAGTTTGAGCTTGTCCGGCTCGCTGCCGATGTGCTGAATCAGGTTGTCCCAGCCCGGCGGGGCAAGGCCGACACCAAACTGTTTGGCGATCTGGCCACTGAGGCCGCGTTGCTGCAGATAGTTAACCGCAGGCTGGCGAGCCGGGTGGTTTTTTAACTGGTCGCAATAGAACGTGCTGGCTTTCTCCAGCAGGCCATAAATGTCTTTAACCTGTTGTTCACGTTGCTGTTGCTGGGGTGTACGTTCTTCGCGCGGGACTTCCATACCGACCATTTTGGCCAGTTCTTCAATCGCTTCAGGGAAGTCGAGACGGTCGTGATCCATCAGGAAGCCGAGGGCGTTGCCGCCAGCACCACAGCCGAAGCAGTAGTAGAATTGCTTTTCCTGATTGGCGGTAAAAGAGGGGGTTTTTTCTTTGTGGAACGGGCACAGGCCCGAGTAGTTCTTGCCGGTGCGCTTGAGTTTATCTACCCGGCCATCGAGCACGTCAACAATGTTAACGCGGGCGAGCAGGTCATCGATAAAACTCTGTGGTATACGTCCGGCCATAACTGTTCCAGGGTAGGGTGGAACAGCGAATATTTACCCTGTCAGCTGTTCTTTGACAAGTTTTGAAACCGCGCCCATATCGGCACGACCCTGAACCAGGGGTTTAACGATTGCCATCACTTTGCCCATATCCTGCATGGATTGAACACCGGTGTCGGTAATCGCGGTACTGACAATAGCTGCCAGTTCCTGTTCGGTCAGCGCTTGCGGCAGGAAAGTTTTAATCACCTCCAGCTCCCGTCGCTCAAGGTCGGCCAGGTCGGCGCGGCCCGCGTCATCATACTGTGTAGCTGAGTCTCGGCGCTGTTTGGACATTTTGTCCATAACAGTCAGTACACGTGCATCATCCAGCTCGATACGCTCGTCAACTTCGATGCGTTTCAGCTCGGAGAGGATCATCCGAATCGTACCCAGGCGCAGCTTATCTTTAGCGCGCATGGCTGCTTTCATTTCGTCAGTAACTTGCTGCTTCAATGTAGACATTCAGATGGTCCCCGTCCCAGATGTGCTTAAGTACTTACCGGTACTAATTCTTCCTTAGATAAAGGTTAGAACTTAGTACAGACGAACGCGACGTGCGTTTTCGCGGCTTACTTTCTTAGCGTGACGCTTAACAGCAGCAGCTGCTTTACGCTTACGTACAGAAGTAGGTTTTTCGTAGAATTCACGACGACGAACTTCAGCCAGTACACCAGCTTTCTCGCAAGAACGTTTGAAGCGACGCAGAGCTACATCGAACGGCTCGTTTTCTTTAACTTTAACGAATGGCATTGGTAACTTCCTTAAGCATAGGAATTAGTAAGCTCTGTACCACAGTGGCATTTTCACGCACAGCTGTGTCAGAGGCGCGATATTCTAATCAGCTGTAAGGCGGGAGTAAAGCACAAGACGGTGAAATTTTGCTGACTTTGGTTGATAATGTGCCGCGCCTTCGTCTGCGAAGGTATGTTCCCGATGATTTCTGCAGTGGTAGAGCCCTGATATGCGTGTACTTGGAATTGAAACTTCCTGTGATGAAACTGGCGTTGCGATTTATGACAGTGAACAGGGCCTGCTGGCTGATGCGTTATACAGTCAGGTAAAAATGCATGCTGAGTACGGAGGCGTGGTGCCCGAGCTGGCGTCCCGCGACCATGTGCGCAAGCTGCTGCCGCTGGTGCAGGAAACCCTGGATAAAGCCGGGCTGACCAAAACGGATATTGATGCGGTGGCGTATACCGCAGGCCCGGGTCTGGTCGGCGCGCTGATGGTGGGGGCGTCCTGCGGCCGTGCCATGGCGTTTACCTGGGATGTGCCTGCTATTGGCGTACACCATATGGAAGGTCACTTGCTGGCCCCGATGCTGGAAGAGGCACCGCCGGAGTTTCCTTTTGTGGCGTTGCTGGTGTCGGGTGGACACACCCAGCTGGTGCGCGTTGACGGCATTGGTCAGTATGAACTGCTGGGCGAGTCGCTGGACGATGCCGCCGGTGAAGCCTTCGATAAAGCGGCCAAAATGCTGGGGCTGGATTACCCGGGTGGGCCGCTGATTGCGAAGCTGGCTAAGCAGGGTGACCGTAGCCGATTCCGATTCCCGCGCCCGATGACTGACCGGCCCGGTGTGGATATGAGTTTCTCCGGGCTGAAAACGTTCACCCTGAACACCGCCAACAAACACCGCGTTGACGGCCAGCTCAGTGAGCAGGATAAAGCCGATATCGCCAGTGCCTTTGAAGAGGCGGTAGTCGATACCCTGGCGATCAAGTGCCGCCGGGCGCTGGAGATGACCGGCCTCAAGCAGCTGGTGATTGCCGGAGGGGTGAGTGCTAATGATCGGCTGCGAGAGAAGCTGGGTGAGATGGTACAAAAGCGCAAAGCGCAGCTGTTCTATGCCCGCCCTGAGTTCTGTACTGATAACGGCGCGATGATTGCCTTTGCCGGGTGCCAGCGGCTGGTTGCCGGACAGCAGGATGATCTGTCAATCGTCATCCGGCCGCGCTGGCCGATGGATGAGCTGGAATCAATCTGATTGCTTGGTCGCTGTTGTTGTAGCAGCTCGCTCCGCGAGCGTCTGGTTCAGGGCACTGACTCATGGCGCGTCTGATCTGAGTATCCGCACAGGCCAGGTAGGCTATCGACGGACGCACCGAGCGTAATTTTCTTGCCTCAGCTGCCAAGGGGACTTCGTCCCCTTAACAATCCCCAGCACCTCCACTGAACGGCTATTTTCGATTTTCTGCTGTCTCTTACGCGGAGGAAAATAAACTCCCTCGTACCTCGGTCAGACAAATTTTCCTCTGATCGCTGCAGAGCCAACAGACAATCGGGCCGCTCAGAGTCGGCGTAGACAGGGGTGCCAGCGGGTCGTGAGTTACTTTGTTGCCAAAGCAATGCACCAGCACTGTGGGACAGCTGCACCCTTCGGGCATAAATCCTCAGCTGGAAGCTTTTGCTCTTTTTATTCCACTCGCGCCAAGGTTTGAGCCGGGTTGTATCGCCAGCAAGCTGGCTCCTGCGGTGGTTGTTTTGTAGGAGCGAGCTTGCTCGCGATTGGCGCTTAGAACATCAATCCCCCATGGCTGTCCCTTCCCGGCGTGGGTCCGCTGCACCAATCAGCTTGCCATCTTTAAACTGAATCGCCTGCAGGCCGGAATTCAGATCCCGCACATTTACTTTATATCCCATTGCTTCCAGCGGCGCTTTGAACTGTTCGGCGTCGGTGCCTTTTTCCACATCATAGCTGCCGAACCGGTTGAGCAGGTGCGGCTGGTTGATGGCGTCCTGAATCGGCATGCCCCATTCCAGGTGGCGGATCAGGGTGGAGGCGACGTAGCCGATAATCCGTGAGCCGCCTGGTGAGCCCACGGCCATGTAAGGCTGATCATCTTTCATCACGATGGTCGGTGCCATGGAGGAGCGGGGGCGTTTACCTGGCTCCAGCCGGTTGGCAATTGGATAGCCGTTTTTGTGGCTGGCGAAGGAGAAATCGGTCAGTTCGTTATTCAGCAGGAAGCCGTTGCTCATCACCCGTGAGCCGAAGCCGTTTTCGATGGTGCTGGTCATGGAGATGATGTTGCCTGCTTTATCGACGATCACCATATGGCTGGTGGAGGGCAGTTCGATCGCCTGGTCATCGGCCTGGGCGATGGCGTTTTCCCAGCGCGGCTCGCCTGGTGTAACGGTTTCCAGCGCTTTGCCCGGGGTGATCAGCTTGGCCCGTTCCGCCAGGTAGGCCGGGTCCAGCAGCCCTTCGGGCATAGGGACGAAGTCAGTGTCGGCCATGTAGCGGCCCCGGTCAACAAAGGCCAGCCGGGAGGCGTCGCCGATAATCTGCCAGGCTTCTGCGCTGTCGGCACCGAGTTTTTTCAGATCGAACTGGCTGCTGATACCCAGAATCTGGCCGACCGTCAGTGCGCCGGAGCTGGGTGGGCCCATGCCGCAGACATCGTACTGGCGGTAGGGCGCACAGGTGACGCTGCGTTCCTTGATGCGGTAGTTCGACAGATCCTGACGGCTGAGTACGCCGGGGTTGTCTTTCAGGCTCTGCACCTTGCGGACAATGTCCTGGCCGATGCGCCCTTCATAAAATGCCGCAGCACCTTCTTTGGCCAGGGTTGCCAGAGTGCGGGCGTAGTCCGGGTTTTTCAGCAGCTGGCCTTCAGCCAGGGGTGCACCCTCAGCGGTGAAAAAGTAGTTGCGGGTGTCGGGGTAGTGGTTGAGCCGGTCTTTGTCACTGGCGATGGCCCCGGCCAGTCGGGCGGAGACATTAAAGCCTTTTTGAGCCTGTATCTGGGCGGGCTTTAGTAACTGGGCCCAGGACTGGTTACCGTAACGTGCGTGCAGCTCTGCCATCAGTTTAACGGTGCCCGGTGTGCCTACGGAACGGCCACCAACCACGGCGTCATAGAACTTCAGCGGCTTGCCGTTACTGTCCTGAAACAGCGCTGGGGTGGCGGCCATCGGCGCGGTTTCGCGGCCATCGAAGCTGGTCAGCTTTTTCGTTTCAGCATCGTAATAAACCATAAAGGCACCACCGCCCAGGCCAGAGGATTGTGGCTCAACCAGCCCCAGCATGGTCTGTACCGCGACCATGGCATCGACCGCGCTGCCGCCTGCTTTCAATACGTTGTAGCCTGCCTGTACCGCCAGTGGGTTAGCGGCGGCGACCATAAACTGCTCGGCTTCCACCTGAGTTTTGGCGGTAAATCCACTGGCGGCTTCCGGTGTAATGGCATCCGTGGTCTGGGCGGCGTGCAGGTGCATAGAGAACAGGGCAGAGGCGATCAGCAAGGTGGCAGGTTTGCGCATGGGTGAGTTCCTTTTTCCAGAGACAGTGCAAAAAGCATAGCTGCCATAGTGGCGTGGAACAGGCTGGATGTGAACTGCTGTTTTCGGGAATGGCTGGGTGGCGAGCAAGAGCTTCCAGCTGAGGACAGCTGTCCCACAAAGGAAGTGCGGGGAGGGGGCAGTATTCACCGGGAGGTGATCCCGGTGAATACTGCGGCGCTGATCAGTGGTAGCCGATCAGGGCGCGGACTTCGCGCAGTACGCTTTCGCCTTCGCTGACGTTGAGGCCATCTTCGGTCAGTTCGTTTTCACGGGTTACGCCATCAACGCTGCCCAGCTCGGACAGGTACTTCAGAATTTCCAGTGAGTTGATCTCGGCCAGCAGGTCTTTGCCGCTCCAGATGGACAGGAAGGCGATCAGGCCGTACGCACCCCAGTTGGAAACGTCGGCGATGCACAGCTCGTCTACCTTGGTGGCGGAGGCTTTGATATCCAGGTTAGCCAGGGCGTCGTAGATGTTGCCCATGCCGATCTCATTGCCGCCGTCGCCGATGGCGAGGGTTGGGCAGGTGGCCTGACGGACGAAGCTGTCAAAGCAGGCCGCGCGCGCGCCGATGCTTTCGCCACGCATGTTGTAGTAATCGCCGTCTTCAGCCTGGCCTGGGCGTTCGATGGAAACGATCGCTTCTGGCTGGTATTTAGCCAGGGCATCCGCCGCTTCCTGCTCACGCAGATCATGTGGGCCAACGTGGATTTCGTATACGCGGTAGTCTTTGGCCAGTGCTTCAGACATCGGCTTGCCGCAAACGATTACCGGAGTGGCACCCAGGCTTTCCAGCGCGTTGTACAGCGCCAGGGTGCCTACCGGGCCATCGGTTTCGAAGGTGTCGACGACCGGGAAGCCGGTGCCGATCAGCACGTGGCCTTTAACGTCTTTGAGCATCTGCGCGGCGCGCAGATAGTAACCGCTGCTCAGGGCTGGCTGTACGGTTTTCATGCCACGCAGGTTGCGGGCGACCAGTACATCTTCAATCTGCTGGCTCAGCTCAGCTTCGTTTACAGTCAGGTTAGTCACAATACTTCTCTTTTAATCTGAGGTCTGCCCGGTGGGCAGGCGGATAAACAGTGAAACCAGGTGCGTGTTCAGTCGAGGGATTCGAGCTCGACCTGCGCGCTGCGTCGTTGAGCCAGCCAGTGCAGATTGTGGGCGTCTTCTACGCTGATCTCTTCAAAGGATACTTTAGCGCCAGACAGCAGCTGACACATACGGCCAGTATCACGGGCAATCATGGAGCCAATTTTCGGATAGCCACCGATGGTCTGGCGGTCGTTGAGCAGCACAATCGGCTGGCCATCGGCCGGTACCTGGATGGCACCGTGGCAGATACCTTCAGACAGAATGCCGTCGATAGATGGGGTAATCTGCGGGCCTTCCAGTCGGTAGCCCATGCGGTCGGCACGGTCGGTCACGGTGTATTCACTGCTGAAAAACATCCGCTTCTGCACCTGGCTGAAAGCGTGCTGCTGGTAACCGCAGATCACCCGCAGGGTTACGTCGGCGCTGTAGTCCGGGCGGTGCTGCTCGGGCAGGCGCAGGCGTGGAACTGTTGCAGGCTGTGCTACCAGCAGGTCGCCCTGGGCCAGTTTGTCGCCATTAAGGCCCCCCAGACTTTCACGGGTCACCGTGGCGGCGCTGTCGAAGCTGTACGCGATCTGGAAACCACCGGCCACGGCCAGGTAGCCACGGGCACCGGCGGTGGAGAACCCCGCTTCGATACGGTCACCGGCCTTAACCGGGTGAACGCACCAGCGTTCCTGCTCGACACCGTTGATCTTCAGCGGTAGCTCGCCACCGGTCAGTACGATGGCGCTATCAATCTGCGCTTCCAGCATCAGGCCGCCGATGCTGACTTCCAGCACAGTGGCGTTGCTGCTGTTACCCAGCAGACGGTTGGCCCAGAGAAAGGCTTCACGGTCCAGCGGGCCGCCGGTGGTCAGGCCGATACGGTGATGACCGATACGACCACCATCCTGGATCAGGGTCAGGATGCCGGGTTGTACGACCTTGAAGCCGCTCATAGCTCACCTCCGAGTTCGATAAATTCATCACGGCTGATGGGCTTGAACTTGACCCGGTCACCCACGACTACCGGCATGGTTGGCCGGGCATCCGGGTTAAACATCCGGGTCGGACACAGGCCGATCAGATTCCAGCCACCCGGGGAGACTGCCGGGTAAACGGCGGTCTGACGGTCGGCAATGGCAACCGCGCCGCGTGGCACTTTCTGCCGTGGCGTGGACAGTCGAGGCGCGGCGATGCGTGGATCAACCTCGCCCAGGTAAGCAAAACCTGGCGCAAAACCGATGGCGTACACGCGATATTCCATGCTGCTGTGGATATCGATCACCTGATCGATCTCCAGCTCGGCACGTTTGGCCAGATCTTCCAGATCCGGGCCAGACTCGGTGCTGTAGTACGCAGGCAGTTCAACCACCACGCCTTCCAGTGCCACTGCACCGCCGAGTTCACCCAGGGTGTTGCGGATGCGCCGACGCACTTCAAAGTGATCGGTGGCCATCAGGTCGTAGATCACCAGCAGTGACGCGTAAGAAGGCACCATATCGATCAGCAGGCCCTCAAGGCTCTGCTCCAGCAGGCTGGTGGCCTGCTGAACCTGAGCCGACACCGCCGGGCTGGTGGTGCCGTCGCCGAAGTAGAGGATCAGCGCATTTTCACCGGCAACTTCGATTCTCATGCCGCGCTCTCCGGGTGCAGCATGGCGCGGATCTCTTCGATCGCTTTCACGCCTTCGATGTTGTCACCGTGGACACACAGCGTGTCGGAGTGCAGGTTCAGCGTGTTACCGCTGATGGTGGTCACCGTGCCGGTGTCCGCCAGCTGGCGTACCTGGGCCAGCATCTTCTCGCGGCTGTGCACCGCGCCTTCACGGGTACGGGCCAGCAGACGGCCGTCGTCGTCGTAGCAACGGTCGGCAAAGGCTTCAAACCACAGGTTCAGGCCATAACCGGCCGCTTCTGCACGGTGTTTCTCGGCATTCGGGGTGCCCTGCAGCATCAGTACGATAGGGCGATGGTAGCTGGCAACCGCTTCCATAATGGACGCGCGAACGCTGTCATCGGCCATCATATCGTTGTACATGGCACCGTGCGGCTTCACGTATTCCAGCGTCAGCCCCAGGGAAGCGGCCATGCCGTCGATGGCGGCGATCTGATACACCACCATCGCTTTGAGTTCCGCAGCGGTGGCTTTGATGGAGCGGCGGCCAAAGCCCACCAGGTCCGGGTAGCCCGGATGTGCGCCTATCGTTACGCCATGTTCTTTGGCCAGCAGCAGGGTTTTCTGCAGCACCAGTGGATCACCGGCGTGAAAACCACAGGCGATGTTGGCCTGATCAACATGGGGCATCACGGCGTCGTCCATGCCCATTTTCCAGCTGCCGAAGCTCTCGCCCAGGTCACAGTTAAGTTTCAGTGTCATGGTGGTGCTCCTTACATGATCGCCAGGCGGCTGTTAGGCAGGTCGGTCACCAGCATATGGCCCGGGCTGTGGGTGATGCAGAACTCAGGCTTGGCCTGTTCAATCGCCACCTGCGGAGTAACGCCGCACGCCCAGAACACAGGCAGCTCGCCGTCTTTAATGGTGACCGCGTCACCGAAGTCCGGGCTGTTGATATCGTTGATGCCGATCAGCGATGGATCGCCCAGGTGCAGCGGTGCACCGTGTACGGATGGGAAACGGGTACAGATCTGTACCGCACGGATCGCATCGGCGGCTTTCATCGGGCGCATGGACACCACGGTGGTGCCGCTGAAACGACCGGCAGACTGACATTCGATATTGGTGCGGTACATCGGCACGTTTACGCCTTCAGTGATGTTGCGCACTTCCAGCCCATCGGCAATCAGGGATTCTTCAAACGAGAATGAGCAGCCCAGCAGGAAAGTGACCAGATCATCACGCCAGAACTCACGGACATCGGCGACTTCCTGGGTCATCACACCGTTTTCATAGATGCGGTATCTCGGAATATCGGTACGGATATCGACATCCTGGCCCAGCATTGGCAGCAGGAAATCACCCGGATTCGCCGACATGCCCACAATTGGACACGGCTTGGGGTTCAGCTGACAGAACTGCAGGAATTCATTGGCCCAGTCTTTCGGCATGATCGCCAGGTTGCCCTGCACGAAGCCCTGACAGAAGCCGGAAGTGTTAGCGGTGAATTCGCCACTGCGAATACGCTGGCGCAGTTCAAACGGGGACAGATTATCCATTGAAGACTCCTGATACAGCGCCGACAGAGCGCCCATTCTTATATTAGTGATGGGTGTTAGTGTCCTGCCTGATAAGGGGGCTTGTCCAATGAGAAATCGTTGGGGATTCTGATAAAGGATTTTTATCTGTTTTGGGCCCGGTTATCAGGCGAACGCGGCCTCTGGTTGTGGCTTACTGCGTTACGGCGACATATATGGCTGGCTGTCGAACCGTGTAAGGGGCCCCGTGTGAGGCAGGGGGCCGGGCAAGAATAGCCTCGCAGCGGGGCGTATCTGATAAAAATTTTTGTCCTGCCCAGCCTATCGGTGACAACAATGTTCTGTTGTATGCTTGCCGACCGGTTGCACCCTGCACCAGGCTTATCAACTCCTTATCTGGATCGACATCGAATGGAACAGCTGACCAGCTATTTTCAGGCCCTTATCAACCATAAACCGGCGCTGACCTTCAGCCTGGTGGCAGTATTACTGCTGCTGCGGTTTCTGATTCTGAAATGGATTCGCCACGACTCGGCATTTGTCAGTGATGAACAGCGCAAATCGATGTTCTACACCAAAAACCTGATGGCCCTGGCGCTGTTCTCAACGGTAATCGGCCTGTGGTGGTTTGAGATCCAGCACTTTGCCCTGTCGCTGGCAGCCATCGCGGTGGCACTGGTACTGGCCTCAAAAGAACTGATCCTCTGCTTCAGCGGCTCCATCCTGCGCGCCAGCTCGCGCGCCTTCACGGTGGGCGACTGGGTAGAGATCGACCGTTTTCGCGGTGAAGTGCTGGAGGTAAACATCCTCTCCACCTCGATCCAGGAGATCAACCTGGCCCATAACAGTTACGAGTACACCGGCAAAACCATCACCGTACCCAACAGTGCCTTCCTGAGCCTGGCGGTGAAAAATCTCAACTTTATGAAACGCTATGTGTACCACTACTTCTCCATCACCACGCCACCGCTGGTGAACCCGTTTGAGTTTCGCCAGCAGCTGATGGATAACCTGACCGAATACTGCGCCGACTTTTCTGACGTCGCCCAGCGTTATAACGCCGTTATCGAACGCCGCGCCGGGGTTGACCTGCCAGGGGCCGAGCCACACTTTCGAGTGCTGACTACCGAAGAAGGCGATATCTGTATCGATATCCGGGTGTTCTGCCCGACCGAGCAGGCCCAGGAACTGGAGCAGAAAGCGACTGAGGATTATATGGCGTATTACTATGGGGTGTTGGGGAAGCGGAGTGACTGATGGGGGGGCGAAAGTTCAATTGATCAGACTGTGTGGCTCTGGCAATGTGCCTCGAGTTTATTGAGTATCAGGGTGTTGGGCTCAATGTGGGTTTGATGTGCAGCGGGTATATCTTCTACTGCTTTACATGGATGAACCTTGGGTTGAAAGGGCTTCTTCTTTATATGTTTTAAATCCTCATACGTAATTCTTCCTTGTTGGTGGGGGAATAGTCGAGCTGGCTGTGAAGTAAACTGTTAGAACGATCCATGGAATACGGACTATAGATGAGCACTGACACATTTCTCAGCCACTCTCATGACGAAGCGCCTTGGGTTGAAGGGTTAGCGATCCGGCTCGAAGATGAGTGTGGGTTTAAAATTTGGTTGGATAAATGGGTGTTGGTGCCAGGTAAAAGCTGGCAACAAGCTATAGCTAGAGGGCTTGAGGGTACGACTAGCTGCGCTGTATTCATAGGAGCTAATACCCCAAAGGGTTGGTTTCGAGAAGAAATAGAACGTGCTTTAGATCTTCAAACTCGTAATCCTGATTTTAGAATAATTCCTGTTCTCCTTCCTGATGCAGACTCTGCACACGTCCCAGGGTTTCTTTCGCTGCGAACATGGGCAGACTTTAGAAATGGTCAGGATCAGGACTATGCCTTTCATGTTTTGAAACAAGGAATAAAAGGTGAACCAGTAGGTCGTTGGCCCACCAAAGATAATTCAAGCGGGAGTGGGGATCTATGTCACTATGAGCAGAAAATTATTGAACTTTCTCGCTTCCGGTCTCTGGGTGTTAATGAGGAGGTAATCATCGAGTTTGAACGAAAAATTCTAGATAAATGGCTCGATACTGGAGGGAAAATAAAATGACAAAGAAATTTACTGTTTTCCTCAGCTATTCGTCAAAAGACAAGAAAGCCGCACGTGATTTACATCAATTACTTACTGGAGCTGGGATAGGGGTTTGGTTTGACGAAATAACTTTAGTACCGGGAGTTAGATGGGATATAGCCGTTAGAAATGCAATTTTAGATGCTGAAGTTGCCCTTGTTCTCGTTGGAGAAGATCCATCTAGTGAGTGGCAAACCGTAGAGCTTCGATCCCTCTTGGATCGAATTTTTTCTGATGATAGTTTTCGCATTATTCCTGTATTGTTGCCAGGAGCAAAAGTTAAAAACCTTTCACCCTCATTACGTGGGTATCAATCAATAGATTTACGTGATGTAGGGGGGGAAGTATCAAGACTAAAACGGATTGCTGCTGCTTTAACGACAGACCCTAAGACAGGGGCATTAGCTGATTCTGAGGAGATTGGTGACAGACTTCGAGAAGCTGGAGATTTAAGCGGTGCGGTACCCCCTTACGAGAAAGCCCTCGAGGTATTAACAGCAAGGTTTGGTAAGGCTCACCCAGCTGTTGCTAAAGTTCAACGTAAATTAGCTGCTAGTTACTTTACAGCTGGTGATCTTGAGAATGCGGAACGTTGTCTCCGTATTGCACTGGACATCGCCATAAGTATTTATGGAGAGGACGATCCGCGAATATCGGCTGACTTGAGCAATCTAGCGACTTTGTATGAATCCCGAGGAAATTTTACTAAAGCACGTAAATTACAGGAACAAGCTCTCGGCATGAGCCAGTGTGTATTGGGTGATAGCCATCCTGATACTCTAACAGCCATGAATAATCTAGCTGGAATCCTAGGTAGTATGGGGGATTTTAGGTCAGCACGAGAATTGGAAGAACGAGTCTTTGAGCTACGTAGTACAACGCTGGGTGAAAACCACCCAGATACGATGATTTCACTTAATAATCTAGCTGCTACGCTTGCTGACATGGGAGATTTGATGGGCGCGAAAGCCCTTCAAAAAAAGATTTTGGAAAGACGCCGATTAATTCTAGGCGACGAACATCCTGACACGCTGACTTCAATGAACAACTTGGCTAGCACACTTAAAGCTCTTGGGGATTTGAGCGGTGCGCGGGAGTTACAAGAATTCGCCCTAAAACTTAGTCGGAGATTACTAGGGAATGAGCATCCTAGTACAATAACAGTGATGAATAATCTTTCCAGTGTATTTCGATTACAAGGGGATTTGATCGTAGCACGTGAACTCCTCGAAGAGGCATTAGGAGCTTATCGACGGCTGTTAGGTAATGATCATCCGAATACTGCTGTCCTGCTAAGTAATCTAGCTTCATTGGTCGAAGAATCGGGGGGCGTTTCTAACGCCTTGGAGCTGTATTATGAGGCTGCTAAAATACTAGATAAATCACTAGGCTCTGACCATCAATTAACAAAGGAGATATTAAATAATATTAATTTAATTGAAACTGATAAGAAATAGCGTCTAACAAGGAAGCTCAGCCGAACTCCTTAGGAAACGGCTGAGTTATATATTATATGCCCCATTAAGCTCGAGAATAAAATGTCAGAGTTAGAATTAAAAATTGATGAAGCTGAGTCATGTGCTGAGCTTCATGCACTAAAGTGTTCCGAAATTTTAGAGGCTGATGGTCTTCCTGAAGCTCTTGAATATTGCCGAGAGCAAGGGATTGAGCCTCCACAATGTTCACTAACTGCTCAATCTATGAATGCTGACAACCTCAGAGTAAAGGCCGCGAGGATGCTATCAGAAGAGAAGTGGTGGAAAAGACGGCTAGGTAATCAAGCTGGTCGGAAGTTTGAGCATGAAAAAATTCTGGCGGGTGAAGTTACAAGCTTTATCTCAGAAGAGTCGCTGGAATTTCACAACCGTAAACGTAGAAAGTGCAGATAATAAGTCACTACAAAGAAAGAAAAACGGTTGGTTGGCATGGCTACCCGCATGTGCTGGTAAAACCTAAGAAATGCTCTGGACTTATGCCTGACAGCTCAGTTTTTAGATGCCATAACTGCCTCTGTACTTCAAGGTGCGGAGGCTGAACTCTGGCCCTATCATCCATCCACACAACACTCATCCTGCAAAAAGTTAATCACCGCCAGCAGCCGTGCATATTCCGCGACACAGAACAGGGTACGGCCCTCTCGGCGCTGGTTGATCAGTCCGGCTTTCATCAGGCCGGAGAGGTGGTGGGACAGGGTGGAGCCTGGCACGTTCAGCTCTTCCTGCAGGATGCCCACGGCCAGGCCCTGATGGCCTGATTTTACCAGTCGTCTGAAGATGGCCAGCCGGGTGGGGTGGCCGAGTTCTTTGAGTGCTTTGGCGGCAAGTTCTAATTCCATTGTGACGGTCCTGGACGGTGAAGATATTTCGATATTACTAGAAATATCTTGACCCAGCCAGGGGTGGATTCTATATTTCGGTAATTCTAGAAATATAGATTATGGTGTGTGTATGACAACCGACGCGCTTTACGAGTCCCTCAATATGTTTGCGTTCCTGGCAACCGAGCTGACGTTGCTGTTCCTGGTGATCAGCTACCTGGTGGGGGTATTGCAGGCAAAAATCCCGCCCGAGAAAATCCAGCGCATCCTTAGCAGCCGTCACGGTAAAGGCTTTATTGTCGCCGGGTTGCTGGGCAGCATTACCCCGTTCTGCTCCTGCTCAACGATTCCGTTTCTGAAAGGGTTGCTACGGGCTAAGGCCGGGTTCGGCGCGATGATGGTGTTTCTGTTCGCCAGCCCGTTGTTGAACCCGGTGATTATCGGGCTGTTTGTGGTGACCTTTGGGCTGGAAGTCACGCTGTTTTACTTCGCTACAGCTATGGGCGTGTCGGTGTTGGCGGGTTATATGCTGGAGAAGTCAGGCTTTGAGCGCTATATCCGGGTTGAAGCCTATGCGGAACCGGTTGCACGGGGTTGTGGCACAGGTTGCGGCGGCGCTGCTCAGCCGGTGAGCCCGTGGCGCGCCATCTGGCACAGCACCTGGGCGGATTTCAAAAAGGTACTGCCTTACTTGATGGCAGGCGTGGCGCTGGGCTCGGTGATTTATGGCTTTATGCCAACCGACTTTGTGGTGCGCTTTGCCAGTGCCGATAACCCCTTTGCTGTACCGGTGGCGGCGGTGATCGGCATTCCTCTGTATATTCGGGCCGAGGCGGTGATACCGCTAAGTGCGGCGCTGGCAGCAAAAGGCATGGGGCTGGGCGCGGTGATGGCGCTGGTGATTGGCAGCGCCGGTGCCAGCCTGACCGAGGTGATTCTGCTGAAGTCGATTTTTAAGAATCAGCTGATCGTGGCGTTCCTGGCGGTGATTATTGGTATGGCTGTGCTGGCGGGGTATCTGTATAGCTATCTGTTTTGAGGGTTATGGTCAGGAATCGCCAGCAAGCTGGCTCCTACGATGGGTGCGGGGTTTCTTGTAGGAGTCAGCTTGCTGGCGATGGTAGCGGTGATGGATCGCGAGCAAGCTCGCTCCTACGGTTGGTGTGGGTTTTTTGTAGGAGCCAGCTTGCTGGCGATGGTTGCGGTGATGGATCGCGAGCAAGCTCGCTCCTACGGTTGGTGGGGTTTGTTGTAGGAGTCAGCTTGCTGACGATAGGCTGCGTTTCTATAGTAAATCCGTTAACAGGGAGGTTATGGGATGAAGCAAAAACAATGGCGTGGGCATGCATTGCGTTATGGGCGTTACTCTGAGAATAGCGCGGTGTATGTGGTTACGGGGGTAACGCATAATCGCGTGCCTTTGTTTGAGTCATTTACAGCGGCACGTGCTCTGGTGAAGGAATTCTATCGCCAGCCTGATGATGCTGAAACCTGGGCGTATGTGGTTATGCCTGATCATTTCCACTGGATGTTTCAACTGGGCAGTGTCGGGCTGAGTGAACTGGTGCAGCGGGTGAAGTCTTGCTCTGCCCGCCATATTAATCAGCTTAATCAGAGTGCAGGCCCCGTCTGGCAGCGCGGGTTTTATGATCAGCTGGTGCGGGATGAGGATCATATCCTGAAGGCGGCGCGGTATATTGTGGCCAATCCGCTTAGGGCGGGGTTAGTAACGCGGTTGGGTGACTACCCACTGTGGGATGCTAAATGGCTTTGATGTAATGGGATTTAATCGCCAGCAAGCTGGCTCCTACGGTTTGTATAGGCTTTGGTGTAGGCGTTAGCTTGCTGGCGATGAGCCGGTGGCGATCACTCAGGAAACGGCAAACTCTCTGCCTTTTCCGGCCGCATTTCGAAGGTGTTTAGCGTCATGGCGACAAAGGCGTAATAACCGTAGATGCCGACCAGCTCCACCATCCCTTGCTCACCAAACGCTTCTACCCCTGCTGCATAGAGTGCACCGTTTACCCGGCGGGTTTTATACAGTGCCCGGCCCGTTTTGTAGATCAGCTGCTGGCGGGGGGCGATGATTTTTGGTGTTTCCTCTGCCTGCAGGGCGTCGATGATGGCGCCGTCCAGTCCGGCTTTGCGGGCGATGGGTTCGTGGATCATCCATTCGGCCTGGCTGCGCCACCAGGCGGCGGTGGTGAGGATGGCCAGCTCGGACTCAACCAGCGACAGCTGGGTGTGGTAGCGGCAGAATGCACCCAGCTGCTGCGCCGGGTTGGCCAGGCCCGGGCTGTGGATCCAGGCCAGGAAAGGGCCGTCCAGATTGCCGCGTGGGCCTGCCAGGATGGCGTCGAGTACGGCGCGTTGATCATCGCGCATCGCGTCGCGGGTGGGGATAGTCAGTCGGGATTGCATGCTCATAAATTCCGTCTCGCTCAGGCCTGGTGTTTTCGTAGGAGCCAGCTTGCTGGCGATCAGTGATGCTGCACCAGTGAAGAACAGCCATCGCGAGCAGGCTCGCTCCTACGGTGGTGTGGTTAAAGGCTGTCAAATACCTGCTTACAGCTGGTGGCCAGCAGGCTGATCAGTTCGTCGATCTGTGCATCGGTGATGATAAACGGTGGGGCCAGCAGGATATGGTCGCCCTGTTTGCCATCCAGAGTGCCGCCCATGGGGTAGCACATCAGGCCGTTTTCCAGCGCTTTGGCTTTGATCCGGGCGTGGATTTTCAATGCCGGGTCGAACGGGGTTTTACTGGCTTTATCCTGTACCAGTTCAACGCCCTGGAACAGGCCCAGACCGCGAATATTGCCGATAAAAGGGTGGTCACTCAGTTCGCGCAGTAAACCCTGGCGCAGGCGTTCGCCCTGACGCTGAACATTGGCCAGCAGATCACCGCTTTCAATCCGTTTTTGTACCGCCAGTGCCGCCGCGCAGGCCATGGCGTGGCCGATGTAGGTATGGCCGTGCTGGAAGAAGCCGGAGCCCTGTTTGATCGCCTGGTAGATATGCTCGCTGACCAGGGTTGCGCCAATCGGCTGATAGCCTGCGCCCAGTCCTTTGGCGATGCACAGAATATCCGGGCTGATGCCTTCCTGACTGGCGGCGAACAGGCTGCCGGTGCGGCCCATACCACACATCACTTCATCCAGAATCAGCAGGATGCCGTGGCGGTTGCAGATCTCGCGGATGCCTTTGAAATACCCGGCAACGGCGGGTACTGCGCCCATGGTTGCGCCCACTACCGGTTCAGCGACAAAGGCCATCACCTTGTCCGCGCCCAGCTCGGCGATCTGTTGTTCCAGCTCATCCAGCAACCGCTGGCAGTACTGCTCAGTGGTTTCCCCATCCTGCTTGCCACGGTACTCATTGCAGGCGCTGACATGGCTGACATTCACCAGCAGCGGCTCAAACTGCTGACGCCGGGCCTGGTTGCCGCCGGTGGCCAGTGCGCCCAGGGTGTTACCGTGGTAGCTCTGCAGGCGGGCAATAATGTGCTGGCGCTCAGGCTGGCCGCGTTCAACAAAGTACTGGCGGGCCAGTTTCAGTGCGGATTCCATGGCTTCAGAGCCGCCGGAGACGAAATAGACATGCTCCAGCCCGGCCGGGGCGCGTTCCACCAGAAAATCAGCCAGCTGTTCCATTGGCTCGGTGGTGAAAAAACCACTGTGGGCCCAGGCGAGCTGGTCGAGCTGTTGCTGCATGGCCGCTTTTACCTCGGCGTCGGAGTGACCCAGGCAGGACACCGCCGCACCACCACAGCCATCGAGGTAACGTTTACCGGTACTGTCGAACAGGTAGATTCCTTCGCCACGCACGGCGGTGGGGTAGTCGGTGTTCAGGTTGCGGTGAAATACATGGCTCATGGTGGTGTCCAGGCTGCAGGCAGCGATCAGTGGGTTGCAAAAAATATCGGCATCGATGAACTGGTTGCAAATATAATTGCAAAATAATGTGCAGGCAAAGGGTTTCTGCAATGATTCAGTGCATCCGGTAGACTGCTGGCACTGAATTTTGCCAACTGGAGTCTGCGTTGACTGAGCCGTATCGCCCCCCCGCAACCCTTGAACACCTGACTCAACTGCTCCAGGCAATCAGCCAGGGTCATGCCCCGGTACGGCTGGGCCCTAAAGCCCATACGGTGCTGGGGCGGCTGGTGGCTGAACCGGAACAGGTGGCGGTGGGCACTATCTCCAGCCTGGCGCAGCGGGTAGGGGTGAATGCATCCACCCTGACCCGGCTGGCAAAAACGCTGGGCTATGCGGGCTTTAATGATTTTCAGGCGCTGTTCCGCGAGTCTATGACTCAGGCAGGCAGCGATTTTTACAGTCAGCAGGCAGATAAGCTGCTCAGCGGCGGCGGGGCCGAGCTGGAAGGGTTTCAGCGTATTGTTAATGAGTCGATGCAGAACCTGCAGCAGTGTTTGCGTCAGCTTGATGCGGATCAGCTGCATCAGGCGGCCCAGCTGCTGGCCCGTGCCCCCAGGGTGCGGGTGTATGCCGAGCGGCAGTTTTTCTCGCTGGCGGGGTTTTTACGTTATGGGCTGGGGATGATTCGTCCCGGTGTGGTGCAACTGCAGCCGGACCGTGGGCTGGCCGATGGACTGGTGGGGCTGACGGAAGAGGACGTGTTGCTGGTGGCCAGTTGTACGCCGTACACCCGCAAGGTGGTTGAGCTGGCGCAGGCAGTGCAGGGCATGGGGGTAAAGGTGATCGCCCTGACCGATTATCACGCTTCACCGCTGGCCAGTTGTGCCGACATCAGCTTTCTTATTCCCCACAACAGTAGCTACATCGTTAACAGCATGGCGGCGCATATTGTGTTTGCCGAGGGGCTGATCAACAGCGTGGCCGGGGTGCTGGGTGACGAGGCCCGGCAGACCTTACAGGCCAATGAGGCGTTAATTCGGGCGTTGAAAATTGAGTATTAGCCTCAGGCTATTTACCGCGACAGCGGTAAACAGACGGGATGGTTTTGTTCAGGGTGCTGCATCACCAGCGTTTGCAGGCCGAATACGGTGTGAATCAGCGGGCTGCTGGCGGTCTGTTGTGGAGAGCCATCGGCAATGATCTGCCCGTCACGTAAAAAAATCAGCCGGTCAGCAAATTCGAAAGCCTGGTTCAGGTCGTGTAGTACCATGATGACGGTTTTACCCTGCTGCCGGTTCTGTTGCCGTATCAGCTGCATCAAATCGTATTGATGGGCCAGATCCAGAAAGCTGGTGGGCTCATCAAGCATGAGTATTTCTGACTGCTGTGCCAGTGTCATACCCAGCCATGCACGCTGACGTTGCCCGCCGGACAGGGTGCCCAGTGGCTTGTCTGCCATCGAGCCTAGTTCAAGCTGAGCCAGTACTTCCTCCACAATTGCCTTGTCCTGCTTGCCTGCGGGCAATAACGGGTGTCGGAACGGGTAGCGTCCAAGCAGAATGAGCTCCCGTACTGTCAGGCTGTCTGGCGCAGCCGGGTTTTGTGGCAAAAAGGCCAGCTGACGGGCGCGCTGGCGAGCACTGTACTGATCCAGTGCCTGATTCTGCAGCAGTACGCTGCCACTTTTTGGCGTCAATACGCCCGCCAGCGTTTTCAGCAGGGTAGATTTTCCGCAACCATTGGCCCCCAGTAATACACAGATTTCACCTGCGTTAAGTGTCAGTGAAAGCTGATCAAGCACCGTCGTCCCTTTGTAACTGACTGTCAGATTCTGAGCGGACAGGGCGTTCAGCGGGCTGTGTTCCTGAAATCGGGTGTTCATACCGGGTTACCTTTTCAACGTCTTGCGGGTGATCAATAACAGTAAAAACATCGGCGCACCGATAATCGCCAGCACCAGCCCGACAGGCAGCTGTAGTGGTGCGAACAGCGCGCGCCCCAGGGTGTCTGCCAGCAGGCAGAGCAGAGCACCCGACAGCATGGAGGGGAGTGCCAGCCGTGAAGGCAACGGACTATGGAGCAGTCTGGCCAGGTGCGGTGCCAGTAAACCGATAAAACCGATGGCACCAGCAACGGTGACGGCCAGGGCTGACAGAGTGGCAACCAGTAGTAACGACAGGCTGTTCAGCCATGTTTGCTCAGCCCCCAGCATCCGCCGTGACAGCGGGTCCAGCAGGCAGGGGTCTGCGCGAAAGCAGAGCCAGATACCGGCTGGCAACAGGAACAGTAAATATCCACTGAGTAACCAGACATCGTTCCAGTCGGCGGCTGCCAGGCTACCGGATAGCCAGGTCAGTACGGTCGTGATGCGTTGTTGCTCTCCCACCAGTAATAGCAGGCCGGTCAGGGCTGCCAGCAGGCTGCTGAGTGCGATGCCAATTAACAGCAGTGCGACAGGCTGACAACGCTGACTCAGCCACCAGAGTAACCCGGTAATACTGAGTGCGCCGGCCAGTCCGGCCAGTGGGATCAGTACTGGATCAAGTCCTGGGAGGCTGATCAGCAGTAACACCACCGTCAGAGCAGCACCCTGATTGATCCCCAGCATGCCAGGGTCAGCCATCGGGTTGCCACTGCGGCTCTGTAACAGCAGACCAGCCAGGCCCAGTGCCGCGCCAATCAGCATTGCACACAGCATACGTGGCAGACGTAACTGTAGAATCAGCTGTGATGTGGTGGTGGCCATTTCTGATGGCTGAAACAGCAGCAGTAACTGTTCTGCCGACAGGGTCACGCTGCCTGATTGCAGGCAGCCGAGCAGTGCCAGCGGTAACAGGGCGAGATAGATCAGCCAGCGCATATCAGGATTCCCGAGCATAACGTCGCATTATTAACCAGATAAAACAGGGAACACCCAGCACCGCGAGAGGGACCGAGGGTGGTAACTGGTCGGCCTGCGGGGTGAGTCGGATAAAGCTGTCAGCAGCCAGCAGCAGGAGAGCGCCCAGTACCGCACTGCCGGACAGCTGTCGCCAGAGCTGATCACCCCAGAGACTGCGTGACAGATGGGGTACGATCAGGCCGAGAAATAGAATCGGACCGATCACGGCAACGGCCGCTGCCGTCAGCACCAGGATCACCAGCATTATCTGTATCAGAGCGTGTAGCGGGTTGATACCCAGTCCATGGGCGGCGTCACTGCCCAGTTCCAGTACCTGCAAACGGCGCTGTAGAGCAAAGGCGAATAGCAGTCCGCTGATCACCAGTATTGCCATGGGTCCCAGCTGGGAAGGTTCTACATAGGAAAGGCTGCCAGCAAGCCAGAAGCGAATTTGTTCCAGTGCATGCTGGTTGATCAGTAACAGTGCCAGTGTTAGCGCACCGTACAGGCTGCCCAGTAACGCGCCGCACAGTAGCAGCCCTTCCGGTGACAGAAAGCCAAAACTCAGCCGGGTGAGCATAAATACCAGCACCATTGCCAGCAATGCCCCGGTAAAGGCAGCACTGAAACTGAGTAATGGTGACAGGGGGAGTGGTGACATAATCAGCAGAACCAGTCCAAGTGCTGCCCCCTGGTTGATACCGATCAGGCCAGGGCTGGCCAGCTGGTTGGCTGTCAGGCGTTGTAGCAGGCAGCCTGCACAGCCGAGTGCCGCGCCACCCAGCACGGCGACGAGGGTACGGGGCCAGCGCAGCTCTTGCAGTATCAGTGCCTCCAGCGAAGGGGGAGCCGAAGGCAGGCTGAATTGCCAGAGTTGCAGCAGCGAAAATACCGGGTCGCCGAGGGCCGGACTGAGCAATGCCAGCAGGCAGGCTGCCATGCACAGCAGTCGGTTAGTCCACGTCATAGCTGATCAGTACCTGTTCAATATCATCCAGAATTCGAAGCGCAGCGGTCGGGCCAATACCGAGCATCCACCAGCTGTCTTCTATTGAATAAAGCTGACCGCTGGCTGGCGCTTGCAGCAGTGACCAAAAGCCACTGTGCTGCCAGCGTCGGATCAGCGAGCCGCGTTCTACCGCGTATTCACTGAGCAGCAGGATGTCGCCATCCAGTTGCTTGATGGCAACAGGCGAGCGTAGTCGTACCGCAAACCCGGTTGCCTGCTGTGCGAGCGGGCGGGAAATTCCACAACGTTGCAGTAAATTGCCAACAAAGGAGTCCTGCAGATAGAGCCGGATGTGGCTTTGCATGGAGCGCACCACTGATACAGTTGGCTGCTGTTTTTGCTGTGCCAGCTGACGAATGTCGGCGCAACGCTGCTCGAACTGCTGTTGCCAGCGCCGGGCACGGTCTTGCTGATTCAGTGCCCAGGCAAACAGCTGCAGGTTCTCTGCCCAGCTGGCCCCGATGCGCTCGCTCAGTACCGTTGGAGCAATACTGCTCAGGATCGGATAGTAACGGCCATGGCGCAGCTTGCTGCCCAGAATCAGGTCAGGTTTTAGCGCGGCAAGGCGCTCCATATCCGGTTCCTGAGGCACGCCAAGATCGACGGTCGGTGCCAGCTGATCACGCAGATAAACCGGAAACTGACCGGCGTGACTGGGTGTGGTGGCTGCCACTGGCTGTAACCCCAGTGTCAGCACCACATCCAGTTCACCACTGTCCAGTACCGCAATGCGTTGCGGCTGATCCGCTATGCAGCTGACCCCCATCGCGTGGGGGACCGGGCGGCAGTCCGCCCCGGCAGCTGCCAGCGGTATTAGCAACAGTAGAAGCAGCAGTCGAGCCATTACCAGCGTTGTGCGTAGTTCAGGCGCAATAACGCACCATTGGCCGGAATGTGACTGCTGTTGTTATTGTTACGCAACAACTGGCCATATACGGTGTAGTACTGTTTATTCAGCAGGTTTTCGATGCCGATCGACAGTTCGCCCCGGCGTAACTGGTAACGGGATAGCAGATCCACAGTGGTGTAGGACTGTACTTCACGACTACCAAAGCCAACCTGATCCTTGAAGGCGTCATCACGTGAGCCGCTGTAGTTCAGCTGTAACAGGTGAGCCCAGTCTTCGCTCTGTTGCCAGTTTAGCCATGCGTGCATCTGCAACGGTGGAATACGGTAGCCGTTCAGGGCTTCCCAGCGTTGATCATTTTCATCGTAGTTCTCGCCTTTCAGCCAGCTCAGGTTACCGCCCACGGCCCATGAGGCATCCAGCCGGTGTTCCAGTGCCAGTTCCAGCCCGTAGACACGCTCTTTACGACGCGCCTGAGCCAGGCTGAAATCCTGGGTAACCACCGAGCCCAGATCTGAAGTGTTATAAAACAGTGCGACACTGCCCTGAGTATTGCCCCAGTCACCCCGATAGCCGAGCTCGTAGTTATCCGTTTTGATCGGCTTCAGTTCTGAGCTGCTGATGTCGAAATCGGCGCTGGCATAACGGATACGCAGGCCGATATCGGGTAACTCAAAACCCTGAGAGAAGCTGGCGTAGAGTTCAGACTCACTGTTCAGATCATAGATAACACCGGTATTCCACAGCACATCGCTATAGCTGCTCTCGCCGCCCTCGATAGCATTCTGCTGGCCCAGTGTCGTGAAGTCGTTGAACGCTGCGTTCACATGCTCATAACGACTGCCCAGCTGCCAGCGCCAGTTGTCCCCAAACTCGGTTTCAAGCTGGGCAAATATCGCTGCGGTGTCGTGGGTCAGTTCGGGTACGAAGTCTTTATCGCCTGTGTCGATGAATACCAGCCCGTTGCTGCTGTCAAAAGCGGTACCGTCATAGGTGGTAACCGGCATGCTGGTTTTTTCACGACTCAGATCCAGCCCCCAGCGGATAACGCTGCGTTCAGACAGATCGCTGCTGACCCCCAGTCGGCCTCCCCAGGACTCGGACTCCAGATAACTCTGCGCCAGATGGTTCCAGCCACCGTATGGGCGTCCATCAAAAGGAGCGAAGCGGGCCTCAAAGCTGCGGTAATAGAGCTGTGACTCAATGTCCCCAATGACGGTGTTGTCCTGCTGCAGGCTCAGGTTGATCTGGCTGTTGCGAGTTTCATTCTGTTTGTCCAGCTGGATTCCTTCCAGCGCCTGCGCTTTGACGGTACCGGCGGGGGCCGCCATAACAGAGGCGTCTGAGGCAAAGTCAGTGTCCTGGTCTGCCACATAGTGGTTGATCGCCAGGGTGACCCGGCTGTCATCATTTTGCCAGCGCAGTTTACCTGCCAGACTCAGGCTGTCGGTATCAGACAGGTCGCCCTGGCTGGGCTCAGGTGCGATACGGTCGCCATCAGCATCAAAGAAGCCGCGACGCTGCTCTGCAGCCAGGTTGAAACCGTAGTCAAAACTACCGTTATTACCGCCGCTGTAGTGCTCCAGCCGGTTGCCCAGTCCATCTTTACTGAGGTTGCTCAATGACGTGCTCAGGCCGACCGTGGTTACGGACTCCGAGACGTTACGGCGGGTAATAATGTTGACCATCCCGCCTGCTGCACCGCTGCCATACACCGCGCTACCACCACGGACAACTTCGATGCGCTCAATATTAGCCGGATCAACGGTCATCAGATCTCGACTGGCATTGCGGTTGGTGTTTTGTGGCACACCATCAACCAGTATCAGCATATTACGACCGCGCAGAGACTGATTGAAATTCGTCAGTGTCTGGCTTGCAGGTGCCATGCCTGGGACTACTTTAGACAGGACTTCGGCCAGATTGCGGGACACTGCCAGCTGGCTCTGAATATCTTCCCGCTCCAGTACGGTAACGGCGTGAGGGATATCTCGCAGAGAGATATCCTGACGGGTGGCAGTGATCACCAGATCATTTTGCTGATTAACCTCGGCGCTTGCCGGGAGTGTAGTCAGAGCGGCGATAGCCAGAGTGGGTAACGATAGAGTCGGTTTCATGAACACATTCCAGGTGCATACTAGTGTAGGATTGAAACTCAAATGCATTTGATGGTGATTATCATATGCGGTATTTACTTTAATTAAAATACCATTCGTTACATCTAGAATGACATCGAGGGGCTATTGAGTGGGTATTTATGATCAGGGAGCAACAACCTTTTACGCCTGCCAGGCCGATCAGCGATTCAGTTATTGCCTTTACGTGCCGCGAAATATCAGGGCTAACACATCATTGCTGGTTGTTGTGCATGGTTCGCGGCGGACGCCGGAAAAATATCGAGACCTGCTGGCTGAATTTGCCGAGCAGCACGGCGTTGTTGTGCTCTGCCCGCTGTTTCCAGTCGGTATTCCAGTGCCAGAAGAGACCGGTGGCTACAAGTTTTTAAACCAGATGAATGTGCGTTATGACCAGGTGCTGCTGGCAATGGTAGAAGAAGCTGGTAGCCGGTTAGCGATTGATTATGAACGTTTCTTTCTACATGGTTTTTCGGGTGGCGGTCAGTTCGCGCACCGTTTTCTTTACCTGTATCCTGAACGCCTTGCGGGTCTTTCAGCGGGTGCGCCAGGTCTGGTTACTTTGCCAGATGATAAGGCAGCATGGTGGACCGGCATTGGTGATATTGAAGCGATATTTGGTATTAAAGTAGATTTTGATACCATTAAATCGGTACCCGTTCAGTTAATTGTTGGTGCGAATGACCGCGATCGTGATGAGATTGTGCTCACCGTAGAGAATCGATACTGGATGCCTGCTGCTAATGATGCTGGTCAGGATCGTGTTGAACGCTGCCAGTGCCTGGCGCAGGCGCTGCAAGCGAAAGGTGTGAGTGTGCGGCTGGATATTGTGCCAGGGATAGCGCACCAGGGGTTTGATTTACTGCCTCAGATAACCACGTTTTTTCAGGAGATATTAAGTGGAAGAGTACCCTGATTGTTCGGAAATCAGCCGTAAAGTGAACCCGCTGCAGGCAGAGCTGAGTCATCGGCTGCTGAGCCTTTTTTTAACTCAGGGGGTAACCCGGGGCGAACACCTGGCCGAGCGAGAACTGGCAGAGCAGTGTCAGGTGTCACGTTCACCGATCCGCGCAGCGTTGAAGCTGCTGGCCCATCATGGTGTGGTCAGTGTGCGTTCGCAGGGTGGGTTTCAGCTGGCAAAAGATGGTGCAGAGCTGGCGTGTGTTGAGTTAGAACTACCACAATCACCGCTGGACGCGCTCTATGTGCAACTGGGGCAGGACCGTGTACAGGGAGAATTGAGCGAGCATGTGATGGAAGCAGACCTGCTCCGTCGTTATGCAGTGCCCAGGGCATTGTTGCACAAAGTACTGACCCAGATGGCCAGTGAAGGACTGCTGCAACCAGCACAAGGCAAGGGCTGGCATTTTACGTCGCTGATCAATAGTGAAGCCAGTAACCGTGCCAGTTATGAGTTACGCAGAGTGATTGAACCTGCCGCTTTGCGGCTGGATAGCTACCGTGTGGATCAGGCACGGTTGAAAAGCTGCCTGCTGCTGCATCGTCAGCTGGTGGATGGTCAGGTGTTTGAAATTGAAGCGTATAAGCTGTTGGCGATCAATGCTAACTTTCATCAGATGCTGGTGGATTTTTCCGGTAATCCATTTTTTATGGAGATCCTGCGACAGCAAAACCGGATGCGGCGCTTTACCGAATCCGGCGCCAGTCTGTATCCGGAAAGGATGCTGATGTCCTGTCAGGAGCACCTGGATATTATGGAAGCGCTGACCCAGGATGACCGGGACTGGGCTGCGCGACTTATGGAACGTCACCTGAGCGTCGCAGGCCGAGGTAATCTTGGTGTCCCGGTGGAACAGGAACAGCTTTAGCCCTGGCTGATATTCAGCTGGAACAGCTGTTCCAGCAGCCACTGGCCGCCGGTGCCCAGGGCCCGTTTCTCGGTCCACACCACATCCACGCCCTGCAAGGCGGCCACCTGCTGGTAGGCCAGTTCCAGTTTGACCAGTTTGCCGTGTGCCAGCTCCTGGGCGACCACCGATTCATGCAGTAATGACCAGCCCAGTCCCGCACCCACCAGTTCTGCCACCGCGTAGGGGCTTTCGGCGTACCAGATTTTAGGGCTGAGGATCTGCTGGATATGACTGTCGTCATCCAGATTCAGGCTGCGGGTTACCAGCTGGCGGTAGCCGCGCAGGTCACCATGGCTGACCGGGCCGAGCCGGGCCAGCGGGTGGTCGGCACTGCAGACCGGAATCACCCGGGCATGGCCGATGCCCCGAAATTTGAAGCCCTGGGGGTAGTGCTCCTGCTCCATCATCAGGCCGATATCGGCCCGGCCCTGGCGGATCAGCTCGGCAACGTCGTTGGGGCCTGGGTCCAGCAGCTCGAACTCAATGTGTGGGTAACGTTTTTCAAACTCGATCAGCAGCGGCAGTACCTGGGCGGTGGCGATGCTCTGTTCGATGGCCACGCACAGCTGGGTTTCTGCGCCTGCGGTCAGTGAGCTGGCGCAGGCGAGGTAGTCCTGATGGCTGTGCAGCACGGCACGGGCAGATTTGAGCAGGGCAATGCCGTGGCTGGTCAGCACCGGGTTACGGCTGCTGCGGTCGAACAGGTCAACGCCGCTTTCGATCTCCAGATTGCTGATGGCGTTACTGATCGCCGACTGGGCTTTACGCAGTTTACGGGCGGCGGCGGAGAAGGAGCCTTGCTCGGCGGCGGCGACGAAGGCATCAAGTTGATCAACACTGGGCATAAGAGGGCTCTGGCTGGTGTATCTGTTTAGTCGATAGTTTGTATCTGGCTATCTATTAATAAGATGGTATTCGTTTATCTATATAAATATCAGATTGAAACTGACTTTAATCTATTATCTCACTGATTAGAATGCCTGCCATTCATTGCTCTCAATTTATTCGAGAAACGGTCATGGCGAAGAAAATTAATGTGCGTTCGAAGTGGGATCGGGCGCGGTATGCGGTTGTGTTTGAAGTGCTGTTGATCCTGATGTCGGCACCGGTGATTGCCTGGGTGCTGGAGAAGGAAGCGATGACGGTTGGTACGTTGACGGCGGTGATTGCACTTAAAGCGCTGCTGGTGAATGTGGTGTACAACCATTTTTATGATCGTTTTGATGTGAAAGCCGGACGGGTGCCGACACAGCGTTCGGGTCGGGGCCGTATTGCCCATGCGCTGGGGCTGGAAATGGTGCTGACCGTCACGTCGATGCCGATTGTGATGTGGTGGCTGCAGATTGATCTGCTGACCGCACTGGCGATGGATGTGGTGCTGATGGGCTTTATCGTGCTGTATGCCTATGTCTACACCTGGGCCTACGACCGGGTGTTTCCGGTGGTACAGCCTGCGGATGATGATACCGATACCGGAAATTTTGCCGCGGCCTGAGTGGTTGCAGCAATCCCACCGAGTGGCTGCCCTGCCCGGTAGCGCTCGGTGATGTGTAAGTGAATGTTAAGTAAGACCTTCTGATACTTCTTCTGTTTAAAGCCGGTCAGGCACTGCCCATTGCGGCCCTCTTCAGGCCCATCTCGTTTGACCGGTTTCTTTTTCCCCCAGACTCCCTGTGAATACTTAACTGCGCTTTTTGTGGGACAGCTGTCTTCAGCTGGAATGGGTGTTGGCGGGCATATCGCGAGCAAGCTCGCTCCTGCGGGTGGGTGCAGGAGCCAGCTTGCTGGCGATGGGGTCTATCAGGTGGGGTTTACGACGCCAGCTGTTGCACGGCGAGTTTGGCGGCGGGGCTCAGATCACTGCCATCCTGGGCGGCGTAGTCGATGATCTGTTTTTTCATCGACCGGGCCCAGAATTTCTGCAGGTGGTTGGCGGTGGTGGCCGCCGTCTGCTCAATGTCTTTTTGAAAGCTGTTGTTGGCCACAATCTGGTTGGCCATCTGAATCAGGTGTTCAAGTTCGGTTTGCATGTTCAGGGTTCCCGTTGGGCTGTACGCTGCGGTTATAGATGATAAAGCGGCCGGGGCGGGCGAAGCCGACCAGGTTGAGGCCGGCTTCACTGGCCATTTTTATCGCCAGTGAGGTGGGGGCAGACACGGCTACCAGGGTACTGATGCCCGCACTGCAGGCCTTCTGCACCATCTCATAACTGGCCCGGCTGGATATCAGCGCAAAGCCGTTGGGCAGGTAAACCTGCTGCTGGCTGAGGCTGCCGATCAGTTTGTCCAGCGCATTATGGCGGCCGATATCTTCGCACAGCATATGGATATCACCGTTCAGATCACACCAGCCTGCGCCATGCAGCGCGCCGGTCTGATTCTGTAACGGTTGATGGTTTTCCATGGTCACAATGGCGTGTTGAATCGCGGCCTGGCTGGGTAGTTCAACGCTGACCACCGGGCTGGTGGGGCGAATGGCCTGATCCAGTGATTCGGTGCCACACAGGCCGCAGCCGGTACGGCCGGCCAGGTTACGGCGGCGCTCTTTCAGCTCGGCCATACGCTGGGCGGCGATACGCAGCTGGACCTCATAACCATTGTCATGGGCTTCAATATCAATACTGTAGAGTTCGCTGGCATCGGCGATCAGCCCCTCGCTGAGGCTGAACCCCAGCGCGAAGACCTCCAGCTGGCAGGGCGTGGTCATCATCACGGCATAGGAGATGCCGTTGTAGACCAGCGCGACCGGTTGCTCGTCGGCGACGTCGTCGAACAGTAACTGCGATTCCTGCTGCTGCCAGCGCTCGATGGCAACGGTGGCTAAACCGTCGCTCTGCTCGTGCGCCTCAGTGTATGAGGCTGAACTCATTAGATACCTTCCCTGCGGCGTCCTTTCTCAAGTAACGCATTCTGCTGATCGCGGAAGCTGACAAAGTTCTGCTGCCATTCGGAAGGCTGCGAAACTTTTTCCACCTGTACCGCGGTGACTTTGTACTCCGGACAGTTGGTGGCCCAGTCGGAGTTATCGGTAGTGATTACATTAGCGCCACTGTCCGGATGATGGAAGGTGGTATATACAACACCGGGCTGCATACGCTCGCTCAGCACGGCCCGCAGTACCGTCTGACCGACGCGGCTGCTGATCCCCAGCCAGTCGCCGTCCTGAATACCACGGGTTTCGGCATCGCTTGGGTGCAGCTCCAGCACATCTTCGTCATGCCACATCTGGTTGTCGGTGCGGCGGGTCTGTGCGCCTACGTTGTACTGGCTGAGGATACGACCGGTGGTCAGCAGCAGCGGGAAGCGGCGGCTGGCGCGTTCTTCGGTGGCCAGGTATTCGGTGACCGCGAACTCGCCTTTGCCGATCGGAAAATCGGTCACGTGCATGGTCGGTGTACCCTCAGGGTACAGCTCGTTACAGGGCCACTGAATGCTGCCCAGTTCTTCCAGCTTGTCATAGCTGACGCCGGTAAAGGTTGGCGTCAGGCGGGCGATCTCATCCATGATTTCGGACGGATGGCTGTAGTCCATCGGGTAGCCCAGCGCATTAGACAGCATCATGGTGACTTCCCAGTCCTGCTTGCCGCCCAGCGGTGCCATGACTTTGCGCACCCGGTTGATCCGGCGTTCGGCATTGGTGAAGGTGCCGTCTTTTTCCAGGAAAGTGGAGCCAGGCAGCAATACGTGGGCGAAACGGGCGGTTTCATTGAGGAAGATATCCTGAACCACCAGGCAGTCCAGTGATTTCAGTGCGGCCTCAACGTGGTGCAGGTTGGGGTCGGACTGGGCGATATCTTCACCCTGTACGTACATGCCTTTGAAGTGACCGGCGATGGCCGCATCGAACATGTTCGGAATTCGCAGACCGGGCTCGTTGTCCAGTTTGACGCCCCATTCGGCTTCAAAGCGGCCACGGGCAGCGTCATCGGAGATGTGCTGGTAGCCTGGCAGATCATGCGGGAAAGAGCCCATATCACAGGAGCCCTGCACGTTGTTCTGACCCCGCAGCGGGTTAACGCCGACGCCTTCACGGCCGATGTTACCGGTGGCCAGCGCCAGATTGGCGATACCCATGACCATGGTAGACCCCTGGCTGTGCTCGGTGACACCCAGCCCGTAGTAGATAGACCCGTTGCCAGCGTTGGCAAACAGTCGGGCCGCTTCTCGGACGCTGCTGGCCGGTACGCCGGTGACCTCGGCCATTTTTTCGGGCGAGTTGGTTTCGTGCTGGATAAACGCTCGCCACTGGTCGTAGCTGTTGTCGCTGCAACGTTCGGCAATAAAGGCACGGTCTTCCAGGCCTTCGGTGACGATTACGTGGGCCAGCGCGTTGATCAGGGCAACGTTGGTGCCTGGGCGCAGCGGCAGGTGGATCGCTTCGCTCAGGTGCGGTGTTTTCAGCAGGTCGATCTGACGTGGATCGGCCACGATTAGTTTGGCACCCTGACGCAGGCGTTTACGCAGCAGTGAGCCGAATACCGGGTGGGCATCGGTCGGGTTGGCACCCACTACCATGATCACATCGGATTGCAATACCGACTCGAAGGTCTGAGTACCGGCGGATTCACCCAGGGTGACTTTGAGGCCATAGCCCGTCGGGCTGTGGCAGACACGGGCACAGGTGTCGGTGTTGTTGTTACCAAAGCCAGCGCGGATCAGCTTCTGTACCAGGTAAGTTTCTTCGTTGGTACAGCGCGAGGAGGTGATCCCGCCCAGGCTTTCCCGGCCGTGTTCGGCCTGGATTGACTTGAAACGACCGGCGGCAAAGCCGATGGCTTCGTCCCAGCTGACGGCGCGCCATGGCTGGTCGATGCTGTCGCGGATCATCGGGTCGGTGATGCGGTCTTTATGGGTGGCGTAACCAAAGGCGAAACGGCCTTTGACACAGGAGTGACCCATGTTCGCGTCGCCGCCTTTGTACGGCACCATGCGGATGACCTGGTCGCCTTTCATTTCGGCTTTGAACGAGCAGCCAACACCACAGTAAGCACAGGTGGTGACGACGCTGTGTTCTGGCTGACCGGCGTCGATGACGCTTTTCTCCATCAGGGTGGAGGTCGGGCAGGCCTGGACACAGGCACCACAGGAGACACAGTCGGACTCAAGGAAGCTTTCATCCTGACCAGCGGCAATGGTGGACTCGAAACCACGGCCATCGACGGTCAGCGCAAAGGTGCCCTGGACTTCTTCACAGGCGCGCACACAGCGGCTGCAGACGATACATTTGCTGGGGTCGAAGGTGAAGTACGGGTTGGACTCGTCTTTGGCGGCATCCAGATGATTGTCGCCATCGAAGCCGTAACGCACCTCACGCAAGCCGACTGCACCGGCCATGTCCTGCAGCTCACAGTCACCGTTAGACGGGCAGGTCAGGCAGTCCAGCGGGTGGTCGGAGATGTACAGCTCCATGATGTTGCGGCGCAGCTTGGCCACTTTCTCAGTCTGGGTATTGACCTGCATCCCGGCTTCTACCGGGGTGGTGCAGGAGGCCGGGAAGCCGCGACGGCCTGCGATCTCTACCGCACAGATGCGGCAGGAGCCGAAGCTCTCCAGGTTATCACTGGCACACAGCTTGGGAATATTGATATCGGCCAGGGCGGCAGCACGCAGTACCGAGGTGCCTTCGGGCACGGTGACGCTAACGCCATCGATGTCCAGGGTGACCAGTGTTTCCGACAGGCTCGGCGGGGTGCCGTAGTCTTTGTTCGGGTCCAGTGCTTTGGGGTCAAATATTTCGATCATGCGGAGGCACCCCCATCGGTGGTTGTTGCAGCCTTGATGAAATCATCAGGGAAGTGTTTTACAGCGCTCTGTACCGGGAACGGGGTCATCCCGCCCATGGCACACAGGGAGCCGTAGATCATGGTGTCACACAGGTCATCCAGCAGCTCCAGGTTGGCGGCTGTATTCTGACCGGCGCGAATCTTGTCGATCACTTCCACCCCACGGGTTGAACCGATACGACAGGGCGTACATTTACCGCAGGACTCAGCAACACAGAACTCCATGGAGAAACGGGCCTGTTCGCTCATATCAACGGTGTCATCGAAGGCAACAACGCCCCCGTGACCGAGTACGGCACCGTCGGCAGAGAAGGCTTCATAGTCCAGTGGCAGGTCCCACTGGCTTTCTGGCAGGTAGGCACCCAGCGGGCCACCGACCTGAATCGCTTTCAGCGGTCGACCGCTGGCACTGCCGTTGCCGAACGTTTCGATCAGCTCGCGCAGGGTAGGGCCGAACGCCAGCTCGACCATGCCACCGCGTTCGATGTTACCGGCCAGCTGGAACGGCAGGGTGCCACGGGAGCGCCCCATGCCGTAATCCGCGTAGGACTGGCCGCCATTGGCCAGAATGTAGGGCACCGCTGCCAGCGAGAGTACGTTGTTGACGATGGTTGGCTTGCCGAACAGGCCTTCAATGGCAGGCAGTGGTGGCTTGGCACGGACCAGGCCGCGTTTGCCTTCCAGGCTGTTGAGCAGGGAGGTTTCTTCACCGCAGATGTAGGCGGCGGCACCCAGCCGGACTTCCAGCTGGAAGTTGCAGCCACTGCCCTGGATGTTGTCACCCAGCCAGTTGGCCTCGGTAGCGTTGGCGATCGCTTCGTTCAGAATCTGGTGGGCCAGCGGGTACTCTTCGCGCAGGTAGATGTAACCCTGGTCCGCACCCACGGCCAGACCGGCGATGATCATGCCTTCGATCAGCATCAGCGGGTCGGCTTCCATCACCAGTCGGTCGGCGAAGGTGCCGGAGTCGCCTTCATCGGCATTACAGACGATGTACTTCTGGTCGGCATCACAGCCCAGTACGGTCTGCCATTTGATGCCGGTCGGGAATGCTGCACCCCCACGGCCACGCAGGCCGGAGGTTTTGACATCATCAACAATCGCCTGAGCGCTCATCTGCAGGGCTTTTTCCAGCCCGTCAAAGCCACCGTGCTGGCGGTAGTCGGTGATGCTGACCGCATCGGTGACTCCGGCGCGGGCGAAGGTCAGCCGTTGCTGGTTTTTCAGGTAAGGAATCTCGGTAACTTCCCCCAGTGCCAGCGGGTGGTCGGTGCTTGCGTCCAGCATACCGGCGTCCAGCAGGGCGCTGACATCGCCCGGGCTGACCGGGCCGTATGCTGCACGACCGCCGTTACCCGTATCGACTTCTACCAGTGGCTCCAGCCAGCACAGGCCACGGGAGCCATTGCGAACGATCTCGATATCCAGCCCACGGCTGGCGGCTTCGGCCTGCAGGCGGCTGACTACGTATTCACCGCCCAGTGCCTGGGTGGTGGTGTCGCGGGGCACATAGACTTTAATGCTCATCACTTCAGCTCCAGGGTGGCGGTGGTCAGTTCTTCTACCAGGGCGTCGAAACGTTCGGCATCAACCCGGCCCATAATCTGCTCACCCACCCGGATGGACGGGCCACAGGCACAGTTGCCCAGGCAGTAAACGGGCTCCAGGGTGATTTCACGGTCGGCTGTGGTGCCGTGGTAATCCACCCCCAGAGTGTTTTTGGCATGTGCTTCGAGGGCGCGTACACCACGGGCCTGGCAGGCTTCGGCCCGACAGATCTGTACCACATGTTTGCCCGGCGGGCTGAGACGGAAGTGATGGTAGAAGGTCACAACACCGTGGACCTCTGCGCGGGTCTGCTGCAGGGCGTCAGCGATCATCTGGATCGACTCGGGGGGGATGTAGCCCTGAGAGTCCTGAATGGCATGCAGAATCGGGAGCAGAGCGCCGGGTGTGTGTTGCAGCGATTCAAGAATCTGCTGCACGGCGGTGCGGTCCCACTGTGGGGTAACGGTCATGAAGCTCACCTGTGCGTACGGCGCTTGTCGGTTGCGACAAGGGCGCAACGGAAGCGAACGTTATTATTATTCCGGCAAATAGGTATGAAAATGCATATTTGCGGGTTATTTTTATGTCATTGATAGGTGAAAATTAGCATTAGTGGGCCATCTGGGAAATATGAAAGTTTATGCATATTAAGAAAGTACAGATCGCACCCGCCTGGACCTTCCGTGACGAGCAGGGCCGCCAGCTGGAACCCCAGCTGTTCAGTCTGCTGGGGGCGATCAACGATGCCGGGAAGCTCACGGTCGCTGCCAAAGTGGTAGGTATCTCCTATCGTCACGCCTGGAATCTATTAAATAAGTGGGCAGCGTTTTTCGGTGCGCCGCTGGTGCTGTTAGAAAAGGGCCGTGGCGCGCAGCTGACCAGCCTGGGTGAGAAATTGCTGTGGGCGGAGCAGCGGGTGGCGGCTCGACTGACGCCGCAACTGGATAACCTGGCGTCGGAATTGAACATGGAGATCCAGCGCACCCTGGCCGGGGTGAAGCCCTTGTTGCGCTTACATGCCAGCCATGGCTATGCGGTGGCAGAGCTGGCCCGCCATGCTGAGGATTTTCAACTGGATCTGCAATATAGGAGTGCCGAGGAGGCGCTGGCGTCGTTCAGCCGGGGCCAGTGTGATGTGGCGGGCTTTCATTTGCCGTCTGAATATCTGAGTGATGTGTTATATGACACCTATCGCAGTTATCTCAAGCCACGGGCACATAAACTGATCAGCTTTATTACCCGCCAGCAGGGGCTGATGGTTCGCTCTGGTAATCCGTTGAGCATTCATACCCTGGCTGACCTGACTCAGGAGGGGGTCCGTTTTATCAATCGACAGAAAGATGCCGGCACCCGCGCCTTGCTGGATGAAATGCTCCGTTGCCAGGGCGTCGATAGTGCGCTGATTACAGGCTATACCACTGAGGAATACACCCACTCGGCGGTTGCCGCCCATGTGGCGGCCGGGATGGCGGATGCGGGTTTCGGGGTGCAGGCGGCAGCAGCACAGTTCGGCCTGGAGTTTATGCCATTAACGTCGGAGCAGTACTGGTTACTGTGTCGTAGTGATGCCGTTATGCAGGAAGCCTTGCAGCGTTTCTTACAGGTGCTTGCAGCCCCTGAATTTTGCCAGGCTGTATCACTGTTACCTGGATATAGTGAGCATAATTGCGGTGAGTTAGTTGATCTGGAAAGGGTTTTTGATCGATAAATCATAATCCTGCTGTAATATTGTCTGGTTCTGCCGACAGAATTATCTATGCTTTGTTCTATCAGGCTGGCTTCGATACCAGCAGAAAGACAGGATGTTTAATGTGAAAGTTTTGCCTCTGGCTGTAATACTGGGTGCTGTATTGGTGGGGTGTGGTAAATCAGAACCGCCGCCTAAATCATCTGCGACCGGAGCCCAGCTGTTCGAGCATTATTGTGCCAGTTGCCATAGAGCCGAAGGCACGGGTAACTTTCTAAAGGGTATTCCTGCTAATGCACTGACCCGGCTGGGGCCTGATGAGGTGGTAGACCTTATTCGCAAAGGTAATCCGGAAAAATCGAAGATGCCAGTCTTCAGTGATCTGAACCGTTACCAGGCTGAACGGATCACCCTGCATCTGTGGAAGCTACGTGAGACGCTGGTGGAAAAGCGCAGCCGGTAAATTGGCCTGAGCTGCTTATAGTTGTGACCGGTTAGTTGTGACCGGTAAAAGTAAAAAGGCCCGCATGAAAATGCGGGCCTTTTTACTACCCGGCCAGGTAGGCCGGGCGTTTGCTATTACAGCTTAATAACGGAAGCGGTTCAGCTTACCTTCCAGCTGTTTAATCAGTTCAAACAACTGACTACTTTGCTGATTCACTTCACCGGCACCATCAGACAGCTCGTTTGCCGTGTCGTTAATGGTAACGACACTGCGGGAGATATCTTCCGATACTGAGCTTTGCTCATCGGCGGCAGTCGCAATCTGGCTGGTCATATCATTGATCTGAGCGATAGCTTCAACCACGGTATCGAGCTGGCTGGCAGCATTTTCGGCCCGTTCAATACAGTTGCTGGTGTAGCTGCTGCCATTTTCCATCGCTTTCTGCGCCTGGCGGGAACGTGTCTGTAGCTGTTCAATCAGGCCCTGAATTTCAGTGGTCGAGTTCTGGGTCTGGGAGGCCAGGTTGCGTACTTCGTCGGCAACGACCGAGAATCCACGGCCCTGTTCACCAGCTCGGGCCGCCTCAATCGCAGCGTTCAGCGCCAGCAGGTTAGTCTGTTCGGAAATACCGCTGATCACTTCGACAATCTTGCCAATATTTTCGCTGTCCTGGGCCAGCTGGTTCATGATGGTGCCTGCCTGCTCCATCTCAATGGCCAGTTCACGAATAGCATCTACCGAGTGGTACACATTATTAGAACCTTCCTCTACCGCTGTTTTAGCGCTGGTGGCGGCACCTGAGGTGTCCGCTGCACTCTGGGCAACCTGGGTGGCGGAAGCTGACATTTCGTTGATGGCAGCGGCCACCATCTCAATTTCCTGACGCTGGCGTAATACGCGCTGATTGGTCTGTTCAGATATCTCAGCGGTACGGTTAGCGGTCACCTCAACATTGCCCATTTCGCCAGCGATATCTTTGACAATGTCGTGGGTTTTCTCGATAAAGGCGTTAACACCATTAGCCAGATCCCCAACCTCGTCTTTACGTTGCAGATCCAGCCGCTGAGTCAGGTCGCCGTCGGCAGAGGCCAGGTCATTTACCCGACTGGCAGTTTGTGCAATTGGGGTGGCGATGCTTCGAGCCATCCAGCCCAGTAAAATAACGCCCAGTACTGCAATGAAAGAGCCGATCATGGTCTGCTGAGATAACGCGGTGGCGAAATTCTCTTTCAGTACCTGTTCAGTCTTTACAACCCCGGCCAGAACAACAGACTCGGGAATCTCAATAACAACCCCCCAGCTACCACGAACCCCCGGCAGTTTTACTGCGGCCAGGCTGACATAGGTGGCGTCATGTCGAGTGATGAAATCCTGACCATTGCTTAGCTGGCTGCGAATGAAGTCGAGCTCGCTAGCTGGCAGTGGTTTGCCAATCAATGAGCGATTAGCAGAGTGGCCTGCGACCAGACCACCGTTACTCAGCACCATGACTTTGCCTTTACCCTGGTAGAGTCGCTGGGCTGCTTCGGTGGCAATTTTCTGGATGTAAGCCAGTTCGATATCAATCCCTGCCATACCGTAGTACTTACCTTGCACCATAATTGGCAGAGTAATCGAAGTGCCGACAATGGTCTGGCCCTGGGCATTCCAGCTGTAAGGTTCAGTCAGGCAGGTACGGTGTTCTTTTATTGGGCAGTTGTACCAGTAATTGCTACTTGAATCGCTGGCGGCTCCACCATCAACCAGGAATTGCAGGTTTAGTGGACGTAATGCCAGGGTGCTACCGCTACGGGACCAGTAAGGGGCAAACTGACCATTGGCAAAGGTGTGCTCGGTGTCTTTGTAGAGGTTATCTTTACCATCAACCGCATTCTTTTCCCACGCAATATAGGTGCCCATAATCGCCGGGTTGGAAGTCAGAACACTTTTGACGTAACGGGCCATACGATCACGGTCCAGTGCGACTACATCGTTGTTGTCGATATAGCCTTCTACCGTCTGAGTGATACCCATAGCGATACGCAATGGTTCGATAATTTTTGCGGCGATGCGGGTTGCTTCCAGCTGGGCAATCGCTTGTAGCTCGGACTCAGATTTCAGGCTCAGCTGTTCGCTGGTTAGCTCTGTCACTTCCTGTTTGGTTTTCTGGCCGGCTATTGCTGCATAAATCAGCGTGGCGGCAAGCGCTGCAACAAGGCAGAGCGCTGATACAGCCGCAATTTTATTGCGAATGCTTGTCAGCATGGTTGGGTGTCCTTTCTGGTAGTAAAGCGATTATTGAAGCGTTCATGGTGCGAGTAGCACTTCGTTTTTATTATTTGTATCTTGTCAGGCTTGTCGCATTGTCCCTTCAATGTTTATCGGCAGAATGAATGCGGCCTGAATCGCTAAATTAGCGATTAGTCGTAAATAATACAATGAGTTGATCTGCTTTCAGATATGCCTGGCCAGCCAGAATATACCAATATGTCAATTATTATTGAACGGCTGAAGTGTAGGCGCTTTAGGCTGGAAGGCAAAACAGCAGTAGCTACAAGGTTCTGAGGCCTGGGTGGCTTTGGCTGGATAGAAGGGCATAAGAGGGCGGGAAGAAAAAAGCCGTTCTGGCGGAACGGCTACGAAGTACATCGCGTTTGGGACTCATGCCGCATCGAGGCATGCGCGCTGTAAAACGTAGAGTAGGTGGGCAGGCTGAAACGAACCTGAAATACTCAAAAAGTTCCCCCTGCGCAGGCTAATAAATGAAAAAACCCGCCGAAGCGGGTTTTTTGGTGCAATGACAAGTGTCAGCGTTGTGTACTGTCAGTCTTTACTCAGACTCAGCTGCAGTTTTGTCTGCTTCATGGCGAGCAAAGTACTCACGTGTCAGCTTGAATACCACAGGGCTCAGTACGATAAGGGCAATCAGGTTAGGCAATGCCATCATCGCGTTCAGGGTATCTGCTACCAGCCATACGAAATCCAGGCTCAGAGTTGCGCCGACAGGCACCGCCAGAATCCACAGAATACGGTAAGGTTTGATAGCTTTAACGCCGAACAGGAACTCAACGCAACGCTCGCCGTAGAACGACCAGCCGATGATCGTTGTAAAGGCGAAGATTGCCAGAGAGATCGCAACCAGATAATTACCCAGACCTGGCAGAGCGTCAGCAAACGCTGCAGAGGTCAGTGCTGCACCGGACACGCCAGATGTCCATACACCGGATGTTATGATTACCAGACCGGTAATAGAACATACGATCAGGGTATCCAGGAATGTGCCCAGCATAGCAATCAGGCCCTGACGAACAGGGTCAGTTGTCTGTGCCGCTGCGTGAGCAATTGGCGCAGAACCCAGGCCCGCTTCGTTAGAGAATACACCACGTGCCACACCGAAACGGATCGCAGCCCAGACTGCAGCACCGGCAAAACCACCTTCAGCAGCATGACCTGTGAAAGCGCTTTCGATGATCAGTGAAAATGCAGGACCAATCTGGTCAGCATTGATTGACAGTACAACCAGGCCCGCCAGGATGTACGCAACAGCCATCAGCGGTACCAGGGCACCGGCAACAGAACCGATACGTTTGATACCACCAACCAGAACTGCACCTACCAGCACCATGGCAACAATACCGGTTGCAATAGTTGGCACACCAAAGTTGCTCTCGACTACCTGAGCAATCGAGTTGGACTGTACGGTGTTACCGATACCAAAACCGGCGATCGCACCGAAGACAGCAAACGCCGTGCCCAACCAGGCCCAGCTTTTACCCATACCGTTTTTGATGTAGTACATCGGGCCACCAACGTGGTTGCCTTCTTCATCTACTTCACGGTATTTCACGGCCAGAACGGCCTCGGCATACTTGGTTGCCATACCAACCAGTGCAGTCAGCCACATCCAGAACAGTGCACCCGGACCACCCAGGAATACGGCGGTCGCGACTCCGGCAATATTACCGGTGCCCACAGTTGCAGACATTGCTGTCATCAGTGCCTGATACGGCGGAATCTCACCCTCTTTCTCAGCGCCCGCTTCAGCCTTAGTGCCCTTGAAGAGCAGACTGAAACCCGTACCGAGTTTGAGAATTGGCATCAATCTCAGGCCCAGGCTTAAAAAGAAGCCTACACCCAAAATCAGGATGAGCATTGGTGCTCCCCAGACGATGCCGTTGATAGCGCCAATAAAGGAACTAATAGATTCCATGAAGGATACCTCCCCTTGTTATTTTTATATGCGCCCTGAACCTCTGGAGGGAGGTTCAGGATGGGTGGAAAACCAGTGCCATGATGTTTCCTCATGATCAACAAGTTTCCTATAGTGAACAATATCCTTTATCAGGATACTTTTGGATTAGATTTTTCTATTGCCTTTGATATATACCCCTTGTATTCGCTATCAGGGACAAAGGATCCACCGGTGGTCCAGATCAGGTGGGTGGCCTGATCCATGTGCTGATCCAGTTTGTGCGCCTGCAGATATTGTTGGCCTTCAGCGCTGCTGAGCATCCCGGGGCCAGCACAGCCGATGGCTGCTGAAGGTTCTACCTGGAGATTTTCCAGTTGTTTAAGTTGTAGCAGCTGTTGGTAAAGTTGGCTGTCGGTGGCAGTAAATACGCCGGATAAACCGTCGCGAACGGCATCGCAAACCCATTTTGCCGCGGTGCCGACGGCCAGCCCGTCGGCATCCGTATCAATCTGCAGTCCAAAATCATAGACCGGTACTGGCTCGTTGCCAGCGGAGCCTGCCATGCCAAGCAGCATACAGGGCGCCTGTACCGGTTCAGCAAAGAAGCAGTGGACCGAGTCGCCAAACAGCGCTTTCAGGCCGAAGGTGATGCCGCCGGGGGCACCGCCTACGCCAGCAGGCAGGTAAACAAACAGCGGATGCTGCTGGTCCACCAGAATCTGTTGTGTCGCCAGCTGCTGTTTTAAGCGCAGAGCGGCAACGGCGTAGCCCATAAACAGACGTGGGGAGTTCTCATCATCAACAAAATAGCTGAACGGGTCGGCTGCCGCCTGGGCACGCCCGGCCGCAACGGCCGCGCTGTAGTCCGCATTGTGTTCGACCACCGTCACACCGCGATTGCGCAACCGTGTTTTTTTCCACTCTTTGGCATCAACCGACATATGCACACTGGCTTTAAAACCCAGTGCTGCGCCGATAATGCCGATACTCAGGCCCAGGTTGCCGGTACTGCCAACGGCGATCTCATAGCGGTTGAAGAGTGCGATGGCGGCGGGTTGCAACAGTTGCCGGTAATCATCGTGGATATTGTTGAGTATACCGGCCTCCAGTGCCAGTTGCTCCGCGAAACAGAGTACTTCATGGATGCCACCACGGGCTTTGATGGAGCCTGCGACGGGCAGGGCGTGGTCAGCTTTGATCAGGGTCTGGCCACCCAGCGGGTTGATGGCGTTGTGCAGTGCGGGTGTGGGGAGCAGGTCAGACTCGATCAGCCCGTTGCTGGCGTCCAGTTCGGGAAACAGCTGCTGTAATACGGGGGCAAAGCGTACCAGCCGGGCTTCAGCGGCGTAGATCTCTGCTGTGTCGGGTCGTGCGGGTGCCGCTGCAGGGGTCTGATACTGGGGGTTAAGCCACAGCAGGGGGGTACCGCTGCGCAGCGCATCGGCCTGGGGGGAGGTCAGGTGTAAATGGGTCATGGGTGTATTCCGTGAATCAGGTGTAGCGCATAGATACCAGATTCACGGGCGGATACAAAGGGGAGCTGTTCAGCTTAAGGTGATCTTTTCTGATGGTAATTATTGCTCGACCGGCAGCTCTGAGGTTTCTTTAACCTCTTCCATCACGATGTAGCTTTTGGAGTTCTTAACGCCGGGCAGGGTCAGTAGCATATCGCCCAGTAGTTCACGATATTGAGACATATCGCTGATACGGGCTTTGATCAGGTAGTCGGCATCACCGGAGACCAGATGGCACTCCAGCAGGTAGGGCAGCTGGCTGACCGCCTGGTTGAAGCGCTCGAAAGCATCGGGGGACTGGTAAGACAGTGATATTTCCACAAATACCAGCATGCTGTACTGCAGTGCTTCCGGGTTTATACGAGCATGGTAGCCTTCAATTACACCGTCTTTTTCCAGCCGTTTGACCCGCTCCATACAGGGCGTTGTCGACAGGCCGACCCGGTCTGCCAGTTCGGTATAGGAGATCCGCCCCTCGCGTTGAAGAATACGCAGAATGTTACGGTCGATGCGGTCAAAGCGGCGGTGCTTGGTGGGAGGCATACGGCTAGCCATAGTTAATCCTGTTTTACTGTATTTGTTAGATTATTATTCTGTTGATACGTCTAATACAAACGGATTTTCTGCATTTGTTGCCATAGAATAGCAATTATTCTTGTCACCTACCATACAACAAATACAACAGGTGTCGTACTGATGACAACGGTTCTGGTGCTATGCACCTGGCAGCCCGCTATGGCTCGCCGTTCCTGTAAGGCCTGATCTGGGCCGCCTGTCTTTTTGTCGGCTATCACTGATGGTTGTATGTAAGTGATCGATCCGTTATTGAATTCTGCCTGAGCTTTGCGTTTGTCGCAGGGCTTGCCTGGTTTATTGATTACCCATCCGTTAATGCCAATCTCACTGGATGGATTTTTGTCGGGGCATATTATGCCCCGTTTTTTTCGCTTTAAATCAGGTCGGGAACACGCCATAGTGCGCTAGCCCGGACCCTCCTGCATCGGGCGTTCAATAACAGAAATAACAGTAAGGAACAGATATGAACAGAAGCATTATCAATACAGAAAACGCCCCGGCTGCGATCGGCACGTATTCCCAGGCTGTGAAAGTTGGTCAGACGGTTTACATCTCAGGTCAGATTCCACTGAATCCTAAGACTATGGAAGTGGTTGAAGAGAGCTTTGAAGCTCAGGCTGTACAGGTATTTGAAAACCTGCAGGCCATTGCACTGGCTGCGGGTGGTTCGCTGGCTGAGTGCGTGAAGCTGACCATCCTGCTGTCAGATATGAGTCACTTTGCCACTGTTAACGAAGTGATGGCGCGTTATTTTAATGAGCCATACCCGGCGCGCGCCGCTTTTGCGGTGAAGCAGCTGCCAAAAGACGTTGATATTGAGATCGACGCAGTGATGGTAACCGCCGAGTAAACCGGCACGTATAACACCGGTGGCGAACCTTTGCGGGTGCGCCATGGGTGCGAAAAAATGCAGGAGGAGCCTTTTTATGAGTCGTCAGGCGAGAGCACTGATCAATCTGGATGCTATTCGGAATAACTACCGATTAGCCCGTTCACAATCCCCCGATAGTCAGGCGGTTGCTATTGTTAAGGCGAACGCTTATGGCCATGGCGCTGTGCCGGTTGCTCAGGCGCTGGAAGCTGAAGCGGGTGCCTTTGGTGTGGCTTGCATTGAAGAGGCGCTGGAGCTTCGTCAGGGTGGGATTAAAGCGCCGATACTGCTGCTTGAGGGTGTTTTTCAGTCTGAAGAGTTACTGCAGTGTATTGAGCTGAATTTCTGGACGGCGCTACACAGCGAGTTCCAGATTGATGATATAGCAGCGTTGCCTGAAGATGCTGGACTCACCGTCTGGCTGAAAATGGACTCGGGTATGCATCGGCTGGGTATTCTGCCAGAGAATTACGAGGCGGCGTATCAGCGGTTGTCAGCCCTGCCGCAGGTAAAAGAGGTGGTGCTGATGTCCCACTTTGCCTGTGCTGATGATCTTGATGATCAGTGCACCGTGACGCAGCTGGCTACCTTCCAGCGGGCAACCGCTAATATTGACGCCCCGGTCAGTCTGGCGAATTCTCCGGCGACGCTGGGCTGGCCCAGTGCTCATCAGGATATTCTGCGCCCGGGCCTGATGCTGTATGGTGCGTCTCCTTATGGGGTTGAGCACCCGCAGGCAGCGAAGCTGCAGCCTGCGATGACGCTGCTGTCAGAAGTTATTGCAGTGCGCGAGATTCCGGCCGGTGAGAGCGTAGGGTATGCCGCCAGCTGGACGGCTGAGAAGGTCAGTCGAATCGGTACGGTTGCTATGGGTTACGGTGATGGTTTTCCGCGTCACGCCCGTAGTGGTACACCTGTGATGATTGATGGTCAGCGAAGCTGCATTGTGGGTCGGGTGTCCATGGATATGATCACGGTTGATCTGACGGACCTGCCAGCGGCATCGGTGGGGAGTACGGTTGAGTTCTTCGGCGAGAATCTGTCGGTGAATGAAGTTGCCAGCTGTGCCGATACCATCCCTTATACCATGATGACTTGCCTGACGCCGCGTATCCCCCGTATCTATAACGGCCGTTAAGTTTTAGCCCGGCTGAGCCTGCTGTCGGCAGCATTGTCTGCGTTGTCGACAGGTTCAGCCAGCTTCGTCCCTCCTCGTTTCTCTGTGTTATCCCTTCTGAATTCTCTGTGCTGTATTTCTGGTGTGTGACTTTTTCGCGGCTGGTGGTGGGTTTCGACAGTTGAGAATATTGTCTGCCTGTCCTGTACGGGGCTGCTACGCTTATTTTATGAGTTCAATGAAGCGTGAGGGGTTGGTGATGGCGCCGTGCCAGAACCTCTCAAAACAGACTGAACGGCCCATCGTAAGGTTGCTGAATGCCTTTGAACGGCGTCGGCTTGAAATTAAGCGTTTGATGGTCAGTTATGGTGTGCATCACTTTCGTGTGCTGCGCTGGAATTTTGATGACAATGTTGCGTTTGGTGCTCAGGTGGGAGAGCCGGATGTTTATCTGTTTCGCGAACTGGCGCTCGAGGTTGAAGTGCAGGGGGTTGTCGCGGTGCTGTGGTTATGTGATGAGCTAAATCTGGAGGAATCGCCTGCTTGTCTGTGTCCGGTGTACGGTGATGAATGGACGTCGGGGCAGAGGGCGAAGTTGTCGCTGCTGTTTGGGCAGCCGGTTGAGGAGGGGAGTGTTTATCCCTGGGTGTATGTGCCAGAAGGTGGGCTCACCCTCTGGCTCAATGGCTACCCGTTAAAAGCCTGACCCTGGCGGGCAGCTTTTAACGGGTATTGCCTCGGGCTGATATCAGCCGCGGTCACCACCATCACGGCGAGGACCATTGTTGCGATCGCCCTGGCGTGGCGGACGCTTGCTACGGTGTGGGCGCTGACCATCACGTGGGCCATTGCCACGGCGAGGGCCGCCTGGAGCAGGGCCGCTACGCTGATGGATAGAGATATCCACTTCGCTGGATGCTTTCAGATCCAGACGCTGGCCGCAGATAACAACGCGACGCAGCAAGCCCATAGTTTCTTCTGGCATGCCAGCGGGCAGATCTACCGTTGCTGTGCGGTCGTAGATCTCGATATGGCCAATGAACTCGGATTTCAGGTCAGCTTCGTTGGCGATTGCGCCAACAATGTTGCCTGGCTTAACGCCGTGCTCGTAACCAACCATCAGGCTGTAGCGTTCCATGACAACGTCCGGGTGGTTCTTCAGTGGACGTGGTTTCATGTCTTCTGGACGAATTTCTTTGCGTGGGCGGTCGCTGCGCTCAGGACGGTCACCACGTTCCGGGCGTTCACGACGCTCAAAATCACGCTCTTCGCGTTTCGGTTCGTCTTTCAGCAGCAGTGGTGTGTCACCCTGAGCCAGTACTGCCAGTGCTGCGGCGATGTTCAGAGGGTCACAGTCGTGTTCCTTCTGGTATTCCATCAGCAGATCAGCGAACGGTGTCAGGTCGGCGCTGTCCAGAGTTTCGCTGATGCGATCCTTGAAGCGCTGCAGACGCTGTTCATTGATGTCATTGGTGCTTGGCAGCTGCATGCGTTCAATCGGCTGGCGAGTCGCTTTTTCGATTGCGCGCAGCATGCGCTGTTCACGCGGAGAGACGAACAGGATTGCTTCGCCTTCGCGTCCGGCACGGCCTGTACGGCCGATACGGTGAATGTAGGATTCAGTATCGTACGGAATGTCGTAGTTCAGTACGTGGCTGATACGTTCTACGTCCAGTCCGCGGGCAACAACGTCAGTTGCAACCAGGATGTCAGTCTTGCTGCTTTTCAGGCGAGCAATGGTGCGTTCGCGCTGTTGCTGAGACAGATCACCATTGAGGGCTTCAGCAGCGTAGCCGCGCGCAGACAGTTTTTCAGCCAGCTCTTCGGTAGCGGACTTGGTGCGCACGAAAACGATCATGGCATCAAAGGTCTGCATTTCCAGGATGCGGGTCAGGGCGTCCAGTTTGTGGTAGCCACCAACACGCCAGTACAGCTGACGGATAGTTGTAGCCGTTGCGGTCTGGGATTTGATCTTGACCTGAGCTGGGTCCGTCAGGTGCTGTTCGGCAACCCGCTGGATTTCGCGTGGCATAGTGGCTGAAAACAGAGCGATCTGACGATTGTCCGGCGTATGTTCCAGTACCCAGTTAACATCGTCGATAAAGCCCATGCGCAGCATTTCATCTGCTTCATCCAGAACCAGTGCGCGCAGTTTATCCAGCTTCAGGTTGCCGCGACGCATATGGTCCATAACGCGACCTGGCGTGCCGACAATAACCTGCACGCCGCGTTTCAGCTGGCGTACCTGGGTTTCATAAGATTGGCCGCCGTAAATCGGCAGGATGTGTACGCCGCGCAGGTGACGGGAATAGGTCTGAAATGCTTCTGCAACCTGAATCGCCAGTTCGCGGGTCGGAGCCAGTACCAGCAGCTGTGGGTGTTTTTCTGTCGGATCGATACGTGACAGCAACGGCAGCGCAAACGCTGCAGTTTTACCTGTACCGGTCTGGGCTGTGCCCAACAGGTCGCGGCCTTCCAGCAGGTATGGGATGCTGGCTTCCTGAATAGGGGTAGGAGTTTCGTAACCGACATCGGACAGTGCGGCCAGCAGTGGTTCGGCGAGACCCAGCGCAGTAAAGCTGCGAGGAGATTCTTCAGAAGCGGACATTCATTTACCTGTGGTTGCGGCGCTGCCTGATTGCAGCGTGACCATGATGGAGGAAACGCGCGATTGTACAGGGAGCGAGGGCTAGAATCCACCGCTTCTGGGTTTTGGGCATGAAGATCTGTGCGTTAGCGACAGAAAACCTTCAATCATCCCCTTCCAGCAGGCGGGCCAGTAAGCGTTTTACCAGTTCGGGCTCAAATGGTTTGTCCGCAATAGCATTGACGCCAGCCTGGGCTACGTGGCTCAGATGGGCGTCGTTTGCTTCGGATGTCACCATCATAACCGGCAGGTGGCTGTAACTGTCAGATCGGCGGATATGCTCAGTCAGCTCAACACCGGTAACCTCAGGCATATTATAGTCGGTTACTACCAGATCGAAGGATTGCTGGCCGAGCAGGACGATAGCGTCTGAGCCATCCGGGGCTTCAGTGATGTTTGTAACGCCCAGATTGGTGAGGACTCGAGAGATGACTTTGCGCGCCATTCGGCTGTCGTCAACGACCAGCACGCGCAGTTGGTTTACGTCATAAAGCTCTAGTTCAAGCTCGTCGGTGGTCAGCATATCCAGGGTGGAATTGATGGCATTGCCCAGATGCTTTCGATTGAACGGCTTCGGCAGGATGGCAACGATGCCTGATTGTTTAAACTGTTCCAGCTGTTCGCGTCGCGTCTCGCTGGAGATCAGCATAAACGGGAGGTCTTCCAGCTCAGGGGTGTGGCGAATGGCCTGTAGCAGATCCAGGCCGGTGCCGTCGTCAAAATGCAGGGCGCTGATAACGAGGTCGGGCCGGACTGCGCGGATACGCTCCAGGGCTTGCTGGGCGTTTTTAGCCTGATCAATTGCTTCAACCTGCTCCTTTTGCAATTGCTGAATAATTATTTTTCGCTGCATTGCAGATGGCTCTACCAGCAGTATATTCAGGTCGCTGGGGGAGAGGTTTCGCATACTTTATATCTCGCCTGTTACTTGATAAGTCGGCCTGAACATTACCTGAAATCAGTTGTTCCTGACAATTATTTTAAAGCGAAAGTTTTAGATCATGGCTGTAACTGTTTCTAATCAAGAAATTATTCATCCTGATGGCCTGGGAAGGTGTCTTTCAGATGATGAGAAAAGTTGATCGGTTGGTTTGGAATTTACCGACATTATATAGTTTTATTGTCGTCTCTATCCTGTCACCTCTACTGTTGTATATTAACCATATCAAGCTGTATTTTTGGTCCGGAGTTATCGACAGCATGCCTGTGCTCAGGTCTGCTCTATTGTTTTATAGTCAGCGGCAAGGAGGGAGCCATGAGGGTCAGGCTAATGGGGATGGCTAGAAACCCGGGGTGTGGTTTGATGTCCGGCCCACCCGATACCGCTGAGATACTTTGTATCGCGCATACCTTTATTCCGCTGTTCTGGCTGTTGCCATACCGGTTGGCAGATGTGCAGTCACTGTCAATTGAGGAATTTCCCGGTAAATACCCGGTGCTGGTTGCCTCACGTGACCTAATGCTGCAGCGACTGAATCTGTGTATACAGCCACTTAGTGGACTTCTGGGAGCTTCTGTTGTGCCATTATTATTGCAATGGAGACATTTCCTGGCGGACCGTGAGTCGCCGGTAGTCGTGCTGGACACCTGGGAATTGTGGCGGGCGTTTGCTGATAAAGAGGGCTTGTTGGTACAGTTGCAGGATCAATTTGAAGCGTTGGAAAGGTTAATAGAAACAAGCCATCTGAGCGATGAGCTGCGAGCAGGGTTACTCGAGCCCGCTAATTTGCTGCTACCTGGTTGTGATAGTTTGTGCCTGGATGATATTTCACTGACAGGCTTTGGCTGGCGACCTCACTGACAGCCGGTCACTGTGTTAGCAGGGTGTTTTTCCGGATAATGTAGCGGTTGTCAGTATCGACTCCTGACGGTCAGGCGGTTACCCACAACACAATTGCATCTTCTGGGCTGCAGGAAACAAGCGCGTGTCCCATTCCGCAATCATAGTAGGCTGAGTCGCCAGCCTGCAGTTCCATCGGCTGGTAGAACTCGGTGTAGAGTTGAACCGCACCAGACAGTACGTACAGGAACTCCTCCCCATCGTGACGTATCCAGTCCTGGTAACTATCGAAGCTACGTGCTCGCACCGTTGTGCGGTAAGGAATCATTTTTTTCTGGCTTAATTCTGTGGCCAGTAATTCATGCTCGTACGTCGGGGTAGGGTGTGGTTTACCTTCGCCTGCTCGGGTGATATCTCGCCGCCCTCCTGCGCCAGGGCCACTTTTCGGCGTGCTGAATAATTGTGGAATATCGATCCCCAGCCCGACGACCAGTTTGCTGACGGCGCTGAAAGTGGGGGATATCTGCTCGTTTTCAATTTTCGACAGTGTTGAGCGTGCAAGACCGGTGCGCTTGCTGGCCTCTTCAAGCGTCAGCTTCTGGCTGAGTCGAATCTCACGCACCCGTTGGCCAAGCTTGAGAGGCTCGACAGTGGCATCTGTCTGGCTTTCAATCCGCAGTTTTTCTTTTTGTTCCTTGAGGAAGTGAGGCTCGTCCGACATCCGGTGCTCCGTATCGACGTGTGCAATTGAGGCAGGCCTGTACTCAGGGCTAAGGGTCTGATGTTACACAATATGCTCCAGCCTTGCAGGGATAGTCACCGGCTAAAGCAGGGGCAGGGGTGAGAATAATTCTCTACTGCTTTGGTCCTGTTCTTTGTCTGTGGCATGGCGATCAGTTAGAAAGCGGCAATACTGAATGTGATTAGCTTCAGGGTGAGTGCCCGTTCTGGGTGTGCTATCGCTTTGCAAAGGACAGATGGGGACAGGGATGGATCTTCTGGTTAAAGAGCTGGATCAGTTACGGTTGTGCTGTGGTGATTCACTGCCTTCATACAAAGAGAATACTGGATCATTCTCTGTGTTTGAGCTGGCAGGTTTTTTTCGCTGGCTCAACGGGCAGGGTGATTTTGACCGTGTGCTGGACGGCGTGGGCTGGTTGCTGATGGATGCACGTTCGGATCCTTTGCGGGGGCAAATTGATGCCGTGCTGGATGTGATTCTTGGCGGTAGTGATGAAAGCCAGGCTTGGCACCTTGCATGCCTGTTTGCAACGGGAAACCGTAATCAGTATCGGTGGTGCTGGAGCCAGTTACTGGATGTGGAGCGTGCCCGGTTCTGTCTTCAGCAGGCAGTGGGGCACCCTGAAGCGGAGGCTTATCTGCATTTCCTCCGTAAGCGCCGAGTGCCAGAGCAGCTTGACCCTTCTGATTACCTGTGCCTGCCCCTGGTGCTTGAAGCGATTACGATGGTAATGCCTTATCGGCCGCAGCGAATGTTACGTATGCTGGAAAGATTGGTGCGCTGTGGGAGTCAGGCTGCCTGGGGGTTATTGCAACAATATTCTATCCAGCATAACCAGACGCCAGTGCTTGAACGCTGGTTAGAGGCGATGCGATGTGAGCCGTTTCCATTTATGGTGGAAGAGCAGTGGGTGGCTAATCGAACGCAGCTTTTACGTTGGACTTTACTGCGAACACCTGAACAGATTGCGGATATTTATAGCAAACTGGACCGTCGACAATGGTTTGCGTTGCTACAGTTGTTGAATCCTCATACCCGAAACGCAGTGGCTGAATTAACCTGGCGTTACTTTGGTACTCAGTTACGTCTTTGAGTGAGGTAGCCGCTATTAAGGCCGGTCTCTTTTATTTCTTAGCGCTGTGTTATTAATAATTATTACTGTTTTGTATTAAGCCTGACTGTATGCTGCCGTTTATATTAAGCATTCCTTAATTTGGCAGGTATGGCTTTTGTGCTGCCGGTTTGGGCGATATTAACGTGATCGATCCTGATGTCAGGAGTGGGCAAGGGCTTGCTGTTGGCGTGACTGAGCGGTGCAGGGTTTTGGAGTTGGCTAAATGTTTTTTTCACGGAAGTTGCAGCATCAGCTAGATGTTGCCAATCAGGAGTTTGAGGGTCTACGCAGAGAGAAAGACCAGCTGCACAGTGATAATAAGAGCCTTCGGCTTGAGGTGGATCAGTTGCGAGCTGAGCTGGCTGATAAGTCTGGGTCACAAGGCGATGATGTCTGCAATGCCTGGGTCAAAGGTGGCGATCTTATTGGAGAGGTGCGGAATACGCTCTCCGAATCGGCTAAAAACCTGAGTGTTGAACGTGATGCGCTGGATGATTCCGTCTCTATCTTCAATGAGAGTCGTGATGCCGTGCGTAATATTCTGGAGCGGGTTAAAGAAATTCAGACGCGCTCCCAGGCTGGCAATGAAAATGTGCAAGGTTTGTTGGTTGTTTCTGTACAGATTGAAAAATTTGTTGGTGTGATCCGTGATATTTCTGATCAGACTAACCTGTTGGCGCTTAACGCAGCCATTGAGGCCGCACGCGCGGGTGAGAGTGGGCGCGGTTTTGCGGTTGTTGCTGACGAAGTGAGAAACCTGGCACGCAAGGCTAGTGAGGCCAGTGATGAGATTGGTAATCTGGTCGGGGAAATCTCTCGCCAGACCCAGGTTGCATCCCAGGATATTGGTCAGGTGCAGATACTGTCCAGTGATGTGGTCGCTTCAGCTGAGCAGATTCGGGCCGGTGTTGATGAGGTGGTTGATCTGTCCAGCCGGATGCATACGGTGATAGATAATAGTGCTGAAGATGCTTTTATCGAGACGGTGAAGCTGGATCACATTATGTGGAAGGGGCAGATTTACAGTGCCATCATCAATGGCAAGCTGGACTCAGTGGCGAGTATGGCTGATCACTCCAGTTGCCGATTGGGCGGCTGGTTCTATCAGGGGCGGGGGCGTCAGCTGTACGGTGATTCCCATAGCTTTAGCGCGATGGAAGAGCCGCATCGTCAAGTACATAGTTGTGGCTTTGAGGCGGTCGATGCGGCCCGCCGTGGTGATCACCGCGATATGGTGCGTAACCTGCAGGAGATGGAGAGCTCCAGTCTGCAGGTAGCAAAACTCCTGGATCGCCTGAATGATGAGCGTCGCCGCTGAGCCACCGGTGGTGCTGAGATGAGCGCCCCGTAAGCGGGGCGTTTTGCTGTCAGTCGGGGTTAGGGTTACTGTACGCTTTCGTTATCGGAAAAACGGCCAGCGAACAGAGGGGAACTGAGGTAGCGTTCACCTGAGTCGGGTAGCATGACGACGATGTTCTTCCCGGCGTTTTCAGGTTTTTCCGCCAGACGCAGTGCGGCATAGACGGCAGCACCACAGGATACCCCAGCCAGAATACCTTCTTCGGTCATCAGTCGGTGAGCGGTTTCCATAGCGTCTTCGTTACTGACCAGCTCAACCTGATCGACCATCGACAGGTCGAGATTCTTCGGCACAAATCCGGCACCGATACCCTGGATTTTATGTGGGGCCGGGGTGGGTGTGTTGCCTGCCATGGTCTGGCTGATAACCGGGGAGTCGATCGGCTCAACGGCAACGGTGGTAATCGCTTTTCCTTCGGTCTGTTTGATATAGCGGGAGATGCCGCTGATCGTGCCGCCGGTACCCACGCCAGCAACCAGGATATCGATCTGGCCATCAGTATCGCGCCAGATTTCCGGCCCGGTAGTCTTTTCGTGAATTGCCGGGTTGGCCGGGTTTTCAAATTGCTGCAGCATCAGGTACTGAGAGGGGTTGCTCTCGGCCAGTTCGATGGCTTTGTCGATAGCCCCTTTCATGCCTTTGGCCGGTTCGGTCAGGATGATCTCTGCACCCAGTGCTTTCATTAATTTGCGGCGTTCGAGGCTCATGGAAGCAGGCATGGTCAGCACCAGCTTGTAACCGCGAGAAGCAGCGACAAACGCCAGAGCGATGCCGGTGTTGCCGCTGGTGGGCTCGACCAGAGTCATACCGGGTTTCAGTTTTCCGTCCTGCTCTGCGCTCCAGATCATGCTGGCGCCGATACGGCATTTAATGGAGCCTGCTGGGTTGCGAGATTCGATCTTGCCCAGCAGGTTTGCCTCAGGAGCCAGTCGCTTCAGGCGAACCAGTGGAGTACGGCCAATCGTCTGTGAGTTGTCTTCGTAAATGTTCATCAACATGCTCTGCTTCTGTAATCCTTTTCCTTATAAGAAAAAGAAATAGTTGTAGGTTCTTCTTATGCTTTCATACTGTCATTTTTATCCCACTTTCGTAGTGAGTAGCAAGCCTGAACTGATAAATAATGTTCATTATTCTGTTCGAGGGTAATGCATTAGACTGCGCTTATTTATACTGTGTCAGGCAGTAGATGTTGAGGAGTTTTGCATGCGATACCTTATGCGACTGATGGCACCACTGGTTTTCCTTATAGCCTATGGTCTGTTTCGGGCTGAGCTGGGTAAAAAGTCATTGAAAAAACATGGCTTTGTGATGAGGGTATTCCGGTTTGCGGCGGATAATGATAGCCAGCGTGCGCTGTCAGTATATGGTCACCTGCTGCATTTTCGCGGTGACGGGGTACAGAATCGAATTCAGGGGGCTATCTATCTGGAGCGGGCGGCAGCAGCCGGTGATGCCAAGGCTCAATACCAGATGGGGCGTGTCTACGAGTCCGGATTTGAGCACCATTTTCAGCCGGATGCGGATAAGGCGCTGGCGTTTTATCGACAAGCGGGTCAGCAGCGTCACCCACTGGCTGTGCGTCGTATGTTTGATGTTTATGATCAGGGCCAGCTGGGGCAGCTGGTGGATGCGGTTCAGGCGCAGAGCTGGCAGCAGTTACTGCCCTGAACGGTGACCAGGTGCTGTTGGGTCAGTGTGTTGCGGGTGGCAGGTGATGTTGCCAGCGGTGATACTGCGTCAGAAAGTGCGCTAGCAGGTTATCGATTGCCTTGCTGGCCTCTGGCTGGTCACTGAGTGTCAGTAGCTGAGCGGCAATCTCAGCCGTGCACAGGTGGTCTGTGTCCGGGTTGCGGCGCAGTTGATAGCGGGTAGGGCGGTCCGGGTCGAATGCCAGAATCGGCACGTTATCCAGCCAGCGGCTCTGGCGCACCATTTTTCGAACCTCTTTCCATGTGCCGTCCGGCAGAATGAACAGTGCTTTTTTGTCGCTCAGGGGTGGCTGCCATGGCAGGCTGCGGGCCGCCAGCTCGGGGCGGTCGGCGGGAAATATTAACCAGGGTTGCCACTGTGGATCGTTGATCATCTCAATGAGTTGAACCGGTGGTTCGGTACGTTGCCAGATCCATGTCTGGCTTTGCGGCAGGGTCTGTTCGATAACCGGCGCGGTATTAGTCAGGCGTAAAGGCTCATTGGGATGCAGTAGCAGAGCCAGCTGGGCGTTGCTGAGACAAGGCTGCACATGGCGACAGATGCAGTAATCCGTCGCCAGGGTGCAGTGGGAGCAGTGGGCACTCATTTATTGAACTGTTGTACCTGAAAGGTGACTTCGGTTTCGCTGCTGGCGGGTAGCGTCAGTTGCCATACTGCAGCGTTGCCATTGGTTTCGTAAGGGTGGCTGTTATTGCTGATCTGCCAGCGTTTCTGGAAACGGGTGCTCAGTTTGAGCTGGGCAGGTCGTTTGGCACTGTTTTTCAGCACCAGTCGCAAGTCGCTTTTTACCCCATCAAAAGTCTTCTCGAACCGGGTCTGTTGCTGGTCAACGGTGACATCAAAGGCGGTGCCGAGCTGGACATAGACATCGTTGTTACGGGCCTGGTTACCGATTCGACTGCCACCAATGAACTGTGACTGATTGCTCTTATCCGGGCTGAAAACTCGAATAGTGCCTGCAGGCATTGGTTCGCCAAGGCCGTTGTCGCCGCTGTTGGCAAACTTCAGCTGCAAGCTGGGATTGATCTGCTTGCGCTCGGGCTGAGGTTGCGCATAAACCGGCAGATTGAGCTGGTGAATGCGCTCTACGCCAATTTTACTGCTGCTGAACAGGCTGACCTGTTTTTGCTGGTTATTCTGCAGGTCGACCGGTTGAGGCAGGCTGTAGAGGTGGAAATCCTGCAGTTGCTGGCGGCTTGGGGCAGAGGCTGTGCTGGCGTCCATCGCCATGGCTGACATCATGACCCGTTCGGCTTTGCGTTGCATGACCGGGCTGTGGGGCTGATTTACCTGGCCCGCCAGCAGGCTGATGCGAGCCTGAGGAAAGCTGCTGCCAGTGTTGTTGTGCAGGGTTGCCATGCCGTTAAGGCTGGCGCTGTCACCCGCTTTGTTGAGTTCGAGTACATAGTTCATCTGCCAGCTCAGCCCGCCGGTCAGATAGCTGATTTCAGCTTTATTGGCCTGATCTGTACCCTGGCTACGAAAACTGATGCTGGGGCTGAGGGTCAGGTTGTCGGGCAGTGCTGGAAAGATAAACCGACGCTGATTATTGAGTGGCAGGCTTTCGATCTGACTGTTGCGTTCAATCAGTGCCTGGTTGCCATTCAGAGCCATCAGGCGAACGGTGCTGACCTGCTCTGTGCCAGTCGCTGGGTTCTGCTCTGCCAGTTGCAGAGACTTGCCCAGGTAGTGTTGTAGCAGGCGTGTGTAGCTGAGCAGGTCGGTATTATGGTTCTGCTCGATGATCTGGCCTGCATTTTTCAGCTGCAGGGTTTCCGGTTGTAGCTGGGCACTGACATCTTCAATCAGTACAGACTGGCTCGCTTTTAGAATTGGCAGTTGTCGTGTTTCGCGCACCAGTCCCAGATTCTGGTTGTACAGAGTCAATGACAGCTGGTCGCGCTGTTGAGCGCTGACTTTCAGGCTGTTATCCGGTGCGGCGTTAGTAGTCAGAGGGAGCAGGGCGCCCAGTACTGCTACGGGTAAAGTGTACGAAGATGTTTTCATTGATTCAGTATCCTTGGATTAATATCCAGCGCAACTCTGAAGCCCCAGCTGTTGCGCTTGCCGTCAGCCGGGTTGCGATAGCGGCTTGATGGGCGCATCAGTCGTGCTATGTCGAACCAGGAGCCACCACGCATGGTGTGCTCTTTACAGCCGTGAATCGCATGTGCACGACCATCGGCCGGGGCTTTGGTGTAGTTATCCATGTAGCAATCGGCGACCCACTCGTCGACATTGCCTGCCATATCGTACAGGCCCCATGGGTTTGGCTTCAGTGAGCCAACAGGAGCAGCCTGTTTCCCACCCCAGTGGCTGCCGCATTCGTCGCAGTTAGCGAAACCCTGGAGCATTTTTTCACCCCAGCTATAACGGCTTTGTGTGCCTGCCCGAGCGGCATATTCCCATTCACTTTCGGTCGGAAGCCGATAAGGCTCGCCGGTGGTCTGGGCCAGCCACTGGCTGTAATCCCAGGCGTCCTGCCATGTGACATTCATGACCGGTTGGCGGCCTCGGCCCCAGCTTTCGTCATCAGGTAGTGGCCGGCCTGTGGCTTTAGCAAACTGATCATACTCACTGAAGGTTACTTCATACCGTGACAGACCAAACCCACGCTGAATATCGACCAGGTGCGCTGGTTTTTCATTGTCATCAGCAAAACTACTGTTATCACCACGGCTGAACTGTCCGGCGGGAATAACGACCATTTCCGGGCCATACGTATTGCTGTCGATCATATCTCTGAACAGTGTCTGGCTGGGTCGCTTTTCGTGGCTCAGGTCGGTGCTCTGTGGATTCTGGTGAATTGCCTCGGTCTGTTCGGTGGTTAAAGGGGATGCTGGAGGGTCGCCAGGGTTAGCTGCGCTGGCGTGTGTGCCTGTCTGGTTCTGGCTGGCGTTGAGGCCTGCTGTGAGCTTTCCGTCAGGCGTTGGGTTAAGTGTATCGAGCGAGGCTGCCTCACCGGGGGCGATTAGCAGGTAGAGAAAAGCACTGATTGATAATCCTGCCAGCAGGCCGAGGCTGAAGGCGACAGGGCGGTTGAACCATGTTTTCTCTGCCTGAGGGACTGGTTTTCCCGGCTGACTAGGTGGTGGCTCCATATTGCTCTGGCTGCTGGTGGGTTCGCCCGCAGGCGGTGCGCCAGGCAGTTCGTCTAGTGCGGTCGCCTCCGCTGCCTTGTCTTCCTTTTCCTCAATAAACAGTGCCTGAATCAGTGCCGGGGCTGAGGTCGGCCTGTCAGCCGGGTTCTCAGAGAGTGCCCGTTGCAGGGTCAGCCATTGGCGGTCGCTGATATTGCGGGGCTGTTTGTCATGATTGCGGCTGCGTTCACCGTCTTTGCCCATCCGGTAGGCCAGTTCCCCGGTCAGTATCTGATAGGCAATACAGCCTAGCGAATAGGTATCTGCCTGGGCGCTGACATTGCCGGGGTGGAAGGCCTCCGGCGCCTGGTAATGGGGGTAGCTCAGGGGGGCGCTAAGCTGGTCATTGATGCCGTCCAGTGCCGGGCGAAGTCCCTGGCCTGCCAGTTTGACGCCGGCGCCGCGGTTGACAAAAATCAGTTCCGGGCAGAGTGCACCATGGGCGTGGCCATGGGTTTTGGCCATGAAGTCGAGGGCGATGGCTACCTGGCCCAGCAGGACTTTGAGCTGGCGGGGCTGCAGTCGACTAATGTTGCCGCTTTCGATCAGGCTGTTGACCGATATGCCATCCAGCGCTTCCTGGGTTACGGCGAGCCAGCCATTTTTTAGTTGAAAGAAGCCGTGCTGTTCTACCAGGTGCTGGTGTTTGAGTTGCTTGGCGTTGATTTGTTTTTTGATGGTTTCGTTACTGCGAGGGTCGGCCACCAGTGCAGGGTCAACAAACATCAGATTCAGAGTTGTGCGGCTGCCGGGGCCCAGATCCATAACTCGCCATAGCTGGCCGAGCGCCATCCTGGCTACTTCAGCTTGTAACTTGAACTGACGTTGTGGGCCCAGCATCAGGCCTTCGCGTAGTGCCGAGGCGGGCTTTTCCTTTGGTTGCTCCATACCACTTTTCCGGTCAGGCAGGGTTTGGGCCTATCATAAACGCGAATGTGGGCGGAGTCAGCACTCTGTTACAAGCGTTTGAAATATTGCGAGCGGAGATGTTACTGAATAAAGGGGCCACCAGGCAGGTGGCCCCGGAGGGGCTCAGGTGCTGGTATCAAGTGCTGGGAAGCTTTTGACCAGTTCATCTACGGCTTTCATCTGGGCCAGATACGGTTCCAGTTTATCCAGTGGCAGGGCGCAAGGGCCATCGCATTTGGCCTGGCCTGGGTCGGGATGGGCTTCAAGGAACAGGCCTGCAATTCCCTGGGCCAGACCCGCGCGGGATAGCTGTGCGACCAGCGCCCGGCGACCATCGGCAGAATCGCTACGCCCACCTGGCATTTGCAGGGCGTGAGTAGCATCGAACATTACCGGGTAGCCGGTTTCTTTCATGATGCTGAAGCCCAGCATGTCGACGACCAGATTGTTGTAACCAAAGCTGCTACCGCGTTCGCACAGAATCAGCTTGTCATTACCCGCCTCTTTGCACTTGTGCAGGATATGTTTCATCTCGTGCGGTGCCAGAAACTGTGCTTTCTTAATGTTGATAACCGCATCGGTTTTAGCCATGGCTTCAACCAGATCTGTCTGGCGGGACAGGAATGCAGGCAGCTGGATAATATCGCAGACTTCCGCCACCGGTGCCGCCTGGTATGGCTCGTGGACATCGGTGATCAGTGGAACGTTGAAGGTCTGTTTCACTTCCTCGAGAATTCTCAGGCCCTCTTCCAGTCCGGGGCCGCGGTATGAATTGAGGGAGGAGCGGTTGGCCTTGTCGAATGAGGCCTTGAACACATACGCAATGCCCAGTTTTTCAGTAACCTGGACATAGTGTTCGGCAATCCGAAGGGCCAGGTCGCGTGATTCCAGTACGTTCATGCCGCCGAACAGTACCATGGGCTTGTCGTTGGCAATCTCGATGTTGCCAGCCGTAACAACTTTTTGCTGCATAGTGGATCCGTAAAACAGGGATGGGTAGGGCGTCAGTATACGCGATACCGGGTCGATACATCACCTGTTGCTGTCGGGAAACCAGGCAGCGTAACGTTCAATCCATTCCATAGCTGCGGCCTCCGGGCTCAGGCTGCGGCCCTGGTACTGGGCTATATATTTCTGATAGAGCCCGATATATGCGTGTTGCTCGAGCATCCGCAAGCGCATGGTGTTGTCGGCTGAACTGAATTCGATCGCCAGCTGATAGCAGTGTTGCTGGGGCAGGCAGTCCAGTACGGTGCCGGTAATCAGGCTTTCCTGGCAAGGGGCTTCAGGGAAATTAACGCTAAGGGCGCTGCCTTTTTCAAAAGGCGTCTGGCTGGTGCAGATCAACCCCAGGCTGGGCGAGGAGGGTTCCTGTTGCTGATGAGTGGCCGGTGTCAGTTCAATCGCGACCTGCTCGGGATGGTGGATAAAAAGATACAGGCTGCCCATGATGTTCTCCCTGAAATGTGGGGTAATTGATCTGTGGTGTCGGTTTGAATTGCCCTTCATTCATATAGAGTCGGCATCAGCGGTATAATTCTGAAGAGTTGATTGAGTAATTATCCAGTGGGATAGGGAGTGATCTGATGGCGGAGTTGTCCAACGAACGCCTTGAGCAGTTGCAACAAGGGCTGTCGCAGTTGCAGGCGTCCTGTAAAACGTTGCTATTGTCGACGCTGTCGACTGACACGGTGCCAGAGCTCAGCTATGCGCCCTATGCGAAGTCAGAGCAGGGGGCGTTTTATATTTTTATCAGCGAGCTGGCGGCGCATACTGCTAACCTGCAGTGTCATCCGGTGGCCACGGTGCTGTTTATTCAGGATGAGCGCGATAGTCGCAATCTGTATGCCCGTGAACGTCTGAGCTGGCGTTGTTCAGTGCGTAAGGTTGAGCGCGATACGAAGGAGTATCAGCAGGGGTTGGCGTTGCTGACGCAGGCGCAGGGTCAAATGGTGGATATGTTGCGGACGTTAGCTGATTTTCATCTGTTTGTACTGGTGCCGCAGGCGGGGAGCTATGTAGTGGGTTTTGGTCAGGCCTATGAGGTTGAGCCGGTAACTGGATTGTTGATGCATATCGATGAGCAACGGCTGGGTCGATAAGTCTTTGGGGCGTCGATCAGACGCCGCCGCCAATCACTTCAACCACGATGCTTTTAACCAGAAAAGCTGCCAGCCCCAGGCCCAGTGCAAAAAACAGTACAATCGTACCGAGCTTGCCTGCGTTGGATTTCTTCGCCAGGTCGTAAATGATGAAGAAGATATAGCCTGAAAATATCAACAGGGCGATATTAAGGCCGATGTTTTCCATTTCTGCGAGCGTCATGGTGTATCTCCAGTCAGGGTGAACCCGGTTTAAGCGACACGATATGCTAATTGATGCAGGGATATATGCAATCCTGTCTGGCGGATAAGATTACAGAGTTCTGTCAGATTTGGATTATTTCCGGGAATTTCATGCCGACTGGCATGAAGGAAATGGTGGTGAGAGGTGGATTCGAACCACCGAAGCTTGCGCGTCAGATTTACAGTCTGATCCCTTTGGCCACTCGGGAACCTCACCAGAAGAGGTGGCGAATAATACGGTTGGCTTTTCTATCTGTAAAGGTTTTTTTCTGCTTTTTATATTTTTCTTTAGCGGTTGCTCATCAGGTGACCGATCATAAATTATTTCAGTAAGTGAAATTTGCATAGCTGTTTGATGGATTGTTCCCAACCCCTTGTTTCCTGTGTGTTGTAGCGATTCAGGCCTGTTTGGCTACACGCAAGCCGGGTAAAATTCAAGAGTTGAATTCAAGGCCCCAATCACTATATTTAGTGCTCTTTAAATCCTACAACACAACATCTTGTGTCTTACTGGTAAATGGACTCCGTATCAAAGGTTCCGAAAACTGCCTGATTTCAGGTCGAAGGGGCTGCTGTTGCTGAATCATTACTGAAATAACAAGATCCGTTCCGGTTATGGCACGTCACAGGGGAAAAGGGGTACATGCAACAAGACTTGATGGTTACCAAGCGAGATGGACGCAGAGAACAGCTGGATCTGGAAAAGATTCATCGAGTCGTAATCTGGGCTGCAGAAGGGCTGGACGCTGTTTCACCGTCAGAGGTAGAGCTAAAAGCGCATCTGCAGTTCTTCGAGGGTATGAAAACCTCGGATATCCATGAAACGCTGATCAAGTCCTCTGCTGACCTGATTTCTGAACATGCGCCGGACTACCAGTACCTGGCTGCACGTCTGGCTATTTTCCATCTGCGTAAGCGTGCGTTTGATACCTTTGAACCGCCACACCTGTTTAGCCATGTATCCTCAATGGTGGCTGACAAGCGCTACGATGAGCATCTGCTGGCGGACTACAGCGAAGCAGAATGGAATGAGCTAAACGAGTATCTGGATCACAGCCGCGACATGGACTTCTCCTATGCGGCGGTGAAGCAGCTCGAAGGCAAGTACCTGGTTCAGAACCGGGTGACGGGTGAGGTGTACGAGAGCCCGCAGATTCTCTATATGCTGGTATCGGCCTGTCTGTTTTCTGCGTATAAAAAAGAGGACCGTTTGAGCTACGTAAAGCGTTTTTACGATGCCTGTTCACAGTTCAAACTGTCGCTACCGACGCCGATTATGGCCGGTGTGCGTACGCCCACCCGCCAGTTCAGCTCCTGTGTGCTGATTGAATGTGGTGATAGCCTGGATTCTATCAATGCCACGGCGTCTTCCATCGTCAAGTATGTGTCGCAGCGTGCAGGTATTGGTATTAATGCGGGTCGTATTCGTGCCATTGGCAGCCCGATTCGTAACGGTGAAGCCTTTCATACCGGTTGTATCCCGTTCTATAAGCATTTTCAGACGGCAGTAAAATCCTGTTCGCAGGGTGGTGTGCGTGGCGGTGCTGCAACGCTGTTCTACCCGCTGTGGCACCTTGAGGTTGAGTCGCTGCTGGTATTGAAAAATAACCGGGGTGTTGAAGAAAACCGTGTTCGTCATATTGATTACGGTGTGCAGCTGAACAAGCTGATGTATACCCGTCTGATTAAAGGCGGTGATATTACGCTGTTCAGTCCGCACGAAGTACCAGGGTTATATGATGCCTTCTTCGCCGATCAGGACGAATTTGAACGGCTTTATGTGCAGTACGAGAACGATCAATCTATCCGTAAAAAGCGTATCAAGGCGGTTGAACTGTTTGGTCTGCTGGCGGCTGAACGGGCTCAGACGGGTCGCATCTATATTCAGAACGTCGATCACTGTAATACCCACAGTCCGTTTGATCCGGCGGTAGCGCCGGTGAAGCAGTCCAACCTCTGTCTGGAGATTGCGCTGCCAACCAAGCCAATGAATGATGTGAATGACCCTGATGGCGAGATTGCATTGTGTACCCTGTCAGCGTTTAACCTCGGGGCGCTGGAGAATCTGGATGAGCTGGAAAATCTGGCAGACCTGGTCGTGCGTGCACTGGATAGTTTACTGGACTACCAGGATTACCCGATTGAAGCGGCCCGAAATGCTACGATGAACCGCCGTACTCTGGGTGTCGGTGTGACCAACTTCGCCTATTACCTGGCGAAAAATGGTGTTAAATACTCCGATGGTTCTGCCAACGGCCTGGTACACCGTACCTTTGAAGCGGTGCAGTACTATTTGCTTAAAGCTTCTAATGAGCTGGCCAAAGAGCGTGGCGCCTGTCCGAAATTCAATGAAACCACGTATGCCAAAGGCATTCTGCCCATTGATACCTACAAGCGTGAAGTGGATGATTTCTGTGATGAGCCGCTGGCGTACTTCTGGGAAACGCTACGTGAAGATATCCGTGAGTTTGGTCTGCGTAACAGCACGCTGACGGCGCTGATGCCATGTGAAACCTCTTCACAGATCACCAACTCGACCAATGGTATTGAGCCGCCGCGCGGTTTTGTATCCGTCAAGGCGAGTAAAGATGGGGTGATGAAGCAGGTTGTGCCTGAGTTTACCCGCCTGAAAAATCAGTACGAGTTACTGTGGAATATCCCGAACAACACCGGTTACCTGCAGTTGGTGGGTATTATGCAGAAGTTCGTCGATCAGTCGATCTCTGCCAATACCAATTACGACCCGGCGAAGTTCCCCGGTGAAAAAGTGCCGATGAAACTGTTGTTGCAGGACCTGCTGGGAGCCTACAAAAACGGTGTTAAAACGCTGTACTACCACAACACCCGTGATGGTGCGACGGACCAGCATGATGATCTGGGTTGCGAAGGCGGTGCCTGCAAGCTCTGATCCGCAGTACTGCCCGTACTCCCTCTGATTGTTCTCCGGTTGCACCGCTATCATGCGGTGTAACCGGCTTACCGCCGTATATTTTTCAGGCTGCCTAAATGCTTTATTCTACTTTCAGTCACAGCACCCATGATGCCACCAAAGAGCCAATGTTCTTTGGCCGTAACGTAAACGTTGCTCGCTACGACCGTCAGCGCTATCCCATTTTCGAGAAGTTGATCGAGAAGCAACTGTCCTTCTTCTGGCGTCCAGAAGAAGTGGATCTGAGCTCGGACCGCAAAGACTTCACGGCGATGCCTGAGCATGAGCAGCATATCTTCCTCAGTAACCTGAAATACCAGACGTTGCTGGATTCTGTGCAAGGCCGTTCGCCCAATGTGGCGTTTCTGCCGGTAGTATCACTGCCTGAACTGGAAACCTGGTTTGAAACCTGGGCGTTCAGTGAGACCATCCACAGTCGCTCTTATACGCATATCATTCGTAATATCATGACTGAGCCATCTGAAGTGTTTGATGAGATTGTTACCAATCCTGAGATCATCAAACGCGCAGATGCGGTAACCCGTTTGTATGACGAGTTTATCGAACTGGCGACGGTCTACATGATCCACGGTGCTGGTGAGCATGTGATTGAGGGGCGCAAGCTTGATGTTTCCATGCGTAACCTCAAGCGCAAACTGTATCTGACGCTGGTATCGGTTAACGTGCTGGAAGCCATTCGCTTCTATGTCAGCTTTGCCTGTTCGTTTGCGTTTGCGGAGCGCGCGGTGATGGAGGGTAATGCCAAAATTATCAAGCTGATCGCTCGTGATGAAGCGCTGCATCTGACGGGCACTCAGCACATGATCAATATTCTGGCCTCCGGTCAGGATGATCCTGAGTTTCGCGAGATCGCGCAGGAGTGTGAGCCTGAGGTGTACAGACTGTTTGAAGAGGCTGCACAACAGGAGAAGGACTGGGCAGAGTACCTGTTCAGTGAAGGCTCAATGATCGGCCTGAATGCCAAGATCCTTGGTGATTATGTTGAATACATTACCAATGTACGGATGAAGGCGCTGGGCTTGAATGAGATCTTTGAAAGCCGTCAGAACCCGCTGCCATGGATGAACTCCTGGCTGGTCAGCGATAACGTTCAGGTAGCACCGCAGGAGGCTGAAATCAGTTCTTACCTGGTTGGCCAGATAGATAATGAAGTGGGTGAGGGTGATTTCGACGGCTTTGATCTTTAATGACCCGGAAGGACGCTATGTCAGGTATTCCACGCATTAAAATTAATAATCACGAGACATTCTTCTATCAGTATGAATTCTCGTTGCTGGATGCCATGGAGGCACAGCGTATTACTGCGCCCTATAGCTGCCGTGGTGGCTATTGTGGCTGCTGTAAAGCGCGCCTGCTCGATGGTGAAGTTGAGTATGTGCAGGACAGTCTGGTTGATCTTGCGGATGATGAGATCCTGACCTGCTGCTGTATTCCAAAAACTCACATCGAAGTAGAACTCCCGCAGGAATAATTTACTTTCAGGGTGTCATCATTGATGGCACCTGCTGCTATTTCTGCACCTGCTGCAGGCTTTTCCCCTTCATCTGCTTGCTTTCGGTATTTCTGTTTTTACTTTCTAACCCTATGAAAGCTAATGTAAAAATAGCTGGTTGATTTCTAAACGATCTGTTGAAAGGCCTGATATTACAGTGCTGTAATAAAGCAGGGGCTGGTTATCTACAGGGTTATGCACGGATTCTGTTGATAACTTGGGGAGAGGTCTGCTGGCCAGTGGCTATGGGCCAGCAGACTGGGGCTTATCAGACTTCGAAGCGACCGATGCTGGTTTCGAACTGGGTCACCATCCGGTTCAGCTCCTGGCTGTTATGCGCCATGGTCTCAGCGTCATCACTGGTCTCACTGGAGACATCACGGATCTGATGCAGGCCGCGTGTCATCTCATCGGATACGGCTGTCTGCTCTTCTGCCGCGGTGGCGATCTGAGTGCTCATATCATTGATGGTCTGGATTTGACTCACAATTTGATCCAGTACTTCACCGGCCACCTGAGCGCGCTGTACGCTCTCGCTGGACCGCTCCATGCTGCGGCCCATTACATCAACGGCTTTCTGTGCGCCACTTTGCAGGTTCTGAATCATTGTCTGAATTTCAACGGTGGACTGCTGGGTACGCATGGCCAGTGAGCGTACTTCGTCAGCTACCACAGAGAAACCGCGGCCCTGGTCTCCGGCGCGGGCCGCTTCGATTGCGGCATTGAGGGCTAGCAGGTTGGTTTGCTGGGAGATGGTCTCTATGACTTCTACAACGGCACCGATCTCGTGACACTGGGAATCCAGCTGTTGCAGGCTTCCCGCAGTGCTTTCGACTTCGTCTGCCAGTTGCTGAATCGAATGAATAGCCCCCTGGACTGCCTGTTGGCCTTCGTTGGCCTGTTCCGTTGCTTGCTGAGTGGCATCCGCTGTCTGTGTCGCATGGTGGGCGACTTCATGAATCGTGCTGCACATCTCATCCATGGCAGTCGCCAGCTGATCAACCTCTTCGAACTGACGCTGTACGCCCTGTTTGGTGTTGTCTGTGGTGGTCAACAGGGTGCTCGCCGTTGACGTGAGCTGGCCACAGGCGTCGCTGAGCTGACGAATCAGTGTGGTCTGGCCGGTCAACATGTTATTGAAGGCGTCACCGAGGCGGCCAAATTCATCCCGACGGCGACCTTGAATGCGTTGGCGCAGTTTGCCTTCTGCAGCTGCTGCCATGGGTTTAGACAGTGCCTGTATCGGCTGCACAATATCGCGGGAAATCATCAGAATCAGTGCTGCAACGGCCAGAATACTGGCCAGAGTGACGCCAATGGAAACACTGGCACGGTTCCAGAACAGGGCGTTAAGGTCGGTCACATAGACACCGGTACCCACAATCCAGCCCCAGGGCTTGAAGCCTTTTACATAGGATATTTTATCCAGGTGCTCTTTGGTTTTTGGTTTCAGGTAGTTGTAATGCACCAGGCCGCCGCCGTCTTGTTTGACGATGTCACGCATTGCCTGCCAATGATATTTGCCATTGCCATCACGGACATAGGTCATATCACTGCCTTCTTTGGCGGGCTTGTTTGGGTGCATAACCAGAATCAGATTTTCATCATTAATCCAGAAGTAGCCTTTGCCGGCATAGCTGAGCTCACGCACCAGTTCTTTTGCTTCGGCGCGTGCCGCTTCGGTATTACCTAGACGTTTATAGCTGCCAGCGATCAGGCTATGGGCTGTTTCCACCAGTTCTTGTATTTTCTCCTGGCGGGAGTCCATCAATTCTGACTTTAATGCGTTAAGGGAATAAAGCTGATTAGCGGACAGTCCGATTAGCGCGACCAGTGAGATAAGCCAGAGTTTCATGGAAACAGAGAAGTTTTTCAGCACCGAAAGCCCTCCTTGACTCCGCCGAGGTGCATGGCTGGAAGAGTCAGATTACTACTGAGAGATTAACCCTGGCATCTGGCGGAAATTCACAACAGCTACCGGGTTATGTTACTGAATAGTAACAAAAATAGTCGGTACTGATTATGGTACTTTGCGGCCAACATCGACATTACCTTATCTTTAGTAGGTTGAAAGGCGTGCTTTGAGGGCAGGAAGGGAGGCTTCTGGTTAGAAGCCGGTAAAATAGCGCGTAAATTGCGCCAGAATCAGTGGGTGATTCAGCAGGCGAATTTCTGTACTGCGCAGTTGCTCCCAGTCAAGCTGGTCACACAGAGTGTTTTTACAGCTCACAGGTATTACGTGTATATCACTGACATTATCGTTAATGCTGACAATAATATAACGCACGTCCAGGCCTTTGATATAGGCCAGTGGCTGGAGTGTTTGCCAGTTTCGCAGCGTCTGAGCAAGTTCCAGTGCTGACAGATCTTCACGGCTGTAGTCGACGTGTCCGGCTTTAGAGCGACTGATGCGGGTGTACGGGTAACTGTACTGGCCCGCAAACAGGCTCTGTAGTTTGTTACTCATTAGTTCGTTAAAGGCAGGTGACTGCTCGCTTAGCTCATCTTTGGGTAACGCCTGCAGTGCCCAGACAAAGCCCGTAATAGCATTGATGGCAGGGCGGCCGCTGCGCTTAGGTGGAGACTCCGGGCTGAATGTGATGGCATCTGCATGTCGGGTTCTGGGCATATCGAGCCAGAAATTAATTGCGGGGGTAGATGCTGCGCCTTTGTTGAAAACACTGAACAGTTTGTAGTCACGGGTTATGCGCGCGCTTTGCTGATTATTGAGCCGGCGGTTGCTGTGGTGTTTGAGTAGAAAGTAGCGAGTCCAGCCCAGCAAGGCGCGCTGGTCTTTATTGAGTCTGTCTTCAAATTCGCCATCGACCCGGCAATCATATTTGCTTTTGCAGATAACCGGCATGGGCTTCGATAACTTTTTACCGTTGTCGAGCGGCTTGAGGACAGAAAATATTTCGAATCGGCCCCACTGTAGTCGGTCAGTGATCGTTATGTGGGGAGCTATTTTCAGCTTTCGCTTATCCATCTCAGCATTAAGGTTGTCGACGATGGCGACAGTTGAAACTGGCAGCGAGTATGGAGGGCGCAGGTGACGTCCCTTGAGCTTGGACAGAGTTCCGGTTTCTCCGTAGTAGTCATACTCTGCTTCCAGCACGATTGCAGGCAGGCCGTTGACTTCTTTGCCGATACCAAAAAGTGCTGCCTGGGCCTGAATGCCGGATAACAAACCGAGCATAAGTAATAAAGCGCGAGCCGATGTGGGTAAAAAACCGTTCATTCTGATTCATCCTGATCGTACTTGAAGACGCTGGGCTTATCATATTGTGTGCAGGGAAAAAGTGCCATCCAGCTATTCAAACGTATGATTGAATCTGTGATTAATTGTCGACTTTAGCCTTTTTAGGCTGTTTTTTTGTAGGAAATATAGGCCCAGGCGTTTTAAAATAGGCTTTGCTCGAGGGACCCGCTTCCTGGAATATAAGCTGGTGAGTATTTGATGGCTGTAAATGGACTGTGTTGAGGCATCTATGAAGTTCAGGATAGAACCGGGGTTACTTCCTCGGTACCAGGCTATAGCAATGGTCCTGTTAGTATTGCTTTCAATCCTGACAGTATCCGGTTTTTTTGTTTTTAAATCCCATCTGGAAAACTCTGACCGTTTTGCCAGCCTCAACCGTGAGGTGGTAGCACAGCAGCATGCACGACTGGATTCCGAAATACAGTCCATGCTTCAGCATATCGAATACCTGCGAGAAGAAGCTCGCTCAAACCTGAAACTGTCAATTCAAGAGCATGTGAATCAGGCATGGACCGTCGCCAATAGCCTCTATGAACTGAATAAAAGCCGCATGGGTGGGGCTGAATTACAGCAATTGATCCGTGAAACATTGCGTGATGTTCGTTTTTTTGATGGTCGAGGTTATCTGTTTATTGATCACCTGAGTGGGCGCGCTGTGCTGCTACCGCCCTCGCCTGAGCGTGAAGGTACATTGATGCTGGATGTACGTGATCACAATGGTGTACCCGTAATGGGCAGCCTTATTGAAACGGTCAATAACCCTGCAGGTAAAGGTTTTACCAGCTATAGCTGGTACCCACCAGGCCAGGCGGTCATGCGTGAAAAGGTAACCTTTGCCCGCCGTTTTGAGCCCTTTGACTGGTTGATTGGTAGTGGTGATTACCTCTATCGAATGGAAGAAGATCTGAAACTCATGGTGCTGGAACAGCTGGCCGGCCAGCTGATTGGCGGAGATGGTTACTTCTCTGTACTTACCAGCAATGGTGAGGTGATGACTAACCCCGCTCATCCTGAGCTTAACGGGGTGAGATTGCGTGATATTGAGTCGGCTAAAGATCGAACGTTTGTTGAGGATAGCCTGAGGGCGGCCGCGGGTGGCGGTGGTTTTGTTGAATACAACCCCTTTGATGACCCGAAGGAAGAGGGGCGAGTGCTGGCGCTTGCGCAGCAGGTACCCGGCTGGGACTGGGTACTGGTAGCATCGTTGTACCCGGAAGATATCCGTTTGATGATTGAGTCCCATAAGCAGACATTGACAGAACTGCTGGCGGATAACGGTGCTTACCTGTTAATTGCTGCGGGGTTGGGGACTTTGCTCACACTGGCTGTGGCGCTGATTTTTTCCCGCTTGCTGAAGTCAGGCTTTCAGCGCTACCAGCGTGATATTGATGATCAGCAGAGCCAGCTTGAAGTGGCATCCAGGGTGTTCGAGGCTGCCCGTGAAGGTATTCTGGTTACCGGGCCGGACAACTGTATCCTGGCGGTAAATGAGGCTTTTTGTCGTATTACAGGCTACGAACGAGAAGATGCTATTGGTCAGAATCCCCGATTTATGTCATCAGGTGCTCATAGCCAGCAGTTTTATGATCAGTTGTGGCAGGAGATTCAGAGTAATGATCGCTGGCAGGGAGAGGTCTGGAACCGACGAAAAGATGGCTCCCTGGTGCCGGAGTGGCTGTCTATCTCTGTTTGTCGTGGTGCAGATAAAGAAGTACTTAACTATATCGCTACCGTATCTGATTTGAGTGAGCATAAACGTACGGAGGAGCGGCTTCGCTATCTGGCTGAGCACGACTCATTGACCAACCTGCCAAACCGATTATTACTTGCTGACCGTGTCAGCCAGGGCATGGGGCACGTCCAACGCTACGGCGGTAAGGTTGCTTTGCTGCATCTGGATATTGACCGCTTCCGCGATATTAATGACTCTTTAGGCCATGCAGTGGGGGATCAGGTGCTGCAGGAAGTGGGGCAGCGTCTGGTAAGTCTGGTTGCTCCATCAGATACAGTAGCGCGGCTGGGCGGTGACGAATTTGCCATTTTGATGTCGGCACCTGATAAGCCGGAAGAAATCGCTTCTCTGGTACAGCGGTTGCTGGACCGGCTGGTTAAATCATTATCGGTTGATACTGATGGGCTGGAAGTGACGCCAGGTGTCGGGATTGCGGTGTATCCGGGTGATGGTGATGATTTCGAATCTCTGTTACGTAATGCAGATACTGCATTACGACATGCGAAGCAGACAGGGCGCGATAATTTCCAGTTCTTTACCGCCGAAATGAACGCACAGGTGTCTGAGCGATTACAGCTTGAAACAGATCTGCGTCACGCCGTCAAAAATCAGGAATTCGAGCTCTATTACCAGCCGCAGTATTGCCTGAACAGCTCCATCCCTCAAGGCTGTGAAGCCCTGATACGCTGGAATCACCCTGAACGCGGCGTTGTCAGTCCAATGGAATTTATTCCATTGGCGGAAGAGAACGGTCTTATTCTGACGATCGGTGAGTGGGTGATTAACCAGGCGTGTCGGCAGGGAGCACAATGGATCTCTGATGGCTATCCGCCGGTCAGCATTGCGGTTAATGTCTCTGCTTGTCAATTTACCCATGATCTGGTCAGTAGCATTCAGCAGGCCTTGCTGGAAAGTGATTTCCCGGCAGAGTTGCTGGTGGTTGAGGTAACTGAAAGTGTACTGATGGGTGATCTTGAGCAGGCACATGAGGCGCTGAGCCAGCTGCAGGAGATGGGGGTCAAGATTGCACTGGATGATTTTGGTACGGGCTATTCCAGCCTGTCCTATCTCAAACGTTTTCCGCTGGATAAGTTGAAGATTGATCGAGCGTTCACAGCGGGAGTACCACTTGACCCTGATGATACAGCGCTTACGTCATCGATTATTGATATCGCCCGCAACCTGCAGCTTAGTACGATTGCCGAAGGCGTAGAAACCAGCGAACAGCGAGACTTCCTCAAAGCGGCGGGCTGTGATGTCGCACAGGGATTCTTTTACGCGCGGCCCGTACCTGTTGCTGAATTTGAGCAGCTTATGGTCAGGCGTGAGCATCGCCCTGCTGTCAATCTGGTTGACTGACGACAGGGCGTTGCTGGTGAGGCAGTCAGCGGTCCGTTGCTGACTGTCTGTGTATCACTCAGTCGTTGCGCTCTGTTACTTCCAGCAGGTGGTAGCCGAACTGGGTTTTAACCGGGCCCTGAACTTCTTTCACCGGTGCGCTGAAAACGACCTTATCAAACTCCGGTACCATCTGACCGCGGCCGAAACGACCCAGGTCGCCACCTTGGCCGCCGGATGGGCACAGGGAGTGTTCACGTGCCAGTGCGGCAAAATCTTCACCGGCTTCGATTTTTTCTTTCAGTTCCTGACACTGTTCTTCGGAATTGACCAGAATGTGACGTGCGTTGGCATTAGCCATGGTGTTCTCTCCTGTCGCTTGTTTCAGTGGTGGTGGCCGCCGGGGCCATGGGCGTGACCGTGAGCGATCTCGTCGTTGCTGGCATCACGCAGATCAATAATTTCGATCGCGTAGGTCAGCGTTTTACCCGCCAGCGGGTGGTTAGTGTCGATGTTGACCATAAAGCGGCTGGCCTTAATAACGGTAACCTGGCGCATGCCCTGTTCTGTCTGTATCACGGCTGTCATGCCAGGCTGCCAGCTTTTCTGACCCTTTGGCAAGCCTTGCAGATGCTTAACTGGCACCCGTTGAGTGGCGTCATCGCGGCGCTCGCCGTAGCCATCGGCAGGGGACAGAGTAATAGTGAACTGTTCGCCTGTTGCTTTACCTTCCATCGCTGCTTCCAGCGCTGGCATCATATTACCGTGGCCGTGCAGGTAGGCCATCGGCTCGCCTTCACGGCTGTTTTCAAGTTGCTGATTATCAGTGTCAGTCAGCTGATAATGGAACTGCACTACTTTATCGTCGCAGATTACGCTCATGGTCTTTCCTGTCGGTACATTTTCGACAGGCAGTATCGGTGTTGTGTCGCCCTGAGGCAAGCCGGACAGCGGGTTGATGAACTGGCATAATGCCGCGCTATGAGACTGGACCGATTTATCTGTAAACATACCGAGTATAGCCAGAAGCAGGCCCGTTATCTGGTCGCGGCCGGCCGGGTGAGCGTCGCTGATGCTGTGGTGAAGGATGGTCGCTATGCGGTGACGCCTTTTTGTACTGTGGAACTGGAAGGGGTGTTGTTGCAACGGCGCCAGCCCCACTATCTGATGCTGAATAAACCGGCGGGCTACCTGAGTGCGACCCGTGACCCGGAGCATCAGACGGTGATGGAGCTGATACCGGCGGAATTACGCGAGCAATTGCATATTGGTGGGCGGCTGGATTTGCACAGTTCAGGTTTGCTGATCCTGACCAACGATGGCCTCTGGTCGCGTCAGCTGACCGCGCCGGAGCAGAAAATAGCGAAGATTTACCGGCTGGAGACGTTATGGCCCATTACTGAGAATACGGCCGGGGTGTTTGCAGCGGGAGTCGTACTGGAGCCAGAAGGCATCAAAACCCAACCGGCACAGCTTGAAGTATTAGGGCCTTGTGAAGCGCGGTTGACGATCTATGAAGGCCGTTACCATCAGGTGAAAAGGATGTTTCAGCAGGTGGATAATATGGTGACGTCCTTGCACCGTGAAGCGATGGGGACGATTGTGCTGGACCCTGCGCTGGCGGTGGGCAGCTGTCGGGCGTTGACGTCTGCAGAGGTTGCCAGCGTCGGTATCCCCCGGGCCTGATCAGGCCGGGGGAGGGATAGCTATTGGGTCAGATACTGAAGTGACCCAGTGCCCGTTTCTGAGTTTCAACATGGCTCAGCTGTGTGTCCAGCTCGCCATTGGTCTGTTGCGCCCGTTCGGATACCGAAGCGCAGATATCGCGCAGCTGTACCGTACTCTGGTTGATCTCCTCGGATACCGCGCTCTGCTGCTCGGCAGCCGAAGCAATCTGCGCGTTCATTTCGGTGATCTGGTGCATCGAGGCGGTGATGTCTGCGAATGAATCGGCCAGGCTTTGGGCGCGCTCCACGGCATTAACCACCACATCTTTACTGCTGGTCATGGTCTGTACCGCTGTGCGAGTACCATTTTGCAGTTGCTCGATCATCTGGCGAATCTCTTTGGTGGATTCCGTTGTACGGTGAGCCAGAGTGCGTACCTCGTCAGCCACCACGGCAAAGCCCCGGCCTTGCTCGCCCGCACGGGCTGCCTCGATGGCTGCGTTCAACGCCAGCAGGTTAGTCTGATCGGCAATATCGTTGATAACGGAGAGAATTGACTCGATGTTATCCGAAGCGCTTTCCAGTGTGCGTACAACATTCACCGCTTCGTCCACATGTTCAGACAGGTGGCTGATCGATTCACTGGTCTGTTGCAGGGAGAGCCCACCCTGGGCCACCGAGTTTTCTGCACTCTGGACGGCAACGGCAGCCTGGCGCGCATTACCGGCAACCTGGATCGAGCTTGCAGCCATCTCATTCATGGCTGCAGCCAGCATTTCCAGCTCACCCAGCTGGCGGCCCATATCCTGACTGGAGGCATGGGCGCCTTTGGCGGATTGCCGGGTGGCCAGATTGATTTGATCGCTGGCGCTGATAACATCCTGAATCAGGCCGCGCAGGCGGGTGGTAAAGGTGTTGAAGTGGCCGGCCAGGGCAGCAAACTCAGGCTCGCAGTTGGTATCCAGCTGGCGGGTCAGGTCACCGTCGCCCGCTGCGATATCATGCAGTGCATGCTCCAGGTTGTAGATTGGACGCATCAGGTGTTTGAGGATCATGGTCAATGCGATGACGCTGATCAGTACCGAGATCAGGGTAATAATCAGGCTGTCCATATTCAGCTCATCAACCACGCTTAACAGGGTGTCACTGTTGAGCAGGACACCCACATACCAGGGCATGCTGTCGACTTTCTGAAAGAACAGGTCATAGTGCTTGCCGTCCATCTCAATACGCTGCAGCCCTTCGCGAACGGTGCCATCAGGTATGTACTGGCTCAGGGGCTTACCATTGAGGCTGGCATCGGGATGAGAGATCGTGTTGCCGTTTGCGCCGACCATAAAGGCAAAACCTGCATCCATCAGATTAAAGCTGTTAATGGTCTTGGCCAGGCCGGTCAGACTAACATCAAAAAAAGAGGCACCATTGAACTGGCCCTGTTGACGCATGGGGGCGGCGACGGAGATGAGAATTTCACCGGTACCTGCATCTTCATAGGGTTCTGTGATCGAGGTACGGCCTTGTTGCCGGGCCAGTTGATACCAGGAGCGGCGACGGGGATCCCAGTCGGCGGGGCGAGCCCAGTTCTGATCACTGATCACCGCGCTGCCATCTTCATAGCCTATACCGACCATAATAAAGTCGCTGGAAAGCTGGGGCTGACGGATAATGGCGGCAACCGCATCGCTATTTGAGGCTTGTGCTGACAGGTCTGTTACCAGCGTTGCCTGGCTGATGTAGCCTTGCAATGTTGCATCAACGGTCTGGGTGATCCCGCTGATAATTTCAGCGACACTGCCCTCGATCTGATCTTCCATGCTCTGGCTGACCTGGGTGGTCTGATTGATCGCTGATACGGACAGTGCCAATACCAGAATCAGAGAAACGGCCAGAATAATTTTATGGCTGAATTTCATAGTGCTCTTACCTGTGGGTGTCTACTATCAGGTGCAAAATACCTGATGCTTTGAACAGCCGGTGTGGCCGTGGGCGTCATTATTTTGGGTGCTATCTATACGGGGCGGCAGCCCGCTTTATTGTTGTTATTGGGATAAAATACCGCACAGCAACAGGGATACCTGCTATCAGGATCGACCAACGTTGTAAGGCGGTCGGCAAGAATAAGGATAAATGATCTTTATTTCAAAATTTATTTGAATGAATCATTGGGTATTTTTGACCGTATGTTCAAGCGGTGGTTGCCAGGGGAATATGCAAATTTAAAGTATGTGTTCAGCTGTCGTGGTGACGGAGAACTGGAATGTACATGGATTTATGTCAGGAGAGACCGGTATGAAACTTGATGATGCAGTAATTAATATTCAAAACCTGAGGCTTCGCACCTACATTGGTTTTAATCCTGATGAGCTGGAAAAGAAGCAGGATGTGGTGATCAACGTTGTCATTGCCTATGGTGCAGTCGGGGCCTGTGATACCGATGAGGAAACGCGTGCGCTGGATTATAAAGTGATCACCAAGCAGATGATTGATCATGTAGAACAGGGCCGTTTCCGCTTGCTGGAAAAGCTCGCGGCAGACCTGCTAGGCATTGCGATGAGTTCGGCGATGGTGACCCGTGCCAGTGTGACAGTAGATAAACCTCATGCGCTGAGGTTTGCTGATTCGGTTTCACTTACGCTGTCAGCCAGCCAGCACTAAGGGTGTTGTGAAAGGAAATCGCTACGCCTTGTGGTTCAAGCCAGCGTTGCCAGGGGCTATTCAGTAGCCAGGTGTGTGCTAGCCAGTTAAACGAGGCGACCTTGCCGTGAAGGGGGATGATCAAAGCGCCGACCCGGGTGGTCGGCGCAACTGTTATGCTGGGATCAGCTTACAGAATTTTAGACAGAAACTGCTTCAGGCGGGTATGAGGCGGGGTGTCAAAAAAGACATCCGGGCTGGCGTCAACCAGCAGTGCGCCTTCTTCCATAAACAGTACCCGGTCAGCAACCTCGCGGGCAAAGCCCATCTCATGGGTTACCACAACCATAGTCATACCTTCTGCTGCCAGGCTCTTCATCACATCCAGAACTTCGCCGACCATCTCCGGGTCCAGTGCAGATGTTGGCTCATCAAACAGCATGATGTCTGGACGCATGGCCAGTGCACGGGCGATAGCGACGCGTTGCATCTGTCCGCCAGACAGCTGGGATGGGTAGTTTTCCATCCGGTCCGCCAGGCCGACTTTGTACATCAGTTCACGGGCATGCTCGGTAACCTCAGCCAAGGGGCGTTTAGCCACTTTAAGCGGGGCCAGCATTACATTTTCCAGCGCTGTTTTGTGCGGGAACAGGTTAAAGCCCTGGAACACCATGCCAACATTTTCGCGCAGCTTGTTGATATTGGTATTGCGGTCATACATGTCGACGCCGTCAACGATGATAGTGCCGCTTTCGATGGTTTCCAGCTGGTTCAGGGTACGCAGGAGCGTTGATTTACCAGAGCCGGAAGGGCCAACAATCACCACGACCTCGCCACGTTTTACGGTGGTGTTGACCGTTTTCAGAGCATGCAGCGCGCCATTGTTGTAATACTTCTCGACATCGGTGGCGACGATGATGTTATCAGCTGTATCAGTCACTGGCGGAGAGCCTCTTTTCCAAACGTTGAATTGCCCAGGAAAGTGCACTGGTCAGTACCAGATAAAGCAGGGCAACGGTAAACCAGACTTCAAACGGTGCGAAACTGCCACTGACCACTTCACGGCCAGCTTTGGTCAGGTCGGTAATAGAAATCACGGAGACCAGAGAGGAGTCTTTGATCAGATTGATAAACTGGCCCGCCATGGGTGGCAACGTCCGTTTGAACGCCTGTGGCAGGATGATAAAGGTCATCGCTTTGGGATAGCTCATACCCAGCGAGCGGGCGGCTTCCATCTGGCCAACGGGAATCGACTGGATACCAGAACGAATAATCTCAGCGACATAGGCACCAGTAAAGACAGACAGAGCGATCACACCGGCGGTGAAGCGTTCCAGATCCATCACCGTGCCAATAAAGAAGTACATGATGAAAATCTGTACCAGCAGTGGTGTTCCGCGAATCACCTCAATATAGAGAATTGCCATATTACGCAGCAATGGATTGGCGCTGATACGCATCAGACCAATCACCAGGCCGAGCACCAGGGCTATAATCAGCGAGTAAACCGAGATCTCGATGGTAACAATCAGGCCATCAATCAATGGGCCAATCTGCCACTGTTCCAGTGTGGCCAGGGTGTCGCCTTCGAAAATCAGATCACCATCACTGACTTGCAGCTCGGTGTACTCTTTCACTACAAAGGGGGTGGTTTCGCCGTCTACCACTAAGGTCAACTGGTGGCTGCGTTCGTCGATTTCGACTGTGCCATCGCCGGGTGCGGTAATTTCCTGGGCATCGGTATTAATAATGTAAGGTACAACGCGCTCCCAGCGCCAATTGTACTCGATTTTCTGGCTGGCAAAGTAAACGCTGTAACTTAGCGCAAACACAATGCCAACAAACACAGCATTCCATAGCCAGGTTTTCTGCTTCGCATGCATGGATAGGTGGGCCCTGGGTTAAATGTCTGGGGGGGGAAATAAAAAACTACAGCCCCGGTCGCCCCGAGCTGTAGTCAGTCTTGCAACGATCGGGCTATTACTGAACCTGTTTCAGCCAGGCGTCAGATTTAAACCATTTGTTGTAAATACGGTCGTAGCTACCGTCGCCCTTGATCTGACGCAGGTAGTTATTGAGGAAGTTCAGGAAGTCTGGATCACCTTTACGGACAGCCCAGCCCAGCGGCTCATAGGTAAATGGTTTTTCAATATGAGCAACCTGGCCTTTATTCTGTGCTTCATACAGCGCATTGAATGGCAGATCGTAAACGAAGGCGTCCGCTTTACCGTTGGCGACTTCCAGTACCGCATCAGACTGCGTTTCAAACAGGTTGATCTCAGCTTTCTTGATCAGGCGCTTAACAGCCTGTTCGCCGGTAGTGCCCAGCTTGGTGGCTACTTTGTACTGTGGGTTATTCAGGTCTTTGTAGCTGTTGATCTTACCTTCCAGGCCCGGGCGCAGCAGAATGGTCTGGCCGATAACAACGTAAGGGTCAGCAAAGTTAACCTGCAGGTTACGCTGTGCTGTGATGGTCATACCGCCCATGATGACATCACACTTCTTGGTCAGCAGTGCTGGGATGATACCGTCCCAGGCTGTGTTAACCGGTGTGAACTTGACGCCCATCGCTTTGGACATCATTTTGCCTAAATCCACATCAAAGCCGATAAAATCGCCCTTTTTGGATTTCATTTCGAACGGGATGTAGCCAGCGTCGAAGCAGACCTGCAACTCGCCACGTTTAAGAACATCGTTGAGTACAGACTCGCTTGCCGTTGCCATGTTCATGGATGCGCTGGCACCCAGCAATGCCACAGCCGCAACAGCTGACTTGATAAGCTTTTTCATAGTAAGTGATACCTTCGGATTATTTTTGTGTGATCGCAAAATCGCGCTCTGGAGTGGGTGAGCGAGCGCACCAATCTGCCCAATTGGTAAGACCGTCTACAGTCTTGATTTTGTGTAATCCTGAGCGATTATCCGTGCAGCATCGGGGGAATTCAAGTAATCGTCATATTCCTCTGAAACAACCCATAGCCGCCTGAGCTGTCAGAAGAGAAGTTTTTGATCAGGGCTGGGTAGTCCCTTTTGATAAGCCGGCAGGTGGGTGGGCCATAATAAACCCTGCCTTAAAGCTTTTTTTGACTTTAAACATTGCCTTATCGGCACGACGAATCAGTTCGTCGGCACTCTCACCGCAGTCGGTATAGCGCGCAATACCGATACTTGCGCTGATGTGTATTTCCTTACCTGAAACAGTAAAAGGCTTGTTCAGCTGGGCCATCACTTTCATCGCCAGATGGCTACTGCCCTCTTCTGTTGACTCATCGACGATCAGTAAGAATTGATCGCTTCCTAACCGGCCAAAAATATCACTTTCGCGCAGGGTGCTACGAATGCGGTTGGCGAACCTGATTAACAGATCATCACCATGAGCTTGCCCCATGCGTTCATTGATTGATTTAAAACCATCTATGTCGAGGTAAAGCAGAGCGGGCGTACTGTGATGCCGGTGGGCCAGTTTGAGCAGGATTGTTAACTGTTCAATCAGTGCTGCCCGGTTCGGTAGCTGGGTGAGTGGGTCGTGGGCTGCAAGGTGGCGCAGTTTCTGTTCGGTCTGCTTGCGTTGTATCTTCTCCTCCCTGAGCTGGCGGCCCAGCCACAGTAGCCCGGCGGAGCAGAGCAGCGTAACTGCAAGTAAGGCTGTGGCGAGTACCATCCATGGAATCGATCTATTGGCCGCCGCCTCCGTAACGGGCATAAAAAGAAAACTATCAATATCAAGTGGCTTGTCATCAATAAGGTGCATACGGCGCAGGTCTTTGGCTATTTTCTGCCAATGGCTGATGCGCATACTGCCGAGCTCGATATGTTCAGGAATAATCATTTCACGCAGCATATTCATTTCATAGCGAGAATGATCTCGGGTTTTGCTCACCGAATAGTGCTGCTCCATGATATCCAGTGCTTCTTCTGGGTGCTGCAGGGCATAGTCCCAGCCTTTCAGGCTGGCTGCGCGAAAGGCTTCAACCTGATGCGGGTTTGTCAGTACCGTGTTGCGGTGGGTGACAATAAGATCGCTGTAGAAATTGATGCCATGGTGGTGTGGGTTGAATATACGAAACTCAATGCCTGCCTGTTCCAGTGACCAGGGTTCATTGGTCAGATAGGCATGGCTGACATCAACCTTGCCATCGATCAGGTCTTGCAGTCTGGCGGTGGCAGGGGTGAGGTTAAGCTCATCGAACTGGAGGTTAGCTGATTTCAGCAGTGCCAGCAGTTCCGGGTCCTGAGCGCCGCTGTACATCATTACGGTGCGGTTGCGAAAATCCTCCACTGTTTTTATCTGGCTGCTTTTCAGGGCGATAAAAACGGAGGGAGAACGTTGCAGAATTGCCGCCATGGCCACCAGTGGCTGCCCTTCGCTAAACGCGGTAAAGGCATTGGCATTGTCTACGGCAAAGTCGGCTCGTCCGGAAATCACTTCCTGCCAGGGTATCAGGCCAGGCTTCCCTTCACGAATTTCGACATTCAGCCCGACAGCCTGATAGAAGCCTTTTTCCTTGGCAACGTAATAGCCGCTGAACTGGGCCTGGTGAGTCCAGCGTAGCTGCAGCACAACATTCTCGTTGGCCTGGGCGCTACGGCACAGCAGTAATGTCAGAGTCAGCAGAGTCAGTGATATGCAGGTGTTTATCTGCTGTTTTATTGAGTTCATATCCATTGATACCCCTGTTCATCGGTTATTCCGTCGCGCTGCAAAAGCTGGCTGGCGTTCGGTAGCTACCGCAGACATTACTTATGTAGACATCGTATATGACAACTTTAGTCCAGGTGGTGGTGTTTACCAGTGAATGATGGAGGGAGCTGTCCGTGACTCAGGAGCCTTTTTTATACATAAGAGTTTTCTTTTATTTTGATTGAGCGTCTGTTTACCCGCCGGGAAAGTAAAAAGAAGGGGTTTAATTTGCTTAGCCGGAATTACTTACCTACTTTTTAACAACGGTTGTCCACTGTCGAATACTTTTGACACCCCCCGTCGTCCGTTGGCTATTTCGACTGGCGAATAACTCCCAACACAGGGATGTCTAACGTGAATGCACTGAATAATTTATCTATTCGAAATAAATTACTGGTTATGCTACTGGTGCCAATCCTGGCATTATTTTTCTTTGCCAGCCTTACAATCGTTGATCGGTTGACACTTTCCTCTCAGGCAAGCAATTTGCTGAGCATGGCGCGTTACGGCCAGACGTTAGGGGCACTGGTACATGAATCGCAGAAAGAACGTGGCCTGACGGGTGGCTTTCTGGCAAGCCAGCGCACTCGGTTTAGCGCCGAGTTGAAAAACCAGAGAGCGAGCCTTGATCAGCGTATAGGGGATTACGAAGCGCTTAAAATAGAGCTGCCGCCAAACCAGTTACCTGCTTACTATCAAAAGGCGCTTTCCGCGTTTGATAAGCGACTGGTTATGCTGGAAAAAACCCGACAGCAGGTGGATAGTGGTGCTCTGGCTACCGGCGCAGCATTAGGTTTTTATACTAAAAATCATGCCATCGCTATTAGCGGCCTGGAAAAGATGCGTCTGGCCAGTACTGAGGCGGTAACAACCGATGCGATTATTGCCTATGCCAGTCTGTTACAAAGTAAGGAGCGAGCTGGCGTAGAGCGAGCCGTGCTGACCGCTACCTTTGGTGCTGACCAGTTTTCGCCCGGGTTCTATGAACGTTTTATCAGTCTGGTTGCAGCCCAGGATAACTATCTGGATATGTTCTCAGCCTATGCTTCGGATGATCAGTTGGCGTTGTATCAAAAGCTTGCGCAGGGCGTTAATTTCAAAGCGGTGAATGAGTTTCGTCAGATTGCCAGGAACCAGAATTATGAGGGTAATTTCGGTGTAGATTCTGCCCGCTGGTTTGAGGCTATTAGCCTGAAGATAAATGATTTGAAGGGTCTGGAAGACAGGCTTTCTTCTGGTGTAATGGGGTTGGCAGAACGACAGAGCTCAAGCGCAGTGGCTTCCGTTGTGACGGATACGGTGGCGCTGGTTATGGTGCTGATTCTGGTGACAGTGGCTACCAAGGTAATTGTGGCTGGGGTGAATGGCTCACTACAGACATTACAGAACACTCTGCAGCGCATAGAAAGCAGTGGTGACTTTAAACTACAGGCGGAAGTGCGCAGCCAGGATGAAGTAGGGCAGATGGCAAACAGCTTGAACAGTTTTCTCAGTTCTGTTCGACGCACGTTTACCGATACCAGCGCGGTGATGCAGCAGATCGCTCAGGGCAATTTTGAACAGCGCATTACCACCGATATGAAAGGGGATGCTGAGCAACTCAAAAGCTCAGTAAACCGCAGTGCCTCGCAGATTTCTGATTTGATGAGCCAGCTTAATCAGGTGATGACAGCGATGTCCCACGGTGATTTCAGCCAAAGTATGGATGCTGACAGTCAGGGTGGTTTCAAGGTTGCTGCTGAGGCGGTCAGCCGGACGGTGGAGGTCAATCGTGCGGCGTTAAAGTCTATTACTCAAATCATGCAACAGGTCGAAGCCGGTAGTTTTGAACACCGCATCTCTGCTCCTATGGAAGGGGAATTTGACCAGCTCAAGCAGACAATCAACGGGGCCGTTGGTAATCTGGAAGAAGCGATCATGGAGATCAATCGGGTTGCAACAGCACAGAGTGAGAGTGATCTTTCTCAGACCATCAGTGGCAACTATAAAGGCGCACTCGAGGTGCTTAAGGACTCACTGAACCGAAGTGTCGAAAACACCCGGAATACCGTTGCACAGATTCGTCAGTCTGCCGATCAGGTGGCAGGATCGGCCAGTAAAGTTGCCACTGGCAGCGCTAACCTGTCTGACCGTACCCAAAGTCAGGCCGCTGCGCTGGAGGAGACTGCGGCGAGTACTGAGGAGATGGCCGCGACGGTTAAACAGAATGCAGAAAACTCCACCAGTGCCAGTACCATCGCTGAAACTGCGCGAGTTAAAGCGGAAGAGGGTAGCGATATTATGCGCGAAGCCCTCAGTGCGATGCGTGAAATGCAGTCTTCCAGCAAAGAGATTGAAGAGATTACCGGCCTGATCGATTCCATCGCCTTCCAGACCAATTTGCTGGCATTGAATGCTGCCGTCGAGGCGGCGCGGGCGGGTGAGAATGGCCGAGGCTTTGCCGTCGTCGCCAGTGAAGTTCGAGTGCTGGCGCAGAAATCTGCGGAGTCGGCGCGAAAAATCAATGATTTGATCAGCAATTCTGTCGCCAAAGTTGATGCCGGTACGCAGCAGGTGATGAGCTCCAGTGAATCACTGGAGCAGATTACTGGCCAGATTAATGCGGTGGCTGAACGGGTGGCTGAGATAACCTCGGCCAGTCAGGAGCAGTCGCAGGGCATTAACTCACTGACAGCGGCGATTAGTTCGATGGATAGTAATACCCAGAAAAACGCCCAGATGGTGGATGAAACCAGTGCTGCGGCTAATCAGTTGAACGAGCTGGCTGCCTCGTTACAGCAGCAGATGTCACGGTTCAAGTTGCAGCACAGCAATAAGGACCCTGCATTGCTGGGGTAAGCAGACCGATCGAAATGTGCTCAGTTTTGCCTCACCCCTGGGTGAGGCTTTTTTCATTTGTACCCCTGTAACCGGTGATGGCATTAAAGTATCAGCCAGGCACCCGTGCCGATCAGTGTCACCATGCAGGCATGCATGGTGGCTCCGGCGCGCATCATCTGTTTTTGCTGCAGATAGCCGGAACCAAAAACAATGGCGTTGGGTGGTGTGGCAACGGGCAGCATAAAGGCACAGGAGGCCGCAATGGCAATCAGTGCAGCTAACACTGGCGCTGGCAGTCCCATAGCATCGGCAATGGAGACAAACACCGGCACCAGCAGGGCGCTACTGGCAGTATTACTGGTGACTTCCGTCAGCATTACCACAAACAGTGTTACGGCCAATAAAAACAGCAATAACGGTGCCCCCTGTAGCAGATCCGTAATGGTCTGAGCCAGGAACACACTGGTGCCGGTTGCTTTGAGCATCGCAGACAGCGTCAGGCCGCCGCCAAACAGCATTAACACCCCCCAGTCGGTCGAATTCTGAATACTGGTCCATTGTGTCAATCGCATACCGCAGAGCAGTAATACGGCGCTAAGTGCGACCAGAGAGTCAAAACCTTTATCTACACCGACGAAGCCCGCCAGTGGTTTGCTGAATAACCAGCAGGCAACGGTCAGCACAAATACCAGTAGTGTCAGCCATTGTTGCAAAGTCATCGCGCCAGGCGCTGCAGGCCGTTCAATCCGGGTATCGAGCTGGGGTTTGAATAGCAGCCGCAGGATCAGCAGTGCCAGCGGCAGCATCACCAGTACAATCGGGATGCCAAAGCGGGCCCAGTCTGCAAAGCTGAAGCCCACGGCGGCGGCAGCGATCACATTCGGTGGGCTGCCGACCAGCGTACCGATGCCGCCAATGTTGGCGCTGTAGGCAATGCCCAGTAATACAAACCAGTAGGTCCGTGGCTGCTCTTCATAGCGAATATGACTGAGCATACCCAGTGCCAGTGGCAGCATCATGGCAGCTGTGGCGGTATTGGAGATCCACATCGACAAAAAGCCGGTGGTCAGAAACAGCAGGGTGCAGGCGTGTCCCAGCCGGCCCTTTGCCATTCCCAGAACAATCCCGGCGATACGTTGATCCAGTTTTTGCTCACGCATGGCGGCGGCCAGCGCAAAGCCCCCAAGAAACAGAAAAATGATCGGGTTGGCAAACTGTGAAAATGCTTCTTTGACATCAAAGGTGCCGCTGAGCACAGCCAGCAGGGGAACCAGCAACGCCGTGACGCTGACATGAAAGGTTTCCGTCATCCAGAACAGGCCGATCAGGCAGAGTAAAGCCAGACCAAGCCGGACATCCTGAGCGACCGGTAGCAGGGTATAGATAAGGACTGCAAGCAGCAGTGATAACAGTAGCGATACAACAGAGCGGGCCATACTGTCTCCCTGAATGGCACAAAATCGAATGTTACAAAAAATCAGTTACGGACTGAGGGGCGCTATTGTAGACAGAGCGGGTTACAAAAGAGTTGATCCAGCGCGGCGAAAGTGCCGACCAGTCTGGCGGTTTCAGACGAGAGGTTTTCGTTAAGCGATGGGCACGGCCTGAAGCGGCAGAAAAGAGCAGAAAAATCGGCAGCTGGTGGAATAAACGGTGAGGTGCAGCGTTTACCTGTATAGACGTAACCGATTAATGACGGATAGACAGGACAGATGATGCGATCCACAACAACACTATCGACGGTACTGACATTGCTGAGCCTCTGCATGGCTTCACATATACAGGCTGGGGAAGTACAGCCATCACCGAATGGTATAGAGCTGCCCCAGGACTATAAGGACTGGCCGGTTATTTCGGTTTCCCATCGGGTTGATAACAATACCCTGCGTGCCATCATCGGCAATGAGATAGCGGTTAAAGCCGCTCGAGAAGGGCAGACGGCGCCCTGGCCAACGGGCACTATTCTGGGCAAGCTGGTCTGGAAACAGACCGAAGAAAAATACTGGCCAGCGGCGATATCGCCGAAAACCTTTGTCCATGCGGAATTTATGCTTAAAGACCCGAAAAAATACACCAACGGAACGGGCTGGGGATGGGCACGCTGGCTGGGAAAGGAACAGAAGCCCTGGAGCGATCAGGCCGACGCGCAGCAGGCGTGCATCAGTTGTCACACCGTTGTGAAGGCACCGTCGCAGGATTGGGTATTCACCACGCCTGCACCGCTGCCCTGACATGTTTAACCCATTCCGAAAGCAGAGCCGCGTCCGTGACCAGGTGGTGGAACAGATCCCTCGCCTGCGGCGCTACGCACGGGCGCTTACGGGCAGTACTGTAGCAGCGGAAGATCTGTTACAGGAGAGCCTGGCCCATGCACTGGAGCGGCTGGATCAGTGGCAGCCCGATACCGATTTGCGGGCCTGGCTGTTCACGGTGATGCACAATCTGCATATATCTGAACACCGTCGTTCAGGCCGCCAGCCGGAACTGTATCCACTTGAGTCACTGGCCGAGCCGCTGTTGTCGGTGGCTGACGCGGAGCAGGATCAGCGACTGGCGGAACTGGAGCGTGCGCTGCAACAACTGACGGTAGAGCAGCGCGAAGTCCTGCTGCTGGTGACCCTGGAAGGGATGCCTTATCGAACGGTGGCGCAGGTACTGAATATTGCTGAAGGAACGGTGATGTCACGATTACACCGGGCACGGGAACAGCTACGCAACGAGCTGGCCCGTGAGCCAAAAACCGGACGAATGTTGAGGCGGGTAAAATGAAGTCACAAAACCAGCCAGTTACTGAGCATGATCTGCATGCCTACGTGGATAATCAGCTTGGCGAGCAGCGGCGCAGGGAAGTTGAACAATGGCTGTCGACCCACCCGGTCGATGCTGAACAGGTCCGCGACTGGCAACAGCAGGGGGTGGATATTCAGCAGCTATATCAGCCGTCAGAACTGCCGCTTGTGGCCCCCGCCGGGCACCGTCAGCTGGGTGCTGGCTGGCGTGCAGCGGCGGCGGTGTTATTGATGGTGGCAACGGCCAGCGCCGGCTGGCTGGCCAGAGATCTGCAGTTGCAACCGGCGTCGCTGGTGCAGCAGCAGCTGACAGCGCCCGCGCAGTATGCCCATCAGATGTACGCCTCTGACCCTGGCAGGCCGGTCGAGCTGGGGGCAAACCGGGTAGCAGATTTGCAGCGCTGGGTATCCAGCCGGATGCAACGGCGGATTGTCGCGCCATCGTTACAGGCCCGGCAGTTCAGTTTGCTTGGTGGCCGGTTGCTGCCCTCGACTAATCGGATGGCCGTACAGTTTATGTATCAGGATGATGCAGGTGAGCGGGTAACCCTGTATATCCGCCGGGGTGAGTGGCAAGCCAGAACGCCGTTGTCACCACAGCAGCAGCAGGGTCTGACAACCTTGAGCTGGACCCAGGGTGAGATGGGCTATGCGCTGACCGGTCAGATTGGCGCGGCACGGCTGCAGCAACTGGCTGAGCTGGTACAGCAGGAACCCTCACTATCCACGGCCTTGACGGTGGCTGTACTGGCACAACGCTGATCTGGTGAGTGGACTACCACCACTGGCCCGTATTGAACCACGCTGTGAATGCAGGGCAGGCGAGCAGCCTGCTCTGTCAGCGGCAGGGTCTGGCTGCAGGGTCTGGCTGCAGGTGTCATAGAGTCTTCTTATCCAGCTGGGGCTTTGCTTATGGTTGGCAGAATTGTAAATTTACATGAATATTGTGGGTAACTTTAGCCACTGATTTTTTCTAAAAATGTGGATAACTTTAATGTTGATTTCTTAAACCACCGCCTGGCATAGCCTGCAGGATTGTTTAGTTTACTTTGCCGTGTTGATAAGATGCCTAAATAAAAATGATACTCAAATGCTGTGAATACTTTTTTGACTTACGCCTGCGTTATTCTCCATACTTCCTTCACATTTTTACACAATCCCTTTGTTAGAGTTTCTGTGTCGAGGTGTCGGCAGTATTTCAATAAATTTACTTTCACGATCATCAGTAATTTTTAGTTTTACCAATGGTAAGTATTTATTCATGACAGAGTATGCTGGTTAAATTATATGAACCAGGGCGGTTGTCCGGTTTATTTGTCAACCAAAAGTCTGATGTAATAGTGCTTTACCTGGTGGCAATAAAAATTATTATAGATAATGTTGAATAAACATTTGCAGAATGAATCAAAATCAATAAAATATAACTACTCGTGGTCGTAAATGTCATTGATTGGTCGTATGTATCAGAGATATTGTCACCGGTGAAGAGTTCTGAATTGTTAGACGGACCCATTTTTCAGTGGTTTTCAGGTATGAAACTACACGTCAGGCAGAATCTAATTAGATCGAACTAATTTAGCTTTATCTGCGGTTGCTGTGTGAATACTAATGCCTAGTGTATCAAGGGATAATAATGGATTTTCTGATCGTACATGTTGATTTTTTCAGCTCCGAGATCGAGCGGCAACAGGTGCTGCCTGCATTTGAAGCGGCAGGTATTCTGGTCAGAGAAGAAACGAAGCAGCACTCATCTGCCTTGCAAGGACTGTCTGTACAGGTGATCGGCGATGGCCAGTCTGCGCCATTATCGCCAGACAGTGCTGATCTGGTGATCTGTTTTGATAGCCAGGTAGCAGCAGGTATACCGGGTGATGTCATCTGCTGGTCTGGTTGTATTCCAACACTGACACGTGAGATTAGTCAGTGGTATTACAAGCCGCCTGCGCCATTACCCATTGAACTGAATATGGCGGGTGCTGGCCCTGCCTTTACTCAGCTGGTGGATGTGCTTAAACGGATGGCACAATTTGATGCACCCGTATTAATCAAAGGTGAAACTGGCACTGGTAAAGAAGTGGCTGCGCGGGCACTGCATTATCTGGGCGAGCGCCAGAACGGGCCCTTTGTGCCGGTAAACTGTGGTGCTTATAACGACGACCTGTTTATCGCCGAACTGTTTGGCTATGAGCGTGGGGCATTTACTGACGCCAAGCAGCGTCGCTCGGGCCTGGTGCAGCAGGCGGCGCGAGGTACATTATTTCTCGATGAACTGGATAGCCTGTCACCTAAAGCGCAAGTGATGCTGTTGCGTTTTTTACAGGACCAGGAATATCGTCCGCTGGGGTCGGAAAAAACCCTGAAAGCCGATGTGCGTATTATTGCTGCGACCAATCAGCCGATCGAAAAACTGATCAGCGAACGTCTGTTTCGCGAAGATCTGTTTTACCGGCTGGATATCCTGGGTGTTGATATTCCGCCTCTGCGCGAGCGGGTGGAAGATATTGCGATTCTGGCCAGCTATTTTATCGACCGGCTCAGCCGTAACTATGCGCAGCCGGTTAAATATCTGTCGGCAGAGACCATGGTCTGGATGGAAGCCTACCCCTGGCCAGGTAATATTCGCGAACTGGAAAATTACCTGCATAAACTCTATGTGCTCAGCCCGGGCCGGACCATTCATGCGCCGCAGGTGAAAGGTTTGCCAGAGGTTACTGTCCGTGAACCGACCCTGCCTGTTGTTGCGCCGCCGTGTCATGAGGAAGCGCGATCCAGTGACACACCACAGTCAGATCACCTGCGTGCTACCGAGATCGCCTCATTCAATGATGAGAAGAACCAGGCAATCGCCCGTTTTGAGCAAAGCTATCTGGATCGGGTGCTGACCCAGTGCCAGGGCAATATCTCCCAGGCGGCGCGGCTGGCCGGGAAAGAACGTCGCTCTTTCGCCCGGTTAATTGAAAAATACGGTATTGAGCGCGAACAGTACAACTGCTGAAGTCTGCGTCAGCACTGATAAAACGAACGGCGACCCTGATCAGGGTCGCCGTTCTTGCGTCTGGGGGCTGATGTGCCAGCAGGCAGGACCGAAATCAGAAATAGGCACATTCCACCCGCGATAGCCCATAGCAGACTGGCCGACTGTAGCCCTGCATCAAACAGCATCATATCCCCAGGCTATGCATTGCCACGTGGAAGCTGACCACTCAACGGACACGCCCATCTTCCATTCCACAGCCTGGGGCAGCTTTGCCCAGGCAGGGCGTTCGTACCCCGGTGCCTCGCGTTATTCCCCCGCTGACTGATTCGATTGTCGGGTATTTCTGCCCTGGCTTTACCTTCGCTTAATATATAAAAACCTTTAAATATCAGTTATTTATATTGTTTTTGTGATTCTGGCACGTATCTTGAATGTATCCATTGAACAATCGATAGCGAAAGAGGAACTGTCTGTGAGAGTCGCGGACCCGGATCATATTAAATCGGTGGCTTCGGCCATCCAGCGTTATCTGGCCCATTGCCCGGATGCGTCTGAAACCGCTGAAGGTGTGGCCCGCTGGTGGCTGGCACGGCAGCGCTATAACGATGCACTGGAACTGGTGCAAAACGCGCTCGACAGCCTGGAGGAAGATGGTCAGGTCGAGCGGATCAACACCGGCGCTGGTTCGGTGTTGTATCGAAAACCCCACAGTTTTAACTGAGGTGGCGAGGGTAAAACGACTGCGGCCAGTCTGGCGTAGCCGGGTTATCGCCGCTGCAACTGTACATAGCTGATATGAAATAAAGGAAAAGGAACCGATGTCAGAAAGTATCCAGAAGATGCTGACGCGGCGACGTCCTCCACGGGTGAAAATTACCTATGACGTTGAGACCGGTGGCGCTTTAGAGAAAAAAGAGCTGCCGTTCATTGTTGGCATTTTTGCCGACCTGTCGGGTGACAAACCTGTGGTTGCACGTGCGCCGGTCAAAGAGCGCAAGATGGTGGAGATTGATGCCGAGAGCTTTGATGGGGTTATGGCCTCATTTGGTCCAGGTATCAGCTTTGGTTTCACCGAAGCGGCTACTGGCAAAGCGAAGAAATCGACGCTGAGCTTTAACAAACTGGACGACTTCTCACCGCTGGCGGTGGTGAAGCAGTTCAAGCCACTGACCGAGCTGTTCGAGCAGCGTGCGGGCCTGCGTGATATTCAGGCACGTATCGAAAGCGACGACGAAGTTGAGCTGGCGGTGGAAACCCTGCTGGCTGACAACAGCGATGCCAATACAGCCCGTAACCGGCTGGTCGAGCTGTTTGTCGGTACTCCGGCGGCGGCTGGCGACGAGGCCGAAGAAGGTGCTGAGCCGGCGGCGGCGATTGTGGTGTCCCCGGCAGACTGGGCTGCGGTTGATCTGACGGACGTCGCTGCGTACCTGCCAGCTTCGCTGAGCAGCTACAACGACAGCCAGCTGGGCCACTTCAAAAATGCCGTGGGTCATTTCACCGTACAGCTGATTGCCCCGCTGCAGTCTGGCACCGCCCTGCAGGGCAGTGTGACCAAACACCTGGATGGCCTGGTTGCTCGTATCGACACTGATATGACTGGCCTGCTGAACCAGATCCTGCACGATAGCAACTTCCAGGCACTGGAAGCGTCCTGGCGTGGTTTGCACCACCTGGTGGTGGGCTCTGAAACCGGTAAATCGCTGAAGCTACGGGTGATGAACATCAGCCGTGATGAGCTGCAGGATGATCTGGAAAAAGCGGTCGAGTTTGACCAGAGCCATATCTTCAAGCTGATCTATGAAGCGGAATACGGCACTTACGGTGGCGCGCCTTACAGCTTGCTGGTGGGTGATTTCTACTTTGGCCGTGGCCCGCGTGATATTGCCCTGCTGGAGAAAATTTCCGAAGTGGCGGCAGCGGCCCATGCGCCGTTTATCTCCTCCACTGATCAGAACATGTTCGGCCTCAAATCCTTCGATATGCTGGCCAAACCCCGTGACCTGGCGAAGATCTTTGAAAGTGCTGAGCTGAACCAGTGGCGTGCGTTCCGTGAAACTGAAGATGCCCGTTATGTGGCGCTGACGTTGCCACGGGTATTGCTGCGTCTGCCATACGGTGAAAAACGTCTGGCGGCTGAAGGTTTGCGCTTTGAAGAGCAGGTTGTGGTGCCGGTTATGCGTGATGGCGAAGTACTGCCAGAACAGCTGATTGGCGATGACTATGACGAAGGCGCGGGCAGCGTTGATAACAGTAACTGCCTGTGGGGCAACCCGGCTTACTTTATGGCACAGCGTATCACCCATTCCTTCAGCCTGTTTGGCTGGACCGCGGCGATCCGTGGTGTAGAAGGCGGTGGCTTGCTGGAAGGTTTGCCAAACCTGACGTACGACACCGCCGATGGTGATCTGGGTCTGCTGTGTCCGACTCAGGTTGCGATTACCGACCGTCGTGAGAAAGAACTGAATGACCTGGGCTTTATCGCCGCCTGTCATTGTAAAGGCACCAACAAAGCAGCGTTCTTCGGTGGCCAGACGGCCAACCTGCCGAAGAAATACCTGTCTGAAGCGGCTAATGCCAATGCCCAGCTGTCGGCCATGTTGCCTTACGTACTGGCAGCGTCCCGCTTTGCCCACTACGTCAAAGTGATCATGCGCGACAAGATCGGCAGCTTTATGACCCGCAGTAACGTAGAGCGCTACCTGAACGAATGGATCGCCCAGTACATCCTGCTGGATGACGAAGCGACTCAGGAAGTTAAAGCAGCCTACCCACTGCGTGAAGCCCGTGTTGATGTTACCGCTGTACCAGGGCGTCCGGGCGTATACAACGCCACCATGTTCCTGAAACCGCACTTCCAGCTGGAAGAGCTGACCACCTCAATTCGTCTGGTAGCTGAGCTACCGTCCTGATCAGGAGATAAACCATGGATCTGATTCTGTTACAGCCAGGTAATGCCGAGAGTCTGTTTGGCTCGGGTGATACCAATGGCTGGGCAACGGGTGGCAGCCTGATTGATGCCGATGGCCTGACCGAAGAACTGGGCCAGGACTTTGGCCAGTGCATCGAGCTGGTATCGGTACACCAGGGTATGAAACAGCAGATTACAACGGATGTGAGTAACTCGGCGCGTACCTCGGGCCGCCCGGTGATCACTGAATTTACCTGTACCAAGTACGTTGATAAGACCTCGGTCAAAATGTACGAGCACTGCCTGCGTGCAGAGCCAATTGGCAAAGGTAAAGACCAGCCAAGCCGCATCTACATCCTGCGTAACTCCGGCGATAAAACGGCCAACATCCTGACCTTCGAACTGCGTGATGCACTGATCAGTGAGATCCAGTTCCAGTCGCACCCGGATGATATGCCGACTGAGCAGTTCAAACTCAGCTTCACCGAAATCCTCTGGACCTACACCGTACAGAACGCTGATACCTCACTGGCAGGCAACAAAATGTCTGGCTGGTCTGTATCGCGTAACCGTCCGATTGGCCAGTTCACGGATTAATGGGCATGAAGTTGCTGTTTGAACGCTTGTCCAGTGATCCTGACTGGCAATTAAAAACTGCCGTGAAAACGGCAGTGGCTCAGCTGACGGCAACCGAAACCCTGAGTGAAGAGGATGTCCCGCCGGGCATTCTCGATTTTGGCTTACCCCATGTGGTGGAGCTGGGGCCTGGCCCCAGCAGCCTGGTCCGCTACGGCGAAGCCCTGGCGCGTCGGATTGAACAGTTCGAACCGCGCTTGCGAATAATAGCGATCGACGTTGTTGATAAGCAGCTGCAAATTACGGCACAGCTGACCAGCAACGGCGAAGCGATAACCTGGAGAGTGAACGGATGATGCGCGCCGATGAAACATTGAAACGCTACTTCCTTGAAGAGCTCGACTACCTGCGGGAGGAGTCGGTGCGGTTTGCTGGCGATTTCCCGGAGGTGGCCCATGAGTTGTCGCTTAACCGGGAAAAAGCGACGGACCCGCAGGTCGAAATGATGCTGCAGTCCTTTGCTTACCTGACCGGAAAACTGCGTTATCAGATGGATCTGGACGACGCGCTGCTGCCAAATCAGCTGCTGGCGGCGCTGTGTCCCCACCTTGAAGCCCCCTGGCCAGCGGCCAGTGTGGTGCAGTTTGACGTGCCCAAAGGGGGCCAGCGCATTACGCGTAACACCCCGTTGAGCGCCGAAATCAATCTGCGCGGCGAACATCAGCCGTGCCGTTTTATTACCCGTCATGACACGGACGCCTGGCCACTCAAGGTCAGCGACGTGGCGATGACCCCGCTTACTCGACTGGCCGATATACCGTTGAACCGGCTGCAGCGTGACACTCAGTCCGTGCTGCGGGTGACGATCAACAGTACCGACCAGCAACCGATCAGCGCGCTGGCGCTGAACGCGCTGACGTTCTACCTCAATGGCAGCGACCGCTTCCGCCTGCACGAGCTGCTGTGCGGCCACCTCAGCGGTGTGCTGCTGGCCGACCCGGACAGTGGCGCACAAAAAATGCTGGATGCCGATCAGCTCAGCTTTGGCGGCCTGCACAGTGATGATGCCCTGTTGCCAGGTGAGGTCAGCGTGAACCCTGGCCTGCCGTTGCTGCGTGAGTACTTCCTGTTTCCCGACAAATTCCTGTTTGGCACCCTGAAAGGGCTGGGCGAATTTGTGGCCGGTGAAACGCTGGAACTGTACTTCCTGCTCAACCGGCCCTGCGCTGCGCCGCACCACGACAGCTTTCAGCTTAACTGTGCGCCGGTGATCAACCTGTTCCGCCAGGCGATCGAGCCGATTCCCCTGCGCGCCGGTCGGCTGGAATATACCGCCACCGGTGATCAGTTCCGCCATGCTCAGGTGGAAGTTCACTCATTGATCGAGCTCAACTGCTTACAGCCCGATGGCAAAGTGCAGCCTCTGCAGCCGCTCTATGGTGAGCGTAACTCCGAGTTTGGTTACTGGGTGGCCCGGCGTGAACCGAGCCAGCTGCCCTCGGTGCCCGGCACTGAGCTGCACCTGCGTTTTCTGGATCAGGCCTACCAGCCAGAGTGGGCACCCGGTGCCAGCGTGATTGGCCGTGCCTGGTGTACCAACCGCATGCTGCCCGACCAGCTGCCGCTGGATCAGCCCCTGCAGCTGGACCGGCCCGGTGCCGTGCAACAGGCGCGGCTGCTGAAACGGCCCAGCCGTCACAGTTCCCCCGCACTGACCGGTGATCAGAGTCGTCGGCTGGTGGCGCAGCTCAATAGCTATTATCTGCCGATGAGCAACGATGAAGGCGGGCTGGATTCCCTGCGCCAGCTGCTCAGCCAGCACGCCCTGGAACAGCAGCCCGATGCCATGCGCCAGCTTAACGGCCTGTTGCAGCTGCGCTGCCGGATGATCGGCCACCGTGTCGGCAAAGACGCCTGGAAAGGTTACTGCCACGGCACCGAAATGGAGCTGCGGATTGACCCGGTACAGTTCGACCGCACCAGCGTAATGCTGTTTGGCCAGGTGCTCAGTGAATGTCTGGCGCACTTTGTCCCGCTCAACAGTTTTGTTCAGCTCAAACTGTGTGACGGTGATGGCGAACTGATCCACAAATGGCCAGCACGGACGGGACAACAATGTCTGCTGTAAGCCATAGCCGCCAGAATTTTGCTGGCCTCAACCTGATGCAGCTGGTGCGCCGCCTGGCCCCGGTGAGCGGTCGCGACGACAGCGAACTGCTCAACGAGCTGGGCAAGCATGTGCGCTTTCGTGGCCACATCAGTTACCAGCATCCACGCCACGAAGTGGCCCATGTGGATGCCCGCCAGCAACCGGTGGAAGTGTTTCTGAATGACAACGTGCTGGCCAGCCTGCTGGGACCGCTGCCTGCGCCATATCTGGAACTGTGCCATCAGCGGCTGCGCGATGGTGACCCGGCGATGGCGGTGTTCCTGGATATTTTCAACCACCGCCTGAACGCGCTGCGCTACTGCATGAAAGCCCGTTCCAGTGCCGAGCTGACCTTTAAAGAGCCCCAGCATGCACTGCCTGGCGAGCTGCTTAATGCCATTAATGGTGACCCGTTGCGCCAGGTGGGCGAGGGTGAGGGCGCACCGCTGGATGGCCGCCATCTGCTGGGCCTGGCCGGGCTGCTGCATCAGAACCAGCGCAGCCACTCGGTGGTGCAGCTGTTGCTGCGTCGCCTGGTGGGCCTGCCGCTGGAGCTGACCGCGTTTGAAGGGGGCTGGTTGCCGCTGGATGAAGATCAGCAGAACCGGCTCGGCTTTCAGAACAGCCGACTGGGCAGCGATGCGGTGCTGGGCAGCCACTGCTGGGATCAGCACAAAGCGCTGGGGCTGAACATTGAAGTGCCGGACTACCGCAGTCTGCAGGGCCTGTTGCCAGGCGGCGAGCGCTACCGCTGGTTCTGCCGACTCGTGCGCTGGCTGACCCATTACCGTTTCGACATTAATGTCCGGCTGCGACTGTCGGCCCGTGCCGGTGACGGTATTCCGCTGGTCAGTGATCCAGCACTGGCCGCCCGGCTGTCCTACACCAGCTGGCTGAGCCCGCTGGGTGAGCAGGACGGTGATCAGCCGAGCGCGCCTTACCGGGTCGCCAGTTACACCATTTCAGCACTGGGAGGTGAAAATGAGCACGCCGCTTGAGCCCATGTCACAGACCGCACTGGCCAGTTATGCCGGGACGAACCTGTTTCTGCATGTGGCGATCTGGGCCGATGGCGCAGCGCCGATTGGACCGGACCTGTTCCGCATGGTCAGCTTCCAGGGCCAGGAAGGTATCTCCCAGCCGTTTGAATACCAGCTGGAGCTGCATGCCAACACCGACCCGCAGCAGGGCACCACGCTGCAGTTTGATCAGCTGATCGGTAAGCCGGTGACGGTGGGCATTAACCTGCCCAGCGCCGGTGATCAGGGCGAACGTCGGTTCAGCCAGGCGATCCGCAGTGGCAGCGCGCCGCAGCTGTCGCTGTTCAACGGCATCATCGTCAGCTTTGCCATGAGTGAGCCGGGCGTGTATCAGGCGACCATGAAACCGGCGCTGTTCAAACTGACCCTGAGCAATCACTACCGGGTGCTGCGTAACTGCAATATCCGCGATGCGATCAAACAGGTACTGGCCGGACACAGTATTATGCAGGTGGATTTCAGCGCCCTGACCCAGAGCAGCAACCCGGCGCTGAACCGTCGTCAGGACTGGCTGCAGGCCGGTGAATCGGACTTTGAGTTTATTCAGCGGCTGATGGGCAAAGCTCACCTGTACTACTTTTTCCGTCACGATGGCCTCAGCCACACCCTGGTGTTTGCCAACCATGCCGGGTACCCGCAGGTGCATACCGATGGCCGCAAGCTGCGTTACACCTCCACCTCTATCGATGCACTGGGCGCGGAACAGGATGATCTGATCACCCAGTATCAGTATCAGCAGAGCCTGACCAGCAGCTCGGTGAATGCGGTGTTTACCACTGCGCAGGTGTCCTCGGCGGACGCTACGGTGGCCGGTTACACCAGCTACCACGCCGAGACGATGCCGATCAGTGCCAGCAATACCGTGACCGGGCGTGACAAAGGCCAGCTGCCGTACCACCTCTACCGCATCTACCCCTACGGTGGCAGCGAGCAGGAGGTGAGTACCCATGCCAGCGAACAGGCCCATATGGCCAGCACCGGCGGCACCACGTTTTCTGGCAGCAGCCAGTGTGCGCTGTTTCGGGTCGGTTATCAGTTCAGTGTCAGTGGTGAGCAGGGTGCGGGCGTACAGCCCGAGCTGGTGCGTCCGGCGCTGGATGGTCACGCCTTTGTACTGACCTCGGTGCAGCACAAATGCAGCCAGGACGGTACTTACAGCAATGAGTTTCAGTCTACCGGGGTGGACGGTAATACCCTGATCACCCCGTTTGCTTTGCAGGACACTCATCAGGGCACCATCCTGGCTCAGGTGGTGGCTCATGGTTCCGGGCGTCAGCCAACGGACTGGCGCTACTACAACAAGGATGCGTTTTCGCCGAACAGCTTCAGCCCCAGTGACAGCACGGCCACGCCGAGCAGCCAGTCGTTCGAGGGCGTTTATGTACTGTTTTCCACCGAACGGGCCGATGGCACTCCGGTGTGGGTACGGCTGGCACCGCATATGCAAACCGTGCCGGAAGTGGGCGCGCTGGTGCTGATCAGCCGCTCCAACGATGAAGGCGAAGTGCCGGAAATCCAGAGCATTATCCAGAACAACGGCACCCTGGTGGTGACCCCCGGTGACTGGACCGCCAACAGCCATGTGGGCAACAGCTACTCCACCAGTTTTAGCGACAGCAAAGGCGTGCGGTTTCCGTTCAGCAACAGCGGTGCGGATCTGGCGACGGCCAAAGCGATGGTTGATTTGCGTTACAGCAACGGTTCATTACTGGCTGTCAGCAAATTCTCCGGTCAGGTGTTTAAAGATGTCAGCTACAGCATTGGCGGCAGCTGGAGTTACTCCACCGCCATCGCCGGGCGTAGCGGCATGCTGGGCGAGAGCCACAGCGTGGGCTGCAACTACAGCAAAAGCGAAGGCGAAGAGACCCGCAGCTGGACCGACTATGATCTGGCCTGGTCCGAGTCGACCCACCATAACGTTGAAAGCTACAGCACCATCAGCGTTAAGCAGTACAGCGAGTCGACGGTAAAAGACAGCGAGTCGATCAGCCATATCACCGGCTACAACACCAGCACCCAGACCATTGATGGCGCGACCACCAGCACCACCACTCACAATGGCTCGGTTGCCAGCACCGCCACCTACAACGATACGGTGAGCAACACCGGTGATCATTACAAGACGGTCAGCTCGGACACCACCTATCACAGCGGTGCCAATGTCAGCAATGTCTCGACCCACCATGACAAGGTGAGCAGCACCACCACCCATCATGAACCGGTGACCAGTGATACCACCTATAAAAGCAGTGCCACGGTGACCAGTACCACCACCCATAACGCCAAAGTGACCAGTACCACTACCCATAACGGCAGTGTGTACAGCACCACCAATATCACCGGCAGCCAGGTGAGCAACAGCACCATCGGTGCCAGCAGCAGCTCGTCGGCCATCGGTGCCAGCAATAACAACAGCGTGGTGGGGGTGAGTAACAGCAACAGCCTGGAAGGGCTGCACAACACCAACTCGCTGACCGGTGCGATGCTTAACAACTCGATTGTTGGCGCAACCACCGGCCTTAATCTGACCGGCCGTAACGCCTCGCTGAGTATTACCGGCGTCGATACCAGCGTCAGCCTGACTGGCAGCGGCATCTCGGTGCAACTGCGTGGCAACTCAGAAATTCTGATGAAAGTAGATGAGCTTGAGGCCAAGTTACCGGCCCTCAAAGCCAAGCTGCTGACCGGGATTATGTCGGTGATATGAGCATGAAAAAAATCATCAAGCCCGGGCAGCTCGGTCTGCTGTATAAAACGTATAGCCACCGCCAGCAGGATTACCTGGTGGTCAGCGCGCTGATGTTCTTTGAGATCGGCGGTGATGGCAGCTTGCTGAGCGAGCATGAAAGCTGGCCCCGGCTGCTGCCGCAACTGGGCCCCATGCAGGTGCTGGATGAGTGCATGCCCAAACAGGGTGCTGAAGTGCTGGTGGCCGGTGATGCCTTTGCCCCGGCGGGCACGCCGGTGACCGGGATGGATATTCGCCTGCGCTGTGGTATGGCGGAGCAGCCAGCCATTGATAAAACCCTGCATATCAGCGGCGAGCGGCGCTGGCGTTATGGTTTGCTGCCGTTGCAGCAGATCGATAAGCCGCAGCCGTTTGTGCAGATGCCAACGGACCTTAGCCGGGCCTGGGGCGGGGCGCAGTTCAGCGAAAACCCGCTGGGCCGGGGCTACACCGACAGCAAAATGCCCGCGCTGTTTGCTGGCAACGAAGGTGAGATGCCCAATGTGCAGTTCCCTGGCCAGCGGCTCAAGCCGGGTCAGGCCTCACACACACCTGCTGGCTTTGGCCCGCTGCCGATCGGCGTTAAACAGCGCCAGCAGTACACCGGCACCTACAACAACGCCTGGCTGAAAAACGACTTTCCGGGACTGGCCAAAGATATCGACTGGCGCTTCTTCAATATGGCCCCGCAGGATCAGTGGCTGGCGCAGCCGTTCAGCGGTGCAGAAACCTTCTGCATTGAAGGCATGCACCCGCAGCAACCGGTACTGGAAGGCCAGCTGCCCGCCATCCGGCCCCGTGCCTTTGTTGGCAATGAGGCTGAGCCCTGCCGTGAAGTCGAATTAAAAGCGGACACGTTGTGGTTGCTGCCAGGGCAGAAACTGGCGGTGCTGATCTGTCACGGCCAGACCGAGGTCAGCCGCAGTGATGGTCAGGATCTGCAGCAGTTGCTGTTGGTGGCAGACAGTGCTGATGCGCCCCGTCGCCAGGGTTACTTTACTGAACTGATGGCCCTGCGTACTGACCCGGCCACCGCAGCGGACCATGCCTTTAATGAAGCCCAGCTGATGCCGCCCATCGTACCGCTGACGGGGGCTGAACGGGCTGCCCAGGCCGCCGCTGATGCCGCTGACGAACAGGCCCGCGCCGACCAGCTGGCAGCGCTGCAGGAGGATTTTCGTCAGCGTCACCAGTTGCCACCGGTACCGGTTGTGCCGCAGGACGCTGACACGGGCTCTGCCTCAGCACGCAGCCTGGATATTCCGCTGCCCAGTGCCCGTGAGCTGAGCAATGGCCAGATCGACCTGAGTAAGACCCGCAAAGCCGCCGAGGCACAGCTGGCCGCCAGCCAGGCCCGTGCCGAGCAGAAACTGGCGAAACTCAAAGCCCGTACCGCCGGGGCGGTGGGTAAAGCCAGCCCGGCTCAGTTGAGCGCCGCCCAGGTGCTGGCCCAGGCCGACCCGCTGCAGCGCCAGCAACAGCTGCAGGCCCGTTTTGCCTACGCCCCACTGAGCCCGGCTCAGCGTGCACAGCTGAACGAACAGAGCGTTGAACTGCTGGCCCAGCAGCAACTGGCCCTGCGTTACCAGCGTGAGCCTGGCGAGCAGGCATTGGCCGATGAAGCCGTACAGGCGCTGGCTGAGCTGGTACACACACGGCTGCAGCGGGGCGAATCGCTGGCCGGATTTGATCTGACCGGGGTGGTGATGGATGGCGTTGATCTGCGTGGCCAGGATTTGCGCGGGGTTAACTTTGAACGGGCTCAGCTCAGCCGTTGTGACTTCAGTGTCAGCCAGCTTGAAGGCTGCAGTTTTCTGGCCGCCACCCTGAACAGCTGCCAGCTCGACCAGGCCCAGCTGGCAAAAACCAACTGGGCTCAAGCCTGCCTGAACAGCTGCCAGCTGCGCCAGGCCCGGCTGACTGAAAGCCAGTGGGCTGAAAGCCAGCTGGTGGACTGTGACCTTAACGGCAGCGATCTGAGCCAGTCACAACTGCAGGCTGTCAGCCTGAGTTCGGTCAGCCTGGCCGGTTGCCTGCTCAATCAGACCTGCTGGGTTCAGCTGCAAGCCCGTCATTGTGACTGGCAGGGCAGCCGTGCTGACAAACTCAGCTGGCTGGGCTGCCAGCTTGATGCGTGCGACCTGAGCCTGATCGAGTGGAAAAATGCCGCTTTGCTGCACTGTGTGGTGCAGCGCTGCCGTCTGCAACAGGTCAATCTGTTCAAGGTGCTGATCACCGGGGCCGAGGGCGAAAGCCGCTGGGCCGGTAGCGACTGGCAGCAGGCCCGGCTGGAAGAGTGTGGCCTGCGCGCCACGGATCTTAAAGGCAGCAACTGGACTGACGCCCGGCTGCTGCGTTGTGATCTGGGCGGTGCTCAGCTACAGCAGGCCCAGGCCAGCGGCGCACTGTTCAGCCAGTCGACGATGATGGGGGCGCAACTGCAGGGTGCCCAGCTGCAGGATGCTGATTTCTACGGCACGGTGCTGCGCCAGGCCGAACTGGATAACGCCAATCTGACCGATGCCCAGCTGTTTGGTGCGGATCTGACCGAAGCCAGTCTGATCGACAGCACCACCACCCGGCTCTGGCCCGAGATTGTCAGCCCGGGTGTAAAAAGGAGCGCCGCATGAACGAGATGACCCTGATGAACCGTGCACAACTGCAGCACAAACTGAGCCTGGGACTCCCCGTACAGGCGGTCCAGCTGAACGAAGCGACGGCGCTGCGCAACACGGATCTGCGCGATGCGGTGTTTGAGCAGGTCAGTTTCGGCTTCACCGACTGGCAGGGGGTTGCCCTGGCAGGCTGTACCTTTATTAACTGCCAGTTTGCCAGCGCCAGTGATTTCAGCGCGGCGCAGTTGGGGCAGATCAACTTTATCGACTGCCAGCTGGTGGCGGCGCAGTTCCGTGGTCAGGTACTGCGTCAGTGCAGCTTTACCCGCTGTGATCTGCAGCGCAGTGACTGGCAGCACAGTGAACTGACCCTGCTGATGCTGACCGAGTGTCAGTTCGGTGCGGCGGACTTCCGCCAGGTTCAGTTGCAGCGCTGCAATATGGCCAGCTGTGAGTTTAATGGCAGCCAGTTTGGCCAGGCACAGATCAGCCAGTGTGGCTGGATGGACACTGATTTCAGCCAGCTGAATATGTCTGGTTGTCGCTTCGAGCAGGTGCTGCTGGTGAAAAGTCAGTTCCGCCAGCAATCACTGGCTGACCAGCAGTACCTGCGCTGCACTTTTACTGACAGCCAGTTTGATCAGGTCAGCCTGGCCCAGGCGCAGCTGTTTGAATGTGACTTCAGCCGCGCCCGCTTTAACGACTGCGATATGCAACAGATGCAGGGCATGTCCTGTCTGTTTGCCCAGGCGCAGCTGCAGCGCTGTGATCTGAGCCAGGCCAACCTGGAAGGCACGGTCTGGCAGAAGGCGCAGCTGGAGGCGGTTGATTTCAGTGCCGCCAATCTGACCAAAGCCCACCTGGTGAGCGCTCGCCTGACGGACTGTAACCTGAGCCAGGCCAATCTGCTGCTGGCGGACCTGAGCAACGCTCAGCTGGATAACACCGAATTTCACCGTGCTGATCTGAGCCGTGCGTTTTTGCACGGGCTGGAGCCGGTTAAAAAATTATTGCGTACTGCCATCCTCAAGGCAGCTCGCTGGACCGATACCGAGCGTCAGCGTGGCGAACGCCGCAGCCTGGCAATGGAGAACGAACAATGAATGCAGCGCTTTCCTATCTGCCGCAACAGGACACGCAACCCCAGTGGTTCAGTGCTGAACTGAGCCAGCGCGAGGGTGATTTCTGGACGCTTGGCGATGGTCGTCAGGTGCGCCAGGCGGTGTCCTGCCTGGTACAGCCCCAGGCCGGGGATCAGGTGTTACTGGTGACTACCGAGCAGGGCATTTTTATCAGCCAGATTCTGACCCGCAGCAGCGAGCAGACCCTGACCCTGGGCAGCCTGGATCAGCCGCTGGCGTTGCAGGGCGATCAGCTGCAACTGGTGGCCAGCCAGAGCCTGGAGCTGGGCAGCGCGGTGGATTGTGATATCACCGCCGCCAGCGGCACTCTGTCGACGCAGGCAGCCCAGATGACCACCACGGTTATGGGCAGCTGGATTCAGAACGCGCGCACTAATATCAGCCGCTTCGGTGACTGGTCTGTCAGCGTGCGTGAACTGCTGAAACTGCACAGCAAACGTCAACAGCTCAGTGCCGACAAAGAGCTGAAAGTTGACGCCGACATTATTCACATGGGTTAAGGGGAGATCACCGTATGTTTGCTACCACTCAGTTTACCGCCATGTCACTGGCCTTCCCGGATGTGTGTAAAACCGCCGTCGGGCCTGCGCTGGTTCCGCTGCCGTACCCCAATCTGGCCCAGTCGGTCACCCATATTCCAACCAATTTTAACCAGTATTACTGTGCCGGTTCGGTGCACAACCTGCTGACGCCAGGCACCATCAGTAATGGCGATGAAGCAGGGGGGCTGATGGGGGTGGTGTCTAACCTGATCATCTCTATGGACCGCTATGTTCTGGGCAGTTTCAAGCTGTTCAGTGGCATCGCCCCGGCGGCTCGGATGACTTCCATGACCACCCAGAACGGACTGATACCCAATACCGTGGGTTTTACGGCAGTGCCCAGTATTAATCGCGTACTGGTAATCGGCTGAGGATGACTGAGATGACAACAATAAAAGCAAAACTGATCAGCCTGTGTGCGCTGCTGATCCTGACTGGTTGCAGTTCGGTGGGTGAGCTGACCGGCCTGAGCGAACCAAAAACCAGCCTGAGCAGCATCGCCCTGATCAGTGACAGCGATGCCAACGAGATGCAGGCGGTGATGGTGGATCTGCTGTTTATTCGTGACCAGACCCTGGTGCCCCAGCTGCCAGACAACGCGGTGGACTGGTTTAACAACCGTCAGCGACTGCAGACCCGTTTTGGTGCTCAGCTGCAGGTGGCCAGCCTGCAGGTGCCCCCTGGCTACAATCTGGCAGAGATCGAACTGCCCAGTGGTTACGACAAGGCGGTGCGGGTGATGGTGTTCGCTAACTATCTGGATAAAAGCGGCCAGCTGCCGGTAGATATCACCGGTTACGACGATATGCAGTTACAGCTGCGCAAAGACCGTATTGCGGTCACCGAACAACCGGGCTGGAGTTTATGGTGAATACAACGAAAACCGCCTGTATCGACGATCCTTTGCTGTGGACAGAGGGGATGCTGTTGACCCCCCAGCACCTGCAGCAGAATGATCTGTATGTCGAGCGTCAGGCGTTACACCAGCTGCAGCAGGTACAGCCATTTTACTGGGGGCTGCTGGATCTGGCGCTGGATAAAACCGACCTGGAGTCGGGCCGAATTACCGTCAGCAAGGTGCGTGCGGTCATGCCCGACGGGCTGGTCATCCAGCTGGGTGAAGCCTATGGCCGCCCGGCGGAGCTGTCGATTGAGCTGGCTGATTTTGTCGATCTGGACAGCATGAAACAGGCCCAGGTTCACCTGCGGGTACCCATTCGCAGCGAAGGCTCAGCCTCGGGTCAGGGGGCTGCTCAGCGCTTTGATACCGTGGAAGGGCGGCTGGAAGTGGATGAAACCAACATGGCCGGTCAGGTCCAGGTGGACCGGATGCGCGCCCAGGTCGAGCTTTGGGTGGGGGATAAAGTCTCCGACAAATACATTTCCATCGCCCTGTGTCAGGTGGTGAAAACCCCGTCCAGCCAGTTTGAACTCAGCCCTCAACTGCCGCCGCTGCTCAGTGCCTCTGCGGCTGATTTTATGGAGCGTAAAAGCCTGCAGAAACGGCTGGAACAGCTGGTCCGCAAGCTGCGCCACAACGCCGGTTATCTGGCCGCGACGCAGCAGATCAGCTCGCAGTCGCTGTTTGCTTTTACCGTGGCGCTGCCACCGCTGGAAGTGCTGGTCAAATCCCGCTGTGCCCATCCGTTCGAGTTGCTGAAAACGCTGGCGACCCTGTATGGCCAGCTGGCCACCCTGCAGACGAACCCGTTACCGGCCGAGATTCCGGCGTACAACCATGATCGCCCGGCGGCCTCGCTGCTGACGGTGATGAAGCATATCTACCAGCTGATCAACAGCATCCCGCTGACCTGGCAGCTGCACCGCTTCCAGCGCGGCCGTGATCGCACCTTCTGGCTCAACGTGGCCGAAGGCTGGAATGTGGACGAGATGATCATCGAAGTGAAACCGGCGCCGGGCCAGTCGGCGGAATACCTGGAGCGCTGGATGGAGCGGGCCCGGATCGGCTCCCGGCCTGTGCTGGAACTGCTCAAGCGCCAGCGTTCGCCGGGTGCCAGCTATGAACCGCTGACGCCGGAGGCCCATAGTCGGGTAACTAAACGGGGTGATGCGCAGCTCTATCAGCTGGGTAATCAGCCGCTCGGTGGCGAAGGGGAATTACAGCCGGTGATTCAGACGGGCGAAGTGCTGGTGGTGATTGGCGACGACGATCTGACACCGCCGCAAGAGATTATCTACTACCAGCCAGCCAAGAACGGGGAGGCCTGAGACGATGGAACGGGCAGCGGTGGATCTGTTTCTCAGTGGTTATGAACGCCTGTACCTGATTACCCAGGAGCTGGGGCTGCAGGGGCGGGATAATGCTGAGCAGCTAGAGTCGGCAGATGAGGATGATCAGGATGATGCCAAAGTACTGGCCGGGCGCACGGCGTTGCAGGTCAAGCGGGTATTTGAGGAGCTGTTCAGCCACAGTACTGACGTTGCGCCCGCACTGCGTGAAGAGTTGCGTTACGCGCTGGCGGCACTGGCGGACGAGATGCTGATCCATCAGCTGGACTGGGCAGGTAGAGACATCTGGTTTGATTATCTGATCGAAGAGCAGCAATACCAGACCTCCATTGCTGGTCGACGCCTGTTCCGCCAGATCAACAGCTTGCAGGCCCGGTTCACCAACCCGGTCTATCTCGACCAGCTGGCCACTGTTTACCTGATGCTGTTGCAACTGGGGTTCTGCGGTGAGCTGCGCTACCAGCCCGACCGGCTGGCTGAGTATCGTCACCAGCTGAACCAGCTGCGGCTGGACGCCCAGCTGCCCGAACAGGCTTGTGGTCAGGCCTATAACTTCAATCTGGTGGGTAAGGAAGCGCAGAAACTGGCGGCCATGCGCAGCTGGTGGCGCAAGATGGCGCTGGGTGTAGGCGGCTTTTTGCTGGTGGCACTGGCGGTGTGGCTGCTGACCGGGCTGGAGCTGAATCGGGTACTGAAAGCGCAGATGCAGTCGGCGACCACTACCCAGCGCCCGGCTGCACCGGTAATCAGCCCGCCCCCTCAACCCCGGTCTGAACGTCAATCACAGCCTGAGCGTCGGTCTGTCACTGTGCTGAAGGATGTTGGCCCATGAGTATCTGGATTTTTTACCTTACTGCCGGTATCTCACTGCTGCTGATGAGCGTGGTGCTGGTGCTGATTATGCGTGCCCGCAGCCGCAGCCTGAAGCTGGGCAAACTGTTCAGCACCCTGTGGCGTGGCCTGCGTCAGCGTCAGCCCGTCAAAGAGCTGTGGCGTGAACTGCTGGCGCTGGTGACGGATCTGAACACCGGCCCGGGCGGACGCTATGAAAACCCCTGGCTGCTGGTGATCGGTGAACCTGACAGTGGTCGCAGCCGGTTGATGCATGCGCTGGGCAAAGGTGACCGCGCCCATCCGCTGAGCCGTCTGCTTAAACGCTCTCCGCGCCATGCTGCCTGGCAGGTGCTGGATAAAGGGGTACTGATCGATGCGCAGCAGCAGGAAGAGGGCGAAGCCGGGTTGAAATCGGTGCTCCGCGACTTGAATCAGCTGCGCCCGGAACGCCCGGTGGATGGCGTGGTGCTGACCATCTCGGCTGAAACCCTGCTCAGTCGTAGCCGTGAGCGCCAACGTACCGTGGCGCGCCAGCTGCACAGCCTGCTGTGGTTGCTGCAGAAAGAGCTGGAATTTGTGCTGCCGGTGTATGTGGTCATCACCCAGACCGACCGGGTGCCAGGCTACCGTACCTTCTGGCGGCGCTTTGAAGCGCTGCAGGGACAGATTTTTGGCTGGTCCAGCCCCAATGAACTGGAAGCCCGCTTCCAGCCGGAGTGGGTGGGCAAAGGGCTGGATCAGATCACCCGCCAGCTCTATAACCTGCAGGCGGCGGAGCTGGCCGGGTTCAGTGAAGAAACCCTCAGCGTGGCCGATGCCCGTGACTTTGTACTGTTTCCCCGCCAGCTGGCGGCGCTGGAAGAGAGCCTCACCCATGTGCTGGGTGAAGTGTTCGATAAAACCGTATATGAGAGCGGTGCCAGTGTGCGTGGCTTCTATTTCAGCGGCGCGCTGGACCGTAACAGCGCACCACTGGGTGTGGCCGAGCTGGCGCGGCAGAAATGGTTTGCCGAACGTCACCTGGCCCAGCCACTGCGTCGGGCAGTGTGGTCGCGCAACCTGCGTTTACGTCGGGTACAAAAAGTCAGCCTGTGGTTACTGGGCGGGCTGTTTCTGTCGCTGCTGATCAGCGCGGCGGACCTCAAACGCCAGACCCAGCTGCAGCTGGAAACCGTGCAACTGCTTAAAGCCACCGAACAGCAGATCGGGGTCAGCACCAACTGCAAAAAGCCGCTGGCCGAAGACGACTATTTCAGTCTGTTGCGGCTGATCTCCGGTATTCAGGATCGTGCCATCTACTGGAATATTCCCTATTCCTGGTTTGATGCCCGTACCTCGCGCAGCACCAGTAAAGTGATTGCCGATGGTGCTTTTGCCAAGCTGATCTTCCCGGCGTTACGCTGTCGGTTGCAGGCAAAAGCGCAAACACTGCTCAAGCCTGAAGCCAGTGGCCTCAGTGGTGAGGTGGAACGCACCGAAACCGAACTGTACGCCTACACCACCGAGCTGCTGGCGTTTGAGCACCATCTGGCGCTGTATCGCCGCATCGTTCGCTACGCCAACGCCAGCGAGCTGGATAATATGCGCGAGGCGTTCTACAAGCTGACCCAGTATCTGTATGACCGTGCCGTGCCCCACAGTCTGGCCCGCTCGGATACGGCGTTCACCCGGGCGCTGTTAAAAGTCGACTACAAACAGCCGCTGGAGCTGCCGGAACATTTTCAGCCACGGGTGCTGGCCGCCCTGGCCCAGCGCAGCCAGCGATTGGCCGATGCGCTGGGCTCCGAGGTGAAAAGTGGTGTGAGGCTGCTGGATAAACTGGCCGGTGATGAGCCGGTCAGTCGGGGGGATGCCGCGCTGTTCGCCCAGTGGAGCGACAATATCGACCTGCGCTGGCTGGGCAGTACCGCCCAGGATAACGTCTGCCGGGATCAGTGGAACCATCTGGATGGCGCACTGGGCCAGCTGCGGGACAACTACAGCTACCCGGCAGCGGGGCTGGGAAAAGTGGCAGCCCCGTTCCAGATTAGTACCTGTGACGGGCCATTGCTTGACTTGCTTGAAGATGCCGAGATCCCGCCGTTTTTGCGGGTGCTGGAACAGAGCGATGTGGGGCTGAACTGGACCGTCAGTTTTACCGAAGAGCTGGAGCGGTTGCGTAGCTTGCTGGAGCAGCCGTTTATGGAAGACAGCAGCAGCGGCATCGCCTGGTGTGACAGCAGTGTGCTGATTAAACGCGCACCGCTGATCCAGGCACTGACCCGCCTGCGGGAGTATCAGCAGTTTACCAGCCAGCCGCGCAGCAATGCCGGTGTCGGTGGGTCGGGTGATCTGGTTGACCGGCTGGCCCGGGGTCAGATTACCGGTCTGGTGAGCGACCGTATGGCCGAAGCCCTGCAGCGGCCACCCCATGCCCGCACTCAGGAAGAGCAGGTGGAGCGGCTTAGTGATGCCTTTGCCGGTAGCCAGGAGGAACTGGTGGCGCTGGTGCGGCTGTATGGTCAGCTGGATCTGGAACTGGAGGATACTCACTGGTACAGCTGTCTCAATCAGACGGCGGCGTTCCAGCTCGGTGCGGTGGATCAGCTGTATCAGTCCAGCTCGCTCTACCTGCCGACCCTGACCGAGAACGACAGCCCGCTGCTGTATCGCCGTACTGGTGATAAAGCCAGCCTGACGGATTACCTCAATGGTCAGCAGATCCGGGTACAGCGGCTGGTGAACTATGCCCGCCCGTATACTCGCTGGTTTGATGAAGCTGCCCCCCAGGCCCGTGAAGCCGCCAACAGTCGCCGTTTCTTCTGGGACAACACGGTGCGCCAGCTGGATCTGGATTTGCAGTTCAGCGACGACGGCAGCCAGCTGGCGCAGCTGCGCAGCTACTACCAGCAGAACCTGCTGCAGCTGAGCATCGATAACTGTAATCAGCAGCTCAAAGCACCGGGCATGCTCAACAATGATCTGTTCTCCGAGCGCCAGCAGGCGATCTACGAAGAGGCCGATCTGCTCTGTATCGGCCATAACGAGTCCACCCTGGCGGCGGATTACAAGCTGCTGGCTGAAGGCTTTAACCGCCTGCTGGCCGGTAAGTTTCCGTTTGCCAACCTTGGTGCGCCGGACCTTGAACCACGCCGCTGGCAGCAGTTCAGTCAGCAGTTTGGCAGCCAGCTGGAGGCACTCAGCAGCCAGGCGGATGCGCTGGAAGGGGTCCGCTGGGAGCCGATGCAGACGTTCCTCTATCGCATCAAGCAGGCCCGTATAGCGCTGGACCCACTCTACCTGGCAGGCCAGGGCGCACCGGTACAGCTGCAGACCCGCTTCCGCAGCCAGCCCCATCGGCGTAATGCTGACGAGCAGATCGTGCTCTGGTCACTGACCACTCCAACCACGCAGATCCACTACCCCAATGGCGGTGATCAGCTGGTCTGGCAGCCGGGCCAGCCACTCAGTCTGGATCTGAACTGGGCACAGCTCTCAACGCAACGGCCCCGTCGTGATCCGGCTCAGTCAGATATGCGGGTGGAAGACACCCAGGCCCGGTTCAGCAGCAAAGGCCCCTGGGCATTGCTGCGGCTGGTGCAGGCCCACCGCGAGCTGGTCAGTCCACGGGAAGCCCGTGCTGAACTGCGTTTCCAGGTGCCCGTGCGCACCACCGACTCTGGTAAGGCCGGTGCCGTTGCGACATCAGCAACGAACGGAACAACGACGAAAAGTACGGGTGCAGCACCGCTGTCTGCGGATGCCCGACTGACCCTTAATTTTGCTATTCAGGCGGCCAATGGTGGTCTGTGGCAGCCATGGCAGCTGGCGGGTGAATTCCCGCAACAGGCCCCGATAATCTGGTAGGAGATAACTCATGAATGAACATCCATTAGCACAGGCAATTGCTGCTCAGACCGGTTACAGCATTGATCAGTTGCTGGCCCCGATCAGTAATGAACAGCCCGCGGGCGAGTCACTGCGTTACAGCGAGCTGTATCAGCAGATCAAAACCGCCCGCACTCAGGACGACAGCAGCATCCCCCGGGGTGACTGGGAGTTCGAGCTGAAACAGGCCAACTGGCAGCAGGTGGCTGAGCTGTGCGCCGGTGGCCTGGCAGGGCAGAGTAAAGATCTGCAGCTGGCAGTCTGGCTGCTGGAAGCTCAGGTGCACCGTTTTGGTCTGGCCGGGCTGGCGCCGTCGCTGCTGCTGCTCGACCAGCTGTGCCAGCATTACTGGCAGGAAGTACATCCACAGCAGGATATGGATTATCGCAACAATATCCTCAGCTGGGCCAACAGCAAACTGCAGCCGCTGATTTTCACCCTGCCTCTGAGCGGCACCGGCCGTGATGAGGTCAGCTGGGAAGATCTGGAAAACGCCACCCGCAATGAGCAGATCCGCGCCAGTAATCCCCGCGAGCGGCTGGAAGGACTGTCGATGAACGACTGTCAGCACGCCATGTCTGCCACCGATACGCAGACCCTGGTGGATCAGTTTGATGCACTGGATGCCGGACTGGTGATTCTGGATCAGCTGATCCAGACCCTGGACAGCAAAATGCAGGACGATGCACCCGCTTTGCAGGGGCTGACCCAGCTGCTGGAGCAGATCGGCCAGTTCTTCTACAGCGAACTGCAAAAACGCGGCTTCAACTTTGACCAGCCCGCCAGTGCTGACGTGGTGCCAATCAACAGCGCCGAGCAGCAACAGGCCGGTGTTGCACCTGCTATCGCCCAGGCCGCCCCGGCGGTTGATGTGGGTGCCTCACGTACCGAAGCCTACGCCCAGCTTAGCGAAATCGCCGAATACCTGGCTCACCTGGAGCCCCACAGCCCGGTGCCTTACCTGCTTAAACGGATGGTGGAGTGGGGCAACATGACCACCTCCGAACTGTACGAGCAGCTGTTTGTCACCGGCCAGGGCAAGATCAATATCTTTGAAGTACTGGGTCTGGACAAAAACGCCGCCTGACGGCTATCGCGGTTGTAGCAGCGACGTCCCGTCGCGTCAGAGGCCAGTGTCTCGCACCGGATGCGCGCTGCTACAGAGGGAACCGCTACGCATCAGCGTAGGAGCCAGCTCGCTGGCGATCAGTGCTGGCACCGAAGCGCCTATCGCGAGCAAGCTCGCTCCTACGTGGCTGATCAGCTGTTGTAGCAGCGACGTCCCGTCGCGTCAGAGATCGCAGGAAAACCCCGGCACAATGAGCACAGATTGGAGGAATAGAGCATGAGAGGACGTAGCGGCAGCGCGCCGGGCCCAGGCCTGGCACCCATGGCACCAAGGCCCCCCAGACCACGCGCCCACAGCGGCGGGGCTCCACGACGTAATCCCATGCCTGCCAATCTGCAAGCACAAATCCGCCAGATGCGGGCCGCCCGCGATACCCTGGCACCAATGGGGCTCGGTGGTGGTAACACCATCGCCCGTGCCTCCCGTGCTATTGATGCTGCCCGCAGCGTGACCGGCATCACCGGTGGCAATGCTAATGGCGCGCTGAGCCAGAATCTGGTGGGCACGGTGGCTCGGCATGACCTGACAGTGCGGGACCCGGGCGGAATAGCCGGGGTGGCGATGCTGTCACCGCGTAACCACAGAGGTGTCGGGCTGGCGATTGCCCCCCATGGCGGCGATGTGGCTCAGGCAACCCGTTTTCTCGGCCGGGCCGGGCGAGCACTGGAGAATATAGGCCGGACCAATGTTGGCAGCACCCTGCTAAACGGGCTGGACGCTGCAGCGACGACCCATGCCGGGCAGTTCAATAACTCGCCGACGGTAACGTTAGCAGCCGTTCATCCACTGGCGGAAGGAATGGCGGGCTCTTCTGCGACACCGCACTTTGCTGCCGGCGGGCGTGGTGCTTCTGTCGTTAACTGGGATATGGGGCAAAGTGAAAACGCCGCCTGGGACCAGATGACCAACGATAGCGTTATCCTGGGCCATGAAATGACCCATAGCTGGCGGCGGGCGCGGGGTGAAAACTACTTTACCAATCCGCGCGGTGTGGTGGGTGGTAATAATATCTCGCGGATGGAAGAGCTGGAAACCAGCGGCCTGAGCCCCTCGCCAACACCCGTGAATGAGAACATGTTGCGCGGCGCTTTGGGAGTACGACCACGGCACGATTATGACGGTTTACGCCCGGAGCCAGGCTATATGGAGCGCGGCCGCCGGGTGATGAGCGCCTGGGTGGAATGGAACCGGGGCCGGAATCGGGGCTGATACTGCTACAGCACTGCGAACAGGCTCGCTCCTGCGTAACTGCAGGCGCACCGAATTAGCAATATTCACCACTGAACAGGAAGGCAAATATGAGAGGACGCAGAAACAGTGCTTCCGCCGGTGTCGGCTCCGGTGGCGGGATGGCTCCGATTGCAGCGCCGCGGCGGCGCAGTATCGGAATGCGACCATTACCCGCACCGTTGCCGGGCGTCGGCCCTATGCCCGGTGCGCATCTGGCACCGCCCCCTCGTCCGCGGATAGCGGCTGGATTGCTGGCTTCTATCCAGCAAGTACACCTGGCTCGTAACCGGGTGGCGCACCTTGGCGTGGGTGGGCAGGGTATTGACCGTGCAACCGCTGCCGTGAATGCGACCCGAGCGGTCACCGGGAAGATTAACGGTAACGTCAATGGTGCGCTGGATGTGGGTATTCAGGATGCGGTCATTCGTCAGAACCTGCGCCTGCGTAATAACGGTGGCTATAACATCGCGACCCTGTCGGTTGCTGGTCATCATGGCGTATCGATGGGGGTGAACCATCAGACCGGTGATGCCCATGACACTGCCGAGTTTCTGAATCGCAGCGGTGCGGCGATCAATCGACTGGCAGCCACTAACGTGGGAACAACGCTATTGCAGGGCATGGATAACCGTGCCCGTACCATGGCGGGCCAGCTGCAGGGCGCAGCGGTGATGACCATGATGAAGCGTGGGGATGGCCGCGGTACCAGTATGCAGGCGATTCGTACCGCCCATGGTACCGGCGGTTCCTTCCTGCGCTGGGATATGACTCAGCAGGCGGATGTCGGTCTTAACCAGCTGCAGAACGACAGTGTTCTGCTGGGCCATGAGATGGTGCACGCCTGGCGGCGGGCGCGGGGGGATAACTGGTTTACCAACCCGCCAGGGGGCTCCAGTGAAGATGATCGCAAGCGGGAAGAGGAGCTGGAGACTACCGGCGTTGTACCATCGCCAACCCCTGTGAATGAAAATATGATCCGTGGTGCAATGGGGATCAGAGCCCGGTTTGATTACACCGGTCTTTCGCCAGACCCAGACCATCAACAGCGCTATGATCGTGCTTTGTACGGGATTAGTCAGGTACAGCGCGGTCGCCAACAGAGGTAGGTCTGGTCTGCGGCGCGTTTATTGTCACCCTGGAGTCTGTTGATGTCTGCTTCTATCTTGCTGCCACCGCCAACGCTGGTGGCCAGCTACACCCGGCTGGACAGTGATGGCTGGTCAGCCCGCAGTTTGAGCACATTACTGCCCGAGCTGCTGGTGCAGGCGGGCCAGCTGCTGCCTGCCGAACGTATCTGGTGGCAGCAGGGCTTGCGCGCACTCTGGCAGTATGAGCGCGGCGGGCTGGTGATTCATGCACGCCAGCAGCTGTTCGATCTGCTCTGGCTCTGGGCCGACTGGCCCTTGCTGGTGCAGGTGGGGGAAGCGCTGGCGAGTGAGCAATCGCTGGACAGTGAACGGTTGCAGCAGTGTTGCATTGCCTATCAGCAGCTGGGCCAGCCCGAAGCCGCCTATGCCTGTTATCAGGCACTGCTGGCGATTGCCACGGATGACCCGGCACTGCCAGCGCTGGTGGAAGATCTGCAGCTATGGTGTCAGTGGCGGGCGCAGCAATGTGTTGTTGTCAGTGCTGATCAGACACTGCAACTGGAACCACTGGCCCCGCATCACGGTGAAGACTTTCTCTGGCAGTTTGCTGAACCGGCGATTGCCCAGCTCTGTGATCTGCCTGCGTTTACTGAGCCAGAGCCCTGGCTGGAGTGGCTTGATCAGTGCTACAGCGTGGGCGATGAGCTGTTACTGGCTATCATCCATCCGCAGTGGGGGTTTATCGGCTGTGTCAGCTTGATCATTCGCGATGGACTGGGGTTCTTTTATTACTGGCTGGGGGCGGATTTTCAGGGCCAGGGGCTGGGGCCACAAGCGGTAGAGCTGCTGTTGCAGCATGCAACTGCGCACTATGGTTTACACACCTGCTATGCCAAAGCGTTTCATTACAATGCGCCCTCTATTCGGGCGATGGCCGGGCTGGGCTTTGACGAGCTGGCGCTGCAGGTGGCCGCACCGTACCAGGATGAACGGCTGTTTCGCCGCGGTCCTGAACAACCGCTGGCGCAAACCGTGGTTGAGATGCAGGCCTTCTTTCGCGCGGCGGTGATTGATGTCAGCTTGGTGTTACCTGAAGCCGGGCAGGGCTGAGTCAGAGGCCGTGCTTTACCCGTGTCGCCGGAAAAGCACCAAAGCTGTGCTGGCGGTTGGACTCCACCTCCAGGGTGGTTGTGGTGTCCAGGTGGCTGCGGGCTTTAATGCCGGGTTGCTGATCTTCACGAGACTGAATCAGCGGTCGGGTTTCACCATTGACCATCGAACGTTGCTGCGCTGGCAATCGATAGGACAGTACCGTCTGAGCACGGGTTGAAAGTGGTACATACTCGATATCCGGGCTTTCGGGCCGCCGGGGCGACTGATCCTGCTGGCCCCAGTGGGTCAGAATCCGACTGCGTCGGCTGGCGTCATCCGGGTAGGCATTGGCGATCAGGTTACGGCGTGGATCCTCGGTTTTTACCACACTCATCTCATGCCGGTTAAAACGTAAGCCAAGTCGAAATGCCATAAACCTTCCCTCCAGAAATCATTGTCAGGCGATATCAGGGGCCAGTATGGGTTACATCGGTACTGCCCGACAAGTACTGCCGGGATTATTAGATCACGACACAGCGATGATGTTTCGCTCGCTGTCCAGGTCCTGTCGGCCCCTTTGTTCACACTTTAAATTGCGAGACCAGCAGGTCAAGTTTTCCAGACAGTGCTTCCAGCTGTTTACTGGAATCGTGGGTTTTCTCGGCTTCCTGCGATGTTTTATCTGAAATAACCGAAATATTGGATATATTCCGGCTAATCTCTTCATTCACACTGGTTTGTTCTTCCGCTGCGGTCGCAATCTGAGCGGCCATATCATTAATTGACGACACGGCCTGAGTAATCTGTTCCAGTGCCTGACCCGCTTTGGTGGCGCTTTCAACGCTGGTTTCGGCTTTCTGATTGCTGTCGTTCATGATCGATACGGCATCGCTGGAGCCTTTCTGCAGTATTTCAATCATGTTTTGAATCTCCTGGGTCGACTCTTCTGTGCGTGACGCCAGTGAGCGCACTTCATCAGCCACCACCGCAAACCCCCGACCCTTATCACCTGCACGGGCGGCTTCGATGGCAGCGTTCAGTGCGAGCAGGTTGGTTTGTTCGGCAATGCCTTTGATTACATCGAGTACCCGGCCAATATCCTGACTGTCGCTGGACAGTTTATTCAGCGAGCCTGCTGAGAGGTTGATCTGGCCTGCGAGCCTATCAATGCTGGTAACGGTGGTCTTTACAATAGCCTGCCCCTGAATGGCCTGGATATTGGCAACCTCAACCCCACTGGCGGTATTGGCCGCATTTTTAGAGACTTCTTCAGCCGTCATTGCCATCTCGTTCATGGCTGTGGCCACCATGTCTGTTTCCAGCCGTTGTTTGTTGATATGGGTGTTGGTAATTTCGCTTGAGGTTGCCAGCTGTTTTGAGGCCTCATGTAAGCTTGAAACAATAGTGACGACATCTGTGAGGGTTCGATGAAATTTTTCCAGTAGTGAGTCAAACGACTGGCTCAAAGCACCGAGTTCATCGTTTGAATTAATATTGCTGCGTAATGTAAGGTCTGATGATTTTTCGATATCTTCAAATGATTTTTTTAGCTTGAAGAGTGGCAAGATAATACTGTTGGTGATTAAAAAACTAAACGCCATGGAGAATAACGTTGCTGCCGCAGCAAAAATTACGGTCATAGAGAACGATGAGTCTACGGTGCCGGTAGAGTTTTTGTAGATTTCACTCTTTATTTCTTCGATTAATTTTATCAAGGATGCAAAATCTGTTCTGGAACTGTTTGCTAAAGGTGAAAAGTTAGCTTTATATGTTTTCCATGCTGTCTGGCGATCAGTGGTGGTGCTGGTGGCGGACAGTGAATTCATCAACTTTAAGCTTTCATTTAAAAACCTCATCGTTGACTGTTTTGATTTTGAGGTTAGTGACTCGATGCCAGCTCTTTTTGTATTATCAGAAATGCCTTTTGCATATCGATTGAAATCAGAAAAATGCTGTGAAATTGCTGCAATTCTTTTTGTTAGTTTATCGTGATTCTTTTTGTAGTTGTCACCCAGCATAATACTGCGTGTCAGTCTGGATGCATAATTCATGTCACGGTTGACTTTAAGTGTTGTTTCTCCCAGGTTAACCGCAACCTGGCTATACTCGGTAAAACTTTTATTAATTGAGGTGAGTTGTAGCAGTACAAATATAGCCATGATAACAATAGCTGAAACCAATAGCCCTGTTAAACTGCCTACTTTAGCTTTTACCGAAATGTTGTTTAGAAACGCCATCGGTGAATTCCCTGTTCTTATTATTAGGTGAAAAGTGGTGTGGCCTGGTGCCGGGTTTTTTATCCCATTATATAATAGGATGTAGAATTAACATTGCTTGTGAGGGTGAGTTGTATTAATACGATCATTTTTTACAGGAAGGCGGTGGCTTAGAAAGGAATGCGGCCGGGCTCAGGTTTGCGTTAATAAAAGGCATCCTGGCTTTTGTGTGGCTGTGGTTGTGGTTTTTATAGCATTCCATACTTTTACCATCGTCCATAAAGTAATATCCATCTTAAGGTGACGCATATTCAGAGTTTTACAACAGTCACTCTAATCTGACTCTGTCCATAAAAAGGATGCTGCTTTTAGTGATCGTATTACTAAAGCTAACAGTGATCATCTAAGTGCTTATTGTTTTAACATGAGTGTTAGTTAATCACCATTTTTAGCTTTCATGCTTTGGTATAGTAGGTTATATCAACCCAGTGCCAGCTTCAGATCAGACTCCCCCTCGTAATGATGGCTTTCGTTTGCTCTGAGTATGAAGAACGAGCAGTTGAGGAGTCTGATACTGTCAGGTCTGGAACAGAGCTAGCTCCGTTAGGAGCACGGTTCGAAGGCCCGCAACAGGCAATCCATGGATCAGGTCGTGACAGGGTCTGCTGCGACGCTGACGGGCAGAGTACTAAAAGCAGTATCAATGGCCGTTTGCAGTGCTGATTTGATCATAATCTCCTGGCTGATCAGCTGCGCCTCGAGAACCATCTTCTCGCGGGCCAGCTCGATATCGAACTCAGCTGGGCTGATCTCTCCGAGTGCTCGTGCGTTGGCAAGCTCTGCCAGGCTACTCTGGTATCGGCTGTCAATCTGCTGAACGCTCTCGCCCAGCGCGTTGGTGATATCTTGTAATGGGGCGCTGATACTTTCGTGAAAATTACTTAACAGTGTGGCTACATCCATATTCATAGTGGCTCCAGTAGTCAGGCAGGCTTGGCCTGTTCGCCTTGCATGAGTGCATGCATCAGCTGTTGGTAATGCGATCGGTGGCGCTGAATGAAGAAGTCGGTTATGCCATCGCTATTCTGGTGCTGTAGCCGATCCTGTTGCCATAGCTCCAGCGCCAGTTCGCTCTGTCGCAAGCTGAGATCATTCAGTGGGCGTATTTCCTGTTGCCGCTTAAGCGCCGTCAACGCCACGCTGATCTCAAGGTAGCTGTGCTGTGAGCCACGGTATGTACGCTGTTCAGCAGCGAGGTAGAGCAGGCGGGTAAAAAATTGATCGATACTTTGTGCAATCTGCGTTGCCTGTTGCACTACCTGGTCATCAAAACGTGCCACAACCTGAATGCTGCTATCGGACGGTATCAATGCGATAAGGTGCATTACCGCTTGTTCCAGCTTGTCGCTCAGTTGGTTGTAGTGTGTCTGTTCGATCTGATCTGTCATTGTATATCCCTTACATATGCTCAGCGGTTGAGTGTCCATGCATTAACCGGATTTTAGATCATACGTTTGATTTAATTTACATATTTCATATGGTTACCGAGGTAGTACTCAACATAGTCGATACCCTTGTCAGACGTGTTTCTGACCGCTGTTGAATGTTGATGTCACTGTTTTATATCAAAGTAAGTGAATTAAGCCAGGGTTTTTCCATGTTACGCTGAGTGCTTACTGGGCAGGGTATTGTGCCGTGCTGTTGCATTTTTTATAAAAGACCGACAGGGACTTTTCAGATGTCAGATCTAAAATTCAGCGTTTCCGGGCGCTCTGAATCCGCCAGCCGGATTGCCGTAAAAGCGCGCGATTTCACGATGATCGTTGATGAACCACCAGCCCTGGGTGGTGAGAACCGTGGGCCGAATCCAGTGGAGTATGAGCTCACGGCATTGCTGGGTTGCCTCAATGTGATGGGCCACCTGATTGCCAGTGAAATGGCTTTTACCATCAACAGCCTGCAGATTAATGCCTCCGGTGAACTCAACCCGGATCGACTGTTTGGTAAAGCCACCACCGACCGGGCTGGCTATAAAGCGATCAACGTTGAAGTGATCGTGGATGCTGACGCGGATCAGGCCACGCTGGACAGCTGGCTGGCACAGGTTGAAAACCGTTGTCCGGTGTCTGATAACCTGGCGAACCGTACTCCGGTGACGCTGAATCTGGAAACTGTCGAAACAGTGGCCGGCTAGGCGTATACCGACCAGCCGGTAATCTGTTGCCTGGGCCTCTGCATACCGGTGGTGCTCAGGCAGCCCCGGCTTTTCATAGGGCCGGTATAGTCAACACACATCCATCAACCCCCGCATCAATCCGTAGCGCTTTAATTCCGCCAGCTGTGCTTTATTCCTCAGTAAAACTGCGCCGCTAAAGGCCAGTGCATTCAATGAGATACCGATAATGCTTTCCTGATGGCGGGGCACCAGCAGCATCCAGCGCCGAGTGATCAGCAGGTTAAAGGCTGGTTTTTTTTCTGCAGCGTTATTCGGATTGAGGTTCAGTGTGGCTTGCAGTTGCTGGTGGTAAAACAGCAGTCTGTCGGCGGTCTGTTGCGGGTCATTAAACAGCTCGGCGGGCAGGGCCAGAGCGCGGTGGTTAAAGAGCAGGCCCGGACACGGTTGTGGCTGGTCGCCCTGTAGTCTGGCCAGCAGCGGGGAAAAGGGCAGTTCGGCGCAGGGGGTCATCGGCAGGGGGATCAGTTGCAGGTGTTTGTGAGGCTGGCTTGCTCCAGCGAAAGGGCCGCCGTTATAAAAGCCCAGCCCGTCGATTTGCTGCAGGCACAGAGCCAGGGCGTGGAAGTCGTTGTAGTTGAGGGGGCTGAGCTGGGACTCAAAGTCACGGGTGACGATTAACAGATGGTGGTCGATGACATTGAATTTGTTCAGCAGGGCGTGATGGCTGGGGCTGAGATTACATAGCCACAGTGCCGGGTCCCAGGGCAAAAAGGGGTTGCGCTGCGTGTTGCCCGCTTGCTGCAACCGTCGCTGGGCATCGTCTTTACGTTTGAGGGTGTCCAGGGTGCGGATCAGAAAAGGGACGTCGTGTTCGGTGATCAGTGTGGGCTGAGTGCCGATCGGTTGCAGTGTGCCGCTGGCCAGTGCGTGGGTGGTGGTGGCGATCAGCCGGGGCCAGAGTGGGGTGACCATAGAAACCTCAACGGGTTATTCATCAGGGCATACCTGCAGCGTACGCCGATAACGGCTGGGTGTCCCCTGCTGCCAGCGGGCCCAGCTGCGACGCAGGCTGCGCTCGGCCTGGAAACCACAGCGTTCGGCGATATCGGCCAGTGGCAGACGGGTCTGTTCCAGCAGCTGGCGGGCCAGTTCTATTCGGGCCTGTTGTAGATAGTCCTGCAGGCTTTGCCCGGTCGCCTGCTGAAACAGCCGTCGCAGATGACGTTCACTGAGATGAACCTGGCTGGCCAGCTCGGCCATGGTCCAGCGCTGGCCGGGTTGCGCCATAATCTGATCCTGCACTGCATGGATGCGGGTCTGGATATGGTTGCGGTGATTGAGCCAGAAACTGAGCTGCTGTTCGTGGCCAGAGCGGCGCTGGTAAAGCACCATTTCACGGGCGATGGTCACGGCGGTGTCCTGGCCCCAGTGATCGGCGACCAGTTGCAGACACAGATCCAGCCCGGTGGTGATTCCTGCACTGGTCCAGACATTGCTGTCGGCGATAAAGATGCAGTCATCCTGCACCAGTGCGGCGGGGGCCAGCTGACGCAGGCTGTCGGTGAGATCGTGATGGGTAGTGCAGCGGCGGCCATCGAGCAGTCCGGCGCGGGCTGCCAGCAGGGTGCCGGAGCAAATACCCGCCAGCAATTCACTCTGACCACCACACTGGCGCAGCCATTCAATGGCCTGCTGGTAATCGGCTTCATGCAGATGCTGATTCAACCGGCTGGTGCCGATCAGCAGCAGCCAGTCGTTGGCACCCAGCTGTGCAGGCAGGGGTTCCAGCCGCGCCAGCTGCAGGCCCTGTTGTGAATCGACCTCGGGCTGAGTGGAGATGTAGCGCAGTCTGACCCGGCCTGCCAGTGAGGGGTGGGCGAAGATCTGCGCCGGGGCGGCCAGGTCCAGCAGGTGGACCCGAGGCAGTACCAGCAGATAGATATTGCGCGGGGTGTGCATGGTGGTTCAGCTTCCATGATAAGGGGCTGGTGTTATATCCAATGTGAGTCTGCTGCCGATTCTTCCCGCTGAGGACAGCAGACCCACAAGAGCATAGCGATCTGGCAAGGGTACCGTTACAGGTAATCGGCGACTTTACGGATGCGGGCAAAACGTTTGTCCAGCACCAGCGCGGTGTGGGCGCGGATCGCTGCTGCCGACACGGTGTCGCCGCTGTGCGGGTGGACCATCGGGAAAGTCAGGGTGGCATCCAGTACAAACTCCACCTCATAGCCCAGATCGCTGGCGACGCGGGTGGTGGTTTCGCAGCACTGCTCGGTACGGATGCCACTGATCACCAGCCGGGTAATGTCACGGGCCTGCAGCCATTCATGCAGACCGCTGCCAAGCAGGGCGTTGTGCACATGTTTATTGAATACGGGATCATCGGCCTGTTTATCGGCAAAGTCCATTACCCGGACGAAACCGGACTCCGGTGAGAACACACCTTGTGCTTCGTTATGCAGCACAAAAACGACGGGCCAGTTCTGTTGACGGGCAGCACTGATTAACTGATTCTGCCGTTCGGCATAGCCGGTGAAATCATTTTCCTGCCAGTAATCACGCTGCTTAAAGGATTCCTGTACATCGATGGCAAGCAGGGCGGTATGAGTCATGGTAGCTTCCTCTGTGATTGATAGAAGCTACTTTAGCGTGCTCAGAAGCCAGGGGTGAGTCCATGGTCGGACCAGTATGGGACAGATTCGGCCATGTTTATTTCTAGACGAGAGTTAGTGGTTTATTTGGCTTTTTCTGGCCAGCGGATCAGATCAAAGCTGCGGTCGTAGCCGAACAGAGTGCGCAGTCGGGCGACACTGAGCCGGGCCTGCTGAGCATCCGGGTAAGGGCCGGTGGCCAGCAGTATCCAGCTGAAACTGCCCGCAATTCTGACCGGGATCGCGCTGGCGGGCAGTTTCAGCTGGAGCAGTTCTGACTGCAGCACCTGGGCTTCATTCTGCGAGCTATACAGGCCGACCTGAATGCCGAGCTGACCGGCCAGCTCGGGAGTCTGAATCAGGCTGCTGTAATCCACCGCTTTAGCGGCCAGCGGATCGATCTGTGCTGCCAGCTCGTCCAGCGCGACCTCCGCCTCGGGCGGATACCAGCGTTCATACTGTACCTGGGCAAACCGGCGTACCGGCTTGGAGATCTCAGTCGGGGCAACCACCCCGGCAATAAAGCTGCAGGTTCCAAACAATAACACCAGTAAAACAAACCCCAGTTTGGCCACGCTAGCCCTCTCTTGTCTGTGAATAAGTGACGGAAAATGTAAGCGGTTACTGTACCGGACTGGGCGGTCAGCTAAAAGTCGCTATCACGTTGCTGCAACAACTACAGCAACGTTTCCCTGGTGATGGTCACATCTGCCAGACACTGGCTGAGTTTCAGGTGCGGTAGGAGGGCGTTGCCTGGTCGGGGCTCTGTCATGTTATGGTTGCCGCCCGGCGGACGACAGACCGCCGACTGATCACTGAAAACAGGACCAGCCGATGCCAGCGCATAATCAGACTCCAGTATTTATTCAGCGACCACAGCCGGTTAGCACGTTGACCGAAGCGGGCTTCAGCAGCGCCATGGTGTCGTTTGACTCGACGGTTTATCAGCCTGGGGATGAGCACGGGCTGGCCGTGGTGCTACCGCAGAGCCTGGGTCGGGCGGTAGCCAAGCGTCAGGCCGAATTTATCGCCGGGCGCTACTGTGCTATGCAAGCTCTGAAAATCGCTGGATTACCTGTGCAGCAGCCCGTTATTAATCCCGACCGCAGTCCGCAATGGCCTGCCGGAGTCTATGGCAGTATCAGCCACAGTAAAGGCGTCGCGATAGCGGCGGTGTCGCAGCAGTATTACATCGGTCTGGATCTCGAAGCCCGGATGAGCGATAAGACAGCCGCCAACGTGGCCAGTCGTATTCTCACTCAGGACGAACAGCAACGCTTTGGCACGGGCAACGCAGTGGAGCCTGACCTACTGACGCAGATTTTTTCTCTCAAAGAGAGCTTCTATAAGGCTGCCTATCCCCAGATACAACGTTTTTTCGGTTTTGAGGCGGTCAGCGTGCAGCGGCTCGATGGTGAGGCCGGGCTGGTCGGCTTCCGGTTGGAACAGGATCTGAGTCCGGCATTACGGCAGGGCAGGGTACTCCAAGGGCAGCTTTGTAAACTACCTGGACAGCAGTGGTTGAGCTGGGTTGCATTGCCGCTTTAATAAATAGTAGGCAAAAGAGCGAAGCTCTGGTGATGGGCAGGTCTAAATACTGGTAGTGGTAAAGCAACCCCAGTCCGCCGAGCTGATTCTGGTCGGTAACTGCCGAGATTGAACAGCTGTGCGCTGCCGGGGTAACCCGCTAACCCGTCCGTATCTCCCTTTCCCCTTGACGACACAGTACAATCGCGCACTTTACTCAGTGCGGGATGCTGTGTCGTGGATGATCTACCAACCGTTCTAAATAGCTTTTTGCTGGTGCTGGGTGCCGAGTTTGGCGATAAGAGCCAGCTGGTGTGTATGGCGCTGGCGGCCCGCTATCGTGCGCTGCCCATTGTGGTGGGTGCGGTGGCTGCCTTTGCCGTGCTTAATGTGCTGGCCGTGACGCTGGGTGCTGCAGCGGCGGCCTGGTTACCGCAGTGGCTGGTGTTAGCCACGGTGATGGGCCTGTTTACTGTGTTTGGGGCGCTGGCCTTGCGCGGTGAAGCCGACGATGACAGTGATGAAGGTGAAGCAAAGGTTGGCCGTTTCCTGGTCTGGTCTATTTTTGGCTTGATCTTTATGGCCGAACTGGGCGATAAAACGCAGCTCGCAATGGCGGGGCTGGGCGGTGTCAATGCCGCGTTACCCGTCTGGTTAGGCGGCACCCTGGCGCTGGCTACGACGACCTTGCTGGGTGTCTGGGCGGGGCGGGTGTTGCTGACACGATTACCGGTGGTGCTGATTAACCGGATTGGCGGTGTACTGTTTCTCGGCTTTGCTGGCTGGGTGGGCTGGCAGCTGTATCTGCTGCTCAACCACGCCTGAAACCTGTTAATAGAAGGACCATTAAGAGATGTTGCCAGGGTTACTGATTATTCTGAGCTGCCAGCTGCTGGGGGAAGCGCTGGTGCTGGCGCTGGATATCCCCGTGCCGGGAGCGGTTGTAGGGATGCTGATTCTGCTGCTGGGGCTGATGTTCTATGGCGAGGTCATCCCTGGTTTACGTACGGCAGGCGAGGGCTTGCTTAAGTATCTACCGTTGATGCTGGTGCCCTCGGGCGTTGGGCTGATGGTGCATTTTGAGCTGATCGCCCGTGACTGGCTGGCGATTAGCCTGGCGCTGTTACTCAGTACTCTGGTGACATTTGTGGTGACAGCGCTATTAATGGAGCGGTTGAAAAAGCCTGAGTCTGCTGAAAAGGAGACTCTGTGATGTCTGGACAACTGAGCCTCTGGCAGCAGCTGGCTGCCGCACCTGTACTCTGGCTGGTCGTAACCCTTGCGGTGTTTATGGCAGCCAGCTGGCTGAATCAGCGTTGTGGGCGTACGCCATTACTGCACCCGGTTGTCGTGTCACTGTCGGTGATTATCGTGCTGCTCAAGCTGGTGAATGTAAGCTACGACCAGTATATGGAAGGCGCAGTGCTGCTGAAATTCCTGATGGGCCCGGCCATTGTGGCACTGGCGATTCCGCTATACGACAATCTGGCGCGGGTGCGTGATCTGCTGGTGCCGTTGCTGGTGGGCTGTATGGCCGGGGCATTGACGGCAGCGCTCAGTGCGGTGGGGGTTGCCTTGCTGATGGGCGCGGATATCACCACCGTGCTGTCACTAGCCCCCAAATCGGTGACCTCGCCGATTGCGATTGAGGTCGCGGATAAGCTCGGTGGCTATGGTTCGCTGGCAGCGGGGCTGGTATTGATTACTGGCGCGCTGGGCTGCCTGATGGCACCTGCGCTGTTCCGCTTGCTGAAAATTGATGACCCGGCGGTACGTGGTTTTACCCTGGGCGTCAGTGCCCATGCGATGGGGACGGCCTTTGCGTTTGAGTATGGTGCAGTTGCGGGAGCCTTTAGTGGTCTGGCAATGGGTCTGACCGGTGCGTTTACTGCTGTTGTACTGCCTTACTTGATGATTTTATTGGGAATTACGGCTGGATAAGGTTGTTTATTTACGACGTTTGGACTTATTACGCATTTGCTAAATAACGACACGGGCGGTAAAGTGCGCGGCAAATTTGTACCGGACTGTGTGGACGAGCATGACCCCTTTAGAACGCTACCGTAAAGACCTTGAACGTGATGATTTCTCCTATGACCCGTCACAGGAGATGGCTGTTGAGAATCTGCAACGTCTTTATGATGATCTGGTTGCCGCTGCTGAGCGCAAGCCTGAGTCCAAAGGGCTGATGGGACGCCTGACCGGACGGTTCAAAAAGCCGGAGCCGGTTGAGCCGGAGCTGGGGCTATATTTCTGGGGTGGGGTAGGTCGCGGTAAAACCTATCTGATGGATACCTTCTACGACAGCCTGCCGTTTGAGCAGAAAACCCGTACCCATTTTCACCGCTTTATGCAGCGTGTGCACCAGGAGCTGAAACTGCTCGACGGTACGCCTAACCCGCTGGTTGAGATTGGGAAGAAATTCGCCCAGGAAAGCCGGGTTATCTGTTTCGATGAGTTCTTCGTTTCGGATATCACCGATGCGATGATTCTGGCCGGTCTGCTGGAGCAGCTGTTCGCCAATGGCGTATCACTGGTGGCAACCTCTAATATCGTGCCGGATGGTCTGTATAAAGATGGCCTGCAGCGTGCGCGGTTCCTGCCCGCCATTGCACTGCTGAATAAATACACCAAGGTGCTGAACGTTGACGGCGGTGTTGATTACCGTTTGCGAGCGCTGGAGCAGGCTGAACTGTACCACTGGCCGCTGGATGAAACGGCGGATGAAAGCTTGAACACCAGTTTCGAGAGCCTGGCGCCAGACCTTGAAGAAGTGGTTGAGGCTGAGCAGATTGAGGTCAATGGCCGTGAAATCACCAGTCGCCGCTGCTGTGAAGATGTGGTCTGGTTTGACTTTTCCCAGCTGTGTGAAGGGCCACGTTCACAGAACGATTACATCGAACTGGCTAAAATTTACCACGCCGTGCTGGTGTCGGGTGTGCCGCAGCTGGGCCGTCACAACGATGATGCCGCTCGTCGCTTTATCAATATGGTGGATGAGTTCTATGATAGCGGCGTCAAGCTGATTCTGTCGGCAGAGCAGCCGATCCATCAGATCTATTCAGAAGGGCGGCTGGAGTTCGAAATCGAACGAACCCAGTCACGGTTGCTGGAGATGCAGTCCCATGAATATCTGGCCCGTGAGCATAGAGCTGGCTCTGTGGATCTGGCCGATTGAAAAAGTGTGCATAAAAGCTCGCCATTTTTATATCTGTCGAGTACAATGCGCGCCCTCAACTGGTCGAGATTGTCCGGTTGAGATTTGTTGATCGTTATCTTGCACAGTTTTGACTGTAACGGGTAACCAATAATTATAAGTCAGATCGGTTCGTAACTTTTTAATTAAAAAGGCGAGTGAGATCTGAGGAATTAATAGGTAAACCGATGAAAACATTTACGGCTAAACCGGCCGAAGTAAAACGCGACTGGTTCGTTGTCGACGCTGAGGGTAAAACCCTGGGCCGTCTGGCTACTGAAATTGCTCGTCGTCTGCGTGGTAAGCATAAAGCTGAATACACGCCGCACGTTGATACTGGTGATTACATTGTTATCATCAACGCTGAAAAAGTTGCCGTAACCGGTAAAAAGCGTACTGATAAAATTTACTACCGTCACTCGGGTTACATTGGTGGTCTGAAAGAAACATCTTTCGATAAAATGATCGCAACTTTCCCGGAGCGCGTAATCGAGATCGCGGTTAAAGGCATGCTGCCTAAAGGACCGCTGGGTCGCGCTATGCACTCCAAGCTGAAAGTGTACGCTGGTGCTGAACATCCGCACGCTGCACAGCAGCCTAAAGAACTGAACATCTAAGGGGAAGCTGGATCATGACTACTACTCAGTACTACGGCACTGGCCGTCGTAAAACCTCTACCGCTCGCGTATTCCTGCGTGCCGGTACTGGTGCTATCTCTGTTAATGGCCGTGCGCTGGATGAATTCTTCGGTCGCGAAACTGCTCGCATGATCGTTCGTCAGCCACTGGAATTAACCGGTAACCTGGAAAAATTCGACGTATACATCACCGTTAAAGGCGGCGGCGGTACGGGTCAGGCGGGCGCTATCCGTCACGGTATCACCCGTGCACTGATGGAATACGACGAAACCCTGCGTCCAGAACTGCGTAAAGCGGGTTACGTTACGCGTGACTCTCGTGAAGTTGAGCGTAAGAAAGTCGGCCTGCGTAAAGCACGTAAGCGTCCACAGTTCTCCAAGCGTTAATTTCAACGCTGCGCGAAAAAAACGCCTGCAACCCTCGTGGTTCAGGCGTTTTTTTGTGCGCTGCGTCAAGTCAATACTTTGGCCTAAAGACGGGGTTTCCAGCGTTAATCCGCCTTGTATCCCATAGGTATTTTATTTACTATTTGGGCCATTTTAAAACTCCATGAATCCGTGGTTTTATTACTTAACAGCCAGCCAGAATCTACGGTTAAAAGTAGAAATGGGGATGCTGATTGAGGGGAGATGATAATGAGCAATGATGGCGTGAATAAGGGACGGCGACGTCTCCTGGTCGGTGCCACTTCCGCAGTGGGTGCGGTAGGTGCCGTAGGAGCAGCTGTTCCATTCGTAGCTTCCTGGAACCCGAGTGCCAAGGCGAAAGCTGCAGGTGCGCCGGTAAAAGTTGACATCAGTAAACTTGAGCTGGGCCAGCAGATGATCGTTGAATGGCGTGGTAAGCCGGTGTGGGTCGTCCGTCGTGGCGAAGCAGCACTGGGCAACCTTGCTAAGATCGGTGGTCTTCTGGCTGACCCGGAGTCTGCTGTGCCGCAGCAGCCGGCTTACGTGCCAGGTACACCAAACCGTTCTCTGCGTGAAGATGTCGCGATTATGGTGGGTATCTGTACGCACCTGGGTTGTTCGCCGACTTACCGCCCGGAGATTGCCCCTGAAGATCTGGGTGAAAAGTGGGTTGGTGGGTTCTATTGCCCATGTCACGGTTCCCGTTTCGATCTGTCTGGCCGTGTATTCTCTGGTGTGCCTGCACCAACCAATCTGGTAATTCCGCCGCATAACTACGTTAGCGATAACGTAGTTATAATTGGTGTTGATCAGGAGAAAGGATAATGGCTGGCTATCGTAACAAAGGTAATCCTGGTCTGATGGGCTGGATTGATGATCGTTTCCCGGCTACGGCAATGTGGGACGACCACCTGGCGAAATACTACGCGCCAAAAAACTTTAACTTCTGGTATTTCTTTGGCTCGCTGGCGATGCTGGTTCTGGTTAACCAGATCCTGACCGGTGTCTGGCTGACCATGAACTACAACCCATCCGCCGAAGGTGCGTTCGATTCTATCGAATACATCATGCGTGATGTGGATTACGGCTGGTTGCTGCGTTATATGCACTCTACGGGTGCCTCTGCCTTCTTTGCTGTTGTTTATCTGCATATGTTCCGCGGCATGTTGTACGGTTCTTACCGTAAGCCTCGTGAGCTGGTATGGCTGTTCGGTATGACAATCTACCTGGCGCTGATGGCTGAAGCTTTCATGGGCTACCTGCTGCCATGGGGTCAGATGTCTTACTGGGGTGCTCAGGTAATCGTTTCTCTGTTCTCTGCGGTACCGGTGATTGGTGAAGACCTGTCCCTGTGGATCCGTGGTGACTATCTGATATCCGGCGTTACGCTGAACCGTTTCTTCTCTCTGCACGTTGTTGCACTGCCTATCGTCCTGCTGGCGCTGGTTGTACTGCACATCATTGCACTGCATGAAGTGGGTTCTAACAACCCTGACGGTATCGAAATCAAAGACAACAAAGATGAAAATGGCGTGCCTGTTGATGGTATCCCGTTCCACCCTTACTACTCCGTTAAGGATATTGTGGGTGTGGTGGTCTTCCTGTTTGTCTTCTGTCTGATCATCTTCTTCTTCCCAGAAGGTGGCGGCTACTTCATTGAAGCGCCTAACTTTGAGCCTGCTAACCCGCTGAAGACTCCGCCGCACATTGCGCCGGTATGGTACTTCACGCCGTTCTACGCCATGCTGCGTGCGATTCCGCCTATCGCGGGCTCCCAGTTCCCTGGTGTAGTGGTTATGGGTGGTGCGATTGCAATCCTGTTTGTCCTGCCATGGCTGGACCGTAGCCCGGTTAAATCCATGCGCTACAAAGGCATGATGAGCAAAATCTGGCTGGTTATCTTTGCCATTTCCTTCGTAATCCTGGGTTACCTGGGTGTAGTTGCCTCTACACCAACACGTACTCTGATGGCGCAGATCTGTACAGCACTGTACTTCGCATTCTTCTTTTTGATGCCGATCTACACCAAGATGGAAAGCACTAAACCGGTTCCAGAACGGGTTACAGGCTAAGGGGTTCAGGATAATGAAAAAGTTTGTTATTGCGTGTGTAATGGCGGTGCTGCCTCTGACAGCAGGTGCCTCTGGTGGCGGTGTGCCGCTGGATCACATTGAAGTTGATCAGACTAACCATGCGTCTTTGCAGCGTGGTATGAAAACGTTTGTGAACAACTGTATGGGTTGTCACTCTGCTAAATACCAGCGTTATGAGCGTGCTGCTCAGGACATGGGTATGCCGAATGAGCTGGTTGAGCAGAATCTGATCCTGGGTGACCAGAAGATCGGCGAGCAAATGACCATTGCCATGAACGCAAAAGATGCGGCTGGCTGGTTTGGTGCGCCGCCACCTGATCTGACCCTGGAAGCGCGTCTGCGTGGTCCTGACTGGATCTATACTTACCTGCGTAGTTTCTACCAGGATGCTGAGCGTCCATGGGGTGTGAACAACGTAGTATTCAAAGACGTAGGTATGCCTAACGTTCTTGAATACATGCAGGGTGTTCAGGTGAATAACTGTACGCCGGAAGAAATGGCACACGGTGGTCATGAGACAATCGATCCGCTGACAAATAAGCGTATGGGCCAGTGCCTGACGGTTATTAAAGATTCGGGTCAGTTGTCTCCAGAAGACTTCGATAAAGCGATCTACGACCTGGTTAATTTCATGGCGTATATCGGTGAGCCGACCAAGCTGGAATCGCACCGCATTGGTACGAACGTGCTGATCTTCCTGTTTATCTTCTTCTTCTTTGCCTTCGCGCTGAAGAAAGAGTACTGGAAAGACGTTCACTAACAGTACTGTGGTACACTAGTCGCCACAAAACTGAAATACGCGGCCCGTGAGGGTCGCGTATATTTTTATTTTTTCACGTTATAAAACGGGGAGTGTTCGATGGGCGTAGTGGCCAAACGGTCTTCCATGACCTTTTATTCTGATGGTGAAGATCATTACAGCCACCGTGTACGTATCGTACTGGCGGAAAAGGGTGTAGCCGTTGAGATCATCGACTGCAAAGAGGGTGAGTTGCCAGAAGATCTGGCGGCGCTGAACCCTTATAACAATCTGCCGACACTGCTCGATCGGGAGCTGGCGCTCTTCGAGTCCAAGGTGATGATGGAATACCTGGACGAGCGATTCCCGCATCCGCCGCTGTTGCCGGTTTATCCGGTTGCGCGTGCTGAAAGCCGTCAGTTGATTTACCGGATTGAGCGTGACTGGTGCAAGCTGGTTGATACTTTGTCTGAAGCAAAGCTGGGCAAGATTGATGTCAGTGAAGTAGAGCGTTGCCGTAAAGAACTGCGTGACAGCCTGGTGGCTGTATCACCGATCTTCGATGAGAAGCCGTTCTTTATGAGTGATGAGTTTACGCTGGTGGATTGCTGTCTGGCGCCGATCTTGTGGCGTTTGCCTGCACTGGGTGTTGAGCTGCCAGAAGATCAGTGCAAGCCACTGATGCGTTATATGGAGCAGCTGTTTGAGCGTGAAGCATTCCAGGGCAGTCTGTCCGATGCTGAGCGTGAGATGCGCGACTGATCTATAGCGTTGTAATGATTATCAGAAAGGGATGGCGTATAGCTCATCCCTTTTTTATTGGTTGGAGAAACTGAATGACTCCGAGTCGACCTTATATTCTGCAGGCGCTCTATGAGTGGCTGCTGGACAATGATTCCACCCCGTATCTGCTGGTGGATGCGACGATTAATCAGGTAACTGTGCCGCTGCAGTTTGTTAAAGATGGCCGTATTGTGCTGAATATTTCACCCTCTGCGGTGCGTGGCCTGCATATTGATAACGATGCGCTGAGTTTTAATGCGCGGTTCTCCGGGCATTCGATGGACGTGTATGTGCCGATTGGCGCTGTGCAGGCTATCTACTCCAGCGAGAATGGTGAAGGTATGGGCTTTGGTATGGAGCCTGGCGTTGAGGCCTATGAATCGCTGATGGCTGAGCCGATGATTGAGGTGGTGCCAGAAGATATGACGGCTGAGCAAGTTGATGAGATGGTTGAGGATGCGCCAGAAAGGCCTGCTCGTCCATCGGGCCGGCCGGCGCTTAAGGTTGTTAAATAACGCTGCAGGTTGAGTTGCTGGGGGGATGTGCTTCCCCCTCAGTGTCTATTTAGATGTATTCGAACACTTTGATGATTTTCTGTACGCCATTGATTGAGCGAACGATATTTACCGCTGTATCCGCCTCTGCCTGAGAGACCAGGCCCATCAGATAGACAATGCCATTCTCGGTGACAACCTTGACTCGGCTGCCATCAACATTCTCATTAGCCAGTAGCAGTGTTTTGACTTTGGTGGTGACCCATGTGTCATTGGAGCGTGCTAGTGGAGCTGAATTGCCAGAGATAACCAGTTCGTTATGAACGCGTTTCACGCTCTGGATATGGCTGACGATCGCTTCGGTTTCTGAGCGCGCCTGGTCGTGTGGGACCTGGCCGGTCAGTAGTACCGTGCCGTTAAAGCTGACGACGCTGATGTTGCCGTTCTGGACGGCGGGGGACGCTTTTGCCAGGTTGACGATGGCTTTGGTTTCAATGAGTTCGTCGTCGATGTAGGCACCCGTCGTGCGACTACCGAGGTCTTGCTGGATCGGGTCTTTGCGGCTGGCGTCGATAACGCTGGCGCAGCCTCCCAGTAACAGGCTGGCAATCAGCGGTAGTAGCAGTTGTTTTTTCATCAGTGCTCACTTCCGAATAGTTGATGGTCGATCAGATCGCACAGTGTATGCAGCAACATCAGGTGGCTGTGGTGAACCAGTACGGCATCCTCAGCGGGTACGCATATTTCAACCTCATCCGGGCCGAGCAGGCTTGGAATGTCGCCGCCGTTACCGCCGGTTAAGGCTATTACGAGCATTTCACGGTCGTGTGCAGCCTGAATGGCCTGAATCAGGCTGGCGTTGCGGCCGTGGGTGGTCAAAATTATCAGGCTGTCACCTGGCTGGCCCAGTGCGCGAATCTGTTTGGCGTAAATATCAGCAAAGTTGCTGTCTTCACAGATGCCCGTCGCAACAGCGGCGTCTGTGCTCAGCGAGATTGCGGGCAAGCCTGGGCGTTCGTTACGAAAACGGTTCAGCAGTAGTGCTGAAAAGTGCTGTGCCAGTCCGGCAGAGCCGCCGTTGCCGCAACAGAGGATCTTGCTCTCACTCATCAGTGTCTGCAGCAGTAATTCGCTGGCGTGGGCGATCAGTGGGGTGTATTGCTCAATGGTTACCGCATTGACTTCCATTGAGGTGTTGAAATGATTGATTATCCGCTCTTCTAGCTCCATCTGCTCAGCTCAGTCAGACCCTAAAAGCGTCTTTATACCATAGTGGCTCGTCGGCTGCTGCTTTTCCTTCAAAGGCGATCACATCGAAGCGGCAAAAGGGTTCTCTGGGGAGCTGTTGCAGATAGTACTGTGCGGTGCGAATCAGTTTTCGTTGCTTACGAAAGTCGACTGATTCAGCTGCGCCGCCAAACTGCTGCCACTGGCGTTTGCGGACTTCGATAAACACCAGTTCGTTGCCGTCGCGCATGATCAGATCGATCTCGCCGCAACGACAGCGGAAGTTGCGGCTGATCGGTGTCAGGCCTTTGTTTTGCAGGAAGCGTTCGGCCTGTGCTTCGGCGTCCTTGCCTATCTGTTGTCTGTCCATGACATACCTGTTCGGGTTAGCGGATGGCCTGTTCGCTGGGCTGGGTTGGGCGTGCCAGCATTCTGGGAATGCCCTGGTCAAAGATAGCCCAGTCCAGGGTGCGTTTTACTCGTCCGGCGTTCGCAACGGAAAGTTGTCCGGTTTCACCATCGATGCTGGATTGTGGCAGGGCAGCCAGCTGCAACAGGTAGGGGTGTAGCTGGAAGGCATCCAGTCCCAGGGCGTAGAGGCGGCCGAAACGGCTGTCGACATCTTTGCGCTGCTGACTCAGGCTGCGTTTATTGGCAGAGGGGGCGGCGAGTGTCCAGGGGCTGTCGATAAAGCGGATGCCTGTAAGGTCCTGATCTGTCATGGCGTTTGGCTGGCCGCCATACACGTGAGAGGTGGCGTATACCGGCAGGTCGTTAGCGTAATGAAACGACAGGGTCGGGTTTATCTGGCGGGCATCGTTAGGCAGTGCGGACAGGAATACCATGTCCAGATCCTGGCGGCGATGTTCTTCGAATTCGACTTTTCTGCGGACCAGCTTGCGGATGGCCTTGGCGCGTACTCGGCTTTGGTCAGTGTTCATTAGCTGGCTGATTGTCAGGTCGTAGCTGCCGTCGTTGAACTTTGCGCTGGCGTGAACTTCGCCGCCCAGGCGGGTGAACTCTTCACGAAACGCGTTGGCAACTTTGAGCCCCCAGTTGGTGTCAGCGGTCAGTATGGCGGCTCTGTGGTGGCCGTCTTTCCATGCGCGGTTTGCTGCCTGGCGTGCTTCGTCTTCGGCGGACAGGCCAAACTGGAACAGGCTGCTGTTGAGGTTGCTGCTTTCCGCATAGTTCAGTGCCAGGACCGGGGCGGGCATGGCTGGGGCGTTACTGAGCTTCTGGACGTAATTTTTGTCCAGTGGGCCAATCACCATATCGATCTGGCGTAGACTGATTTCATTGCTCAGCTGGAAGGGTTCGCTGATTTTGCTGGCATCAAGCAGGGTGATTCTCGGAACCTCGTTGCCTTCGCCTTGCGCGTTGTAATACGCCGTTAGAAAGCCTTCGCTGATGGCCTGCGCTGGTTTGCTCAGCGGGCCGCTCAGGGGGAGGAGTAAAGCAATATGGCGTATATCGCGGTTCTGGCTGCCCAGTGCCAGGAGGGCGCTGGGTGGTTCGCTGCTGGCAGGGTGGTTTTCCCACAGTGTGCGCCAGCGGCTGATGGCGTTGCTTTTTTGCTCCAGATCGCCGGATTTGTGCAGGCCGTCAGCCAGTTCAAACCAGCCTTGCTCCTGGTAGTTATTATTGCTGTCCTGAGCCAGCTGGTTAATGGTTTCAATGGGCAGGCGGCTCAGGGATGACCAGATAAGGTCTTTGTGTTCGCTGGATGGACTCTCACTAAAGCGGCTCTGGTTGATCAGCTCGCGCGTTTCGCCCACCGGGTCGTTGTTCTGGTTGTAGGCCTGCAGGCGTAGCTGGCTCAGCTCCAGCGCCTGGTCATCAGCCAGGGGCTGGTTCTGTGGTTGTGCCAGGTATTCCAGTGCCTGGGCTGGCTGCTGACGGTTGAGTGCGTCCTGAGCCTGCATGGCGGTGATTTCAAATGCCAGTCCGGGTGGGAGCAGGGTGGTATTAATCTGGCTGAGTACGCGTGACGCGTCCTGTTTGCGGTCCATGCTGATCAGAGTACGGGCGGCATCGGCTTTGAGGCGGGCGGCGCGGATAGGCGCGGCGCGGCCAGCTTCGTCCAGTAAGCGTTCAACCTGAGCCATGCCGTTGGCGGGGTTGTTCAGTGTTGACGGGTTGGCTGGAGGGGTGACGGTCTGGTTGCCGGTACAGCCAGCAAGGCCCAGGGTCAGGGCTACAGCAGTCAGAGACAGGTGCCTGCGAATCATCATATACTCTCTCGCCTCTACACTGAGGATGAAAATAATGCCAGAAAGCGCGCTTTACATTGTGGCCACCCCGATTGGTAACCTGCAGGACTTCACACCACGGGCGATCGACATGCTGAACAAGGTTCAGGTTATAGCTGCCGAAGATACCCGCCACAGTGCTCGCCTGATGGCGCACTTCAATATTAAAACGCCAATGATTTCGGTGCATGAGCACAACGAAGCACATCGCGTAGAGCGTATTCTACAGCACCTGCAACAGGGGGAAAGTGTTGCGCTGATCTCTGATGCCGGAACGCCGGTTATTTCTGACCCGGGCTTTGTGCTGGTACGGGCGGTACGTGAGGCTGGCTTTAAAGTTGTGCCGGTGCCGGGGTGTGTCGCGTTTGTCACGGCGCTCTGTGCGTCAGGGTTGCCGAGCCACCGGTTTTCCTTTGAAGGTTTTCCACCGCATAAGTCATCAGGGCGTAAGCAGTTTTACAGCGAACGGGCTGGATTGCCGCATACCATGGCATTTTATGAGTCTCCACACCGTATCCTGGCGTCGATCGACGATATGATTGAAGTGTTCGGGGCGGATCGTCAGGCGGCGATGGCGCGGGAGCTGACCAAAGCCTTTGAAACCATTCATAGTGCTCCGCTGAGTGAGTTGCGCGACTGGATGGCAGCGGACGCCAATCAGCAGCGTGGTGAATTTGTGATTATGGTGGAGGGCGCACCCGTACAGGAAGCGCGTGAGCTGGACGATGAGGCGTTGCGAGTGCTGGATGTGCTGTTGACTGAGTTGTCAGTTAAACAGGCTTCAGCGCTGGCAGCGCAGATTACCGGGTTGAAGAAAAAACCGCTGTATCAGGCGGCGCTGGAGCGTAAAAAAGACTGAGAGACCTGTCTGAAAGGCTATAATAATTAAATATTTAGTCGTAGTGCTTGCCAACAGGGCTGAAACTGGTACTCTTCGCGCCGAGGAGTTCGCCAGACAGTCGCCGCTTCACTTCGGTGGAGGGGAGGAAAGTCCGGGCTCTACAGGGCAGGGTGCCAGATAACGTCTGGGCGGCGCGAGTCGACGGAAAGTGCAACAGAGAGTATACCGCCTAAGTATCTTCGGATACCGGTAAGGGTGAAACGGTGCGGTAAGAGCGCACCGCGCGGGTGGCAACATTCCGTGGCGATGGTAAACCCCACTCAGAGCAAGACCAAATAGGGTCCCATTAGGCATGGCCCATGCTGGGACCGGGTAGGTCGCTGGAGGTGTATGGTGACGTACATCCTAGATGAATGGCTGTCTACGACAAAACCCGGCTTATCGGTGAACTCCTCACCATATTTAAGAACCCCGACAGGCTTAGCCGTCTGTCGGGGTTTTTTCGTATAGAGTCTGATTGCTTACGTAATTAAAACAGATGTTTGTTTTTCTGGGTTTAACTGATCTGGTGCACTTGAACCTGGTGATTAAAAAAGCCAGAATGCGCCGCTGATTTCAGGTGGTTGGCCCTGTCGGTAAGGCGTTAGTCCGCAGTATCCCTTCGTCCTTTTTTATCCCCCTCAGGTTTCTGCATGGATTGTATGGCTGCCCGCCGGGTTGGTCAGGCTTTATTATGTCTGCGCTGTGGTAGCCGCTGTGCTTTATAGTTCGGTGCGATTTTGTCGATGATCACTGATTTTCGCTGCTTGCAGGCATGTTGCTGCCTTGCATTGCTATAGCTTAATTTCTATAGTGTGTCGCTGTGGGTAAATGTGGGTAAATGTGGGCTTTTTAAGGGTTTAAAGTGGAGCGATGATGTTCCGGGGAATGAATCCGATTAATCTTGATGCCAAAGGTCGCATGGCCATTCCGGCACGCTATCGCGAACGAATTGGCGATTGCTGTGGCGGGCATTTGGTGGCGACGATTGATACCGAAACCCGCTGCCTTTTACTGTACCCACAGCCCGAGTGGGAACTGATACAGGCCAGGATTGAGGCGCTGCCAAGCTTTAACCCGGCGGCACGGCGTATTCAGCGGTTATTGATCGGTCATGCGACGGATCTGGATCTGGATGCCAGTGGCAGGCTGCTATTGCCAGCGCCGCTGCGTGAATATGCCGAACTGGATAAGAAAATTGTTTTGCTGGGTCAGGGACGCAAGTTCGAGATCTGGAGTGAAACCGGTTGGTTGCGTATGCGGGACCAATATCTGAAAGACGTTGATGGCGGCATGGCGCTGCCCGACGAGATGCAAATACTTTCGCTCTGATCGGAGATAACGCGGCGGATGAGTCAGGAATTCAAGCATATTACCGTACTGCTGGATGAAGCAGTGCAGGCGCTGGTACAGAATCCGGACGGGTTTTATATCGATGGGACCTTTGGTCGTGGTGGTCATAGTGCCCTGGTACTGGATCAGCTATCTGAGCAGGGGCAGTTAATGGGGATAGATAAAGATCCTCAAGCGATTACCCATGCGGCCGAACGCTTTGCCGATGAACCACGTTTTTCGATTGAACATGGTTCCTTTGCGCAGTTGCAGCAGTTTGTCGAAGCGCGTGGCTTACAGGGTAAGGTCGATGGCGTGCTGCTGGATCTGGGTGTTTCCTCCCCTCAGCTGGACGACCCGAGCCGAGGGTTCAGTTTCAACAACGATGGCCCGCTCGATATGCGGATGGACATTACCAGCGGCGAAAGTGCAGCTGACTGGCTTGCCCGGGCCGGTGAGAAGGAAATCGCTGATGTACTTTACACCTATGGTGAAGAGCGTCATGGCCGTCGTATGGCACGTGCCATTGTCACCGAGCGGGAAAAAAATCCGATTACCACCACAGCGCACCTTGCTGAAATTGTCAGTGAAGCGAATAAAAGCTGGGAGAAAGGTAAGCATCCTGCGACACGGGCGTTCCAGGGGATTCGCATCCATATCAACCGTGAGCTGGAAGATGTAGAAGCCGTACTGGATCAGGCGCTGGAAATGCTGGCGGTTGGTGGGCGGCTGGTTGTGATCAGTTTCCACTCGCTGGAGGATCGCATAGTGAAGCGTTTTGTGCGTAAACATGTGAAGGGTGACGAGCATCTGCCGGCGGGCCTTCCCTTTACTCAGGATCAATTGTGCCAGCGCTTGAAAGCGGTAGGGAAAATGGTGAAGGCCAGTGATGCGGAGCTGAATGAGAATCCGCGTGCACGCAGTGCTGTGATGCGGATTGCTACCAAGATCGCCTGATGCAGCCCTCGTTTAAAGTACAGCTTGCCCGCTGGCAGCAGCAATTAACCCGAGCTTCTGGTCAGGCGCGTCAGCGGCTGTCAGGCCTGTCACTGACGGCTTTGTTGAAGAAAAAGGCAAGAGAGCCCTTATTGTCAGATGAGGGGGCGTCTGTCAGGAAAAACGGCGCGACCCCGGCAAAAGGGCCTTATGTGCCTAAAGCTAAAGCCACGGCTAAAACCGCAGCGGTTGAAGTGGCTACTGAAGTGGCAGCGAAAAAGGCGACCGTTGTTAATCGGCCGATTCCAGCTGTGGTGGTGACTGAGCGGGTTGAAATGGTAGCCAGTGCGACGCTGGTGAAGCCGTTTGCATTGTTATCGACCCTGGTGTTAGTCGTGGTGTTATCCGCAGTGGCGGTGATTTTTGCGGCTTATGAATACCGACAGCTGTTTCATGAACACCAGAGCCTGATACAGCAGCGAGATGATCTGCAAGTTGAGTGGGGTCAGCTGTTATTAGAGCAGAGTGCCTGGGCGGCAAATAACCGGGTGGAAGTACAGGCGATCCGCAAGCTGGATATGCTGGTACCTGACCCTGAGCAGATAGAGATTGTGCGACGTGGCAACTGAGCAAGTAAGTGCGGCTGGTCATCATGCACAGACCGCAACCTCCGATGGAATTCAGGAAAGTAGCAGCTGGCGGCTCTGGTTTGTACTGGGCGCATTATTGCTGATGGCACTGGCGATTGCGGCCAAAATGTTCAGCCTGAACGTACAGGATCATGTCTTTTTACAGGATCAGGGCGATGCGCGCAGTATTCGCACCACCCAGCTGCCTGCGCATCGAGGGCTGGTACTTGATCGGCGGGGTGACCCGCTGGCGGTGAGTGCGCCGGTGGCTACGGTCTGGGCTGATCCGAAAAATGCTGACCTTCAGCATCCGTCTCTGGGTAAGCTTGCCAGCTATCTTAAGCTTGATCGTGCAGAGATGATCAAGAACCTGTCCAAGCGTAAACGGCGCTTTCTCTACCTTAAACGTCAGGTCTCTCCAGAGATGGCAGAGCGTATTCGCCAGCTGAATATTCCCGGCGTGCAGGTCGATCGTGAATATAAGCGTTATTACCCGGCAGCAGAGGTGGCCAGCCACCTGGTAGGCTTTACCAACCTGGATGGCGAAGGGGCTGAGGGGATCGAGCTGGCCTATGAAGACTGGCTGGCGGCAGAGCCAGGCCAGGAGCTGGTGCTTCGTGACCGGTTAGGCCGGACCGTCAAGCATATTCGTTCACTGGCGCAGGCAAGGCATGGTGAGGCGTTGAAACTGACGGTTGACCTGAGATTGCAGTATATGGCCTACCGTGAGCTTAAAGCGGCGGTGAAGGCGCACCGGGCGGACGGCGGTTCACTGGTGATGCTGGATGCAAAAAATGGTGAGATCCTGGCCATGGTCAATCAACCTGCCTATAACCCGAACGATCCAAAGCAGCGCCGTTCAGCCGCGTTACGTAATCGTGCGGTGACTGATATTTTTGAACCGGGTTCCACGATGAAGCCACTCACAGTATCGGCGGCGTTGATGAGCGGAAAGTATACGGTAAGCAGTGAAGTGGATGTGTCGCCGGGGTATATCCGGATTAAAGGCCGCACGATCCGTGATCACCGTAACTACAAAGTGCTGGATCTGACCGGCATTATTCGAAAGTCCAGTAATGTGGGTGTATCCAAGCTGGCGTTAAGCCTGGATGAAGGCAGCGTTCGTAATATGTTCTACAACGTTGGTCTGGGGCGCGACACTGGTACCGGGTTTCCGGGTGAGCGAAGTGGTCAGTTACCCTATGTAAAAGAGAAGCAAGTGGTGGAGCGTGCCACGATGTCGTACGGCTATGGCTTGTCTGTGACCGCCCTGCAGCTGGCGCAGAGTTACCTGCCATTGGCCAATGGCGGTATTTTGCCTCCGGTATCAATGATTCTGGGGGTGGCAAAAGACAATCCGATTCGAGTGATGCCAGAGGATGTCGCTGATTCGGTGTTGGAAATGATGGAAACCGTGACTCAGAAGGGGGGTACCGGAACGCGCGCTGCAGTACCCGGCTATCGAGTCGGTGGGAAAACGGGTACTACCCATAAAGTCGGTAGCAGTGGTTACCTGGCCGATCAGTATATGTCAGTGTTTGCAGGTATCGCGCCGATCAGTAATCCACGGCTGGTAACAGTGGTGGTAGTGGATAATCCTAAGGGCCAGGAATACTACGGTGGTGAAGTGGCTGCACCGGTATTCAGTCGTTCCGTTGCCGGTGCATTGCGCTTATTAAATGTTGCGCCGGACAACTGGCCTGATAAGACAAAACAGGTGAAAAAACGCGGATGAACTGGGAATCACGCACATTACAGGGTTTACTGCCGGGACTGCAGAATGCGTCACTGGCAACACTGGAAATTCATGGCGTAGCGCAGGACAGTCGGGAAGTCGCTCCGGGTGATTTATTCCTGGCCCGCAGTGGTTTGCAGCACAAAGGGGCAGATTTTATCGCCGCAGCTGCACAGTGCGGTGCTGTGGCGGCCTTACTGGATGCAGGCGAATTTGATGAGGCGCAGCAGTGGCCCATACCGGTGCTGCCAGTTACCGACCTTAATGGTCAGCTGGGTCCGATAGCGGCTCGCTTCTTTGGTTGTCCAAGCCATGAGATGCGGGTGGTCGGCATTACCGGCACCAACGGCAAGACATCCTGCAGTCATTTTGTTGCACAGGCGTTACAGCATGCAGGCCACCGCAGTGCTGTTGTTGGCACGGTGGGCAATGGATTTATTGGCAGGCTGCATGAAAGCAGTCATACCACGCCAGATGCAGTGGGTTTACAGCGATTGCTGGCTGAGCTGCGGGCAGAAGATGCCGAGGTGGTGGTGATGGAGGTATCCAGCCATGCGCTGGAACAGCGCCGGGTAGCCGGGGTGGAGTTTGATGTAGTGCTGTTTACTAATCTCAGCCGGGATCATCTTGATTACCACGGTAGCCTGGATGCGTATGGTGCAGCCAAATCATTGCTGTTTACCGACTACCAGGCGCCGGCCGGTGCGATCTGGTGCGATGATGCCTTTGGGCAGAAACTGCACAACCAGCTTGCAGGCGGTGAGATGAGACTGATCTCTGCCGGTGAAACCCGCGCCGATATCCGTGCTGAACAGGTGTTGCTGAACGAACAGGGCATTAGTGGATTATTGAAGACTCCCTGGGGGGCGGTCAATCTGCACAGCCCGCTGGTGGGTGGGTTCAATCTGACCAACCTGATGCTATCGGCTGGGGCACTGGGTTTGCTGGAGCTAAATACCAGTGAGATAGAGCGCGGCTTGAATGCCGTTAAACCCGTTGCTGGGCGTATGCAGCGGCTGGGTGGTGGTCAGCAACCGATGGTGGTCATCGATTATGCTCATACACCAGATGCTTTACAGCAGGCGCTGAGTGCGCTGCGTAGCCATTGCCAGGGTCAGCTGATCTGTGTGTTTGGCTGTGGTGGCGATCGTGACCATGGTAAACGCGCCCAGATGGGGACTGTTGCTGCCAGCTGGGCAGACCTGCTGGTTGTGACCAGCGATAACCCACGCTCGGAAACCCCCGATAGCATTATTGAAATGGTGCTCGAAGGTATTCCGGCTGATCAGCCTCGGCTGGTCGAAGCGGACCGACGCAGTGCTATTGCTCAGGCGGTGGCTCAGGCTCGGGCTGGCGATATCGTGCTGATTGCGGGTAAGGGCCATGAAACCTATCAGGAAATTCATGGTGAACGGTTCGCCTTTTCCGATCTGAGTGAAGCGCAGCAGGCACTGGAGGCCGGGGTATGATCGGCAGCTGGTCACTGACAACTTTACAGCAGGCACTGGGTTCAACGCTTAGCGCGACGATGCACGGTGATGCCGGTTTTGAGCGGGTCTGCACTGATACCCGGGCGATTACGCCGGGGGACCTGTTTGTTGCGCTTAGAGGGCCTAATTTTGATGGCCACCAGTTTCTTGCTCAGGCCAAAGCGGCCGGGGCACGTGCGGCCGTGGTTGATAGCCTGCAGCCGGTCGACCTGCCCCAGTGGCAGGTTAACGATACCCGTATTGCGCTGGGCCAGATCGCCCGGCTGAACCGGGAACGCTTTAGTGGCCCGGTGTTTGCAGTAACGGGTTCAAGCGGCAAAACCACGGTGAAAGAGATGCTGTCGACGGTGCTGGGGTTGCAAGACAGCGTACTGGCTACCCGCGGCAATTTGAACAACGACATTGGTGCGCCACTGACTCTGCTGGAGCTGAGTGACCAGCACCAGCAGGCGGTGATCGAGCTGGGTGCCAGCGGGGGGGGAGAAATCGCCTATACCGTTGCATTAGCGCAGCCTGATGTGGCAGTGCTGAATAATGCGATGGGTGCGCACCTGGAGGGCTTTGGCTCGCTACAGGGCGTGGTGCGGGCCAAAGGCGAAATTTTTGCGGGCCTGAGTGCTGCAGGCTGTGCGGTGATCAATCTTGATGATGACAACGCCAGCTACTGGTTACAGCAGACCGACGGCCAGCGACGGCTGACCTTTGGAATTGATAATCCGGAGGCGGATATTCAGGCCACTGATCTGCAGCTGCAGGCCAGTGGTTGTTATCAGTTTGTTCTGGTTCAGGGTGAGCAGAAGACCCGCGTTGCCTTGCCGGTGATGGGGCGGCATATGGTTGCTAATGCGCTGGCAGTGGCAGCGGCTTGCCGGGCTCAGGGGATCGACTTCAGTCAGATTACCCGTGGGCTTGAGGCATTTGTGCCGGTGCCCGGGCGGATGTGCCCGCTGACAACGCCGCAGGGCTGTCAGCTGATAGATGATTGTTACAATGCCAATCCCAGCGCAGTCCGGGCAGCGATTGATGTGCTGGCCAGCCTGCCTGGTAAGCAGATTCTGGTGCTGGGTGATATGGGCGAGCTGGGCCCCGATGCGGCCCGGTTGCATGCTGGGGTCGGTGTTTATGCCGCTGAACAGGGTGTTGACCAGTTACTGGCCAAAGGTGAGCTGAGTCAGCATACCGTTGATGGTTTTGTGCAGGCGGGTGGTAACTCGGCTGAGCTGTTTGCCAGCCATGAAGCGTTAATTGCGTATCTGGCGCCGCTGTGTGATACAGCGAGCCGGGTGCTTGTTAAAGGGTCTCGCAGTGCGGCGATGGAAAAGGTTATTCACGCACTGATGGAAGGAGTTTGATCGCCAATGTTGTTATTACTGGCAGATTTTCTGTCGCAATTTTATAGCGGCTTCGCCGTATTTCAGTACCTGACCCTGCGCGGCATCCTGGGGATTCTGACGGCGCTGGTGATCTCGCTGATGGCCGGGCCGGTATTGATCCGTCGCTTGCGTGAGCGACAGATTGGTCAGTCGGTAAGGGATGATGGCCCACAGAGTCATCTGAGCAAGTCGGGCACGCCAACCATGGGCGGTGCGCTGATTATCCTGGCGATTGGTATCAGTACTCTGCTGTGGGCGGATCTGAGTAACCGCTTTATCTGGATTGTGCTGGCAGTGACGCTGATCTTCGGTGCTGTGGGTTGGGTAGATGACTACCGCAAAGTCGTTGAGAAGAGCTCCCGCGGCCTGCCTGCGCGCTGGAAGTACCTGTGGCAGTCGGTGGGTGGTTTTGGTGCGGCGCTGGTGCTGTATTTTACTGCCCAGACGCCGGCTGAGATCAACCTGATCGTGCCGTTTATGAAGGACATGGTAATCCCGATGGGGGCATTCTTTATCGTCTTCACCTACTTCGTGATTGTGGGTACTTCCAACGCGGTGAACCTGACCGATGGCCTGGACGGTCTGGCGATTATGCCGACGGTAATGGTAGCGGCGGCGCTGGCGGTATTTGCCTATATGGCTGGCCATGCCAGTTTTGCCGATTACCTGCTGATTCCCTATGTGGCCGGTGCCGGTGAGCTGATTGTTTTCTGTGGTGCCATTGTCGGTGCCGGATTAGGCTTTCTCTGGTTTAACACCTATCCAGCACAGGTATTTATGGGCGATGTGGGTGCTCTGGCGCTGGGTGCTGCGTTGGGTGTGGTTGCCGTCATTGTGCGTCAGGAGCTGGTGCTGGTGATTATGGGCGGCGTCTTTGTCGCAGAAACCATTTCGGTGATCCTGCAGGTGGCATCGTTCAAACTGACGGGGCGCCGGATCTTCCGTATGGCACCGTTGCACCACCATTTTGAGCTTAAAGGCTGGCCTGAACCACGGGTGATTGTGCGGTTCTGGATTATTACAGTGATTCTGGTGCTGATTGGTCTGGCATCTCTGAAGATTCGATAAAGCGATAAGGGCTCGAATGGAACTGATAGTAAGCGATCAACTGCGAATTGTTGTCGGGCTGGGTGCGACGGGCTTGTCCTGTGCCCGCTACCTGGCGCGTACAGGCGCGCTTTTTGCTGTTGTTGATAGCCGTGAAACACCGCCTGGGCTGGCTGAGCTTAAAGCGCTCTGCCCGGAGGTTGAGGTGCGTTGCGGCCCGCTGGACGGTGACTTCCTTAGCCAGGCCCATGAGCTTATTCTCAGTCCGGGTGTCGCCAAAGCACAGCCGGCTATCACGCAGGCTGTGGCAGCCGGGGTGAAACTCAGCGGTGACATTGATCTGTTCTGCCGTGAAGTGTCGACGCCGATCATTGCCATTACCGGTGCTAATGCCAAAAGTACCGTGACCACCCTGGTGGGTGAGATGGCGGTTGCCGCAGGTATCAATGTCGGCGTGGGCGGAAATCTGGGCCTGCCGGTGCTGGATCTGCTGGCGCTGGGCAAGCGTGATCTGTACGTGCTGGAGCTATCCAGCTTCCAGCTGGAAACCACCAATGATTTGCGGGCCACGGTGGCTACGGTGCTGAATATCAGCCCGGACCACATGGACCGTTACCAGGATCTGCAGGATTACTATCAGGCCAAGCATCGGGTCTATCGTGGTTGTCGCCATGCGGTGTCCAACCGCCAGGATGCGCTGACTGCGGCGTTGTTGCCGATGGGCGTGCCCAGCAGCAGTTTCGGTACCGATAAGCCGGATCTGAAACAGTTTGGTGTGTTCGAGCACAATGGTGAAGATTATCTGGCACGGGGCATTACCCCACTGATGCCTGTCTCTGCGATGAAGCTGCGCGGTGAGCACAATGTTGCCAACGCGCTGGCCGCGCTGGCGCTGGGTGACGTAGCCGGGCTGCCGCTGACGGCCATGCTGGCAGCGCTACAGACCTTTGCTGGGCTGGAGCACCGCTGCCAGTGGTTGCGTGAGCATACAGGCGTGGACTGGTTTAACGACTCCAAAGGGACAAATGTGGGGGCCACGGTCGCCGCGCTGGAAGGACTGGGGCCGACATTAGCGGCTGGCAGTTGTATTGTTCTGATCGCCGGTGGTGAGGGTAAAAGCGCTGATTTCAGCCCGTTAGCGGAACCGGTGAAGCGTTTTGTCCGTTCCGTCGTACTGATCGGTCGGGATGCCGATGAAATCGATGCCGTGCTGGCGGTTGAGGCGGTCAGGGCCAGCGATATGACAGATGCCGTGGCCCGTGCCGCACAGCTGGCGCAACCCGGTGACCTGGTGCTGTTGTCGCCAGCCTGTGCCAGCTTTGATATGTTTCGCAGCTTTAATCACCGTGGTGATGTCTTTGCCGCTGCGGTGCAGGCGCTCTGATGGCGTTGCAGTTGCCCAGCTGGGTGCGTAATAAGGCGATGCTCCGGCGGGTTTCAGGGCCGGTGGTGGGTAGCGCTGCTGTACCCCGGGTATTGCCGTTTGAGCCGGTGATTCTGACCTGTGCAGTGTTTCTGATGCTGACGGGATTTGTGATGATAACCTCAGCGTCGCTGGATGTTGCGCTCCGCAATACCGGTAATGCTTACTTCTTTATGATCCGTCAGGGCATCTTTATGCTGATCGGGATCATTGGTGCGCTGGTGGTGTTCAGTATCCCAGTGCGGTTCTGGTTACAGACCGGGCACTGGTGGGTACTTGCGGCGGGGCTGTTGTTACTGGCCGTGCTGGTGCCGGGTATTGGTCGTAGTGTTAACGGCAGTCAGCGCTGGATTGGCTTTGGTCCGATCAACCTGCAGCCTTCGGAGGTGGCCAAGTTCTGCATGGTGATCTTTATGAGCGGCTACCTGGTACGGCGACTGGATGAAGTACGCAGCGGCTGGAAAGGGGTGATGAAGCCCGCCTTGCCGCTGGGGGTGTTTGTCATCCTGCTCTACCTTGAGCCGGATTTTGGTGCGTTGGTGGTGTTGCTGGGAACCGTGATGGGAATGATCTTTCTTAGCGGTATGAAAGCGAAACAGTTTTTTACCGTGGCCGGTGGTGCGCTGGCACTGGTTGGGATTTTTGTGGGTTTGCAGCCTTATCGTCTGGCACGTCTGCAGAGCTTTCTTGACCCCTGGGCTGACCCGTTTGGTAAGGGCTACCAGTTGTCTCAGGCGCAGATTGCCTTTGGTCGTGGCGAGTGGACAGGTACCGGGCTGGGTAACAGCGTACAGAAGCTGTTCTATTTGCCTGAAGCCCATACCGATTTTGTGTTTTCGGTACTGGCAGAAGAAACCGGCCTGTTGGGGGCGATGCTGGTGCTCTGTGTATACGGCGTCATGGTGCTGAAAATGTTCCAGCTCGGTCGCAAGGCAGAGCAAATGAAAGCGTTTTTTATGGCTTACGTAGTGTATGGCTTTGCCATTGTGTTTGCCGCTCAGGCGCTGATCAATATCGGGGTGAACTCCGGTGCGCTGCCCACCAAAGGGCTGACCCTGCCACTGGTCAGTTATGGCGGCAGTAGTTTGCTGATTAGCTGTGCCATGCTGGCGCTGGTACTACGCATTGATTTTGAGTTGAAACAGTTGCAGGCAGCAACGTTGAAAACAGGAAGTAAACCTGGATGAACACGGAACAAAAAACCGTTCTGGTCATGGCCGGTGGTACCGGAGGCCACGTGTTCCCGGCACTGGCGACGGCTTTGTTGCTGCAGCAGCAGGGCGTACATGTCGAGTGGCTGGGAACCGCAACCAAGATTGAAGCGCGGGTCGTACCCGAGGCAGGGATCAAGCTGCACTGTATCGATATTGAAGGGCTGCGTGGCAAAGGCAGGTTAAGCCTGCTGCTGGCACCGTTCAAGCTGCTGCTGGCGTTATGGCAGGCGATTGGCGTGCTGCGCAAGGTGAAGCCGGATGCCGTACTGGGGATGGGGGGCTTTGCCTCTGGCCCGGGTGGGCTGGCGGCCTGGCTGCTGCGTACGCCGTTGGTGATTCAGGAGCAGAATGCGTTTGCCGGGATGACCAATCGCGTCTTGTCCCGGCTGGCCTGTTCGGTGGCGGAAGCCTTTGGCGGGGCGTTTAAGCGACCGCTGGCAACCACGGTCACCGGTAATCCGGTGCGTGGGCCAATCCTGCAGCTGGCGACACCGCAGGAGCGTATGGCCGGGCGCACCGGGCCCTTGCGTCTGTTGGTGGTGGGAGGGAGTCTGGGGGCGAAAGCGATCAACGAACGTCTGCCTGAAGCGTTGTCGCAGTTACCCGCAGAGCAGCGCCCTCAGGTCTGGCATCAGACTGGGGTGAACCATCTGAAGATGACTCAGGCGCTTTATGCTGACAAACAGGTGGACGCCCGCGTAGTGCCGTTTATCGAACATATGGATGAGGCCTATGGCTGGGCTGATTTGGTGATTTGCCGGTCCGGTGCGCTGACGGTCAGCGAGCTGGCAATTGCCGGTGTCGCCTCTGTACTGGTGCCATTTCCGTTTGCCGTCGATGATCATCAGACAGCCAATGCGGGCTATCTGGCGGATATTGGTGCAGCAATTTGTGTGCAGCAGACAGATCTGACGACTAAGGAATTGACTAACTTACTGATTAAGTTAGGTAATAGAGAACAGCTGCTAAAAATGGCTGTCCTAGCTAAACAACAGGCACGACCAGAAGCAGGTAACGATGTCGTTTCCCTTCTGCAGGAGGCAATACAGCGATGAATGTAACCAAACATGATGTACCCGAAATGCGCCGTATTCATGGTATCCACTTTATTGGTATCGGTGGTGTGGGTATGTGTGGTATCGCTGAAGTTTTGCGCAACCAGGGCTATGCGGTGTCGGGTTCCGATATCCGCCGGTCGCTGGTGACGGAACGACTGGAGCAGCTAGGCATTGAGATCTACATCGGCCATGCTGAAGAGAACGTTGTCAATGCGGACGTGGTTGTCGTATCGACGGCTATCAACGAAGAAAATCCAGAGATCAGGGCCGCCCGTGCTCGACGCGTACCGGTAGTACGCCGGGCCGAAATGCTGGCTGAGTTGATGCGCTATCGCCACGGTATCGCTATCGCTGGTACTCACGGTAAAACTACCACCACAAGCCTGATGGCTTCAGTGTTTGCGCAGGGCCAAAAAGACCCAACCTTTGTGATTGGCGGTCGCCTGAACAGCGCAGGCACCAATGCTCAGCTCGGTGGCTCGCGCTACCTGGTGGCTGAAGCGGACGAGAGCGATGCCTCTTTCCTGCATCTGCAACCGATGGTGTCTGTGGTCACGAATATCGATGCCGATCATATGGATACCTATGGCGGCGACTTCTCGGTGCTGCGCAAGACCTTCGTTGATTTCCTGCATAACCTGCCGTTTTACGGACTGGCGGTGATGTGTATTGATGATCCAGTGGTGCGTGAGGTGATTCCAGAGGTCAGCCGGCCAATGCTGACCTACGGACTGAGTGACGATGCGGATTATCGCGCCATTAATATGCGCCAGCAGGGGATGAAAACTCACTTTCAGGTGCTTCGCCCTGAAGGCTATCCAACGCTGGATATCACCCTGAATATGCCGGGCCAGCACAATGTTGAAAACGCGCTGGCGGTGATCGCGGTGGCCACCGATGAAGGCATTGATGACGAGGCTATCTGCACAGCGCTAGCGCAGTTTGAAGGGGTGGGTCGCCGCTTCCAGGTGCTGGAGAACCTGCCGGTCAATGGCGGTAATGTCATGCTGGTGGATGATTACGGTCACCACCCGCGGGAGGTCAAGGCGGTGATCCGGGCGATCCGTGAGGGCTGGCCAGATAAGCGTCTGGTGATGGTCTATCAGCCGCACCGTTACAGCCGTACCCGTGATCTGTATGAAGATTTCGTTCAGGTACTGGATGGCGTTGATGTACTGTTGCTACTGGATGTTTATGCCGCAGGCGAAGAGCCTATTGCGGGTGCCGACAGTCGAAGTCTGTGTCGCAGTATTCGTCAGCGTGGTCACCTTGATCCTATTTTTGTGGAAGATAAAGATCAGGTGGCACAATTACTGCCGGGGCTACTGCAACCAGGGGATCTGTTACTGACCCAGGGAGCGGGCGATATTACCGCCATGGCCCATAAACTGAACACTGCTGATCTGACCAGCCGGGAGGGCGCTTGATGAGCTATCGGATTTCTGAACAGGACGCTGTAGCGTTAGGTCGCGTAGCGGTTATCTTTGGTGGGAACTCAGCTGAACGTGAGGTCTCGCTGAAAAGCGGTGCTGAAGTGCTGGCCGGTTTGCAGCGGGCTGGTGTCGATGCGTTCGGGCTGGACCTGTGTGGTCCAGAAAACCAGCAACAGCCGGTTCAGCAGCTGCTGGACGCGCACTGTGATCGCGCGTTTTTGATCCTGCATGGCCGTGGTGGTGAAGATGGTACCCTGCAGGGGGTGCTAGAAACCCTGTCAATTCCTTATACTGGCAGCGGTGTTGCTGCATCCGCGTTAGGAATGGACAAGCTGCGTACCAAATTGTTGTGGATGGGGGCGGGTCTGCCAACCCCACCCTGGGCGCTGATTAATGGTAGCTCGAACCTTGTCGAGGTCGCTGAACGATTGGGTTTTCCCATGATAATCAAGCCTGTACATGAAGGTTCCAGTATTGGTATGGCCAAAGTTGCCAGCCTTGATGAGCTGGCCGGTGCGATTGAAGAGGCGCACCGGTTTGATCGCCATGTGCTGGCTGAGTCCTGGATGAGTGGTGCGGAATTTACCGTGACCGTGCTTAATGGTCGGGCTTTGCCTGTGATCCGGCTCGAAACACCGAATGAATTTTACGATTACAGTGCAAAATATCAGCTCGATAGCACGCGTTATCTGTTTGAGCATGGTTTGAGTGATGTCAAACTGGCACAGTTGCAGCAGCTGGTGCTGGATGCCTTCGAACGGATTGGTTGTGAAACCTGGGGGCGGGTTGATGTGATGCAGGATGCCGAGGGCAACTTCCAGTTACTGGAAGTGAATACAGCTCCTGGCATGACCGATCACAGTCTGGTGCCGATGTCGGCAGGTGAAGCGGGTATCAGCTTTGAGCAGCTGGTCGTGGAGATACTGAAGAGTACCCTATGAGTGCACAGCTGTTGCAGCAGGCCCAGGCGCTGCTGACATCTTCCGGGCAGGCTGTAGCGAACTGGCTGGAGCAGTTGCCGGGCGGCGAGTCGGATGAATGGCAGCAGCCCGTTGGTCTCCTGGTGGCGCTGGCGCTTTTTGGTAGCTTGCTGGTCAGTCTCGGCGACAATGGTTATGAAGCACTGAATAAGCCGATTACTGAAGTGCGGATTAATGGTCCGGCGCGGCACCTGAATCGCGAGCAGTTTGGTGAGGCGCTGGCGCAGGAGTTAAGCCAGAGTTACCTGCTGAGGCTGGATGTCAACAGCCTGCAAGAACGGATCGAGGAAGAGCCCTGGATTCGGCGGGCATCGGTAGAACTGAAATGGCCTGGTGCTGTTGAGTTGCAGATTCAGGAAGAAGTGCCTGTGGCACGCTGGGGTGATAAAGGCCTGCTGAACCAGCAGGGTGATATCTTCTGGCCAGAACTGAAAGCAGAATACCGTGGGCTACCGCAACTCAGTGGCCCGGCCCGTGATACGGCCAAGGTGATGGCGCGGTTTCACGAGCTGAACCAGCTGCTGCGGCAGGTGGGGTTGAATATAGAGGGGCTGCAACTTGAAGCACGCGGCGCCTGGACACTGATGCTGGATAACGGTATCAGGGTCATTGTCGGGCGGCAGGCGGAAGAAGAACGTCTGGCTCGTTTTCTGAAAGTTTACCAGGCACAGCTGGCTGAAAGAGCCGCTGATATAGAGCAGGTTGATATCCGTTACAGTAACGGAATTGCTGTCCGCTGGCGGCCTGCAGTAGCGAATGACGAGAAGCAGATAAACGATGGCAATGGACAATAACATGATCGTGGCGCTCGACATCGGCACTTCCAAAGTGGTGTGCCTGGTGGGCGAAGTTACGCCGGAGGGCGTAATCGAGCTGGTAGGAATTGGTTCGCATCCCTCGCGAGGACTCAAGCGCGGGGTTGTGGTCAATATTGAATCTACAGTCAGTTCTATTCAGCGTGCGGTTGAAGAAGCCGAACTGATGGCGGGTTGTAAAATTCATTCCGTTAGCGTGGGTATTGCCGGTAGTCATATCAGCAGTATGAACTCCCACGGCATTGTGGCAGTGCGTGATCGTGAAGTGACCGATTATGATCTGGACCGGGTAATCGATGCTGCACGTGCCGTGGCGATTCCGGCAGATCAGAAAATTCTGCATATCCTGCCGCAGGAATATGTCATTGATAATCAGGAAGGTATCAAGGAACCATTGGGCATGTCTGGTGTCCGTCTTGAAGCCAAAGTGCATCTGGTGACCGGTTCAGCCAACTCGGTACAGAATATCGATAAGTGTATTCGTCGCTGCGGGCTGGATGTGGATGCCATTGTGCTGGAGCAGCTGGCATCCAGCTTCTCAGTACTGACCGAAGACGAGAAAGAGCTGGGTGTATGTGTGGTTGATATCGGTGGGGGGACTACCGACATCGCTATCTTCACCGCTGGGGCGATTCGTCATACCGGCGTGATTCCGATTGCCGGTGATCAGGTTACCAATGACATTGCGATGGCATTGCGCACACCAAGCCAGCATGCGGAAGATATCAAGATCAAATACGCCAGTGCGCTGGCGCAGCTGGCCAGCAGTGGTGAAACCATCAAGGTGCCGAGCGTGGGTGATCGCCCACCGCGTGACCTGTCCCGTCAGGCGTTGGCGGAAGTGGTTGAACCACGTTACGACGAGCTGTTTACCCTGGTGCAGGGTGAGCTGCGACGCTCTGGCTATGAAGACCTGGTTGCTGCAGGCATCGTTTTAACAGGGGGTACCTCCAAGATGGAAGGCGCGGTTGAGCTGGCAGAGGAAATTTTTCATATGCCCGTTCGTCTGGCCAAGCCCAGCGGTATCCGAGGCATGGAAGACATCATGCAGAACCCAATATATGCCACTGGCATGGGGCTGCTGCTTTATGCTCGACAGAATATGGCACGAACAGAGTCCAACTCAGCGGTGCAGGACGAGCCACCGGTTATAGAGAGGGAACCACCAAGAGGCTTACTGGATCGGATGAGAGCCTGGTTCCAGGGGAATTATTAATCGGTCCTGATTAGAACCGACAGAGACGAATATCACCGACCGCATCTGACACGAGGGTATGGCAGGTGCAAACGGGAGGAGTGGCAAATGTTTGAATTGGTGAATAGCGTAGCGCAGAACGCAGTAATTAAAGTCGTTGGCGTAGGCGGTGGTGGCGGTAACGCCGTTGAACATATGGTGGCGAGCGATGTGGAAGGGGTAGAGTTTATCTGCGCCAACACCGATGCTCAGGCACTGGATAAAATGCAGACTAAAACAGTTCTGCAGATAGGTACCGAGGTAACCAAAGGGTTGGGCGCTGGTGCTAACCCGGAAGTGGGTCGTCAGGCGGCACAGGAAGACCGTGAGCGCATTGCTGAGATGCTGGTAGGTGCCGACATGGTGTTTATCACTGCAGGCATGGGCGGCGGTACTGGTACCGGTGCGGCACCGATTGTGGCTGAAGTCGCCAAAGAACTGGGTATCCTGACCGTGGCAGTGGTGACCAAGCCATTTCCGTTTGAGGGCCGTAAACGCTCGTCGATTGCGGTTGATGGTATCAAACAGTTGCGAGACATCGTTGACTCACTGATTATCATTCCAAATGAGAAGCTGATGCAGGTGCTGGGCCGTAATGCCAGCCTGCTGACGGCTTTTAGCACGGCTAATGATGTGCTTAAAGGCGCCGTTCAGGGTATCTCTGATTTAATCATGCGTCCGGGTATGATTAACGTCGACTTTGCCGACGTACGCACGGTGATGTCTGAAATGGGCATGGCCATGATGGGCACCGGTGCAGGTACCGGTGAAGATCGCGCACTGGTCGCAGCGGAAGCAGCAATCAAGAGCCCGTTGCTGGAAGATATTGACCTCAAAGGTGCATCAGGTTTGCTGGTGAATATCACCGCGGGTCTGGATCTGAGTCTGGGTGAGTTCTCCGAAGTGGGTAGCCTGGTTGAGGAATATGCCTCTGATGAAGCCACCATTGTGGTGGGTACCGTTATCGATCCTGAGCTGACCGATGAACTGCGAGTGACGGTTGTGGCAACGGGCCTGGACAAGGCCCGAGACGATATTCGTGTGGTTACCGACAATACGGCTAAACAGGCCCAGCCAACTCAGGCGCAGATCAATATGCAATATGATGATATTGAGCTGCCGACTGTACTGCGTCGTCGTAAGGACGAAGCGTTGCTGGATAAGGCCACAGCAGGCGTTAATATCAAGCAGCAGGCGGTGAAAGAAAGCCAGAAGCCGGCAGAAAAGCGCGAAGGGGACGATGAGATGAGTTACCTGGACATCCCGACCTTCCTGCGTCGTCAGGCTGACTAAACTAAAGTGTAAGGGTTGAAGCAAGTTAGTCCATTTTGGTAACATGGCTTGTTAATTTGGCCTCACTCTTTTTCGGCGGAAAGAATGATCAGACAGAGAACACTGAAAAACAGTATTAAAGCGACTGGCATCGGTCTGCACACCGGTAGCAAAGTATACTTGACGCTCAAGCCAGCGCCCGTGGATACAGGGATCGTGTTCCGTCGTGTTGACTGTGACCCCGTGGTAGAGATTGGTGCCCGTGCACATAACGTCTCTGACACAACCCTGTCCACCAACCTGGCGAAGGACGGTGTACGTATCGCGACAGTAGAGCACCTGCTGTCAGCACTGGCAGGGCTGGGTATTGACAATGCCTATGTAGAGTTGAGTGCGGAAGAAGTGCCTATTATGGACGGCAGTGCAGCGCCGTTTGTATTCCTGATTCAGTCTGCGGGTATCGCAGAACAGGATGCACCCAAGCAGTTTATTCGCATCAAGAAAGAAGTCACTGTCAGTGCAGATGGCAAAACAGCGACCTTTCGCCCATTCAATGGCTTCAAAGTCGGTTTCCGAATCGATTTTGATCATCCCGCCTTTGAAGGACGTAACTCCGAAGCGTGTCTGGACTTTTCCAGCACATCCTTTGTGAAAGAAGTCAGCCGGGCGCGTACCTTTGGTTTCATGCGTGATATTGAATATCTACGTTCGCAAAACCTGGTATTAGGCGGCAATTTTGACAATGCTATCGTGGTAGACGATTACCGGATTCTCAATGAAGACGGTCTGCGTTACGAGGATGAATTCGTTAAACACAAAGTGCTGGATGCCGTTGGCGACCTTTACCTGCTGGGTAAAAGTCTGATCGGCGAGTTCTTTGGTGATAAATCAGGCCACAATCTGAATAACATGCTGCTGCGTAAGTTGCTGGAGCAGACGGATGCCTGGGAAGTTGTCACCTTTGAAGGTGAAGCGGCGCAGAATGCACCGATTTCTTATCAGAAGCCTGTTACGGCTGTCTGATTGCTGTTATCCGACCCGCAAAAGTCGAGCCTTGTGCTCGACTTTTTTCGTTTTGGGCGATGAGAATCAGCATAAATTGATTACCCCCACTAAATAATTGCCTCTTGAGATTCTATTCAGCGCCCCAATATGGGTAGAATGGCAGGCCGACGACGGTGGGGGCTATACAAGGTAAGGCTGAGTTGTGCGCAACCTCCCTTATCATTAAGCGTCACGGCTGTGACTGAGAGGGTAACCGCTGCCGGGTTACCTTGTATGACTCCCAATCTTCCCGTCGCGGGAATGACTTTAGTATTCAATAGGTTGATTATTACAGCATGCTGGGCTCACTGTTTAAAAAGGTCTTCGGAAGTAAGAACGATCGCGAACTCAAACGTATGGGTCGGATCGTTAAACAGATTAACGCGCTGGAAGCAGAGCTGGAGTCACTGAGTGATGACCAGCTGAAGGCCAAAACAGACGAGTTCCGCGAACGTCTTGCCGGTGATGCTACGCTGGAGCAGTTGCTGCCAGAAGCATTCGCCGTGGTTCGTGAAGCGTCTAAGCGCGTTATGGATATGCGCCACTTCGATATGCAAATGATCGGTGGTATCTCGCTGCATGACGGCAAGGTTGCCGAAATGCGTACCGGTGAAGGTAAAACCCTGGTAGGTACACTGCCGGTTTACCTGAATGCCCTGGGCGGCGACGGTGTCCACGTGGTTACCGTGAACGACTATCTGGCCAGCCGTGATGCTGAGTGGATGCGTCCACTGTATGAAGCGCTGGGTATGCGGGTGGGGGTGGTGCTGTCGCAGCAGGATCCAGAAACCAAACGGGCTGCCTACAACTCTGACATCACCTATGGCACCAATAACGAATTTGGTTTTGATTACCTGCGCGACAACATGGCGTTCAGCCTGGATGAAAAAGTGCAGCGTGATTTCAACTTCGCCGTGGTCGATGAAGTTGACTCCATCCTGATTGATGAAGCCCGTACGCCACTGATCATCTCCGGCCCGGCTGAAGATGGCTCCGCCACTTACCATGCTGTTAACCTGCTGATCCCGCAGCTGGAGCAGTTCCACGGTGAAATCGATATCAAAGACGAAAGTCAGGTAATCGATGAGCACTTTGTGGTGGACGAGAAAAACCGTACGGTTGAGATGACTGAAGCCGGTCATCAGTATGTTGAGCAGTTGCTGACCAAGGAAGGCCTGCTCAAAGAAGGTGAAAGCCTGTATGCACCGCACAACCTGAATCTGTTGCACCATGTGCTGGCAGGTTTACGTGCACATAACCTGTTCCAGCGCGATCGCGACTATATCGTCCAGGAAAATCAGGTCGTCATCGTCGATGAGCACACCGGCCGTATTATGCCGGGTCGTCGCTGGTCTGAAGGCCTGCACCAGGCGGTAGAAGCCAAAGAAGGCGTGGATATCCAGCTGGAAAGCCAGACGCTGGCCTCCACCACCTTCCAGAACTACTTCCGGCTGTACAATAAGCTGTCCGGTATGACCGGTACGGCGGATACTGAAGCCTTCGAGCTGCGTCAGATCTACGGCCTGGACGTGGTGGTTATTCCAACTAACCGTCCTGTTGCCCGTACCGACGCTAACGACTGTGTCTTCCTTACTATGGAAGAGAAATACGCTGCCATTGTAAAAGAGATCGAAAAACTGCAGGAAAAACAGGCACCCGTCCTGGTGGGTACAGCCTCGGTTGAATCCTCCGAGCTGCTGTCCACACTGTTGACGAAAGCCGGTATCACGCACGACGTACTGAACGCTAAAAACCATGCCCGTGAAGCCAGTATTATCACCAATGCCGGTTGCCCGGGTGCGGTGACCATCGCCACTAACATGGCCGGTCGTGGTACGGATATTGCGCTGGGTGGCAAGCTAGAAGCTTTGCTGGCAGAGCTGGGTCCTGACGCGACGGATGAACAGATTGCAGAGACCAAAGCGCAGTGGCAAGTACGGCACGATACTGTGATGGAAGCCGGTGGCCTGCATATCCTGGGTACTGAACGTCACGAATCTCGCCGTATCGATAACCAGCTGCGTGGCCGTGCTGGCCGCCAGGGTGATCCGGGTTACTCCCGCTTTTTCCTGTCACTGGAAGATGATCTGATGCGTATCTTCGCCTCTGACCGTGTGCGCCAGTTTATGCAGGCGCTGGGTATGGAAAATGGCGAAGCGATAGAACATAAAATGGTGACCAACGCGATCGAAAAGGCCCAGCGTAAAGTTGAGGGCCGCAACTTCGATATGCGTAAGTCACTGCTGGAATACGATGACGTTGCCAACGATCAGCGTACCGTGGTGTACGGCCAGCGTAACCAGCTGATGGCCAGCGACGACGTGTCTGAAACCGTGAATGCGGTACGAGAGGAGATGGTCGAAAACGGCATCAACGAGTACGTGCCGCCGCAGAGCCTGGAAGAGCAGTGGGATGTTGCGGGGCTGGAGAAAGCACTGGAAACCGATTTTGGTATCCATGCACCGGTTCAGGAATGGCTGGATAACGACGATACCCTGCATGAAGACACCCTGCGCGAGAAAATCCGCTTTGAGGTGATGAGCGCCTACCAGCAGAAAGAAGAGCAGGTCGGTGAAGAAACCATGCGCCTGTTCGAGAAGCAGGTCATGCTGCAGATCGTCGATACGCTGTGGAAAGAACACCTGCAGACCATGGATCATCTGCGCCAGGGTATCCATCTGCGCGGTTACGCTCAGAAAAACCCGAAACAGGAATACAAGCGCGAAGCATTCCAGCTGTTCCAGGAGTTACTGGAAAACATCAAACGTGATGTGGTTCGTATTCTCAGCCATGTACAGGTGCGTCAGCCTGAAGATGTGGAAGAGATGGAACAGCAGCGCCGTGAACAGGCTGAAAACCAGCAGATGAATTATCAGCATGCGTCCGGCAGTGGCATGGACGAAGCTGATGGTTCCGAGATGGAAGGTGAAGGCCTGGAAGGGCAGGAAACGTTCGTGCGTTCCGAAGCCAAAGTGGGCCGAAATGATCCTTGTCCTTGTGGTTCCGGTAAAAAATACAAACAGTGTCATGGCAAGCTGAGCTGAGCCTGACTGGTCAGGGGGACAGCCAGTCGCCCTGACCACTTTGATAGAACCCTGAAAAAGCAGCCCACGCTGCTTTTTCGCCGTCTGGAGAGAATAAAAATGGCTGTAGGATCTGATACGTTTCCCGCAACAATGCATCCCGTTGCCGGGTTCAGGCTGGGCGTTGCCTCTGCTGGCATCAAAAAGCCGGGCCGTCGTGATGTGGTACTGATGGAAATCGCACCAGGCAGCACCGTTGCAGGTGTGTTCACCCTGAATGCTTTCTGTGCCGCGCCGGTACAGGTGTGTAAGCGCCATCTGCAGACGCATATCTCACGCTACCTGCTGACCAACACCGGCAACGCCAATGCGGGCACCGGTGCACAGGGGCTGGATGATGCTCAGCGCTGTATCAGTGCGGTGGCCCAGCTGTGTGATGTGGCGGCTGAAGAAGTGCTGCCATTTTCTACCGGTGTGATCGGTGAGCCACTGCCCGTGGATAAGATCCTGGCGGTGCTGGGTGATGCCAAAGCCGACCTTAAAGAAGATAACTGGACGCTGGCGGCTGAAGGTATTCTGACCACGGACACACGTCTGAAAGGGTCCAGTGTTCAGCTGGAGATCAACGGCCAGACAGTCACGCTGACGGGCATCTCCAAAGGCTCCGGTATGATCCAGCCGAACATGGCGACCATGCTGGGCTATGTTGCCACCGACGCTAAAATCGCTCAGCCTGCACTGCAGACTCTGCTAAGCAGTGCGACCCAGCGCTCGTTTAACCGTATTACGGTGGACAGCGATACCTCGACCAACGATTCCTGCATTCTGGCGGCAACCGGTGCCAGCGGTGTTGAGATCAGCAGCGAAGCTGATCTGGCACAATTTTCGGCGGCACTGGATCAGCTGATGATCGAGCTGGCGCACGCCATCATCCGTGACGGCGAAGGCGCGACCAAGTTTGTCGCCATCGAAGTGGAAAAAGCCGCAGCGCAGCAGGAAGCGCTGGATGTTGCATTCACCGTGGCACACTCACCGCTGGTGAAAACCGCGCTGTTCGCCTCCGATGCCAACTGGGGTCGTATTCTGGCAGCCGTTGGCCGTGCCGGAGTGGATCAGCTGGACATTGATGCGTTGCAGATTTACCTGGACGATGTCTGCATTGTCGAAAATGGTGGCCGTGCGCTGAGCTACACCGAAGAGGCCGGTGCCGCCGTGATGGCGCAGCAGGATATCCGTATCCGCATCGTGCTCAACCGGGGTGATGTCAATGAGATCGTCTGGACCACTGACCTGTCCCATGATTACGTCACCATCAACGCTGACTACCGCAGCTGATATGACGAAACTGATCCATGTGGCCGCCGCGGTCATTCTCGATGCCCAGGGCAATATCCTGCTGGCCCAGCGGCCTGCGGATAAGCATCAGGGTGGACTCTGGGAGTTCCCCGGTGGCAAGGTTGAGGCCGGGGAGCCGGTGGTCGATGCGCTGTACCGCGAATTGGATGAAGAATTGGGCATCCAGCTCAGGCAGGCACAACCGCTGATCCGTATTCCACACCACTACCCGGATAAATCGGTGTTGCTGGATGTGTATACGGTGACAGCATTTGCTGGTGACCCTTATGGTCGTGAGGGGCAGCCGGTGCGCTGGGTGGCCCCGGACGAGCTGGATCTGTATCCGTTTCCGGCAGCAAACACGCCGATTGTGACGGCAGCCTTGCTGGCCGACCGGCTGGCGATTACCGGTGCTGTAGCTGCCGGGCTGGCATGGCCGGACCAGCAACAGCACTATCTGACCCAGGTGCAGCAGATGATTGCTGAGCATGGCCTGTCGATGCTGATGTTGCGTGCGCCTGAACTGGATGAAACCCGCTATGGCGAGCTGGCTCAGGCCATGCAGCCATTGGCAGATGATCAGGCTGTTACCCTGGTGCTGAACTGCAGCCTGGCGCAGGCAGAAGCCCTGTCTGCTCAGGCATTGCACCTTAACCGGCATCGACTGGCTGAGCTGTCACACCGTGACCAGTTCAGTGGCCGCTGGCTGGGAGCGTCCTGCCATAACGCTGCAGAGCTGGCGATGGCAGTGGCCAAAGGGCTGGATTACGTGACGCTGTCACCGGTATTGCCCACGGCCAGCCATCCGGCTGAGCCGGTACTGGGCTGGGCTGAGTTTGAAGCGCTGGTGGCAGAGCTGCCGATTCCAGTGTTTGCTCTCGGCGGTGTCGGTGAGGCGCAACTGAGCCAGGCCAGGGCCGCCGGTGCTCAGGGTGTTGCCGGAATTCGTCAGTGGTGGAAACGATAACCCGGCGGTAAGCGGCCAGGCATCACTGCCATCGGCCACACAGCAAAAAGCCAGCTCAGTGAGCTGGCTTTTCTGTATCTGATATCGCAATCGCCAGGCTTACTCGGCGCTGTCTTTCGGGCGAAACTTCAACTGCATACCGGTGAGGAAATTACGCAGGATCTGGTCCTGACACTCACGGTAGCTGGAATGGTCCACGCGGCGGAACAGGGCACTGAGCTCCGGTTTGCTGATGCGAAAATTCGCCAGCTGCATGATCGCGAGCATATCTTCATCGCGAGCATTGAGAGCAATACGCAGCTTACGCAGCACGATATTGTGGGTCAGGCGGTGGGCCAGTGCGGGCCGAGGGCCGTCTTTTTTACCGCGTCTCTCGATGATCAGACCATCAAGGAACAGCTCCAGCTGATTGTCGCCACAGCGCTCAAAGGCTGGGTCTTCATCTTTGCGCAGCCAGTTAATAACCTGTTCCTGCGTTACCGGATGATCGGCATGGGCAAACAGCTTTATCATGGTGGCGTCGTTGAAATCAAAGGTGTAGCGCAGGCGGCGCAGAATATCGTTGTTGGTCACGGCAGGTTCCAGAGGTAAACAGAAGCGGCGGGCAAGGTAGCCCCTGAGTTAAACAGATCAGGGGCCTGGCGGTGCTCAGTCGTCGTTGGCGTAGTCGTCATTAGCGTCTGGCGCGTCGGCGCGATCAGCTTTGGCGGCCAGCCAGGCGGCTTTGGCTTCGTCAGCTTTGCGCTGCTCGGCACGCTGTTCTTCACGCTGTGCATCACGGCGCTTATTGCGTGCAGCCAGGCCTTCGCTGAAGGCTTTCAGCTCGGCTTCGGCCCATTCCTGTGCCAGCGCTTCAGTGGCAAACCCATCCTGGCTTTTAGACACTGTGGTGCGGTGTGCAGAAACGCGGCGAACGATGCCAGCGGTCCAGCCGTTATCTTCCTGGGCAACCTGATAGCTGTACTTTTTGCCTTGGCTCATTGTCAGTTATTCCTGTATTCGGTGTTTATCAAAGGGCTTCCGGTAGCCGTGGCACGACAGCGTCAGTACAAGAAGGCCAGTGATGGGCGCTTCACGGGTGTTCTGTGCAGCAATGAGGTGAAATGGCGGAGTGCTTCAGGGATGGGCGGGCTGACCGCCGGATAGCTCTGAAGGTGCGACCGGAAAACGCGGCTATATTAGCAGACTTTCGTCCTGGGAACCTGCGCTGTGGGGCCGTGCTGGATAAATTATTTGCAGTCGCTAAGCGGGTCAGCGGTAGAACCGCCGGGTATGACGGTAGCCGATCAAGGGGCCGAATGTGATCGCCGCTCAGGGCTGGCATCACATTCGGTCATAGGGCCTGACACCTGTCGGGCTTAGTGCTGATTATTCTGCTGTTCCTGCGGGGTCATGCCAGTACTGAAGTCGTTGTACTCATCAGCAGTACCCAGCTCAGGCCTGGCCTCAATGGTGTAGCTTTCACTGGCCCACTCACCCAGATCAATCAGCCGGCAGCGTTCACTGCAGAACGGACGATGGGGATTTTCAGGGCTGTAGATAATTGTCTTGCTGCACTGCGGGCAGTTCATTTTACGGCTCATAACGACTCACTCTCACGCACAGCGGCGGTTAATAATAGCTGGTGCAGGTTGCTTACCTGCTCGGCCAGTGCGGTCAGTTCACCCCGGTTATCAACAACGCTGTCAGCCCGGTTCAGGCGTTCTTCGCGGCTCATCTGAGCCGCCAGAATGGCTCTGACCTGCTCCTCCGAACTGTTATCCCGGCTGGCAGTACGGCTGATTTGTTGCGCAGCTTCAACATCGACCACCACGGTATGGTTAACCAGCAGGTGCTGATCGGTTTCCAGTAATAGCGGTGAAGCCAGCACTGTGTAGGCTGATTGCGCCGCCTCGAGCTGCTGCAGAATACGATCACGAATCAGCGGATGGAGCAGGTCTTCCAGCCAGGTACGCTGTTTGCTGTCGGCGAAAACGATTGCGCGCAGCTGGCGGCGGTCGAGCTGGCCATCGCCAGTCAGCACCTCACTGCCAAAGCGTTCGGCAATGCGCTGCAGGGCAGGCTCGCCTGGCTCAACTACTTCACGGGCCACGATATCGGCATCAATCACCCGGATGCCCAGTGTTTCCAGCTGGCGCGATACAGCGGATTTACCGCTGCCAATACCACCCGTAAGTCCGACTACATACATATATTACACCTGAAGAAACTGATGGTAAGCGCCCATAATCTGATCACCCCAGAGGATAGCCACCCAGCCTGCCACAGCAAGGAAGGGGCCGAAGGGCATCGGCTGTTCTCTAGTATGCCGTCCCAGCGCCATCATGAGTATCCCCAGTGCAGCGGCGATCAGCGCAGACAGGAAAATAATCACTGGCAGCTGATCAATACCGGCCCAGGCCCCCAGCGCTGCCAGCAGTTTGAAATCACCGTAGCCCATGCCTTCTTTGCCGGTGGCCAGTTTGAAGCCCTGATACACCAGCCACAGGCTGAGGTAACCCGCTACTGCACCAAAGACCGCCAGGTGCAGGGTAGTGAAGACGCTGTAACTGTTAACCAGCAAGCCGATCCACAGCAACGGCAGGGTCAGGTTGTCGGGCAGTAGCTGGTGGTCAAAATCGATCATCACCAGGCTGACCAGAATAAAGGTCAGCACGGCAAACGACAGGCCGACCTCATTAAAACCGTAGTGGTGCACGCCATAGGTGGCAATGAGTGCGGTGCTCAGCTCAACCAGCGGATAGCGAATGGAAATACTGTTTTTACACTGACTGCAGCGTCCGCGTAAAAACAGATAGCTAAGCAGAGGGATGTTTTCATACCAGCGGATTTTATGCTCACAGCCCGGACAGTGAGATGCGGGTACTGACAGGTTGTAAGTTGGCTGTTCAAGCGTATTGTCCTGGGCCTCGGCAATTTCACGTTCCCACTCCAGTTCCATCATTCGCGGTACACGGTGGATGACTACATTCAGAAAACTGCCGACACATAATGCAAAAATAAACGTCACCCCCAGCGCCATCGTGGGCTGGTTAGTGAAAAGGTCAAAATACATGCCATCTCCAGATGATTGAGCAGGCGAGTTGCCAGAGCGGCTAATGTACCAGTCTGCAGGGGCGGTGCGAAGGGGATGGGTCATTGTCTGGAAGGATCGGTATACGCCTTTAGTTTTAGTGGGTTAGTCGCCACAGGGCGGCTCAGTTCGGGTACTATGTTGGGCTATCTTCAGATCGGATATGCAGTAATGAAACGAAATATAATAATCCTGCTGATCGCCGCCTGTGTCGGTATTACGCTGTACATCAATAAAATTAAAGAGGGTCAGAAACTCGACCCGGTCAGTAAATCACAGGTGGAAGCACTGGTACTGGCTGACGCCCGTTTCCCGGCGCGGCCGGTCTGGTGGGAAGATGATTCTGTACTGGCCGTGGGGGTAATGAAAAAACAGGACGACCACAATCAGGATGCCAAAGACATCTGTGAGCTGATTCGCAGTGTGGGGATCAAAGCCCTGCTGATCGAGATCTACGATCTGGGCCCGATCCAGCAGAAAAACGACTGGCAGCGGATCGGCGTTAGCCGCTGTGACCAGCCTGACTGATCGACCCCGGCCCAGTACTCTGGTCGTGTTAATTGATGAGGCGGGGAGAGGGCGTTAAGGGCAGGCGCGTCGTACACACATAGTGCGCTACGACGCGTGCGGCACTGATCAGTCGATCAGTCGCATCGACAGATCAACCGCGTCGCAGTGCTTGGTCAGTGCACCGGTGGATATGTAATCCACTCCGGTTTCGGCGATCGGGCGTAGCATTTCGTCGGTCACCCCGCCGGAGGCTTCCAGCTTGGCGCGGCCTGCGGTAAAGACAACGGCATCGCGCATCTGCTGCAGGCTGAAGTTATCCAGCATCACGATATCGGCACCGGCATCCAGCGCCTGAGCCAGCTCATCATGGGTTTCTACTTCCACTTCAACCGGCTTGCCTGGCTCATTTTGCTTCGCAGTGGCAACGGCATTACTGATACCACCACAGGCCATGATGTGGTTTTCCTTGATCAGAAACGCATCATAGAGGCCAATGCGGTGGTTAAAGCAGCCGCCCTGAGTGACCGCGTACTTCTGCGCCAGGCGCAGGCCGGGCAGAGTTTTACGGGTGTCCAGCAGTTTCACCCCGGTGCCTGCCACCTGGTCCGCATAGTGGCGGGCAATGGTGGCGGTGCCAGACAGTGTCTGCAGGAAGTTCAGCGCGCCACGCTCGGCAGTCAAAATACTGCGGGCTGCGCCTTTGGCAAAAAACAGCACCTGGTCGCGTTCAACCAGATCACCATCTTTTACCTGCCAGTCGATCACCATGGTCGGGTCAACCTGGCGGAATACTTCGTTTACCCACTCGATGCCGCAGACAATAGCCTGCTGGCGGCTGATCACGCGTGCGGTAGCCTGCTGGTCAGCAGGGATCAGCTGGGCGGTAATATCACCGCTGCCAATATCTTCGCTCAGGGCGTGGCGGACGGTGGCGACAATCTCGTCTTTCAGGTCGTACGTGGTCAGCATAACGAATCAGTACCCGTATTACAGAGGTTGGGGGAGGCTCTGGTATGATAGGCGGCCAATTCTACTAAAATCAGTGCCTTGCCGATAGCCAATGGATGATAACTTCTGCGTAGTGCAACACCGCCTGAGCCAGGCCCGTCAGGTTCCGTCACCTAACTGCAATGCCCGGCCTCTGGGTGAGGCTGTGTCCTTACTGGTGATCCACAACATCAGCCTGCCGCCCGGCCAGTTTGGCAGTGGTCATATTGAACTGTTTTTTCAGAACCGGCTGCCTGTCGATGCAGATCCGTTCTATCAGGAAATCAAAGATATGACGGTTTCTTCTCACCTGCTGATTGAGCGCGATGGCGAGGTAGTGCAGTTTGTCGATTTTGACCGCCGGGCCTGGCATGCCGGGGCCAGCCTGTTTGACGGGCGGGATAACTGCAACGACTTCTCTATAGGCATCGAGCTGGAAGGCACCGATACCCAGCCCTATACCGATCTGCAATATGAAGCCCTGGCAAAAGTGACCGCCGCGCTGCAACAGGCCTACCCGGCACTGCTGGCGGAGCGTATTACCGGCCACAGTGATATCGCCCCGGGGCGTAAAACGGACCCGGGCCCAGCCTTTGACTGGCCCCGTTACCGTGGGTTGCTTGCGTCATGACACTGTAATTGAGAATTGTTTGCCGATAGAATAGCCCTCCGTTTTACTTGAGAACAGATGCTGCCGATGGAATCGCTGCTACGCGTTGAAGACCTGAGCTGTGCCTACGACGATCACCTGATTGTTGCGGGCGTCAATTTCGCGGTGAAGCGGGGTGAGATCGCCTGCCTGCTAGGCCCCAGTGGCTGCGGTAAAACTACCGTGTTACGGGCAGTAGCAGGGTTCAGCCGGGTTAAGGCAGGCGCGATCTACATGGCCGAGGATGAGGTGTCCTCAACCCATCAGACCCGGGTGCCTGAACAGCGGCAGATGGGCATGGTGTTTCAGGACTACGCTCTGTTTCCACACCTGAGCGTGGCCGACAACATCAGTTTCGGCCTCAAAACCCTGACAAGGGCGGAAAAACAGGCGCGGGTTCACGAGCTGCTCACGCTGGTGCGCCTGCCGCTGGATAAGGCCAACAGCTACCCACACGAACTGTCTGGTGGCCAGCAGCAGCGCGTTGCCCTGGCCCGGGCCCTGGCCCCACGGCCCCAGCTGCTGTTGATGGATGAACCCTTCTCTAACTTGGACACCGATCTGCGCACCCAGCTGTCGCTGGAAGTTCGCGATATCCTTAAAGCCCAGGGCATCGCGGCCATCGTCGTCACCCATGATCAGCAGGAAGCCTTCGCCATCGGCGACAAAGTTGGCATCCTGGCAGATCAGACCCTGCAGCAGTGGGGCACCCCCACCCAGCTCTACCACGCGCCGGTCAACGCGCTGGTGGCCGGGTTTGTCGGCAAAGGTGAGCTGTTCGATGGCACCTGCGAAACCCCGACCCAGGTACAGACGGAGCTGGGCCTGCTGGAGTTCGCCGAACCGTTCTGCACACCGCAGGGTCAGGCGATGCAACTGTTTATCCGCCCGGCGGATCTGTTGCCGGTGGTAGCTGAGCGTGAACAGGACGCCTGTGCTGAGGTGCTGGCGATGGAATTCCTGGGCGCAGCAACGGTGTACCAGCTGCAACTGGACAGTGGCCGGGTGGTCGATGCCGAAGCGCGGATGCCACTCTCAATTAAAGTGGGCGACCGGGTGGGTATTTCCGTATCGGTGCATCGGCCGATTGCATTTGGTGTGGAAGGCTGAACCCTGTAATCATTGCCGCGCGATATGGGTCATTTCACCGCCGAGCCAGGTAATAAAGTCCCATGTTTGTGCCGAGGGCATTTTATGCTCGGGCAATACAAACTGAAACACCCGTTCGCAGGGCAGTGTTGGACTGAAAGGTTCGATAAGGCTGCCACTGCGAATGGCGTCGTTGACGTACAAGTCACGCAAAATAGCCATTCCCCGTCCCGCAATCGCACTGCTCAGAATCAGGTCAGCATTATTGAAGGTCAGTTTTCGGGAGACCTGATCATCAAGGTCCGGTAGCCAGGCGGCGAGGTATTTCTGCCAGTGGAATGTCTCGTGTTCATGGATCAGCTCGCAGTGGCGCAGGATATTCAGATCCATCATCTTGCTATGACAGGGCTCGCAGGTCTGACTGGCCAGGAAATCTGGTGAACAGACGACGCGCATCTGCTCATTAGGGGCCGGAATCAGTGGTGTCGGCTCAGTAATGGCCATCGAGCTTTCCAGTCTTGGCAATAATCGCAATGCCACATCTACATGCTCTTTGGCAAAGTCTACGTAACGGTTGGTGGCGTTGATGCTGATATCAATCCCTGGGTATCGCTGCGAAAACGCCTCAAGCCTGGATACCAGTACTATCGATGTGAAGGAAGGGGCTGCACCAATAGATAAAGGTTTTTGATAGGTCTGCTGGCTGAGATAAGAAGAAAGATTATCTATGTTGGCATTGATAGTTGAAACCTGGGTGAAGGTATCCTGTACCAGCTCGGTTGGCTCCAGCTTACGGCCTTTCTTGATAAACAGCTTGGCTTCCCATCGGCTTTCCAACTGCTTGATATGATAAGAGATTGTAGGCTGTGAAACATTAAGCTCATTGGCCGCCGCAGAGATAGAGCCATGGCGAGCGACTGCTTCCAGTGCCCGTAATTCCTGCAGGGTCGGGATAAAGTGCCGAGGTGATTTCATGCTCAAAACATAGAGATTCTCTATAGTTAAGTCAACAGTATTGATTTGTTCCCAGGTATGAGCACTCATAGACTGAGTCGGCACTGAACCCATCGATGGAGATCAAATCATGCGATCAATAATAAAAAAAACACTCATCTGCGCCGGTTTAATGGCGGCAGCTATCAGTACGTCGAGCCAGGCAGGTAAAACACTGGATGCTGTACTGGAAGACAAGATGCTGGTGGTTGGCACTAACTCTGATTATCGTCCCAATGCCTTTCTGGGGGATCGCAATGAGCTGGAAGGCTTTGATATTGATGTGTCCCGCGAAGTCGCTAAACGGTTGGGTGTGGATGTCAAATTTGTAACCCCCGGCTGGGAAGTGATGACGGCGGGTCGCTGGCAAGGGCGCTGGCATATGGTTGTTGGCTCCATGACGCCAACGACAAAGCGTGCTGAAGTGCTCGATTTTCCGGCGACATACTATTTCATCCCCGCAGGTGTCGCTGTTCATAAAAACTCATCTGCCAAATCAATTGCCGATCTCAATGGCAAGGTTTTCGGCGTCGTTTCCACCTCCACTTACCATCGCTACCTTGAGCACAATCTGAAGATTGATGCCGTGGGTACGCCACCTTTCGAATACCAGATCAAACCTCAAGAGATCCGCCTGTACGGCGATATCAACGAGTTCGATGATCTGTCGCTGGGTGAAGGTGTGCGACTGGATGCGGTTATTCAGTCGGTTTCGGTTATCAACCAGGCTGTCAGCAAAGGGTTGCCGGTGAAAATGCTGGGTGATCCGGTTTTCTACGAACCGCTGGCTATCGCGATTGATAAGGGTGATGCCGAGTTTGGCGAAAAGGTCCACGCGATCATTGAAGACATGAAATCAGATGGCACCCTGGTGGGGCTTTCTCGTAAATGGCACGGCGTGGATTACGTGACAGTCAAGTAATCTGACTGCCGAATAACAAGGTGGCTCTGAAATGAAGACTTCTATTTTTACGACCTCTTTTCAGCGCGGAAAACCTCGTCTGAAAGCTGCGCTGGTTTTTGGAGCTATCGCGTTTGTTATCGCATTTGCGGCCGCTGTGAATACCGGCATTGTCGGGGAGCTGTTACGCCCGGCAATGAGCGAAGCGGTGCTGGTCGGGCTGTGGGGCCGGTTTGCGGTTGCGCTGGTGGTGGGAATTCTCTGCTTCGGTGGTTGCTACGGCCTGCTGGGCCTGCCCCATCGAGTACAGTCCTGGTCAGTCTGGGCCGGGTTAGCCCTGTCAGCATTACTGCTCTTTTATTCCTTTGATCTCAGTTATGAGTTCATCGAACGCAAACTGCCCTTTCTGCTGACACAGGGGGCCTTTACCACCATTTATGTTTCGGCAATTTCCATTGTGCTGGCATTTACCTTTGCCATGCTGGGGGCGACGGCGAAGCTGTCGGGCATTGCGATTCTGGAAGGGGTGGGGGCTTTTTATACCTCCTACTTCCGGGGTGTACCGTTGCTGGTTCAGCTATTTCTTATCTACCTGGGTTTGCCCCAGATTGGCCTGGTTATTGACCCGGTGCCTGCGGCGATTGCGGCGCTGTCACTGGTGTACGGTGCCTATATGACTGAGATCTTTCGGTCTGGTATTCAGTCGATCCCCCGCGGTCAGTGGGAGGCGGCTGATGCACTGGGCTTGCAGCGTATGGTGACGTTCAAGAAGGTTATTCTGCCGCAGGCAATGCGGGTGATCGTTCCACCGACAGGTAACCAGTTTATTTCCATGCTGAAAGACTCTTCACTGGTTTCGGTGGTTGGCGTATGGGACATCATGTTTATCGCCCGAACTCAGGGCAGAGCAGACTTTAAAATACTGGAGATGTTGATTACGGCATCCATCATCTACTGGCTGCTGTCAGTGGTGCTTGAAATGGTTCAGCATCGTATAGAAGCCCACTATTCAAAATCAGTGGCCCGGTAACTGCCGGGCCGCAAGCCGGGTTGTAAAAACCCAGGCTGTTTTTCTGGATCGGTTTTCACGCTGTGCCTGGCGTAATGGGTCCAGATTTTTCTTATACAAGATGTATCTTTAATCAACTCCAGCTGTACGGGTAGTCAGAATGAGTTTTACGTATACTTCGCACAGTGCGAACAACAGCCGTGCTACGCGGCTGCCGCTGATCGCTGTGATGGCAAACTCAGGTGAAAGTGGCGACCTGGGCGTCCAATCGGTTGATAACAAGTATCTGCAGGCTGTGATCGGTGCTGCCGGTGCTGTTCCTATTGTCGTGCCGACTATTTTCTCGCCGCGAGAATTACAGCAGGTGATCGACCGTGTAGACGGCATCGTGCTGACAGGTGACGGCTCCAATATCGACCCGGCACGCTATGGTGTTTGCGGCACGGTAGCATCCCATGGCCCCTTTGACCGGGAGCGAGACAGTGTTGCGCTCTGGCTTATCGAACAGGCCCTGAGTCGGGATATACCGATGCTGGGTATCTGTCGTGGGCTTCAGGAGATGAACGTTGCGCTGGGCGGTACTCTGCGCACCGATGTGGTCGAAAATACGGCCTTCTCGTTACATTCCGATATTGATATGGCAGAGCCGCCAGCATCACGCTATGCACCTTGTCATACCATTAATCTGGCAGCAGAGGGGCTGTTACGGCAGGTGCTTGATACGGCCCAGGTTGATGTTAACTCGCTGCATGAGCAGGCCGTGGACCGTATAGGTGAAGGGCTTGTGCTTAATGCCTGCGCCGAGGATGGCATCGTCGAAGCACTGCACCACCCGGGCAAACGTTTCTTTCTGGGTGTGCAATGGCACGCTGAGTTTAATGCTGAGAATAACCCGGTTTCAAAGTCTATTTTCTCGGCGTTTTCTGAGGCGGTGTTTACGTTTCATCAGGCGCGCGAGTCTCTGTAAATAGCGCGTTTTAGCCAGCGGATTAAAGGATAATAAGAATGACGACAATGAAGGTTGAGCATCGAGACAGGCCACCGGGTGCGGCTGAAGCACAGCAGATCGCTATTCAGCTGGTGGGCGTTAATAAATGGTTTGATGATTACCACGTATTGAAAGACATTGATCTCAGCGTGTATCAGGGCGAGCGGATTGTTATCTGTGGGCCTTCCGGTTCGGGTAAATCAACGTTGATTCGCTGTATCAATAGGCTGGAAGAGCATCAGCGAGGCTCAATTTTCGTTGAAGGTACGGAGCTGACCAGCGGCCTGGATAATATCCATAAAGTGCGCTCGGAAGTGGGTATGTGTTTTCAGCACTTTAATCTGTTTCCGCATTTAACCATTCTGGAAAACTGCACTCTGGCACCGATGTCGGTGCGCAGCCTCTCCAAACAGGATGCTGAACAGATGGCGATGCGCTATCTGGAAAAGGTCAAAATTCCGGACCAGGCCAATAAATATCCAGCACAGCTGTCCGGTGGGCAGCAACAGCGAGTAGCAATTGCACGTTCGCTGTGTATGGAGCCGCGTATCATGCTGTTTGATGAGCCAACCTCGGCACTGGACCCTGAGATGATCAAAGAAGTGCTGGATACTATGGTAGAGCTGGCTGATGAGGGGATGACGATGCTCTGTGTGACCCATGAAATGGGCTTCGCCCGCCGGGTCGCTGATCGGGTGATCTTTATGGATGAAGGGCAGATCATCGAGGAAAATGCCCCGGCTGAGTTTTTTGATAACCCGCAAAACAGCCGCACCCGGCTGTTCCTGAGTCAGGTGCTGGGGCACTGATCTCCTGAACCTATAGCTTACCGCTGCTTTGGCGCAACATATCCACAACCCAGTTGTGGAGCGAGTCCTGACTGGAGCGGGGGTGCCAGATCAGGTCAGGCTCAGAACGGGGCTTATCGGCAGCGCCTGCAAATCGAATCAGCGAGTCAGCTTGATTTCTATCTAGAGTTTTCCCTCAAGCTGGAGCCCGGCTTGCTGCGAGAATTCAGAGGGATGAACAAAGCTGTAGATGACGGTAGATACAGGGTCAAAGAGCTGCTCAAAAATCCAGATAGTCCGCTAAACAGCGAATCGATCAGGGTGTCGAGAATCTGATCCAAATGATCGTTGTGTTCAATCGCTACCTGCTCCGCTATCAAGGCCGAACCGATCCGCAGTAAACGCGCCATCAGCAATATTAAAAAGCTGCTGACTGATCAGTCTCGTAACCTCGACCTGTCTCTCCTCGGCATCAATGCTGCCTGGCGGGCTAATGCGCTTTTGCAGATCACCGTGAGCGATGTGCGCCAGCTGCAACCGGATGGTCGATGCCGAAGCGCGAATGCCATTATCAATTAAAGTGGGCGACCGGGCCGGTGTTGCAGTGCAGACTATGGCGCCCCTGGCCAGGGCAAGGCCTGAATAATATTCAGTGATTAACCACCCACTTAACATCAGAGCTTTGTGCCTGGCGGATCTGTTCCAGCAGAGTGTCAGCATCGGGGTGGCCCAGAGCTTCCTGAGCTTGCAGCGGCGCGGTTTTCATCTGTGCGGACTCGTCCTTATCTGGGCTGTCTTCGGCCAGAATACCACCGGTTGGTAAGGTTTCGCTGATCGTCGCGCTCAGATCTTTCTGCATGACATCAAACTGTGCGAGCTGCTGTTGCTCGGTTGAGTTCTCGCTCTTCTGCTCCAGTGCCTCCAGCCAGGCCTCAACCTCGGCCTCAACCCTGGCCTGTACCCGTTCAATGATGGCTGCCATCATCTCATCAGAGACCTCCCCGGCTGCCCCCAGTTTTTCCAGCTCTTCCTGCAAATACTGCTTGAAGAGAGAGTCCGGATTAGGTGCCATACTCAGTCCACGGCGGGCTTCGTTCTCAGTCTTGGCCAGCTTATATTCAGATGTGGCTGGCGACTGATTTCTCAGCGGTTCCAGTATCTTTTCCAGCCACCATTCAGGCCCTGTTGGCTTCTCTTTCAGAGCATCGGCGCGCGCAACCTCTTCCAGCGTCGCAGCAAATCCACCGCTTTGTTCACGTGATTGTAATTCTGCATGCGTCAGCGGTTTGAAAGTGGTGATGCCCTGAATCTCGAGCGGTTGTAATTTCATCGTGGCCAATCCTTTGCTACTGGCATCATTTTATTGCCGCTTATGCGGCGCTAACTTGCCGTAAAATCTGTAATAAAGATAAATATGACAGAATCAAAGAGGTAGCAAAAAACAGACCGGCGAATGGGGACAGTTGCCAGGAAAAAATAGCACCTGCCAAAGGCTCACTCGCCATCCGTGTGGGCCGAGCGGGATCGTGTCCATAATTATTAGATCACTACAGGCTTACAATGCTCGCGCGTAAACTTGGGCGCTGGCATCCAGAGCTTCCCGGTGGGGGCACCGGTCCCACAAAAAAGCCAGCCCTGCTGCAGGGCTGGCTTTCACTTTCTTTCTATTCTCACCTGTTAGTGCGTCGCCTTGCGCTGCCCCCGCGTTGCCGTAATCGTCCGGCTCAGGAAGATTACCGGCACGATACCGACCAGGATAATCAGCAACGCGGCCAGTGAGCATTCTTCCAGCATTTCATCAGAGGCGTACTGGTACACAAAGGTGGCCAGGGTGTCGTAGTTGAACGGCCGCAGGATCAGGGTGGCGGGCAGTTCTTTCATGCAGTCTACAAACACCACCAGCGCCGCGGTGAGGATGCCGCCGCGGATCAGTGGCAGGTGGACTTTGAACAGGGTCTGCAGTGGGGTGTAGCCCAGTGAGCGGGAGGCCATGTCCATCGACGGAGTGATTTTGCTCAGGCTGGAGTCCACCGCGCCGGTGGAGACGGCAAGGAAGCGTACCGAGTAGGCGAAGACGATGGCGAAGGTGGAACCGCTGAGCAACAGGCCGGTGGAGATACCGAAGGTGTTGCTCAGCCAGCTGTCCAGGCCATTATCAAAGGCGGCCAGCGGGATCATCACGCCGATGGCCAGTACGGCACCGGGCATGGCGTAGCCCAGGCTGGACAGGTTGACGGCGTGTTGCAGGCTGCGCTGTTTATGCAGGCGTTTGCTGTAGGCCAGCAGCAGGGCGATGACGATGGTCGCCACCGCTGCGGTAACCGACAGGCTGAAGCTGTGCAGGGCGTGGCTGAGGAAGTTCTGTTCCCACAGCTGGTCCAGGTTATCCAGTGCGTAGCCGGTCAGAATGGAAACCGGCAGTACAAAGCCCAGCGTCACCGGGATGGCGCAGGTGGCGAAGGCGGCCCAGCGTCGCCAGCCATCCAGCTCCAGCGTGTCCAGTGCCTGGAAGCGGTCGCTGCCGTGGAACTGTTTCTGGCGGCTGCGGCCGATCCGCTCCAGGGTAATCAGCATAACGACGAAAATCATCATCATGCTGGCGATCTGGGCGGCACCGCCGAGGTTGTTCATGTTCAGCCAGGTATCGTAGATGCCCGCGCTGAGACTTTTCACGGCGAAGAAATCCACGGTGCCGAAGTCGTTCAGGGTTTCCATACACACCAGCGACAGGCCGACGGCGATGGCCGGGCGGGCGATGGGCAGACTGACCCGGAAAAAGCTCTGCCAGGCGCTGCAGCCGAGCATCCGGCTGGCGTCACGCAGGCTGTTGGATTGCTCCAGAAATGAAGCGCGGGCCAGCAGATAGATATACGGATAGAGCACCAGCGACAGCATCAGAATCGCGCCGCCCAGGGTGCGGATATCCGGGAACCAGTAATCGCGCAGGGTCTGCCAGCCAAACAGATCGCGCAGCATGCCCTGCACCGGGCCGGAGAATTCCAGCAAATCGGTGTAGATATAGGCGATCAGATAGGCCGGGACAGCAAAGGGCAGCAACAGCGCCCACTCGAAGTAGCGCCTGCCGGGGAAGTTACACAGGCTGACCAGCGCGGCACTGGAAATCCCCAGCAGCGCCGACAGCAGGCCAGTGCCCAGTAACAGCAGCGCGGTGGTGGCCAGATAGTGGGGCAGCACGGTGCTGGCCAGGTGCTGCCAGATATTTTCTTTGGGAAACAACGCCAGGTAAAACACCGACAACACCGGCAACGCGACCAGTGCCGCTACCAGCCAGGTGGAGAAGTACCAGCGTTTGAGGCCCGTTTGCTGGCGGCTGCGTTGGGGCAGCCAGGGCATTTGCAGCGACAGTGCTTTCACGTTGCCTCCAGAAATAGCAAAGGCGGCTACCCCGAAAGGTGCCGCCATTTATCAGTTCGTTAGCCGCCCGCAGGTGGCTGGGTCGTGCTTAGTTGTCGTAACCAACCTGGTCAACCAGCTTGGCTGCGTTGGCACGTTGTGCCGCGATACGCTGCAGGTTGACCGGGTCCTGCTTGAATTCGCTCATGTATTTTTTCAGCAGGGGCGACCATGGGGTGCCGTCTTTAACCGGGAACTCGAAGTTCGCTTCGGCGTAGATACGCTGGGCTTTTTCGGTGGTCAGGAACTCGATCAGCTGCTGCGCTTCACTGCGGTGCGGCGCGTATTTGGTGATACCGGCACCGGAGATGTTCATGTGCGCGCCACGGTCAGCCTGGTTCGGGAAGATCAGGTTAACGGACTCAGCCCAGGCTTTCTGCTCAGGTTTCTTGTCGTTGGTGATCATCTTGCCGAAGTAGTAGGAGTTACCCAGCGCGATATCACAGACGCCTTCTTTCACCGCTTTCACCTGAGTACGGTCGTTGCCCTGTGGCTTGCGGGCCAGGTTGGTTTTGAAACCTTCCAGCCAGGTTTTGGTGTCGGCTTCGCCATGCTCTTCCAGCATCGCGCCGATCAGCGACAGGTTGTAGGTGTGCTTGCCGCTGCGGTTACAGATACGGCCTTTCCATTTTGGATCAGCCAGATCTTCATAGCTGGCGATTTCACCCGGTTTTACCCGGTCTTTGGAAGCGTAGATGATCCGTGAACGGGTAGTCAGGCCAACCCAGTTGCCCTCAGGGTCACGGAATCTGGCAGGTACATTGTTATTAACCAGATCACTGTTCAGGGTTTGCAGCAGGCCTTTTTCAACGGCGTCATGCAGCGGGCCAATATCAGCGGTCAGCAGTACATCGGCCGGGGAGTTTTTACCTTCGATTTTCAGACGTTCCAGCAGGCCTTTTTTGGAGAACACGATATTGGCTTTAATACCGGTCTCTTCGGTGAAGGCTTCGAGCAGTGGCTGGATCAGAAACTGCTGGCGGTAAGAATAGATATTCACCTCGGCAGCAGATGCCTGCAGGGCAGGAGCGGCAATAACAGTAGCCAGTACAGCGCTAGACAAAGTGCGGCTGATTTTGCTCATCGGAAGGTAACGCCTGATTTAGTAGAAAGAATGCGAATTATTCTTGTTACTTTTGACGCTTCTGTCAAGAAAACGTAATGGTTTGTTAACTCAACAATGGCCTGATATTGACCCGGATCAAGCGCGATGGCCCGTCAGCCGGGCACTAGCGCGTTAATTACAGAAATTACAGCATCTCTCGTGAAAAGTGCTGTCTGGCCTGATCGGGCTTATATCAACCTGGACGGTAGTCACCACCGCACGAAGCTGGTACAACCGACACCCTGTTATCTGCAGGCGAATAAACACGACTAACAGCACGGCGGAGAAAGTCCGCCATGCCGTTGTATTACTATGCCTGAATCAGCCCGGTCAGTTTTTCGCCCTCAAAATTCCGCAGGTTTGGAAACAGCGCGCCAAGCTGTTCACGTGGTACGCCAAACCAGTGCGCCAGCTCGGCGTACAGCTGGTCAGTGCTGGTGGTGGGGATCAGTACACCATCGCCCATATTTAGCGGATTATCCTGCAGCGCCAGTGATGGATAGTCACCGAAGACACGCCCACCCTTTACTGCATCACCCATCACCAGAGTATTCCCGCCCCAGCCGTGATCGGTGCCATTGCCGTTGGAGGTGAGTGTGCGGCCGAAGTCAGAGCCGGTGAAGGTGACCACCTGATCGCTCAGCCCCATCTCATCCAGCGCTTGCTGGAACTCGCCCAGCGCCTGGCTGAGTACTCGTAACATGCTGGCATGGCTGCTCAGGAGTTCGTCATGGTGGTCCCAGCCGATATAGCGCAGGAAAAAGGTTTGTTGGGGCGTGCCCAGGGCACTGGCCGCTTTGATGCTCTGGGCTACTTTTCTCAGCTGCTGCGACAGTGGCGTATCAGAAAACAGACCCGGTACCGGTTGCTGCTCAGTCGCCCGGCGGAAGCTGTCATGTTGTGCCTGGGCCTCGCGTAGCTGGGCCTGCCAGGTCTGGCGAAACGGGTCGTTGCGGTGATTGCTGTTCAGCAGGGTTTCAAAGCTTTCCAGCAGTGCATCATTGAGCGGGCTTTTCGCCTCATTCACCACCAGGCCAACGCTGCCTTTATCGGTGATGGAATAGTGTGACGACTGGACGCCGTTCTGCATGATATTACTGCCCGCCAGCGAGATGTTCATCGGGATTTGCTGTTCAGTACGGCCCGGTTGCAGGGTATCGGCGAAGTAACCGAACCAGCCCGCATTGATGCGCTGATGCGGGCGGCTGGTCTGCCAGTGACGGAACTGGTCGGCATGGGAGAGCAGGCCCAGTGGCAGCCGGGCGCTCCCGTTGTGCAGCGTTGCCAGGCTGACAGGCTCAATCATTGGGGCAATGTTGGCAACAATGGCCAGTTTGTTACGCTGAAACAGTTGCTGCACCTCAGGCATGCTGGGGTGCAGGCCAAAGCGTCGGCCCTGTGCGTCCTGGTAGCCGGCCAGCGGTAACAGCATATCGTTGGCCAGCGCCAGGTTGCTGCGGCTTTGCTGGTATTCCTGATGGTGAGCAGCGGAGGTGGGCACCAGCATATTGAAGCTGTCGTTACCCCCATCGAGCATAATACAGACCAGCGCCTTACGGCTGGGGCGTATGTCCAGCGAGAGCGGTGCGGGCTGCAATTGGGGGGCTGCAAACGTTGGGGCGGTGCCTGCCAGCGCGATACCTGCTGCGGTTGCCTTGAGGAAAGAACGGCGGTTAAGTTGAGTCTCCATGGTCAGGCGTCCTGTACGGTGAATTCAGCGGAAATCGCCAGCATAAAGGCGACGGTTTGTACCACCCACAGCGGGTTATGCGCATAGCTACTGAAGGCCGCTTTGATCTGTGGCTTGATTGACAGGTCAGTTTTACCGGTCAGCAGCAGGCTCATATGGTCGATCAGCGCGTCATAACGCCCGGCGCGGGCCAGTGCCAATTCTGTGCTGAAATCCAGTGCCAGCTTGTCTTCACGGTGGGTAGAGAGTGAACCCGGTTCCAGTTCGGCGACGTTATGGATGCCTGGGGCGGTTGAAATCCGGGTGCTAACCGCCGGGTAATCGTCGGCAAAAAACCAGTAATAAAGCATATTGACGTAACTGATCGCGGTGGCAGAGGTGAGCAGCTCAAACTCCGGGGCAACCAGGCCACGCCGTTCCAGCGGGCCGTGGGGGACAAAGTCCGGCTTATAGAAATTAAATACAGTGGGTGACGACAGCGGGTGTTGTTGCAGCTGCGCCTGAATATCGTCGCCGATCAGCCAGTAACGGCCAGACTGATTACGGGCAGTAAAGCCCCGCAACAGCTGGGTGACCCTGAGCAGAGGCGCTTTCAGTTTTTGCGACTGGATTGTTTTACCGCGCGTGTTATTGCCGCTGTCCTGGTAGGCTGAGGCGAAATTTTCCTGCGCCACCGGATGCTGTAATGGCCAGCTTAGTATTTCCCGGATCACCGCTTTCAGATCGCCCTGACGGCCAAACTTCGCCGCGACCGCCCGCACGTATGCCGGGGAGGGGTTAGAGGTAACCAGCTGATTGATCAGGTGGCGGGCGATAAACGGTGCCGTGGACGGGTGGCTGACCAGGGCATTAATCGTGGTGCGGATTTCCTGTTCACCGCTCTGGTTACCGGGTAGCTGCAGGTGGCCTTTGAGCAGCTGTTTGGGCTGACGATCATGGTAAGCCTCTTCGACTACCATGGGCCGGGTCATATTGACGAAGGGCACCGTTTTCCAGCTTTTATCCACGCCGTCGTCGAAGCCTACAGCCGCACCGTTGTAGGATGGGTCCCAGGCACCCGTATTCCACTCATGCTGATAACTGTGAGCCTTCAGCCCGGTGAACACCCGCGCCAGCTGTTTGATATCACGGTTATCATAGGTGGGAATGGAGTTACCATCGCCGTCTGTTTTCCGACTGCCGTCCGGGTTCAGCTCGTACAGGCCAATACTGAACAGCTGCATGACTTCACGGGCGTAGTTTTCATCCGGGTGGATATGCTGGGCCGGGTCTGCTTTGCGGTTATTCATATGGGACAGGTAAACCCCCATACACGGGTGCAGGGACGCATCGTACAGCAGCTCGGCATAGTTGCCGAAAGCGTGGTTATAGAGCAGATCATAAAAGCTGGCCATCCCGACCGCATCCAGCTCCAGCGCCGAATTATCGGAAATCACCAGAATTTCGCTCAGCGCCTGAGCAACGCGCTGGCGTAACAGCGCGTCATTGCTGGCCAGGGTATGTTGCCACCAGGCCATATGGAAATACCATTTGTACGGCAGGGCTGGATTATTACCCTCACCATTAATTGCTGTCTCGCCGTGCTCAGTAAGCAGTTTATGACGGAAGTATTGCCAGATATTACGGGTAGATGATTCAAATGTCTGGGATGTTTTTGCCGGGGTATTTAACTGATTTTCAAGCCAGTTTTCGATACCCGCTTCTGAAACCTGTTTAATTGTGGCGTAATTAACCCCCAGCGTCGCTTGCATAAGAAAGCGGCTGGTACTCTGTAAAGTATCCATAATCGGCTCTGCCTGTGTGTCAGGATTTAATGATCAGGGGTGGCGGTGTTATTAATCCGAATGGTTAATGCTTAATTAAAGTAAGGTGATACTTAGTGTTATCCGTAAAAACAGGATGCTGCAATCGCTAACCAGAGCAACAGTGTCAGCCAGTAATAAAAGGGTTCCTGTGAACGATTAAATTCCCGGTGTAGCCAGACGTTACCGGTAAATAGATCGTAAATAACCCAGAGTAATAGAAATATACCCAACATAAAGGTGAACGACATAATAAAACTCCGTCAGTGGAATCAGGTTTTTTCCAGTGAATCAATCAAACGCTGTGCTGCCGTGCGTGCAGGCTGGCGATAATGCTGGTTCATTGCCAGCGGGGCGAGGGAATCCAGATTGAAGTAGATTGAAATAATGCCAAACGACACCGCTTCCAGGCTGTCTATATCAGCACTGGGGTAGTCGCGCTGTAGCAGCATGACCACATCATCGGTAAAGCGCTGCAGCCATTGTTGCATCCGCTGGCGTAATGTCTCGTCACGCCCGGCGGCGAAAATGAGTGATTCGATCACCAGAATATATTCCGCATCGCTGTACTGATCACAGAACAGACCCTCGAGGAGTGGCGCTGAAACCTGTGCGGCGGGCAGGCTATCAATAAAAGCACGCCACTGGTTATCGGACTGATCGATCACACGCTCAACCAGTAGCGAGATCAGTTCATCCCGATTGCCAACAAAGTGCCGTACCAGGCTGCGCTTCAGGCCGGACTCTTCGGCGATCCGCTCCAGCGTACTGCCCTCAATACCGTAGCGAGCAACACAGCGGTAAAACGCCTGCAGAATCTCTTCGGTACGCTCTGCTTTCTTACTGGGACGGCCCATACGGTGTGCAACCTTATTTATTGTCATTCTTGGCAGCTTACTATAACATTTCTTTAACTGTCAAATGTGACAATAAAAGAAAAGCAGCTTGTAGCCCCCGCAAAATGGGGCCGGAGAAAAGAGATGAACCCGACATTGATGGATGAATACCAGCGCGCAGCGCAGGCTCCGCTGGCTCAGGCCCACTGTTTGCCATTGGCGGTGTATCACGATACGACGGTGTTTGAGGCAGAAGTCGCGGCGGTTTTTCATAACGACTGGATTTTTGTCTGCGCAGAAAGCCAGCTGGCCAGCAGCGGGGAATACTGTGCCCTGACCCTTGCCGGAGAACCGCTGGTGATTATCCGGGGGGCGGATGGTGAACTGCGAGCCCTGTCTAACAGCTGTCGCCACCGAGGCACGCCTTTATTGGAGGCTGGGTACGGCCAGATTGGTAAAAACATTGTGTGTCCTTACCATGCCTGGACATTCACGGATGCGGGCGCACTGAAAGGCGCGCCGATGACTGGTGATATTCAGATTGATAAAAACGAACATTGCCTGCCACGGTTTGCACTGGCCTGCTGGCAGGGGCTGGTTTTCGTTAACCTGTCTGACGCGCCGGAACCGTTCAGCGATAAAGTGGCTGGGCTGGATGAATACCTCGCAGATTTTGAGCCGTCACGTTTCAAGCATGCCTACCAGACCGACGCTGAGCACTGGCATAGCAACTGGAAGCTGGCTGTGGAAAATGGCATCGAGAGCTATCACCTGTTCAAGGTGCATAAAGAAACTCTGGAAACCATAACGCCGACTAAAAAAGCGTATTACATCACCGGCAGTACTCAATGGATGCTGACCGGAGGCGAGATGAACGATACCCGAGGCACATTAGAAAAGTTATTAACGGGCAGCTATCCAGAGATTTATAACCACTATCGGCTGGTTTTTCTGCCGCCCTCGTTTATTGGTGTGCTGACCTATGACGGCTTTAACTGGATACATATTCTGCCAGAAGGACCTGAGCACTGCTCAGTAACCCCTGGTGGCCTGCTGGAGTCTAAAGTTAAAGATTTTGAGTCTGCTGAATTTCAGTTTACCAATCAGTTTCTGCATGAAGATAAGCTGATCTGTGAACGGGTACAGCAAGGGATGCACGCCAAAAAAGGCAAAGGCGGGAAACTGGTCAGCATGGAACAGATACTGGTGGATTTTCATCAGTACCTGGCAGGTCAGCTGTTTAGTACCCAACGCGAAGCAGATTAATACAGCTGACCTACAGTACCGGGAACAGCCGGGCCAGCAGTACTGGCACGGCGTTCTCTACCCGCAGAATACGCTCGCCGATATGCACCGCATCAAACCCGGCCTCAATCAGCTTTTCGACTTCATAGCTGATAAAACCACCCTCCGGGCCGACCGCCAGGGTGCTGGGCGTATTCGCCGCTTCCGGGCACAGGGCAGCTTCATAGGGGTGGGCCACCAGTGCCCGTGTATTGGCGGCGATGGCGGGCAGCTCGTCTTCCACGAAGGGTTTGAAGCGCTTACGCAGGTGAACCTCAGGCATCCGGGTATCACCGGCCTGTTCCAGCCCCAGGGTCAGATGTTCGGTAATTTTCTCGTCGCTGAGCAACGGGGTAGACCAGAAGCTTTTATCCACCCGATAGCTGTTGATCAGATACAGCTGCTTCACGCCCATGGCCGACACGGTTTCCAGGGTGCGCTTAAGCATCTTGGGCCGGGGCAGCGCCATAATCAGCGTCAGTGGCAGCGGCGCAGGGGGTTCACGCAGCAGCTCGACCGCCAGCTCGATATGGCTGTCATCCAGCGCCAGCACCTGTGCCCGGCCAACCTTGCCATTAACCACACCGATTTTCAGCCAGCTGCCCAGCTCCGGCTGCTGTACCTGGCGGATATGGTGAAAACGACGGTCGCGCAGTACAGCACGCTCAGGCTGGGTGAAATCGGCAGGGTGAAGCAGAATCAGGTTCATGGCAGCTACAGGGGGCGATAGTGGAAAGGGGCGACAGTGTAACGGGATGGCCACAGGCTGACCAGGGTCAGCGCTTTATTATGGCGCGGTGATAAACCCTGTCTGTGGGACCGGCATGTCTCCACCGCGTTGTTGTTTGCTCGGTCCCGTTGGTCAGTGCAGAGAAAGTGTCTTAGCCCAGGTAGGCATCCGTTGTGGTGACAGTCGCATACGCAAACCCCAGCGCCGACATATAGGCCGCATGCGCCTGCTCAGCGGGCACCACCTGGCCGTTAAACTCCAGATCGCGGGATGCACAGGCATCTTCGATTACGGTGACCGGGTAGCCAAAGTCAGCGGCAGCACGCGCGGCCGCATCAATACACATATGGCTCATGGCACCCACCAGAGTGATATCGGTAATGCCGTTGTCATCGAGCCGGGCTTTCAGGTCTGTTTCCAGGAAGGCATTTACCCGGTGCTTTAATACGGTTGCTTCGCCCGCAATCGGCATCAGGTCTTTATGAATTTCAGCCCCTGGTGTGCCGGGGGCGAAGAAGGGCGGGTTCTCTATCTGGAATTCGTGATGGACATGAATCACCGTCATGCCACTGGCGCGGGCACTGTCCAGTACACGTCGGGCATTGGCAGCGGCCTGGTCAATGTTGTGCAGGGTCCATCGACCGCCTTCAAAATAATCATTCTGCAGATCGATAATAATCAGTGCCTGTTTGCGCATGGTGTGACTCTCCTGTTGATGTAGGCACATTGTAAGGAGGCGTCCGTTGCGGCAGGATTGGCAGATGTGACATTTATCGAGGTAAATCTGCCAATGCCATCCACCGAGACATTTACCATTGGCGTGCTGTCCTATCCACGGGTGCAACGCTCGGCTGTGTATGGCCTGATTGATCTGCTGGAAAGTGCCGACCGGCAGTATCAGGCGGATATGCCGTCAGGTGCTGCTCACCGGCTGGTGGTTGAAGCTATTGAAGAGATCAGCCCGGACCAGGCCACGCACTTTACCGCCATCATCCTGCCACCCAGCCTGGACGGCGATGCCGCCGCCTGTTGTGAGGATTACGCACACTGGCTGAACACCATGCACCAGCAAGGCGTGCTGGTCTGCTCAGTGTGTGCCGGTGCATTCTTGCTGGCGCAAGCCGGGCTGCTGGAAGGGCGTGCAGCAACCACCCACTGGATGCTGGCCGATGCCTTTCGCCAGCGCTATCCGGCGGTGAAGCTGGATACGGATAAACTGATTATCGACGATGGCGACATCATTACGGCCGGTGGCCTGATGGCCTGGATCGACCTGGGCCTTAAAATTGTTGATCGCTACCTGGGCCCCTCGGCCATGCTGGCCACGGCCCGTTACCTGCTGGTGGACCCCGGCGGGCGTGAACAGCGCTTCTACAGCGTATTTTCCCCGGCACTGAGCCATGGCGACAGCGCAATTCTGAAGGTGCAGCACTGGTTACAGACCCGCTATGAAGCACCGGTCACCGTCACCGACATGGGCCAGATCGCGAACCTCAGCCCGCGTACCTTTATCCGCCGCTTCCACCAGGCCACGGGCCTTAACCCGTCTGAATACTTACAACACCTGCGTATCGGTAAAGCCCGCAGCCTGATGGAATCCTCCAGCCTGTCGGTAGACGAAATCGCCTGGCAAACCGGCTACCGCGATACCAGCGCCTTCCGGCGGATCTTCCAGAAAGTGATGGGGCTAACGCCTCGGGAATACCGCTATCGTTTTACGGCGGTGGGGAGTCGGGTGGAGGAGTAGATACGTCCAACTTCTCATAGTTCTTATGCAGTAAAGGCTACCGATCTTATCCAGAATCAGTCGGCAGCGGCGGCCTCAATTTCAAACATGAGCCCAGGAATGGCGAGCTGGGTGATACCGAGAAGGGTCATTGGAGGAGCAGCGTTAACCGGCCTGAATCGGGTGCTGAACACGTCGAAGTGCTTCATAGCTTCGTCAACATCGGTGGTGTAGATGTTGAGGCGTGTGATGTTATCAAGTCCCATGTCGGCTGCGCTCAGGATAGCCTCGAGGTTGTCGAGGGCAAGAATGATCTGGCTCCGCATGTCTCCGGGATGCTGCGGGTTGCCTTCGGCGTCGACAGCCGTCTGACCCGCACAGATTAGTTGTCTGTTGGCTCCCTCAAGTATTTCGGCCTGATTGTAGCCGACATTCAGTGACCACGGCCACGGATTGACAGGTGTTCGTTTCATCGGTTGTCTCCAGTTGATTCATCTACTCGGAACAGTTCCGAGCATTCATGAACGGTGATTGACCGTTGAACCGACTATGACACGGGGTACTGACAACCCTATGTCAGGAGAGTTTTTATTTGCCGCTCCAGTGTGTGGAAAGTTGAGCCGAGAACCGCTGTAACGCCTTTTTAATTGAATCGCCACTGATCACTTCGACGTCATCAGTGTATTGCAGGAGCCAGCGAGCCATGTATTCCGGAACAGGTGTCAGAAATCGCATTTTCACGCCATCCTGTTGTCGTTTCTCATCGATAAAACCGAACATATAGCGTTGCTCTCCAACAAAGCGTGCAGCCTCTGGGCCAAAAAGTAATTCAACTTCCTGCAGTTCCTCCCTCCCAGGCTGCTCATTGAGATACTGCTGCAAAGTTAGTCTGCTGTGTCGAGAAAATTGCTCAGGTTGTGGCGAGAAAGACAGAATACGGTCAAGTCGAAAATCCCGATAACTTTCGCGCAGGCGGCACCAGGCAATAAGATGCCAGTGCCAGCTATAGTAAAAAAGCCCTATGGGCTCGATATGCCGCTTAGTATCCCGGTGACTGCTAAGCGCTATATAATCAATTTCGATCACTTGTCGATGCAGCAGCGCACTTCGACATTCACGCAGCCAGCGATCACCGCTATGTGATACTCCTCCCTGTGTTTTTGGAGAATAGTCCTCCCGGGAGTTATTTTTATTAATAACTGCAGGTGCGCTTTCGTTTTGATCGTGCTGGTTTATATTATCAATCGGAAAGTGACTACCGGTCGGTAGTACTTCAATATCAGCATCAAACGCACTCAGGTAGTCTTTGTCGGAGCTGTTGATAACGGCTCTAATCTTGTTCAATGCCTGTTTGAAATCTTGTAATGAATTGGCATCAAGGCTTGATACCAAAAGTTTTTCCCCAAGTAATAACGAAGCGGCCTCATCAAGTGTGAAGCACACTGGAGGCAACCGGTAACCTCGTTCAAGGAAGTACCCAACACCCGCTTCTGCACCTATGGGGACACCTGCATTTTCAAGGGTTCTTATGTCACGATAGATAGTGCGTTCGGAGACATTAAAATGGTCTGATAAAAATCGTGCTGTAACAACAGACCGTGTTTGTAACAATAGTAAAATGGAGGTGACTCGATCAAATCGGTTCATCGTCTAGCCGTGCTAAATCTGATATCTGAGAGGGCTGTCGTTAACAGACGCGATGCATTTTGTGCAGCGTAGCCGGAGTTCGCGGCTGACTGGAGATCAGCAGCCAGCAGCCCGTAGTGGATTGTCACTTTGTGCGGCACATCCTATTTATCCGTAAAGGCCAGCGCCACGCCTGAGCCGATAAAGGTTGTCCCTGTTGCGCGTTTCACATAAATATCGATGGGGCTATTCGTGAGTAGCGCAGAAACCTTCTGGCCGCCAATCCCGTACGTCATATAACAGATAAATGCGCAGACTGTACAAATGCTGATCAGTACCATCGTTTGTGGCACAACGGGCAGGCTACTGTCGATAAACTGCGGAAAAACGGCCCCGAAGAAAATGATGGCCTTGGGGTTGCCTGCTGTCACAAGGAAGGCCTGGGTAAAAAGCCTGCCAGGAGAGCCCAGGGCGGTCGGCTCCTGCTGGATACCGTCTGTACTATGGGTACCTGATGAACGTACCAGCATGATGCCCATGTAAATCAGATACGCGGCTCCCAGCCATTTGATAATCTCAAATGCAGCGCCTGATGCCATCAGCAATGCAGTCAGTCCTGCAGCCGAGATTAATGCCTGCAAAAAAGTTGCCGTTACATTGCCCAGCGCGGAGATTAACGTTTTTTTGGCTCCGTACAGCGCGCCGTGAGTCAGCGCTAACAGCATGCTTGGCCCGGGAATAATTGAGGTGAGGAATACGGTGAGGGTAAATATCAGGACTGAGTCTGAAGGCATGTGTGGCTCGATAGCATTAAAGGGTAATGAAGGTTGCCCTGGGCTGGCAGCGTCTCAGCTAACAGCGCAGTGTAAATTGTTTTACAGTTTTGGCGACGTCCTGTTGATAATGCACGAAACGGGCTGCTGTTCACACTGTTCAATGCATTAGTGAAGGCCTCTGATCTCGTGAATCTTTAGTGAGTATATCTGCGTAGCTGGACGGTATGGAGCAAGGCAGTGGCTGGATTAATCACAACCTCAGAGCTCATGAATGAGAGTGCACAATCGCCTGCCTGAACACAACGCCCTGGTACTCCCCGGCGGGCAGGGTGCCGATAATATGGCTATTGGTATCACAGAGAGAGGAAGCGTTTAACAGCCATGTTCCGATACCCATCCAGTCCTTGTGGAGACTGGACCGGATGGTATTAGTGGGGGTAGACAAATCGGGTGTGACAGATTATTGCGGGGAGGGGCAGCCCATCCTCTGAGTGATTGCTGCCCCAGCTATATAGACTGTTACGTTGTATCTGGCATTACTGTTTTAAGTCCAAAGCATCACGACGAGCAACTCATATGGGACAGTCCACCCACCGCAAAGAACTCAGGCGGTTTCAACCGGTAGTATTTATCTTCCATCGCCTGCGACTGCTCTGCATAGGGCTGTGACATCACTTCCTGCAACTCCTGAATCAGCGTGTAATCTCCCTCAGCCGCTTGCTGATACGCGGGCGCAACAAACCACTCTCGCAAAATGTATTTTGGGTTGACCCGTTTCATCTGGCTGGAAATTTCCTCGCGGGAGCGGGGCGAAGCCGCGTTCGTGTTATGGGTGCTATTGAGGAGCGTTTTCCATTTGTCGAGCCACGCTGCCCAGCGCTGCTCCATCGCGTCGGCGTCTTTACTCTGGGTTGAGTGGGTGTAGAAGCTTTTCCTGAGTGGCTCAATATCGTCGGGGATGGACGACAGCTCGCGGAAGAAAAGCGTGTAATCAACCGGCGTTTGCACCATAAGCGCTTCGAGCTCGCTGAGCACGACCTTGTATTGCGCCTCATCAGACGCTGTGTTGACAGTGCCAAGGCCCAGTTTGGCAGCCCACATCGTTGCCATTTGCGTGTTCATTACATCTGGAAATTCACCTTGAACCTCATCAAGCGCCAGCAAAGCGTCCGGATGTGACACCAGCAATTGCCGTAACGCCGAACAGAACGAGCCGAAGTTGCGCTGTGCTGCGTTGGTTTGGTTCATGAACGCGAAGTGATGGCCGCCCCCCGTCCAGGGCTGGTAATACGGGTTATAAACATCGCAAAACCCGAAGGGACCGTAATCCAGGGTAAAGCCACCCGCTGCACAGTTATCACTGTTGAAATTACCCTGACAGAAGCCGACACGAACCCAGTTCGCCACCAGAGCCGTCAGGCGGCTGCGAAACTCCCGCGCCAGCAGCACCACTTTTTCCGGGGTAGTCAGCTGCGTATCGATAACGTCCGCGTACTCACGATCGATCAGGTGCAGCACAATCTGCTCAAGTTCTGCCATCGCGTTCGAGTGTTCATTTTTACGGGCCCGGCGAGCGAACAGCTCGATCTGGCCAACGCGGAGGAACGACGGTGCGACACGGGTCGAGATGGCGACAGCCTCAGAGATAAGCCTGTCGGGGTTCTCCGAGCGCGAGCCCTCGGAGTACCAGGGGCGTTGCACCGTTTCGGTTTTTGAAACATACAGACTCAACGACCGTGTCGTCGGCACACGCAAGGCGTGCATCAGCTCCTGCGCCAGAAACTCGCGGATACTGGAGCGCAAAACAGCGCGACCGTCTGCGCCACGGCAATACGGCGTGCGCCCACCCCCTTTCAGCTGCATCTCCCAGCGCTGACCGTTGATAACGGCCTCAAGCACAGACACGGCACGGCCATCGCCATAACCGTTGCCGGTTTTAAACGGGCACTGCTGGGTGTATTCCGTGCCGTAGATGGACAGTGCGTAGCCCGTCGCCCAACCGATCTTGCGCATCGGCGCTGGAATCTGAGAGGTGTCGCCGGAGAACATGCGGATGAAGTCGGCGGACTCTGCCATGGCGTCGGCGAAGCCCAGCTCGGCAAAGAAGCGTTTACTGTGTGCGACATACTCAGGGTCTTTAATCGGCGTAGGGCTTACCGGGACATAATGGCCGCTAAAGACCTGTCGCGGCGCGTGGTCGGCACCGTTGTCTGTTGCCTCAGGATCACAGTTGAGCCCGTCCATAAGGGAATAGTCTGCCAGTTTCGCAAGCTCATCCAGCGTCGATACCGTCGAGGCGGTGTTCTGGGACAGTTGGTTCTTCATAGTTGTTGATACCAGGGCGAATAAAGATAAAGGTTAAAACGTAGTGCCTGACCGCATTATTTGTGCGGATATTTGCACCTGTCCCAGAGCGCAGTGCTTTGATACTCATTGAGCCTGCTCCGTTCAGCCCGGCTGATCGTCTGGGCTGACAGGTGACCAGAGCATTCTGGAGAGTGGTTAATAGGATTTTACACCAATAACCAACGTTTTTACTCTGGTATCGAGCTGTATGCCTGAGTTCTGCAGGGGGAGAGTGCAACGGTATGGCCGCCGCCGGTGCGTTAACATTCAGTGTCAGTTGTTGCGGGGGCCAGCCCATCTTCTGATTGATTACTGCTCCAGCTATACATACTGTTAAGCAGATACTCATAGCCTTGATACAAGGTAGAACCATGACTCAAAAAGACGGTATGCCAGTGAGTACTTACATTAGCCAGTGGGGAGACAGCGCCGCGATACGTCTGCCAGCAGCGCTGATGAAGAAAGCTGGCATCGAGAAAGGAGCGGCGGTTGAGCTTAGCGTTCGAGGCGCTGAGATCGTTATTAGGGTGGGTAAATCTGCTTCCAGACCGCGATACAGCTTACCGTTTACCCAGGCCGAACTGATTGCCGGGATGACACCGGCTGATAAGCGCGCTGATGATCTTCTGGATGTAGTGGAGTCAGAATGGGATCGTTAAAACGCTACATTCCTGAGCGGGGAGATTTAGTGGCGATCACCTTCGGCCCGAAAGCCGGTAAGCTGATTGCCAAGCGTAGGTCTGCACTGATGCTTTCTCTGCTAGCTCACAATAAGTCTGGCCAGGCCATTTTTACCGGTGAGCACCTCGATATATGGTGGCACAGAAGAAGAACCGGTGAATACTCTGGAACAGGCCAGTGTTGTGGTTTCCAATATACTGCAAACCTTTGATTGGAGGGCGTGCAAGGTTGAGTTTATTACCAAGGTTGAAAACGGATTGATGGATGATGCTTTGATCAGGCTTGCAATATTACTGGGGATGCCAGAAATATCTGGCGGAGTGAGAAGGGGAGGCACGCTTCGTTATCCCGATTAAAACGCCCTCGCATGCAGAGTGTTGTGGAGCTGGAGGTTTGATACCCCCGGCTATCTGATTAAACCCATTCTTTTTTCATTTTTCTTATAAAAACCAAGTAGTTATTAAATAGGTAGGCTTTCACAACTTCATTAATAATATCTATAGCATCTTTGTGGCTTACGATTTTTTTAGGAATTTTCCATCCCATAACTCCATGTCTCGCATCTAAACCTAGAGCCTCAAAATTATTAACGGTTCCTGTGAACGATTTTATTTTCCCTTCATCTAAGCCAAGGTCACTAATGGCTTTTTTAGAACCTCCACAATAGTATGAAACCGTATCCCATATACAATATAAGTTACGCCAATCAAAACCGAAAGCGACTTGGCGAACAATATTGAATACATCTTCATTTTCCAAAGATAGCTCAACTAAAGATGTAGTTAAATGACTATACGGATTAATATGACGGGACTTATCTTCTTTTCCTATAAAAGGATTTGAAGGGGGAGTGTTATCATCTTTATTTGCATAATGCCAGTTTTCATCTCGTGGCTGGTCTGTTTTAGAGTAAATCAGTTTTCTTACGCTTATGTCGCCTCGATTATTATAATCGTTAAACCCTATGTTTATCGCTGAGGCACCATTTATTAATTGAATAAGGCCAAGGGCGGCCGAATAAACCTCATTCTCTGAATTATTCCCTTCAAAATGGCTAGAATAAAGGAAATAGTTATCTGTTTCATGATCGTCAGAATCATCAAAAATACTGAAGTGTGGAGAACTCATAAATTGAGCAAGATTATACAGCATTATGCTATTTCCATTTAGTGATACTAACCACTTCATTTTAAGCTTTCACTCCTAAATCTAACGTCGCCAGCAGGGACCGAAAACTAGAGAGAGCGGCTGTTTTTTGGTCTCTCTGGTTGGCCTTATTAGGCATCTATTTCACTACATTCTTTAGCACCAGTTTTGATAAAATTCCTGAAATCTGACTCGCTCATACTGTCATGTTGTCCATTGTAAGCATCATATTTTCCCCTTAACTTGTTGTAAACTGAAGCAGTACAAAAAAATACGAATGAGCCTTTGATATACCTACTTATCCGCCGCGAAGACTCTGGTAATACTACGCCATTAAACTCATTTTCATCCCAACATCTCAGATCCGCGTATTCAGCTGGGTTTACTTCTGTAAATTCTTGAAAAAGACCTTCATATGAAACTCCATCGTAGATGCTTGTTGCTGAAATAAGGTCTGCTTCTAAACGGAAATAATTCCAAGATGGATCCAAACCAAATGATTCATATGTCAACTTCTTGGGCTTAAGTAAGTCTGCAGATTTATCGCTAGTATGTAGCGCCAACATACCTGCTTCTTTTGCTTTAGATACCGAGGTGATAGTCATGCCGCCACCGTCAGGATAAAACATATGATTAAGAGATCGTTCTTTAGAAACCTCATTTAGAACTGAAACTATTGCATCCAAGGACTTCCATGTGGCTGTCTCCGGACTCCCCATGGGAAATAATATTTGCTGAATTTCAAACCACTCCGTAACGTTCCTTTTTTGAAAATCTCTATTTAAATTAACCCACGCCTCTAAACAAGAAATTAGCTCTCCAATTGTAGGCCGAACATCAGGGTCATTATCCGTTGCGTCACTTAACAACTCATCAAGCTTGGTTAAATACAGTCCCTTATGGTAGTTTTTTAATCCGAGGACACTATTAGTCGAGTATTGGCCATCGAACCCATGCTCTTCACCAGTAATTGAAATCCAAATAGTCTTTGCAAAAGAATACACATCCGCCTTTTTACTATCAGCAGTATCAGCACTTCTGCGCATCTCAGGGGCCATCGTGAATTTAGCACCGACATCCCTTTTCGATGGCGTAATATCCTCCCTAGATGGATATTTAACTAAACCAAAATCAGTAAAGTAAAGGCGCTCATTATAGAACAATATGTTCTGAGGTTTTATATCTCTATGTGTTATACTTCTGTCGTGTAAATGTTCTAAAGTTTTAGCAAGTGGAATGAAATCAGAAACGGTATCTAGAATTTTCTTCCCGTTTATATATGAACTGAAGCTTTTAGCTACCTCCATAGTGAACCAAGGCACGCTTGATTCAATATCATCAGGTATATTCGAGTCTAATATGCTCATTATACCGTCTACTTTTATTGTAGAAAGTACATGTATCTCGGCCTTGAATCGCATAAATGAAACGGCATCAATCTGCCTTAGTATTTTCATCGCGAATTGATTGTTATTACCGTCTAAAACTCTCCATACATCACCATTGCCGCCAGATCCCAAAATATCTAGCAGGCGATAACATCCAATTCTAGAGCCCTTCCTGATCTTTACTCTTTTTCTTTTAGCCATAACTTATTCCAAACTAACCAGTTTCAATCGAGATAGCCTAAACTCCCGCATTGACTGCGGAACAAATTGGACGCTTTTTGCGTTTTCTATCTTTTGCAAAAAATGGCCTACTTGTGGAGTCATATTTGACGCGTTTGTTATGTGCTGACACCTGATTTTTTCGATATTATATGTGATGTATAGTTTACTTTTTCAAACTCTACTTTAAAGTTTGTGTCGCTACGTTTTCCTTGCCAAAATTTAACATGAGAATTTTGACCCTGAAGAACTAAACATATAACTTCGAATACTTCAAATGGCATATTGGGCCCAAAATACACCCCAGTTAATGCCTCTACTGGATATGTATAGGCCGTACCTGCATTGCCATGAATTACTCTCCACTCACTTTCATATTCCCAGGACTTCGATTTAGTACAAAATAAATCGAGCATTTCATCACGATCTCCTTCAGCATAAATACTTTGAATGTCTAATTTTGGTATTTTATCTACATAATGAACTTTACGCGCTTTTTCGAATAACTCATTATCTGTTTTAAACTCAAGACAAAATCCTGTGTACTTGTCTGCATAATGTGCCCACATAAGGAGTTCGTCATTGACTTCGGAAAAGCAAGACACTCCACGAGTACTTATAAATTCTTCAATGATTTGCTCGTTTGCTTGTCTTGCAGCTCTAATTAATGTTGGTTTCAATTGTTCTAATGATGCTGACTTTATCTTTTTTATTACATCATTGGGCCAATCTTTAGCTAAGTATTTTTCACGAAGCTTTTCAATATCAGACGTCGTAGGATCCTTAAGTTGTGCTTTTAGACCACAGTCATACGGATCATTGAAACCGGACGGAGGAGAAAAATATACAGTTTGAGTCTTCAAATTAAGAAGAGACTGAATCGTAAACGACTCATATTTATATAATTTATCTGGAAGTCTCAATTTAATACTCCATAAGCACATAACGCCGGATTCAGCGGCTTGTCCGATGCAATGCTTTGTTAACCATTTTCATTCAGTAGTTCTAGCCTTGCTATATCCTTTGATAGCTGTGTAAATACCATGCACATCGCAGAAAACAGGATGTCAAAGGTAGTTTTACAGCCCGCAGATCTTAGCAAATCATTTTCTTTAATATCTTCTATAGGTGTTCTAGACAAACTAGGAAAATGGCTACCAATTGCACTCGTAATATCTGGAGTGCAGTTAAGAATCTCACGCACCCTTGATTCAACCTTCTCATCAGAAAATTCTGCACTGTCCAACCTATGAGAAAAGTCATTGCGAATAGCCTTAAATAGTTCAAGCTGCCTTTTAATTGGCTTACGTATCAAGCCACATCGGTAACACATTTCAATCTTTGCTGAAAAACTACCCAAAGGGCTAAATGCACCATCGAGAAAATTATCTTTTTTTTATCAGAATCTAGTAGAAATTTCTTTAACATGCCTTCTAGAGCAACATCCATAATAGACGCGGCCAGTATTACAGCTCCTCTATAACTCTCGCTAGAAATCAGCTTATAGTTTTTTTGAAAGCTTCAGCTGCTTCATTACCAGATAAATGTGACATGTTACCTCTCTGCTACTGGTTAACAGCTTAATTCACAGCCAGCTTGACTATCTGGCCCGACAATAATAAAAAATCTTCATGTAACTCTCTGAAATGCATACAAAAACCTCCCTTAAAGCCATCAACTCATCCGTGTAAAGCAGCGGCAGGTAAATTTGTATATACAGCCGCTGCATATTCAAGGTCACATAAAATATAACGCTCTGATAACCAAGAAAATTTCAATAATCCTGCCAGAGATATACAGCCTGATCAAGTAAACTTTTACCAGAACATTACGGCCACGAAAAATTACACTGTATACCCATACAGAAAAAGAGGGTCATGGCTGAGAAGCTATTCTTGAACGATGTAGTGATATTCATCTGGCAGGCTATAGCCTTTGTACTGACTCTGCTATTTCAGGAATAACCAATCAATATCTATTCCCCAAAACCTGAATAATCATTCATGTTTTTAATCGCCTAAATACACTCAAATCATCCCTTTTAAACCTTGATTCCGAAGCTCAACCTGGTGTCTGATAAGGGCTGCCCATTCGGGCGTGGCTGCTCTGGTGTTGTTAAGGGCCAAAGCAGTTATCTGGAAATCAATGAAAGGAGTGGCTGTTACGCAGTTGTTTTATTTACTGAAGTAAAAGCGCTACCCCAGAGTGCGGGAACACCCTGAGGCAGCTAACCAAAACCGACTAACAGAGAGTCACGTTATGGCTAATCAGCATGATACGCCACAGATCAACTCGTTTAAAAGTTATTCTTTTATCTTTCATGCACTTATGAGTGCATCGCACACCCGTGCCCGTCTTTTCTGTACGCCGCTTTGCGAGAGCGGGTGTTTGAGGCATCTCCCGCCGGATATCGCTGACCCTGTCAGCCGCTGTTATCGGCGACGCGCGCAATCTGCTGCGCTGCTTACCCCCCTGTTTTTAGCCAGCTTTGCGCGTCAGTGCATGGCTCTGCATCATTCGGTTCTGTGGGCGGCTTGTTTGCGCCAAAGTGATACCCAGCACTTACCACACAGCACCAACTGACAGAGCGACCTGACGCGTCATGCTGCGCAGCCTCCCAGCGGGCCTTTTCGGTCCGCTTTCTGAGCGTGTATGTGCAGCCGCCGCCAACTGGCGTGATGGCGCGACAGTGAGATTTAAAACAGGAACGTATTAACGCAAGGAGGTGCCTTATGCTGGTTCTCAGTATGCGCCGTGGTGAAACCACCACCATTACCGCCCCGGATGGCAGCCGGATTTCAGCGGTTATTCTCAACAATGATTTATCCAGCCAGGAGATCAGGCTCGGTTTTGATGCCCCTAAGGAGTATCTGATACTGCGCGATGAGCTGTTCCGGCGATTGCTGGATACATTGCACTACACCCCCATTTTCAGGCTGTCTTGTGGGGTTGCCCCTACACAGCTGATCGCCGCCGAAAGCGAGAGGCTGGCGTGTGAGCACTATCAATCGTTATATCCGAAAAGCTTCGATATACAGGTGCAAGGGGTCGATAGTCGTTATCGGCACCCGGACTATATGGCACTGGAAACCTGCTGGTTACGCAAAGGAAAGTTGCCTGTGGCGGTTGCTGAGTCGCCAGTGGGTTGAGGCTCTTTGTCTGGGTGACTGCACAATTGAGGCGGTGTTTTACTTTTCTGCAGGGGCGAGTTGGCAGCCAGCTGGTGGTCACGGGGTGTCAGGCAAATATTTTCAGGTTGCGCCATTCGGCGTCTGGGTGCGGGCGGTGTCTGCTTCTTTGATGCCGGTGTCGAGGCGTCGTTGCAGGGTTTTACGCCAGTTATCGGGTAATACGGGTAGTTCCAGCAGGCTCTTGAGGGCGTCTTTGCTGGGTGAGGGGTGGTGCAATATATGCTGTATGCGTAGCAGTTCGGCTGCCGGGCAGGTGCGCTCGATCAGTTCCAGTGAGTCACCGGCCGATGCCTCGCCCGTTTCCAGTACCCGGTAATACCAGCCGGTCAGCCCGGTTGACTGGATCAATCGTGCCATCTGTGGCTGATCAAAGCGCACGTTCAGTTTCCAGCACGGCTGTCTGCCCTGTGACACCTGCACAAGGGCTGTGCCCAGTCTGAAGATATCGCCCAGGCAGATATCCCGTTCGGTGATCCCGGTGGTTGAGATGTTCTCCCCAAAGCCGCCGAGGGTGTCGGGCAGGATCTGAATGTGCTGTTTGAGGGTTGTGTAATGTTCAGCCGGGAAGTGGTGAATCGCCTTTTCTGGCCCGCCGTGTATACGTGTATCGGCTTGTTCATCCTTTTCGAAGCCGAGCGCTGTAATGCTTAACGGCCCGGCTTGAGGCTGCTTATGTATTGCACTGCTGCGCCCCTGTGGGCCAAAGGGGACAGTGTTGCCGATCAGCAGAGCATTTACGGTGGTGGAGAGTCTGGGCGTTATGATCATGTTTACTCCGGTGGCTCCATGGCACTGTTACAGGGAGAGGCTAAAGGGAAAACAGTTTTGTAGCTGCCTGGCATGTCTTGCAGCAGTGCCAGTTTAGCTGGGGTATATCGCGGCTGCGCGCAGTTTTATTGACCGTGCCGCGCAAGAGGTGTTTTTAATTGACCGCCAGGGCAATACTGCCACTTTAACTCCTGCTGAAAAACGGGATGAACCGCCGCTTTCTTTACTTGACCCTGCCACGCTTTATAGCGCAGATGATGGCGGCTGTTTTCTGCGTTTTGGTTTTGGCGCCCTCAGTGAAACGGAAATTGTGCGGGCCGTTGAGGCGCTTGAAAAGGCGTTGCTGCCTGGGCATCCAATATAAGTGGCCAGGTCGTCAGTTAAAGGTGTTTCATCGTGGCAGGCCGTGGGCTATGCGTTCCCACATGGACGCTGGGAACGCATCAATATGCCAGGTGGTGGCTTAATCGAGCAGTGTCGGTGTTTCGCCAGACAGGTCGATCCAGGGGTTGGTATTCAGCACTTCAGCGCCTTCAATACTGGGCTCTTCATAGCGCATAACGAAGTTTTTCGGCCCGTGGGCATAGGCAACCACCAGTCCATATTCTGCGTCCAGGTAGCCGCCATGGGGGCGAAGGCCCGGGTAGCTGATGCGCCAGGCCTGGCCGTCCAGCCCGACATGGCCAAGTGTCAGCTTGGCGACGGTGTTGTCTGGCAGCGCGAAGAACCAGGTCCATGGGCCGCCTGATACGATGGTCATCACTTCATCAATGCCGACGCCGTTATCTGCGCTATTCACATGTAACAGGCCAAACTTTTTCTGCAGGTAAGCCTTAACGTCCGGTGTCAGGGCCTTCATGTCATACACTTTCGGATAGGGCGCTACGCCTGCTTCTGAGGTGGACAGGTAACCGCCACGGTGTGCTTCGGGCTTGCGGCCCGCCTTGCTGATCTCGTCCAGCAGTTGCCCCCGGTGCAAAGCGAAGTGAGTTATGAGTGCCCGGGCTTCATCGGCGGTTATGGCGCGGGTTTGGGAGGCTTTCAGTATAGGGGTGGCCGCGGCCGGTAACGCCTGAGTGCTGACACGCACCCCAACAGTTTTTAGTACCGCATTAACGTTGTTGATCCCGCGGGTAACCGGTCGGCCATCGCTGTATGCCAGCGTGAGCATGCCCTCTGTTGAAGCCTGCCCTGCAAAGCTGTGTATGGGCAGCAGTAAGGAAATGCTTAAGAACGCCAGATTAAGTAATTTCTTCATGGCAGTATTCTCCTCGAATTAACGTCAACCCTGCGCTGACGTCGTGATAGGAGAGAGCTTACTGTTCGTTTTAATGTAGAAAAACAGAGTTATATCGAATACATTGTTCGAAATTATGTAACAAAGGCCAGTCAGATGTCCGATAAATTACTGGAGATGGAAACCTTCGTCCGGGTGGTGGAGGCGGGTTCTATCTCCGCAGCGGCAGATCAGTTAGCGGTGACCAAGTCAGTGGCGAGCAGACGCCTTTCAGGGCTGGAGTCACGGCTGGGTGTCCAGTTACTCGTCCGCACAACCCGACGCCTGAGCCTGACAGATGCCGGGCGCGCGTTTCTGCAACAGGCCAAAGATATTCTGGCAGCGGTTGATCTGGCCGAGTCCAGCGCGTCGGGCTCGCGCAGTCAGGTGCAAGGACGGCTGCGCATAGCATCGCCGCTGACATTCGGGCTGATGCATCTGAATCCGGCAATTCGTGAATTTATTAAGTTATATCCGCTGGTGTCGGTTGATATTAATTTCTCTGATAGTCAGGTTGACCTGGTACACGGTGGCTATGATCTGGCGCTACGCATTGCGGACCTGAGCGATAGCCGGCTGGTGGCGCGGCCACTGACCCGGGTCCGCCATGCGGTGGTGGCAAGCCCGGAGTACTTCAGAGATAGAGCGTTGCCTGAAACCCCACAGGATCTGCTGGAGCTGGACTGCCTGCGCTATAGCGGGGCCAGTGATGCCCGGTGGTTGTACACCGCGCCGGATGGACGGAAAGGGGCCGTGGACCCGGTGGCCCTGATCAATGCAAACAACGGTGCTTTCCTGCGGGATATGGCGATTGCGGGCAGTGGCATCATCAACCAGCCGACGTTCATCACTTCCCAGGCGATCTGTTCCGGTGAGCTGATTACACTGCTGGACGATTATGGCTGGCGTGAGTTCACGGCCTCTGTCGTTTATCCGAAAACCAGCTACATGCCCTCAAGGGTAAGGGTCTTCATCGATTTTCTGGTGGAGTATTTCGATCGGAATATGCCTTATTGGGATCGTGATATTACGGACATAACGAGAACCGCAAGGTGACTGTGTTGACAGTTCAGGCAGCGAAGAGTGTCACAGGCTATTCAAACAAATTTTTACCTTGCAGCTTTTAAATACGTTCTTTTTATACGGTTATAAAAAATTACCTATTTGAGTTGACCCCGACAATATGGGTGTCTACTTTTCATTGATGGACACAGCCTTTACGGGTCTATACGCACAGGCCTACGGTGTGAAATCAGACTTACTGCTAAACCAGAGAGAAACCCTGTAAATACGGGTTTTCAGGCATGTTTTAAATATTTGGTTCTGTAGTAATTCCTAGATTCCCATAACAACCGACACACCTGAACTTGAGACAGGAGCATCAGCTGACTATAGGCTGGTAAGCTCTCACACAAACCACCAGGTGCCACATGGGAACCCATTACAG